>BNJU01002608.1_pt1 | contig 615317 bp, 631 predicted proteins | sample 8539281 | NCBI WGS metagenome assembly BNJU01 (sample SAMD00202456, study PRJDB9452) | human saliva metagenome | isolation source: human saliva | place: Japan | reverse complement strand
TTAGCTTCGTTTTTTTGATAGCATGACTCCTTTCCCTTTTTTTAATTAATCTTATTATAACCAAATTTGTAAAATTAAGCTAGACAGAAAAAGCCATCTAGGCTAGTCTCAGATAAACACCACATTTATCTGAAAGGAACTAACATATAGGACGAAATGGATTACCGAAACAAATGGATTTTACGAATGTTTCTCAAAATTATGAGGCTGGGACAAAAGTCCTAGCCTCTCAATTTGTCTTTGGATTGTCGAGAAAGACGCAGTGGTTGAGTGGGCTCTACTACGCTGATTTCATCAGCTTTTACTGCCCTACTCAACTGTGCGGAGGTGGGACGACGAAATCGAATTCTAACGAATTACCGATTTCTGTCCCACTCTCAAGAAATAGGAATTCCTAGGAAATCATTGAATTATCAATCACCCTACCAAGTTTTTCTGAGTTACTTGAAAAGTCTAACTTAATTTGACAATTTAGGTTCTTAAACGTCTCTAGTTAATCAACTAAAAATTATAACTAGCTGGGTGTTATCTAATCTCCCCTCATTTTTAAGTTATTATCATTTTTGATATAATGGTAGAGAATGAAAGGAGATTTTATGTCAACTAAAAATTTAACGCCGGTCTTAAAAACCTCTTTTGTGCTACTGGCTATCCTGGTCCTTCTTGGTATTGTTATGCCTGACGGCTACCAAGTTTGGTCAGAACAACTAAGGGAAGTTATTTCAGATAAACTTGGCTGGTTTTACTTATTACTGGTCACGTCAATCGTTCTACTTTGTGGCTTTTTCCTGGTTAGTCCCGTTGGGCAAATCAAACTGGGGGGAACCCAATTCGGTGCCTGAACACTCTACTATCTCTTGGATTGCCATGATATTTTCTGCTGGAATGGGAATCGGCCTTGTCTTCTACGGTGCCGCAGAGCCCTTATCCCATTATGCCATTTCAACGGTACGAGCTACCCCAGGGTCGCAGGAAGCCTTAGCCGATGCTTTCCGTTACACTTTCTTTCACTGGGGCATCCATGCCTGGGCAATATATGCTTTAATCGCCCTGGCCCTTGCCTACTTTGGTTTCCGAAAAAAAGAGAAATATCTTTTATCGGTTACCTTAAAGCCCTTGTTTGGTAAAAAAACAAACGGTAGCCTTGGTAAGATCGTAGATACGATTACAGTGGTCGCTACTGTTATCGGGGTGGCAACCACTCTTGGTTTTGGGGCAGCCCAAATCAATGGGGGACTCAACTACCTCTTTGGTATTCCAAACAATGCCCTTGTGCAAGTTATTATCATAATTATCACAACCATCCTCTTTACCATTTCAGCCCTTTCTGGTCTTGGAAAAGGGGTAAAAATCTTATCAAACACCAATCTTATTTTAGCGGTTGGACTACTCGCCATCACCATAATCATCGGTCCCACAGTCCAGATTTTTAATACCTTGACCGATAGTATCGGACTGTATATTTCCAATTTCTTCCGTATGAGTTTCAGTGCTGGTTCCTTTGGTCAATACAATCGTGACTGGATCAATACTTGGACGATTTTCTATTGGGCTTGGTGGATTTCTTGGTCACCATTCGTGGGAGTTTTTATTGCCAGAATTTCTAAAGGACGTAGTATCAGACAATTTCTATCCATCGTCTTATTAGCACCGACTGTATTAAGCTTTTTATGGTTTTCTACCTTTGGAACACTTTCAACGCATGTTCAATCACTTGGAAATGTAGATTTAACACAGTTTCCAAGTGAGCAGACCTTGTTTGCAACCTTCAGTCAACTGCCATTTGGTTTTATTGCCTCCGTTGTTGCCATCATCTTGATCATTACCTTCTTTATCACGTCAGCAGACTCTGCGACCTATGTGCTAGCTATGCTCTCTGATGATGGGAATCTCAAACCAAAGAATAACCTTAAAATCTTCTGGGGCGTACTCCTTGCGACTATTGCCATCGTCTTACTTCTTTCAGGGGGCTTAGTAGCCTTGCAAAATACGCTGATTATCGTAGCCTTTCCATTTTCACTCATCATGGTACTGATCATGGTTTCCCTAGTCATTGAATTGCTACACGAAAAAGACAAGATGGGACTGTCAATCACACCGACACGATACCCTAAAAAAGATCAACCCTTCAAATCTTATGAAGAATAAATAACCCAATTTGTAAAATTAAGCTAGACAGAAAAAGCCTATGTTAGGCTCAGATAAACACCACATTTGTCTGAAAGGAACTAACATAAATGACCTATACTCATCTTACCACAAACGAGCTTGTAACGATAGAGGCTTACTATCAAGAAAACATAATAAAAATTAATATAAAAAGTGTCTAAAATACATATTTAAACACTTTTTGTATGCTATAATTTTCATTAACACTATAACAAAGGAGAACCAAATGAAACGTTTAAATACTCTATTTCATATTATAAAAGTTACAGGATTTAATCAATTTTTGATAAGTTTTGTAAGTTTTATTTTTATTTCAGGAGGAATACTTTTATTAGTTGAACCTCAAATAAGTAATTACTGGGATGGACTATGGTATGCTTTTGTCACATCAACAACAGTAGGTTACGGAGATATACTAGCTACTACTCTAATCGGACGTATTACTAGCGTCTTTTTAACTGTATATGGACTTATTTTTTTTGGATGCTTATCAGCCGTAATTGTCAATTACTACAGCAAATTAAATACACCTAATAATAAAACTGACTAACATATTTCTTAGTTACTGTAAAAAATAATTCTTTCTCTGCCAATTCCAAACGGCTACAATTTCCTGACCTCGCGATACTTCTTGACTATCCTCTCCAGTCTGAACAAGATTACCATCTTCGACATCATCTAAGTCTAATTCTTTCTTGATAGTCTTGAAGAGTTTGCCAAATCCAATCTGTCGTTTCCGATAAAGTCCCTCAAACAAATCACCCGTTATCCGTTCTTTCGTCTCTTCAGACAAGACAATCACTTGTTTGTCATTCTCTTTCTCGACATCAAATGGATTTTACTAATATTTCTCAAAATTATGAGGCTGGGACAAAAGTCCTAGCCTCTTTATTGTTTTTGGATTGTCGAGCAAGACGCAGTGGTTGAGTGGGCTCTACTACGCTGATTTCATCAGCTTTTACTGCCCTACTCAACTGTGCGGAGGTGGGACGACGAAATCGAATTCTAACGAATTACCGATTTCTGTCCCACTCTCAAGAAATAGAATTCCTAGGAAATCATTGAATTATCAATCACCCTACCAAGTTTTTCTGAGTTACTTGAAAAGTCTAACTTAATTGTTATCATTTAATTTATCTAACAGAGCCTCTGCTACTTTTTCAGGGATTCCAAGAGCTTGAATGTCTTCGGCACTGGCTTTTTGGATAGCTGTCATAGACTTGAAGTGTTTGAGAAGTTTTTGTTTGCGCTTAGGTCCTAACCCCTCCACGCCATCAAGTTTAGAACTGAAACTATTCTTACTACGGACTTGACGATGGAAGGTGATGGCAAAGCGGTGTACTTCATCCTGAATACGGTGAAGGAGGAAAAATTCCTCGGATTGACGTGGCAAATCAATGACTCGCAAAGGATCTCCAAAAAGCAATTCATTGGTTTGGTGCTTGTCATTTTTCTGAAGACCTGCAACTGGGATAGATAGATTGAGTTCCTTGCGAAGCACATCCTTGGCTACATTGACCTGACCTTGACCACCATCCATGATAATGAGGTCTGGTGGCGTTAGACCATCACGTTTGACACGACTATAGCGACGACGAATGACCTCACGCATACTGGCATAATCGTCAGGGCCTTCAACAGTCTTAATCTTGTATTTGCGGTACTCTTTTTTATTAGGTTTACCATTTTCAAAGACAACCATGGCAGAGACAGGGCTAGTTCCCATGATATTAGAGTTATCGAAAGACTCGATACGGACCGGTGTCGGAATCCCCATGAGTTTGCCTAGATTTTCAATAGCTCCTTGGGTCTTAGCCAAGTCTTTTTCGAGGAGATCAAATTTTTGGGTCAAACTGACGCGGGCATTTTTCGTCGCCAGATTAACCAACTGCTTCTTCTCTCCACGTTGAGGTTTAAAGACCTTGACCTCATCTCCAACTAGAGCTTCGACAGAATCTTGATCAATGTCTCCTGGAATGAAAATCTCCCTAGGCTTAAGATGACGACTATCCAGATAAAACTGACCCATATAGGTTAGAAAATCTTCCTCAGCATCATTATAATATGGGAACATATTGACATCACGCTGAATGAGTTTTCCTTGGCGAACAAAGAAAACCTGAACACACATCCAGCCCTTGTCCACGTAGTAACCGAAGATATCACGGTCCTGCATGTCCTGACGGATAACCCTTTGCTTGGTCCTAAGCGTCGACACCGCCTCAATCAAATCGCGATACTCCGCAGCACGCTCAAACTCCATCTGGTCAGACATATCCTTCATCTTGGCCTTAAGCTGATTAACGATTTTATCATCATGGCCGTTTAGGAAATTCTTGACATCCTCAACCAAACCTTGCCAATAGTCCTCAGTGGTGTGACAGATGGTATGGGCATTACATTGGCCAATATGGTAATAGAAACAGACCTTGTTGGCGGGATTTTTACATTTCTTAAAGGGGAAAATACGGTCCAAAGCTTCTTAATTTCATTAGCTGCACCAGAGTCTGGGTAAGGACCAAAATAGAGACCGCCATCCTTCTTAACCTGGCGAGTAATCATGAGCCTTGGATAGAGCTCCTTAGTAATCTTGATAAATGGATAAGACTTGTCATCCTTGAGGCGGATGTTGAATTTAGGCATATTCTCTTGGATAAGATTAATTTCCAAAAGCAAGGCCTCAATATTGGACTCGGTTACGATAAATTCAAAATCTGCAATCTCAGATACCAAAAGCTCCGTCTTAGTATCATGACTTCCACGAAAATAGCTACGCACACGATTTTTTAGATTTTTAGCCTTACCGACATAGATAATATTGCCGAATTTATCCTTGTGGAGATAGCACCCCGGGTTGTTTGGGAGCAATTCCAACTTATGTTTAATCAGATCATTCATGCTTTCATTGTAGCAAAAAAAGAGCTGAAAAGCTCTTAATAGTCATAGGTAAATACAATTTGAAAAGAGGTCTATTTGCTCAAAATCGTCAAAATTTCTTGGTAGTTTTTGACTTGATAGGTTGGAACAGCTGGAGTCTCATTAACCAAACCTTTTGGATTAAACCAAATGCTGTCAATTCCTGCATTATTACCACCTTGGATATCAGCTGTTAGACTATCACCAATCATGAGGGCCGAATCGGAGTGAAAGTCATTTAACTGATCCGCAATTTTTTCAAAAAAGTCTGTAGACGGTTTGTGGGCACCCACTTCATCTGAGATGAAAATATCGTCGAAGAATGGCAAGATGCTTTGAGCTGCACCCCAAAAGTTAGACAGAAAAAATCTAACTTTCGGGGTGTTTTTATTATGAAATTGACTTATGAAGATAAGGTTCAAATCTATGAACTTAGAAACCAAGGATATAGCTTAGATCAGCTTTCAAATAAATTTGGGATAAACATTTCTAATCTTAGCTACATGATTAAATTGATTGATCGATACGGAATAGAAATCGCTAAAAAAGGAAAGAATCGTTACTACTCTCCTGAATTAAAACAAGAAATGATTGATAAAGTCCTATATAAAGGCTATTCTCAAGATAGAGTTTCTCTTGAATATGCTCTCCCAAATCGTGGGACGCTTCCTAACTGGCTCGCACACTATAAGAAAAACGGGTATACTATTGTTGAGAAAACAAGAGGAAGGTTATCTAAAATGGGACGTAAGCCAAAGAAAAAACTGGAAGAAATGACGGAACTAGAACGTCTTCAAGCAGAAAATGAGTACCTTAGAGCGGAGAATGCAGTTCTAAAAAAGTTGAGAGAACTCCGATTGAGGGAAGAAAAAGAGCAAGAAGAAAAGCGGAAATTGTCCGAGGATTGGTAACTGAGTTTTCTTTAGATATGCTTCTAAAGATTATTAAGCTTGCTCGTTCAACCTATTATTACCACTTAAAACAGCTGGATCAAAATGATAAGGATTATGACATTAAAGCTGAAATTCAAGCCATTTTTACTGAGCATAAAGGAAATTACGGCTATCGTCGAATGACTCTTGAATTGAGAAATCGAGGAATTGTGATTAATCATAAGAGAGTTCAACGTCTGATGAAGGTTCTTGGTTTAAGTGCTCGAATTCGTCGTAAACGTAAGTATTCTTCATATCAAGGAGAGGTTGGTAAGAAAGCAGAGAATCTCATCCAACGCCAGTTCGAAGCATCCAAACCATTGGAAAAATGCTACACAGATGTAACAGAATTTGCCATTCCAGCAAGCAGCCAAAAACTCTATTTGTCGCCAATTTTAGATGGCTTCAATAGTGAAATTATCGCCTACAATCTTTCTAAGTCACCGAACTTGATACAAGTGAAAGCTATGTTAGAACAAGCCTTTACAGAGAAACATTACAAAAATACAATTCTCCATAGTGACCAGGGATGGCAATATCAACATGATTTCTATCATCATTTTTTAGAGGAGAAAGGAATCCAACCATCCATGTCACGTAAAGGCAATAGTCCAGACAACGGCATGATGGAATCCTTCTTTGGCATTCTTAAGTCTGAGATGTTTTATGGTTATGAGAAGACGTTTAAGTCAATTGAGCATTTGGAACAAGCAATTATAGACTATATTAATTATTACAACAACAAACGCATTAAGGTAAAACTAAAAGGACTCAGTCCTGTACAATACAGAACTAAATCCTTTACTTAAATTATTTGTCTAACTTTTTGGGGTCAGTACACTTGAGGCTTGCAGACGACCACGTTGGATGTAGCTAACACCGTTAGTGGCTGCATAAATCTTATGACCGCGGTCTTTAACATTTGATAAGAAAGTGCGGGCCTGAGGCAACTCCTGACCCTGCTTGCTCAAGAAATGTTGGTAACGACCCGCTAAGTGGACGCCATCAACCTCCTGTCCAAAATGTTCAAAAAGACGTGCAAAACGTGTACGAAGTAACTCAGGTTTAGTAATCAAACCATGATTGAGATCTTCCCACATGGAACGGTTCATGGGAATATAGTGATCCTTGTAAACTTTAAGATCTCGTGAAGCCACCCCAGCCTCTTCAAGAAGGTAGGTCAAAGCCAAATCTTCAGCACGGTCAAAATCTAGGAGGGTGTGGTCAAGGTCGAAAAGTAAATGAGTGTAGGTCATGGTATGTCCTTTCTAACTGGAAATCTTTAGGCTCTATTTTACCACATCTAGCTATATATAAATAAAGAAACACAAAAGGACGACCCGCAGGCCGCCCTCTCAGATTTATGAAAAATAAGTATTGCTTACTTAATAGACTGCTATTATATCCATTGAACCTTAAAGAAAACTTAAAGTCGGTTGTTTTTTACTATTCCTATAGATTTTTACTTAAACAGCGAATCTCTCTAATTCGTGGTATACTGAAAATACAAGATTAATCAAACGAGGCGTGTTATGAAAAATATAAAATTTCAATCCGTTTTTGACATCATCGGACCTGTCATGGTCGGGCCTTCCTCTAGTCATACTGCAGGAGCTGTTCGTATTGGCAAGATTGTTTCTGCCATCTTTGGCGAGACACCGACTGAGGTAGAATTTCAACTTTTTAATTCCTTTGCCAAAACCTATCGAGGTCACGGGACTGATGTGGCTCTAGTGGCTGGTATTTTAGGTATGGAAACGGACGACCCTGACATTCCACGCGCTCTGGATATCGCATACGAAAAAGGCATTAAGGTCTACTGGAAAATCAACAAGGATAGTAATGCGCCACATCCCAATACGACTCGTATTACCTTAAAAAATGATAAAAAAACCATTTCTGCCACAGGTGTTTCTATCGGCGGAGGGAATATCCAAGTAACTGAACTCAATGGTTTTGCGGTCAATCTCAAGATGAATACACCGACTCTTATCATTGTCCACCAAGACGTTCCAGGAATGATCGCCCTTGTCACAGATATTTTGTCGCGTTATGGCATCAACATCGCCCAAATGACTGTTACTAGGGAAAATGCTGGTGAAAAGGCCATTATGATTATCGAAGTTGACTCGCACCAGTGTGATGAGGCCGTCACTGAAATCGCTAGAATTCCTCATCTACATAATGTCAATTTTTTCAGCTAAGAGGGGGATTGCATGTTTTACACTATTGAAGAATTAGTTCAACAAGCCGACCGAGATTACCAAGGCAATATCGCCGAGCTCATGATTGCTACAGAAACAGAGCTAACTGGACGGGAACGTCCTGAAATTCTAGCTCTGATGGCTCGAAATCTTGAAGTGATGAAGGAGTCTGTTCAGGCTGGTTTGTCCCCTGAGAAATCACCAACTGGCTTAACCGGGGGAGACGCTGCCAAACTAGATGCCTATATCAAAAAAGGAAAGACCTTGGCTGATTCTGCTGTCTTAGGAGCTGCTAGAAATGCCATGGCCGTCAATGAATCTAACGCCAAGATGGGCTTGGTTTGTGCCACACCTACTGCTGGATCTGCTGGCTGTCTGCCTGCTGTTCTTACAACTGCTATCGAAAAACTGGGCTTAACCGAATCACAACAATTGGATTTTCTCTTCACTGCAGGTGCATTTGGCTTAGTCATCGCAAATAATGCCTCGATTTCTGGTGCCGAGGGTGGCTGCCAAGCCGAAGTCGGTTCCGCCTCTGCTATGGCTGCTGCTGCTATTACAATGGCTGCTGGTGGTACACCTTTCCAAGCCAGCCAGGCTATCTGCTTTGTGCTTAAGAATATGTTGGGACTCATTTGCGACCCTGTAGCCGGATTGGTTGAGGTCCCATGTGTCAAACGTAATGCCATGGGAGCAAGCTTTGCCCTAGTAGCTGCGGACATGGCCTTGGCAGGCATCACATCTGCCATTCCAGTCGATCAGGTTGTTGACGCGATGTATCAGGTTGGTTCAGCCATGCCAACTGCCTTTCGGGAAACTGCTGAAGGTGGCTTAGCAGCAACTCCGAAAGGAAAGGCACTCGCAAAAGAAATTTTTGGGTGAGAATCAGTCGACATCCGTGAATTACTAATTCAAAACTATAAAAGGCAAACATCTACTGAAAGATGTTTGCCTTTTTCAGATATGTCTAAACTTAAGATAGAATCTGTTGGATTTCTCGTCTGATACTATCTTTATCTAAACCATATTCCTTAAGAAGATAATCTTGTTGTCCTACTTGGCCAAAACGTTCTTTTATACCAAGTCGATAAACTGGTGTATTGACTTTGGTCGCCATCATTTCACAGATTGCACTACCTAAACCACCTATAACATTGTGATTTCAACAGTTAGTACTGGTTTATCTGACAGCAAAGTTTCCACTTCAGGATGAATGGGTTTAACACGAAAGAGATCAATGACACCAACCGAATAACCTTCTTTTTCCAAAGAATTCGCTACTTCTAAACAAGGTGCAACCATTATTCCAGAACAAACCAAAGTGAGATCGTTTCCTCGTTTAAGCTCTATATACCCTTTAGAGAAATCTTCATCTCCCTTATATAGAGGGACTGGTTTTTTCCGAATAGTTCTAATATATTTTAAGCCACTCAATTGTAAAGTTTGTTGCAATACTGACTCAAATTGAACATCATCACTCACTTCAAAAACAGTAGCATTAGGTACTAAGCGAAGAAGACCAAGTTCCTCAAAAGGCATATGGGTTCCACCATTCATCTCAGCACTAACTCCAGCATCTGATCCAATAACAGTTGCACTTAATTGAGCATAGCCAAGTGAGATAAACAACTGGTCAAATACTCTCCTTGAAGCAAATGGTCCAAACGTGTGGGAAATAAGGTTTAAACCCTTGGATAGATAAACCAGCAGCAAGGCCGACCATCTCTGATTCCATGATTCCACCATTAATGTATCGCATGCCAAATGCTTTCCCTAAATTATTTGTTCCCATTGAACTCGATAGATCCGCTTCTAATGCAACAACTTCCGGATGACTTTTATTAACATCAAGTAGGAAATCTCTGTACACTAGACGCATTTCTTTTGCTTCTCTTTTCATACCATATCCTCCAGCTGCTTACGCAAGTCAAACACTGCTTTTTCTAACATTGCTCTTTGTTCATCTGAAGGGCGTAAATGATGATTAGCGGTCATAGTTTCAAGCTCAGGAACTCCTTGTCCTTTCACAGTATCTAGGACAATACATTTTGGTTGGTTAGAGGTCGAAGATTGCAATTCAAAAATCGTATCGTAAATTCCCTTAATATCCGAGCCATCTACATGAAGTGCTTCAAATCCAAAGGCTTTAAACTTCTCAACAAAGTCACCAGGATTGCAGACCTCCTCTGTCGTCCCATCAAGTTGTTTTTTGTTATCATCTACAAATACGATCAGATTTCTTAATTTATGATGTGCTGCAAATTGAATTGCTTCCCAACATTGGCCCTCGTTTAACTCACCATCACCAACTATTGTATAAGTAAATGTGGAGAATCATTTATAATTTGACCATAAGCTATTCCAGTAGCAACACTAATTCCTTGACCCAAAGAGCCAGTCGTCATATCAACTCCAGGAGTTAGATTTCTATCTGGATGTGACGGGAGCCGTGTACCATTCGTATTTAAAGAGTGAAGAAAGTCTTTATCAAAAAATCCTTTTAAATAAAGGGTACTATATAGAGCGGGACCTGCATGTCCTTTAGATAAGATAAAGTAATCTCGATCTTTCTTCTTAAATTGCTCTGGTGTCATGTCCATCACTTTTCCGTATAAAACAGCTAATATTTCCACGACAGATAAACTACCACCATAATGTCCAAATCCTAAATGATTCAAAGTTTCCAGTGTATTTAATCTAATTTCGGTAGCAAAATACTTTAATTCATGTATCTCTTTTGGACTTAGAGCCATAGCTTATTCCTCCTTAGAAGGTGCTTTGTGAACGAGAGAGATGCCGACCATAGCTGCAAGTATAACGATAAGACCAATAATAATACCAGCTTGTGAGCCAACTTGGTTAAGAACACCAAGAATAATTCCTGATAAACCAAAGTCTGCATCTGAGAAGGTAGAACCTTGGAATCCAAGAGAACCAAGAACCGGCATCAAGAATACTGGCAAGAAGCTAATCAGAACACCTTGTAAAAAGGCACCAATTGTTGCTCCACGAACACCACCTGAGGCATTACCAATAACCCCTGCAGTTGCTCCACAGAAGAAATGAGGAACAACGCCTGGTAAAATGACAACAGATCCAGTAGCAATCATAAGTGCCATGCTTACCAAACCACCAGCGAAACTAGAGATAAAACCAATTAAGACAGCATTTGGAGCGTATGGATAAACAATCGGACAGTCAAGAGCTGGTTTAGAATTTGGAACCAAGCGTTCAGAAATTCCTTTAAAGGCAGGTACGATTTCACCTAAAATTAAACGAACACCAGCTAGGATGACAAAGACCCCAGCAGCAAATTGTCCAGCCAATTGAAGGGCATAAACTAAACCACTAGTACCGCTACTCAATTCTTTTTCAATGTAACCTGAACCTGCAAAAATGGCAACGATTAGATAGATAATTGACATTGAAATTGTAATACTTACAGTACTATCACGTAAGAATGCTAAACTTTTTGGGAATTTTATATCTTCTGCTGATTTTGATTTATCCCCAACAAGACCACCAACAAATCCACTTAACCAATATCCCAATGAACTAAAGTGACCTAAGGCAACTTTATCATTACCAGTTAATTGAACCATGTATTTCTGAACGAAAGCTGGCGATAGACTCATGATAATACCTAAAGCTAGACCACCCAATAAAATCAATGGTAAGTTAGTAAATCCAGCAACTGATAGAATTACAGCAATCATACATGCCATATACAATGTATGGTGACCTGTCAAAAAGATATATTTAAAACGAGTAAATCTAGCAATAAGGATATTGAAGACCATACCTGCAAACATAATCATAGCTGTAGCTGAACCGTAAGTTGTCAAGGCAACCGCCACAATCGCTTCATTATTCGGTACAACACCAGATAGATGGAATGCTTTTTCAAACATTGTTCCAAATGGATTCAAAGAACTTTGAATAATTCCAGCACCACCTGATACAACTAGAAAACCTACAAACGTTTTAATACCACCCTTAATAATATCTGGTATTGCTTTCTTTTGAAGCACCAAACCTAGAATAGCAATCAAAGCCACCAATATGGCTGGTGTACTTACAATATCTAATAAGAACTTAATCATTGATAGAACCTCCTAAATAAGACCCTTTTCTTCACAAATTTTAGTAACTAATTCTTTCAGCTCATCCATATCGATAATGCTATTTAGTACCCTTACATCACCTAGGTGTCCTGCTGAATCTTCCAAGTCACGTCCAACAATCCAAATATCCGCAGCACTTGGATCTGCTCCACCTAGATCATAGTGTTCAACCTCAACACCAGTCACTCCTAGTTCGCTAAGAATAGATTCAATATTCATTTGAACCATAAAGCTAGAACCTAATCCTGAACCACACGCTGTACCAATTCTCAACATAATTTAATCCTCCTGTTGAATAATTTCTTTGATATCATTAAACTCTTGAGCTGTTAACAATCTTTCAACCTTCGCATTATCACGTAAAATCATCGTAAGATGTTTTAATGCTTTTAGGTGAGTTTGATTATCGACAGCAGCAATACAAATTAATAAACGAATTTCTTGTGCTGGATCATCCAGCAGATAAATTGGATGGTCTAAAACCAGCATAGACATCCCCACTTCATTAACACCATCTTCAGGTCTAGCATGAGGAATCGCAATCCCCTTTCCTAAATTTATGAAAGGTCCAAATTCCTCAACCTTTCCAATCATTGCTTCTGGGTAGCCGGCAGTAATTTGGCCACTTTCTAGCATTGGTTGAGATGCTTTTCGAATAGCATCCTTCCACCCCATTTTTTCTGAACTTCTTTGAAACATTTTTTCTGTAATTAAATCTTGTAACAAAGGTAACACTTCCTTTCTCTGCATTTCTTCGTATATAAAATTTTTCAGAGCAATGCGTAATTCTGACTCTTGTGATACTGAAGCAAATCGTTTAATCAACTCAAGCAATCTCTCTAGCTCAATATCTTTGGGATCCATTTCTGGAAAATCTTTTGAGACTAATTGCACTAATTGTGAAGATTGCTCAACAGACATCATTACTGATACTAAATACTGAGGTTTTTGAGTCTCAACCTTGACTGTTGAAAATACTAAATCGAATTCATCATCCTTAAACTCATGCAAACGATCCACTCGAGTGACTCCGATAAAGCTAACCTGAGGAAATAAAATGCGTAGATTTTCCTTTATCATTAGTGAAGAACTCGTACCATTCGGACAAACAATAACAGCTCTGTAGTTTTTTCTAGTCGACGTCTCATTCTTCTTAAGATAACCACCAAAATGAACGACAAAGTATGCTATTTCACTGTCTGGAATAGATAAACCTACAACCTTTGACAATGGCTCCAAGGACTCCTTAACAAATTCAAATAAATCTGGATGCTGTTCTTTATTCTATCTGTATAATCATTTGAACTAGGAAGACCAAATTTTAAACGATAGTAAACTGGAATCAAATGCTTAATCAAATTTTCTTTGAGCGTGACTTGCTGAGAAAATTGTAAGAGTGAAATACTTTCCATTTTTTCTACAATTTGATCAGTTAAAGTTTTGAAATAAGAAAAATCAACAGAGGTATTTCCTTCAAAACCACTAGATAAGAGCCCAGCTATATATTGGCGATCTGATCGAGTAAAATTACTATCAAATCCCCCTAAATCATAAGCATTATCCAATAAAATATCTGCCAAATTACGTATCTGAGAAGGAACCTCTATCTCCTCTGAAACTACTCTGGAAACTTTCCTTTGATAACGACATAGAATAAGCGTTATTCCATACAAACATTCTTGTAACTTATCGGAAATTGGCGTAAGGTGCAAAATTTTTGAATAATCCTGAACAAGTTTATTTAAAATCTCAAAGGTAATGCCATGAGGCCAAGCAGAAATAACATATTCAAGTCCCCAAAGTCCGACAGGAGAGTTTAGCAACTCATTAACGACTTTAAAAGCCATCAAATGTTTCTGTTTTTCATCACCAAGTATAATGTATCCTTGAGATCTAGAATATTCTATATCCAGGTGATGAGTTTGCAGATTCTTTCTCAAAGAACGAATATCAGACAAAGTGGTATTCTTACTAACCTTTAAAAAATCTTGATAGTGCCAATTCGAAACAAAATCAGTACGACAAAAAGTGTAAAGGTAAATTAAATGTAAACGAATCCTTTTTGGAAGCTGCAATTCTTCAGAACCAATTAATGTCGTTATATTTTTTCTGTCTAGTATACCTGTAACATAATACCTCCCTTTATCTTGTTCAATTTTAATTTCACGATTAGAGAGATAGATAGTTAATTGATCGATACAATCTCTAACATCCTTTATAGAGAATCGAGTTTTTACAGATAACTCATATAATGAAAGATTTTGATTAGCCAGTAAGGTTATCAAGACTACTATAATTTTATGATCAATCATTTTTTAACCTTTCTACTTAAATTATATGATACCGCTTTCAGATTATAAAGCTAATTAGGGCACAATTTAGAGTGCTGTAAAAACTCCGTAGATTGTGCCCAAGATAATATTCTAATAGATTGTAAAATAAAGCGACTTACAAAATCACAATTTTTGAAAAAAACTGAATTCCTCTCGTGACTATTTCTAAACAAAAAAACTTAGAAGCTTTCATACTTCTAAGTTTTTTCTTCTTACATAGCCTTTTCAACGTTTTTATTTTAGCTGAATAGCCATTTTGTCAAAAAGTGCCATGTTTCTTTGGCAATACTTGCAAGGAAGGTTGAGAGACTAAATGCGTTGAATTTTTTGAGGAGGTTCTCAACTAGTGGAGTGACAGTCTTAGGTGTTTCCACTGGAGTGTTACTTTCTTCTTGCTTACTAGTATTATCCTGAGATGAATCTGGCACTGTGTTTGTACTGTCGTGACCATTATTTTGCCCAGTTGGTTCAGGCTCTGGAGCAACCTCAGGCTGATGCTCAGGTTCAACTGGTTTATTTTTCGGATTTGGCTCTGGACTTGGTTCTGGCTGAGGATCAGGTTTGATTGGTTCGTCAGTAGTGTCACTGCTTGTGTTTGTCATTTTTTCAGTTACGAAGAAGTTTGAATTCTACTGCTCCATCCCAAAGACCGACACCTACATGGGCTTGATTGAAGTAATTATCCACAGCATCAAATTGATGATGGAGCACTTCCTTGCCATCGACATAGACTGTCATGGTGTCCTTGCCTTTCACAACCTTGACATGGTGGTACTGACCGTCATTGATAGCCTTATCCAAGTGAGCTTCAGCGATGGTTTCACCACCAAAACGGAAGAGACGAACAGTATCGTTGTCAGCAAATTGGACAGAGTAGGCACGACCAGGTTCTTCACGTTCCGCAGCTACAAAGAGGTTGACCAAACCATGTTGGTATTTGACATCGATATCATAGTCAAATTGCTTGAAGCCATTACTTTCATAGGCCATGAAGAAGTCATTGGCACTGACATTGCTATCGTAAAGGGTATCGTCATCAATATACCAATCACCAGTGACAGCTTTCAATCCTTTAAGATTGGTCGCAAAATTGTTGAGCGTAATAGCAATATTAAAGGTCTTGGTCAATGATGGGTTTTCAACTGAAGTTGCTGTGACAGTGAGATGACCCTTGTGAAGGGCTTTGAGAGAAAGTTTATTGTCATGTTCAGTATAGGACACCAAACTTGGATCACTTACTGTCCATGTCACATCCTGCTCTTCAGAAGCTGGTGCGAGGTAAACTTGCAAATCCTTACTTTGACCAACTTCAAGAGCCAAATGACCTGCAACTGTGGTGTTCATGGCAACAGCCTTAGTGACTTCCTTCTTGTCAGTCCAAGTACTCTTAATTGGGTAGATAGCAATATTTGCTTTGGCTGGACCACCTTCAACCAAGACGCTCGCTCCAACGGCTCTTGGGCTTGGGAAAATCTGATTAGCACCAGCTACCGTATTCCCCTTAGCAAAGACTTCCACACTCGCACGGTCCACATAAAGATGCAAATCAATTGAACCATCTTCATTGCGAGTCACTTGTTGACTATTAACCTTAGCAAAAGCATCTGAAAGGATAGTACCAGATTGGCTACGGTCAATAGACAAAGTTTCCTTAGTTAAATCGTAAACGACTTTGGTAGCTTGACCATCACCGACGCGAAGGTTAAATCCAACTGCTGTCGTGTCCTTACCTGGTACAAAGTGAGAAACCACTTCATACGTGTCACCCTTGAAATCTTTAAGCAACTCGTTATCAGAAGCTACTGTGACATTTTCAAAATACTGGGCATTTTCTGTGTCACGAAGGCTTTCGTAGGCCTTAACAGGGGTTTGAGTTAAGAGGTAACGGTCGCCTGATTTAACCAAACCAAGGTCAAGGTTAAGGTTAAAGGTACCATTAAATTTTTGACCAACAGTATCTGCAACCAGATTGCAATAATCTTCCCAAGTGTTCATCCAGTTAATTTCAGTCAATTGTGGGATGTTTGGATGGTCAGCTGTTCCAAAATCATGAACATAATAAGTCATGGCAGCATAGGAATCCTTACCAAAATTCATGATTTCGTCATGATCTTGGTAAACATCATCAGCTACAAAGGCCCACTTGCCATCCACTTGTTTAAAATCACCAACCTTGTAAGAACGACCGCCACGTGAGAGGACCCACTTGAGTGCGCCATCATTGGCTACAATCGGATAAAGGTCAGGACATTCCGTATGCAAATCCTTGTAGGTTGTTTCCACTTGCCAGTTCTTCAAGTCTTGTGAAGAATAAATGCGGAGTGGACCACCAGCAAGGACCATAAACCATTGGTTATCCCAGCGAAAGACCTTAGGATCACGGAAATCTTGGTTTTGAAGTGGGTCCTGAGACCAGTCGGCAACCACCTTATCATATTTTTGCCAAGTTCTCCCCCTCGTCCTCACTATAGGCAATTTCGATCCGTTGACCATTACCATTCGAAGTGATAATAGCTACCAGTCCACCTTCCGGAGATTTGAAGAGGCCTGAGCTATTGGTACTATCAACCACGACAGAGCCTGAGAACATGTGACCTGTTGCATCTGGATAGAAGGCTATCGGCTCCTCATCCCAATGAAGCAAGTCTCGGCTAGTCGCATGGGCCCAGTGCATTGGACCCCATTTGGTATCATCGTAAAATTGATAGAAGAGATGATATCGTCCCTTGTAGAAGACCAAGCCATTAGGATCATTAGCCCAACCATCCTTAACAGAATAATGATACTGATCACGATAAAGCTCGTTGTAATACACATCATCGCTCTGTCTGCGATGGATATTGACGCGGTAGGTCAAGGTCACAGGACGGCCAAGCGAATCGGTCACACTACTTTTAATAGTAAAGTAATTGGCACCGATAGCCACTGGCAATTGAGAAATATCTGTGAAAACATTTCCCTTGGCATCTTCAACCTTAATGACAGCATTTGGATTATGCTTAGTGATGTCAAAGCCTACTGTCTCAGCATTGTGTCCCACATATTGAATATGAAGCGGTTCTTCGGAGAAGAATTGGGCTTGTTTTTCAACGGAACCTGTCTTTGAAGTCACTACGAGATTGTCAATCAAAGGAAGACTGGCATCGTCAAGATTGACATAACGGGTGTTTTTGAAAATGACATTGGCATTCCAATTAAGAAGTCCAAAATAACCTTCTGGAAGGACTTGAGGTTGGCCCTTGTCACTTTTTTGAAGAACAGAGTCGCCTGTACTTGCGACAAGCACATCATTGACATAGTAAGATAGCCACTGATTAGCCGCAACTACTCTTAGATTGTAGGTTTCATCAGCAGTTGGGGTCACATCTTTTTCATCTACGAGTTGAATATCTTGATTATTGACCCAACGCCAAAACTTAACCTTATGGTTCCCAGAGTCCACATTGACCCCATACATATTTTTATCGCTACTATCATTGTTACCACGGAAAATGAGGGCAGCGGCACCACCAGCTTCCTTGAAGGTCACATCTGTTGAATAGATAAAATTCTTGCCCTCGGATTGAGAATAAAGGAAAGAGTCTCCCCTATCTTTAGCTTCTGAATGAATGCCATCAGCCTTCATTTCCCAGTGGCCATTTTGGTCTGCGGTCATCCCTTCTAGATTGGTAACCGCTTCATTATTAGGCAAATCCGTTTTTTCTGCTGTCACATGAACAGGACTGGTGCTATTCGTTACAACTGGAGATTGTTCTTGACTGGTCTGATTCAAATCGGCTTCTTGCGCTTGGTTAGTCACTTTCTCAGCCTCACTAGCCTGTGTTTGTACTTCTTTTGACTGGTCAGGGCTAGGCTGAGTGGGATTCTCTTGAGCTGTTTTAGCAGATTCGGAAACAAGGGACGGGCTAGGCTCTACCACTTGGGGGACTTCCTTGGTCGTGCTAGGAGCAAGCTCCGCTTGAGGGGTAACTTGATGGTCAGTTTGAGCTACCACTTCTTGAGATACTTGGCTCACAGTTACCTGTTCCACTTGGTCCGCATAGACAGGACCAGCCAGGGCCAAACCTGCAAAACTTACCAAGGCACAGCCGTAGACCCAAGTCTTCCCACTTTTGCGCATAAACCAATTTTTACAAACAGTATCATTCATGACTCTTCTCCTTCTTTAGAGTAACATTAAATGTTAACTCATTTTTCATGAAAATTCAAAGTCAATACATTTGCCTTTATTAATAAGCCTATCAAAGTTTCCGGAAATATCTCTAGGATTTACATTAAAACGGTAAACGTTTACTTTTAATATCATTATAGCACTATAATCTGAAAATACCATCTTTTTCTGTAATTTTTTTCATATAAATGAAAAACTTCCGAATTTGCCATTCGAAAGTCCGTTCCTTATGCTTAATCTGAGCCTATTAGCAGGCTATTTCCAATAATACCAATGGTTACAATAGCAATCCCAAGGAATCCCAAAAGGCTAGGTAGACTATCTCCGAGGAAGAGGCAACCACCCAAGAGGGTAAAGAGAACTTCACCAGCCTGAGTGGCTTCAACCACTGCTAGTTGCTTATGGTTATGCTTAACTAGATTAGTCGCCTCGAAGAAAAGCAAGGTTGCGACAACCCCAGAAAAGACTGCTACAATTAAAGACTGTAAAATCTGTCCACCTGATGGAAGCCCAGCATCTGCACCAGCAAAAACTGACAAAAGCAACCAAAAAGGCGTACTCATCAAGGTCATCCCAAACACGCGCTGCGTCGTTGAAAGCTGATCATGCTTGCAGTGGACCATCATCTTACGATTGCCCAAAGGATAGGCAAAAGCGGCCAGTAAAATCAAGAGACTAGCACGGACCACACCGCTACCAAGACCACTACCAAAGTAAGGAATCTGAATGAGAATAATCCCTAAAAGGATAACCAATGTCATAAGTAGTTGCTTACCAGGTACCTTCTGCCCAAAGAGAGGGGTCAAGAGCAGACCAGCTAGAATGGTAATCTGCCAAGTAGCCGCCACAAACCAGGACTCGCCATAAATGGATGCTAGAGACAGTGGCCCATAAAAAAGCCCAAAACCAACCGTACTCCAGACCAACCAGGTCAAGGGTGCTTTCTTAATGGCAGACTGAACACCTTCCAGCTCACCCTTGCGCCAGACCATAACAGCCAGCATGGGCAAACTAAACAAATAGCGTAGACTAGCACTCCACATCCAGGACCCACCCGAAAGATTCATACTACGATTAAAGATAAAAGTAAAAGCAAAAAAGAGAGCACCCAGAATACCGTACCAAAGCGCCCTCGCAAATTGAGATTGTTTCATAAAGATAAACTCCTGTAATTATTCTATTGTACAGTATTTGGAGCAATAAAAAAAGGAGGTCATCATAATGACTTCCTTGGTTTCGTTTCAATTTTTACTTATGGACCAAGTAAACAACCTGTATTTTAATCACCTTTTAGCTGTACTTGTGTATGTGCTAGCAGGTCTCCAAGATGCCTCTTATCTTTCCGAAACATCGTCATTGCCAGTAGCAAAACTGCGAGTAGAGTCGCTGAAAACGAGAGGATAATGGATAACACATCAAAATCACTATATAAGCCATGAATCGTGCCCATATGACCGAGTTGCCAAGGTAAAAATTTGATGACATTTCTAATCATGCTAGCCTGCACTGTTTTTTTCTGGTAGACAAGTTGAAGTCCTGCTTTAACCTTCCCAAAACTGCCATCATTTTTATAATCCAAGAATGTGAAAAGGAGCGTGATTGGCAAAACAGAGGTGAAAAATACAAGCCACTGCGACTGAATTTCTGCAAACTCTGGGACACCATTAAAAAAGATGATGTAAATAAGCATCGAACTTGAAAACAGAAGAACTAAATAAGCTAGAATAAAAAGATAATCAAAGAGAAATTCAATCATTCTTTTTTTAAACGGAATAGGGTTTATTGCTATAATTTTCATCATCGTCTCCCCCTTTCTCATCTCCTATTATAACATTTTTAATATTCTAAATAATATTTGAGAGGAAAATTTGTAGGCTATTGAGCTCGCAAATTGAGATTGTTTCATAATTGTAAACTCCTGTAGGTTTTATTATACACTACTTCTATTATGGCTTTTGGACTTTATTTCAATTTTACGTTATATTATTATTAAAAATCTAAATCATAAGGAATTATGTATGTCAGAAGATATTAAAATCAAGATTGGAAAAAGAATTCGTGAAGAACGTGAACGACTAGGTTTAACACGTGAGCAAGTTTGTGATACTGAAGATGAATTAACTGTCAAACAGCTGATGAGGATTGAGCTCGGACGTTCATTGCCAACTATTGTAAAACTTCAATATATCAGTGATAAACTAAATGTTTCCCTGAATTATTTGTTGGGAGAAACTAATTTAGACATTCCTGAAGACTATTATCAGGCTAAATATAAACTCATGAAGTCTCCTGTCTATGGCGACCCCGAACGTATCAAGAAGAAGCTAAAAGATATTGAGGAACTCTACGACAACTATATTGAGATTCTACCAGAGGACGAGCTTTTTGCTATTGATATCATTGAAAGAACGTTAAATTTTATGGTTATGGAAGAAGATAGTCTTATTGAATCTGTATTTGAAGACTATTTGACTCAAGCGTTGAAAAAAGAAGCATATTCCTTAAATGACCTTCTATTAATTTCATACTATGCATTTCGATGTCAGGATTATGACTATGATAAAGAGAGAATTGAAAAATTTAGACATAAATTAATTAAGCAAGAATTACAAGGTGATGAGCTGTTTAACGTTGAACTGATAGGTGCTTTATCAGCTATAGCTGGGATATATGTGATGCATCATGACTATAAAGAAATGAAGTCTGTTGTTGATAAAATGTATGTTCTTATTGATAAGACACTTCAACAAGCTTATAAACCCGCAGTACTTGTTTTTGAAGCAAAATATTATCTCTTCTATGAGAATAACATAGATAAAGCAACGGAGCTTTACAAGATGGCAACTGTACTGGCTGATGCTTTTGGCGACCAAGTCTTCATCAAAAATCTTAAAATGGAAATGGAAAAAGATTTAAATACGAAATAACAAATCTAAGTGACATAAATGTCCTTTTGATTCGTTATTTTTTTGTTTATACTCATTCATATAATCAAATAGGAGAAATCAAGATATGACAAACCTTATCGTAGCAAAACAGTTAAGCAAAGAATTTCAAAAATATAAAGCAATAGAAAATCTAAACTTCACAGTTGAAAAAGGTGAAATTCTAGGTTTCCTTGGACCATCAGGTTCTGGTAAAACGACAACAATCAATATCTTAACAGGTCAACTCACTCCTAGTCAGGGAGAAACTTATATTTTGGGCAAATCATCCCTTCAGTTAAAAGAAGATGATTTGTCAAAGATTGGTTTAATCACTGAAAATAGTGGTTTTTATGAAAAATTGACACTTTATGACAATCTTCTATTCTTCGCAAAACTCTATAATGTTTCGACAGAGTATGTTGATGATTTGTTAAAACGTGTAGGTCTTTATGACCATCGTAAAACCTTGGCAGAAAAGCTCTCTACAGGGATGAAACAACGGATGCTTTTAGTGAGAGCTATCATAAACAAGCCAAAAGTTCTCTTTCTTGATGAACCTACTTCTGGACTAGATCCATCAACGTCTCAAACCATTCATTCTCTTATTGAAGAACTAAAACAACAAGGAACAACCATTTTTCTGACGACACATGACATGCACGAGGCTACAATTTTGTGCGATAAGATTGTACTTTTAAATAAAGGAAAGATTGTTGAAGAAGGAAAACCTGCTGAGCTTATTCAGAAATATAATACAAATAAAATGGTAAAAGTGACCTACTGCTCAGGTCAAGAAAAAGTGATTCCTTTCTCTGAATTAAATCATATTAGTGCTACTCAAGATATTCAAACCATCCACTCATGTGAACCAACTTTAGAGGACATCTTCATCCAACTTACAGGAGGAAAACTTAATGTTTAACCAATTAAAATCTTTACTATGGCTTAGAAAGCGAGTTATCAAATCCAACAAAACCATTATCCTACAAATTCTCCTTCCTTTAGGGTTTGCCTTTCTCTACAAACATATCTATGAGATTCAAGGTAGCCTAAACAACTCAATGAAAGTCAATCTATTAGTCAACTGTTTAGCCCTATCTTTGAGTTTATCAGTTGGAAATCCAATCAGTACTATTGTTTCCGAAGAAAAGGAAAAAAATATTTTAAGAACCTTGTTTTTAAGTGGTGTTAACAGTAAAAACTATATTCTTTCAGTTTTATTTTATCCAGTGCTTATTAGCTTAGTTATGACAACTGCTATTCCGAGAATACTCGAACTTAATATTGAAAATAATTATGGTCCTTATCTTATCATCTCGCTTGCTACAGCTTTAGTAATCATGCTGATTAATCTTTTCATCGGATTAATCAGTAAAACTCAAGTATCTGCCCAAGTAATTAGTCTTCCAGTATCAATGATTAGTATGTTTATTCCAATGCTTTCAGGGATTAGTAAAGATTTCGATAATGTCACGAAGTACAGTTATATGGGATTGTTCACAAAATCTATAAGCCAGCTTGAAAGCTTTAAGTGGCAAGACCAAATAGCAAGCTCACTTTCTCTACTAGCCTGGTTGCTCCTCTTTAGTGCACTGACCATTCTACAATCTAAGAGATTACGAAAAATATCCTAATTCCAAACCACAACCATCTAAACTGAGTGTTAGATGGTTATTTTGTTTATTCCCCATCTTTTTCTCTAACCATAAAAAGACAAATCCCTGGAGTCTTTTCATTCACATGATTTTAAGGTATATTATTATATAATTAAAACTCAAAGGAAATACAGATGTCTGAAGAGATTAAAATCGAGATTGGAAAAAGAATTCGTGAAGAACGTGAACGAATAGGTTTAACACGTGAGCAGGTTTGTGACACAGAAGAAGAATTAACCGTCAAACAACTGATGAGAATTGAGCTCGGTCGCTCATTACCAACTATTGTCAAACTGCAGTATATCAGTGATAAATTGGGAGTTTCCCTCAACTATTTGCTAGGTGAAACAAAACTAGACATTCCTGAAGACTATTATCAGGCTAAATATAAACTCATGAAATCTCCTGTCTATGGCGACCTCGAACGTATCAAGAAAAAGCTGCAGGACATTGAAGAAATTTATGAAAAATATATTGACATTCTACCAGAGGACGAGCTGCTAACCATTGATATCATTGAAAGAACCCTGAATTTTATATCTGAAGAGAAGAAAGAAGATCTTGTTGAGATTGTATTTGAAGACTATTTGAATCAGGTATTAAAAAAAGAAGAGTATACCCTGAATGACCTTTTGTTGATAAAATACTACTCTGTACAATGTCAAGGGTCTTCATATGATAAAGCTACAATTGAGCATTTTCGAATGAAGTTAATAAAACAAAGATTGCAAGGTGATGAATTATCCAATGTGGAACTATTGGGGGCTTTATCAGCTATAGCTGGGATTTATGTTATGCATCATGACTATAAAAACATGAAAACTATTGTTGATAAAATGTACGAGGTCATGCATTCTATTATGCAACATTCCTATCAACCTGGGATAGCAATGCTTGAAGCAAAATATTATCTGTTCTATGAGAACAATAGAGATAAAGCAACTGAGCTATATAATAAAGCTATCCTACTAGCGGAGGCTTTTGGCGACCAAGTCTTCATCAAAAATCTTAAAATAGAAATGGAAAAAGATTTAAATACAAAATAGAAATTGTCTCAGAAACACTTTAAATATAATTATTTTTATACAATACCAATCAAAGAAGCATCTGAAGTTGAACTCAGATGCTTTTTGATTAATTCAATTTTTTTACTTAAACTTGCCCTTATGCTTCTTAATATACTTCTTGCCATACCATTCTTCTACTGACTTGCCTTCCCAGTCTCGGTATTCTTCAGGATACTTCCATTTGTAGTAGCCCTGCAACATGTAGGGGAACATGAAATAAATTTCAAAGGCAGCTATTAATATATTGAACACTAGAAATAAAAATAGAACGCTTAATCCTCCAACCAAACTATCTGCATTTCTTATTGAATCCGAAAATATCGTACGAAAAATTATCCAGAGTGCTACAACTATTCCACCATACTTGACAATAAATTTAAATACTCTATTAAACAATCTATCGGTCGGACTCTCTATTTCGGTACCACCATATAATAAATTTAGCAATGAGGTAGACTTATCACGTATCAGGTAAATGATTATAAAAAGAATCAGTCCTTCAAAAGTGGCCATTCCCAAATATCCAAATAGACCATAAAGTAAATTCAACAATAGAAGATTTAGTTCAATTAGGAGCCATATTATAAAGGAAACCATAAAATGAAATTGACCTCTATAGATTAAAATGAACTGTTTGTTGAATCGCTTTCCTAATATAATCAGTAAAAGCCATATTGCTAGCCCCATCCAAAATACCCAGTAGGGAAGAAAATTGATTTCGGACAAGCCTACTGTTAAATCTTTAGGATTAGCATGATAAAATAAATAATCATTTAAAGCAACAATCAACCAATTAGGACCGATTATAAATAAGATCGTCAAGATTACTAACCAAACATATGACTTCAAGGTCCCTCTGTATTTTTCTTTTTTTAAAGCATCCTGATAGTTATCCTGTGCAAATTTTCCTGAGACACTATCATCTAATAGATTTAAACTCTCTTCAAAATTTGCACTAAAGATTGATTTTTTCATTCTTATCTTCCAACAACTCCTTATGCTTTTTCAGATACTTCTTTCCATACCACTCTTCTAATGACTTACCTTCCCATTCACGATATTCTTCAGGGTATTTCCATTTGTAGTAGCCTTCTAAAAAGAAAGGGAACTCCATAAAGATAACCATTGCTAAGAATCCAATATCTATGATTAGCCATGTCAAAAACAAGCCTAATAGAGTCAAACTTTGTGAGACTGCTACTCCCGAATGCGACAGGATTATTTTGATGATTACAGCAAGACCTAGCACTCCTGAACCATAGGTGGCGAATAGGCCTGCTATTCTATCAACAAGAGTTTCTCTCGCCTCTTCACCGAAAATACAAGTGCTTAAACTTCTTTTTTCTATGCGAAGGAATATTAGGGCAATGATGAACAAGAGAATATAAATGAACCAGATTCCTAACGAGGTTAGGGTCGGGAGGGCTATAGTTATGGCCAAGAGATTGAATTCAAGAAAGAACCAAAACAAAAAGGTCTCAACATGAAAACGATATCTGTATGGTCGAAGAAATGGTTTTCGAACAAATTTTCCAATAAGAACGAGTGATAGCCAAATAAAACAACAAATAAGGAATAATTCAGGGGTCAACAGGGACGGCTTGTGAACTGGCAAAGTTAAATCCTTAGGCTCTGCAACATCCAAAGAAGAGGCAAATATGACCAAGAGAAAGTTACATCCGAACACAAACAAAATACTGTAGAGAATACTTTTTATTCTAAAACCAATACTTGGCTTTCCATTATTTAAGCCTTTTCCAAGTTTTTCATAAAAGTCTTTCTTTATATACTGAAGAGAAGCATCGTCTAATAAATTTAAACTCTCTTCAAAACTTGCCTTAAAGATTGATTTTTTCATTTATTAACTGTCCCCCCTCTCTAAACTATACTTATGCGTTCTATTTGCCTGTCTTTCCAGTTTAAGCTACTTCTCTATTTTGACTTTTCCTTGTTCATAACCTGAATACCAACTACTTTCAGGGCTGACATACTCTGCTTGTTCATTCTCTGAACCATCACTTACAAGAAGTAGGCTACCGTTATGTAACATACAAGTGTAAGTCTTCGAATCTTTGGTGAATTCATCGTTTTGGGAGTCATAGTGATAGGTATGCTCTCCCTCCACATCCTTTAGAGTAATCTGCTCACCGTCTATTTTTATCCAAAAACGTTTATCGATTGTTGCTGTTTTTGTTGATCGATTTTTAACGATGAGATAGTAAATACCATCATCTGATTTTTCCTCATCAATAGTGGTATTAATAATCCCCAGAAGCATTAGAGCTGGTATAATCAAGAGCAACCATAACCATTTTTTCTTGTTCTTTTTAGGTCTCTCAAGTTCTAGACTTGGCAAATCGACAGTTAGAGGCTCGATTTTCTCTAACCCCTGTTCTAAATTTTTGGTAACTCCTTCACCTTTATTGCCCAACCACTGTCTTGCCATTCGTACAAAGTACAGGCGCTCATCTTCTTGTGCAATCTCTTCAAACAAGTTTTGGGATTGAGTCTTATTTCCTTTTATTAGCTCATTTAAGGCTTTAAAATACTGAAGTTCAAGTCGTTCAAAGGCTTGTGGAGCAGTTGCTTGATTAAAGAAATCATTTGGTTTCCTCTCCACAAGGATATCGTACATAGCAAGAAATTCCCTCTGTTTGACTTCTTTTGCTTTCTCGTCTTTAAAGTTTAGATAGTGGAGTGATTTTAAGAGGTCATCTTTGCTGATTATTTTTCCAGAAAGTAAGGATGCTTTCAGTGAAATAATCCATAGAAAATTAAGGTAAGTTTTCCTAATACCTGCAAATTGTAATTTCTCTGCTTGGCTTATGACGGATGGAAAATCGCCAATCATGTAAGCGTAAGTAATAGAAGCAATCCTAGCATTGATTTGAGTCTTTTTTCGTCGAGACTTACCATGCCGTTGAATCGAATCATACCAGAAATCCAAACCCATCGTTTCATTAAGGACTTTGTGAGTTTCCCTTACCAATAAGCTATTTAAGTAAATTTTTAATACAAGAACTAGAAAAACGACGCTAATTGAAGCAATCAACTGCATTGTGGAATTTTCTAAAAATAACCATCGAAGGAAAAATAATAAAATAATAATTAACACGGTACTGATACGTAAAATAAGGGTATATTTTTTCCAAATCCTCTTATAATCCATCAACTTATCTCCTATATTCATTTTTGAAATAGATTTACTTTTCATTATATCTGATTATTTAGCATTCGCAAGTTCACCGATAATGTGAAAAAGAAAACACCCAAATGAGTGAATGATTCAATAAAAATAGCTTAGCAGGGGGTTCTTTCTTCTCCAAGATTTTCAAATATTTGCTTTTCTTAAATTGCCCCGATAATTCTAACAGAATAAATAAGTACCACATCAAAAAACTTAGGAATAATAGTAAAAAACTACCTAAAATAAGATATAAGAACGATAGCCCTAAAGTTAGACAGAAAAAATCTAACTTTTAGGAATCAGTACAGTTTTTTCAGGCACTTCCAATTAATCTCTATTTCGATTGAGAAATTTTCAGATGATTTTCTTCATCCTTCAAGTATTGTTTAGCCTTTCGAACGATATAGAGCGATTTATCTTCTATGACTAACTTGCTCTATGTGTATCTCCTTTAAGAGTAGCATTCAAGACTTGGTAGTAGACTGCTGGTACTTAAAGTCATTGCTTAAACCTTCGAAATAATCATTGCTTTGGTGCGTAATAATTAAATCATAAAGATCTAGACAGACCTTTTTATTTTCTCAGCCAGTGTAGAGTCTGTGATGGTCAATCCATTTTTCCCCCTTACGAGCCAGCACTTTCGTAGGCATCCAAGCCCCTATCCCAGAGTTTGAGGGAAATGAAAAAGAAGACAAGGGAAATCAGAATCAAACCACCGATATTAAAGAGCCCATTCTTACCCTGCAAGAAATAACTGGCAGGATAGTAAGCCGTAAAGGCAAATGGCACGATAAAACTGATCAACCAACGAAGGAGCGAATTGTAAATGGAAATCGGGTACTTGGCAAAATCATTGAACATATAAAAAATATAAATCATGGCGCCTGACTGTTTAGTCCAAAAAGCGATACTGGCTGTCGCTATTTTCAAGGAAGTATAAATCAAGGTAGCAAATGGAATACAGACTAGGAAAATCAGGAATTTGGGAAGCGTCCAAGCAATGCTTGATACTGTTGTTCCCAATAGAATGCCACCGACTAAGAGTTCACCCAAGGCATCAATCTGAAAGGTCTCAACCAGGATGTGAAAAAGAGGATTGATAGGACGAGTCAAATACTTGTCAAATTCCCCTTTTCGGACTAGTCGTTGACCTAAGGCCCAAAGATTGTCAAAAAAGAGATGGTCCAATCCCTTGGGAACCAAGGAAAATCCATAGATAAAGGCAATCTCTTGAAAAGTCCAACCTTCTAAGGATGGGATATGTTGAAAGATAACATTGAGAAACAAGAGGTTCAGACCTTGAGTCAGAAAGACTCCCAAGACACCTACTACAAAATCAACCTTGTATTCCATGATTTGCTTGATGTATTGTCTGATAAAAATCAGATGCATACGTTGATATTTTTTCATACTAACCTCCTTGAATAGTGATAAATGACTGGACTCGTTTCCAAATCAACTGAGACAAGCCCACCATCACTATAAGCCAGAAGAACTGGAGCAAAAGCGCTTGAAGAATCTGACTGGCATCGTATTTCCCAACAATGATCATAACCGGAGTGTAAATCAAGGATGAAAAAGGCAAGAAGGAGAGAATAGCTGAAACCACCTTTGGAAAGAAAGCCAAGGGAATCAAACTTCCAGACATAAAGGCCACTATGGAAGTCTTGAGTAGATTGGAACCCCAAAGATTTTTAAAGACAAATGCTGAAAATCCAAAGCAGATGTTAAAGAAAAAGTTAATCAGATAAGCCAGAGTTAAGCTAAAGAGATAAAGGACAGTTAATCCCAGCACTTCTACAATACCTTGCCCAGATAAGATTTTCATCAAAACAATGACACTTAAAAATGGCAGTCCAACAGAGATAAAAATCAACCACTTGGAGCCAAGTTCGGTGAAAGGTAAGAGGTCGCAAAATGCACTGGTCTCAGCAAGCGCATGATAATGGAGCCATCCTTGACCTCCTCCCCAATCATAAAGGAGCTATCAGACCTGGTCAAAAGATTGGTCACAAAACTCATGATGATGTAGAGAGTGATATCTGCCATACTGAAGCCCTGAATCAAAGGCTCCCGGGAGGAGTCAAAGACTGCCTTCCAGAGATAAAAGGCCACAAAAGCCCCCATGACATCACCAATCCGATAGAGAATAAAGTTGACTCGATAGGTAATCAACTCCTGAATCCCTGCATTGATAAAGGGTTTATACCGTCTCCACAATTTGACCATCTTAGAGCTCCTTTCGATAGAAGCGACGGATAATATCTTCAATATCCGTATCTACCATCTTCAAATCACGGACTTCAAAATCAGATAAGGTTTGCTTGATAATATCGGCCGACTGGTAGCGGGAACTATCGAATTCAATATTGAGAGTATTTCCTTGTCTATCAATGGACATATCAGGCAAGCCCTCATAATGAGAGACGAGATGACTTTGACCTGGCATCAGATCGAAGGAAAGAGTCTTCATCTTGCCAAAGGTTTCCTTGAGCTGGCTAACCGTTCCATCAAAAATCTCTTGCCCCTTATCAATCATAAAAATCCGATCACAGAGTTGCTCAATATCACTCAAATCATGAGTAGTCAGGAGAATAGTTGTCTCTTCCTCCTGATTAATCTGGGTGATAGCACGTCGAATGTTATCCTTGACCGACACATCCAAACCAATAGTCGGCTCATCTAAAAAGAGAACTTTGGGATTGTGAAGTAAGGAAGCCGCAATATCCGCCCGCATCCGTTGACCCAATGAAAGAGTCCGCACAGGATCCTTGATAAATTCCTTCAAATCCAAAACTTCATTCAAAAATCCATGCGCTTGTGGAAGAGCGAGTCTGGGACATCGTAAATCTCTTTCAAAACCGTGTAAGTTTCTTGCAGGGCCAAGTCCCACCATAGCTGAGTTCGTTGTCCAAAAACGACTCCAATATCCTTGACATAATCTTGGCGATTGTCCTGCGGAATCTTACCGTTAATCCGACAATAGCCAGATGTCGGCTTTAAAATCCCTGTCAGCATTTTGATGGTTGTTGACTTCCCAGCACCATTTGCCCCGATAAAACCTAAAATCTGCCCCTTGGGCACCTCAAAGGTCAAATCCTTGACCGCTTCAAAGGTCTGCTTTTCAGGATGAATAAAAGAACGCAAAGCCCCCTTCAACCCCGGTTCCTTAACTGTCTTCACAAAATTTTTCTGAAGATGTTTCACTTCTATCATTGCCATATCTATCTCCTACAGTAAAAAATCAACAAACCGTGTCCTCTAAACACAAAAAGCCAATTTCTCATCTCCTAAAATCTGCCTTCTTTATCACAGCAGAAGACCTCAGTATTACTCTATTATAAAGCAGTTAAAAAAGGAAACCAAGTGTTATTCTCGAAAAAGAGAAAATAGTTTTGATACTTGAAAAAATCAAAACCACCCGTCTAATTCACTAAACAAAATGACACAATTCAATAATTCATCAAAGCCTCTACATATTCCTGAAGAGGCTCATTTCAACTTCTCTCATTCTTGCTTGTGAATGTTTAGATAGATTATAAGCCACAAAAAAGCCACCATATGGTGACTTAATGATAGACAATCTAAAAAGAATTTGGAATAATTACTTTTTTGAGTTCTGTGAATATAAATCATAACTTTACACAATGATAAAAATTCCTTTGAACAATTGCTTCAAGTAGTTGTAAGCTTTAGAACCAAGCTATGGAAAAGATGAGAGTCTTCATCTAAAAAACGAAAAAATATATTAAAGTTCATTTATCACATCTAACAATAACTCTTTGTCATTCTTCATAATGGCTAACAATGCATCCTCGTCATCTTCCAAAATGGCTAAATATATCTTTCTTCGAGCTTCAAACTTTTCGATTTCTTTTTCAAGTCGCTTAATTTTTAATTTCATGCAAAAAAGAATTCCATAAGCCATGAATGTTAACACATTAATTGTGGTAAAAAATATGATAAGGTTCATAATAATTTCTCTCCCTTTAAAATAAAATTTCTTATCCCTAAACTATTGAATGAATTTCAACACTTCACACTGAAAAGATGTGTTTTCCTTGTTTATGTTCATTATTAGTGTTAACCATTAACAAACATATGCTCTCGCAAACATATACAAATCATCTAATTCATCATGTTCAGGTCTTGAGGTTGTATGAAATCCTGCACAATAATGACAATAATAAGTACGAATGGTTTGATCCTCACACAACATTACTGCACGAAGTGCTTTGGCATTAGTCTCATAAACTATTTTATTTTTTTTAGCTCCATGACAATAAACACCTTTTGTTGAGTGTCTGTTCTCCATTAGTTTCATTTTGTTTCTATAAATAATCTTTCTAATTTTAGACATTTTGCTTTCCTCCTTTTGGTAATAAATGCTGTACTTTTGTTTTGCATTATTTATTTACAACTATATTTTATCACCAGAAATACACAATACAAGTACCTTAAACATATCATTGTCCATCTGTTTTATACTTTCAAACAATACAACAAAAAAAGTACGTATAAAACGTACTTCTGTTTTTTTGCGAAATGCTATTTAAAAAAAGTGTCAATTTTACTTATTTATTTTTTCTAGTTCAAGTATAGTAAACACCCCATTAAATCGATCAATATAACGTTGAAAACTATCTCTGCCATAGGTTTCAATTTCATATATTACCCTAGGAACTGTACTCCTTGTATCTTTCTCAATAACTTTAAGTGCAGGGATATCATCTTCAAGTACTTCCCAAAACTGACCAACATATCTGAATCTAATCCGAAATTTTTCCGTATCTGAAAACATCAAGAAAGTATGATAACGAACATCACTATCTGACAAAATTTGAGTTAATTCCTCAGAACTTAATATTAATTCTGTATTATGCTTCGAACGATGAACAGTTTTAAAACGATCCAGTCGAAAATTACGCAGACTCCTTGTATCTATTTTTAATCTTCCATCTTTTTCTTCAACTTTATATGCCATACAATAAAAATAATGGTCATTAAACATAATCGAGACCGGTAACACATCATAATCGGCATCCTTACCTTGGTATTTCGTATACTTAAAAGAAAGAGGCTTCTGATTCTCAATAGCATCAAAAATAGCGGATAGATGAGGCAAGATTGATTTACTCTTATTGTCCCTGTAAATCGATAATTCCTTATACTCCTCTAGTTCCCGTTCCGTAAAGTTTCTAATACGCTGACGTTCCCTATCATCAACAGCTCTCTCTACAAAGGTATCAATGATTTCTCTAACTTCCTCAACACGTAGTGCTCTACTTTCTAAAAGAATCTTAGACAAGATGACGGCCTGGTTGTACTTTAAGTTACCATAACCATGGTTATATTCTGCCTCATAGGTTCCTGCAAGTCGAGAATACTTTATTTTCATGTCATCTCTAAGTATTTTTAGATTTTCCTTTAATTCCCTTAAATCATCTTTAAAGGTTCGCTCGGCGATATTAAAACATTTAAGGTAATCAGTTTTATTAACCTTATGCCCCTTTTCCAATTCAGACATAAAATATAAAAGGCGACTGGTTTTCCCTTGCAAATTATTTTCTTCTTTCATTAATCGACCTCATGCTTGATTATAACTTCTAGAATATAATATCATTATCCTCATTCTGTTCGTAATTATCTCAAGTCTTTTTATACTAGCTTACAATAAAAATTGAGATTTAATACACAAAGGCCAGTGTGAATTTCACTAGCCTTTTTGATAATATTAGTGCAATTTATTATTCAAGTATTCTGCTATATCCAAAAATGATAGCGTAGGATCAAAATGTTCTTCCTCTGCTTCTTCGCCACCTATTAAATTAAGGCTAAAATGATTTCCTCGAAATCTGACTTCATATACTTCGTTTACATAAAGAATCCTATTGGTACTTTCAATCCCTTTCTCACTTTGATAATAAGATTGTATTCCTAATTCCTTTAGTTTTTCTTCTAGGGCTATCAAATGAATATCATAGTTTCTAGCACTAGAGCTCTTATTGGGAATTAACAACATCTCTTCTGACCGATTAAGCCAGAACGGAGATTTCATTCTATATTGTGAAGAATCCATTCTACTAAACATGGTTTCATAATAAGAAATGAAGGCATAACGCCATTCCTGAGGAGTCAGATGACTAATATTGTCTTGGATAATACGACGATACTCACCATCTAGTGGCTTGGTAATATCTACTTCATCAAGTAATCTTTTGACATACTCATTTCGAGATGAAAATAAACTTTTAAGGCTTGGTGCATACCCAGAAGACTCATTTGAATTATCCCGATACAGCGTTTTATAATTATTAGCTGTAGTCATTGTGTAGTCTCCTAGAGCTAGCAAAGCTGCCCGCATTAATAGACCTTCTTCAGGCTTTGTTTCAGTAAACATTTTTGATATTTTATTCCAATAGATTGAAATATCATCAATCTTTCTGCTTGGCAAATCATTCGCTTCGAAGTAGAAGCAACTTCGAATCTGACCATCAAAATAGCGATGATTTTCAGCAACTTCAATAATCTCTCTATAGGAATCATCTGCTGTTATCAATTTAGCTTTTTCAATCTCTTCGTCAACTTGGTCAATACTGAAACCATTAATTCTATTTCCCTCGGCTAGATATTCTAGCAGGTCTGAAGTATGTTCGATTTGTTCATTAATCCCCTTGATTGCCCGTTCATATGAATCTTGAGAATCTATAACTGAGTTATTAATCAAGTTCCTAAAGATACGGTACCAGTTTTTATAGCTAGTATCTAATGTATCACCCTGATGTTCAATGAATGTTGAAATAACGTGAAAGTAAACCCTATCCTTCAGAGTTTTGTTAACTATTGAACATTCTAAGATAGATGAAGCATCAGTCATTTTATTCTTGGAGAGGAAATCAAGAACAGATACAATTATTTCTATATGACTTATTTCTATAGTTTCAAAGTCAATTTCAAGAGTCCAATTATCACGTTTAGAATAATCAAGGCTATCTAAATTATTGATAAGGACAATTTCAAATAAATTTAAAAAGTTGGTGTCAAAGGCATTTTTATCAATATTCCAAATAACATCAGCCCATTTCGTATCAATATTATGGGAGAATTCCCTTTCTAGATGACTATCTATTTTCTTTATCCTATCAATAAATCTTGCTTTGAAATTTTCAAAGTCAGTTAACGGGCGCCCCCTAGAATTCAGTTTGATATAGAGCTCATCTTCTGAACCAAGTTTATCTATATCAAGGAAATTGAACACAAGTTTTTGGTTACTAGAATCTGATAATACTGAAACATAATCAAACCCATAATCAAAAGAGTCAGAAATGTCATCTAGTGTTTTCAAAGCACCTTGTACAGTTGGATCTAACTGCCATGAATCTGCAAACCATGGCTCATCTGTTATGATTTCGGAAGGTTTTTTTGTTTCTGTAAAGATAGTTTTTCTGTTCTCAAATAGACTCTTGAAAAATTGTTTAGAAGATTCTCTAGTTTTATAAGAAAAATTACCTAGAAAGTCACACTCATCATTATCTCTATAAGCAAAAAGATAAACCAAGAATAAAGTTGTCAGACGTTGTTGACCATCTAATGGAATAAACTTCCCATGAGTTGATTTTCCATAAATAAAATTTAAATCGAGTGGTCCGACGTTTGTGTCAAGTAAGGCAGCATTAATATCCTGGAGTAATTTTTTTCGAACTTCGGTGGTTCTTTTATCCTTTCTACCTTGTGCATAGTCTCGCTGAATCAATGGAATTACGACTCGATAATTTTCTAACAATGCTTTTAAGTTATATTTTTCGTTAATCTCTTGCATGACTACTCCTCACAGTCCCCAAAAAAGCGTTTTAATTCCTGCTTCATTGCCTGAATATAACTGTCTTTATCCTTATCAGTCCAGTCATCAAATCCATCTACCTCATTGCTGTAGACTTTCAAGAACACATTACGCGTACAAACAGGTACAAATTTCCCTTCTGCATCAACTTCAATAATAATTCTTCGTTTTTGGTCAAACCGGCTATCTCCATAAGAGCGATTCGTATTAGAGTCTAGCAAGGTTAAATTAGCTAGACTATCATCAGCTTCAGCAGTCTCATCGGCCGTAGCATGAATATGCTCGATATCCCATTTCTCTTTCTTATAAATATCAAAAGGAAATCGATATTGTTTTTCACTCTTATTAATCAAAGTAACGAGATTAAACAGTAAAAGTAGAGACCTAATTTCTTTTTTCTTACTACTGTAGGAAAAATCTTCGATAGAACCTATATCTTTTTTCAAAGTTTTATAAGCAATTTTTTTTAATTCATAAAAAGCTTCTGACTTTTTCTTCCCTCTTGTAGCTTCACGGACCTTTTCAATATTCTTAGCGTCATCCGATAAGAGATAACCAATTAGATGATATCTATTTAAGTCCGTGTACCAGTTAGTTAATTCTTCAAATAATAAGTCGACATTATTCCAGTACTCACTTATAAAAATCGATTTATTTTCGGCATTTTGATATTTTGCGTAGATTGAGTAGAAAGTTGAGTAAATATCATTTTGAGGTATTTCTAAAGTACGATGTTCAAGTAGGTTAAACAAAAGATCTATCCTAGTGACATAATTCTCACTATTTGTAAGAAACTTCCAAAATAATTCTTCTTGAAGTTTATGTTCAATTTTATCCCAAGCTATTCCCCTATGAATCCTTTCACTATCATTTTCAGATTCATAATTAGTTTGATCTAACAATAGAGCCTTAATAAGTTCAGCATTTGTCAAAGGAATCTTACCTAAGTTAACTTTTGTAAATAGTTTTATAGGATCCTCTGTCTCATCAATTTCATACCAAATAAAGAAAACAGCCTCTGTTAAAACTTGATAAATATCGTGTAGAGCATTATCCGAATTAATGTCTTCTCGTTCCACCCATTTATCGATAGCAGCAAAAGCTTTACTGATATGATGTGCATCAATATCATAATCCTCGATTTGTTGATAAGTATCAAAATTTAATTCTTTTAAATATTTAGCACTCTGTTCTCTTGTTTCATAAACCAACTCAAAGTAATCATATTGATTACTTCTTCTACGGCCACTACTAAATTCAGCAGACATAAATTTCAAAAAAATAAAGATCGTTGTTAGCCTCTGTTGACCATCAACGACATCATAAGTATTATCTGAAACTTTTTTAACAATCAAGGGCTGCAAACAGTACTTATAATCTCTGTTTTGTTTACTATGTGTATAGAGGTCTTCTAAAAGAGTTGTAACCTCATGTTCAGTCCAGCGATATCCCCTTTGATATGAAGGAACATTAAATTTTAGCCCTTTTAGGTCTTCAATTCGTTTTTCAGAAACTACCATTTGATATCTCCTTTTCATCCAGAGGTTGTTATTAGAATTGACAAAATTATTATCTATAATTATAGCACTATTATAAATCAAAATATTGAAAAAAATGTAAAATACTTTCTATATAGTGACCGGATAATGAAAAAAGCCACCATCTGGTGACTTCATTCTTATTATTTCTCCTCACCCTAGCCAGTCTTTTTCTTTGGCAATACGGACTGCTTCTGTCCGATTGCCTGCATCGAGTTTGGTCAGGATGGCTGTCATGTAATTTCGGACAGTTCCATTTGAGAGAAAGAGGCTTTCTGCGATTTCTTGGTTGGTTGAACCTTGGGCTACCATGGCCAAGACTTCTTGTTCACGTTGACTGAGTGGGTTATTGTCAAAGGCGACACCTTCGACAAGCTCTGGTGAGTACTCCTTATGACCTGCTAGGACGGTATGGATGGTCGCCATGAGGTCACTGATGGAACGTTCTTTGAGCACGTAGGCATCCACCTGGGCTGCAAGGGCTCGTTTAAAATAGCCTTTTCGTTTGAAAGTAGTCACAATGACGACCTTCGTTTCACTTTGATTGGCACGGATCCACTCCAGGACATCAAGTCCTGTCTTGATTGGCATTTCAATGTCTAAAATGGCTACGTCAACTTCTTCTTTCCAAGAGAGCAATGGCTTCTTGACCATCACTGGCCGCATGGACCTCTTCGACATCGTCTTCCAACATGAGAAGTTGGCAGAGGGCATCCCTCAACATTGACTGGTCTTCGGCGACTAATAATTTCATGCTTTTCCTCCCTCTTTCAAATGCACACGAATGATTGTTGGATGCGATTGAGACAGGATTTCCAAGTCTCCATCTACCAAACTGAGGCGCTCCCTGATACTGTGTAGTTCTTGTCCAGTGACTTCCTTAAACCCACAACCATCATCTTCAAACTCAAGAACAATACCATGATCACGTCTTAGACGAATCTGACAGCTATCGGCCTGGCTATGTTTGATGACATTATTGGACAGTTCACGAAGCACCATGGACAAGGTCGACTGGCTAACAGGTGACAGGCTGTCTAAGTCAAGGCTACTATCCACGGCCAAGACGATATCTGATAGGTCAAAGAGTCGCTCGAGTTCCAGTAACTCCTCTGCCACCGTTCGGTACTTGAGCTTATTGACAATCTCACGTACCTCGTACATAGAGTCTCGGCTAATCTGGTTCAATTCTTCCAGATTCTTCCTAGCAGCATCATACTGTTCCTTGTCCATCTGTTTCAAAGCCAACTCAGTTTTGAGACTCATCATGGCAAAGGTATGCCCTAAGGTATCGTGCAAATCACGGCCGATACGATTACGCTCATTTTCAGCTGACAGGATATTAATGGTCCGATTCTGCTCCGCAAGGGCCTCTTCCATCTTTCTCTCCTGACGTATACGGTTTTGAAAATAGTACATTCCCAAAGAAAATAAGGTAATAGCCATAGACATGAGGTGGGTACTCAAATCGTCTGTCAATAGGAAGGATGATGACGTCAAAATCAAGAGGGTCACTAGAAAGGAAAAGAATCGATAAGATGATATGCTATCCTCAAAGCGCCAAACGAGAAGATTGACATTGAAAAAAACAAACCACATCATGCCCCCCTCGAAGGTCATGGACATAAAGATAATGTAAGCTAAAGTGTAAAACCACAGAAAGGGAATCCACTTGCTATAGGCTTGTTTCAAATACACCATAAGGAGATAAGCGATGGTAAACAATCCTGTCAAAACTAAGGTCCAAACTGGAAAATAGCCACCAAAAACTCCCAATACTGGGAAGACTAGGAAAATCAGACTAACAAAATAAGCGAAATCATTTTTCTGGTATGTTCTAAACATGGTCACTTTCTCTGTACGATTTGATAAAAAGGGCTAAGCCTGTAGCTATTGTAGCATAGACCAAGATAAAAATGAGTGATTTCCATGAAAATTCCCCTTTTTTCGCGAAATTGACTACCAACTGATTAATATGATAGATGGGTGTCCACTCGGAAATGTGCTGAACCCATTTTGGAAACAAGGTTACTGGCATCCAAGAACCACCAATAATAGCTAGACCAAGAAAGACGATATTTCCGACGATAGCCATGATTTGTTGGGACTTAATTTGGGCTAGGAGTAAGCCAAAAAGAGAGGAAGACTAGACTTGACAAGAGTAAAAGAGCACCTGAACCGAGCCAATGTGATAATGGCATCTTAACATCACGCACAAAAGCTCCCACACAGAAAGTTACGATGATAGCAACCATAAAGTTCATAAGAACTCGGAAGATTTTAGAGAGGTAATAGGCTTGAATACTGATTTTTGAATGTTCGATGTAGGTTAACCAGTGCTCCGTTTGGTCCTCTCTAAGCATGTAGGGGAAGGTAAAGAAACCAAAGCTGGACATAGAGAATCCTGTCATCGTCAACATATAGGACAAGATAAAGGCTTTTTGTGATTCTGGGTCAGGACTCATTTCCATACCTGAATACAAGAGGAAGAATCCGACGGGCATTCCGATGGACATGATGAAGACTGGCCAACTGCGCCATGTTTTTATCCATTCGATTTTAAGTAGTGCTTTCATGACTTGTCCTCCCTTGTGCTATCAAATAGGCTATCTAAAAGTGTCTTGTTTTGAATTTCAATGTCAGAAATGCGACAGCCTAGAGCTTGCAAACTACTCCATACACTTTCAATATCTTTAGTCATAAAGGTGACAACATCACGTTTTTCAGTCACTTCATAAATGGCTGCCAGTTTGTCAATACTTGGCACAAAGCGACTTGCTAAGGTGACTTGCTTTTCCTTTTCTTCGCTACGCATAGCATGTGGCGTAGTATCCCTAATGAGTTTCCCCTGATGAAGAACCAAAATGCGATCAGCTGTGTGCTCGACTTCTTCGATATAGTGGGACGAATAAAGAATAGTCACACCTGACTTTTTCAGATCATTGATGATTTCCCAGAAACGTTGGCGTGTCGTAGTGTCCATCCCTGCTGTCGGCTCATCTAAAAAGAGAATATCAGGCTTGCCAATTAGACAGAGGACAAGGCAAGAAGACGTTTTTGTCCCCCTGAGAGTTTGTTCGCAAACTGCTGATACTGATCGTCTTTGAATTGTAAGAGTGCTTGAATCTCTACTTTAGATAATCCATTCTCAGAAATATCTTGGAAAAAAGCAATCAGTTCCTTGACTTTCAATTGCGAGGGAATGGTATTTTCTTGGAGAAGGACCGCAATTTGATCTTGCGCTTTTCCCTTTTTACCCTTGATAAAGACTTGACCGCTACTGGCTTTCTTATCACCAAGAATACAGGACATCAAGGTCGTTTTACCAGCACCATTGGGACCAATTAAAGCAAGACAATCGCCTTGTCCCACCTCAAAGCTAACATGGTCTAAAATCGTTTTCCCTTTGATTTTTTTAACAAGATTTGTGACTTGAAGAACCGCTTCACTCATGTGTGTGATTTCCTTTCTTTTGGTAGAAGGCTAGAAAAACATAACAGGCTGCAACTGAGACACCCATAACACTGTAGAGACTATCACTGCTGCCATGAAGTAGGACATAAGCAAAGAGGATGGTCCAAGTTGTTGCTAGGAGCATAATGCTTAGTATTTTCAATAGTTTCATTCTGGGCCTCCTAGTTTTTTAAATCATTTATGACAAGGTCGATAAAACTTTTAGCCATAGTGATGAGAATGTAGGCTGAGATAGACAAGCCAATAATCATTCCCAGATGTGAGAAGATAGCTTCAAAATTGCCTTTTTCAAAGATGTCAGTAAACATGCTAAGTCCAGCAAAGACAGTTCCGATGACAGCGTAGATAAGGTAAGATGTTTTGATTTTCATGAGATGACCTCTTTCGTTTTTTATTATTTCTAAGTTATGACTAAAGTATATCTTTTTGGTCACTCTCTTTTTAGCACCAGATGTCATGACATGACATGACATTTGTCATGTGACGTAAAGGTAAGAAAAAGAGCTGACCTTTCAGTCAACTCTAACTTGAGTTATAAGCAAAAGAAGGTTCATCCGTCATTTTGACACTACTCGTTTCTAGCCAAGAAATTATAATTTCAAGGCCAGCATGTTAACTGTCATACCTGCTGCTGTTCCCAAAAGGTAGACGACATCTCCTTCTTTAACTAATCCATGATCTAATGAATAAGCCAAACCGAATGGAACAGATACAGAAACCATATTTCCGTAGTCAGTAACTATATTAAGGTATTGGTCTTCGGCAATACCCAATTTATCCATAACTAAAGATAAGGCACGGCTAGCTTGATGGGGAATGATATAGTCCACATCGGTTAGGGCTAAGTGAGTTTTCTCTTGGAATTCTTTGAACATATCAGGAAGCTTATGTGCTGATAAGAGGAGAATCTTCTTGCCCTTCATATCAAACATAAAGTCCGTTTTTGTCTTTTCTGAATATTTTTTAGGATGGTAAGAAGTCAAACCTCCACGGATTTCAGTATCATGGGCACCTTCTGACCAGGTATGTTGAAGACTTGCAATAACCCCTTTGTCTTGAGAACTTGCTTGGAAGATAAAGGCTGCTGCTCCGTCACTAAAGAGTTCAAAACTTTCTTTTTGTTTCGGATTAAGCCCCAAACTTCCAACTTCACTGGATACAATCAAACACTATGGTATTCACCAGCCTCAATCAAATAAGACATTGTTGATAAAGCTGAGATAAAACTTGTACAAGTCGTATTGATATCCATGGCTGGGATGGCAAGTCCTTTTGCCACGCGCTCATGAATCAAGGCTGCTGTACAAGGAATAGGCTGCACACCAACTGCACTAGCTGAGACAAGACAATCAATGTCTTCAATTCTCAAATTGGCATTTTCCAGAGCTCGTTGGATAGCCACTTCGGCCAAATCCAACTGTGTTTCTTCATCTTCTACAACACGATAACGTGTTTGGTTTTTGAATTGTACGGTTTGTTTTGGAAGACAAACGCCATAACCTGCGATTTCAACATGTCTTTTTACTTCTGTCATTGTCATTCATCCTTTCATAAACGCTGAATACGTTTGAGTTTTCGACTGGTATCCCAATGATAATCGGAAAAATGGATTTCCGGAACCTTAAACTGCTTTTGTTGCGCCAAGAGTTGAAACTGAGCTGCGATTGCTGCTTCTACTTGCACGTCTCGTTGGCTGAGACAGACTTCAACAATCTTCTCTGAATGTTGCTTGACTTGATAGTCTCCAACATTTTCCACAAAGAGAATACAACGCCTGATAAAATCAGGATAGATTGTCACATGTCCTCCATCCTGACCTTCAAAGTAGAAGATGTCATCAGAGCGACCTTCGACCTTGTCAATCCTTGTATAATGAGAACCACATGAACAAGGTTCAGGATTCTCAACCAAGATATCATTAAGTTTGTAGCGGTAAACAGGTTGACTGCTTCGCTTAAAATCCGTTATTACTGGATAAAATCGACGCTCATCCAGATACTCTTTCTCTACAAAAATGATATCCTCATTGAGGTGAAGATGTCCTGCAGAACAAGTGCAGGCTAGAAAACCTTCCGTCGCTTGATAAACCTGGTCAATAATGGGGAGCTTAAAAGCGCTCGAAATGCGAATTCTATCACTATCCTCTAGAATTTCTGCTACAGAGACAATTTTTTGCGGTGAGATAGACAAGTCTCCTGCCTTAAGACGCTTGCTCAACTCTATTAACATGGAAGCTGGTGCCACAACAATCGTCGGTTGATAATGATTAAGACGTTCAATATGTTCATCTGTATTTTTGAAAATATCGAAGTATTCTAATCGTATCAATGCTGTATTGATAGTCTGGTAGAGTTCATTATCTGCTCTCAGGAAAAAGGCAATTCGGTGGCCAAAAAGATGACCCTTGGGCAACATCTTAGCTAAAATAGCTGCCGCCCACATGCTTCGCTCTTTCTCAGTCGTGATGAAGAGGCCACGATGTCCCGATGTTCCTGAAGATAAACCAACAGCTACTTCACCTTTAAGTTCGGTGAAGTCACGAGTCTTTTCACTCTCAATAGCTAAGGCTAAAGCCTCATCACGATCGATGCCTTGAGTGTTTAACTCATTAAAATGCGCCATCATAAAGGTCTTATCCATATGGTCAAAGTCAGTAGGGACACCATTATTGAAATAAGGAGACTCTCGCTTTAGAAAATCCATATAGTTAGATAATTGCTTTCTGATAAGCTTCTAGGTCTGCTCTCGTTTTGAAGTTGTGAAGCCATCTGGTTTGGATAAAGGTTTTAAGAAAGGTTATTTTTTTCATACAAGATACGCTCTATCCTTTCTACAGGGTCATGGCTAACTAGTACTTCCGTCCCATCTTTTAGGATGTCCTCTAGTAACTCAGTTCCCTTAATATAATCCGACATATTATCCTGAACCAAGGACGGAATGAGGTGCATTTGTTTCGTATAAGGTAGCAAATCGACACCCCAGCACAAGTCCGCTGCGATAAAAAGATTATAATCTGGAAAGTAGAGACAAGCCTGACCCTTGGCATGGCCATCAACAGAGGCTACCAAGATACTTCCATCTCCAAATAAATCATAGGTCGGACGATAAGGAAAAGTTGAGTTTTGCTGATCAGCCTTGATTACTGTTACCTGTTTCTCAAAAGAGGCTGGTAAAAATTCCTTAAAAATCAAATCCTTCAACTTAGGCTTCTGATAAACCTCATAAACCTCCTGAGTCAGAAGGAAGCTCGCATTAGGAAAGAAGCCAGCTCCTCCCAAATGATCAGGATGCAGATGGGAAAGCATAACATGGGTAATGTCCTCAGGCCTAATCCCTTTCGCCTTCAACAAGTTTAAAATCTGATCCTTTTCTGTCATCTGCACCGGCGTTCCCAAACGATACAAGCCATAGCGAAGCTTGGTTTTAATATCGTAGTGATAACCTGTATCATAAAGCAGATAGCCTTTATCTCTGTGTTTGATTAGAAAGACACCGGCTGGAAAGGTCATCTTTTTATTCTTGACTTTCTTGAACAAAAGACCAGTATAGCTTGTACAATATCCCGCAGGAAAATAATCAATGCTTTCGATAATCTTGGACATATTGTTCAATCCCTTCTGAAATCGTTATTTTAGGCCTATAGCCCAAGTCACGCTCCGCCTTGCTAATATCCAAAGTCTGACTATAGCGTAGCAAATAATAGGTATAGCGTGTTAGGGCTGGCTCTCCTTTGAGCTTTAGATTCTTATAAATAAACTCCAAAATACTTGAAATAGCAGACACAAGTGGAGCTGGGATTTTGCGATAACGGATGGGATAGCCCAAACCTCTCAAGGTTTCCTCAATCAAGTCTCTAAATACTCTGGGTTCTCCATTGGTAATATTATAAACTTCTCCAGCTGCTTGAGGAGTTTCCAAAGCCAGACGAATAGCCAAAGCAACATTTTCCACACAGGTCATATCCATCAGTTGACGACCATCACCAATCAAAGGAATACCGATCTTCTGGCTAAGATTAAGAACACGTGGCAAAATGCTGGTGTCTCCAATCCCAAAAAGTCCACGAGGTCGCAATATAACACTAGACACATCAGGATAATCTTTAAATAGTTTTTCTGATGCCAATTTACTTCGAATGTAATTGTTAAGCCTATTTTCCTGAGGGGCATCGCTTTCTTTGATACCCAGCTGGTCTCTAGGCGCTGCATAGATACTTGGAGACGATACATATACCAAGCGCTCGATATTAGCCTCACGGCAGGCTTCAAGGACGTATTTAGTTCCTAAGACATTCGTTTGGTAAAAATCTTCCCAAGGACCCCAGACAGTTGACAAAGCACCGGCATGAATGACCATATCCATTTCCTGACAAGCTTTGGTCAAATCCTCTTGGTTTGTCAAATCTCCTTGAACAAAGGTCACAGAGGCATTTACCAGAGATTGGCCAATTGTATGATTACGACCGAAAGCTCGGACTTGATAACCGTGATCAACCAATTCTTCCACGACATATTTGCCTAAGAAACCTGTAGCCCCCGTTACTAAAACTTTCTTCATCGTTTTTCTCCTTGTCTGCAAGTAGGCGAGCAATTTCACCCTCCACTACTTCTGTAGGATGATATGACTTGGCAGCATGACTTAAAGCCTTTAGCTCTGACCAATCTTTCTTAGCCAACAACACCTCAAAAGCTTTCCCAATTGCCTTATCATCCTCTCTTTTAACAGTCAAAGCTACACCTGCCTCAAGTCCACGAATAGCATAGTCATACTGGTCATAATCGTGTGGCAGTATTAGGGCTGGCTTGTTATTTATAATACATTGGAAAAAAATACCTGAACCACCATGGTGAATAACATAATCCATCTGGGGAATGTACTCATTGTAGGGAAGATAAGAAACCACTGAAACATTATCCATTAATTTTTGGCATTGGAATTCTTGTCCACCAAGACCTAAAGTTACAAAAAAACTGACACTCAGGATGAGACTTAGCTAACAGCTTCGTTTGGTATATCAAATTATTCTTTGCCCAGTCCAATTGGGTACCACAAGTCACAAAGACAATTTTACGATTTGCAAAAGGCGACAAATCAAGAGGATAATCCTCACATCGCTCAACTGAACCTCCAGTTGGACCCACCCAGAGATAATGTTCTGGGAATCCTTTTTTGATTTCCAATTCTTTCATACCTATTCCTAAAATAGAATACGGTGAATAGATGCTCTCTTGTCCATTTTGGTCGTACATCTTAAAACCATAGCGTTTTAATCGATTTCGTAATAAAAAAGCGGCGGAATACTTCAAAAAACGTGTCATTTTTCTGCCTAGCCATTGTTGAATCAATTGATTACGATTCTTCGGACTTCCCATTCCTCCGAAGAAACAAGGAGGACCATCCGTCGTTTCAATAGCAAATTGTGTAGCCATTGTCGTTATCCACGGAATCCCCATTTGCTCTGCAACAAGTCCACCCGACAAACTGACATAATCGGCAATGACTAAATCAGGTTGGCTTACTTTCCATTCCGATAGTAATTGATCGGAAACAAGATTAATAATATCAAGACTAGCTGATAGTTGACGATAAGCAGAAAAAGGCCCAATTGCTCCTTATTATTAGCCACCCTTTCAAAGTCCATTTCATGACCTTCAAGAATAGTAACAACCTTAAAGCCTGCTTCCTCAGCTACTGCACGTTTCTGCTGTCCTGTGAATAAACGAATATCATAGCGAGGATTTTTTAATAAAGGCATTAGCAGATTCATGGTTGGATAAAGATGCCCACTTAATGGAACGATGACCACGTCAATTTTTAGTTTTCCCATAACATTAGCATAGCAAATTTTTTTTGAAAGAACTACTCAAAACCAAATACTATCTAAACTCATTTTCTCTGAATAGATACACTTCTTCAGTAAGATTTTTCATCCATTAATCAATCAAAGCTTGCCACAAATACTTTAACATAAAACTTTTCAATATTTTTTAGCAAGAATCCCCTAACTTACCTCCATCATGACAAACATTCTTTCCAAAGGAATTGAGAGGTAGTTTTCTGTTTCAGTAAAATCTGATAAACTAGAGTTATGCAAACAACTGACTCATTTAGTAAGGCAATTATTTTGGGAGCTACAGGAGGAATTGGACGTCACCTAGCAACTGAACTGGCAAAACATCTTGATTTTCTGGTTCTAGTAGGCCGAAATCCAGACAAATTAGTCCAACTGCAAAATGAATTAGCTGGAAGCAAGGCACAACTTTCAATTAAGGTTTTAAATCTGTGTGATAAGGAAGCACTGGAGAATTTTGGAAAGGCATTAGATGCTGACCTTCTGGTCAATTGTGCAGGACTAGCTAGCTTCTCCATAGGAAGTGATTTAGCCACAGAAAAGGAACAAGAGCTCTGGCAGGTAAACTACCATGCTCCAGTCCAGCTAATGAAATTGCTAGTGCAGAAAAATCAGAAAATCCGACTAGTCCAACTTTCCTCACTAGCAGCTCTTTTTCCCCATCCCTATTTAGCGGCATACAGTGCCAGTAAGGCTGCCTTGCAGAACTACACTCTTGCTCTTCAGGAGGAACTATGTCAATCAGATTCCCCGGTCCAGCTAGGTCTGTATATTCTTGGACCAGTCCAAACAGCTATTTTTCCTCCTAAACTAGTAGAAGCATTGGGAGGCAGTCGCTTGCAGATGAAGCCTGAGAAAGTCGCTCAGCAGTTGATCCGATTCATAGAAAGGGATACTTCCTATGCTGTTATCGGCCTTCGCTATCGATTGTTGATTTATCTAGGAAAGCTACTCCCTCAAAAATGGATTATACATTTCATTTCTAGATATTTACGAAAGGGACTTAACATATGAAACTAATTTTTATAATTATAGCAGTCGCCTATCTCCTTCTCTTCCTCGTTCGATGGCTACTGTCACTAATCTATTACAAAAAGGCAAATCTGATGTTACTGACTTTCCAGAAGAACTATTTACAGTGGTCCAACCAATTCTCTCCGGTGACCCTCGCTTGGAGAGTGATTTACGAGCCAATCTGCAGCAAACAAAAACAGTAGAATTTTACTGGTTAATTGACCAGTCTGACACAGAAGCTCAGCGTGTAGCGAACAAAATTTGCCAAGATGAGTTATTTTCTCAGCGCATCCGAATCTTTCTTATTGAAGATGTCCCTCAGGGGATTAATCCAAAGAGTTATAAGATTGAGCAAGTTGTAGAGGATCTGACCCGACCTTACCTCATTGTTTTGGACGATGATAGTGTAATTGATTTTTCTAAAATGGGTGAACCGACTGCCTATCTGGGTCAAGAAGTCATTTTGACTGGGATACCCTATAACCAAGAGAGAAGCAATTTCTGGTCCAAGCTGGTAGCATCATTCGTCAATGGCAATTCCTTAATCACCTATTTCACAATGGCACAAGTTGAAGCCAATCACTCTATCAATGGAATGTTTTATATCCTACCAGTAAATCTTGTAAAAGACCAAGATCTCTTTACAGCTATCAAAGATTATCTTTGTGATGATTTGGCAGTGGCTGATTTCTAAGTAGTAAAGGGGTATCCATTGTTCAAACTCGAGTTACCTGTAATGTCCGTACGACCATCAAGAGTGCCACGCAGTATTTGCTCCAGATGAAGCGTTGGCTTCTCTTTAGTTCCATCTATTTAAAAAAACACCTGGACTTCAAGGTCTTTACCCTCATTGGCTTAACAAGTTTTCTGCCTCTTCCAATCATACTTTTGACTCTTTTTTTAGGTTGGCCTTATCTACTTGTAGCTCTGGTTCTACTACTGATTAAGGCAATCTGGATGCTCCTTTATAGACAAAGCATACTAATGAATCAACTACACTTGGACGAAGTCCTATACGAAGTACTTAGTGATTTCTTGCTTCCATGGTTATTTCTTTATGTCCTATTGACTCCTCCTGTGATAAACTGGCGGGGTCGAAAGATACGTGTGACGGATGGGAAGATTCGTTATGAGTAAGATAAAGTCGTATCTAGATCGTTTGTCTGATTTATCTCTTGATCAGACATTGTTGACATCTGATTGCTTAGTCCTCTTTCTTAGTGGGAGCAGTGATTACACTTGTGCTGGACTGACAGCTGGACAGCTGGACCTCCTCTATGCTATTTGTCCATCTGATTATTCAGTAGTATCCAGTAATTTCCCTTTCAATCAAAGATTTAATCATATGAAGTCTCCTCAAGTATCACTTTTATCGGCTTCTTTATCAAACATTGTCTACTACTGGCATACAGTTTTGAACCCTTGTTTTCAAAAACTTTTACAAGTACACATGTCTCCCTTGTTAGAAACTAAGGAAGTGATTGTTGTCTGTAAGAGTTCAGGAGTCAATATGCTTACCCAATGGTTGAATCATTTGGATAACGAGATATCCCTTCCAAGATTTCGCATAATTGCACTTGGACCTGTCTCCCAAAAACTCTTAGACAACAAAAAGCTAGAGGTATTGGTGATTAAAGGAAAAAAAGATCCATATTCTCAATTCTTGGATTCCCACCAAGCGGATATCCTAGTGGATTCGGATCATTATAGCTATGAATACAAAGAAGATGTGAAAGGAATCATTCATGACTGGATTAGACAAAGTGATAAAAATCGATGTGATAAGCGTTCCATTTAGTGGTCATTTATTTCCGACCTTGACACTGGTGAAACCCTTGTTAGAAGACCCTCGTTTTCAAATACGTGTCATTACAGGTTATCAAAAGAAGAAATTAGTTGAAAAAATTGGCTTTGACTGTGTTGCCTTATTTCCAGATCGTCCGACAGTGATGGAAGATATCGCCAATACCTCAAAGCAAGCAAAACCACATATTATGTACCAACAATTAATCGCAAATAGCAAACTAATTCCAGAAGTTATAGACGAAATCAAGCGAATTTGGGAGTCCGATGGAAAACCAGATTTGATTATTGCAGATTTCATTGCAGCTCCTGCTGGTATTTTAGCAGACCGTTTGGGAATTCCCTGGATTACGACCCTCCCAAGTCCAGTAGCTATTGAGAGTCGCACAACTACTCCTGCTTATTTAGGAGGTTGGAAACCCCATCAGGGAATCCTCTACAAATGTAGAGATGCACTGGGTAGACAGATTATTCGCATGGCAAAAAGAATTGGCTTTGCACTTGTTAAAAGAAATCTTAAAAATTTACAAGATTTCAAACTTTATAGAGAGGATGGTACAGAAACCATCTATTCTCCTTATTCAATTCTGGCTCTGGGAATAAAAGAGTTGGAGTTTAGAGATGATTTTCCATCCCATCTTAAGTGGGTTGGTTATCGCTGCCTTTCTTTTGACAAACTACCCAAGGAACAAGAACAGTATTTCACGACCTCTCAAAAACGCGTGTTAGTGACTTGTGGTACCCATTTAAAATGGGAAAAAGAAAGAATGGTGAAATTGGCCAAAATGCTAAGTCAAGAATATCCTGACTATCATTTCTATGTCACACTAGGTAACCCAAGTGGTTTGCAAAATCCGCCACATCATCTAAATAACAATCTTTTACTTTTTGATTATCTGCCCTACACAGACATTCTAGATAAAATGGACTTTGCGATACATCACGCTGGTTCAGGTATTCTAATGGGATGTATCGAACAAGGCATTCCTAGCCTTATTCTTCCTCAAGATTTTGATCAGTTTGATAACGCCTTACGAGCTGAGTTAGCCCAGGTAGGACTTGTCTCACGAAAAAAAACAGAGTCTGAAGTCTTAGATTTATTCCAAGCATTAATTTCTCAAAAAGATTGGTCTAAATTACATTCTCTAACTCAGATAAGCAAAGCCTATCAACCTACAGAAATACTTTATCAAGAGATTGAAAGACTCTTAAACATAGATCAATAATCTTATTAACAAAACTTAGGTCCTCTCCTAAGTTTTTTTGTAACTTTTAGTCATTATAAAAAGCCGACCAAAGGTCAGCTTTCTATAGTCTAATATCTCTCAGCAAGTTCGTAATAAGTGCGAACGACACGTCCTTTATAATGCACTCTGACTTTCCGTAGCCAAAGGCTATCACCTTTTTCAAGGGTATAGAAGTCATCTCGACTAACGAAGAAGTTACGTTTTGCCTCACCAACTTTAACGACTAGGAAATGATTGGTACTCGTTCTTAGTGCTTTAGCAATTCTCTTTCCAATGATGACACCTACAACCTTAGAACAGTCTTCGCTATAATAGCCCATCTTGGTTAAAATAAAGAGAAGAAATTTATCCGTTAGTACCCAAATACCAGCAGAAAGAGCAAATACAAAAAGATAAATATTCCTGTCACCAAGCCCAGACTACCACTCTCACGTCCACTGTCAAACCAGAGATGCAAACCTTTCTCATTTCCAAAATACAGCAGGGCTAGAAAAATACCTGTAAGGAGGAGAGAGAAGACTCTTTCAATATTTCTCAAAATAAAATCTTTCATGTCTCTACTCCTTTTCTACCGTAGTGTAGCTACCATTTTCACTCTTGATAGCAATATCTGATGACATGGCAACTGATAAAGTAATTGGACCACGAACTTGGCCATCAGTATCTCTGAGTTCCCAATTGCTACCGTCGTTACTTGTAGCCAGACCCTTGTCTTCTTGACCATTTTCATAAACTGGCAGGACATAAACCTCTGTCACCCCCGGTAGTTCTTGGCTCTGCCCTGTTGAGCTATCTTCAATCACAAAGGTTGAACTGGCTTGGTCATAGACCACTTTCTTGGTGTCAGAAATAGGCTTATCTGATTTTTTAGCCAAATCAGATATGGCTGAAGCTGCCTTATCTACCGTTCCCTGTGTAACCAACTCATTTCCTGAAAGCCCCGAAATAACTTGAATCTTCTTAGGCTGTGACTGGACCATTGCTCGTGTGAAAAATCCATTGGCGAGGAATAAAATACCACACACCATGACTAGAAAGGATAAGACAATCACCCCTCCACCTGTCCGTGTGGGCCCTGTCACTTCTGTCATTGGACGAAGAGGAGGTCCTTGCCAAGCGGTCTTTTTGTGTCTCTTATCCAAGAGGTCACAAAGGTAGTCTTCCAACAATGCGAAGCCATAATCCTTGGCTAGACTTTCAATCCCTTCTAAGGTCTCATAACTTAGACCACCTCTTTCAAGTATGGTCCCAATAGTCTTGGTGAAGCGGTAAGAAAAATCCTGATCCTCCAACCAGCCCAAAGCAGCACACTCACTAATATAGTCTTTGAGTTTAGAAATAGTCAGAGTATTATATAGGAAATATAGCTCAACAGTCTGAAGAAAACTATCCTGATTTTCAATAGATAAATCTTCTCTTAAGACAGAATCATTGAGATTACTTTGATAAGGATCACTGTGATTGAACGTTTCATGAGTATCTGATAAAGTTAGCTCATCCAGTTGCTTCTGCTCTTCTTCAGCATCCACCTGCTGAACCTCGTATTCAGTCACTTGCTCGTCGTTGACTTTTTCAGTTGCATAATCTGTAAGCTCAAGTTCATCAATACTTTCCTGATTTTGACTAGATTTGCTAGCATCTGCAGCTTGTTTAAAGGAAACTTCTAGCTGAGAGGCAGACACCATCCCAACCACGCTACCATCAGCCTGTTTATAGCCTATGACAGCACTCACATCCTCATTTCCAGATTTCGATTTTTGCCAGGCAAGGGCCTCTTGATAAGCCTTTTGCAGGCGTTGGAAATTTTCAGGGTCATCCTCAGGGTGGTAGACCTTACTCTGTTTGGCATAGGCTCGCTTGATATCCTTAAGATTTTTAGTTGGTGGAATGCCTAAAATCGACCAAAAATTCATGCGTCACCTCCTATCTCCAGAAATTAGGGTCATCAGACCTATCAAAGGGCTCGCCATTCTCCTCATGGTCGTCTTTTTCTTGACGGAAAATATCCAAATCATCTAGTGACATGATATTTTCAATGCTATCAAGATAAGCTTGGTAGCGTTTCACGATTTCTTTTCGCTTCTTAATATTGTTAATAGCCAACTGATAGCCTTTTTCAAAATCTTCCATCTGCCACAAAAAATGTAGTTGCATCTTATAAGGCATCTCCATGACTAAACGATAGGCACGCTCAGACTGCGTTTTAAAGTCGGCCTCAAAGGACAATTGATCAGAGACAAGCTTGATATTCTCCAGATGCTCACTCTTGTCAACCTCTTCGATTTTACTTTGACTACCGATACGATACGTTTTTGTCTCGCCTGTTGACCCCAGTTTAACCTCTATATAGAGCATGGAATTATTATCGTAAGTAAAGGTGGTCTCAAAAAACTCTGTCTTAGTCGCAGTCCCAGGAACATCGATAATAAACTCATCCAAAAAAAGATTTGCCTCAGGATCGAGCGATTCTCCCTGATAAATCATAAAGCGACATTGTTTCTGTCCCCGGCTGGCATAATAATATTTGCTGGCTGAGGTCGGAAGGACAGACAGCTTATTAATAACCTTTGAAAAGATATTTTTATCAAAGTCAGAGTCATAGGCACTGATTCCCAATGAGAAAGGACAAATATCAGTAATTACCAAATCTTTGACCTTTCCTGACGCTCTTTAACAGCTAAATAAGTCCCCAAACCACGCGCAACCAACTCATCCATATCCTTCAAACGCTTAATAGGAAGATTGAGAAGATTCATGATATAGGATTGAACCAAAGGCATCATGCTAGACCCACCGACCAAGATAAAGGCATCTAGCTCATGAGCCCTGTAGCCGCTATCACTCACCGCTCTACCAATGACTTTCTTAACACGGTCAAGAACAGGTTGAATAATGGACTTAAGCTCAGCTTGAGTGTATTGTTTCATGTAATATTGGTCATCGTAGGTCAAGGATACTGCAGCCAGTTTTTCCTTTTGTAGCTTGAGTTTGCAACGTTCTGCAGACAAGAGGAGACTAGACTTTTGCTTGGTATCTAGCTTCTCCAAATCAATCCCTTGAGACTGACAAAAATCTTCAGCGATAGCCTTATCAAAGTCGCTACCACCCAAGAAATTATCACCTGCAATGGAAACGATTGAAATCACATTATCAAAACAATCAACCACAGAAACATCAAGCGTTCCTCCTCCAAAGTCGAAGACGATGAAAGATTCGTCTTTGCCAATCTTGTGACAAGCAATGGCTGCCGCAGAAGGCTCGTTAATCAATCGTTCCACCTTAATGCCCAATCGTTGTCCAATAGCCTTGGTCGCTGAACGTTGCTTTTCATTAAAATAAGCCGGCACACTAATGAGCACCTCATCTACTTTTTCACCTAAGTAACTCTCCGCATCAGCTACTAATTGTTTAACCACCAAAGTTGACAAATCAGTTGCCGAGAAAGCTTCTCCATCAAGGTAAAAGATTTCATTGGTTCCCATTGAACGTTTAAAGAGTTGAGCCGTATTCTCAGGATCAGTCACTAAGCGTTCCTTCGCAATTTTTCCAACCGTCAAGACATCGTCAGACACATGGACCACACTAGGCGTCAAATATTCTCCAAAACCATTTGGAATAAGCTCAACCTCACCTTCACGATAGGTAACCGCTAGACTATTAGTCGTCCCCAAATCAATACCAATTGTTGCCATAACATTCTCCTAAACTGCTTTTGTCCTTCCATTATAACATAGTCAAAAACGTCCCTATTCAAGAAGTAAATAAACTATTTCAAATGCGCCATGAACTAAGAAAGTCAGCAAAGAATGACAGATGATTCTCTTTGAGAATGAAGTGAGTATAACTGAGACTTTCCGCTGTGATAAAAACCCCTGAAGAACTTAAACTTCAGGGGTTCGGAAGTTTCGAGACCTTAGACTCGAAACTTAGGCATGGAACTTCTTTGAAGTTCGCTAACGTCCGTCATCACCTAAGGAAAGTCTCGAAAAAGATTCTTTATTAAAAAATAAAAGCCAACCTAAGGTCAGCTTTTCATTTTTCTTATTGATTATTTTTTGAATGGTTCTTCCACCATGATGAGAGGATGGAACCTGAGATATTGTGCCAAATACTAAAGATAGTTGATGGGATCGCAGCTTGTGGCACGAAATATTTCATGGCAAGGGTTGCTCCAAGACTTGAGTCTTGCATCCCCACTTCGAAGGTAATGGCTTTTTGTTGTGGTTCTTCCAAACCAAGGATTTTTGAAAATCCAAAACCAAGGGCATAACCACAAAGATTGTGGAGCATAACGACTGGAATGACAAGGGCTGTCGCTGCTGTGAAAATATTAGCATGGTTGGCAGAAACAACTGCTCCAACGATCAAGAGGATGGCAGCTTGTGAAATCAAAGGCATAATCTTGATGATGGCATCAATTTTCTTACCAAAGATTGAGTGAATGAGTACACCCAAGATGATTGGGACAACCACGATACGCAAGGTACTAAGGAAGAGGCTTTGGGCAGGGACACTCACGTACTGACCAGCCAAGAATGACAAGAGGGTTGGAATCATGAGTGGTGCCAAGAGAGTTGAGAGGGTTTCAATAGAGACATCCAAGGCAACATCCCCACCTGAAAGGAAGGCCATGACACTAGATGAAGTCCCACTTGGACAAGACCCGACAAGGATAACCCCTGCTGCTGTCGCACCCTTAAGATGGAAAATCATACAAAGCAACCAAGCCAAACCAGGCATGATGACATAGTGGGCAACAGTCCCAAGGACAACTGGAATTGGACGCTTAGCAATACGTTTAAAATCTTCAGTGGTCAAGGTAAGTCCCATACCAAAGAGAATCAAACCAAGTAGATAAGCCGTATTGGGAATGACCCAACTACTAGTTGCGGGAAGGGCATAGTTAAAGGCCGCCCAGAGGATAACAGCTACAGTAAACCATTTGCTGAGCCATTTACTAAAAGATACAAGTGACTCCATAATGAAACCTTCTTTCTATTTTCACAGAATAGTATAGCACTTTCACTTTGAATTTCAAGGTAAATTTCGAATTTTCTGAAATTAATTTCAGAAAATAAATCCTCACACTTAACATGCGAGGATTTTGTGATTTCTATAAACCTTAAGCCTTGTCTTGCGACTTTTCTTCAAATTGTTGAGCCCGTTCTTCTCCCCACCACAGTGGCAACAATTCTCCCAAAGTAATGGTTTGACGTGTTTCGTAGTCAACCATAAACTCCAAGTTACGATTATCAGGATGCAGTTCCATTAGAAATTCTCGACAGGCCCCACAAGGCATGCCAGACGGTCCACCATGAGGCGGCTGGTCACGAAAGGCGATAATTCGCCTAACCTTATTTTGACCAGTTTCTTGATACATATTGAAAAGGGCAGCTCTTTCGGCACATAGATGGAAAATACCACACGTCCCTTCCATACAAAAGCCCGTGAAAATTTGCCCATCTTCAGACTCAACGGCAGCCACAACATGTCTAGCATAGACAAAGTCTGAGACTTCCTGTGGCTGATACAAGGCTTGAGCCTTTTCATACATTTTCTGCCAAATATCCATTATTTCTCCTTTAACCTCGATCACTTTCTCTATGAGACTTGATAAAGAGTGCAAGCACTATTGATACTGCCGTATAAGCCAAAATAAACAAAAGTGATTTCCATGAAAATTTCCCATTGATAGCAAAATTAACGACCAATTCATTGACATGATAGACAGGTGTCCACTCAGAGATACTCTGAACCCACTTAGGGAACATGGAAATAGGAACCCATGAACCACTCACTATAGGCAAGACAAGGTAAATAATATTAGCTACAAGAGACATGATTTGTTGAGATTTAATCTGAGCGATAAGCAAGCCAAAGGCCAAAAAGACCAAGCTTGATAGAAGTAAAAGAGCACCTGATCCTAGCCATCTAAAGAATGGCATCTCTACATCTCGGAAAAAGGTACCTACACAAAAGGTCACAATGATAGCAACCATAAAGTTTAGAAGCACACGAAAAATTTTAGAAAGATAATAAGCTGCGATACTAACCTTTGAGTGCTCGATATAGGTCAACCAGTGTTCAATTCGATCCTCTTGTAACATATAGGGAAAGGTGAACAAACCAAAACTAGACATAGAAAAGCCAGTCATGGTTAACATATAAGATAGCAAAAACTCTTTTTGGGCTTCTGGAGTAGGCGCTGAGAAAATACTTGAAAAAAGGAGGAAAAATCCGACGGGTATCCCGATTCCCATGATAAAGACTGGCCAGGTTCGCCACGTTTTTATCCATTCAATTTTTAGTAATGCTTTCATGCCTTGTCCTCCCTTGTTGAATCAAATAGGCTATCCAAGAGTGTTTTATTTTGGATTTCAATATCAGAAATTCCACAGCCCGCTTCTTCAAGACTTTGCCATACCTTTTCGATATCTTTGGTCATGAAGCTAATGACATCCCTCTTTTCAGTGATTTCATAGATATCTGGCAGTCCATGAACGATGCTAACAAAGCTACTTGGCAGAGTGACCTGCTTCTCTTTCTCTTCGTGTCGCATAGCGTATGGCGTGGTATCTCTGATGAGTTTCCCTTGATGGAGGACTAAGATACGGTCAGCCGTGTGTTCCACTTCTTCAATATAGTGAGAGGAATAAAGGATAGTTGTCCCAGCTTTTTTCAAGTCATTGACAATCTCCCAGAAACGCTGACGAGTGGAGGTATCCATACCCGCTGTCGGTTCATCCAAAAAGAGGATCTTAGGTTTATCAATCAAACAAAGGACAAAAGCTAGAAGACGTCTTTGTCCACCAGAGAGTTTGTCCGCAAACTGCTGGTACTGGTCTTCCTTGAATTGTAAGAGGTCTTGTACCTCTTGATTGGTCAAGGGATTATCAGAGATAGATTGGAAGAAGGCAATCAGTTCCTCCACTTTCAAACTATTTGGAATGGTATTTTCCTGAAGGAGAACCGCAATTTTATTTTTGGCCTTACCTGCCTTACCATCAATGAGGACCTGACCACTGCTCGGTTTTTTATCGCCAAGAATACAGGACATCAAGACAGTCTTACCTGCCCCATTAGGTCCAATCAAGGCCACACAATCGCCCTTGTTTATCTCAAAACTAATATCCTCTAAAATGGTCTTTCCCTTGATACGTTTTCCAAGAGAAGAAACCTGAATAACTGTCTCACCCATCAATGCTTTCCTTTCTTTATATAGAAGCCATGCTTGACAATATCGCTGACATCATTGGACTTCCCTTAATACTCCACTTCCAACTCCGTACAGAAGAGACTTCCGCTCATATGAAGCCTTGTTTCAACTTGCTCTAAATCAGATTCAAAACGATCCACCTTTACAGATGATAGGGGATGTGAGATTCCAGTGGTGTCCATGACACAACCATGAGGAAGTCGAATATGAACTTCACCAAACTTAGCATCAAGATGAACTGCTACCTGACTTGATGCAAAGCTGGCTTGACTCAAATCCAGCCACAGCTCACCGAAAGCCATATTCATATCAACCGTTTCGACTTCTTGAGAATAGATGCGATACCTATCCTCAGCCATATATGTCTTAACAGAAATATGTGGTCCTTCTTGGTCGTTCTTATTGACCTTATAGTCTTTAGTGAGACCTTTCTTTTGACTACGGCCATAGAGCAACTCTAAAGCCAAACCTATTAGAAAGATGCCGCTAAAGAGATTCCACTGTGCAAAATCGAGGTCTAACAAGTCATGAACATAGGGTGATAAGAAGGCCAAACCAAGAAAAATGAGGAGAGGTCGTCTATTCAAGATACCAAAACAAAAGAAGGCCACGAAGAAGACCAGATTATAATTGACCATGATCCAAAAATCTGGAATAAAGGCACTAGCAATAAAACAAGCTGCTAGTAAAAACAACAAGAAGGACCGAAGATTAAATCGTTCCATAAGAAAACTCCTTTCTAAAGAAATGATTGCAATTTTCCAATTATTTTCACTATCAGTATAGCACTATTTGTAAACGTATTCAATGTTATATTAAAAGGATTTGCAAGAAAAAAAGAGCTTTCGCTCTTTCATTATTTCAATGTTTGACAGTTACTTGTCCAAAGGATACAGATCCTGTTAGAGAAACTGTAGTGCTTGATAACTCTCGCTCTCCTAGACTATCGTAGCCTTTCACTCCTGCTAGGCTTGTATGAAGCCCGTGTGTATCCACTTGCCAATCCTTGGGCACTCGAATGATGACCTGAGAAAAATTGGCCTGAACCACAATCTGAGGTCGGTCCGTCATAAACTGAGCCTGACGCAAATCCAAGGTCAAACGCCCAAAATCAGCATTGGCATAGACAGTTTCGAGGTTTTGAGAAGTCACCACTTGCACAGACTCTGAAAAAAGAGTCTTAGCAAAAATTTCTCGCTCATGTTCTTTAGACACCTTGTAAGAGAATTTTTTCTTATAACTTGGTTTGCTCAAACGGTCCATCGCAATACCTAAGATAAGAATCCCTACAAAGAGTGTCCATTCCGAATAATCCAATCTAAAGAGGTCATGGATATAGGTCGATAGAAAAGCCATCCCCAAGAAAAAGAGAAATTTCCCCTTAGATTGCCAGCTCAAAAGCACAAAAAGCAAGGCTAAAATCAACTTATAATTAAAAGCCAAATACAAATCTGGAATAAAAGCTGTTGCGATAAAATAGGCAGCAATGATCAATAAGGTAATAACACCTGAATTAAAGCGTTTCATAACAAGTCCTCCCTAAATCCTGTCCTTGAGTTTTTCCACAAAAAGGTAGGCTGCTGGACAGAAAAGCGTATTTTTTATAGTCAGATGATTGATCTGATAGATTTTCTTACGATCCGTGTGAGGAAAGGCTGCACAGGCCTTAGGACGGACATCATAAATATCACAGAGATTATCAGGCCCCAAGAATGGACAAGGCATAGACTTGAAGACCTTATCCCCATCCTCATCTACCTGCAAGTACATCTCCTCAAAGGCAGGTAACTTCATGCGAAAATGCTTGGCAATGCGAGTGATGTCCTGTTCTGTGAAGTCTGGACCAAGCGTCTTACAGCAATTTGCACACTGGGTACAATCAATTTCTTGGAAGACTTCATTGTGTACCTGCTGAACAATCTTATCTAAATTTTTAGGAGCCTTCTTCTTGAGTTGTGCTAGAAACTTTCGGTGCTCCCCTTGCTTTTGACGTGCCAATTCCTCATAACGTTTGACATCAATAGTCTGTGACATGTGTTTTCTCCGATAATTTATAATTCTGTCATCTATTATAGCATAAAAGAAATAGAGCCTAGCTTGAACTAGACTCTATGTTAGTTACATCGATACAATTCTACGATAAGAACGCGACGTTAGGGCGAAAACCAAGACATAGGCTAGGAAGAATACGCCACAAACAATAATAGTGACCACTAACATAAGATCTGGATTGAGAACCCCAATAACACGCACAATCAAACTAATCATATGGTAAGCAAAGGCTAAGTGTGTAAAGGCAAAAATCAAAGGGAGGAAAAAGACAGTAAGAACTTGTTTACGAATGGTTTTCTTGACTTGTTGGTCGTCTAACCCAATCTTTTGAAGAGTAACAAAGCGCTCACGGTCCTCATAACCTTCAGAAATCTGTTTATAGTAAATCACGAGAACTGTACCAAGCATGAAGATGATGGATAAGAAAATACCGATAAATAAGGTTCCGCCAACAAAGCCATTTAGCATCCCTTCTACATCATATCGGCTATTCGCAGTGAGGTTAGGCCCAGGGACGCCAGTAGTTTGTCCAGCTAACTGTTGTGTTTCTTTATCCGTGAGTTTGTCTAGCAAATCTGAATTTCTTGGCTTCATGTGTAGGATCTTTGACGTTAACACCAACATAGGTAGTTTGAGTGGTTGCTGTTCCTTTGATACTTTCTTTAAAATTATCCATATCAGGAACGACAAGGTAGCTATAATCAGAAACTATAGTTGTAAAGATATTAGGTACTTTACCTTTAATAAAGTCATTAAGACCATCCTGAATCTGGTAGCTTTGACCATTGATAGAGACACTCTTTTGATCTTTCAATATTTTATTTTTAGTAAATAAGCCAACTTGATTTGAAGTCAGATTGAGGTCTTTACCTGTTAATTGCTTATAAGTTGCTTGTGAGAAGACAAGAAAAACTGACTTTGGTAGAACTTTTCTTTCATTCTCAGAAAAGATGGTTAGCTTGTTTTTTTCTTGTTCTTTGATACCAAAGTAGAGGTAAGTTACTTCCGTTTTTCTATTTACCTGATTTCCCGACTGTGATAAGAAATCATCCATAACCTTCTGTGTACTTGTTACATCTACATTCGTTCCGGTAACTGAGTACTCATGTGGAGCAGCACTGGCCAAATAGTCTTTTTTTCCAGCATAGATACTTGCAGCACCTACAAGCGTCACGAGAACCATACTTGAGAGGATAGCAATGGTCGCCAGCCCAACTGCATTTTTCTTCATCCGAAAGACAAGGTTGGAAATGGAAATCATATTATTAGGCTTGTAATAGTAGCTTTTCTTCTTTTTCAAGAGTTGCAGAACTACTGTTGTCCCAGCGTTGAAGAGAAGATAAGTCCCTAAAATGACCAATAAAACAGCTAGGAAAAAACTGATAATAGCCGTTACTGGATTCTGAACAGAGAGAGCAAGATAGTAACCATATCCCATAGTCCCAAGTCCTAAAAGGGTTTGAATAACTAGGAAGCGTCCTTTTTTCTCACCCTTAAGGCCATCTTTAGTTAATTGTAAAGGATTAAGCCGTAGTAATCGGAAACCATTTACCAAAACCAACAAACTAAAAATACAAGCAAAGATGACAAGAACAATAGGAATTGTCATTACTTGAAAGGTCGAAACCAAACCAGTACTTTCACCGATAATCCTTTGAAGAAAAGCATAAATGAGTTTATCGAATAGCGCCCCTACACCTATACCTAGAAGCAAAGTCACAAAACCCATAATCATCGTTTCTTTTAAAATCATGCTAAAGAGGTGACGTTTCTCTAAGCCTAGCACACTATAGAGACCAAGCTCCTTTGAACGATTTTTCATGACAAAGCTGTTGGCATAAAGAACAATAATCCCAGAGGATAGGGCGACAATCCCAAGTCCCAACCCCAAAACCATCTTGATAGCATCTGCCCCAGGTAAGTCATCCAGATGCGAATTAAGCGTTAAAGATGTAAAAATATAGGTAATGGCAATAACCAGAATAGTTGCCAATGTATACGGATAGTAAAGCTTACGATTTTTTATGAGATTGGACAAAGCCAGTCTATTGGTTAGACGAAACATATTAGTTCACCTCACTTGCCATTGTAGTTAGTGTATCGGAAATTTCTTGGAACATTTGATGTTCAGACTTATCCCCTTTGAAGATTTGATTATAAAGAATCCCATCCTTAATAAACAAAACACGCTGCGCACGACTGGCGGCCGCTGTTGAGTGAGTTACCATAAGAATGGTCTGGCCGCTAGCATTAATAGTATCAAAGACATCCAAGAGTGCCGCTGAAGATTTTGAATCCAAGGCGCCTGTTGGCTCATCTGCTAAGAGGATTTCTGGTTTAGTGATGATCGCACGCGCAACTGCGACCCTTTGCTTTTGGCCACCTGAAATTTCATAAGGGTACTTCTCTAGCAAGGAATGAATTCCCAGTTGACGACTGATAGCTTCAACTTGTGTCATCATTTGCTTAACTGAGCGTCGAGAAAGGACCAGAGGTAGCAAGATATTATCTTTAACAGATAGGGTATCTAACAGATTGAAATCCTGGAAAACAAATCCTAATCTTTCACGACGGAAACTGGAAGCATCCTTATTTTTAATAGTTGCTGTGTCCATACCATTAAGGTAGACACGCCCTGCCGTTGGTTTATCAAGCATGGCAAGGATGTTGAGCAGGGTTGATTTTCCTGAGCCAGACTCACCCATAATAGCAACATACTCACCTTTTTCAACCGTAAAATGGATATCTTTAAGGGCTTCAACCTGATTTCCTTTGAAACGTGTTTTATAAATTTTTTTAACATGTTGAACATCTAGTAATGTCATAATAAGCTCCTTTATTTAGTAGAATTGGGAGAGATTTTAGGAATCTCTTACTTAACTTCGATACCATTTTATAGAAAAAGCAGGGGCAAAACCATAACCCTTGCTTTCATTTGTCGTCTAATTTCTTACACTTTTGTAAGTTATCAATCAATGGCTAATTTTTTCTTTTGAAAATGAATGGAAACTGTGGTTCCTTGACCTACTTGGGAGCTAATACTAATATCATGTCCAAGCTGATCAGCAATTTTCTTTGAAAGATAGAGACCTAACCCAGACGACTGCTGAGTCAATCGCCCATTGTAACCTGAAAAAGCCACGCTCAAAAAAACCCGTAAAATATCACTATCCTTGATACCAATTCCAGAATCTTTAAGATAAAGCGTATTATCCTTGAAGTAGATTTCAATACCGCCACTCTTTGTGTACTTCAAACTGTTTGACAAGACCTGCTCAATGATGACTAAGAGCCATTTTTCATCTGAAATAACCTTAACATCCAAGTTATCTAGGGTTAATGGTCAACCCTTTTTTTGAATAAAGAAAAGGCTATGCTTTCTAATAACTTCTTTAACCAAGTGTTCTAATGCAACCTGTTTCAACTGCAAATCATCATGAAAGTTTTCTAAACGTAAATACTGCAAAACCAAATTAGTGTAGGCATCGATTTTGAAGATTTCTTGCTCCAAGAGAGACCTAGTATTACTATCTGTGACATCCTGAACCAACAATTGACTGGCTGCTATTGGCGTCTTGATTTGATGAACCCAAAGAGTGTAGTAGTCCATCAAATCTGTATAGCGCTTACGCTCCTCCTCAGTCTGATTCATCTGATTCTCCCTTGCATTTTCCAAGCTCTGGGCTAAGTAAAACTCCAAGGGACTTAAGGGAGTAATTTCTTCATATAGATATGCTAGCTTATAAGACTGATAGGATCTAAGCAAGTCCCAAGCCACCATAATGATAGTCACAAAAGTCAGGATTGTTAGAGCATAATAAAGAACATCTGCCACCTCTTCAAATAAAAAAGCGAACAAAATCAAGAGCATTCCGTTAAAGATAACCAAGAGATAGAAAGGCAGACGAGACCTAATATGGTATTTGATAAATTGACGCTTACCCATCATGACGCAACCCGTAGCCGACACCTTTCTTGGTTTCTATAAAATCATTCAAACCGACTGCTTCTAACTTCTTACGTAAACGTGCCACATTTACAGAGAGAGTGTTATCATCAATAAAGAAGTCACTATTCCAAAGCTCCTTCATGAGGTCTTCACGACTAACAATATTACCAGAACGCTCGAAGAGAACTTGTAAAATCTGAAACTCATTCTTAGTCAAAGAAACGACTTCGCCCTGATAAACCAAATCCATGGCTTTGAGGTTCAGTATCACACCTCTATATTCCAAGAGGCTCTGATCCTTACCAAACTCATAAGAACGACGTAAAAGCCCTTGAATTTTTGCTAGGAGAACATTTTGATCAAATGGTTTAGTCACAAAGTCGTCTCCACCCATATTGATTGCCATAACGATATCCATGGCCTGATCTCTAGAGGACAAGAACATAATCGGCACCTTGGAGACCTTCCGAATTTCCTGACACCAGTGATAACCGTTAAATAGAGGTAAACCAATATCCATAAGAACCAAGTGGGGTTCTTCTTTTACAAAAATAGATAATACTTCCATGAAATCTTCAACAAGAACAACTTCGTACCCCCACTGTTCTAGTATTTTCTTGACTTGTTGACGGATAACCTCATCGTCCTCAACTAATAAAATCTTATGCATAACTCAACCTCTTTCATTTCTCACTATTATAACAAAAATGACATAAGAATCGCCCTTTCTCAGCAAATCTTACAATAATGTTAGATTGAATTTTGCAACTTTTTAAAGAGTGCATTTTTATGGAAAAAATTCTTTGAGTCTTCAAAGAAAATATAGTATTATAAAAGAGTTGATATTGATTTATCATCAACCATCGACAGCTTCATCGAACAATGAGAACATTACTTATTTATGTCACGAATGGGCGTGACGTTTCTACAAGGTGCCGTAACACCTAACAATGAGTAAGCTAACATAGTCATAGAAAGATTTTTACTGTCTTTTTGTGATTTCAAAGGCTTGCTTTGCAGGCCTTTTTCTGTTATTCGATGGTTTTGATTTATTTCAGAGTCTCAATAAAATCTGAAATAAATCAAGACACAGCATTGTTATTCAATTTATAGGAGGTAATATGAAATTACTGGAAGACCGCATTCTCAATGATGGGAATGTCCTTGGGGAAAATATCCTCAAAGTTGACTCTTTCTTAACTCACCAAGTAGACTTTGAGCTCATGCGTGAAATTGGAAAGGTCTTTGCTGACAAGTTCAAGGACGCTGGTATCACCAAGGTGGTGACTATCGAGGCATCTGGTATTGCACCAGCCCTCTATGCGGCTGAGGCCTTGGATGTCCCTATGATTTTTGCTAAGAAGGCTAAAAATATCACCATGAATGAAGGTATCCTCACTGCTGAGGTTTACTCTTTCACTAAGCAGGTGACTAGTACTGTCTCTATCGCAAGCAAGTTTCTCACTCCTGAAGACAAGGTTCTCATCGTTGATGATTTCCTAGCGAACGGTCAAGCTGCCAAAGGTTTGATTCAAATCATTGAAGAGGCTGGCGCACACGTCGAAGCTGTCGGTATCGTTATCGAGAAATCCTTCCAAGATGGTCGTGCTCTTTTGGAAGAAGCCGGCTACCCAGTGGTTTCACTTGCTCGTTTGGATCGTTTTAAAAATGGTCAGGTTGTATTTAAGGAGGCAGACATCTAATGCAAACAAAGAGAAACACTCGCAGGCGGCGGTCCTAGGACTGCAACACCTTCTTGCCATGTACTCGGGATCAATCCTGGTGCCAATCATGATTGCTGGTGCTTTGGGGTATTCAGCTCATGAATTAACCTACTTGATTTCAACTGACATCTTCATGTGTGGTGTGGCAACTTTCCTCCAACTTCAACTCAATAAACACTTCGGTATTGGTCTTCCAGTTGTGCTTGGAGTTGCCTTCCAATCAGTGGCTCCACTCATTATGATTGGTAAGAGTCATGGCAGCGGTGCTATGTTTGGTGCCCTTATCGTTTCAGGGATTTATGTTATCCTTGTTTCTGGTGTCTTTTCAAAAGTGGCCAACCTCTTCCCTTCCATCGTTACGGGATCTGTCATCACTACTATTGGTTTGACCCTTATCCCTGTCGCTATCGGAAATATGGGGAACAACGTTGACAAACCAACTGGTCAAAGCCTCTTCCTTGCAGCTATCACGGTTCTTATCATCCTTCTGGTTAATATTTTTACCAAAGGATTTATCAAATCCATCTCAATTTTAATTGGTTTGGTTGTAGGTACTGTTATCGCAGCAAGCATGGGCTTGGTTGACTTCTCACCGGTTGCTGCGGCACCTGTTGTCCATGTGCCAACACCATTCTACTTCGGAATGCCTAAATTTGAGTTATCATCAATCATCATGATGTGTATCATCGCTACTGTGTCAATGGTTGAATCAACTGGGGTTTACTTGGCTCTTTCTGATATTACCAAAGACCCAATTGATAGCACTCGCCTCCGTAACGGTTACCGAGCTGAAGGTATGGCCGTTCTCCTTGGTGGGCTCTTCAATACCTTCCCATACACAGGTTCTCTCAAAACGTTGGTCTTGTGAAGTTGTCAGGCATTAAGAAACGCTTGCCAATCTACTACGCAGCTGGCTTCCTTGTTCTTCTTGGACTCCTTCCTAAGTTTGGTGCCTTGGCTCAAATCATCCCAAGCCCAGTACTTGGTGGCGCTATGCTTGTTATGTTCGGTTTTGTTTCTATCCAAGGGATGCAAATCTTGGCACGTGTTGATTTCGCCAACAACGAACACAACTTCTTGATTGCTGCGGTATCCATCGCTGCAGGGGTTGGTCTTAACAATAGCAACCTCTTCAACAGCCTACCAACAGCTTTCCAAATGTTCTTCTCAAACGGTATCGTGGTCGCAAGTTTGCTTGCCATTGTCCTCAATGCCATTTTGAATCATAATAAAAAAGAAAAATAACACAAGAACACCTGAGTCGCTTGACTTAGGTGTTTTGTTTGAAATAAAATCTTTTTGAGAATTTCCTCAAGTGATAAAATCTGTCCCAAGTTTATCTATCGAAAGAAAAGACTCAGCAACTCCTCTGTCTAACTTTTACTGAAAGTAGCTCATGCTATTTAATTCTTACGATTGACTTATTTTCAATTCTATAGACAGCATCATAATCTTCCAGATTGTAATGATGGGCAATTTCAATAATACTATTAGGCAACTGTTTTAAGACATTGCTTATTTCTTTTGAACTTGCTCCATCTAAAGAAGCCATCATCTCATCCGCTAGTAAAACCTGCTTGCCCCTTAAAATAGCACGTGCAATCTCAAGTTTTATGATTTGACCACCTGAAAAGTTATCTCCAGTTAATTCATAGTCTAATTGGTGACAACAAGCCTCCCATAGTCCAACTTTTTTTAGTGTTGAAATGAGCAATGAGTCAGAATAATCTTGATAAAGAGTTAGATTATGTCGCACACTTGTATGAAAGACATAGGGATTTTGATGAATAATTGCAATATTATCTAAATTTGGAGTCAGCTCCCTTCCATCAATGCTTTTAAAAATGATTTTCCCACTATATGCCTTATCTTGCCCTGATATTAACCTAAAAAGTGTTGTTTTTCCAATACCACTATCACCAACTATAAGGTTATGCTGAGACAATGAAAAAGTAACCGTGACATCTCGAAAAATCTCTTGATTATCATAAGATTTAGTGACGTTTTTTAACTGAATTTCTTCTAAAGTATGTATGTGAAGCCCTTTTGAAGGAATTTCTGACTCACTTCCAAATGTCAATAATTTATCTTTTATCACTTGACTTGATTGAATACTTGCAATAGCCTCCAGAATCTGTTGTAAGGGGTTAATAAGATATGTTGAAGCAGACATCATAGCAATAAGTGTAGTGATTGAATTTTGTTTTATTACAAGACCAATCACAAACGGTCCAATCAGGCCAATAGCTTTAAGAGGTCCTGTCCAAAACATAACTAAATTCTGAAGTGTATAATACTTAAATTGTGTCTTTTCCATCTCACCAAGGGTTATGAGAGTTTGCCTTACATTCTCTTTTTCTGCTTGGTTGCAAATAATCGTTTCAATCCCTTTACCAAAGTCTGTGATAGATCTTAAATTCTTCTCTTTTGAACTACTTAGTAATTCTCCTGACTCTTTTTAATTTTTCTCTTAAATATAAACTGAGGCAAAATCATCAGAAAAGCACCTATTGTAAAAAGACTACCCACAATAATATTTTGTTTGATCAAATAAATAACAGAGACTAGAATAGAGGCGCCCCACACAGGCGAGATAAGAAAAGATTGAAGGAACTCTTGGTCTACAATTCCAAGATCTTGTGTCAAGAGTGAGCAAAGCTCAGAATCGGAGATGTTTTTAGGAAAGACAGCATGATTCTTTAAAATATTTTCTGATAGGCTCACATTAAACGCTCTAATAATAGAACGAAGCAGAATATTCTCTATATACATAAAAGCGTACACAACCACCCAAAGAGAGATACTCGAAAATGTAAAAACTATTAAATCCCAACTATCACTACTATCTATATGACCTGCCATCTGGATAATTACAGGTATTACAATGCCTTGACACGAATAAAGAAGCGCAAAAATGATATAAAGTACCATTTCCTTCTTAGGAAGTAGCTTAATAAATTTAAGCAGTGACACAGCAACCGATTTATTTTTTTCAATAATCATTGCTTTTACCTCCTTCAATTTGATACTATTATTTTAGTTTATTAATAGTATCAACTATTGAAATTTCGGAAATCCGATAAGGTAATTTTATATGGAACAAGGTCAAAAATTTAAACAGATTCGAAAACAGAGAAAATACACTATTCAGAGACTCGCTCAAGTAGCTGGATCTGTAGCGAGTCTTTCAGACTTTGAAAATAACAAAACATCACTCTCAAATGATACTCTTTTCAAACTTTTAAAAACATCTAAAAGTCGAATATAATGAATTTTTTTCGAACAAGAATATCTTGTGGACGAAACCTACATAAAACTTGCTAATCAATTCAATCAAGCCTCAAATCATCTAGACTTTGAAGCACTGGAGCAAGTCGCAGAAAAAGTTTCGCATTTTAGGAGAAACCAATTATAGTGATTATCTGATTAGTCTTTGTATTGACTGTCAGGGTTTCAAAAACTTCAAAACCGGTCAGTTAACCAAGATATTGCTACAGAACTTCAAAACTACTTCTTTTCTATTGATATTTGGACACTTCTCGATATTAATTTACTGAATATGGTAAAGGATATCTTCACAGAAGATGCGCTAAAAAAATCTACATTAAAGGAATTCCTATCAATACTCAATAAAAAAATCCTAGAAATAATTTAGATCGAATCACTTTAGAAGTTATCAGTCGTTGTATTTTCCAAATCATTCTTTACGGAAATCAAGAAGATAGTGACTACTATCTAAACGAACTAAAAACTATTCAATTACCAGACTATTTCATGTTACAAAAAAACTCTATCTTAAAGAACTAAAAGCCGCATACCTTTATAAATTTATCGATAAGAATATGGGAAAGACTATACATAAAGAAATTCTCCACTACTTGGCTTTTATGGGAGATGACGATAATTTGAGAGAATGGGACCGAACTTTCCGTCAATTATAGACTTTATTGGATAACAGTTGTACAATGATTATATAATTTGAAAAATTTAGAAAGGAAAACAGAATGCACGAAACACATTCTCTCCGTGAGCGATTTCTTGTTTTCTTCAAGATTTTTGTGCCCATACTGATCTATCAGTTTGCCAACTTTTCAGCAGCTTTTGTGGACACTACCATGACTGGTCAATACGATGCCCTACACTTGGCGGGGGTAGCCATGGCAACGAGTTTATGGAGTCCTTTTTTCACCTTCTTAACAGGTATCGTATCTGCCCTAGTTCCTATTATCGGACACCATCTAGGGGCAGGTCGCAAGGACCGAGTGGCACCTGATTTCTATCAATTTCTTTATATGGCTTTGGGTCTATCACTGATCCTCTTTGCCCTCGTTTTTCTGGGGGCACCCTTAGTTCTGGGACACTTAGGTTTGGAACCTGTGGTCAGAAAGGTGGCCCTTGGATACCTACGCTTTTTGAGTCTTGGGATTATTCCCCTTCTGCTCTTTAGCGTGGTTCGCTCCTTCCTTGATGCGCTTGGCCTTACGCGCCTTTCCATGTACCTCATGCTTTTGCTTCTACCACTAAATGGTTTCTTCAATTTTCTCCTCATCTATGGCATCGCTGGTCTACCAGAGTTGGGAGGAGCTGGAGCAGGTCTGGGAACTTCATTGGCTTACTGGGCCCTTCTCCTTATTTCCATCGCAGTTATCAGAAAGCATAAGAAGGTTAAACCCTACCAGATTGAAAAAATCCAACCCCTTGATAAGACGGCTCTGCTTGACGCACTGAAACTAGGTCTCCCCATTGGTGGAACGGTCTTTGCGGAGGTCGCCATCTTCTCAGGCGTTGGTCTAGTTATGGCCAAGTATCCATCCCTAGTCATTGCCAGTCATCAGGCGGCCATGAATTTCTCAAACCTCATGTATGCCTTTCCTCTCAGTGTTTCCAGTGCAATGGCTATCATTATTTCTTACGAATTTGGAGCTAAACGCATGGATGCGGTCAAGAGCTATAGCAAGCTAGGACGTCTAACTGCCTTAGGTTTTGCTGGTTTTACCTTGTTCTTTCTCTATTTCTTGCGCTATGATTTAGCTGAACTCTATGGACATGAACCTGAGTTTTTGAGAATGACGGCCGTTTTCATGACCTATAGCCTCTTCTTTCAAGTGGCGGATGTCTTTGCGGCTCCACTTCAAGGAATTCTTCGTGGCTATAAGGACACCAAGGTCCCTTTCTATCTCGGTGTCTTGTCATACTGGGGCATGACCTTCCCTGTTGGTTACCTTCTTGAAAAAGTTGCTGGACTGGGTCCATATAGTTACTGGATTGGCCTGATTGCCAGTCTTATCGTCAGTGGTCTTTGTTACCAATGGCGCCTAAATAGAATCGTCAAACGCTACGAATCACATCATTAATATACCTTAAGCAGTCTAGTCAGACTGCTTTTTCTCTGCTCAAAACTTGATAATAAAGAAAAATCCTCCTGCATATTGAAAACAGATAAACTGTTGTCAATGTACAGAAAGCTTCTTTTATGAGTGATTAGTTATATTCAGATTTTCCTGACCTATTGTCAAACTGGATCCATTAATGAAAACATAGATGTTTAATATTGAAAAAGGTATCACAGAGACCAGCTGGGTCAATTAGGGCAAAATAAATCATGACTAAACCACACAGAGCTAGGAAATGATAAAGATAAACTATTTTCTCCCCTGTTTTAGGAAGTAAAAGAAAAGACCAGAACCACAAGACACAAATGGCTATTAATATGATTAGTTTATTCATCAATTCCATAATAAGCTCCGTCAAAAAGGTTTAGCACAATAAAAATAGTCCTTAGGACTATCTGAATCTTATCACAAAATCTAACAAGTGCTGTCATATTTCGTTATGGAAATTTATACTCTTTTGCTAGCTATGTTTAGGTAAGTTTAGACATATAAAATCATAATTGGGAGGTTAGGAAGACTAATTATTACACAAAGTACAATAATGTTTACAGACACCAAAACTAGCAAAATCTATGGAAAAAACACTTTGACACTTGTCAGATTTCTCACTACTATAGTGTACTACTTTTTGGTTTGACACTTAAAACAAATTCGATAAAATTGTAAAAAAATGTAATGAAAGGTTACTTTTTTGTCCTGAATGGTAAGGTGACATTTTATGTTAGCTTTAAAAGGCTTTCCTTAATTTCTTTTACATGCAAAAAAGGTTGGTGGTAAGGGACTCCAACCTCTTTAGTTATGGCATGATTCTAGTAAAAAGATCTCTTAGAACTAGTGACTAATCAGTCTACTTGGTCAAGTAAGTAGGCATAGCCTTCTTTTTCCATATCGGCTTTAGGCACAAATCGCGTTGCTACACCATTGATACAATAGCGTAACCCACCCTTGTCACTTGGCCCATCTGGAAAGACATGCCCAAGATGAGAATCTCCTACACGACTACGAACCTCAATACGATCCATATTGTGAGAATGGTCTTCCTTGTAGTTGGCTACCTCGGGACTAATGGGACGAGAGAAACTTGGCCAGCCACAAGCTGAATCAAACTTGTCCTTGGATGAAAAGAGGGGCTCACCAGTCACTACATCAACATAAATCCCTGGTTCAAAATGATTCCAAAGGGGACTTGTAAAGGCCCGTTCTGTTCCATTTTCCTGGGTCACAGCATAAGCTTCTGGGCTCAGACTTACTTTAAGCTCCTCCTGACTTGGTTTGTGATAAGAACTTGAATCAATAATAGGATTAACCGCTTGATTAACATTAATATGGCAATAGCCATTAGGATTCTTCTTGAGATAATCCTGATGATAATCCTCAGCAGGAATAAAGTGTTGCAATGGCAACAACTCAACTGCCAAAGGCTGACCGTATTGCTCAGATATTTCTTGGAAAACTTGCTCGATGATTGGCAAGTCATTTACATCAGTATAGTAAACACCCGTACGGTACTGGGTTCCCACATCATTGCCCTGTTTGTTTTTGCTTATAGGATTGATAATACGGAAGAAATGTAGCAAAATCTCTCGCAATGACACTTTGCTAGCATCATAGGTTACCTGAACAGTTTCAGCGTGGCCCGTCTGACCGATGAGCTCATAGCGAGTCGTCTCACTACGACCATTGGCATAACCTGAAATGGCATCTAACACACCAGGCACACGAGAGAAGTACTCTTCCACACCCCAGAAACAGCCACCAGCAAGATAGATCTTATGATTATTTAGATTTGACATTTTTAACACTCCCTTCACTAGATACTTGCATCTCCACGCCTTAAGTGTAACGCTTTTTGGGAGATTTCGCACTTATGGTGACTTGGAGAGACAAAAAAATCCCACCACAATTGTGATAGGATTTTATGTTTATTCCATTTCGAATCTTTCGCTCTTAATCTTATCTGGTAAGACGAGAGACAAGAGGATACACAAGATGGCTGGTATCAACCATGGCAATGATGCTCCTGACAATGGTAGGAAGTTAATAAGGGCATTGAGTCCTGCAAGTTTGAACTGGCTGCCAATTACACTAAGTAAAGCGATATGCGTCACTACAGCAACTGTAATTTGCATACCAGGTTTAGACAAGGCCACAAACTTATTAGCAATCACAATCATGACAATCGTGATTGTAATTGGGTAAAGAATCAAAAGTACTGGTACTGAGAATGCAATGATATTATTAAGTCCCAAATTGGCAATCGCAAACCCAACAAGAGTGAAGACAATAGCATAGGTTTTGTATGAGACTTGTGGGAAGGCCTTGTTAAAGAACTCACCGGTCGCCACAATCAAGCCTGCTGTTGTCGTAAAGCACGTCACTGTTACCATAACTGCTAGGAAAATCTGTGAAATCGGACCAAAGATAGCCTGAGTTGCATTCGATAGAACAGCTGCTCCAAGGTTAGCACCTTCTCCCAAAGTTGATGTATCAAGTGGGAAATGGTTCCCCAAGAATGCTAGACCTAAGTATAAACCTGAGAACATCAATCCAACCAGAATACCTACAACCCAAATGGTTGAGATGTACTCTTTTTTAGATTTAAAGCCTAATTGATTGAGGGTTACTACTGCCACCACACTAAAGGCTACCGAAGCCAAGGCATCTAAGGTATTGTACCCTTCCAAGAAACCATTACCAAAGGCTGAGGCTTTATAAGCTTCTGTTGCAGTATGTGTGCTATGACCACCATATTTAAAGGCACCAACTACAATCAAAATAACGATTAATAGAGCGAAAATAGGTGTCAGGATTCGACCAATACTATCTAAAATCTTAGAAGGATTCATTGCAATCCATAAAGCCAAGGCAAAATAAACGGCTGTGAAGGCAAGTAACCATAGACTAGTATGACTATTACCGACCATTGGTGCAATACCAATTGAAAAAGCTGTCGCTGCTGTCCTTGGAATGGCAAAGAATGGTCCAATAGACAAGTAAAGCACTGCCAAGTATAACAAGGCAAACTTAGGTGAGATTTTTTGCGAAATCTCGTGAATATACCCCTTCGGATTTAGAGTCCCAATAATAAGTGTTAGAATTGCAATTCCGACACCAGATAGGACAAAACCGGCAATGGCTGGCCAGAAATGACCTCCAGATTCAAAGCCTAGCTGAGGAGGGAAGGTTAGGTTCCCCGCTCCAAAGAACATACCAAACAGCAAAAGGGCTGTAAGGCCTCCTTTTTTTAACATAGGTAACTCCAATCTAAAAAAACAAGACATAACCTCCCAAAAGGAAAGGGCTTGTTTATTAATATTTTTAGTCAACTTAACTAGTATGACATGGTTAATTTGAAAGTTCAAGCAATTGAAACTTATTCACAAAGGTTTTTAAAATTGCAAATTTTCTGTATCCTTGTACGAAAAAACTAGACAAGATTCTCATCTCGTCTAGTTTGATATTTTGATTATGGGTGACTGACAATCAATTCAAGCTCTCCCTTAATTTGCCATGTTTCAACATCACTAGGAAGAATAAAGTGGCTACCTTTTGCAATGTCATAATCTTGCCCATCTACTTTAAGGCTTCCTTGACCGTCAAGTACACTAAACAAACTGTAATCAGCAGTCTTTTCAAAATCAGCCTTGCCTGAAATTTCCCATTTGTAAACAGCAAAGAAATCACTTGCTACTAAAAGCGTTGATTTGAGGTCATCTACTTTTGTTGTGACTGGGCGACTGTTGGCAGGTTCTCCTATAGTAAGCACGTCGATAGATTTTTCAAGATGGAGCTCACGCAAGTTGCCTTGGTCATCTTTGCGGTCAAAATCATAAACACGATAAGTCGTATCACTGGATTGTTGCGTTTCAAGAACCATAATACCTGCACCAATAGCATGCATGGTACCACTTGGTACATAGAAGAAATCGCCTGCTTTAACTGGAACCTTGGTCAAGAGATTTTCCCAATCCTTACTTTCAATTTGCTGGCGCAATTCTTCTTTTGATTTAGCATTGTGACCATAAATGATTTCTGCACCTGGTTCAGCAGCAATGATATACCAACACTCTGTTTTACCAAGCTCACCTTCATGTTCAAGTCCATAAGCATCATCTGGATGGACCTGTACTGAAAGCCAATCATTGGCATCCAAAATCTTAGTTAAAAGTGGAAAAACAGGTTCCTGACGATTGCCAAACAATTCACGATGCTCTGCATAAAGCACATCTAAAGTTTGACCAGCATAACGACCATTCTTAACAGTCGATACACCGTTTGGGTGAGCTGAGATAGCCCAATACTCTCCTACATGGTCGCTTGGAATCTCGTAGCCAAAGACATCACGCAAATGCGTGCCACCCCAAATTTTCTCTTGCATGACAGATTGTAAAAATAAAGGTTCAGACATAAAAACTCCTTATATAAGAATGAATAGACTCAAAATCTATGTCTTAACATAGATGATTACCCACATCATGATAAATGAATCAGTTCCACTTTAAAGCGGATGTTCCAAAAATCACTCACAGCCAATAAGCTTCATCATCAGCAAATCATAGACAGATTTTGACGAGTAATTACCTCAATTATAAGCATAATTTGTGAAAAATTCAACAAACCTTAATGAAATCATAATATTTTGGCTTAATGACAGCAAGTTATTTCAATAGCAAATTTCCTTTAAGAATCCTACTCATTCCTTCATTTTTCGGATAGATTGATTGAATTTAAAGACTTTTTAATCTATAATGTTAGTGATACTATGAAAGGAAATCTTCTCAATGAAATTCTATTCCTACGACTATGTGCTAAGTCAGATTAGCCAACAAAACTGGGTTATGGTTGCCATTACTGCAGGACTTATTTTAGTGACTGGCGTGTTTGCTTTTAAGGCCTACAAAGACAGACATGATACTAAGTTTCGTGAACTCTCTATCATTTCTATTTTAACCTTGGTGGCTATTGTCCTTATTGCTATCAGCAATTTCCAAACTAATCAGACCAATGATAACCAGTTCCGAGCATCTCTTCATTTTATCGAAGTCATTTCGAAACAATTAGATGTTAAAAAGAGGATGTCTATGTCAATACTTCTGCTGCCACTGATGGAGCTATCGTAAAAGTTAAAGACAACTACTATCGTGCCATCTCAGGTTCAGAACCTGACAGCTACTTGCTAGAACAAATAAAACTTTACAAGTCTGATGTTGAACTCGTGGAGGTTAAAAAATGACATCTTTTTATCTTACTGTTGCAATTAAACTAGCTTTGGGGCTTATTTCACTCGTCTTTGTTATCAATTTAACAGGTAAAGGAAACCTAGCACCTAGCTCAGCTACTGACCAAGTACAGAACTTTGTTCTTGGTGCAATCCTCGGTGGTACAATTTATAGTAGTACCGTTTCAATCCTCCAATATATCGTGATTTTGATTATTTGGACGATTTTGATTTTACTTCTAAAATGGCTAATTACCAATATTCTCTTTATCAAACATTTGATTGACGGTAAACCAACTGTCATCATCAAACATGGTAAGTTAGACCCTGAAGCTTGTCGTGCAAAAGGACTCTCTGCCTCTGATGTAGCTTTGAAACTTCGTTCTCAAGGAATTTTCCAACTTAAAGAAGTGAAACGTGCTGTAATTGAGCAAAACGGCCAATTGATTGTGGTTCGTGCGGGTGATGAAAATCCGAAATACCCAATTGTCACAGATGGCGTTGTTCAGTTGGAAATTCTTGACAGTATCGGAAATCTGAAGCATGGTTAAACGACGAACTTACTAAAATGGGATATGACAACATTTCAGATATCTTCATCGCTGAATACGATAAAGGAAACATTAATGTCGTGACTTATTAAACAAATCACTTGCATTACGGTCTAAGATTTTCTATAATGGTCTCATCATAAAAAGGAGGTACTATCATGGGTATCGAAGATAAATTGAATCAAGCTAAAGGTGCTCTTAAAGAGGGTGCTGGTAAACTGACTGGCGATAAAAAGACTGAAATCGAAGGTGCGGTTGAAAAAGTTGTAGCAAAAGCAAAAGACGGTATCGAAGATGTTAAAGAAGGCGTTGAAGGTGCTGTTGAAGGCCTTAAAAATGCTTTTTCTAAAAAATAATAATAAATAAACAGAAGCTCTTTTCCTTTTTTGAAGAGGGCTTCTGTTTTTCTTTATGTTCTTAACTAGAATTACTTACGAGAATGCTTACTTCCTTTTAAGGCAAATGAGGTTGTCATCATAACTGCTCCTAATGCGCCTAGTCCCAAGCTACTCACATCACCAGTATCTGGTAACATTGATTTGGTTTCTTGGCTACTTTGTGAATTTTTAGCAGACTGGGTAGCCTTAGAGCTGGTATTTTGTTTTTGAGCAAAATCAGTCTGAACGCTTGATTTCGTAGCTTCCTTTTGGTTGGAAACTTCTCTTAGCTGACCTTTTGCTGCTTCAGAAGTTTGTTTTTGAGTAAGAATCTTATTCAATTTCTCAGCAGTCTCATGAGCTTGTTGTTGGGCACTGCTTGTCGCATTGGTCATTATTTGTGTCGCTTGCTCTTTTGTGGGCTGGTTAGCAAGAGAGGTATTTGATTTAAGCGACGCTCCTTCAGAGCTTGAAGGATTTGATGTTGGCGTATTTTGATTTGATAAAGCTGTGTTTGTCGCTGTCATTGCTGGAGCATTGGTAGCTGGTTGATTAGCACTACTGCTTGTCGTAGGGCTCATATTTGTTGAAGTTGAGCTACTTGTTTGACTAGCAAAGTTTGGTGGGGTAGGACGTCCAGTATTAGCCGTCTGGCTTGTTGAACTTGTACTACTTGTACTACTTGTACTACTTGTACTACTTGTACTACTTGTACTACTTGTACTACTTGTACTACTTGTACTACTTGTACTTGTCGTATTCTCAGAACTTGTTGAACCTGATTGCCCCCACGGTGTGTTAACGCTTCCGGTATTGGTAGAGCTTCCGCCATAGCTAGTCGGTCCACCGTAGCCTCCGAAGTTATCAGACATTGAGCTATTGCTAAAGCCACCGCCTGGGAAGCCACCCATGCCACCAGCACCAGGACCGTTGTTTGTCCCTTCTTCAGTAGCTGTTGCAGTGACACTTGAACCACTTGAGGTCGTGATGGTATAAGTTTCACCCGAAGTTAGGCTCTCGGTACTAAAGACAACATTTCCAAATGACGTTGTTGCTGTTGTTGTCGCTACAACATTTCCAGAGCTATCAGTGACTGTGATGGTAGCTCCAGCACTACCAGAGATGTTGGCCATGATGTAAGACTGGCTTGAACCTGTTGTAAAGGCCTGAGCCATTCCTTGGTTACCAATAGCCCACACGGTACCACCTGAAATAATACCTGTTCCATCATAGTCGATAGCGGAATTGTCTACACTTGTCTGAGCGACATAGAGGGAACCACTTTTAACAGTCACATTCCCGTTACTGTCGATACCGTCACCATCTGCCAGGATAGTTACCCTTGCACCATCAATATTGATGCCCACTTCATTTTCCAAATCAGAAGTCGAATTGGTTAAGTTTGAAGTATCAGCGCTGTCCTTGGTTGTCCACTCAGTTGCATTAATACCGTCATCACCAGCAGTGATATCAACAGTCCCACCTGTCAAGTTAATATAACGCCCTTCAAGTCCTTCATCACCTGCAACGACTGTTACTGTTGAATCACCTTCGATCGTTAGTTCATCTGTAACCGTGATACCTTTATCTGTCGCATTAATCGTTACTGTTGAGTCAGTGATCGTCAAATCCCCACTATTAACATCTGTTTCGTCTTCAACTTGAATACCGTCATCTGCCGCTGTGATGTTGACTGTGGCATTTTTAATGGTTACAGCTGTCGTCGCATTGATGCCATCCTTGGCCTCAGAAGTCAAATCAAGTGTCACAGAGTCAATCGTTACACTGTCAGCCTTGATGGCGTGCTTTTCAGTACTTGAAAGGGTAAGAGTACTTCCAGTACCACTGGTAATAGTCAAGGCACCAGCGGCTTCAATCGCATTAGCAGACGTCGAAGAAATAGAACTGTCCGAAAGAACATTCACCGTCAATCCCGCTGAGGAATTAGAAGTGATTGATGAATCTGTTAAGGTCACACCATCCAAGTAGATTGTCACCGGATCTGTCACACTACCCGCCACAATAATGGTATAACTTGAACCATTTCCGGTCAAAGTGTATGATCCTGCTTGATTGATGGTAATTGTCGTTCCATCAACTGTGACAGTACCGCTATCACTTGTTACCACGGTTGTTCCATTGAAAGTAATCGTTGTCGTTGAGCTTTCTGAATCACTATCTTCAGACTCAGTTGTCGTCGTTTCAGTAGCTGAATCTGAGGCGCTGTTGGTTAACACTGAAGCTGTTTCAGATGCAGTCGCTTCAGTGGTGCTTGAACTCGTATTAGAGCTAGAGTTTTCATCTGTATTGTTCGTTTCAGATGCTGACCTTTCACTAGTTGTGCTTTCAGCCGTTTCTGAAGAACTTGCCTCTGAAGTTAAGGATGTGCTTGAATGATCAGATGTTTCACTGCTTGTTGATGTAGCAGTCGTGTTCTCTGTCGTACTTGTTGTTGACAAATCAGTGTCCGTTGTCGTAGTTGTTGTACTTGTATCTGTCGCAGTGCTTGTTTCAGTAGCGTTTGACGCATCTTCGGTCTGCACACTTTCTTCAATCAGATCAGCAGTGGTTTCACCTGTCGTCACCGTTGAGAGAGTTGATTCTGTGTTAGCTTCATCTGCTGAAACCTTGCTGTCATTTAAGACAACTGAGCTACCAAAAATTAAGCTAGCTACTAGGACTGACCCCGCTGTTTTCCATTTTGATGATTTCTTAATGGCATAACGTTCTTGTGTTTGTTTTGTATCTTTGTATGTCATATGTTCTACCTCTTTCTTACTTTGAGATGCCTCTATTAAACACAAGAAACCTAAGACAAGACTTAAAGAAAGGTTAATCTTTCCTTAAAGTAAAAAAGTCCCCAAGATATTGGGAACTTTCAATCTCTAGGATAGACCACTCTAAATTCTTCCAAAACAACCAGACTTTCCTGACTAAAATGTAGTCCAACCTCATGCAACCATTTGCTAAAGAGGTTTTCATGAAGCTTTTGCCAGTAAGCTAGGGTTCGATCTCCTTCACCTTCCTTGTAGGCATGGTTTTCAGAAACCTCTTTAAATGGGATGACCTCAACTTTCGTCGTTTCAATAATACAAATAGCATTCTCCTTACTATCAAGAATGACGCTCATTTCATTTTCCTTGGGCAATGGTTCATCCCCCACTGCATACAAGTCAAAAGCTGAACTGGTTGCTGTCTTTTGCCCCATCAATACGAGTTCTGCCAAATAATCTGCTTCCACGCCAAAGGCCCAGGCATCAATCTTATCTCCGATTGACTGATTTAAAATCTTATAGGCTTGCCACATCTGGTTTGATTTCATCAATCTACTCCTGCTTTTACTTTCCTTCCATTATATCAAAAAATGATAGGCCAGATGGCACTATCATTTTCATCTTAATACTTAGAATGTTTGTAACCGTAAAAGGCATAGATAACTGAACCGATTAGCACTGCCAAACCAAAGGCTAACCATGTCTGCCAACTGTACTGACTCATAAAGGAGAGACAGACGATAATTGAGATAATTGGTAAGACCGGAACAAATGGAACCTTGAACTCGTCCTTCTGTGGCAAGCCCTTGTCCTTACGAAGAATAATGAGAGCAATAGCCAAGAGAACTAAGTAAGCCAAGGTCGCAATGTTAACCAAGGATGCCATGTTGGCCAAGGAGAAAATTCCTGCTGAGATAGCTGACAATACGCCTGTCAAAAGTGTCGCATGATGTGGAACCTTATTAGTCTTTGAAACCTTTTGGAAGGTTTGGGGAAGGAAACCATCACGCGCCAGGCTATAAACCATACGACTAAGGGCATAGGCCATTGAAATACATACCGTAATCAAGGTCATAATAGCAACGACAGAGACGTAGTTGGCTGCCCAAGAAATACCGATATAGCGAAGGGCATAAGCCACAGCATCGTCGACATTCAACTTGGTATAGTGAACCACTCCTGTCAAGACCAGCGAAACCACTGCATAAAGTGAAGCCACGATAATCAAGGCAAGAACAATACCTCGAGGAACGTTCTTTTGCGGCTCTTTAATTTCGTCTACTGTCATAGAGATAGACTCGAAACCAAGGAATCCAAAGAACATGAGAGAGGCACCAGCCATAATCCCAGTTTTTCCTCCGTAAATCTGACCAAAGCCAAATGGCGCAAAATCAGCCCAGTTGCTAGGATTCAAATGGAAGAGGCCCACTAAGATAAAGACCGCCAAGGCTGAAAACTTGAGCACTACCAAGAGAGAGTTCAAACGTAAAGCCTGCTTAGAATTCATAAGAAGAAGGGCTGTCACCAAGACCAAAACCAAGACTGGCAAGAGGTCAATGTAAGTGCCTTGGCTGGGATTAAAAGGCCCACTGATGGCTTGAGGTAACTTAAGACCAAAGCTAGCCAGTAGCCCCTTGAGATAGGCACCCCAACCAGAGGCAACACTGGATACGGCATTCATAAAGACAATCATGGTCAACCAGCCACCCATCCAGGCAGGATACTCCCCCCAGACAGCATAGAGATAACCGTAGACACCACCGGCTGATGGGTAACGTGAGGCAAACTCAGCAAAGAAAATCGCTGACATCCCAACACACACGGCTGAAATCAAGACTGAAATAATCAGGGCAGGACCAGCCAGAGTCGATGCTGCGGTACCAGTAATCGTAAAGATTCCTGTACCAACCATGGCACCGATTCCCAGCAGGACCACATCCCTAAGGGTCAGATGCCGTTTCATCTCAGTCTGAGCGAGACCGACATCCTTTTTACGAAAAATACTCATTTTTATACTCCATTTTTTGCGAAATACCGAACTATTATACCATATTTCTTGGTCTAAATGGACCTTTTTCTGTATTTTTATACTTTTATTGGGGAATGCTATGTTGAAGATGGGGACTTCCAGTGCTTACTTTTTAATTTTACATACATCTCGATTAAAAGGAGCTTGCTAAAGTGGTCATTTATCATTCTTTTTTGTTTCTCAAATCCTTACCTAGAAAGAATTTTCAATTTTTAGAAAAAACATGAAAATCTTATGAATGCGTTTGATTCTTCTAATGAAAGATGTTAGAATGGTGGCATTAAACGGAAAAGGGGAACTTTTATGGAAAATAAAGTTCATTTTAAACTTCATAAAGTGAAGAAACAATGGGTCACTATCGCAGTGTCTGGTTTGGCACTTGGTGCCTCATTGATTGGTGTTGGTGTCTCTGCCGACGAGCAAGCTACGAATCAAGTCACCTCAGCAAGGACACCTGAAAGCGTCAGCCAGGAACCAGATCTTGTCGTCACAGAAACAACTGTAGCTACGACAAAAGCTGATCAAGTCGCAACCAATCAGACAACTGATACAACTGCTACTGTTACAGCTGATAAGCAGCCAGTCCTTAAAGAAGACCAAGCAAGTAGCACTTACAATTTGACTAGTGGCGAAACAAGAACTGCTACTTCAACTTCAGAAGTAGCTAGCACAGCTACTGACGTAAACAGTCAAGCATCAGAATCTGTTGAAACTAATGTCGTTTCTGGCGGTCAATTCAAGAGTGATGCTGAAGGTAACTGGTACTACCTTAAAGACGGGAAAAATCTGACAGGTGCCCAAAACGTTGACCATTTCGACCTTTATTTCCACGAGGACGGAAAGCAAGCCAAAGGTGAGATTATCACTGAAAATGGACAATCTTTCTACTATGACAAAGCCAATGGACGTAAGGTAACCAATACCTCTATCAACATCGACGGTCAAGCCTACAATGCTGATGCCCAAGGTCGTTTGACAGCAGTTCTCCCTGAAACGAACAAACGCAACCAGTTTATCGAAGATAATAACCACAACTGGTATTACCTCGGCAAAGATGGCAAACCCGTCACTGGTGCTCAGACCATTGATACATTTAACCTCTACTTCCACGAAGACGGTCGACAAGCTAAAAACGAAATCGTTACTATTAATGGTGATAGCTACTATTTCGATAAAGACAATGGTCGTCGTGTGACAGGTCTCTACTACGTTGATGGTGCTAATCACAAATACTCAGGCTATTACTACTTCGACAAAGATGGCAAGATGGTTAAAGATGATTTTGTCACTGAAAATGGCAACACCTACTATTTTGATGCTACTGGCTATCAACCTAATTTTGTCTTTGTTTCGGATAAAGCTGGGAATTGGTATTACATGAGTGACTTCAAGGCAACTAAAGGCTTCTCAGCCCCATTTGGTTTCCAAACCGAATTCCTAGATCGTAGCCAAGCTGACTACAAGACAAGTGTTCAAAACCTAAACGGTCAACAGTATTACTTTGATCCTAAGACTGGTATCATGGTAACCAATCGTTATATTTCTGACGACAAGGGTAATTGGTATTACTTTGGTAAAGATGGTAAAAGCACTTCACGGTTTTCAAACAGTGGACGGTAACCTTCATTACTTCAATGATAGTGGCCAACAAGTCAAAGGTGACTTCCTTTACTACAATAACGATATCTACTATTTCGATAAAGACAATGGAAATCCAGTAACTAACCAATTCGTTAATAGAGACGATGCTTGGTACTACTTCGGAGCTGATGGTAAAGCCGTATCTGGTTTCCAAACCATTAACGGACAGAACCTATATTTCCACGAATATGGTGTCCAAGCCAAGGGACAACTGGTTACCGTTGACGGCAAAACCTACTATTTCGACCCAAATACAGGTGACAAGTGGGTTAATCGTTCACTTACCTTAAACGGTATGGTCTATAATTTTGACAATAATGGTGTGGCGACGACTAAAGCTGACCAAACAACAAATCGAAACCAATTTGTTAAAGGTACTGATCAAGAATGGTATTACTACGATGCTAACGGTAAAAAGGTCACTGGTTTCCAAACCATTAACAAGGACCTCTACTACTTTAACGATAAGGGGCAACAAGTTCGAGGAGGTATTTTCAACCTAGGTGACAACTACTACGTCGTCAACAAAGATACTGGTGCTATCATTCGTAATGCCTTTTATCACGATACATCAACTGGCCCTTATGGCAACTTCTCTGAAAATATCTACTACGCTGGCAATGACGGTGCCTTCAAGACAGGCTGGTTAGAAGTCAACGGTAACCGTTACTACGCTAGCGACTATTCTGATGACAATACCCCCAAAGGAAACCTCTACACAGGAGTTATCAACTCTCAACTCTTTAGCCCAGACGGGAAACTCTTGACAAACGGTCTCTATCCTGAGTTCAAGCGCACTGGTGAAAATGCTTATGACCTTGAAGGTGTCTATGTCACAGATACCGACGGTAATATCAAAGAAGGTCCTTATCAGTATGATGGCAAGATTATTGGGTCTAAATATAGTAGCGTCCGCCAATCACAATGGTCAACTTTTGACGAATGGGATATTCTTAATGGACACCTCTATCATTTCGACTCAACACCTATGACCTTCACAGCACCAAATGGCCAAAAAATAACCACAAACGTTGCCATTGCAACAACTAACAAAGCCCTTACATATCACGGTGTAACCTTTAATTTTGATGCCAAGGGTATTGATGCGACAAAAGAAAAAGCCATCCACTTTGACCAATTGAAGACGGATCGTAACGGTACAAGTTATCTCTATGAAAATGGCCAAAAGGTCACTGGCTTGAAGACCTTTGATGGCGTTAGTTACTATTTCTATGACGATGGCCACCAAGCTAAAGGTACTGAGGTCGCAATCAACAATAATATTTACCAATTTGACCAACTGACTGGTATCATGACACGCAACGCCTTTCAAAATCATACAACTACGAAGGTTCTCCACGTTTTCCATACTACCCAACACGCTACTATGGCAATGACGGAGCTGCTCTGACAGGTTGGCAAACCATCAACGGCAAGGACTACTACTTCCGAGATAGCGGAAACCTTGAAACAGGACGTTTTGTCATCGGGGACAGAGCTTACAATGCTGATGACAATGGCGTGGTTGCTGACCGCAAGGGTGAACCTGCCTATCGCAATCGTATTGTCTACGATAAGGGTGACAACTATTACTACAATGACAAAGGTGAGAAAGTGACCGGCTTCCAAGAAGTTGATGGCAAGGTCCTCTACTTCGACGCTGAAGGTAAACAAGTCCTAGGACGCTTTGTCACAGTTGATAATTACACCTACTATTTCGACCCTAAAACAGGTGAAAGATACACTAACCGCTCTGTCCTCATCGACGGTAAACTCTATACCTTCGATAAAGATGGACATGTGGTGTCTTAAGATGAGATAAAACCGAGACGAAAGTCTTGGTTTTTTTATGGGAGTTAAGTACCATATAAACTAACATTACATTTAGGAAACTAAAAATAGGCTGAGAAATAACCTCAGCCTATTTTATTTATACAAGAATTATATACTCTAATTATAACTTATCAATGATGAATCAAATCATATATTCTAAATCGTAACTAGCATCAGAAAGAATACGTGCCAAAAATTGTCGGGTGCGTTTTTCTTTTGGTCTGTAAAAAATGTCTTTTGGACTCCCCTCTTCGATGACATGACCACCATCCATGAAAACGACATGATTAGCTACATCTCGTGCAAACCCCATTTCATGAGTAACAACCACCATTGTTGTTCCTTCATGAGCAAGTTGTTTCATGACATCCAGAACATCCCCAACTAGTTCTGGATCAAGGGCCGATGTTGGTTCATCTAACAAGATAACCTCCGGCTTAACTGCTATAGCCCTGGCTAAACCAATACGTTGTTGTTGCCCACCTGAAAGTTGTGATGGGTAGTAATCTTTAAAATCCAGAAGACCAACTTTTTAAGTGCTTCTTCAGCAATCTGTTGCGCTTCACTTTTAGGAACTTTCCTAGCAATCACTAAACCTTCCAAGATATTCTCGATAGCAGTCTTGTTTGCAAATAAATTGTAGTGTTGGAATACAAAAGCTGTCTTCTTTCGGATATCTAAAATATCTTTCTTTGATAACTTATCCAAAGGGTAGTCCTTACCCGAAATTGTTAATTGACCTCCATCTGCTTTCTCCAAGTGATTAAGGCAACGTAAGAAAGTTGTTTTTCCTGAACCTGATGGTCCCAAGATGACAACCACATCTCCCTGTTTCACTTGTAGATTAACATCAACAAGAACCTGACGATCTCCAAATGTTTTTGATATATGTTTAGCTTCTAGCATAGTGACTCCCTCTATGTAAATTGCAATTTTCTTTCTCCAAGGTTAAAGAGAACTTGAATGATACCACAAATGATTAAATATAAAATGAAGATGACAAAATAAGATTCAAAATATTGATATCCATATGCTGCTTCAACTCGTGCAATTGCGGTAATATCTTTTATCGTCATAACAAAGACAAGTGACGTTCCTTTTACAATATTGATAACTAAGTTACACAAATTTGGAAGCGCAGCCTTAAGTGCCTGTGGAAAAACGATTCTAAGATAGGCTTGTCTTGTTGTTAAACCTATGGCTTGTGCAGCTTCTAGTTGACCTTTATCAACAGTTAGTAATGCTGATCGAATGATTTCCGATAAGCTTCCTGTCGTCATCAAGCTATAGATAATAAAGGCATAGTAAAGCGGATTAACTTTGAAGACATCTATGTGACTCCCAATACCTTTAAAAAATTGATTTAACAAACTAGGGAACAAACTATAAAAAAATAAAATTAAGAGAATTGGAGGTGTTGCACGAATAAATGCAAGATAAACAATTGAAAAAGTCTTGACACCTCTCAACTTATAAATCTGCCCTAAAGCGAGAAATAAAGCAGGTAGAAAACTCAATAAAATTGCCACAACCATGATTCCCAGAGTTACCGGAACACCATATAAAGCCTTGATAAAGGTATCTATTATAAAAGTAATATTCATTATTTACCTCTCTTTTACACTCAATTGTTGTTCTGTTATCCTAGAAATCAACGATAGAATTAACGCTATTCCCCAATAAACAAGGGCAACAGCTGTATAAATCTCCAAAGAATAATTTCCTAAATGGCGACTAATCAAAAGGTTCCCTTTCCCCATTACATCAATAAAACCAATTGTATAAGCCAAAGCTGCATCGCGCATAAGATTAAGTATAGCTGTTGTAATATTTGGTAAAGCAACCTTAAATGCTTGAGGGGCAATAATTCTTACAAAGGTTTGCTCAGAAGTAAGCCCAATACTAAGCCCAGCCTCTAATTGTCCTTTAGGGATTGCTTGATAAGCGGCTTTAAACACTTCTGATATCATTGCTGAGAATAGGAGAACCATGGTCACAAGAACGAATATCAATTTGGACCAATTATTAATATCTAATCCCAACCACCAATTAAGAAATTCTGGAACTCCGTAAAATACCAAGAATAATAGCACAATAGGTGGGGTACAGCGTAAGATAAAAACATATCCCTTAGCTAAATTCTCCAAAGCTTTATCCTTGGAAAGGCTTGCCCAAGCAATTAATCCTCCTAATAACGACCCAAGTAAAGTCGTTAATATGATAACCAATAATGTCATTGGTAAGCCCTTTATGACTTCAGGTAATGCTCCAAAAACTTTTGAAATGTCATAATTGACCATATTTTCTCCTAACTAAACTCACTTCAGAAGCTTATCAAAACATCATACTTTTACGACGTTACAATTTACTTATTTGTCTACGTATGAGAAGACATCCTCACCAAAGTATTTTTTAGATAACTTTTCAAGTGTACCGTCTTCTTTTAGTTCCTTGATAGCCTTAGTATATTCTTTTGAAAACTCTTCGTTCTTACTATTTCGATGGAAGAGTGGATAGGTTGGAATTCCTTTATAAGGGAACCAAGTCAATTTATCTGCATATTGATGATACGCACCATCTTTATCAGTTACAGCCTTTTCAAAAGATAATTTAATATCAAAGTAAGCATCATAACGATTTCCAGAACCCATGCATAGGCATCTGAAACTTGGAAAGATTCCGCAGATGTTAACTCGATTGGTTGATCTTTATGCTCATCGTTGTAGTCTTTGATAACATTCCACTGAGCATTTTGTGGTGAGATTGGCACCAAGCGACCATTTTGTTTTGCAAAATCAGAGATATTTTTATATTTATCTTTATCATCCTTACGAATGGTAAATCCAATAATACTTGCTCCAATTGGATCTTTAGGAATAATAAATTTTTTAGCACGTTCATCTGTGTACCACGCACCCTTAGTACCAATGTCATATTTACCTGACTCTAAACCAATCAAAAGATCATCATCACTTGTTCCAGTATATTCAAATTTGTACTGTGGAAGCTTTTTATCAATTTCCTTTAATACAGCTACCTCATAGCCATCAGAATTACCATCCTTATCAACAAAATCATAAGGAACATAGTTTTGAGTATGGGCAACTTTTAATGTTGTTACCTTTCCAGAATCTGATTTTGCTTTTTTATCTCCTGTTAAGCTACGTCCAATAACTGTAGCCCCAATAAGTGCTACAACAACAGCTCCACCAATAATCCATGTCTTTTTACTCATATTAATCTCTCCTTTTTCTTACAAAATTGCTGCTTCACGTACCCATTCAATACGCTCATGGTTAATATCACTTGGAATCGTGCAATCAGCACCAATGATTAACCCATGGATTCCAGTATCAGCAATAATCTCCCTAACCTTTTCTTGAATAGCTTTTTTAGTTCCAGTATATAGAAGACCGTCTTTTCCATTTTCAAATCCTCCAAGAACTGTGCGACCTCTAAAAAAATGTTAAGACCTTTTTGCCAAACTAATTCCTTCAGGACCGACCGCCCAATTAACTACCTGAGCAGGATAATCTTTAAAGAGTTCGATGTTATTACGGGCTCCTTCGTATCCGCAAATATGTAGAATATTATGTCCTTTGGCTCCATTAGCTGCTTCTAAAACCTTTAATTCACTTGGAGCAATGATTTCTTTATAAATTTCAGCGCTAACTCGCTCATCTTGAATACTTTGAACACTTAGGTAAATACCATCAGCACCTGCTTCTTCAATCACCCTCTGACTAAGACTCGCAATGTCTTCGCCAATAACATCTAAAACATGCTTCAAAGCTTTTCGGTTTTCCACAATGTAATCTGCGATAAGATCATCGCCACCTGAAACTTTTCCAACTAACCATTTTAAATAAGTAACCGGAGCGAAGATATTGTAAATTGCAACAATATCTTCAGGAAAATCAGCAATCAAACTTTTTACAAGTTCGACTTGTGCAGAAATCCAAGGATGATTTGCACCTAAAGGTTCAATCGTTTGCAAATCACTGATTGACTTAAAATCTTTAAAAGCAGGTTGTGGGTATGCGAAGAAACCATCACTCATCAATTTAACAAAATCAGGTTTGACTTCTTCAATAAATTTTTTATGACCTGCTTTATTTTTATCAATAATTTCTGGATTTTCAAAACCATGTAACCACTCGTCTTCAGTAGTAAAATGATGCCAAAATCCTACTGGGACACGATCAACACTTTCTCCACGAAATGCTTTCAAAACTAACTCTCTTTTTTCTGACATAAGAAACTCCTTTTCTTTTATCCTAAAATCAACAACTCAATGAATTCACCTAAAATACTACAATCTCTTATTATCATTGGTTGCTTCAAAACTGAATGACATTATCTTATCAGAGATTATCACATCCGAAAAATAAAGAAATATTATCCCTAGCCATAAATAAAATTTATGATATAGTAATCTAAATTACGTTAAATCCTATTGTTACTTCTTTTAAGCATATATACCTACATAGTATTATTACCATCAGCTATAAGTAATTCTTAACACCAAGATAGAGAATTACTATCACAAACATAATTTAGTCTCTAATCTTCCTGGAGAATCACTTCTCTGACTAACTTTGCTATAATAGTCTCAAACAAATAAAAGGAGATTTTCTATGACATCCTTATACGATTTTACAGTTTCAGATCAAGCTGACCAACCCGTGTCTCTCCAGGACTATAAGGGCAAGGTCGTCTTAATCGTCAATACAGCAACAGGGTGTGGTTTGACGCCGCAATATCAGGGCTTGCAGGAACTTTATGACAAATACAAAGACCAAGGATTCGAGATTCTTGATTTTCCTTGTAATCAGTTTATGGGACAGGCACCTGGTAGTGCTGAAGAAATCAATAGCTTTTGCACCCTCAATTACCATACGACCTTCCCTCGTTTTGCCAAAATCAAGGTCAATGGTAAGGAAGCAGAGCCACTTTTTGAGTGGCTTAAAAAAGAAAAATCCGGACCCCTTGGGGCTAGAATTGAGTGAAACTTTGCAAAGTTTCTGATTAACCGTGAAGGTAAAGTCGTAGAACGCTTTTTCTTCCAAAAACTGATCCACTAAAAAAATGGAAGATGCTATCAAGGTTCTTCTTAATAACTAAAAATAAAACGAGAGTAAAACTAGAACGACAATCTCTGACTGTCGCTAGTTCTGCTCTCGTTTTCTGCGTTAAGAAAAATAGTATAGAAAGAAATTTTGCTTTATTTTAGAACAAAGCTGTCAATGCTGTAATTAAACCAAAGATAATACCTGGTGCATTGGCCGCAGCAAGGGGAAGGTCACGTTCTTTTTTAAAGAGACCATAGTAAACCCAAAGGCTACAGTTGATAGCCGCTACCAAAGGTTGGATAAAGTTTCCTTTATGACCAGACAGATTGTCCATGATTTGTGGCACGTAAGATACGTACATCATTACTGACATAAAGGTTGCTACCCAACCAAGGGTTTTCATTTGTTTATCTGACATTCGAGACTCCTCTTTTATAAATTTTTTCCTTGTACATCTTAAAAAATATTACAAGGCATGTTTTAATGCACTAGAATTAAAACAGTGTCTATCTTACGCTTTTACAATAGAGAATTCAAGAATTTTGGGGTAATGTTAATAAGATGTAAACTATCACAAGATTGTGATTGGTCACAATCTTGTGATAGTGAATTTAGTCTCTTATGTAGCATTTTTCATAAGAAAAAAAGACCTCTTTAAGAGATCAATTTTTTTCATAATACTATCTTTTGCCCCTTAGAATAATAGACTCTTTATGATTGATTATAACAAAATCATTCTGCTAAGAGTACTTCTTTGATGGTTTGTTTTTGGAGTTTTCTGTTGGATAGATAAAAGAGGCTTTCATAAACCACAGCAAAACCGAGCAAGGTCCAAAAGCAAACGTTCCAATCAAAGTTATGCTCAATCTTCTCAGGAACGGTGTCTTTGATCACACCAATCAAAATTTCCATGATGCCATACTGATAAGCCGTCCCAAGAAGGAATCCTAGATAAGCCCAGAAACGATAGGGAGCGAGAATATGACTTTGGCATTCACGATTGGTGTAGCCAAAAGCCTTCATCAAGGCTAAGGTTTCACGACTTTCTGAAACGACAATCCCCAATGACAAAAAGAGGATCGAGAAAGAAAGGATCAAGCCAATCATGATCATCATCGTTTGGATGATGTCATCTGTGTAGTCCCTTAGGCCAAAGGACAATTGAACCATGGCCGCGAAACACATGGAGCCAAAGACCACAAAAAACAAGATCGGTTTTCTCCCCCAAATCAGCGACGAAGACAGCTCTTTTAGGAAGGATTTTTCTTTCTTAGGAGCCCTTTTTCTCCTTTTGACCTTGATTGGACTTGGGGATTTTTTCAATAAGCGAAGGGCCGGCGTTTGTAGTTGTCTTCTAGCATAACCAATCGCAAGGACCATAAAGAAGGTCGTTGGCAGTATCACTAAAGCGACCAAGAGCTGCCAGTGAAAATGAATGATAATGTCTGGCAAAATCCCCTTCTCATTGCGAAAGTCATAAAAATGACCCATCATAAGAAAAGAAGCGAAATAGCCAAGAAGTGCTCCAACTCCAAAACTGAGGCCAAAGGCCCAAAATCGTTTCGCCAACTGGCCATTACTGTAACCCAAAGCCTTTAAAATTCCTAATTGTTCCTTGTGGTCATCAACAAATTGTTTGATATAAAAACACATGAGAAGGATCGACGTCAAGGACAAGACAACCCCACTGACCATGGCCACCATCCAAGATAGCGAAACCTGGGCATCATAGTAGGTCTGAATCATCGGATTGATTTTAGAAATCTCCAACTGCTCGATATCAAGATAAAAATTCAAGAAAAGATTAGCCACAAAGACCGCACAAGCCCCAATGATACTGACGACAACTAATTTTCGAATATCTTTTACTGAAACATGGCTTACCATCCAATCTCATAGGCAGTCTGAGGCTGATCGTTGGTCACAACTTGGGTAATCTTGCCACTATTGACCCGAATGATGGTTCTGGCCATATCCGCAATATTTTGGTTGTGCGTCACCATGATGAGAGTAAAACCAAGCTTTTCCTTTAACTTCCAGATATAGTCGAGAATCTTGCGCCCTGTTTCTTCATCCAGGGCTCCCGTCGGCTCATCTAAGAAAAGAATCTCTGGCTTTTTGGCCAAGGCCCGAGCAATAGAGACTCTCTGCTGTTCCCCACCAGACAATTCACTCGGATACTTGTCCAGCTTATCGCCAAGCCCCAAATTTTCGATGATCTGCAAAAAATCATGATTATTTGCCAGATCAGCTCCCATCTTTACATTCTGTCTGACCGTCAGATTAGGCAATAAATAATATTGCTGGAAAATAAAGGCTATCTTCTCACGTCTAAAGGCTGTCAATTGAGCATCCGTGAGTTGCGATAAATCCTGTCCTTGAATGAGAATATGCCCCTCGTCTACCTTTTCTAATCCGGATAACACGTTTAAGAGAGTTGACTTTCCTGATCCAGAAGGACCTAGAATCACCACATCATCCTGATCTTGAATCTGCAGATCAATCCCTTTTAGGACCTTGGTTTGCCCATAGCTTTTGTGAACATTTTCTAGTTGAATCATTTCTTTCCTACCATTTCTTTGATGAGAGATTGACAAACTTCTGTCAATAATCCAATCACTTCTTCCATGCTGAACTGATAAATGCCAGAAGCAACCATAGAGGCCATCCCGTGTGAGTAGATAAATAGATGCTGGTACAAGCGACTAGCCTCCTCTAAGGTCAACGGATAGTCTGCGACAATCGAATCCAGAACCAATTGGTAACTATGATCCTTCATGGGAAGAAAATCTTGAAAGCGACGAATCGGATCTTTGCTAGGATTTTGGAAAAGCAACTGAAAGAGTTGGGGCTCTTTTGAGGCGAACAGGATATAAGCAACCCCGACAGATCGGAAAGGCTTCTCATCATCTAAAGCCTTGCGTATATACTCCACCACTACCATTTCCGCAGCAACAATAACCTCTTCTTGTAACTCAGACATATTAGCAAATTGCCCAAATGACTCTTGGTGTGGCTCCCAGTTTCTTTGCTAATGCCCTAGCCGTCAAACTAGCCAGGCCCTGCTCTCTCACCAATTGTAAAGCCGTTCCAATCATAGTCTCTTTACTAAATTTAACCTTTGGTGGCATAAGACTCCTTTCGCGCAACAGTTGTTACGCAACATATGTTGCATAAAGAATACCATAACAAAGAAAAGAATTGTCAAGAAAAAAATCCATAAAGCATAAAACAAAAAAACCAGCCCACTGATCCAAGTGAAGTCTGGTCTACTAATAAATATTCTATGGCAAATCATTGCCTGCAGCCAAGTAGATTTGATACCATTCCTTGCGGGTTAAGGTCACTGCTGCTGCTTTCCCTGCTTCAAGGACATGCCGGGGGTTGGTCGTTCCGATGATGGCCTGCATCTTACCCGGATAGCGGAGGACCCAGGCTAGGGCAATGGCTGTCGGAGTAACCTGGTATTTCTTCGCCAAGTCATTGAGGACGTGATTGAGGGCCGCAAACTCTTCCTTGCCGACAAAATTCCCCTTGAAATAGCCATGCTGGAGGACAGACCAGGCTTGGATCACCGTATCAGTTAAGCGACAATACTCAAAGACACTACCATCTCGAACAGCTGCTTTAGGACCTTCCATGTTAACATGGAAACCCGCTTCAAAGCTCGGTGTAAAGGCGGCACTCAACTGCAATTGGTTGACCTTGAGAGGCTGTTTGACAGCCGTTTTGAGCAATTCCATCATCATAGGATTTTGATTGGACACCCCAAAATGATGGACCTTGCCCGCTTGCTCCAAGTAATCAAAAGCTGCTGCTACTTCTTCAGGCTCCATGAGAGCATCCGGTCGGTGAAGGAGGAGACTATCTAAGCGCTCGATCTGTAGGCGCTCGAGGATGCTATCGACGGAGTCCAAAATATAGTCCTTAGAAAAATCAAAATAGGTAAAGCCGTCTTTGCGAATGCCACACTTGGACTGGATCCACATCTGATCCCGAAGATCCGGACGGCGCTTGAGAACCTTACCCAGCAGGACCTCACACTGGCCATCGCCATAGATGTCCGCCAGATCAAAAGTGTTGATCCCAATCGATAAGGCTGCCTCCACCAAGTCCTCCACCTCATCTTCACTCATTTGACTGATCCGCATCATCCCAAGGACAATCGTGGACAGACGCTCATTTTCAGCAAACTCAATATAGTTCATGTCCGCCTCCTTTTCTGTAGTTCTATTGTAGTGAAAAGGCTTGCAAAAGTCAATTTGAAATCAAAAAGCCCTCAGCAATAACTGAGGGCTTGGTTGATTAGCGATAGCTAAGTGCACGTTTGATGGTCTTCCATGGTCCGAGGTCGTCGGTTTGGAGGATGAGGCTCGCATAGATACGGGCAATGAGCACTGTGCCCACGATGGTAAAGAGAAGTGCAATTCCTAAAGAACCCCAAGATTCAAGACCAGTCGCATAGCCATTGATGGTGCGGAAAGGCATGAAGAAGGTTGAAAAGAATGGAATGTAGGAACCGATCTTCAATAAGAAGACATCACCGGCACTTCCCAAGGTGGTTACTCCAAGGAAGCTAAAGATAACTAACATCATGAGTGGCGAAATCGCTTTCCTGAATCCTCAGGTCGTGCAACTGTTGAGCCTAAGAAGGCAGAGAGCACCACATACATAAAGATCCCAAGGATAATGAAGAAGACTGTATTGAGCGAGATTGACTCTGCTAGGTGTTGGGTAATCGGAGAGTTTGGAGTAAGGATATCTTTGACAACTGGGATATCTGCTCTAAAGATCCAAACAGCTACCAAACCAATCACATAGACAAAAATGTGGGTAAAGATCACTCCGAAGAGTCCGAGCATGCGTGCGAAGAAATAGTCGGTTGCTTTGATACTAGAGAAGACCACTTCCATTATCTTCGTTCCCTTTTCACTAGCCACTTCTTGGGCTGTGATACTCGAGTAGAAGATCAAAATCATATAAAGCAGCATTCCTAGACCACCTGCCACCATGGTTTGCACCATTTTCAAGCCTTCTTTTTTCTCATCAATTTTCTCTTTCAGAGAAACCTGTTGAGACAAGGCTGTCAGTTGCTCTTTGCTTAGATTGGCACGCGCTAGATTGATCCCCTGTTGGACCTGGCTTAATTTCGCAGCGACAAGGCTTTTCAATTCTGTTTTCATGGCTTGATCACCCACATAAGTGGCTTCTAGCTGGCCATCTTTTTCATTGACCGTCAAGTAAGCAGCGGCTTTTTCATCCTTGATGGCTTTTTTTAGCTGCAGCTTCATCTTTGTAGTCTAAGGTCAAGCCATCGGTTCCTTTGAGGCTTTCTTTGACAGCTGACACTTCGGTTACCAAGGCCACCTGATTCTTAGCATCTGTAGAAGAACCCGTCAGATAACCGATTCCAATGCTCAACCCTAAAAAGAGGAAGGGACCGAAGACCATGAAGAGAAAACTCCATGATTTCACTTGTCTGATATAGGTTTCTTTCATTACGACAAACATCTGTTTCATACTTCTACTCCTGATTCAAGTTTAAAGATCTCGTCAATAGTTGGGGCTTGGTGGTCAAAGGTCGCAAGGTAGCGGCCCTTGGTCAAGCGGTCAAATAATTCTGGACCAGCTGACGCATCATCCAAGATCAGCTTCCAAGTCCCTTGCTTGGTCATGGTCACCTTGGTCACGTGTGGGAGAGCTTCTAGCTCTTCCTTGCTAAAGTCGTTTGAGACAAAGAGGCGGGTCTTGCCATAGCTATTACGGACATCTTGGACAGGCCCTGAAAGGACCACCGAACCATCACGGATCATTAGGATATCATCACACAACTCTTCGACGTTGGTCATGACGTGGTCAGAAAAGATAATGGTAGCCCCACGCTCTTTTTCTTCAAAGATGACCTGCTTGAGCACTTCTGTGTTGACCGGATCCAAGCCACTAAAGGGTTCATCTAAAATGATCAATTTAGGCTCATGGATCAAGGTGATGATCAGTTGCACCTTCTGTTGGTTCCCTTTTGAGAGGCTCTTGATTTTATCAGTCAATTTCCCTTTTACTTGGAGTTTTTCCATCCAGGTAGGTAATTTTTCCTTGACCTCGGCAGTGCTCATTCCTTTTAAGGCAGCCAAATAGCGGACCTGCTCAAAAATCGTGAGTTTTGGCATGAGGCTCCGCTCTTCTGGCAGGTAGCCTATTTCCTTGTAGGTTTCTTGACTGATTGCTTGGTCATCCAATTGGATATCACCACTGTAGTCAAGGAAGCGGAGGATACTATGGAAGATGGTGGTCTTCCCTGCTCCATTCTTCCCGATCAAACCTAAGATAGACCCTTTTTTCGCAGTCAAGTCAATCCCGAACAAGACTTGCTTCTTGCCAAAGCTCTTTCTAAATTTCTGATTTCTAACATAGATGACTCCTCTACTCTTTATAATAACGTTTGGTAATCTTGTACTGAGAGACCAAGATATAGACATAAATCAGTGATACCACTACTAATGCTAACAAGATATCTGTATGGAAAGCAATGCCAACTAAGAATATCGCAATTAAGGAAATCGGTAAGACATAATTGCTTAACTTGACGACCACTTCGAAATTTTCCTCGTAGCTAATCTGTTTTTCTGCTTCATCCATCATACTCATCATGAATTCACGCACTTCCTTGGCATTGGCGTTGCGAGGAATCGGTTTTCCATAAAGCAGATGGAAGGTCTTGCGAAAGAAGATATCTGATAAGAAAAATAGGACAATCAAGACAAGAAAAAGATAGAGCATGGTAAAAGTTCCAAAGATAAAAGCTAAGTGCCCTGTGGAAGGTCTATCCATATACACCCATTGACTATAAAAGATGATGACTAAAAAGTATGGCAAGATCATTACTCCTTTAAAAATGGTCGCTAACCCAAACAGTTTATTCTTCTGGATGTCATAGTGATAGGCTTCCTCTTCGTCTTCTATCTGGAGCATTTTTTGATGGACTTTTCTCGCGCTTATTAGTAAGGCTATCGTAACCATAAACACGATAAGAAACAAAAGTATTGAGCCCAAAAGGAGTCCTTCTTTACTAAAGAAGGATTGGATTTCAAGAGTTTTTTCGGATCCAAACATGCCTGTCAAAACTCCGATGACTCCTCCGATCAAACCAGAAACTGTAATGATCCCTACATTTCTCCAAAAACGGTAACGTGGAGATCGTTCTTGTTGTTGCTTTTTCATAATCATTCCTCTTCCTCTACAAGACTAAAAACATTTTCCACAGGCTCTTTAAAAACCTGGGCGATGGTGATGGCAATAATTACAGAAGGAGTATATTCCCCTCGCTCCAAGAGACTGATGGACTGGCGCGAAACCCCTGCTAGCTTAGCTAGCTCGGATTGGTTGAGCCCATCACGCGCCCTCAGCTCTTTCAGTCGATTTTTTAAAATCATGGCTTTCGCCCCCTTATAGTTGAATACCTTGAATATCTTCGATGCGGACTAATTTGGTTTCCCTCTGTTGTTTATGATTCACACGAGTCAGTTTGACCCAATCTTCATCGATATCTATAATTTCATACTCAAATCCAACACCATCTACTGTAACAGTGGCCGTTTGGCCTTTCAATTCTTCTAAAAGTCTAGACATGTCTTGATTTCCTTTCAATTGTTTTTCTAATCGTCTGATACGTCTATTCAATCCTTTTATCTTCTTTTCTGAGCTTGCATAAAATATAACTATAAAAGGGATAAAAAGAATCCATATGGCTCCCATAAGAATACCTCTCCTTCTTTCGTCTAAAACTATTGTAACGCTTCTTTTTATTTTTGACAAGTATCTTTGTCAAAAATAAAAAGGATATTGTCAAAATCATTGGAAATATGATATAAATAACACAACTTTTCTAACATCTTATAGCACTTCTCCTTCAAAAAAATGACTTAGAAAAATTGATATGCAAGATGCCGTTACGCAAGCGCCCGAAACCAAATAGTTTCAGATACTCGGAAGTTGGGAGAATTGTCTTAGCCCGAGCCTAAAAATTAAAAATCGAGGATTCAAACTTTACTCATAGAACTTCTTAGAAGGCCGCTGACATTTGCTATCACCTAAGGGAAGTTTTAAAATTCAAGCTATAACTTTCCTTGGGTATTACTATTTTTAAGATAAAAAAATAACAAGATTTCTCAATCTTGCTAATTTTTTTGTCTTATCATTATGATTTTGTTCAGTCAGTATGTAGCCTACTGGCAAGCTGACTGACTAAATTAAAGTGATTATTTGTCGCCAAAAACTTTGAAACGACCTTCTGTTTGGATGTCTTTGTCTCCTGCTGGGGCTACGATTTGACCAAATGGTGCTTGAGCACGGAGTTTCCAGTTAGCTGGAATGTCATATTTTTCAGCTAACTGTGCATCAACAAGTGGGTTGTAGTGCTGTACGTTCATGCCGATATTCTTCTCAGCCAAAGCCAACCACGTCGCATAAAGGGCGATTCCATGACCTTGCTCTGACCAAACTGGAAAGTTTTCAGCATAAAGTGGGAATTGCTCTTGAAGGCCTTTCACTACATCTTGGTCTTCGTAGAAAAGGATTGTTCCTTTAGCTTGAGCAAAACCTGCCAAACGTTCTTTTGTTCCCTCAAAAGCTTCTTTGGCGTTACTTTTTCAAGCTCTGAATAAGCAATTTCATTCCAGAAAGCATCTGATTCTTCATCCAACAAAATCACCACTCGTGATGTTTGTGAGTTGAAGGCTGAAGGTGTGTTAAGGACAGCTCCTTGAATGGTTTCAATCAATTCTTGGTTAGAGAGCTCAAGGTCTTTTCCCAAAGCATAGATTGAACGGCGTTTTGTTTGTAAGTCTGTAAAGTAGGTCATAGTTATTCTCTCTTTCTTTATGATAAATGTTAATTGTTAAACTTGTTAAGCTTGTTAAGCTATTTTGTAATAACATTGATTACAATAACCATTATAGCTGTTTTAAATGTAATGTCAATAGTTACGACTAAAAAATCACTAATTATTACTATTTTTCTTACTCGTGTCAAAATACCATCCTTATCCTCAACTGTTAACTCATTCGTAGATAACCATTTGACCTCGGCTCCACGATTGTTAGCACGTTCTGCTATGCCAAGCAAGTCTTCCTTGTTCGCCACTTCAACGACGTAGTAAGCAAGACCAGGCATATCTTTGTCACGTTTTGACAAGTTTTTTCCACCCCATTCGTTGACAGCAAGGTGATGGTGGTAATCACCTGAAGCAATCCAACTAGCACTTGGAATGCTAAACTTATCTGCTAGCTCCAAAACATCCTGATAGAAAGTCGTTGATAGGTGACTATCTTTGACCGATAAATGAATATGCCCCATGCGAGTAGCCTTAGCTATCACAAAAGGCTCAACCTTGCGTCCCATCTCGTAAATTTCTTGGGCTGATAACTCTTCTGTGACACCAACGATGCGACCATCCTCACGAATATCCCATTCAGCGACTGGCTTGTCTCTATAAAGCTCAATACCATTGCCCTCAAGGTCTTCCAAATAAATGGCTTCACTATAACCATGGTCAGCTGCACCGACAAATGGATAGTCCAGCTCAGCAATATGTTTGAAAACATCTGCTAAATCTTCGCGAGACGGCAACAAAATCGCCATATGGTAAAGACCATAACTAGACTTGACCGCTTCTTCACGATTGGTTTCAATCAAGTGAACTAGCGGCTTGTTTCCAGCACCCAAAACAACTTCTGTTGCAGTTTGAGATAGGATTTCAAGTCCTATAACCTGTGTATAAAAGGCTGTCTGGCGTGCCAAGTCCTTCACATTGAGTACCGTCTCCGCGAGGTAAATCTTACTATTGTAGTCGTATGTCATATGTTTTTCTCCTTTGTTGTAATCATATGAATTACATTATAACTTTTTTCTATTGTCACATCAATCATTACAACTCGGAAATCAAAAAAGAAACCGAAAAACTTTCGATTTCTTATAGTTTAAAATCTAAAAATCAAGCTCCAGCTTCTTTCCAGTTGGCCTTAGCATCCTTTAAAATACCAGCCAAAGTTTTCTTTTCGAGTTCCTTTTCCATTGCCATTTGAACGTCTTCTAGGCTCTGATCCAAAATCCCATGGATATTACGTCCTACTGGACACGCTGGATTAGGATTGTCATGAAAACTAAAGAGTTTGCCACTTGGACCGATGCTATCCACCGCACGATAAACCTGCAAAAGATTAATCTCCTCTGGTGCCTTGGCTAATGTGGCTCCTCCACTTCCCCTTTGAACTGAAATCAAGTCTGCTTTCTTCAGTTGCGACAAGGTTTTGCGGATAATAACTGGATTGACCCCTACACTACCTGCCATTAAATCACTGGTCAGCTTAGTTGCATTTCCCTTATTTTGTGCTATAAGGGTCAAAATATGAACAGCAATGGTAAAGCGACTTGGTATTTGCATATCAGAACCTCTCATTCATCTTTTTCTTTTCAATCAATTATAACAAAACCAACGTTGTAAAACAAGGAGTTACAACAACTTAAAGAGTTAGTCTTACACTAAAAAAATAGAGCCATCGTAGACTCTATTCTTTTGTATTTGATAATAACTAACTAGACTAATAATACATAGTATTCTAGCCTATTGAGGTTCTAGATTGGTCTTTTGCTTCTTACGAACACCTTGTCCTTCGATATGTTGTTTGATTAGTTCCACTACTTCATCATTGGTTGGTAAATCCGAGTGTTGGGCATCTTCACCTGTAACAGTGATTTCAGTATAACTTTTTGCCTGATTCTGATAGATATATTTCCCAGCGGACACACTAGCATCGGGAACCAATTCGTCCGAATCATAGGTGATGGTTCCCGCTACCGAATAGACATGTAGGGTAGTCGGAATATTCTCCTTAGCAGCTATAAAGTCTGCTAGCATGACCGATTTATTTTTAATATTGGTTTCAGTGAAATTATAGGGTGTTCCGATAGTCATCAAAGAATTTATCTTGACATCGTAGTCGCTAAGATAATTTTCAATAAAAGCCGTATAAATCAAGCCACCATTTGAATGCCCCAACCCTTTAAAATTATTGAAATTGTATTTATTCTGCAAGGCTTCAAATGCCTGATTCATCATCTTGGTTTGTTTCTTGATATTGTTATAGCCATCTTTGTTATTCTCAAATCCAATAACAATGACTGGCTCATTATCCTTATCCTTGATTTTACCCTCAAAGGTAATCCGTCCATTGTTCCAGACCTTGACTTTGAGAAGGCTATGCTTGACACCACGACGGTCTTGATTGAGCTTACGCACCAGGCCATCAAATCTATTTTCCGTAGCGGAGCTCCCTGGAATCATGATAATAGGAGACAATTTTGAATTATAGAAAGTCTCGATTTCCTTGACATTTTTCCTGGTCCAACTATAAGACGGAACTGCCAAACCAATGAGAAAGACAGCGACAAGGATAAAGACCAACTTCGTTTTTTTACTGAACTTCATTGCTTTCTCCTTCCTCTTTCAAACCGTGTTGCACCTTATTAGACAGATGAACAAAGGGAATAAAGATAGCAACATCAACCGCAAAACAGAGCAGGCTAACAGCAAGTGCCCGCAGACTACCACCAGTTCCAATAAAGGCGTAAAGAAGACTTGGTGTACCATCTGGAACTGGATAAACCGCAGCTGGCATAAGATGGATACCCAAGGCCACCGCAGCAATGCCCATATTGATCATAGGTGCCAGTAGGAAAGGAACCAGATAAACTAAATTAAGCAAGACTGGTATCCCCACCATAAATGGAGCCCCATTGTTAAAGAGACTAGGAAAGACACTTAGAAGACTCACCTTCTTATCCTTATAACTGGTTGATGCTAAAAGCAGAGCAACCAAGAGGGCTAGCCCTGAGCCAATGCCAGCAACCAAGCCATAACTATGATAAAGATTTGTTAGTGTGTAAAGGTGGGGAAGCCCAGTCGTCGTATGATGGGAAACAGCATAGGTCAAATTTTCCAAGGCAAAACTATCCTCGGCAATTGAATTTAGGGCAAAAGCCTGACTATTTCCAATCCAAGCAGAAAAAGTGTTCAAAAGTCCCATCATAAAGGTTGAGAACAGGTGATTATCAGTTACAGTAAAGGTAGAGGTAACCTGCCTAATCGTCAGAAAAACATTATCTTGCTCTCCAATCACAAAGAGAATGTTAAGTCCAATAGCTAAAATGAGTGACAAAAAAATGGGACGGACGGTCTTTGGTTGATAAATATAGTCCTTGTCCACAATCTGATCATCACTAGCTCTTGAAAAGCGAAAAATCTGGCCAACCAGATAGCCCACAAAGATAGCCAACATAATGTTGATTGAAGCCGGTAAATTGATACGAGTCAAAACACCATCGTTTAGCGGTGACAGCAACAGCTCCTGCGATCCTATAATTAAGCTAACCAAAAGGGATGTCACACCAGCTGTACCAGTACTTCTACCATAGTGACCAGCTGTGTATTTTCCTGCAAAGTAGGTTGATAAGGGCCCGGCTAAGCCACCAAGAAAGTTGGAAAGATTAATGAGCACCTGCCCAGTTATCTTAAAGGCCAGTAACCAGTCAGAAACTGAAAACAATTGGTTAATATAACCAAGCTCCGAAAAGACAGATAGTGAAATCACCCGAATAATTCCTGAAAATAGGAAAAAGGGAAAGAGCGAAACCAAGGTTTTCTGCGTAATTTGGACGAAGCCTCGCTCACGAAACCAGAGAAACCTCTGGACCAAATAGTTTGTCATAAAAGACTCCTAGTAAAAGGCAAAATAAACTTTACATTCAACGTTTTTCTTCATTATAGCACAAAGGAAAAGGACTTACCTTAATCATGGGTTAAAGCAACTACCCAATCTTACTAAAAACACTTAGCTATCTCTTAATACAAAAAACCGTAAGCCTCCACTTCCGAGACTTACGGTCAATTATTTATTAAGCAAAAGTCGTCACATCAGAGGAATCCAAACGAACAGACTCAAAGCCTTCTTCATTGGCTTTCCCAAGAGCAATGAGCAAAACTGGTACATGACGGTCTTCATCAAGTCCAAAGGCTTTGGCAAGCCCATCTTTTTTATAACCACCGATGGCGTTGGTATCATAACCATAAGAACGAGCAACCAACATCAACTGCATGGCAGCAAGGCTAGCATCAATGTGGACAATTTCATTCATCATTTCGCGAGGAGCATTTTCATACATTGGTACAATGCTTGACAGTTGTTTTTCTTTGACTTCTTCAGGCATTTTTCCTTGGGCAACAGCCTTACCGTAGATTTCTTCAGCTCTTTCTTGGCTCTTCAAATCCGCAAAAATAAGGACCATGGCTGATGATGTTTCATTTTGCACACCATTATAGCTAACGAAAGGTGTCAATTTTTCCTTGCCCTCTTCGCTATCAACGACGACAAAACGCCAAGGTTGCATGTTGACTGATGATGGTGCTGTAACAGTCTTGTCTAGGATTTCCAACAGTTCTTCTCTCGGAATCTTAACAGATGGATCAAAGTTACGAATGGAACGACGGTTATAAACGATATCTGAAAAATCATTGCTTACTACAGGCATCTTATGTCTCCTTTTTTTGATTAAATGAAAATAATATAATCAAAATTATAACACAAGACAATTGTTATCAAATATTTGCTACAGACGACTAAAGATTAGTTTCCTTGAGCCCTAGCCGTTTCACTTCAGATGAATAGTAAACCATGATGGTAATAAGACTGAGTGTGATTACCCAGATTGACTTAAGATGCACAAAATGCATCAGAACGGCTGAGACGATAGCACCAACGACAAAGCTCCCTACGATAAAGCTATAATTGACAGCCTGACGACGATATTCTCTCTGATCACCACTTCCCTGAATGGCATAATAGAGGGCCGTTAACATCCTTCGATAATTTCCTGAGGTCATAAATATCACGAAGGGATGATTCTCAATCTGACTGCCAGTAAAAGTCTTCATCATGATACCTGCAGAAAAAGCAATAATCGGGAGCTCAATCAAGGCATTTGAAGGTAGAAAAGGCAGGATAGCTGTCATCACACAAAGTGGAAGAAGACCATAAACTCGCCAATAGGCATTCTTACGCTGGTCTTTAAACCACATGCCAAAAAGAAAGCCTAAAGAAAAGAAAAGGATGGAAAAGCATCGTAACATGTTATGGTACATGCTACTACTACGCCAGTCAGCAACTAACAAGAGAATATTCCCTGTCTGAGTAGCAACCAAACTATGGTAATACATATGACAAAAGACATCCAAAGCTCCCCCTGAAAAACTGAGTAAATTTGCCATCATACGTGTATTCTGAGGAAGAAGGTTCCGCGATTCCATAGCATAACTTCCCTTCTAATAGTAATTGATATGATAGCCTTATTATAGCAAATTCGGGCACACACAGTATAAAAAACAACCCTAACGAGTTGCTTCTATCCTATTAAAAATTAACGGAACCTAGGATATTCTATGCGTTGATGCTAATAGATATCACGTCTATGACCGACTTCGAGGGCAAGTATGATTAGTTCATTGTCCTGAATATTGACAATAACACGATAAGCACCAATACGATAGCGCCATTGTCCAGTGCGATTGGCAACTAAGGCCTTACCCTTGGCCCTTGGATTCTCTGTCACGCGATTGAGATAAGCCTTAATTTGTTTCCTAACAAAAGGATCCAACTTTTTAAAACTTTTGGCAAATTTAGGGGTGGGTACTATCTTATAGGTCATCCCAATTTAGCACCTCCCCACCATTTTCAAGATAGTCTTCATATTCTGCCAAAGCCAAATCGGCTACTCTAGCATCATACTCATCCTCAATAGCTTCTATAGTTTTGGTACGAATTAATTCTGACAAGGATACCCCTTCAAATTTCGCAATGGCCTGCATGAACTTCTTATCTGCCTCTGAAACCTTCAATGTAATTGTTGTCATATCCTTAACCTCGTTCTCTTTTGTAAAACCATTGTATTACCACTCCTCTTTTTTGTCAATTTTGATAATAGGTTCATACTTTTATTCGTAAAACAATAGAAAAGCAACCCTCACGAGTTGCTTCTATCCTATTAAAAATTAACTGTATCAGGATCATCCTGAGTTTTAATGCCTTGAATCTTATCCAACACTGCCATATCTTCCTCTGACAAATCAAAGTCAAAGATATCCAAGTTGGCTTCGATATTTTTTGCTGTCACTGACTTAGGTAGTGGCAAGAAACCTTTTTGAAGGCTCCAACGTAAGGCAACTTGAGCAACAGATTTTCCGTTACGTTCAGCCACTGCTTCTACGTCTTCATTTCCAAAAATGCTACCAGTACCTAGTGGACTGTAGGCTTCAAGAAGAATGTCACGCTCTTGGCAATAGGCAACCAAATCTTCTTGGGCACAACCTGGAGCCAAAAGAATTTGATTGACATGTGGCACAATTTCAGCCGTTTCAAGGAGAGCATCAAGATGATGCTGCATAAAGTTAGACACACCGATAGCACGCACCTTACCATCTTTGTAGGCTTCTTCCATTGCCTTCCAAGCACCTGCATTGCCAACCTTCCAAGCATCATTCTCACGAAGAGACTTTGGATTAGGCCAGTGGATGAGCAAAAGATCCAAATAATCCACACCTAGTCTTTCAAGAGACTCGTCGATAGAGGCCTTAGCCAAATCGTAATCGTGCTTGTCATTCCAGAGTTTAGTCGTTAGGAAAATATCCTCACGCGCCACATCACTATCTGCAATCGCCTTACCTACAGAAACCTCGTTACCGTAGATTTGCGCCGTATCAATATGTGTGTAACCCGCCTTAAGTGCGAAACTAACGCTGTTATAAGCTTCTTCCCCTTCTGGAATCTGCCAAGTCCCAAAACCAATTTTAGGAATCGTAACGCCATTTGAAAGTGTATATGTTTCCATCCTGTTCTCCTTTTCAAGTTGTAACAGAATTATCTTAAAGGATATAAGATAAAATTGCAAAGATTTGCTATGGCTTGTTTGATGAATAGTTCCTTACTTCTTTTTCCGCTTCTTTTTAAAGACAACACCATTTTCTTTAAGGATTTCCATGCTCACCTTTCCAACTCCTCTAATCGCTGCTACTTCCTCTTCCGTTTTCTTTTTAAAATCTTTAAATTCTATTAAGCTATGTTGACGAAGTATACGCTCCACACTTATTGAAAGTCCTTGGAGGGCTTTGCTTGGTTCTATACTTTTTTCCAATTCTCTAATTAGTTTGTGCAATTCTGGATTTTTCTTTTTCGCAACATGTCTTTGTGGACGTTTTGCACGATATTTTTCGATTAACCAAGTAAAATAATATTCTGACTGGGACAGATCAACGACTTGATTAAAAACCATTAAAAGACTTGCATACTATTGGCTTCAAATAAGATAGGGTTGACTTTAAGCGTTTCGGCAACTAGACGCTCTTCATCACCTTGTTCAATCATTTTTAAATAATTTTCGAACTCTGGATTTTTTGCATAGAGAAGATCAAAATAGAAATCCGCATCCTCACTATGTCCCGTCATTAGAGAGACCGTCATCATTGGTACTATCATCAAATCTTCTTCGTGATATTCCATTTGCTCACATTCGAAAAAGCTTTTAGCCTTATCAAACTCCTCCAGATTACAATAGGTAGCCATCAATTCGTAACAGACTCCCATGTGATCTTGAACATCTATCTCTAGAATCTCTTCAAATTCCTTAATAGCAAACCGCTTCATACTGTTGCTTAAATAAAATTTAGCAAGATTATACTTCAAAGACAAATAAGGACGCTCGTCAAGATTAGCCCAGCCCATTTTTGGACCTTGATCCCACTTGGACCTTTGCTCTTTTTCTAAAGCAATTAGGCCTTTTAGATGTTCAAGTGGACTTTGAAAAGTTAAGAGCATCTGCTTAGCATCAAGATTTTCAGGATCTAGTTTTAAAGCTTCTGTCAAAAATTCCTGACTTCTCGAAGGATCTTCCTCGTGATAATGATAAGCCTCTTCAATGAGTTTCCAAGCTCTCTCCTGCTTTGAATCAGGGGAAGTAATCTCATCAAAAAGCCCTTGGTTGTATTGTCTTGCAAAATCTTCAAGAGCCATGTCCACACTGAGATACTCTGTAATATGTTCTTCTAAGAATGCTTCTGCTTTTTTTGTGAAGTCTTCAAAAGATGATGTCATCAATCTTCTCCAATCTATGTTTATTTCTCTAACTACTATTGTATACGTTTTTCATAGAACATTACTATATTCTAAGTGAAATCAACAACCTCTTAAATTTTTTTATTGACAAAAAAATAGTCGCCAATCACAATACAGATAAGAATCCATAGAGTCTTATTTTTTTGGACATCTAGACTCAAAGTTGTACACTCATATTAGATAGAGTGCCATTGGACGATTAACATCAAGGCATAATCTTCAAGTTTCATTTAAAAGCTACAAAAAAATCATTAACTCCTTGGGAGTGGTTTAGTCCCTTCTCTATATCAATAACTTTAACTCACTTTTTTTCATAATTTTACTTGATCACTCCCATTTTTTTAAGGGAATTGAAAAACTGAGTTATATTTTTAAAAAGGAAACAGAGGTCTGTTTCCTTTTTTCTTACTTCAAACCATGACAAAAGGAAACCCTTTCGAGTTTCCTTTATCAAATATATCGTTGGAGGCAAAGTCCAATAATACTTTAGTTGAGTGGTTCAATCATGAAGCTCAATTGATAGCTATCTGCTGAGCTAACCAAGAATTCGTCATGAACTGGAGCACCCCATGAGTCGTCACCACCGACACCCATTTGAGCAGCAAGAACTTTAATCCATGTAGCATCAGATTGTTGCAATTCATATTGATGACGAGCATTTTCAATTTGTTCAGTACTGTTACGCAAAGCACTGAATTCGAATGCCTTATTAAGTGCGGTGAATTTAAGACCATTATGGTTATCATCAGATACTGTAAATTCACGAGTACCATAGTGATTACCAGATTCTTGTGGCATTAGATATGGAGCAAATGTCTTTTCAACAGATGTTTCATATCGACCAAGATAGGCACCAGGAAGTTTATCAAGGTAGCTTTCTTCTGCACCGTATCCATAATAGCTTAGGTTTGTAAATTGTGAACCGATAGCAAATTCTAGACCAAATTCAGGGAAGTTTGGCAAACCTGCTTTACCATCATAGTTTGCAGTAACAAAGATTCGACCCTTGTAATCAACTTGATAAGTTACCTTAACTTCGACATCAGAAAAGCCAGGCAATTCATGAACATAAGTCACTTTAACAGAGTCATCTTCAATTTGAATTTGAGTATCTGTAACCTTACTATAGTTTCCAGCAACTTTCCAGCCTGCCATTTCGAATGGATATCCAGCACCACGATCGTTGTCGGTGTAAGCACGAGTAAAGTTAAGTTTAGGACCTTTCTCAATGAATTCAACACCATTATACTTAGCAGATACTAGCGTATTTTGTGCACGTGAAAGCAAGATAGAGAAGTTTTGTCCGTGGATTCCGATGTTGAAGTCGCCTTCAACAACATTCAAAGGTGCTTTAACTGGTGTTTCAGTGCTAATCTTTTCAGCAACATATTGACCACGAACAATTTCATGTCCTTTTGGAGCCCATTCAGTTGCTTCATTCTGAACACAAGCAACTTCATAAATTCGTTCAGCATTTGAAGCTCCAACAGCGAATTCTACTGGGAATGTTGCTTCTTCACCTGGTTTAACATCAAAGTGATATTCACTTTCGCTAACTTTTCTACCATCTTCGTAAACTCTAGCTAGGAAAGTATAAGCAGAAAGATCTTCAAAGACATTATCATTCTTGATAGTTACTGATTTTTCATCAACAGCAATCTTAATATTAGAGTAAAGATGTTTAACTGTTTGAAGTTTTGGAGTTAGGGTACGATCTGCGAAGACAATACCATTTCCACAAATTCGTAGTCAGAAGGTCTATCATGCCAGTCACCACCATATGATAGGAATTCGCTACCATTTGGAAGTGGTTTGTAAATAGCTTGGTCAATGAAGTCCCAAATAAATCCACCTTGGTATTCTGGATATTTCTCTAAGTCAGTGTAGAGTTTCAATCCACCACCAGAATTACCCATTGTGTGCATGTATTCACATGAAATATAAGGTTTTTGAGGATTGTTAGTGAGGTATTCTTCAATATCAGCTGGTTTCGCATACATACGACTTTCGATGTCTGTAATGTAATCAAATTCACGACACCATGTAACACCTTCATAGTGAACTGGACGAGTATTGTCAACACTACGGAAGTAATCAGCCATGTCAGCAATATCTTTACCAGCATATGATTCATTACCACAAGACCAAATGATAACACTAGCATGGTTCTTATCACGTTGGAACATGTTATTGGCACGATCCAAACAAGCAGGCAACCATTCTGGTTCACTAGCTGGGATATTCCATGAAGGTTCGCTTAGACCAAGTTTTTGCCATGTACCGTGTGTTTCAAGGTTGGCTTCATCGATAACATAAAGTCCATATTCATCACACAATTCATACCAACGTGTTTGGTTCGGATAGTGAGAAGTACGAACAGCATTGATGTTATGTTGTTTCATCACTTTGATATCCCAAAGCATATCTTCTTCAGTGATACAACGTCCTGTTCTAGCGTTAAATTCGTGTCTGTTAACCCCTTTAAAGACAATTCTCTTACCATTCAAAAGCATGAGTTTATCTTTAATTTCAAAGTGTCTAAATCCAACCTTAACTGGAACGACTTCAACAACTTGGCCATCATCCAAACATGAAGGGTCAAATTGTAAAGTTTAGGACTTTCAGCACTCCAAGGTTTGATTTGCAAATCTTCAAGACTTACAGATAGTTCACCGTCAGCATTAACAGATGCATCACCTTCTGTAACGATGCCTTCATGATCTGAAAGAACATATTTAATTTTCTTATCTTCGTAATCACCAACAGTCTTCAAATCAATATCCAATTGACCTGCTTTTGTTTGGTAATCATAATCTCCCTTAACAAAGAGATCTTGAACGTGAACTTTTGGAATAGCGTACAAGTAAACATCTCTGAAAATACCGTAAAGTCTCCAGAAGTCTTGGTCTTCCAACCAGCTTGCTGTAGAGTAACGATAAACAGCTACCGCCAACTTGTTATCACCTTCAACAAGGTAATCACTGATTTCAAATTCACTAGGTGTAAATGAATCTTCACTGTATCCTACGAAGTTACCATTGACCCATACAAAGATGGAAGTGGCAACCCCTTGGAATGAGATAAATACTTTTTTATCTTTTAAAGCATCATTCAAGGTAAAATGTTTAACGTATGATGCAACAGCATTTGATTCTTGAGGAACTTGAGGTGGACGAAGGAATTCTTTACCATCCCAAGGATATTGGGTATTCACATATTGTGGAGAACCAAAACCTTGAAGTTCCAAATGACCTGGTACATTGATGAAATTCAAATCAGTTTCATCAAATTCTGTTTTATAAAAGTCTTTTAAAACTTGATTTGTATTCTGAGCATAGTGAATTTTCCATTTTCCATTAAGAGATTGTCTTAACTTCATCTCCCCTTCAGAAAATTCTGCAAGAGATTCAAAATACTTATGATCTGAGTGAGCGTCAACAGTATTAACGCTAACAATCTTTGGATCGTTTAAGTAAGTTTGAATTTTTTCAGTCGTGTTCATAGATTATTCTCCTTTTTTGAAGGTAATAACTTCAGACAAAGCTTCTACCTTTTCTCCAACTTCTTGTTCAAGATGGAAAGCACTGAATTTTTCTGAATTGGTTACAGTGACAAGTACTGTGTCATCAAGACCGTTTTTTTCTCAATAATTGGTGACCAGAACTCAAGAAGTTTTTGTCCAACTTCAACACGATCACCTTGTTCTACGTAACTAATGAATCCTTCACCTTTAAGTTTAACTGTTCCGATACCAACGTGGATAAGAACAATGACACCATCTTCACTTTCAATACCAACTGCATGGCGAGTAGGAAGAACTTGACGAATGGTACCACTAATTGGTGCAAAGACAGCTCCATCAGTAGGTTTAATGGCGAAACCTTTACCCATGCTACCTGAAGCAAAGTGTTCATCATTAACACTTGAGAGGTCAACCAAATGGCCAGTTGTAGGGTTTACAAGAGATACGACGTTAGCTTTAACTTCATTTTCAGAAGTTGCTACGCTAAAGCGATGTTCCAATTCTTCAACAATTTCAGCGTGACGTGCTTCAGTCAAAGTGATTTTACGAGCAATAATGAAGGCTCCGATAAGCATTGCTGCTGCTGGGAAACCAAACATGCTAAGCTTTAAAGATAGACTGTTGATGTGTTGTAATTGTTGATGCTGAGGCACCTGTTGTCATACCAGCAGCTACGGCAATTGTAGAAACAAGCCAGTTTGACATCGCACCACCAAGTTTATCAACAAGTGGACGAACTGACAAAGTAAGTGATTCATCACGGTGTCCCAATTTCCATTGACCATATTCTACTGAGTCAGAGATAATCATGAGGGATAACAAGGAACACAAGAGGTTGTGGAATAAAGAAGAGTTCAGCAGCAGTCAAGATCATTGGAAGTGATGTTCCTGCAATACTAAAGATTCCGATACCACCGAGCATTACTGCAATACATCCATAGAACAAACGTTTACGGTTGAATTTACCAGCTAGGCTAGGGAAGAGTGAAACTGAAACCAAACCAATAACTGTATTCAATCCGTAAAGGATTGAATATTTCCCTGGATCACCAAGGATAAATGTGAAGTAAAAAAGTTGAAGAGCATTAAGTGTATTAATACCAAGACCATAGAACCAATATCCGAGAGACAACCACATCAATTGGTCGTTTTTACCAAGAACTTTAAAGACTTGTTTAAGGCTAGTTTTTTCTTTGTTATCACGAAGTTTTGACTCAACTTCACGTGTACCAATACCAACAGCAATTGATGTTATCACACCAATGAGAGCAACGATAAATGCAAACCAGAACCATCCAGATTTATCTCCAGAGCCACTACTGTTCGTCATAGAGAAGAACAAAACGATTGGCATGATGGCAACACCTACAATATTGGCACCAATCGTAGAACCAATACGGGCAAAAGTTGCCATTTTTTCACGTTCATGACTGTCAAGAGACAAGGCAGGAATCATTGACCAGAAACCGATATCTTTAATTGAGTAGAAGACATCCATTACAAGGTAGATAATTCCGAAAAGTACAAGGTACAAGAAAGGATTTGTTTTATTCAAACCACCTAAATCGGTGAAGAGAAGCAACAAGGCGATAGAACTGATGATACCACCACCAACTACCCATGGTTTGAATTTACCATACTTAGTATGAGTGTTATCAATCATGTTACCAATCAATGGATCGATAAATACTTCCAAGATACGCAAAATAGCGATGATGTTAGTAATTAATAGTACGTAGTGACTATTTTGCTTTGGATCACCTGTGTTAAACAAGTGAGTTGTCACAAACATGATAAAGTATGTTGACAACGTTGCATAGAAGACGTCGTTACCAAAAGCACCAGCTGAATAGGATAGACGAGACTTCATTTGACCTTTAGATTTTCCCATTACGAAAACCTCCTGTTAGTTGTTTTTTGAATACGCTTACATTATATAAGTATTAGTTTAAAACGTCAATAGTTTTAGTGATTTTTTACTAAACTTTTACTAAAATATGGTTATTTTGATGAATTAAAATATTGGAAACCGATTTCATAGCTTACACTATGACCCTCCTCCAAGATGATATCTCCAAAATCTGTATGATTAACGGCATCTGGGAGTGTTTGAGCTTCCATAGCTATAGCTTCTCGTCCTTTTGCAATTGTTCCTCGATCTCTCGCAAAGTAAATATTATCCTCTATAATATCCATAGTATAAATAACTAAACCATTTCTGTTTGAGAAGATTTCGATACCATCTCCACTCTCTTTATCATGGAGAATAGCTACTTCTTTCACATGATCACAAGTTTCCCCTCCAACTACAAAGGCATCATCAAAACCATTATTTGCTTCAATTCGAGGTAGCAAGTCAGTTGTCTTTCTGAAATCATAATTCGTTCCATCTACATTAATTTTTTGTCCTGTTGGAATTAACTCAGAATCCAACTCTAAACGATAGTCTGAATAGATTTGTAACTCATGACTTGATAAATCCTGTTTGTCGCTAAGATTAAAGTAAACATGGTTTGTCGGATTAAAGACTGTTGACTCTGTAACATCGAAGGCTTCAAAGAGTATTGTTAAGCGGTTATTATTGTTAAGTCTATAACTAATAGAGACTGTAACATCACCAGGAAAGCCATCTACACTTGAATAAAGTCTTCTAATAAATTTTGTCTCAACATATTCATCATTCAGGTTTGTGACATAGTTCCAATTTTGAACCTGCATTCCTTTTGGACCGCCATGTAAACAGTTTTCTCCCTCATTCTTAGGAAGGCTATAAAGAACCATATCATGAGTATACGAAGCTTTTCCGATTCTTCCAGCAACCCTACCAATGGACTGGCAGGCACATAAATTATTCTTATAATAATCCTCGTAATCACTGAAACCAAGTACTATATTTTTAAGAGCACCAGTTTCCGTTGGAACCAAAAACTCCTGAAGTGTAGCACCTGTTGTGAGTGTGGAAATGACAACACCATTATTATTTTCCATTGAAATTTTACTGACATCGCCTGAATCAACTTTTCCAATAATTTCGCAGTTTATTTTCATATTATTTCCTCAAAAAACAAAGAGTACAATAATTATATATACTCTTTGACCCTTTGTTTATTATTTTAATTATCCTCGATCATCGTACCCTTTTGGATGGCTAGAATGCCATGCCCAAGCACTTGCGATGATTTTTTCGATGTTATCAAATTGTGGTTTCCATCCAAGAACTGTACGTGCTTTTTCAGATGAAGCAATCAATGTATCAGGATCACCAGGACGACGATCAGCTTTCTCAGCTGGGATTTCTTTACCAGTTACCTTACGAGCGGCTTCAAGAATTTGAAGGTTTGAGAATCCCGTTGAAGAGCCTAAGTTGAAGGCTGTTGACTCATTGCCCTTACGGAGATATTCCACTGCCAAAAGGTGGGCATCTGCCAAGTCAAATGGGTGAACATAGTCACGAACATTTGTACCATCAGGAGTGTTGTAGTCATCACCAAAAATCATGATTTTTCACGAACACCTTGAGCTACTTGAAGGATAATTGGAAGAAGGTGAGTTTCTGGACCATGGTCTTCACCGATAGATCCATCAGGTTTTGCACCAGCAACGTTGAAGTAACGAAGTGGCACATATTTAATACCATAAGCTTTATCAGACCACTTCATGATAGTTTCCATCATCAACTTACTTTCACCATATGGGTTGATAGGATTTTGTGGTGTTGTTTCAAGAATTGGAATTTCTTCTGGGATACCGTAAGTTGCTGCTGTTGATGAGAAGACAATGTATTTAACACCGCATTCGTTCATAACTTCAAGCAATTTAACCATTCCAGCTGTATTGTTATCAAAATATTTGAGTGGTTTTTCCATTGATTCACCAACCAATGAATAGGCCGCAAAGTGAATAACGGCATCAACATCAGGATTTTCTTTGAAGACCTTTCTCATAAAATCTTGATCAGAAAGATCGCCTTGATAGAAAATAGCATCTGGATGTACGGCAGCACGGTGACCGGTTACCAAACTATCTACTACTATTACTTTTTCTTGACCTTTTTCAACTAAGCGATCAACCATGTGAGAACCGATATAACCAGCTCCACCTAATACTAAAATTGCCATTTCTTATCTCCTTTCTTCAGAAAAAACAATTAATCAGCTAAATTTACAAAATCTACAAATGCTTTAAACTGATCTAAGCCTTCACTATTAGTCTTATAAACACCTGCATCTTCTAGTACACGAGCAAAGATATCTGCAACAGATTGGCGAACAACTTTCTTCGCATCATCAGCTGTCACATTTGGATTTTCAGCCTTAAGTTTATCCGCCCATTCTTGGTGCATTGGAGCAACTTGGTTACCTTGACCTAATAGATAATCTTCAACATCTTTAAGTTCTGTTTTCAAACGAGGAGGAAGAATGGCCAATCCCATAACTTCAATCAAACCAATGTTTTCTTTTTTAATATGTTGAACATCTTTATGTGGGTGGTAGATACCGTCTGGATGTTCTTCAGAAGTTTGATTGTCACGAAGAACCAAATCTAATTCAAATTTACCGTCTTTTCTACGAGCAATTGGGGTAATGGTGTGGTGAGGTTGTCCATCAGACTCAGCCAAGACACCAGCTTTTTCGTCTGAATAACCACGCCAACAATTTAAAATTTTGGTTGCAAGAGCAATAAGTCTTTCCTTGTCTTCACTTCTAAGACGAAGAACAGACATAGGCCAATTAACGATACCAGTCTCAACATCAGAGTATCCATCAAAGCTAACTTTTTCTTTAATGCCTGCTACTTCCATTGGGAAAGTGTGGCGACCACCTTGATAGTGTTCGTGTGTAAGAATTGAACCACCTACAATTGGAAGATCGGCATTTGAACCTGCGAAGTAACCAGGAAATGCTTCAACAATTGATAGGAGACGACCAAACGTCAATGGACTGATGTGCATTGGTTCGTGCTTACCATAAAAGAAGATAGAATGTTCATTAAAGTAAGCATATGGTGAATATTGGAAGCCCCAGTCATTTCCTTCCATTTGGAATCGAATAACACGGTGATTACTACGTGCTGGGTGATTGATGCGACCTAGATAACCTTCATTTTCCATACAAAGTTGGCATTTTGGATAATCAGAAGCTACCGCATTTTTAGCTGCAGCGATGGCTTTTGGATCTTTTTCAGGTTTTGAAAGGTTAATCGTAATTTCCAAGTCACCGTATTTAGTAGGTGCTTTATAAGCAATGTTTTGTGCAATAGCTTTAACTTTTACATAATCATTTCGTTTACTTTGTGCATAAAAGTCAGCAATTGCTTGCTCTGGGTTTGATTTATAGGTATCCCAGAAGTTACGATTGACAGCACTAGGGCTTGGTGTAATCAAGTCCATGAGTTGAGCACCGATGATATCTTGTTCTTCATTAAGTTCACCTACAGAACCAGCTTTAACACCTGCTTGAAGCAACTGGTCTTTAAGGTCAATCAACTCAGAGCTATCTGTTTCAACATCAGCAACTCCTTCTCCAACCAAAGCAAAAACTTTGTTTGTCAAATAGATACGGTCCAATTCCTCATAATCACTATTTTCAATAACCAGAGTTACAAAAGTGTTTACTAAATTTTCAGCCATAATCTCTACTTCTTTCTCATTAATCAAGTACTCGTGAACCGCCAGCTACTTCAGCAATATAGAAGCTTGGTGCATAACCAACGACTTCTTCATAACGTTGACCAACTGCTTTTTTGAAATCTTCAACTTTATCTTTGTTTACAAGTGCGATGGCACATCCACCAAAGCCCGCTCCTGTCATACGAGCTCCAAGAACACCTTCTTGTTCCCATGCTGTGTGTGCCAAAGTATCAAGTTCAAGACCTGTAACTTCGTAATCATGTTCCAATGACACGTGAGAAGCATTCATAAGACGACCAAAGCCTTCCAAATCTCCTGATTCAAGAGCTTTACGGGCTTGAAGTGTACGTTGATTTTCAAGAACTGCGTGACGGGCACGTTTGATACGGTTTTCGTCTTTAATCAAGTAGCTGTATGCATCGAATGTCCAGAGGTCCAATTCACCAAGTGTTTGGATATCAAGTTTTTCTTGGAGTTCAGATACTGCTGTTTCACATTCCGCACGACGTTCATTGTATTTAGAATCAGCCAATTCACGACGTTTATTAGTGTTCATGATAACAACAACATTGTCTTTAAGGTCAAGTGGTACCAAGTCATACTCTAAAGTATTTGTATCCAAGTAAATCGCACGTTGTTCAGCTCCCATACCAATAGCGAATTGGTCCATGATACCAGAGTTAACGCCGATAAAGTCATTTTCAGTTTGCTTACCGATTTTAACCAAGTCAAGGCGTTCCAATTTAAGGTCATAAAGTTTTTCAGCAATAACACCAATCAACAATTCCAAAGATGATGATGATGACAAGCCTGATCCATTTGGAATGTTACCATAGATGTAAATATCCATACCTGAATCAATCGTATGACCAGCTTCTTGCAAGAAATGAAGAACACCTTTTGGATAGTTTGTCCAGTTGTGTTCTTTTTCAAAACGAAGATTTTCAAGTGGTACTTCGATGATTCCCTTATCTTCAAAGTTACCTGAGAAGAAACGCAAAACTTTGTCATCACGTTTACGGGCCGCTCCGTAAGTACCTAAGGTAATAGCTGCTGGGAACACATGTCCACCGTTGTAGTCAGTGTGTTCACCAATCAAATTAATACGACCTGGAGAAAAGAAAGTATGTTCTGCTTCTACACCAAAAACTTCTTTAAACTTTTCTCTTAACTGTGATGTCTTCATAGGATGTACCTCGCTTATTCTTTTTTACACTAACAGTGTAACCCCTTTCACAAGAAAAATCAATATTTTTACTGTTTTTTTAGTAAAAATAGGTAAAATTTTAGAATTTATGATATACTTTGGATGAAAGGAGAACAATATGGCTACATTAAAAGATATCGCAAAATTGGCTGATGTATCAATCGCAACTGTTTCACGTGTTCTCAACCAAGATGAAAAACCTCTCCGTTACTGAAGAAACCAGGCACCGTATTTTTAACTGCGGCAGATGAAATCGGATATACCAAACATAAGAAAAATCGGAAACTTGAAAAAAAGAAAAAAACATCAAGTGGCAATTATCCAATGGGTAAGTGAAGAAGACGAATTAGATGACATCTACTATTATAATATTCGACTCGGCATTGAAAAAAGGGCTCAGGAACTCGACTACGAGATTCTACGATATTTTAACGATATCCCCTTTAACCTGGCTGAGGAAGTTATAGGGGTAATCTGTATCGGAAAATTCAGTAAATCTCAAATTTCTGATTTTGAAGCACTGGGGAAACCCCTTGTATTTGTGGATAGCGATACCTTAACCCAGGGACACCCTTGTATCACGACCGATTTTGAAAATGCTGTTCAGTCTGCCCTCCGATATTTAAAAAACCAAGGGTGTCAATCAATCGGACTTTTAACAGGTGAGGAGAAGACAACCGACTTTCAAGAAATTATTCCTGATTCACGTCGGCGAGCCTATCGCAATTTTTGTATTGAAGAGGGAATTTACGACGCTAACCTCATATTGATAGGAAACTTTAGTGCACTATCTGGTTATGAACTTATCAAAGCTAAACTAGAGACAGAGGAGAAACTTCCAGATGCCTTTTTTGCCGCAAGTGATAGCCTAGCTATTGGGGCACTCAGAGCTTTTCAAGAAGCTGGCCTCATTGTTCCAGATCAGATTCAAATCATTTCCTTTAATGATACAATCATGGCAAGACAGGTATTTCCACCCTTATCCTGTGTCACTGTCTACACCGAAGAAATGGGGCGAACTGCCATGGACGTCCTCAATAAACAAGTCTTGGCTCCAAGAGAAATCCCGACACTTACTATGTTAGGCACTAAACTGACTCTGAGAGAAAGTACGAAATAACAACTATTTAATAGAAAAATGTGGTCGCCAACAGTTAGTTGACAACCACTTTTCTTTTTATTTCACTTTCACACAAATAGCATCCCAGGCTTGGAGTTTGCCTTGGTCTGTAATTGGCTCTAATTCGGTATTTGCAATGACAACTTCTGCTCTTTCGAAATCATAATAGAAGTCTTGTTCTTGGTCTGATAGGTTGGCTACAACCAGATAACTGCTATCTTTGGTTTTCCGAATATAAGCAAAGACTTTGTCAGTTGTCTCCAAGAGTTCAAAGTCAGCATCCACCAACCAATCTTGAGTCTTACGAAGCTCTACGAGCTTCTGATATGTATAGAAAATTGATTCTGGATTGGCAAGGGCTGATTCAACATTTATGTCCTTATAGTTTGGATTAATAGGTAACCAAGTCTTATCCGATATGCTAAATCCAGCATTTTTAGACGTATCCCATTGCATTGGTGTTCGAGCATTGTCACGACCCACCTGACGGATTTGGTCCATGATAACTTCTATCGATCCCCCTTTTTCGAGAGCTTCTTTGGCATAGTTGAGAGATTCAATGTCATTCAATTCTTCCAAAGTTCTAAAAGGATAATTGGTCATGCCGATTTCTTCACCTTGATAAATGTAAGGTGTTCCTCTCATCAGATGAAGGAGGATAGCCAAGGCCTTGGCTGACTTCTCACGATAGACACCAGTATCTCCCCACATTGAGAGAACACGAGGCAGATCATGATTATTCCAAAAAAGCGAGTTCCACCCTTGTCCCAACTCTAACTCGGTTTGCCATTTATTAAAAATAGCCTTAAGTGCTGTAACATCCAACTCCTTCTCATACTCCCATTTAGGGCTATCTGGCTTATGCTGAAGTCCAATATGTTCAAACTGGAAAACCATAGAAAGTTCTTGATTATCAGGATTTGAATACTGTTTAGCAATTTCAGGTGTTGCTCCCCAGGTTTCACCAACAGTTAGAAGGTCGTGCTTTCCAAAGCTTGCCTGGTTCATCTCCTTGATGTAATCGTGAAGTTTTGGACCGTTTGTATCAATCAGTTGATCTGGGATCTTACCAATCATATCAATCACATCCATACGGAAACCACCGATTCCCTTATCAATCCAGAAATTCATCATGTCATAAACTTTCTGGCGCAACTGTGGATTTTCCCAGTTGAGGTCTGGCTGTTTCCTACTAAAGAAATGCAGATAATATTGACCTGAGGTCTCATCATATTCCCAAGCAGAGCCACTAAAGATAGATACTAACTCATTAGGTTTGTCTCGCCAGATGTAGAAATCTCGTTCAAGACTTTCTGGATTTTCACGCGCTTCAATAAACCAAGCATGCTCATCAGAAGTATGGTTCACCACCAGATCCATGATAATTTGAATATCACGCTTTTTGGCCTCCGCCAAAAGTTCATCCATATCATTCATATCCCCAAAAATATCCGCAATAGCCTCATAGTTAGCAATATCATAACCATTGTCGTCCATTGGGCTATCATAAACAGGAGAAAGCCAAAGAGCTGTAATTCCGAGTTTTTGAAGATAATCTAGTTTACTTGTAATCCCCTTGAGGTCACCGATGCCATCACCGTTGGAATCCATGAACGACTTGGGGTAAATTTGATAAATTGTAGCTTTATGCCACCAATGTTTTTGCATGATTCTACTCCTCGTTTTTATTATTATCGTGAGTCTGATAGTTCTATTTTACGTTTTTCTAGAAGTTATGCAAGCGTTTTCTTTTGTTGTTTAAAACATTTCAATGACCTATACTCCAGACTCCTTAAACTTTTGGTAATATTGAAAAATAATAGAGTTGAAATGTAAGGTTAGCCTTTGCTTATTTTAACAATCATAACCACCCGTCTAACGGGTGGTTTGATCAAGGGCTATAAGCCCATATTACCAGCCAGCGCCTAAAGACGCTGGCTTTCACTTTGTTCAAGCCTTATTGCTTTTGACTCGTCACAAGCCTCTCAAAGAGGCATTCGCATTACTTACCATTATCCCTAAAGGGATTTTCATATTCTTTAACGCTTAATTTGTCCAAAGCGATATCATGCTTCTCTTGTTCCTGGATATATTTCTTAATTGTGGCTTCATTTAGTCCTACCGTACTTACATAATATCCTTCTGCCCAAATGTCTGTTCCCAAATTTATATTTTAAATTGGCGTGTTTATCAAACATCATTAAGGCACTTTTACCTTTTAAATATCCCATAAAACTAGCTACACTCATTCGTGGTGGTATACTTACTAGCATGTGAACATGATCTGGCATTAAGTGGCCTTCTATTATTTCAACGCCTTTATATTGGCATAGTCTATGAAAAATCTCTCCCAGACTACTCCTATATTGATTATAGATTATTTTTCGTCTATACTTAGGTGTAAATACAATGTGGTACTTACACATCCATTTTGTATGTGATAAACTGTGAGCTTTTTGCGCCATAGTCTTAACTCCTTTCGTTTTACAATTGGCTTGAACACCCATATTGTAACTCGTTTGGAGTGTTTTTGTTATGACGGTTTAACCTTCGATGCGCACCCGCATAGCGGGTGGTTTATTTGTTTCGCACCTTCGGAGCGAAACGGACTTAAAGTCACAAAATACAAAAAAAACGATGGTTAATACCTTAACCATCGCTTTTTACTTTTTGGGCAAGACCATAACAAAGCGCCTCCCCGTAGAACTTTCTTCAAATCTATAGCTAAGTTCCTCATGCTCTAAAAGGTATTTGACCACAAAAAGGCCTAATCCTCCTTCTTTCTTAGACTGAGCTTTAGTTGAAATATTTTCTTTAGATACACTCGTATTTTCAATGACAAAATCAGTTCCTTCATTTTCTAAACCTATTCGAATCACTCCACCCTTATCAGAATGCTTGACTGCATTACTGATGATATTTGAGAGAACCAATTTCAAAATAGGTAAATTCATGAAAATACTAGTTGCCGGAAGATAATTGTCAATTGATAGGGAGCGATTCTCAACCAACACTTGATTTTGAGTGAGTATGCGATTTACCACATCATCTAACTGAATCCACTCCTTATCACCACCTAATTCTTGAACAGAAGATAAAGACAGGATCTCTAGGACAATCTGGTTCATCTCATCGACGATGTCAAGAGAAACTAATAGGTAGCGGTCCCGATCCTTGTAGCGACCAATTTTATCTCGCATATTTTCTAGGATAATCTTCAAGCTGGCCAGAGGCGTCTTGAGCTCATGCGAGGCCCCCCGTAGGAATTCCACTTTCATCTGCTCCAACTTCAGATTTTCCTGTTTCTGCTGCTCTAGATTGTCAATCACCTCTAGAAGATGATGATAGAGGTCGTTGATCTGTTGCTTAAGGACACCAATCTCATCCTGCGAGTGAATAGGAAGACTGGCTGTTCGATCCAGCCGTTTCATCCGCTTGGTCATCTGCTTGATCTCAAGGATCGGAGCAGAAATCATGCGGGCATAGAGATAGGAGGCAATCAACGACAGAACAAAGGAAGCAAGGAGACTATAGGGAAGAAAGCCTAGACTGATGTCCCGCGCTTCCTTTTGCGAATCGACAGTCGCTAAGAATTGCAAGGTTAAGTCTTTCCCTTCCTTGGTCTGAATCTTTCGCTCTTCAATGACCAGGGAATTATTCTGGCTGTCAGGGTTCAGGAGCAGGTCATCCTTGACCTCTATGGCATTTTGTTTTTGCTTTCCTTTGATAGACACCTTGATATCATTGGTCTTGGAATAAAGGTCGATGACCGACTCAATGGTCCCTTCTTCCTGACCCTGGAAACTCTTGGCCAGTGCTTGCGATTTCTTCAAAATCGTCTGGCGCTGGGACTCGATATAGCTCGATGGAAAAATAAAGTAAACCGAAGCATGGAGAAGGATAACTAAGCTACTAAAAAGGGCAAAGGTGATCAGAAAGATTTTTGCAAAGATACTCCGTTTGGTCATGGTCTCTCCAATTTATAGCCGACATTGCGTACCGTAACGATACAGTCCAGCTCCAGTTTTTTTCGTAGTTCCTTGATATAGACATCGATCACCCGGTCAAAAGGAATCTCCTCCGTCTCCTTCCAGACGGCATCGAGGATCTGAGAGCGGGTCCGGGCCTTGCCCTCATGCTGGAGCAAGTATTCCAAGATTTCCAACTCCTTGGCATTCATGGAAATGGCTTGACCTGCTAGGCTGGCTGTGTAGCTCTCAAAATCCACCCGTGCCTCTCCATAGGTGAAGACCCGGGAAGGCTGGAGCTTTTTAAAAATAGCTTCGATACGGACCTTCAAGAGGGACAAGGAGAAGGGTTTTTCCAGATAGCCATCTGCCAACTCTCCAAAGGCTGTCAACTTATAGTCCTCGTCATGGAAGGCCGTCAGCATCAGGATAGGGACTGAGCTGGTCTTGCGGATGGTCTTGAGTACTTCCAAGCCATTGAGGATAGGGAGCTGGATATCCAGCAAGACCAGATCTGGCGTCTCTCTATAAAAGAGGTCCAGGGCCTCCTGCCCATCGCCTGCTTCAAAGACCTCATAGCCACATTCCATGAGATAGTCGCTCATCCCTTCTCGAATCAGGACTTCATCTTCTACGATTAGTATCTTCATACATTATCCTTTTCATCTATATATAGTCGCTTTCTTTCATTATACCGTTTTTTATAGGTGCAGCAAACTTATCATTCAACATCAACTAAGAGGTCTTTGGGTTTCTTGTGAAGAAGCCAGCGAGAAGAAATCAAGGATACCAAGCTTAAGATAAAGCCACCGACTAGAATAACTACCAAAAGTTGCTTAGGTTGGACTGTCATATGAATCTGAGTCAGAGTCTTACTGAAGCTCTCTGCCTCAGCCCCTCCACCGAGATTTGCAGCTAGAGATTCTTTTATCATTTGCTTATTGATACCTTCCGTAACATTGGAGAGGACTGTTTTACCAACTTTTTCGGCAAAGAAACTCGCTAAAGCATATGATAAAAGAAAGGCTGGTAAGGCAATCATCAGTAATTCCATTAAAAATTGACCCGCAACCTGTGTCTTTTTAAGTCCCAAGGCCAAAAAGATACCAACTTCTCTACGACGAGCATTTAACCATAAAATCAACAGAAGAGTTAGCAATAAACTTGTAAAAATGAGACTTCCAATAAACATACGATTTGCCACACGATACATCCCAAGAATAGATTCCTGTAAAGCAGGGTAGTTTGATGAACTCTTAACAAGATCGTAGAGGGTCCAATTAATGTCCAACTTTTGAATCTTGCTATCAAGGAATCAATATTTTGATCACCTTTAGCAAAGAAAGTGGCATCCTCATAAGTGGCAGTTTCTACGGTATTACCATAGAGTTTTGCAGCTGTGTCTAGATCAGTGATGAGGGTGTTTTCATACAACTCCTGAGCATAGGTAACGGCAGCTTGATTTTGACCAGAAAATAAACCTTTGATAGTCACTTCTACTGTTTCATCAGCCCTTTTTTCGTTATCAGCATCATAGAGATTAGATTTAAGCTTTACTTTATCTCCTACATTAAGACCATTCTTTTTAGCTAAACCTTCGTGCATCAAGATTTGATTATGGTCCTTATCGGTTAGATGTTCTCCTTCAACTAGTTTATAAGCACCTGAAACAAATTTATCTTCTTTTGATGAGTCATTGACTCCTGTCAACATCAAGGTAGACTTAAAATTTTTAGCACGTTCTGGCGATTGATTTTGTAGCGTTTGCTCTGTTTCAATAATCTCATAATCTAGTAAATCACCAATACCATTTATCCGTTTAATAGTCGAAACAATTCCTTTAGTCTCACTAATCTTTTTAATATCTTCTCCCTTAAGATTTCCAGCCCCTCGAGGAGTTCCAGGATTCGTGTTACGATTAATCTGCATTGAAAAACTATTGGTAATTGCCCCTAGACTCTTGGATGCAGCTTCTTGGGTTGCACTTCGCATAGCAAGTCCTAACAAACTAAGAGTACTCATCAAAAGAATAATAGTTAACAGTAATAGTGACTTTGACCATTTTCGTGTAATATATGCAAAAGCGTTTCGAAACATAAGAGTCCTTTCTTTATTTTTCTTTTCTATGAGTTGTTTCTTCTTCAACTCTAAAACCACATCAGATGCCTGGGCAACTTCCTTACTGTGCGTGACAACTATAACACATTTTTGGCGATCTAAGGCCATTCTTTTAAGGATAGCAATAATATCCTTGGCAGTTTCGTCGTCTAGATTTCCTGTCGGTTCATCTGCTAAGATAATCGGAGCCTCTGAAACCAAAGCCCGTGCAATAGCTACGCGTTGTTGTTGCCCACCTGATAGTTGCAGGACATTTCGATTAATTTGTTTTTCATCTAATCCCAATTCAGAAAGTATCTTCTTATCAGCATTTTTATTAACAAGTCGTACATTTTCTAAAGGTGTAAGATAATCAATGAGATTGTAATTTTGAAAAACAAGCGCAACATGGTGTCTACGATGATAACTAGAGCTTTTTTTCTTGATATTTTCTCCGTTAAACAAGACCTGCCCCTTCTTGGGATAATCAAGACCTGCCAAAAGGGAAAGTAAGGTCGTTTTTCCCGCTCCAGATTGCCCAATAATACTATAAAATTTACCTTTCTCGAAACGATAATTCACCTTCGAGAAGATAGCTTCACTTTTATTTTGATAACTATACGTAACATCTTTGAGTTCTAACATAGTGTTCCTTTCTCCTTAACTCATATTAGATAAGATTTCTTTTGGAGTTTTGCGCCAAATGAGACCTGTTGTCACACCGAGTGATAATATTACCAAGACTAGAAGACATAGATAAGATAGCCCTAAAGGTAGTCCCTGAGGAATTTGATCTAATAACTGAAGAGCCTGCTGCTGTCCTTGTTGTCCTATAAATTCTTGCAAAAACAGTCGACTTAGTAGTCGTCCAATAGCAAGGGCTGGTAGCAAAGACATAAGGGACACCAACAATATCTCCATAAGAAATTGAGCAAAAATGCGTCCCTTGCTCTTCCCAATTGCTAAAAGAATACCTATCTCATGATTTCTCTCACGTGTCCATAGTGCCATTAAAAACGAGAGGATACCTGCTCCTGTAACAATTAAACTAATCATCATCGTTCTGACTATTTCTTGTAGCGCTTGAGACGATTCCTTCAAGGAGTCAAAAGCCTTTCGGTCCTCGTCCAAACGTAGACGATACCAATCGATATCTAATTGTTCCACTTGTTTAATGACTTGGTCGATTCTATCTGGATTCTTAATACCAAAGGATAATTTTGTCACTAACTTATCAGTCAAATTAAGCAGTTGGCTATTATCGTCATAATGGAGGAAGATTTGATTTTCACTTAAATCTGAGGACATTCCAGTAAATGTCTCCTCCTTCTTGCCAGAAAAATACCAACGATATCAAAGGTCATTTCCCTAGCTCCACTTTCAGTCATCTGGAAATTGGACAAGGTCAGCTTATCTCCGACGCTTAGCTTATTTTTCCTAGCAAGCGATTCATGAATCATAATTTGCCTTTTAGCAGATATGTGCTTCCCCTTAATGAGTTGAAAAGCACCACTCCTAAAATCAACACTTTGGCCTGTTTCCTTAGTAAAAGTGGCTCCCAAGGCTTGATTAGCCTCATTATCAAGATCATCACGTTCCACCGTTTGTTTTCCTGTAACTACCTTCTTATCGATAAGTCGCACCGGACTTACATATTGAGGTATCGTTGAAATCACATCAGATAGATGACTAATCTTTTCCCCCTCTTTCAAGGAAAATGCACTGCCTCTTTCTTTACTTACCAGAGCAAAACTTGCCCCACTTGACTTCCTGATTTGTGCTTTCATTCCTCCACCAACTTGCATAAGAGAGAAACAAAAATACAAGCAAGATAATATCAAAAATAAAATGAGAAAAAGGATAAAATTCCGCGTTTTTTTGCGAAAAATATAAGCAGTTGCCTGTTGTAAGAGAACCATCTTCCACCTCCATTTAAGACATTAGCCCTCAGCTATACCAAAGATAAGTGAGGATGCTTTAATTTCTTATTCTAATTATAGACGACAAATGTGAAACCTTTATGAAATTAAATATTCTAATCATGATTGACTTTAAACTCTTTTTCTCCAACAAATCGACTTTCGCCAATAGCATTTACCTTCGGCATTTGATATAATTTTTCTCAGAGGTATTTTTATTTATGAAGAAACAAGCTTTTAGTTCTGAACAGTATTTGAATCTGCAACGCGACCATATTTTGGAGCGTATTAACCAGTTTGACGGGAAACTCTACTTGGAGTTTGGTGGTAAAATGTTGGAGGATTTCCACGCTGCTCGTGTCCTTCCTGGTTATGAGCCTGACAATAAAATCAAGCTCCTTCAAGAGCTCAAAGATCAGGTTGAAGTGGTCATTGCCATTAATGCTAGCAATATCGAGCACTCTAAGGCTCGTGGTGACCTTGGCATTTCTTACGACCAAGAGGTCCTTCGTCTGATTGATAAATTCAACGAGCTCAATATCTATGTGGGTTCTGTTGTTATTACGCAGTATTCAGGTCAACCTGCAGCCGATGCCTTCCGTAACCAATTGGAAAAAAATGGTATCACATCTTACATCCACTACCCAATCAAGGGCTATCCGACGGATATGAACCATATCATTTCTCCTGAAGGTATGGGAAAAAATGACTATATCAAGACTAGCCGTAACCTTATCGTTGTTACTGCTCCTGGTCCTGGTTCTGGTAAATTGGCGACATGTATGTCTAACATGTACCACGACCAAATCAATGGCATCAAATCAGGTTATGCAAAATTTGAAACCTTCCCAGTTTGGAATTTGCCACTTCATCACCCAGTCAACTTGGCCTATGAAGCTGCCACTGCCGACCTTGATGATGTCAATATGATTGACCCATTCCACTTGGAAACTTATGGCAAAACTACGGTAAACTACAACCGTGACATCGAGATTTTCCCAGTCCTCAAACGTATGCTTGAGCGCATCCTTGGTGAGTCACCTTACGCTTCACCTACAGATATGGGTGTTAACATGGTTGGTTTTGCCATTACGGATGATGAGGCTGCCAAAGAAGCTTCCAAACAAGAGATTATCCGTCGCTACTATCAAACCGTCCTTGATTTCAAAAATGAACGTGTTCCTGAGACTGCTGTCAAGAAGATTGAGTTGCTCATGAATGATCTTGGTATTACTCCTGAAGATCGCCAAGTAGTCGTTGTAGCACGCGCTAAGGCTGAAGAAACAGGTGGTTCTGCCCTTGCCCTCGAATTGCCAAATGGTCAAATCGTAACTGGTAAGAATTCAGAACTCTTTGGTCCAACTGCAGCTGCTTGATTAATGCTATCAAGACTTCTGCAGGTATTGATAAGGATACTAAACTTATCGAGCCTGAAGTGGTTAAACCTATCCAAGGTCTAAAAATTAACCATCTGGGTAGCCGTAATCCTCGTCTCCACTCCAACGAAATCCTTATCGCCTTGGCCATTACAGCTGCCAACAATGCGGATGCGGCGCGTGCCATGGAGGAACTTGGTAACCTCAAAGGTTCTGAAGCTCACTCAACAATCATTCTTACCGATGAAGACAAAAATGTTCTTCGTAAGCTCGGTATCAATGTGACCTTCGATCCTTACTATCAATACGACAAATTGTACCGTAAGTAATTCATGATTTAAAACAAGAAAGACCTCCGTTTTACCAACTGGGGTCTTTTCGAAATCACTTTAGCTGGAGAAAAAAAAAGGGAAACTCTATCGAGTTCCCTTTTTGATAACCCACTCTTTCGTCTCGACCCGTTCCCAATGAAAAGGGAGTGGCCTAGCATTATTATGAAAAAGTGAGTTAAAGGTATCAAACAGAGGGCTAAGCCACTCCCGATTCTAATCAGCCTACGATTTCTAACTTGAGAAAAGGTAAGCTAAAAAGCAAAATTATAGTAGATAGGACAGCAACAAGTGGGAGATAACGACCTCCAACAAGATAAAGTAACAATGGCGCTATCGCTATAAAGCGATTTAGAAAATTGCTAGTAACACGGACAATTTGCCCGTCCTCCACCGTAATAGTGTTAGACTTGTAACCCAATTTTCCGACACTCAAACGAGCTTTGACGATGGTAGGGAAACGCTCACGTCTTCCACTCCAGAAACTGTCCCCACAAGACTACTGTCTACTCGAATAGGACTCTTTCTAGCTACCTTGCTCGCTTCTATTGTAATACTAGCCACTAGTCATCTCCTTTTCCTATCTTTTCATTTATAGTATACACCTTTTGAAACGCTTACACAAGGGAAATGACTGTTAAATCAAGATTTCTTGAAAATGTTTTATGTTTTCAAAAGTTCTTAGGTGCCTTGATTACTATAATAATCTTAGCTTTTTATTACTAAACAAAGTATAAATTTCTAATTATCTTTTTATATTTTCTTAAATGCTCGTAAAGCCTTATTCTATGTGCTTTCGAGTATTTTTACTGTAGGAAGATACTTCACGTTTCTTTGCATATTTCCTCATGTCTTAGCTGTCAGAAGTGGTAAATAAGTAGTAAATTCATTTGTACTACTAAGCAACAAGACGCTCCTGTTGCTTCTCTTTATTCAAGCGTTTCATTTCTGCCATTGCAGAATCGAATGTTGCATGTGCGTAATAGTTCAGCGTCATGGCTATATTAGCATGTCCCATAATGTACTGTAATGCCTTTGGATTCATTCCTGCATTTGCATAGTTGGTACAGAATGTATGTCGCAAACTATGTGGAGTGATGTGTGGCAATTTATCCTCGTTATACTTATTGTATTTCTTAACAAGACCTTTCATCATGCCGTTGTAATCACTTGCCACTTTTTGGATAGTTCTTTCTATTAAGAAAGAGGAAATCACTATATCCATCAATCTCAACACGCTTATCATTCTTTCGATTCGCTAACACTCGCTTAAATGCTTGATAGGCTTCTTCAACCATAGGAACTTGACGTTCGCCACTTTTTGGTCTTTGGTGTTTCAATGTAGTACCCAATTTCAGTATCTCTCAATAGCTGATGGTCTATATTGACAAGACGATTCTCAAAATCTAAATCTGGAAGTGTCAAACCACCAAACTCTGAAATACGAAGACCTGTTTTTAAGAGTATCAGAATTTCATCATAATTTTTGCTGTAGGTTTTATCAGCTTTTGCAAAGGCTAACAGTTTTTCTTCCTGTTCTTCTGTTAGTACGGTCTTAGGGACAGTATCATCATCAAGAACTGCTTTCAGTTGAAAGTCAAATGGATTCTTCCGAACACAATCATCTTGTATAGCAATATAGAATGAAGCCTTTAAAGAACGTTTGTAGTTATTGATGGTTTGATAAGCATAACCATTTTCACTCATTCTAATAGCCCATTCTTTAGCGTCTGATGGCTTAATACTGTCAATACTTCTTACACCTAACTTGTCTTTCTTCAAAATATCCATAAGATATTTGCGTCCAGTTTCAGTGTTTTTTCTAACCTTTGGTCTTTGAGCGTTCTGTTTTGCGTAAAGCTGGCAGAGTGTCATTTTCTTTCCTACAACATCAATACCATCATGAATGTCTTTCTGTAACTCTGCGATTTTCTCTCTAAGTGAGATACAATCACGCTTTCCTGCTGGTACTCGGTCTGTAGCCACAAGTTTCCACGAGTAAACAAATTGCGGTTCTCCAAATGAATCTATATATTTGTATAAGTATCTTCCGTCTTTTCGTTGGCTCTCTCCAGTCTTTAAGATTCGACCTTTATTGTCACGTCTTTTTTCTGACATGGCATTTGCTCCTTTCCTTTATGGAAAGAGCCTTGATACGACTTAATACTATTTTATCATATACAAGACCCTTTGGCGACGCTAGATTGCGTCCAATGTATCTATAATTTTTTCAAATTGTTTTCGTTTAATCTGAATACGATTGCCATTCATAATCAGCCAATTTGCATTTTTATTTTCCTCTGCCAAGCGTCGTAGCTTGTTTTCGCCAATACGAAAATATTTTGACGCTTCTTCAATGGTTAGGGTATAACGTTCCCAAATAGGAATGTCAGTCTGCTTCATAAAATCCTCCTTTCCAAATCACTTATTTGGATTTCATAAAAGTTGTTTTACCAGCAATCGAACAGCTTTAGCAAGCTCACGGGAGTTCCACCCCTGCATGGTTCTCATGTAGCCATACTCATTGCCTGCGACGGTTTTATCACGCTCGGACTATTGACTGTATGGGAGTATCATTATCACGATAAGAATGTCGTTGCAGGCAATCCTGCTAAAGATTGCTTCTCGGATCACTAACATGAATCGCTCGCTATCTTTATAAGATAGGTCATGGCGGTTAGTTCCGTTGGCTCTTTTCTTATCGAAACGTATTCGATTACTTTTATTCAGTTTTCAAAGAACAATGGCTCGTTAGCCTATCAAAACACATTGAAAGCTCAATATGCTTTGGTGGAATAACAAACCTCCCTGTTCGGGAAGCGTGGAATGGTTTAGCACGCTTCCACGAAAGGAGAGAGGATATTACTTAATTTCAAATGACAAAATCTTTTGTAATCAGTCTGGTTTCCATTCTTCCACGTAAGACTTCATCAACGACCATACTTTGATTGCCATATTCATCTTTCATAAGTCGTAGGGAACGCTTCGTTATGTACCCTCTGTAATGATGTAGAATCTGGTTAATCGCTTCGGTATCGCCATCTGTTGCCTTTACAATGAGAGGAAAGGGAATCATAGGATATTGTGTTTTCATTCTTCAAATTCCTCCATAAACTTTTTAATTAAGGCTAGTCCACTGGTTCTATGCCGATAGACAGTAGAACGGTTCAATTTCAACAGGTCTGCAATTTCTGAATCGCTCATGTCCATAAAGTAAAACAGCAGTAGAATTTCACGTTTCTTGTCTGGCAACTCACGTAATGCTTCACTCAACAAATCATTTTCAACGCCTACTGATAACCCATTGAGTGTAAAAATCTGAAAGTCAGTTGAATAGTTATCTGTTGTCGCAAACTGGCTAACAAGATAATCGCCAACATCCGAAAAGGACACCTCACGCTTTGCAATCCTTGAAAGATAAAGCATATAATTCTTTCGCTCGTCTTCCATAGCACGTTTACAGATATAGTCAAACTGATTTTCTATTGTGGTCTGAAAAGAAGATGGTTTCATGTTTCTCACCCCCTTTCTGTCTAGGAAAGGAAGTGAGCCTTGCTCGTTTATCTCCTTTCACTCTTAGTCCCAATGTGAAAGGGGGATTTGTTGCATTTACTGATAAATAAACTTTGTAAAAAAGTTCTGAATAGCCAAAAAAGCATATAAACAGATTTATTTCTCTGTTTACATGCTTCTGTTATTCTATCTATATGATTTATAAAACCACATTGGTGGACGTACTTATCTATTGCAGATAGACGACTTTTTTTGACAAGAACCCAATGTAAGGAAATTTATTGTATATGATGTACTTCATGGCGACGTTGACCTCCAACAAACCGCCATTTGGAAGTAATATACAATATTTTAACAGCGTAAATAGCACTACCATATAACGGTTTTTTTTATTGGCGTTTAGTAGTGCTTTTTATTAAATATAAACCTATAAACCATATAACACGTTTTTCTATACCTGTTTTTAATTCAGTAGGAACAATAAAATGTATAGAGGTGGTCTACTATGCGTAAAAAAGAAGATAAATATGATTTTAGAGCCTTTGGTTTAGCCATTAAAGAAGCTCGATTGAAACGAGGTTTAACTCGTGAACAAGTGGGAGCATTGATTGAAATTGACCCACGGTACTTAACTAATATTGAAAATAAAGGGCAACACCCCAGCATACAAGTTCTTTATGACCTTGTATCGTTACTTCATGTTTCCGTTGATGAATTTTTCTTACCTGGGGTCCCGAGCGCTTAGTGGGAATTTGTATCGATAAGGGGTACAAATTCCCACTAAACCAATGTTTCAAGGCCTATTTATTTTTATATTCAATTCTCTTAAGTGTTTAGGAATAGATAACAAGTCAAATTTATACTCTCCAAGAAAAGTGATATGCTCCCAATTAATAGGAGATACATGCTTCATATACTTAGTTACTTCGGGATCTATTTTGACGAGATAATTATAAGCTGCTTGTAAGTAGACGGCGTTCCATATACTTATTGCATTTATTAACACATTAAGCGCACTAGCACTTTTGAAGTTGTCGGCGAATATCGCGCTCCATAAATTTTTCCGCGTCGCCCAAAAAAATAGTTCTCTAGCTAAAGCATTAATCGCTTCTGTCTTATTTAGTCCATGAGTGATCCTTCGCCGTAGCTCACTATCTGTAATATAATCTATCATAAAAAAATGCTCTTTTCAATGCGACCTAGTTCTCTCAGTGCAAGAGCTACTCTATTCTTACGTGCGTATGAGCCTAGCTTTCCTAATAGTAAAGAACTAGATACTTTTTCCTGTTTGAATCGAATAGGCGATTCGTTTAATTTCATCATAGTTTTCTTCAATAATTTTTTTACATTGATTTTTTTCCGCTTATATCTTCTGATAAGTTAGGGTAGTAGGAAGGTGATTTGATAGAAAAATAATTGTGATTTTTTTATATTTCTGATGCGAGGTTCAAAAATCAAAAGCCTAGTAATGCGGTCATTCCAAACACCTGATCAGAATACCCATTTGTATCAGTAAAATGTTCCTCAATATCTAGATCTGTTTCATGATAAAGTAGGCCATCAAGGGTATGAGTAGCTTCCCTTGTATTAGTTGAAAGCAACCTCGATATGATGAGTCGTATGCCTATCATTTATTGATCGAATCATTGTAGCTCCTTTTTTTCCATACTTTTTGTAATGTGGATTAACATCGGATTTTTAGAGCTGAGACGCCCACTGGGACGCGCATTCCGTCTGAAGCAGTGGTTTTTCCTTCACCCCAAAAAGTCTGCAACAGGAAGCTTTAACTGATAATTAACCAAAACAGATTGAGCACGAGTCAGAGCTTCTTTATAAAAGCGCCATTGTTTGGCATTGGCTAACTGAGAATAAGAAATTCCAGGAGTTGATTGGGCCATTTTTTCAAGACCAATATTCATCCCTAAACCCAGCAAAGCAGCAAAAATAATTTTTCTTTCTTGTTCACTCGGCGGTTTCCCTGTAGAATCATGACTAAATTCTTGTGAAAAAGTTGGTCCAACTGTCCACCTCAATTAAAAGATCACTAAGCCTTATCTTAGGAATTATTGAATAAAGTTTTTTTCTATATATTTCTGCTTCGCTAGGTGTAACTTTTTCCAACTTTTTAAGGTTTGCTCTTGAAATTCTCTTATCAACTGTCGAATAAAATTGAAGCTGTAAATCTAAAATTATTTCCCGATCCTTTAAATAGTCCTCAAACGTGTCTGGAATAGTTTCTGAATCAATACAAGCAGATAAATCAACTAAGTAATCATCAATATTTCGATGGATCATACTTCCTTCAACTGAAATATCTCCTGATCGAATATTGTTCTTTAGCTCGGTGAAAAGCTACTAACTCATAGTAAGACCGATCTATTTTCCCCTCTTCTGGCCGAACAAGGCTTTTTCCATTTTTTTACTCACAAAAATCAGTAGAAGTATCTGCCGGTATTTTTCTTTTACCACTATTGTGTAAATCAGTTAGTTGAGTTAGGGCCATGAGGACTGGATTTGCTGCCGGAGTTGCTTTGAACGAAAGGGTCCTCAATAACATTGGCGTGTATCTTCGGAGGTAATTAGCTTTATTTCGAACCATTTCTAAATAGCCATGATTTTTATTACCTGTAATTTTTTTAGCTTCTTCTCCATCTTGTACTAAATCTTCCCAAGGCATGATTCGTTCAATTTCGTCAAAAGGATTACTATCATTATCTTTTGCAAAGTGAAGAGCATCAATTAAAAGAAGCATAATGTTCCAATTTTTTTAGTAGCCAATTTTCCTTTTTCTTTTAACTGTTCTTGTGAATCACGTGTCCCTTTGCGTTTTAATACTTGCTAAAAATGCGGTCATTAATCTCAATCAGTTGATCGATCAGATATTGATGATGATTGACTAAAAAAGCAATAAGTAAAGAGTATCTTTTTTCAAGCTCAAAACGGGAGAAGTCATATGCATCATAATTTTCCCCTAGTCTAGCTAGCTGAAGAAACCTGTTCCGATTAATATGGGAGACATTAATTGTCCCTGAGTCCCATGGAAGCAATCACTTCCACTTTTTTTACAAATACTCATAAAGCTTTCTGGATTTGCCTTACCTGGAATGTCTTTTTAGCCAAGCGAGTTTAGTTATTTTCGTCTCTTCATAAATTTGAAACAAACTCTCTAGTTTTTTTCAATTTGTATATCTGTTAATGAACAGAGTAATATTGAAAAATAAGTTGTTTTCTGCTTTATCTCGACAGCGGCTTATAATGTCTTCAAGTGTAGCTATAGATGGAAAAAAATAATTCTTTTTTTCGAGTTAAGAAATCAATTGTTTTTTTCATTAGATAGATAGAGTCATCATTTTTCTAAAAGCTAGTTCAATTAAATATTCTATTAACTGTTTTTTTGTGTATTAGCACTACCGAATCGATGATAGTTGAATACTTCTAAGATCTCGTTGAAGTGATTTGCACGTGTATTTCTATGATCATATGAATTTAAATCAATTGCATCAAGATGGAGCTGTCGACTCACATAAGAAGTTAGTCTGGTTGATTTAATCGGCCAATTACTTAAAGAACACCCAGGATACCGGGCCAAACAAAGTTGTATCGCAAATCCTAGTTTATTGACCTTTCCACGGTGTTGATTAATAACCTCCAGATCATAATCAGAAAAACTAAAATACGCTTTAAAATCCTCTTCTGATAAGTGGTCTACAGAAAGAAGTTGTTCACGCTGTGAAGTAGTTAAAATTCTTTTCATAGCCATATCTTAAGCATTCCTTTTATTGAGGTAACGGTAAAAGGTTGTTTTGCTTAATTTAGAGGCATCAAGAATTTGACGAATAGAATACTCTTTGCTGTCATACATTTTTAAAGCTAAATCAATTGATAGCTTACCTTTACTTGGACGGCCCCCTTTTTTTCCTCGGACTCTGGCTGCCTTAAGACCAGAGTTAGTTCGTTCAATAATAATATCCCGTTCCAGTTCTGCTAAACTAGCCATAACTCGGAAAAAGAATCTTCCCATAGACGTTGAAGTATCTACGTTATCTTGAATAGATATAAAATTGACACTAAGTTCTTCAAATAATTCAGAAAGTTCAATCAAATGTTTAGTTGATCGTGAAATTCGATCTAACTTGTAAATGACAACAGAATCTCCTTCACGTAGTAGGTTGATCATTTCTTCTAATTGCGGTCGGTCTTTTTTCGCACCAGTTACTTTTTCTTGAAATAATTTATCAATTCCATAATGAGTAAGTGCATCAATTTGTAAACTAAGATTTTGATCATCCGTACTCACTCGAGCATAGCCAAAAATCATAAAAAAACCTCCTTAATTTTATAATTTAAATGTACCATAACTCATTAAGTATAACTATATAGGAACTATGAAAAAAAGGAACGGATTTTTGGTACTTGATTTACTTAAAAAAACATTTAGAAAAAAAGCAGGAAAATGAAAAAGGTACCATAAACGGTCGTTTATGGTACCATTCAAATTTATCCTTATTGTACAAAATAACAGCGAAATTTTTAAATCTATTCCTTATCGATACAAATTCCCCGTAGGCGCTAGGGACCTCTTTAGCTCCTTGGAAGCTGTCAGTAGTATACCTAATAATTTATCTACATTCCCTTTAGTAACGTGTAACTTTCCAAATTTACAAAAAGCGACTCATAGAATTATTTCCTCCCGTTAAATAATAGATAACTATTAAAAAAATAGACAATACTTGCTCATAAGTAACGGTACTTAAATTGTTTACTTTGGCGTGTTTCATTGCTTGATGAAACTGATTTTTTTAGTAAACAGTTGACGATATTCTCGATTGACCCATTTTGAAACAAAGTACGTATATAGCTTCCAATATTTATCTGGAACATCTGTGGTATGGCGGGTAAGTTTTATTAAGACACTGTTTACTTTTGGTTTAGGATGAAAGCATTCCGCTGGCAGCTTAAGCAATTGCTGAATCGAGACTTGAGTGTGCAAGAGCAACCCTAGTGTTCGGTGAATATCCAAGGTACGCTTGTAGAATCCTTCTTCAACAATCAGATAGATGTCAGACGCATGGCTTTTCAAAAAACCACTTTTTAATAATTTGTGTGCTTAAATGGTAAGGAATATTCCCAACAATTTTATACCTCTGTTTGTTAGGGAATTGAAACTGTAGAATATCTTGGTGAATTAAAGTGACACGAATGTTCAGTTTTAATTTTTCTGACGATAAGTTGAATAGATGACTGTCTAATTCAATAGACGTTACCTGTTTACTTATTTTAGCCAGTTTCGTCGTTAAATGCCCTTTACCTGTTCCAATTTCGTAAACGGTATCGGTTTCTTTTTAAATTCAATTGTTTTTATTATTTGGTTGAGTACTTTTTCACTCGTTAAAAAGTTTTGAGAATATTTTATATTTTTTTGTTCATGTAATCACTCCTGAAGTGATTACATCTATAAATAAATACAGAAGTTAAACGATTTGTTTGTAATTTTAGTTATCTGTTTAAAAAGTCATAAGATTAGTCACTGGTAGGAATTAATCTAACGTATTTATTTATCTGCGTAATCACTGTTTTTAGTCTGTTTCAAAAACAGTAGATGTTTTTATCTACATTACGCATTTGGAATACCAACATGACGAATCCCTCCTTCTTAATTACAAATTTTTTTAGCATCTAATTTAACTTCAATTCCTATTATACAAAAATTTTTAAGATAATGCACCACTTTTTTATAATTAAAACGGTTGAAAACTGTACCACTAATAACTCACAATAGAGAGATGTCACCGTCAAGTTAAATGTACAAAATAACAGCGAAATTTTTAAATCTATTTCTTATCGATACAAATTCCTCGTAGGCGCTCGGGACCCCTACCTGCTAATAACTTGGTAAAAAGCACCCGACGATTACAGATAGAGAAATACATGGATAGCTTTACAGACAAAGAACTATCCTTAATGGAATCTTTAGCCAGCGGTATCAACGAAGCAAGAAACATCGAAGACTAATTAAAAGAATCCATACATAACGGAAAGAGCCGATAAAATGAGATTGTATTAATCTCATTTTATCGGCTCTGCGTCTTTGCGTCTGGCTCTGTAATCACAGTTACTTTGAACTGCTTTATTTCAATTAAATTTTCTTGTCTGCATTTCGGACAATAGAGGGGGAATTTTTTTAATTCAGTATCTTCCCTTATCTTTAATCGTGTTTTATTTCCACATACAGGACACAATATCCACTTGTAGTTTATAATAACTATCTCCTCCTTTACACTTTAATTCAAATCTTTATTAAAAAATATTTCATCTTATTTAACAAGAAACCATATTTATATAACAACATAAAATACACTAAGTTATTTTATTGAACATATATCGTACTTTATCTATCCGACTATTTGGACGACGGGGCTGGCAAACAGGTTCACCGGTAGTAACATGGTACCCTTTTAACTCTGTTAAACAAACACTACGTCCATTTGTAAAGAAAGTTAAATCACTACGATATTCTTGAATACACCGAGCAGGGATTTCTCCACTAAGAATGACCTCATTATTTTTCAATTGAGTGTCTACGATGTTCGCACAATATTTAGGAGCATCGTTGTATGCTCGTGAAAGATATTCCTGTGGCGCATAAATTTTAAAACTAAGATATGGCTCTAACAATTCTGTTCCAGCTTTTTTTAAGACTTGTTCCAATACAATAGGAGCAAGCATCCGAAAATCTGCTGGAGTACTAACAGGGCTATAGTATAAACCGTACTTAAAACAGATTTACAATCCGTCACATTCCAACCATATAATCCTTGTTCGCAACCATAGCGTATCCCTTCCATAACTGCATTTTGAAATGATTGATTTAAGTATCCAAGAGAAACCGAGCTCTCATACTGCATTCCACTTCCCAACGGAAGCGGTGATACAGATAAACCAATGGAAGCCCAGAAAGGATTTGGCGGCACTTCGATGTGAATGGTATATTCTGCATTTTTTAACGGTCTCTCCATATAAATGACTGTAGGCTCTTTTAGTTCTATCTCCACATGATACTTTTTCTTGCAACAGTGCACTAATCACTTCCATTTGTACTTTCCCTAAGAAAGAAAGTATAATTTCATGTGTCGTAGAATCCACGTAATATCGTAGAAGCGGATCACTATCTGAGATTTCCAAAAGGGCATCAAGCAACATTTCTCTCTGTTCAGGTTTACTCGGTTCAACAGTTGTTTGTAGTAGAGGGTGCGGATTTTCAATCTTTTTTCTCTGTGGCAATAGTTTTGTATCTCCAAGAACACTATTTAACTTCAAAAACTCATTTTGCAAAATAACAATTTCTCCAGAATAAGCTCTATCAATCTTACATAATTCACCATTTATTGAAGTATACATTTCTGTAACTTTTATTTTTTCTTTTTCTGATACTCTAACCGAATCTCGTAAATGTAGTACTCCACTATAAAGGCGTATATATGCAAGACGTTGTCTTTTTTTTGTATATTCAATTTTGAAAACATTTCCGCAAAGTTCAGACGGACCTCGATGTGTTGATGAATAAAATTTATTCGTAATCACTTCTATAAGGTTATCAATCCCTATATTGTTTTTGCACTTCCATGATAAAGAGGGAACAGAGAACAATTCTGAAATCTTATGCTTTCCTCTTGTTCGAGTTCCAATGCTTCTAATGATTTACCGGACATATATTTCTCTAAAAGGTCATCGTTTCCCTCTATTACCGTATCCCATTGTTCAGATTCGGTAAAGTTCGTCACACACATATTAGGATACAGTTCTACCTTCTGTTTGATTACAATTTCGGCAGAAAGTTTCTCTTTAATATCCTGATAAACCGTTGATAAATCAATTCCATTTTGGTCAATCTTATTGATAAAAAAGATTGTGGGAATCCCCATTTTCCTAAGTGCATGAAATAATATACGAGTTTGTGCTTGTACGCCATCTTTTGCAGAAATCAGTAGAATTGCCCCATCTAAAACTGATAATGAACGATATACTTCTGCTAAGAAATCCATATGTCCTGGCGTGTCTATGATGTTCACCTTCGTATTTTCCCACTGAAAAGAGGTTATTCCTGTCTGAATTGTAATTCCTCTCTGACGTTCTAAAAGCGTATTATCCGTCCTCGTTGTACCTTTTGTCCACGCTTCCTAATTCTGTAATCGCTCCACTGTTATATAATAAGCTTTCTGTTAAGGTAGTTTTTCCTGCATCAACATGAGCTAAAACTCCAATATTAATAATTTTCATGTGATTTTCCTCCATTCAAAAACCCAAAAGGGCATAAAAATCCCAGTGATAAATACTTTTATCACTGGGATTTTTATGCATAACCATAGGTATACAAAGCATACAGATATTCTCTGGATACTTTAGAATCACATGATAAAGGTATTCTTAAACTGGGTACAAAAAACTAAGCCCTCCTAAAAAAGGACATCTAATTATTTGTTCCCGCTATCAAATTGACAGTTTATTTAAGAATACCTTGCCGCATATTTATTAACTCCTTTTAAATAGTCACTTAAATAATAGCACGTAAGAGCATATTTGTAAAGGAATCTCCAATTTTTTATCAAAGAGAGTACGTGATTACAAAATAGCTGTAATAATGTACCAATATTTGTTATTTTACAATCTTCCAATTACTCCCGTTCTTTTCAAGTACCAAATCAAATTGAGATACCTGCGTTGCTTTGGTCTGCTGGTCGATATACTCCACTGTCAGCGATACCGTGACTTGATTATCCTTACGATTGTGAATAGGATTTACCAGTTCTTGAAAGATGTACTCTTTTCCGATTGGTTTTAATATCCCGTCATTCACATAGTAGGAAAGTTCACTGGCTGTCGCTGTAGGATAGAGCTTGAAGAACGTCGTTAAAAACTCATTGATTTCATTGGTTGTAATGGAATCAACCGTCCCCTCACTTTCAATGGCTTTTGGTTTATAACTTGATTTCTTAGGTATGTTGGTAATGGTCGGATTCTTAACCAGTACCATATTTCCAGAACCATCTACATAGACACTCACTATATAAGCAGAGTGGACGGTCTTTGTATTTTCTCCCTCTGTAATGAGCTGGTCTACACTGTAGGTTACATTAAACTCATTGTCGCCAGTTGGCTCTACCGTCCATATCTGAAATCCTCTTACAGAAGACGATACAGGAATATCTTTGCGTACTGTATCAACATTGAGAGCTTGAAGTTCATCTGTCAGATAGCCTTTTAGACTTTCCATTCGATTATCAATGGACTTATCGGATTGCTCCCATGAATAGTAGACTTTCGCAAAGTTCTCTACAAAATTTTCTACATGATGAGTATCAACGTATTCCTTTTCTATGATAGTTGTTTCGTGAATAGTATGAGTATCTATAGCTGTAAAGTGCTTGAATATCGCAAAGCTGAAACTAAGCCCTAAAAGTACCCACAAGGCAATCACAACCTTTTTATGAGGATTGACCTTATAGTAGACACGAGGTTTCTTTTCCTTTGGTATCTGTTTTTCTTTATTCTGATTTTTTCTAAATTTCATCATTAAATCTTCCTTTCTCATTGTTTGATTCGTCCTGCTCCCACTAAATGCTGTTGCCAGTAGGGGCTTGTTAAGTCGGCATAACCGATTGGGTCGCCTGCATGAAACATACGGTTATTGCCAAGGTATATCCCAACATGAGTAATATAAGAGCCAGCGTTATAGGTAGAATGAAAGAAAACCAAATCGCCAGCTTGTGCTTCCGATAGTGGGATATGCTGGGTCACATCATATTGCTGTTGTGCGGTTCGTGGTAAGTTAATTCCAGCTTTTCCATACGTCCATTGTGTCAGTCCGCTACAATCAAAAGAAGTAGTCGGGGAAGCTCCACCGTAAACGTATCGCCAGCCCTCATATTTCAGTGCTTCGTCCATGATGGCTTGTACCGTATCATCATCAAACTCTGTTGTGACAAGATACTGCGTTACCAGTTGCACATAAAACATATTGCCATAGTTGTATCGCCAGCCCCCATTGATAGGTATGGCTATGGGATTGGGGTAAGACACTTTTTCGCCACCTGAATACTCTTTTGAGAAACTTTGAGCCAGTTCAAAGGTATATTTATTTCACGATTAGCCACATACCCTAAGAAACCACCACCATAATTGTAGGACTGGATAACCGATTCTAAATCTACACTGAGCCTTTCGCTACTGGCTAATAATTCACTGAAATACTTCACACCTTGCTTAATGGATTCTTCTGTACTCAATGAATTAGGTGGAAGACCGAGGGATTCCGAGGACTGCATAACATCTTCCGCAGTACCGCCCGATTCCACCTGTATAATCGCAAGAAGTATGTTGACATATTCTTCAACGCCATATTCTTTGGCATATTTTTCTACCATAGGCTTATGAGCCAGCACTTCTGCGGAAACATTCACACCTCCATAATGAATATTGGAAATTCCGCTGTCCTGTTCATCTGAAAATAAAATGGCAACAAACAGAAGCAGTGAGAAGACCATCAAGAATAATCCAGAACCACCAATCACTAAAGTTTTTCAACTTCATGGTTTCTTACCGACTTTCTTAATGGTGGCGGTTTTTGATTGGTGGTCTACTTCTTGTATTTTTGTAGTGGTACTCTTTGAACAGTAGACGGACGTTCTTTTTGTGATTGGACGTTGTGAAGTTCTATCTGCTGTAGTGGTTGAAGTTGCTGGCTTTTTGAACGGTTTTTTTCTTGAACGGTATTGCCTTGGCGTTCCACTTTTGGACTTGAAAAATCGGACTTAACTGCTGGACGCTCTTGTTTGGCTTGTTGAGATTCCTTATATGAAGTCTGAATATTAGACTGTTTTGAGGTCTGTTCATCATGATATTGTTCTTGTCTTGTAGTCGGTCTTTCATGAACAGAAGAAGCAGGCTGTTTTTTCTGTTTGACCTGTTCCATTTCAGAGCGACGCTTCGCAATGGTTTTTCGCCTTTGTTCCTGCTGTTCCTTGCGTCCACTGGCTCTGTCCGCTTTGGTTTGAGAAATACTACTGGTTAAATCACGGACATTCTCTTTTTACTTTGGATTTTCCTTGATATACTGCATATCTTGCATTGGTCGGCAAATCTTTAACCTGTTCTTTCAAACCACTAGCAGTGTCTACCATTCTGTCTTTGGTATCAGCTACTGTACCGATGGTTTGACCGATACGTTTTCCAAGTGTTGATTTTTCCTTTCCGTCTGGTCGGGAGTGATCTGCTTGTGTCCTTGCAGAACTCCCCGAACCCGACTGTCCTTTTTTACCTGTAACAATGGCAGACCCAGCCCCTAGAGTAGTCATGGAACGTCCAAGTTTCCGCTGTAGACGGTGCATGTGAGCGTGCATAAGCATACGAGGTTTTCTCATCACACGACTTCCCACACTTTGAGAATCGTTACTCTGTAGAGAAAACATACTCATTAAATCGCCCAGCTTGAAGTAGATTCCTGCAAAGGTCACAATCTGTAGAAAAGCAATCAAAAAGAACGGATAACCAGCCGATAAGGTATAGAGCATGGTTGAAATACTAAATGCTGTCGTAATAATCAATGTGATTCCAGCTCGTGTCAAAAATGGTATTAAAGAGCTTTTGTTATGGCTCGTTTTGACATACCATCAAATGATGGAATCATGCTTAAAAATAAAAGCTCACAGGCAGAAACATAGCATAGATGATAAAAAAAGTACCTGCGAGAAAAATCATGATTCCTGTTAATAGGAATACAAATATGGAAATCCCAATATTGAAGACAAATAGGAAGAAGACTGTACCTAAACGGTTAATGGTCTTTGTAATGGTTAGATTGGTATTGCTTCTGTCTTCAATTTCTTCCGCAACAATTTTTTCTCTGTCTTCGCCATTGTTGGAATCTGGGCTGGTGGAGAGCAGGCTTTCCACACGGTCAATACCGATACTTTCAATGTCTGAACTGTTGTATTGAAGCAGTAGCCACGGTTGCTGAACCTGTATGGAAAACAGGCTATCTCTGATTAAGTCCACGCTGTCCTTGCCTTGACTATCGGAATGGGGCATGACAATCTTCGTGCCAAGTGATAAACTGGCATTACTGATGTCTGATGAAAAGTCATTGATTTTTTTAATGTAGTCGGGAGCGTAGGCAATAAAGGAAGCCGATAGGATAAACACCAGCACAAAATTCATAATGGCATGAATTGCCTTTGTGGTTTCTCTCTTTATCAGTCCCGTATAGGCAACATAAACCCCAAGAACCAAAATCAAGAGTAAGAGGAATCCAACATAGAAACCCTCTGTTGAAAATCCGTTTGCACTCACACCAGCTAAGGTCTGCATATTCTTACCAATGGAATCTGCTGTAGCGGAAATGAAGTCTAAGGAATAGGCTTCCTGTACTAAGTAACCTGTCGCATTGGAAACATACAAACTGATTGTCCAAATAAAATTGGTAATGGCATATAGTCCATACATGACCTGTTTTCCAATCCCGTCCGACCAGTTCCACGGAAGCCAGCCCCAGCTATTATCCACATAAAAATCCAGTTGATAGTTTTCAAGTGGGTATCGGCTGTATTCATTTGCCACATTGACCGTATCATCTACCAAGCCCGCAGCTTGAACCACCGTTCCCAGCATGGCTAAAGAAAAATGGCAATCACAAGTGTGAAAGCCACTGTCATTGCCACTTTACCTGAGACGTTTCAGCGTCCAGTTTGATTTTATTCTGTTTACTATTGATGGTTTCACATTTACACCTCTTTTCGCACAGGTGGTCTGGTATCAAAGGCATGGAGCAGTTCTTCAAATACAGGGTGGAACTGTATCACACCGACACGACCATATAAATCACTGATAAGGCATTGCCCGTTTTCCAAATCACGCAATCGCTTCTGATTGTTTTCGTCCTCTGGGTCTACACCAAAAAAGGCTAAGGTCTTTTTAATCTCGTTAAGGTCAGTGGAACGAAATGCAAATTTTAAGCCGAGGTTATTTTTCAGTTTTTCATCTAAGAGGTCGTCTGTATTTTGGGTCACGAAATATACCCCAGCGTTCATAGCACGACCAGCCCGAACCAGCTTCATAGATAGTGTTTTTCCTTGTGCTACCTGTAAAAAGCTCCATGCTTCGTCTAAATCTACAATCTTGAAAATGCTTCGGTCTGTATGGATAAAGTCTAAAGCAAAGGTACTAATGACAATCAGCATAGCAACGGATAAAAGCTCCATAGTGGTATATTCCTCAAAGGAAGTTTCCTTGTCGGGAAGTACCAAGTCCGCAACCTGTATAATGTTCAGTTGTTTTTCTAAGCTGATAGACTGCTCCACATAACCATTACTGAATAATAAATGTGCAAAGTCATAGTCTGTAAAACTTTCGATATGGTCGGCTATACTGGTACTTAGTGGCGTATTCTCAACCCGTAATTCCTCAATCACTTTCATCAACCCTCGTACTTCACTATTGGTTACTGCACGAATGGCTTTTCTAAGGATTGGGAAGCGTTCCCCATCACGAGAGGAAATCCCCGTAAGGAATGTCAGAATATCAATAGCCAGTGATTCAGAATCTTTGGGATTTTTCATAATCACATAAGGGTCAAGTAAGCCTTTGTTTTTCTCATCAGAAGTCAGAGTGACGATATTGATTTCATGGGAAATCTCTGGCAAGGTTTCTTTCCATCTGCCACGTTCTGCTTTTGGGTCTACAATCACTGCTTGTGCCCCATAAAGCACCGCATAATAGACGATAAGGTTATTCGCAAAGGATTTACCACCACCCAGCGAACCAACAAAAGCCGACGCTAACGCATTGGTTACTGAACCCTTAACCCCTTGACTGGCAAGAGCAGGTTTCAGATAGACATTGCGTCCAGTATCTAAGCTGTAGCCAACATAAATCCCCTCATTTTCCCCCAGCATTTGAGTAGCACCAAAACCTAAACCAGCGAGGAAATCAGAGGTCACGTATTGAATATAATCATTCATATAACGCTTGCTGGCAGGTAAAAATTCTTCATGTAAGCCGAGCATATCCCCAAATGGTCGTACCAGTTTTACGCTTAAATCGTCATAAATCTTTCACTTCATTACAACGACGTTTGAGTTCGTCAAGATCATTTGCTGATACCCTTACCACATAAGACAGCTTGTACATAGATTCCTTGCTTTGGTCTAAATTGGTTTCCAGCTCATTCACACTTTCCAGAGCTTCCGCCACATTGGAGCTGGTTTCATTATCACTTTGCCAAGCGTGGTTATCCAAGTCTTTCAGTTCTTTCTTTTTATTGCGGACAGTAGATAGGGCTTTACGATTCGCTACAATTTCCACATTCATTGACGTATCAATCGGGAATGTAAATTGCTGTTGCTGGTAGTAGAAGATTTCAGAGGACGGGAAGTCCAGTTCTCCGACAATGCTGTTAATGGTAAAGTAAGCTACATAGACGGTTTCATCTTCCTGCTGGATTTTCAAATATCGCTGTTTTTCTTCCACCAAACAGCGAGTAGGCTTAATCAAGTCATAGTATTTAATCAGCGTTTCATTATCCAGCTTTTTCTTTGATAGATGGTACTCATACTCTTCATAGGCAGTGCCTGTCTGTCCGTAAAGGTGTTCAATCAGATAGCCGAAGTCGTCCTTATCTAACCTGCGGATTTTGAAACGACGAGAGATTTTATTTTCTAAGAGCTTTTCCATCTTCTGAAAACGCAGGATTTCATCATTACTCATACTAACAAAATCGCCCATCAGCTTATGGTTCACATCATAGACAAAATCAGACAAAGCATTTTTTGCTTCAACGGTAAGACTTTTCATAGAAAACTCCTGATCGTTGAGAAGCAACTTAAAGCCGATAAAGAAACGGTAGTTCACTTGATTTTCGCCAATCATGGATATTAAAGCGTCTGTCTGTTGGTCGATTTTGTCATAGGCAACCGCTTTGAGCTTGCCAGTGACTTCATTTTTGGAACGCTCTTGTGCAGAACGTATGCTGGATTCTGTACTGATTTGTAAAAGCATGAATTTTTGCCATCACGATTTTTGTGCGATAAGCTGTCTGAAAGAATCATGCACTTGTATTTTCTGTTCTGGACTTAGAAATGAGTAATTGTAAGGAACAAGCTCATAGTAAGCATAACATTCCCCGTCTTTATTCCAGACGAGATTGTTTTCAATGTATTTAATTGGATATGCCATAAAATTCACTCCTAACTGCTGTAATGGCTTCTTGTGGCTGGTTTCTGCCAAGCGTTACTTTTTTTCCTGCATAGGGTCAGCTTTGGTCGCAGTGCATAAGCAATGACAGACTTCAAAAATCCATAAGGCTTTTTACCATCAAAAGTTTTTGTAGACATAAACCATGTGAAAGCCACAGGAATCCCAAAGTATTTGAGAAATGCTCCCTCTATCATGGAAAGAGGGGGCAAGTTGCCAAGTATCATCACTGCAAAGAGTGACACGACAAACCATGTCATTTGCGTAAAGGTTATGGGAAACGGAAGTCTAAAATCATTGATAGAATACAGTACCTTTTTCCACAGACCAGATACTGGTATAGCTTCGTATTTTTCTTCATGTAATCAATCCTTTCATAAAAAAATAGGGGTAGCTGATTGAGCCACCCCGTAAAATAGAAAATCTGCCAGTAGTAATGTACCGACAGATTTAATAGACGATTTCAAAAATCCCATGATTGGTTGAGATAAACGTTCCTGAAAGGTCTAAATCCCGACCATAGGCTTGATAATCAATATAGTTTTGAAGACTAGCTGGTACTTCGCCTAAAGCACCCGTTTCTTCAATGTAGTAGCGTGCCACGTCATACATATCATCACAATCGGAATGAATGATAATATCCTCTTGATGTTCGCTTAGTTCTTCAATGCTTGAAAAAAATGAGTGAGCAGAGCAGATAGCTCCGATTGTAATTCTTCGGGTAATTCCGATACCATTTCCCATAGTCGATTGAGTTCGCCAATGGAAGTGTATTCGTCAACCGTAAAGGGTAACTCGTAGTCATGAATGGCGTATTCCTCATATTCATCATTCAAGCCGATTTTCTCTTTGACTTCCTCAAAGTCAATGGGAAAGGTAAACCACGCACCGACCAATTCGCCCTCATTGTATTTTGCCTAAATTCGCAATATAGACTTGCATATCGTCCATATATTCACGTCCTTTCTTTGTAGAGATTCAAAAATCCCTACCGCACTTCGTTTGGTGTACCATTCCTTTGCGGAACATAAGAAAACCACTTATATTCCACAAAAGAACGGTTTTATTTAAGCACCAATAATGCGATTGAATAGCTCTAGTAAAATGTCTTTTACTCCAGCAGCGTTGAAGACTAAGCCAACCGCAATAATCGCAATAATTAAAAAGCCAATCAGTTTGCTAAACTCACGCTTGAAGCCAAGATACAAGCCAATCACAACGATTGCTAAAAGCACCAGTGATTGAGCGTTTGATAGAAACCAGTTATAAAGGTTTTGTCCAAAATTCATAAAAATGTTCTCCTCTCTATATTCAATGAATTTGTATTTGAGTTATTTTTTTGTTGTTATCACGTCCTGTTCTTTTACTGACTGTTGCTTCAAAATCTGCTTGTGTCGGTCTGTCAGTTTCGCATGGTCGAGAATGTCTTTTACAACCTGCGTCTGGTTGATTTCATCAAGTTTAATCGCAACCTTTAAGGTCGGGGCAACTTGATGAGATAGCCAGTTCAGCGTCCTTTGGAAGGAGTAAGGCTCTGGTTTTGTGGTTAGTTTTAATCGTTCACGATTGTTCCCAATAAACCAAGCCCATTCTTCATTCAGTTTCCAATCAGAACGAGGTTTGGAATCGTCTTTATCTACAAAACGGATATACCGATTGATAATTTTAAAGGCGGTATGCTCTGGATTGTCATAGACGAGTAAATCACGGACTGCATAATAGGCACGCTCATTTTTCAATCGAATCTCAAAACGGTTTTTTACTTCTGCGTCTTCAATGGGAATATCATTTTTCTTGTACTGCTCGTAGTCCTTTTCATAGATACAGAAATAAACTTCACTTTGTAATGAACCGATATAGAGGGTGTTTCCCATACATTCCTTTTCCTCTTTGCGTACCAGTTCGCCACTGCGATAGCTTTTAAAACTGCGGAAGACGGAGATACATTCTTCCTGTTGGCACTTTTCAGTGAGTACAGGGATATTCAAAATCCCTGTCTTATCGTTAATGGCAAGGTCAAGGCGTTTCATCACACCGCCAGCCACCAAAACGTCCATAAAGAACTCATACCAGCTTCTTTGTTGTGCCAGAAGATAGCTTTCAAATTGTCTGCACCCACGACCTTTCAATTCCACCAGAACTCCTTTGTCCAGTTCATGGGAGCAAAGGACGAATATGTCGCCTAAAGCATAATGCTCTGAATAAGAATAGAAACCATAGTCCTCATGAAGAAAATAGGACAGTTTCAGTTGTAAGATGTTTTCGACCACCTGCTGTACGTCTGTTGTCGGAAAGCGAATTCTTACATAATCAAACAGCATTTCAAGGGGAGCGTCGGGATTGAAGCGTTCCAGAGCTTCCCAAAGGGACTGCTGTAAATCCTCTGATGGCTTGACTTTTCCTGTTTCAATATCGCTTAGATACTGCCTTGTAATACCAGTCGCAACAGCTAAACGGTTTTGAGATAGTCCATAAGCCAAGCGTTTTTCTTTTAAATGCTGTAACCAAGTTTGTTCATTCAGTAAAAATCCCTCCAATCAAAAAGGCGTATGTCAACTTTTAAAGCCCATTTGACATACGCTGAAATTTTGTAAATCCCTTGTAACCAAAGGATTTTCTAATGTTTTTTTGACTGTTTCCTGTCGATTTGTACCCCCCTGTTAGATACGGGGGGTTAAGTGCTGGCGTGGCTATTGCCACACCAGCCAGCAAGATCAGTCCACACCTGCGACTTCCGCTTCGCACGTCGCCTGCGTGGACTGTCTGCTGTTGGATAACTTTTTAATTTCCTCCAAGAAATCATATCCTTTTGGTACAAGGGGAGTATAAAACTCTGATATGACACTTGTTCCTACATCAACATAGCCACGACCTTTGATTCGCTTTAAGAAGAAATCCTTTTGTACGTCACTGCCAAACATCATGCCATAGCCCATTTCAGACATACGACCTAAAGCCACTCTGAAATTAAACTGATCACGGATTCCGTCGCCTAAATATTTTGCGTCTGGACGTTGACAAGCCAGTATTAGAAAGAAGCCAGCTTGACGACCTAACATGACAATCTGTTTCAGCTTATTCATAACTGCGGTGTTTTCTTTTGTTCCCAGCATTTCCATGAAAGCGACGTATTCATCAAAGATTAAGAAGTGTGCCGGGAGACCTAAGTAAGCATAATTTTTGCCAGTCTTATAGTTCTTCATCTGCTTCATTTCCTCACTACGTTTCATCATTTCTTCATAGAATGTTTCAATGCAAGAAAGCAAGTCTTCTTTTCTATAGTAGACATTTGCCATCACAGAACCTAAGTCCGCAAGGTCAGCATTTTTCGGGTCAAGAATATACAGTTTTGAATCTGTATGAAGCAAGGCTTCAATCAGTGTCAGTATAAAGTAAGTTTTACCGCCACCTGTACCACCAGCAATCAACATATGAGGGAGCTTATCATATTCCCACCATACGTTTTTCATTAAGCGAAGTTTACCATCTTTAGCTTCTACTTCATCAATAGAAATACGACTGGCTATGGTGTCATAGAGCAAAGTATATTCCACATAGGAATCCTTTAACTCTTTATCCGTCAGCTCACAGTACAAGCCACTCTCTAATTTCTTTTCCAAGTGTAAGAGTTGGTCTTGATATTTTCCCAGCGTGATTTCCACCCGTATCTGTATCAAGCCATTTTTAAGTCGATAATACATTTTAGGGAAGTAGGTTATCTTTTCCTTTGTACGACCAGCACTATCTTTAAAGAAACCCTCTGTTTTGACCTGTTCAGATTCATACCACTTGTTTTCAAGTATCATCTTTGCCAGTTTTTGACGGTGGTAAAGTTGTTTAACCGTATCATAGCGAACCCGTTTGAATACAAACGCTACCAGCAAGCAGATAAGAATTGCGACACTGAAACTGATAATTAAATAGGGAATGTCAATCTTATCTGCTTGTGATAGGTTAAAATCCTGCCAGTTGATCTGCTGGATTGTCTTCACATGAAACAGTCCGACAACCAGCAGGAAAACAGGCAGGAGTGACGCTATCGTAAAATGAAAGACTAAATCTTTACCAGATGGGCGAATCCTTTTACCACGCTGTTTCATGCGAAAAAGTCTCCTTTCTACCTAGCGACTATTTGTCTTGTGTCGGTTCTTTCTTTGCTTGTGGTTGAGCTTTGAATGAACTAGAATCCTTTGTCAGCACAATATCGTCTGCCTTGATATACCAGTCAACATCTGCTCCTTGATAGGTGGCAGTAGCAACGGTGTCCGCAATGGGATTGATAAGTTCCACCCGTGCGTTATAATCAAACTCTTTCAAAGGCACGCTGGCAGGAATACTTACTTGAATCATGCGTCCTTGTCCTTTGGATTTAAGTCATAGGTACGTTCCTTGATTTCATCTGAAACCGACCCGTCTTCATTTTGGATTCTCACTTCACGACGTAGAGCAGAGAATTTCAATTCTCCAAAAGTCGTGTCTTTATCTAATACAATGCCATTTGCTAATCTCATCATTTTTCCTCTCTTTCTTTATTCTTTTATCATGTCGTCAGCATGTAAAAGGTAATTTGTAAAACCACGAGTGCCGATTTTGTAGCCCTCTGCGGTAATACGTGGATTGACTAACTTCACACGTTCCTCAAAGCCGAAATGTTTTTCGCCAGCTTCAGCAGGAAGCACCACCACAATATCATCTGCTCTTTGAACATCAGAATAGAGATTATAGCTTCTTGATAAGACAGTTAGCCGTCCGTTGATTCTTCGCTGAACGACTTTATCCTCGCCAGCAAATTCTAAATTGCCGAATGTTTTTTCCATGTTGGGAATCACAAATTTAAGTTCCATATTTTTACCTATCCTTTCTTTTTTATTGGCTGAATGAATGTTTGATGGTCTTAAAGAGTGGGGAACGACCTTTTGATTCTTGATTTTTTGTTTTCATAAGTTCACTTCCTTTCAAAATCGGGTAAAAAAATAGACACCTCATTTTTTGAAGTGTCTACCTATTAAATATTCAAATTTTATTGGAAGTATCTTTATATCTTCACTTTTCAAGGATAAATCGTCGTATCAAAGCTCATTCATAAGTAGTAAATTAGTAGTAAATTGAGTGGTTTTGACCTTGATAAAGTGTGATAAGTCCAGTTTTTATGCGGATAACTAGATTTTTATGCTATTTTTCATATAAAAATAAAATTTTTATAGGCTATTTTTGACAAACAGTTTTGTATAAGCTACATTGTAACAATATCACTTACAACTAATTAGTAATATTTCAATATAGAAAGAAGGTTACATGAAATCATATAAAGGAATTCTCCTACTAATTGCAAGTCTGGGTCTGACGGTCTATGCTTGGCTAGCAACAGGCATGACAAACTTCGTCGCTCCTGGTCTAGCTTTAACAACCTTATCATGGACTTTTATGTTGGCAACACGATCACGAGTTTTAGAAAAACTCTTTAACGGGATTGAGAGCATGTACGCTGTCCACAAGTTTCTTGCCATCTTATCAATTGTTCTTCTAGTCTTCCACAACATCGGTATGGGGAGTCTATGGGGTTCTCGTCTAGCTGGTCAGCTAGGAAACCTTGGCATTTATACTTTCTTAGCTATTGTGGTTCTGGCCTTTCTTGGTAAACATCTCAAATATGAAACTTGGCGTTGGCTTCATCGTTTGGTTTACTTAGCTTATATTTTTGGTCTCTCCCACGTCTACTTAATTTAGGACAAGTATTGACTAAGCTAAGTCTCTTATCCTTGGTAGTGGGGGTCTTCGCTATTCTTGGTTTAAGCTCAGGATTTTATATCATCTTCCTCTACCAAATTATTGGTTTTAAAAATCGTGGGAAGATTGTAGGCTTGGAACGTATTAACCATGACACAACCGAAATAGCCATTAAACTGACACGTCCAATGGATTATCAGTTTGGTCAATTTGCCTTTATTAAGATCCTTCAAGCTAGTTTTGAAAAATCACCCCACCCTTTCTCTATCTCAGGTGGACATGGTAATATTATCTACTTTACCGTTAAGGCCTCAGGTGATCATACCAAACAAATCTACAAGAAGCTCAGAGTCGGAAGTCCTGTAGCAATCGACCGTGCCTATGGTCACATGTTGCTAAATCAAGGTCGTGACAAGCAAGTTTGGATTGCAGGTGGTATCGGCATAACCCCTTTCATTTCCTATATCCGTGAAAATCCTGTCCTTGATAGGGATGTCGACTTCTACTAGCCTATACAGGTGAGCAGAACGCTGTCTATCTGGAGATGTTAACTGCATATGCTGCAAAAAATAGAAATTTCAAACTTCACACTGTCAATAGTCAAGTGGATGGTTATCTAGACTTCACTGACTATCCTCTCACTGATGACACAACTGTCTTTATGTGTGGTCCAGTAAAAATGATGGAAGCATTTGCTAAAACCTTTACCGCAAACAATCCAAAGGCTGAGCTCGTTTATGAGGGCTTCAGTTTTAAATAAGATAAGATTAAAAAGACTCAGCCTTGCTGAGCCTTTTGTCGTCTGTTTGGAAAACTGCTATTCTTCTTCTGGGTAGACCAAGCCCCAATCTTTGCGGAGTTGAGTCATGAGTTCCATGACATCTCGGCTGTAATTGAGGTAGGTATGATCATCCTCGCCTGCAACAGCTGCTTCCATGTCTAGGACCTCATACTGGAGGGCTTTGGCGGTTTCTCCGGCCTCGATGACTTCTTGTGAGCCATCTTCTGTATAGGTGATGACTGCCTTTGCCCACGTGGGTATTCGTAAAGTTCGATATAGCCCTTGTCATAAGCGATAGTGCCACGTTTAGGTTGTTTGGCATGAAGACTCAGTGTCACTGTTGCCATTTCCCCTTCTGCATTGGTAAGAAGAATACCCGCTTGCTCATCAACACCAGTGGGAGCTAATTTAACCTGTGAAACCATCTCTGTCGGTTGTGAGGTCATAAACCAACGCACAAAGGATAGGGCATATACTCCGATATCAAGTAGGGCACCACCAGCCAGATTACGATTGAAAAAGCGGTTGGTCATGTCATATTCTTTATAAGAACCGAAGTTCATCTGAATAACCTTGAGAGGCCCTAACTTACCACTTTCCACGATTTCAGATAGTTTTCGATAGATAGGCATATGGAAAATAGTCATGGCTTCTGCCAGTTTGACATGATTTTCTTCGGCGAGTTGGATAGCTTCTGCCAATTCCTCACTATTTAAGGTGATAGATTTTTCACAGAGGACGTGTTTACCTGCTGCGAGTGCCTTGCGAAGAAAATTGATATGCGTATTGTGAGGCGTTGAAATGTAGATAATATCCACTTCAGGATCTTTAAACACTTCATCAATCTCTTGATAAACCTTTTCAATGCCGTATTTTTCAGCAAAGGCCACTCCCTTATCATAGGTACGATTTGCAACGGAATAGAGTTTACCACCTAGAGCCTCTAAAGCCTGTGCCAACTCATTGTCAATAACACCCGTCCCAAGACTAGCCCACTTATACTTAATTTGATTTGTCATAGTTTTCCTTTATGCTATTTTTGAATGGTTAATTCATTTATCTGTGATAAGATTTCAACTTCACTCGCTCCTGCCTGAAGCAAGGCTGATGCCGCATAGGCCCCCTCAATGAGAGGTACCTGCTGAATAAGGATTTCCTTGTCTGAAAATTCTTCAACCATCTCCAAATTCATGCGAGCACTGCCCAGATCATAAAAGGCCAAGAGACGGTTAGCAGGCTGACTATCCACTGCTACTTGAACATGGTCAAAACTAGAACCCAAGCCACCATCTTCAAGACCACCTGTAGCCGTCAGAGGAATATCTGGCGCAACTTCACGAATCAGACTCACCAAACCTTTAGCGATATCAGCAGAGTGGGATACAATCACAATTCCAAGTTCTGGCATGTCCTATTCCTCCGCTTCTAGTAGGGCTTTGAAGAGTAAGCCAGACGAATAGGAACCTGGGTCAATGTGACCAATTGAACGCTCACCGACATAAGAGGCACGCCCCTTTGTAGCCGCAACTTCCTTGGTTGAAAGAACAGCTTGGTCAATGACATCATTGGTTAGTTGACCTTGTTTGACAGCTTCAACAACCGGATGCCAAACATCCACCATGGTCTTTTCACCAGCTTGTGCATGGCCTCGTTTTTTAATCATCTCGAGACCTGCCTCAAGTACTCCTGCCAAATCCTGTCCAGCTTGTTCAGCCTTCATCATGCCCATAAAGGCAGACCCATAAAGCGGACCTGAGGCACCACCAACCTTGCTAATCAAGGCCATTGAGACTGCCTTAAACACTTCTGCTGCACTTTGTGGTTCCGTGCTCTTAATAGCTTCAACGGCTGCTGCCATACCACGCGCCAAGTTAGCACCATGATCACCATCTCCAATAGGACCGTCTAATTCAGACAAGTGGTCTTTTTCTGCTTCAACTTTTTGGTCAAAGCCTTGCATCCATTTTACTGCAACTGTTTTATCCATAATATACCTAATTTCTAGTTCTCACGTCAGACTACCAAGCAATAGTCTTAACTGGACTCTCCAAAGCCTCAAGCCAAGTCTCATCTTCAATCTTCATCAGAGTCAATGAGAGGCCTGCCATATCAATAGATGTCATGTAATTACCTAATTTTTTATATGCCACATCTAGTCCGGCATCTCCAAGAATGCTTGCTACATCATTAGCAAAGACATACTGCTCCATGAGAGGTGTCGCACCCATACCATTGATGAGAAGGGCATAGCGTTCACCTGACTTAGCCTCAAAGGCTTCAAGGAGCTTACCAGTCAATTCTTCTGCTAACAGGCGAGAAGGTTGCATAGACTCCTTGCGATAGCCAGGCTCACCATGAATACCAATACCATATTCAATTTCATCCTCAGCTAGGACAAAACCGGGCTTACCAACCTCAGGAACCGTCGCACCGCTAAGGGCCAAACCAATGGTGTGGATATTAGGAACAATCTTGTCAGCCAAGTCCTTGATTTCAGCCAGAGACTTACCTTCACGAGCCGCATGACCTAGGATTTTGTGAACGAAAATAGTACCTGCAACCCCACGACGACCTTGTGTATAGAGGCTATTTTCCACAGCAATATCATCGTCTACAACAACACTAGCAACCTCGATGCCTTCCATTTCAGCCAATTCTTGAGCCATCTCAAAATTCATGATGTCGCCAGAATAATTTTTAACAACCATGAAGACACCAGCTCCTTGGTCCGCTTCCTTGATAGCTTCCAAAATCTGATCTGGCGTTGGTGACGTGAAGACAGCACCTGCAATGGCTGCAGAAAGCATACCATCACCTACAAAACCTGCGTGAGCTGGCTCGTGACCACTTCCACCACCAGAAATGAGACCAACCTGACCAGCAGCCTGCTCATTTCTTGCGATGATGTCAAACCCCTCAACACGATGTACCAAATCACTGTGAACATAAGCCAAGCCATCTAGCATCTCTGTCACTACATTTTCAGGTTTATTGATAATTTTTTTCATGGGATTGCCTCCTTTTCAAAGGTATCATCTATTTGCACTTACATTTGTTCCCTTCTTTAATTGCTTAGACCCCTATAAATAAAGGACTGCAAGGCTTTGTGAGAAAGGTAGCGTAAAAGTATGTAAACGCATACATTTTATGATTTAATTGTAGCATTTGCCTCTACCAATAGCAAGGCAAAAGGCAAGCCCCCCCCATTTTCCTGCCCCCTATCATTAAGTAGAAGAAAAATCTCATAGAAAGTCCTATTTTTAGTCGTCAAAGCTATTGAAAAAACCACCATTCAAGCCTTATAATGGAATGACGAATTAAGCGCTAAGGAGGTTCAAATGACCATCGATTTTTCCAAGAGAGACAGAAATAGAAACCAAAAAAATGAAATGGATGCCGTCCTTCAGGCAGGCCGTGTCCTTATGGAGAGCGGTGCTGAGATTTACCGTATCGAGGACACCATGGGACACATGGCCAAGTCTCTTGGTATCAGAGACTTCTCCACTTATGTGGTCAATCGAGGTCATGATTTCTGGACTCAACCGCTCAGGTCTTAAAGAGTCTCGTGTCCTAGCTACCTCAGTCCCGTCTATCCATCTAGGTAAACTAGAGGAAGTAAACCGCCTGTCTCGAGAACTGGCAGAACAGCCAAATCAGCCTGTATCTAGCATTTTCCAAAAGCTGAAAACCATTGAGCAGAAGACTTTCTATCGTCCTTTAGAGGATATTATAGCCTGTGTCATTGGTGCAGGGAGCTTCTCACTAGCCCTTGGAAGTAGCTGGATTGATGGAACTGCTGCGGCTATATCGGGAGTTTTTGTAGGGATTGGCATGCAACTCTTTTCCCGTTTTATTCATACCAGTTTCTTGCAGATTATCCTTTCTAGTGCCATTGCCGCTTTATCAGCTAACATTCTCTATTATTTGGGTATCGGGCAACATCGTAGCGTGATTATTCTGGGCACCTTGATGATTTTGATTCCTGGGGCTTACTTTGTAAATGCCATTCGAGAATTCACCCAGAACAACTACTATAGCGGTCTGGCCCTGATGTTGTCAGGGGTCTCCACTTGTCTATCTATCTCTGTCGGTGTTCTTGCCATGATTTCCATCCTCCCCTTTGCGGAACAGTTATCAGGCATATTCTCAACACCGTCAACCTCATGGCTGGGGGTCTTGATTCAGACCTTCATGGCAGGACTTGGGACAGCAGCCTTCTCCGTGCTACCGAGTGCCTAAGAAATACTTCTTAGACCTTGGGACCCTAGGTGCCGGCTCATGGCTCCTCTACCTCTTGATTTGGAACAATACCCATCACGAGGTCCTCGCCATCCTCTTCCCAGCCCTATTAGTCACTATCACCTCACGCTTTTTGGCCCACTACCGTAGATGTCCAGCTACAGTCTTCCTAGCCTCAAGCATGTTCCCACTCATCCCAGGGATGAGCTTCTACCGTGCGGTCTACTTCCTCTTGATTGGAAATGCAGACCTAGGCCTCAGCTTCCTACGAGCTTGTTTCCTGGCCTCCTTTACCATCGCCATCGCCGTCAGTTTGACACAACAAATCCCTAGCCGCTATTTTGTACTAGGGAAGAAGAAATAGATTGTTAAAAGCCATTGGTTTTATATGCCAGTGGCTTTTTTGGTGGCGTTCTAAAATCAGTGAATAGCATATTATGAATATCAAAAATACCCTACTCAAGGATCTATCCGCTGCTAACTTAAAGCAAATACATCATTAACTCTCTTTAATGAAAGTTTATCATTCATATACTATCAGTTTTGTTTAGAGTAGAGTTGGAAAGAGTTTATACAAAAAATAAAAACGCTTACACAATTCTTTGATTTTATTAAAATGTGATGATAAACTTGATATGTAAGCAATAGAACTATAATACTAACTTAATTTTACTCATGAGTTAACCATATCCTTGCTAACATTGTTCAGTTTAATGAAAGGAGCATTATCATGGAAAAGAAAGTATACTTTAAACTTCACAAAGTAAAAAAGCAATGGGTAACCATTGCAGTAACTGGTCTAGCTCTAGGACTTAGTTTTGCAAGCTTGGGCTATGTGTCCGCAGCTGAACAGACTCACCCCACCTCAGAACCAACTGTTGAAAACAGCATCCAAGAAACGCAATTGATGTCGTAAGCTCGTCAACTAATGAAGTTATTACTAAACCAGAAGAAAACAAATCTTTCGACGCCCCCAATACAAGAGAAAACATCACTGAAACTACTTCTACTGAATCTGACCTAAGTACCACTGAAGCAACTGTTACAGAAACAAGTACTTCTGAAATTAACTCTCAACAAGCTCTTCGTTCGGAAGTCTCTACTGTTACTGGCAGTGAAGTCGTAAGCTCTGGAACATCAGATTCTGAAACAAATACTGCTCATAAAGTAGAAGAAAGTCCCGTGATATCTGGAGGTCATTACACTAGTGATAGTCAGGGCAATTGGTACTACATTAAGGACGAGAAAGCACTTACTGGTATGCAAAATATCGATAATGTTACGGTCTACTTCGATGCCGATGGTAAGCAAGTCAAAGGAGACACCCGTCAAGTTAACGGAGCAACATATCACTTTGAGAAAGATAGCGGACAACTTACTCGTAATGCTTTTGCATCTGATAAGAATGGAAATTGGTACTACCTAGGCCAAGATGGGAAAGCACTTATAGGTAAACAAGTTATTGACAATATACCACTCTACTTTTACCCTAATGGTGTCCAAGCTAAAGATGCCTTTGTCGTCCTAGATGGAAATTCCTATTATTTTCAAAAAGATAGTGGCCAAATGGTTCGTGACCGTTTTTGGTCAGATGACGATGGAAACTGGTACTATAGCGATAAAGAAGGAAAACTTGTCACAGGCGAACAGACTATAGATGGCTTCGATATGTATTTCTACCCAGACGGTGTTCAGGCCAAGGGTGAAATCGTTACAATAGGTATCGAACCCTATTACTTCGATAAGGATAATGGTCATAAGGTCATAAATACCGACATTACTATCAATGGAAACTTACCACGCAGAAGCTAATGGACTTTTGATTGAAACTGAACAGAAACTTCCTCAACGTCCACTTGTTTCTGGTGGCCATTTCCAAGAAGATTCCTCAGGCAACTGGTACTATTACACCGCAACAGGAGAGAAACTAAAAGGATGGCAAAATGTAGATGGAGTAACTCTTTACTTTGACAAAGAAGGTCGTCAAGCGAAAGATGGGGAAAGAACCATTGACGGCTCCGATTACTATTTTAGTCACTATTCAGGTGCTGTAAAAACCAACTATTGGCATACTTGGTCTATTGAAATCAGAAGACAGGAACCATTTGCTAAAACGTATAACGTCTATTATGGTTCTGATGGTCGACGTTACTATGGATGGCATCGAGTTGGCGATCAACTTTATTATTTTGATTATAAGGGTCGAGTTGAAAATGATCTTACTATCTTCAAAGGACAAAACTACCTCTTTGATAATCATGGAAAATTGGTAAAAGATGCCTTTTATATTCAGTCATTACGTGTCTTTGTTGGAACTTTAAATACTAGCTATCGCTCCAATAAATTTGGCCAAGTACTAACCGGAGAACATCATATTAATGGTGATGACTACTATTTTTCAAATTCTGGTTCACCAGTCACTGGTATAGTCAATAAAGGAGGCAAGGACTATTACTATTTTGAAGGCAAACTTCTAAAAAACTATCTCGGACCTTTACTCGGACGTCAGGAACTGGATTATGATGCATACTACTCTGGCATCGTAGGTACAGATAAGGATGGAGTTCTACTTACTGGTGTTAGCACTGCAAATAATGGTAAACTCTATTATTTTGAAAATATCTATTTTGATAATAGCAATATCCCCAAAATGTTTACAGTTACAACACCTACTTGGAAACGATTGATGATAAGCTATACCACTTAGAGCCTAGCATAAACAGAACTTACAAGAATGGTGGAAGAAGTTATACCCATACCGTCAGGGAAGAAGTAGACATTATTGACCACGGAGTACGAACAAAGACCGATAAGATTAAACGTATTATTCGTGATAATTATAGTAATCTATACTATCTTGATGAAAACAATGATTTCTACATCGGACATCTACTTCCAGAAAACACAGATTTAACTAAGATTGAAGAAACTGTAATTCAAAGTGATAATAAATTCTATGCTTTCAATAGAACAAGTTCGCTTTCCGAAACTTCCCCTCTCACAGTTTCCAAGACCTTAGTTTACAATAAAAAAGCCTACCTCATTGATGATAAAGGAGTAGCGACCGAAAACTAAACTAACAAATCGTTTCGAACACGATGATGCATGGAATTGGTACTACTTTGATAACGAGGGAAAAGCTGTCACAGGACTCCATTCAATAGATAATGTCACTCTATACTTTGATAAAGAGGGCAAACAAGCTAAGGGAAGACTTGTCGAAATTGACGGTCAAACACATTATTTCGATAGAGACAGCGGAGCTATGTGGACTAACCGAACACTTGAACTTAATGGTATTCGTTATGTCATTGACCAAAATGGTTATGTAACTATGAATAAACCTGGACAATTTATTCAAGATAGAGATGGTGATTGGGCTTATATTAAAGAGAATGGACAGTTAGCCACTGGACTTCAAATTATTAATCATCAAAAATACTACTTTGATCCAACTGGAAAACAAGCAAAAGGAAAACGCCTTCTGCTTGATGGAAAATACTATTTCTTCGATAAAGATACTGGTGCTATGTTCGTAAATAAATTCCATGAAACAGGCGATTACTTTTCTAAAAAATATACTTATTTTGGCGAGGATGGAAGCCAGATCTTTGGTTGGGCAACTATTGACGGTAAACGTGTTTATTTTAAAGAAGATGGCTACCAAGTTCGAAATGATACATACAAGATAGGAGATTTCGATTATTTCTTCAAAAAAGACGGTAGTATGCTTTCTGATGATATTGACGGCAACTACAAATACTATTATGCTGATAAGGACGGTCATCTAAAGTTCGGGTGGGTTAATCACAATAATGAAACCTACTATATTAGCCCACCATGGGGAGCTGAAGATCGAACATATATACATACTATCAATGAAAAGCCCTATCTTCTTGGCCCTAAAGGACGACTTCTAAGGAATACAGCTACAGACATCTATTGGGGAGATTTCTGTGTTTCTGATGAAAATGGAGTTGCAAAAACAGGTGTCATTCGGTTAAAAGATAATAGGCTCTATTATTTCAACCCTACAATTTATATTACTACTCCTTTTAGTGGCGAATGGGCAGAGTTTGATGGTAAACTTTATCATTTTGAAAACCCAATATCAGTTAGTCGATACTCAAAGGGTTCTCCGATTTCCACTAACACTACTCTTAAAAAAGATGGAAAAACCTATATTATTGACGAAAATGGCGTAGCTACAGAGAAAAAGGATTAATATTCAACAATAATTTAAAAACAGCAACCATTTGAAAAACACCTCATTTTTGCCAAATCTATTCAAAAACACCAGAAATCATTTTTCTGGTGTTATCTTTTCTAAAACCTAGTAAGTCTACCTAACAAAATCTCTTTCATAAATCTACTTCAAATCAAAATAGTCTTTGACATCTTTAGGATAACCATACTGTTGGTTCAAACGCTCGAGCAAGTTTTTGTTATGGCCTGGATAATTGTCATTCCTCACCTTCACCCTCATACAAACATGCCACCAAGCGTTCAAAGGGCTCTATATACTCCCAATACTCAAAAGGGAGATTTGAAATCTTACTTAGATCATTATCATCAAAATGATACACGAGATGGCGTAGTATTTGATTTTCAATATAATGGATATCTCTCAACTGCTCGAGACTGATTGTATCCAGTTCTATGATGTAGTGACACAAATCATCAAGTGCTTTTACATCAAATTTTTCTCCTCGTGCAGGAAGTAGAGAAAGCTTTGATTCTCACCTCTTTTATTATCTTCTATCAGATTCCTTTTATGCATCATTCTTGAATCCTTTCCTTAATAGCACCATTATAACACTAGAAAATGATTTCCCAAAACGACAATAAAAGATCAACTAAATCCAACTTAGCAGGTTGAATTCAGTTGATCTTTTTGGTCATTTTACTAATCATCACAAGCAGATAAATCATTTAAAAGACAAACTGCCGAGTGATGTTAATCCCTTTGCTAGATTAATGTTACGCTCTGATTTCTTGGAATTCTGTGAGCGTCTTACTCAAGTCACTCACTCCAGAACTCAGTGATTTGCCTTTAGAAAGATTGCGGACTGCTAGAGCCTGAATAGCTCTACATAATTCTGCAAGAAGTTCATCATTATCCTTCTTCCCAACTTCGATTTCATTTTTAAACGTTACGAGCAACTCTCTCTCATTTTCAGTTGTTTCTGGATTTATAATAAGATTATAGATATTGTTTAAGATATCCGTAATTTGGTTGTTGTTACTTTTTGTCATCTAGATTACCTCCTATAACCTGTAGCAAGATTAGGTCGAGCAAGTGAATTAAATTGGTTAATTGTTTGTTTTGTAATGAGCAACGACCTCTTTTAATAGCTAGATGTGACATCATTATACACATCTAGCATATCAAATTCAAGAACAAAAATATCCTTCTGCCACAAATGGTCCAAATTTAGCACAAACAGATAAAAAGAAGTAATCAGACGATTACTTCTCTACATATTTTTTCCTAGTTGGCCTATCAATGTGTCTAAGCTATTCGAATGATGCAAAATCCTAATAACAGTTACAACATCATTGTCCAATCGGTAAAAGATAGAATAGTTTTTTATAACTAGACGTCTAACTTTTATCCCTAAATCTAGGAACTCTGGAACTATAGCACACCTTTCGGGAAAGACTTCCAATGATTGAATTTCCTTGGCTAAACTGTTAAATAGTTTCATTGCCGCTTGAGGAGATTGCAGTTTCTGGTCGATATAATCATGGATGGCTGTTAAATCATTCTCTGCACACTTGGTGATATTAACTTTAATTGATGTCATTTGTGCTTTTCTCGGAATTCCTTAAAGAAGTCATTGGCAGGTCGAACATCCCCACTATCAGCTTCATGATAAGCCTCAATCATCATAGTCCCGAATTCGTCAGCACTCATACGATCAACGCTTACTGACGATGGTGCATCTGGCAAAGAAATAGTGAACGGGATACTTTAGTTAGAGCGACTTGTTTCAATAACAAAGTAACCAGTGTTGACATTGGCATGCCTAGTTGATTTAATACCTGTTCAGCTGACTTTTTATCCATTTCATCAACTCTAACATTAATCGTTGCTGTTTTACCCATAATGATTTCCTCCTAATTTGTAAAGCTATTGTATATTAAATGACATTACATGTAAAGTGGAAAGTTGACTATAACTTTGGAAAAACTAATCTTATCATCACATTAAAAATAGAAAAAAATACTTGAATATAGTGCTCTTATGAATTAAACAGAGTTTGTTCTAATTTTCCAGGTCATTATTGATAGCCATATTTTTTAATGCTTTTTGAGAATCCTCACTATCTTTTTTATAGTTGTCGTGTTTCATACCTGAAATATCTACGGTAAATACATCATCTTTAAAAAGTATAATCTTTTTGTAAGTCTAATGATATTTGAACCCGTTAATTGAATGGTTGATTTTTTTGGTAAAACCTTCGGCCTCCCCAACTTTAATAGTCGCCATGTCACCTTATATTACAAAAGCAACTTCAGTTCTATTTTCATTTATCCAGTAATATTCTACATCTAGTACTTGAGTATTTTGACCTGAACATGATGTAAGTAATACAATTGAAAACAGTAAAAAAATAACATAGCAATAATTTTTTTATATGCTAACCTCCTTAATTGAATATATTCTAACCAAATAGTATTACAAAAATTACTACAAAAAAATGTCCGTTATAATGGAAATTGTTGAGGATGTCTATTACAATAGAGAATAATTTATTCGTAGTTCTGAGTCTCTAGCATAATTTTTAATTGGAAAAAAATAAAAAATACTCTTAAATTTTTTTCAGCGAATTTACTGCTAAAGAAATTTAAGAGATGATAATTATAAAAAAACACTATTATTTCAGAAATTTTTAAATAAGCTATTCAAATTTTAAATCTTACCTAAGTGGGTACTGAAAAATCTCTATAAATGGAGCGAATTCAGTATCAAATAATTCTTTTATAGGAAAAAAAGCATTAAAACCGGTCGACCGTTATCAATTGCACCTTCTAGCCTGGTATCCACAAAACCGTATTTTTCGTAAAATTCAACAGCATCCTCTAACGCAAATACTCGGACTCCTTTTATAGGCAGTATACAATGTATTGTTAGAGCAAGTCTGAGAGCTAAAAATAAAAGAAGACTACCTATCCCTTTATTTTGTTCGGATTTATCGACAGCTAAATAATCAATACTCACTCCGACATCTTTCATTCCCTCAGATGATGCAATCGCAGAAATGCAAACTAAAGAACAAATAACAAATCCCAAAGTTTTTTCATCTTTAATTATGGCAAAAACATGACCTGAATCAGTATCATATTTATTGTAATATTGAATGAGGGCATCATTTAATTCTGGAATACCACAATCGAATGTTTTTAATTCATCTTCACTAATTATCGAAGAGAAAGTGCTCAATACACTAAGTGTTTCAATTGGATAATTTTCTGTCAAATTAAAAATCTTCCTTTATTTTATATTAAGGGATGTCCCGATTCTGTTCAAACCTATCAATCGATCTTTTTATTTCTTTAGGTAGACGATAATCTCCTTTCAAAAATAGATTGAAATTTTTTTCTTGTTGTTCACTCGTGATAAGATCATTTTGCTCAATTTGTGTTAAAACTGCCATTATTATCAACTCCTTTATGCTTTAATATTAACATGATTGATTATTTATTTCAATAATTTAAAAAAATAATTTTTAGCTAGAAAAGAGTTACGAGAGAATTTTTTTAGATTATTTTTTTAATCTCATTATAAAAAAATAATAATGTAAAAGCAAGTGACGACGTTTTTGATTTTTTTAAAGACTTAGTGGGATATTGAATGTAGAAATAACTGGTTTATTATAAGAGAGTAGTAATTTTTAAACAATGTTTTTTTCTAAAATGATACTAAAATATGGCTTTTAAACTGCCAAAAGTCAGTTGTTTCAAAACATTAATTGATAAGATTATGTCAATATTTCAATGCCTTTTTGCAAAGTGCTTCATCAATAACAAGTTTAAAAAAAGACTCTCTACCAACATATGATCTTTTGTCGCCAGGCCAATACTTTTAGGAAGATAATTTCCAATCACTAGAAAAATAAGTGCCACTAACCAAATCACAGTCAAGCGAACTTGAACATGACCTCCTAAGGCAACAGTCAATATAAGACCTTGGATAAGCACAGCAGAGATTGGGACTAACCATAGCATAAACTCTTTTAAGAATGGGATCGTTATTTGTTTAAAGAATGAAAAAAACAGAGATTATACATGATTAACGCAAGAAAAGGTAGAGCAACAATTGCTAAATTGCGATTCATAAAGCCATTGGCTTGCTCTTCTACATTATAGTGGATTGCAATCTGATTTGGTAGTTGTTTGTAAAAGACTAGTCCGACAATAACTGGTGTAAGTATCACTATATTACCAATGACTCTTTGCATATTATTTTTCATCTTCTTTTCCTCCAAGTGATTGAATCCAAGTTAAAATTTCTTCAAAAACGGTCAAGTTCAAACTATAGTAGATAAAATTCTTCTGCTTTTCTTCTTCAATAAGCCCAGCTTTTCTCAGGGTAGACAGATGATGGGAAACTGTTGCGGGAGCTAAGTCAAACTGCTGGCTGATTTCACCAGCGGACTTTGGTCCAGACTTTAGATAGTCTAAAATTTCTCTCCTCACAGGGGCAGAGATAGCTTTAAGTGTTTCTGATAATCCCATGACTTCCCTCCTTCTTCCAAATTCTGCTTGTCAGGAGTCCTACACCTAGCACATAAATAGCTAAAATGGCTTCGATTAGTAAGAGATTGCTAACTATTCCTTGTTGATAAGCACCTGCCAAAAAATCGATGGTAGCATGAAGTAATATCGCCCCAAAATAGAATGAAAGCTTATGCTTAGTGACTGCTAGAAAATCCCAAGCTGTAAGCAAGACCTGTAGTAGTAAGGCAACTAGTCTTTCAAAGAGAGACATAACAACAGCAAAGCCTGTTAATTGATTGACCTGACCTACTAGAAATGAAGGTAACTGACTGGCCTGACCTGAATGGACGGCCTGTAAAACAATGATGTTAGTGAGTAAGCCCATCACTCCAAGCAAGATAAATTCACTAAGACCATGTCCAAAACCGTAAGCTACAATATCAGACGTCATCAAACTTCTTTTCTTTTCGAGAATCTTAAAAACCAAATAGCGTGTTGTTTCTTCAACAAGACCAGCCATAAGTCCTCCATAAACAATGGTAAACCACTTAGAAGAGTGAGTAAAACCAGATAAAACCAAGGCATTGATAGGTCCTTCAATCATCATGACTGGTAAGGCAAAGCCAATCAGTCCCACTAAAAAGAGCTTGATTGAAAATTGCCATTTTTCTTCAGAACGATAAAACTTATGATGGCGATAACTAACATGGCAAGAATTGTCATAAAAAGGAATGTTTCCATTTGATTTATCCTTTCCTTGATACGGAGCATCAGTACGACTTAAGTCAGAATACCTATTTCTATACTTTTCGAAATAGATTCTACGCTTTTCCTAAACCACTGTCAAGGATATTTCGAAGAAAATCGAAATAGAGATACAAAAAAAGACCGTTTTCACGATCTTTCTTCTTGAGAATTTTCCCTCATTCTCGGCTGTGTGTTCTCTAGTCAGTTATATGGGCTACTACTGCTTATCTTCCTGGGACATATTCACCAGTGTTGGCATCGTAGTAACGACGTTGGCCATTGACTGTGACGTAGGCACCTTTAACTTGGCGACCTGATTGGTCAAAGTAAAGGTGTTGGCCATTGATGACTTGTTCCCCTGTCACAGCATAACCATCTGCTCCAAAGTAAGCCCAGACGTTAGGCTCGATTTGAGCGAAGCGGTTGGTTACAGGTTGGCCATCGTTTTCGTCATAGTACTTGTAACGACTGCCGACCTTAACGGCCTTGCCCTTGTACTGGATCCCATTTTGGTCAAAGTAGTATTCCTTGCCATTGATAGTCCAATTGCCTTTAAGGGCTTGACCTTCAGTATTGAAATAAGACCATTGGTTTGGTGCAATCTCAGCAAAGCTACTTGTTACAAGAGCTCCACTGTGAGCATCATAGTAATAAGTCTTACCATCTTCGACAACAGTTTTTCCCTTGACTTGGATACCATTTTCATCAAAGTACTTAAGGTATCCATGATCAGCACGAACTTGGCCGATAGCCATTGAACCGTCGTGTTTGAAGTACATCCACTGGTCATCACCTACTTGGAGGTAGCGTCCGCTAGCGAGAATACCTGAATCTGGCTCATAGTAATACTTGATACCGTTTCCTCGATAATTTCACCCTTAGCTTGGCTACCATCTTCCTTGAAGTAATAGAGGTGACCATCAATGTATTGACGTCCAGTGACACGGTTCCCCTCTTTATCAAAGTAGTTCCAAGCCTTAGTCGCTGGATTGTAGACAAAGATGCTACGTCCGATTTCGCCTGCTGGTGTGATATAACGGGCCTTACCATTTTCAAAGATAATAGAATCTGCACGATTGCTGTAGGCCGTACCTACACTACCATCTTGGTTAAAGTAATAAGTCTTACCGTCAATGACACGTGAACCAGTCACAGTGTTACCGTCAGCGTCAAAGTAATAACGTTTACCTGTGCTGCTGTCTGTCGCAAAGACGTTACGTCCCATATCACCAGTTTCAGCAACATAGTAATGCAATTTGCCATCATCTGTGCGGACAACGCGATCCTTAGCCTGAATACCAGTTTCACGGTCAAAGTAGAAATGGTGGCCACTCCAATGAAGGTTACCCACTACCATTGTTCCTTGAGTCGTAAAGGCACGAACCTGCTTATGTTTGTCATCAAAATCAACGAAGGCATTCTTAACCATTGCGCCGTCTAGACCGTAATAGTAGGTATAGCCGTTGCTAGCACGACGAAGGGCGTTACGCAATTGGATACCATTGTCAAAGAAATAGTAATCCTTGTTATTGATGTTTTGGGCACCTTTGGTCATCTTACCGTCACCACCGAAGTAATACCAGTTGCCGTTACCATCTTGAACAAATTCATTCTTAACCGCTTGGTTATCACGAAGGAAGTAAACATCTCGTCCACGACGTTGGAAGACTTGAGTGCTTGTGATGGCACCAGTATCACGAAGTGGTGTTGGCAAGAGTTGGCTGTTGGCTGAAGTATTAAAGTACTGGTTGGTCTTGTCATCACGAAGGACATAGTTGATACCTCGTCCAAGGATGTTAGTTCCATTGAAGTACTTAGCAGACCATTTGGTAATCTTTTCATTCGTAGGCAACTGCTTACCATTTGAAATTTGCACACGGTTGAAAATAGATGGGTACTTAGCTTTAAGCTCATCAAGGAAGGCACCACCATATTTACCTTGATAGTCTGTACCATCTGTACGAGTATTAGCCACATAGGCTTGGTCAATGATTTGGTAGCCTACTTGGTGGTTACCATAACCGTTAACACGTGTCGCATTAACCACTTCTTTTCCTGGGAGGTTATAGATTTGGTCTGGCACCCAATCAGCAATGGCTTGAATACCATCTTTGTGCAGAGCTCGAAGGACGTTAAGGAGATCCTCAAGTGATCCGTACTTGTTATTTTGACTCAAGGCCATATCATAACGGTCATCAAAGGCATAACCATTGTCAATCGTTGAATCAAGGAAGGTACCATCCTTACTTGAAACGTACTGTGGTGGAAGTCCAACAGACGTAATACCCCAAGCTTTGAGCAAGTCAGTGTTCTTAGCCAAGACACGGTTCATGTAGAGTTCTGGCTGATCGTCCGCAAAAGCTTGGAAGTTTGAGAAGGCTTCATACATAACTTGAGAATCAAGAGCTGCTGAAGACTTATAAACTTGTCCGTCACTATTGGCACGGTTACTTGGCTGTGTACGTGCGTCTTGGTTAGCCTTTAGCCCCGACTGGTACCCAGACACCGAGGTAACCTGATACTTGCACGTTTTCCACACCAAAAATATCATTGGCATTGAAGGTCAAGTTTCCGTTTCGATCTGTTCGCTTAAGAAGGTTTGAAGGGACATCAGAATCGTTGAGGTAGGTTGCTAGACCATCCTTAGTCGTCAAAAGCAATGGACGGTAAAGCTGATTACGGTGGGCTCTACCCATATTCATCGTTACAGTTTCATTGCTACCCAATCGGAAATCATAGTTGTTGGTCATGATGACACCCATCCCTTGCGTACGGGTTTCAGCAGTTCCCCAATCAGTTCTGTTATTGGCACCTTTACCATAACGAACTGATGTCAAGAGGCCGTCATTTCCGACTTTCTTCACTTCCATGTCTTGACCACCAGCTACATACTTGATACGGGCACGCAAGAGGGTGTCGATAGCATCAAAGTAAGGCGTCTTTCGCCATGTAGTGACCATCCTCACGGTAGAGGTCACCGTAATAAACACGTGTCACAGAGTCTTTATTGGTCAACATGAGGGCATAGACAGATGGCAAGTTGTAAGACGCATAAGTCTTGTGAGCTGTATTGATATCCGCATTGTAAATCTCGAAGGCCTTCTTGATTTCATCACGGGTGAAATTGTAACCAAACAGATTTGGATTGATACGATCACGAATGATACGTTGGATAATGGTTTGCGCTTCCGTATCGTGGGCACGAGTGAAAATATAGTTAGCCATACGTTCACCGTTTTTATCGTTGGCACCACGTGGATTCAAACTACTGTTGATGAAGGCAGTCATGTCCCCAAGCTGCATACGTGTATTTTTATCACGCATCAAGAGGTTGGTGAGGGCATTACGAAGGGCATTGTCAATCGGAAGTTGTGCTCCCTTAGTGTCCTTGTTGTAGTATGGGTCGTTGGCAGACCAAGCTTCCAAGTATGACAAGTGCTTGATGGCATTGGCTTCAGACTTGTCAACACCATAGGCTGCTTTAAAGTAGTCTGATGCGATTTGGAGCAGGTCGGCATCCACATTGTCTAAGGCATCGACACGCAAACCGTCAAAGTTAGCTGTTGGGTCATTGGCCATGATGCTTCCAATATTCATCATAAAGTGGAGCCAGTTAAGTTGCTCTGCCTGAACAGCTGGGTTTGAGTTATCAATATCGTTGGCAAGCAAGAACTCAAGACCACCGATAGAATTGTCCTTGAAGTACTTACGTGTACCCGTCTGGTTAGTCGGTGTGCGGTTAAGCAAACGATAGTCAGAGTTGGCGTGACTCGTACGGTTGCCAGTATCACCCTTACTGTTGTTAAAGAGCAACTGTCCGCCTTGCAAGTGGTCATAGGAACTATTTTCAGTGCTACTATTCCAACCTGGCTGTGTCTTGATGAACTGGTCAATGCTTGTACGCAACCAGTTGGTATTACCCTCACGAGCGATACGTTCTTCAATCTTAGTCTGAACCATCTTGGCAGCTTGGTCTAGACTTTCCTGGCTAGAGTTGGTTGAGAATGATCCTGCACCAAGACCTTGATTTTGCATATAGTTAAGGTAGTTCACCTGAGTTGACTTGTCAGGCCACCAAACCATCAAGAGTGGACGTTTGTCAGCCTCGGTTGAAGCTGTCCAAGTCTTCCCATCCTTGAGAATGCTCTTTGGACGGTACCAAGCATCCGCTGTGATGAAGGTATCAAGTTGGTCCAAAGACTTGTCATCGTTTTTGTAGAGCTGATTTCCAGATGAAAAATCGACGGTTGCCTTGATAGGTTCTGTTGAAAATTCATCCTGTGACTTGGTCGCAAGAGCTCCTGTTTCAGCATCAAAGTAATAAGACTTACCATCTTGCTCAAAGACAAAGTTCTTACGCACACTACCGTCACTATTGACATAGTATTGTTTGCCGTTGATCCATTGAATACCAGTCGATGTGTTGGTGTTGGCTTCTCGAGTTTCTGCCAAGTCACGGCGACTACGTGTACGAGCTTCTGTATTTGCCGTATCAGTTGTTGCTGCACGGTCTGTAGTAGCTGTTGCACGATCCGTTCCAGTTACTGCAGCGTTAGTATTTGTATCAGTAGTTGTGGCGCTGGTGTCAGTTGCAGCTGCTTGCACATTTGTACTTGGTGCTGCTTGACCTGAGTTAGTTTCCACTGTCGCTGCGTTTGTAGCAAGTGCCGCCGCCCTATCTGTAGCATTTGTTGTCGTGCTAGTCGCATCTGCGACAGAATGGCCACGCTCGCAGTATTAGCATCTGATGAGATAGTTGGTGCTACTGTAGTTGCTGCATCATTAGTTGTAGCAGGCGTTTCTTGAAGCAGATTCTGACTGCTATCACCCGACTGATTGGCAGGATTTTGCTCATCGGCCTGAACCTGTTGATCCGCCAACAAAGTTCCACCAGCAACAGTAACCATTGAGAGTGCTGTCACCCCAATAGTCACCCAATTCTTCTTCACTTTATGCATTTTAAAGCGTACTTTTTGTTCCATAATATTTACCTTTTTCCCTTATATTACTTCTATCATAAGCTATTTGACAAGGGAATACAATTACACAACTGTAATATCAGTTTAATGTATCTACCTTCGTTTTCTCAGAAAACGTCCTTTAATAATTTGACTAATATATGTCTCTTGTGAAGAAATGCACTAAGGATAACATAAAAACCACTAAAATCGTTAGGTTTTAGTGGTTTTTAAAAGGTAGAATCATCCTACAAAATTAATGTAATTTTAAATAAAAAAATCTTCTTTTTCTAAGACGAAAGAGAAGGTTTGGTTAAGTCGACTCGTAAAATACTGCGAAAGTATCTTGGTTTATTGTTTAGAAGGTTTCGATGCTTTCCATGTTTGGTAGCCCGCAAAACGCTTGATTGGTGTTTTTACTCACTTTCTATTTACTACCACCTACTAGTGAAAAATGCACCTATGGTTTTAATAATGGCATAGAGGAATGCTTTTTTTCGTGTTCTGGAATCTGTTTTATAAATGTAATAATTCGAAATTAAAAGAAATAATATGACAATGATAATCCAAGCCAAGATAACCATGATTTTTCTCCTTTAAGAAGTCAGTTACACCTAGAGCTTAACGAAGATAGTTCCCCATAACTACCTCTAACTCTATTTTCCTACATGTAAATATAATACCCATTATAACATGACTGTGGCTCCTTCTTTTGAATATGAGAGGGACAAAATTATTAGGATTTAAGTGTGAAAAAGCATGTGAGCGTACACTGACAGTTTCTCTAAAACAAATCAAAAACCAGCAACTGCTGGTTCTTTTGATCTATTTAGTCATCTAGAGTTCTGAAAGGAAAATAATAATTTAGACAGGAAAGGGGAAAAATCTCTAGATTTTTAAAGTACATATTAATTAACGACGCTGTCTCAATTCACCAGTTTTGGCATCGCAGAAGAGGCGTTTACCACCAACATAAACATAACGTCCTTTAACTTGACGACCTGAACCATCGAAGTAAAGCTGTTTGCCATTGATGACCTGTTTTCCAGTCACTGCTTGACCAGCTGAGTTAAAGTAATACCAGCAGCCACGTCCAGCTTCGACAAAGCGGTTCACCACTTGCTCACCAGTGTGGGCATCAAAGTAGCATTTCTTACCTTGGACAGTGAGCAACTTACCTTTGACTTGAGCACCATTGCTGCCAAAGTAGTAAATTTTGTTGTTAATATTTTGAAGACCTGTCACTTTGTGACCATCTTGGTTAAGGTACGCCCATTGGTTAGCCGCAATTTGAATGAATTGGTTGATGACTGCTTGACCAGTGACGGCATCATAGTAACGTCCTTCAGCCCAGCCACCTTTTAGCTGGCTGTGGTCTTTGTTGAAGTAATAGAGTTTACCATCAATCACTTTGGCACCTTGAACGAGGCAACCAAAAGCATCCGCATAATACCAGTTGTTGTTTTCAAAGATAAAGCGTGACACAGCCATTTCACCTGTTTGGGCAGAAATGTAGTATTGCTTGTTGCCTTGTTGCATCATCTGACCTTTGATCTGACGGCCTTCTGAGTCAAAGCAGTATTCTTTACCATTGATGATACGTTTTCCTGTCACAGCGTAACCATGTTCATCTAGGTAATACCAAGCTTGGTTTTCTTTATTTTGAACAAAGGTATTTACAGCCATATTACCAGTATCAGGGATGAAGTAACGGATACGGCCATCTGAGAAGCGAATAAATTTGTCTTTAGCTTGGATACCTGTTTGTGTATCAAAGTAGAAGGTTGTGCTACCCATTTCAAGGAGACCAGTAGCCATGTGACCATAACAATCGAAATAGCGTACATCCTTACGGTAACCAGCAAAATCGTAGAAGCCGTTGATAGCTTTCACGCCATTTTTATCATAGTAATAAGTGTAACCATCGCTACCTTTAACAAGTGAGTCACGAGCTTGAAGACCATTTTCAAGGAAGTAATAAGCCTTACCATCGATAACCTTCTCACCTTTGACCTTTTGACCATATTGATCGTAATAATACCATTGATTTTCGCCTACACGGACAAATGAAGAGTTGGCATTGTTCGAACCAACACTTGGTTTAGTCTCACCTGTGATGATTTGGTAACCTGAGTTATTTTGCTGGTTACCTTGTGAAATGATAGTGACATTAGCATTTGAACCATTCGAATGCCCTACTGATACGTTTGGAAACAGTTTATTAGAATTCGAAACGATAGTAACATTCGGCGTAGTTCCTGAAGCCGTGATGGTGATAGTCGTGTTTCGACCACCATTCCAATGAATGCCGTTTGAGTCAGACGAACTCGTCGTAATTGTCGCAAAACCGCTAGCTGACGATGATGATGACCATGATGATGAAGACGAGTAAGAATACCAAGCTGAACTTGATGAGCTTGAAGAACTTGACGCACTAGCACTTACTGATGCCGAGCTGCTACTTGATTGGTAAGCAGAACCCGTTTGTGATGAATTAGAGTTTTGTGTTCCTACTACTTGTGAAGTTTGTGATGAACTAACTTGACCAGTTCCACCACCTACCACAGTCTGTGATGACCCTCCTATTGAGGCAGATGATGAAGACTCGTAGCCTGAGCTTGTTTGACTTCCATAGTTAGATGACACCGCTGACAAATGGCCAGCATCTTCTGTCAAGGTTGGTGAATAGCTTTCATTAATCAATGAAGCACTTGACTCAATGCCTGCATCTGTTTGTTCAAAACCGTCACCATTAGGAAGTGACACTTCGTCTGCTTGTGCCGATTGGTCCGCTAAAAGTGCTCCACCCGCAAGTGCAACCATCGACAGCGTACTAACTCCGATAGTCACCCAGTTTTTCTTGACCTTGTGCAACTTAAATCCAACTTTCTTTTCCATAACATACACCTTTCAATATAACTTTATTTCTCTATACTATGTTAAGGGATTTTGGAAGCGAATACAATTACAGATGCATAACCCTAGTCTCATAAGACTAACCTTCTACCCATAATCCATTTGAAGAAACAAGTCTAAGATATATACCTATAGCCTTTATATGTTAGAAAACGTTACCAAAAAAACGTTCGGATTTTCTTAAATTCACACAGAAATTTCGATGTTTAGCCGTTTTATCTCCCCCTTCATTAGAGGACTGAGTATAGTTTAAAGCGAAAGTAAGCAGTTTATTGACGATTCTATTAATCAAACTCATTGTTTGCTTACAATCCACTAGACATTTCGAGGGAAATGATAAAAGAAAAGTACTTGAAAGAAAATACTTCAAGTACTTAAAAGTTTTGAAATTATGTGGAAAACTACTGATTTTCAATCTATAAGCTTCTGGGATAGTCTCAAAAATACATTTTTTCTACCTACTTATCGTTTTCTGACCCAAGCTCCAGTATTGGCGTCATAGTAACGGCGTTGGCCTTTAACCCAGACGTAACGGCCTTTGACCTGACGGCCAGAAGCGTCAAAGTAGAGGTGTTGGCCGTTGATGACTTGTTCACCCGTTACGGCTTGGCCTGAGGCGTTAAAGTAATACCAAACACCACGAGAAATTTGGATAAAGCGATTGGTTACGGCTTCACCACTATTGGCATCAAAGTAGTATTTCTTGCCTCTGTAAGTCAGAAGTTTCCCTTTAGCTTGGACCCCATTGCCTTCAAAGTAGTAAAGTTTACCATTGATATGCTGGAGACCAACTACCTTTTGACCATTTTGGTTGAGATAAGCCCATTTGTTGGCACCGACTTGGACGAAGCGGTTGGTTACGGCCTGACCTGAGTCACCATCATAGTAACGGCCGTTAGCCCAGGCACCCTTGACTTGGCTATAATCATTGTTGAAATAATAGTGGTTACCATTAATGACTTGAGCGCCTTTAACCAGCTTCCCATTGCCGTCGACATAGTACCACTTGTTGTTTTCCGTCACAAAGCGTGAACGGGCAATTTCACCACTATCGCCATCAAGGAAGTAACGTTGGTTATTGATAGTGACAAAGTGTCCTTTAACCTGACGGCCTTCATTGTCAAAGTAATATTGCTTACCGTTAATAGTTTGAAGGCCTGTCACGGCATAACCGTTGCTATCGAGGTAATACCAAGCCTTGTTTTCAGGATTTTGCGCAAAACGGTTGACTGCGAGATTTCCTGTATCTGGAATGAAGTAACGTGTGCGTCCGTCCGCAAAGCGGATGAACTTGTCTTTGGCTTGAATACCAGTCTTTTCATCGAAATAGAAGGTTGTGCCATACATGTCATGGAGACCACGATACATTTGACCGTTGCCATCAAAATAGCGAACGTCTTGGCGAGGACCTGCAAAGTCGTAGAATCCGTTAAAGGCCTGAACTCCTTTAGGATCGTAGTAATAGACGTGACCATCACTGCCTTGGCGAAGAACATGACGTAGCTGGAGACCATTGTCTAGGAAGAAATATTTCTTGCCATCAATGACCTGTTCACCTGTGACCATGTTACCGTTCTTATCAAAGTAATACCACTGGTTGGCACCGATTTGAATGAAGGTATTCTTAGCAAGGTAACCACTCGTTGAGAGGTATTGGACCTTATCTCCCACCCTACGGAAACCAGTTGCTGTGATTTCTGTCATTTGTTTAGGAAGGAAGGTTTGACCTGCTTTCAGGTTGAAGTATTGGTTTGTGGCGTTATCTTGCAAGACATAGCGAGCTCCTGTGCCTTGGATATTGCTTCCATTGAAATACTTGGCTGACCATTGCGTGATTTTCTCATTGGTAGTCAATTTACGGCCGTTTGAAATCTGCACGCGCTCAAAGATAGCTGGGTATTTTGCCTTCAATTCATCGAGGAAGGCACCACCGTACTTGCCTTGGAAGTCATTTCCAAAGGTACGTGTTTTAGCTGCATAGAGACTATTGTAGATTTCGGCATTTGGACGTGGTGTGCCGTAGCTGTTGGTACGTGAGGCTGTTACCACTTCTTTTCCAGGAAGATTGTAAATTTGGTCTGGAACCCAGTCAGCAATGGCTGAGATACCTTCTGCGTGAAGGGCACGAAGGGCATCCATGAGGTCTTTGAGTGAACCGTATTTGTTGTTCTTACTCATGGCAATATCGTAACGATCCTCGAAGGCATAGCCATTTTCAATGATAGAATCCAAGAAAGTGCCGTCTTGGCTAGACACGTACTGTGGCGCAAATTCAAAGGAAGTGATTCCCCACTCTTTGAAGAGTTTGGCATTTTGAGCAATGACACGGTTGGTGTACTGACTTGGTGTCTTAACGAAATCTTGGAAGTTTGAGAAACCTTCGTAAATGACCTGTGAGTCAAGAGCAGCTGATGATTCAAAGACCTGCTCACCTTTCTTGGTCGTCGAAGCCTTGGTTCGAGCATCTTGGTTTTCAGAAGCACCTACTGGCACCCAAACTGCCAAATAACCTGAAACTTCAACGGTTGAATGACCAGTGATATCATCTGCTGTAAAGGTCAAGTTCCCTTGATTGTCAGTATAGCGAACCAATCCAGCTGGCACATCAGAATCCTTGAGGTAGGTCGCAAGACCTGTAGATTTGCTGAGAAGCAATGGACGATAAGCCTGATTTTTGTGGGCTGCTCCCATATTGACTACCAGACGGTCATTAGCTCCCAACTTCATATCTGGACGGTTGGCTGTAAGGACGAGCATTCCTTGGTTGCGTATTTCAGCAGTACCAAGCTGATTAGCTTCTTCTGCACCCTTACCATAACGCACAGATGACATGATTTCATAGCCATTAAGCTTAGTAACCTTCATGTCTTGACCACCTGCTACATATTTGATGCGAGCACGGAGCAGGGCATCGATGGCATTATAGTAGGGTGATTTTTCAGCCATGTATTGGCCATCGTCGGTAAAGAGGTCCCCGTAGTAAACACGAGTGATACTATCCTTGTTGGTCAACATTGTGGCATAGGCAGCTGGAATATTGTACTGGGTGTACTTTTTATCAGCCTTACGCATGTCCGCATTGTAGATTTCGAAGGCCTTTTTGAGCTCATCCATAGTGAAGGTGAAACCATCTGTTTTTGGATTAATCTGCTTGCTGATGATATTGGCCAAAACAGCTTGCACTTCACTATCATGGGCACGCACGAAATATAATTGGCATCACGTGGCGTGTGTTTCTGCTCACTTGAACGGTTGTTAAGAGAGTTAGTAATGACACGTTCCAAGCTACCACGGTAATTGCTCTTACGTAAGAAAGTCGTCAAAAGCGTCTCACGTAGAGGATTGTCAATGGACAACTGGGCACCCTTGGTATCCTTGTTGTATTGATGGTCGTTGTAAGACCAAGCTTCAAGGATTGACAAGTGGGCAATAGCGTTGGCCTCATTATCAGCCACACGGTATTTTTCCTTGAAGTAATCAGAAGCAATCTGCAAGAGATCCGCATCCACATTGTCTACCGCATCGATACGAACACCGTCAAAGTTGGCACTTGAATCATTGCCAAGGATAGAACCAATGTTCATGATGTAGTGGAGCCAGTTTAGTTGCTCGGCCTGAACAGCTGGGTTAGAGTTGTCGATATCGTTAGCCAAGAGCAACTCGTAACCACCATTTGAACGGTCAATATGGTATTTGCGTGTCCCCGTTTGGTTAGTCGGTGTGCGGTTCATGAGGCGGAAGTCTGAATTGGCATGACTGGTCGCACTATTATTGAGGAAGGTCAGAGCTCCTCCTTGCAAGTGGTCCTTACCAACTAAGAGATTGTCCTCACTCTCAGAGTTCCAGCCAGGCTGTGTTTTGATGAAGTCTGACATCAACTGTCGAAGCCAAGTGGTATTGCCTTCACGACCGATACGTTCCTCGATGCCTCGTTGAACCGTTTCGGCAGCGGCTGCCAAGTCATAGCTCATCATGTCGGTCGTATAGGTCTTATTACCAAACCCTTGTTGACTCATACAGTTGAGGTAGTTGACTTGTGTCACCTTGTCTGGCCACCAAGTCATCAAAAGGGGACGATAATCTTTCTCAGTTGAAGCTGTCCAATTTTTCCCGTCCTTCAAGATCTGTTTGGACGATACCAGCTATCAGCCGTCAAGAAATTGTCCAAGTGTTCAAAACTCTTGCTTGACGTGTCGTAGGCCTGGTTATAAACCGCATAGATAGAGTTATTTGGAATGGCATCGGCACGATACAAAGGTTTACTTTGATCCACCATAGCCCCAGTCTCATCGAAATAATAAAGACGACCATCAAGTTCAATCGCTGTGTTCTTTTTCACAACGCCATTTTCAACATAATACTGCTTGCCATCGATAGTCTTCAAATTTGAAGCTACTGGTTTATAGTCAAGACTTGGCTGACTTGGTTGAACAGGTTTGTTTGGTTGATTTGGCTGCGTTACAATAGTCACATTTGGTCTTGTGCCATTTGGACTTGTCACCGTCACGTTTGGCTTAGGCGTGTTTGGCCCTGTGATAATGGTTACATTTGGTGTCGTACCGTTGGCCGTAATCGTGATGTTAGTGTTGCGGTTGGCATTGATACGAATAGTGCTGTCAGCAGCGCGTGTGGCGATTGCTGGTGCTGCATTGGTCAAGACTCTAGGAGTGGACTGAGTTCTTTCTTGAACAGTTGCCTGACCTTGTGAGGCCTGTCCAGCGGTCTGTGTTTCTTGGGTGCTAACTTGAGTTTGTGAAGAAACTGCCACTTCCTGACTGGCAACTTGACTGTTTTGTGCTTGAGCAGTTGCCTCTTGACTAACCGCACTTGTCACCACCTGAGAGCTTGTTTCGTGACTTACGCTGGCTGTTGCTACTGCTGACACACTTGCTTGGGCACTCGCTTGCTCAGTAACAGTTGTGGTCGTCACTAGACTGGCAGTGCCATCCTCACTCAGTTGCTGCAGACCATCACCATTTGGCGTACTTGTCTCATCGGCCTCTACTTTTCCTTGAGCTAGCAGACTTCCACCTGCCAAGGCAACCATTGAGAGGGTCGTCACCCCGATAGTCACCCAGCTTTTCTTAACCTTGTGTAGTTTAAAACGTACCTTATTTTCCATCTATATCAATCATCCTTTTTCTGTTGTTGTCTCTACTCTATGATATATTCAGATAAATTACAAATAGGAAAAAGTCATCTTTTCTTCATAAATCTCTGCCACGCGCTCAGTTTTATTAACTTTGATTACTGAAAATGAGACCTTACACCGCATGTGAGGTCCTAAATAGAAAGTTTTCGATTTTCAAACACCTTCAAATGCTTATCCTTAAAGGCTTTTGAACATTAAAGTAAGCTTCAATTAACCTTAAGAGATAGCAAAACTATGAGAGAAGTAACCCTTAAAAAGATAATTCTGAAAAGAAATTTTTAGATAGAAAGACTACTTTTTTTCATCTGACTAAGACCATGATCTATCTATGAGGAGCAAAAATTAAAAATATAAATGATTTACACAGGTGAATTCTTATTTGACTAACGAAACTAAATATAGAATCTTTTATGTCACTTCTTTAACATTTTTGATAATTCTATTAGTTTCTATTGTTTATTCTTAAAAAAGGATTATAATGAAACTAGGTGGACGTGTAAGCGTTTTAATTTTGCTTCAAAGGACACTTGGGGATTATCTAAAAGATTGGCATTAGTTGCCTAGTGCCTAAATAAGAATCATAGTAGGATGACCATTCCTGAGTCACTTTGAACCATCAAACTAGGGCTCATTTCTAAAAAATACAGCATTATTTCAAACTAGAGCTCTAGAAGGACGCCTCATACTAGTAAGCTCTAGTTTTTTGTGTCTTAGAAACCCAAAATAAACGAGATTTTCCATGCTTAGAAAGGAGGAAAATTTCGAACGGCTCTCGTTTTTCTAGAATCATTTCATCAGGACTCATGTTTGCCTTGAACAGCCTCACAATACAAAAAATGAGGAGACTTGGAAAAATAAGGATTGTCATTAAAAAATTGCCCCACAACTTTAGGGACTCTCCCCAATGCTCACTTTTCATAAACTCTTATGACAGCCCTTATTTTTTGATATGTAAAAAGTTTAAAATGAAAGGAGAATTATCATGGAAAAGAAAGTACATTTTAAACTTCACAAAGTTAAAAAACATTGGGTAACTATTGCAGTGACAGGACTCACTTTAGGATTGAGTTTTGCAGGCCTTAACTACGCTTCAGCTGAAGAACACCCTACCCCTGTTAATGAAGCGACTGTTGAAGCCATCATCAAAGAAGGCGCCATTGACGTCGAGGCTCCAGCAACTAATGAAGCCACAGCTAAACCTACAGAAAACACACCTGCTACCGCTTCAAACGAGGCTGCCACAGTATCAGAAGCACCAGTAGCTGCCTCAGAAGTTGCTTCAACAGAAACAGTCTCTGAAAAACTAAGCTCTGAAGTGACAAGCACAGCTAGTTCGGAAGCAGCTAGTTCTGAAACTGCACATTCTGAGGTGAGTGCTAGCCCTGAAGTAGTCGAAAAAACAGTAGTTACAGGCGGTCAATACACTAGCGATGACCAAGGTAACTGGTACTATGTTAAGGATGGCAAGGCGCTTACTGGTCTACAAACTATTGACTATGTAGACGTTTACTTTGATGCTGATGGTAAACAAGTCAAAGACGATACCCGTCAGATTGATGGTAGTACCTATCATTTTGCTAAGGATAGTGGTCAAATCACGCGCAATGCCTTTGCCTCTGACAAAATGGGTAATTGGTACTACTTTGGTCCAGATGGTAAAGCACTTACTGGTAAACAAATTGTTGATAACTTCACACTCTACTTCTACCCTAATGGGGTTCAAGCCAAGGATGCCTTTGTCATTCTTGATGGCAATACCTATTATTTCCAAAAAGACAGTGGTCAACTGGTTAGCAATCGTTATTGGTCTGATGACGAAGGCAACTGGTACTACAGCGATAAAGATGGTCGCCTCTTAATCGGTGCTCAAACTGTTGATTTTATCAATGTCTACTTCTATGACGATGGTGTCCAAGTCAAAGGAGACTTTGCACCAAATGGCCATTATTATGATAAAGATACTGGTGCCCTCGTTACCAACCGCTATGTCGAAAAAGATGGAAAGTGGTACTATGTCAATGATAAGGGCGATAAATTAGTTGGTCAGCAAACCGTAGACGGTGTAGAGGTCTATTTCAATAAAGACGGTGTCCAAGCCAAAGGTATTTTTGCCAATGCTGATCATTTCTATGACAAAGACACAGGTGCCGCTGTCCGTGACCAAATCGTCGAAGTAGATGGCAAACGCTATTATGTTGGTCCAGATGGTAGAAAAGTTTACTCAGGAACACATATTGTTCATGGTGAAGAAGTGAATCTTATCGTTGGAGATGGCCATCAGGCCTTCGGAGAATTCACAGGTCACGGAGATAGTGGAGACTATATCGGATTTGATGGTAAAAAGGTCACAAAAGCTGGTTTCGTCAGAACCAAAGATAATCACTGGTATTATCTAGACGGTAAGGGAGGCAAATTAGTCTCAGTTCAAGTTATCGATGGCGAACTCTACTATTTTGGACTCCCTACTCGTAAATACTACTACGGAATGCAAAGTAGAGGTGAGCTCATCTATGCGCATTACAGTGATCTTACCCCTTACAGAACCCACATTTACTATCTAAACGAATCAACCGGCGCTGCTCTTAAAAATCAGTACCATGAATGGGAAGGTAGTTGGTATTACTTTGGTCCAAACTGGTACGCCTTGACTGGTGAACAAACCATTGACAACGTCCCAGTCTACTTCCACAGTAACGGTAAACAAGCCAAAGGTGAACTAGTCACCGTCGACGGTAAAATTCACTACTACGATGCTAACTCGGGTGCCCGTTTGTCAAACATTACCATCACTATTAAGGGACAAACCTATCATTTTGATGCGGATGGAAACGGAACACCAATTAGTTAGTGAAGTTATAGACACTCCTTCTCAATAATGACAGTTTAAAATGAAAGGAGAATTATCATGGAAAAGAAAGTACATTTTAAACTTCACAAAGTTAAAAAACACTGGGTAACTATTGCAGTGACAGGACTTGCTTTGGGATTGAGTTTTGCAGGACTCAGCTACGCTTCAGCTGAAGAACAGCCTACCCCTGTTAATGAAGCAACTGTTGAAGCCATCATCAAAGAAGGCGCTGTTGACGTCGATGCTCCAGCGACTAGTGAAGCCACAGCTAAACCTGCAGAAAACACAGCTGCTACCGCTTCGAGCGAAGCTGCCACAGTGTCAGAAACACCAGTAGCTAGCTCTGAAGTGGCTTCAACAGAAACTATTTCTGAAAAACCAAGCTCTGAAGTCACAAGTACAGCTAGTTCAGAAGTAGCCAGCCCGAAAACTACACATTCTGAGGTAGGTGCAACGACAAGTGAGAGTGTTACAACTGAGAATGTGTCACCTGTCGGTGATATCCCAAACGAAAATACCACAAGAGGAACTGACCGTTCTGCCTTTACTGAAAAAAGGAATGGATTTGTTACCGAAAAAGAAGAACGCATTGAAACAGAAAACTATTTAGGTAGTCTTATTACCACAAGACATCCTTATTACGTAACTTATTACTACGATAACAACGGTAATAAGCTTATGGGATGGCAAGATATTAATGGAGAACGCTATTATTTCAAAAAAGAGCGAGAACATCCTGGTTTCGAAACCATTGATGGAAAACTCTATTACTTTACAGATAGTGCTCGTATGCTCCATGATGAATTTGTTGAAGAAAATGGTCAAACTTACTATCTAGGTAGCGATGGCGTGCGAGTTTCTGGCTTACAAGATATCAAAGGACAAACCTATTACTTTAATCCTGATAGAAACGGTCAACTTAGCTATGGCTTGAACGTGGTCGGAGACAAGCTCTATCTGTTTGGAGATGCTGGCAAAGAAAATGCAGGACAATTAGTTAAAGACACACATCTCAAGAATGGTGATTTCCAACTCAATATTGATTCTAATGGTATCGTTACAGTGGCAAATAACCATCCCGCTTTTCTACAAGATAATGGTGGTCACTGGTACTATATGGATAAAGATGGAAAACTTATGACTGGACCACAAACTATTGATGGCTTGACCTATTATTTTGATTCTAATGGTAGACAGGTCAAGGGTGAACGCCGTAAGGTCAATGGTAAATCCTATTTTTACGACCCAGATAACGGCGCCCTTGTGACGAACCGCCTCGTCACCTTCAAAGCTGGACGATTTATTCCTGAAGAAAACTATGCTAAAGAAATAAGATTTGACGAAGCTCCTTATGCAAATTATGATAACAATGAACATCCTGAACTCGAACGGTATTATTTAGGTGCCGATGGCCTACCAGTCACAGGATGGCAAACCATCAATGGTAATAGGTACTTTTTCCAAGATGATGGAAACATGGTCGTGCACAGATTTCAATAACTATTACTTCTACAATGATGGAACTATTGCTAGAAATAGACGATTGAATATTCCTACGCACTATATTATGAGAGAATTTCCAAATATCTATGAATTTGATAATGATGGGGTTGGTAAATTCATTTCTAGTGATTTGAAGGATCTTCACCCTAAGACTACTGCTTATTTTGTCCAAGATAAAGATGGGTACTGGCGTTACTATAATGAATATGGATTTCCTGCGATTGGTTCTGAAACTATTGATGGCTATGACATGTATTTCCATTTAGGAACTCATCGCCAAGCTAAGGGAGAGTTCGTTGACATCGATGGCAAGGTTTACTATTTTGATAAAGATAACGGTCGAAAGGTTAAAGATACAACTTTTGATTTCGATGGTAAGACCTATGTGGCAGACCAATCTGGTGTCCTCAGCATTAAAAGTCAATCAACTGAACGAAACCGCTATATCAGTGATTCCGAAGGTAACTGGTACTATGTCAATGACAAGGGTTACCTCCTCCTTGGTGCTCATACCATTGATAACGTTAAAGTTTATTTCGGCACCAATGGTGTCCAATACAAAGGCCATTTTGCTCCTGATAATCACTATTACGATAAAGATAACGGTGCTTTAGTAACAGATAGATTGGTTGAGGATGGCGGCAAAGAGTTTTATGTTGATGAAAAAGGAAAGAAGTTTCACGGTGCTAAATACTTGGACGGAATTCAGTACTACTTTAGATACGGTGAAAAAGTGAAAGGTGAGTTTAATTATCCATACCGTGGTGATCATTATTATGACAAAGAGACTGGTGCCCTTGTAACCGGAAAATACTTCGAACATAAGAATAACTGGTATTATGCAAATAGTAAGGGAAATATTCTGACTGGTAGAAGAGTCATCGATGGCAAGCATGTCTACTTCTACGATGATGATTATGGACAATATAAGGGCATACAAGCTAAAGATAAACTCATCATTTAGATGGTAAGACTTATTATTACCTTCCTGGCTCTGGTAATCGTGCTGATAATGTAACCTTGACAATCAATCACGTTACTTATTACTTTGATAATGACGGGGTTGGCCATATCCTTCGATAATCATTTACAAGTGACTATGGATTTCAATTACTAAATACAAAAGGAAGTCGACCAACTGTCAACTTCCTTTTTCAGGCTCTTTGTCAACTGTAGTGGGTGACGAAAAGCTAACATCTAGAGAGGACCTGATAGGTCTTCTCTTTTTTTATGTTCAGAGTGATTAAGATCCGCTTCCTAAAGTTGATGAAGTTTCTAAAACCAAATCCTAGACGTTTGATGTCTTTGATCAACTTGTTAGTCGCTTCAAGTTTTGCATTTGAATAGTCCGTTTCTAGTGCGTTTTTGATGTATTGCTTGTGTCTAAGAAAAGTCCTAAAGACAGTTTGAAAATAATGATTAACCTTGCTCCTATTTTCCTCTATCAGCTCAAAGAACTCAGCTACTCTCTTCTCCTGAAAATGAAAAAGTAAGATCTGATAAAGTGTATAGTAGTCGGTAAGCTCTTCTGAAAAGTCTAGTGTTTTCCCAACAACTTCATGTGGACTTAAGGTTTGGTGGAATGTCTTTGAATAAAAAGAGTTGAGAGATAACTTACGGCTGTCCTTTTGGAAGAGTCGCCAATGATTTTTCAAGGCTCGATAGGGTAGTGACTTCTTATCGAACTGGTTCATAATCGCAATTCTTGTCTTTAAAAAGGCACGACCAAGGTGCTGTATAATGTGGAAACGATCAAGAACGATTTTAGCGTTTGGAAAAAGTCTTTTGGCAAGTGGAATATAAGCTCCAGACATATCCATCGTGATAAACTGCACCTGTTGGCGAGCTTTTAATGGATACTTTAAAAAGTAGTTTCGTATAGAGGTTTGGCGACGATTATCAAGGATGGTTATGAGTTCGTTTGTCTCATAATTCTGCGCCACAAAAGCCAATTCCCCTTTCTTGAACCCAAACTCATCCCAGGACATAACAGCTGGAAGTTTGTCATAATGTTCTTTGAAAGTGAACTGGTCAAGCTTACGATAGACAGTGGACGTCGACACACGAAGTCTTCTGGCAATATCAGTTAGTGAGACCTTCTCAGTTAGGAGTTGTGCAACCTTTTGTCGGACTAGATTGGAGATTTGGCAGTTTTTCTCAACGATTGGTGTCTCAGCTACCGTGACTCGTCTACAACTTTTACACTGAAAGCGACGTTTCTTCAGACGTAGTAGTGTTGGAGTTCCCGTTTGCTCGAGAAGAGGGATTTTAGAAGGCTTTTGAAAGTCATATTTGATCATCTTTCCTTGGCAGTGAGGACATGATGGTGCAGGGTAATCAAGTTTTGCTTGAATCTCTATATGAGTGTCAGTTTCAAAAACAAGTGAAATCTTGATATTTTGGTCTTTAATTCCGATTAATTCTGTGGTATTCTTAATAAGTCTCATAAGTTCTTCCTAATGATGGTTTGGTCGCTTTTCATTATAGTTCTTATGGGACTTTTTGTGTACACTTAAAAAGCTCTATAATCTCTACAGTGGTTTTACCCACTACAGAAATTATAGAGCCCTTTTTCATATCATCAATCACTGTCATTCAAACAGAATCCAATTATGACATTTTTTTAACATTTGCGATTATCTTGTAAAAAAACTTGTTTGTAATTAAAAAAGTATTATAATAAAGATAGGTGAGCATGTAAGCGTTTTACTAAAACGTTGAAAGTGTACTACAGAGGGATTAGGATTAGGAACTTGGCTTTAGAATTCTAACGTCAAAATATTTTTTTATGCATGAAAACTGGTCCTTAGGCACTTTGTCATGATAATCTAAGGCTCTTTTCATACACACATCTGTCTATAATACAAAACTAGAGCTTTAGAGAGAATGATTCAAACTAAAAGCTCTAGTTTTTTGTATTTAAAGATATATGCCATAGGCTGGATTCAATAATAAAACGAAAGGAGAGAAATAAAGTATTAGGATAAATAAGTGAAGACACTTGTTTCTAGATATGAATTACACAGCATAAGCATATTCTCCTTGCCACACGTTTGACGTGCTCCCCTATAAAATCTTCTTATGGTTATGACATGAGAGATTTAGATATGGGACTCAGTCGTTTTAACAGATTTGCCTACCTTTAACACTATTTTAACGGCGAGTTCCTTTATAACCACCCAAACATCGGTGTTCATTTTATGAAAGGAGTCTATCATGAATACTGAAATGAATTATCCATGGCACGTGTACAAGAAGCACCTTGTGGCACTTTCTTGTGTAACCGCACTAGCTGCTTTTTCCCTAGTTGCTCACCCTACATTTGCGGATGAAGTAAAAATACCCGAAGCTACAGGTCAACCAACTGAGATTCTTGCACCTGCACAAGAGACTGTAGTAACTAATGTAGAGGTCAAAGCACCTACTACAAATCCTATCTCAACTAATACTGAGCTACCTACTAGTACAAGTACGGTTCTTAGTGAAGCTCCTAGCAGTGAAGTCGCATCATCTGAATTAGCAAGCGAATCACCAGTAGAAATCACTTCTGAACAAGAAATTAGCAATCAAGATAATCAGGCAAATAAAGCTACACCAATTAAAACGGCAACTTCAGAAGCCTCTACTACAAAAACTTCGGTAGAAAAAGTCAATGAACCTATTCCTGTCGAAGAAACAAAAACACCTACAAAAAACAGTGTACAACCTGCCCCAATCGATGAAAATGAAAAGCCAGTCACACCTTCTGTAACACTTGAAAATGCACCTCGTATTTCTGGTGGACATTATTATAGTGATGATAATGGTAACTGGTATTACAAGGATGCAAATGGCAAAAATCTTGTCGGGCTGAACTATGTGGATAATGTTCCTGTTTACTTTAGCCAAGACGGTATTCAAATCAAAGGTGGTTTTGCAGAGGATGGCCGATACTATGACAAAGATTCTGGGGCTCTCGTAACCAAGGCATTTAAAGAACTCTTAACTTATATTGGTCGTGATGATATCAACAATCAAAATATCTATACTACTGATTGGTACTACCTCGATGCCGATGGAAGACCTCTTAAAGGTCCTCAAATCTTGGTGGAACAAACATGTACTTCTTCCCTAATGGGGCACAAGTTAAGGGACGTTTCGCACCTGACGGACATTACTATGATAAGGACTCTGGTGCGCTTGTAACTAACAGCTTTGTCCATGTCTACAACTGGAATTTCCAAAATCAAGACGGAAATCGTGTGAATCACTTTGTCATCACCATTCCTAATAATTCAGTCGTTGGACCTAACGGTGAAAACCAATTTTGGGATATGAGTCATTACCCACTTTCTAGCAATGATTTGAATCGCGAAGATTTCTACTATTATGTAGATGACAAGGGGGATAAACTGACAGGACCTCAAACCCTAAACGGCATCCATGTCTACTTCGACCAAAATGGTAGACAACTTAGAGGTGAGTTTGAATTTGACGAAGATGGTACTGTTCATTACTACGATGCGAAAAACGGTGCACGCGCTGAAAATACCATTGTCAGAACCAACACTGGTGCCTTCAAATTCGATGCAAATGGTAATGGACATTTGATGAAACCTGGCGAAGAAATAGATACTCCCGTCACTCCTACACCTACTGTCTCCCTAGACAAGGCACCGCGTGTTTTTGGTGGTTACTATTATAGTGATAACCAGGGCAACTGGTACTACAAGGATGCAAACGGTAAAAACCTCATCGGTCTCAACTTCGTTGACAACATTCCAGTCTACTTTGACAAGGATGGCAAACAAGTCAAAGGACGTTTTGCAGAGGATGGTCGCTATTACGATAAAAACTCTGGTGCACTTGCAACAAAACGCTATCTTGAAACTGAAGATGGCAACTGGGTTTACGTCAATGATAAAGGTGATAAACTCAAGGGAGAACAAACTATCGATGGTGTTAATGTCTACTTTGATGATTTCACTGGTACACAAGTCAAGGGACATTTTGCACCAAATGGTAAATACTATGACAAAGATTCTGGGGCTCTCGTAACCAATGCTTTTAAAGAAATCTTGACTTATATTGGTCGTGATGACATCAACAATCAAAATGTCTATACTACTGCCTGGTATTATCTCGATGCTGATGGTAAGCCATTAACAGGACCTCAAACCTTTGGGAAATAGTCACTTGTACTTCCTTCCTAATGGGGCACAAGTCAAGGGACGCTTCGCCCCTGATGGACACTATTATGATAAAGACTCTGGTGCTCTCGTCACTGATAGCTTTGTTCATGTCTACAACTGGAATTACCGAAATCTCGATGGTGATCGCATCTTCCACTTCACTATTACCATTCCTGGAAATGATATCGTAGGTCAGGATGGACAGTACCCAAGAGAAAGCAAAGATTTAGATCGTGAAGATTTCTACTACTATGTTGATGCTAAAGGGGATAAACTGACAGGACCTCAAACCTTAAACGGCATCCATGTTTACTTCGACCAAAACGGTAAACAACTTAGAGGTGAATTCAAATTTGACGATGACGGCACTGTCCACTATTACGATGCTAATAATGGGGCACGCGCTGAAAATACCATTGTTAGAACAAACACTGGTGCCTTCAAATTCGATGCTGACGGTAATGGACATTTGATGGGACCTGGTGAAGTTTAGGAATATAATTCAAATAACAACTATTGATATCGCATGATTACTCTCATTTAGGAATCGTTAAAAAGGAAGTCGACCAACTGTCAACTTCCTTTTTCATACCACAAATAAAATTTCATCCGTTTTAAGAAAACTTTAGGCTTTGCTTTATATACTATAACCATCCTAAAACTTTTCTTTTTCATAATCTCCTAAATCCAGGGCTTAGGTCCTGGATTTTTTTGTGCGGTCAAGAAATAAACGATGTCATAGGTTTTGAGCTATTGCTTTTCTTCTTTTGCCTGATTAATCATATCTAGGAAATAAGCATGAACCCTTTCGTCACCCGTTAATTCTGGATGAAAAGAGGTCACTAACATCTGCTTCTCTCTAGCTGCCACGATTGCCCCATTGACTTGTGCTAGAATCTCCACTTCTGGTCCAACAGCTTCTATAATCGGCCCACGAATAAAGACCATTGGGATCTCGCCTATTCCTTTAAATTCAGCATCTGTGACAAAACTGCCCAATTGACGACCATAGGCATTTCTGGCTACAGTGATGTCCATACTTGCCAAATGTTTTGTTTGGTCCCCCACTATGGTTTTGGCCAACAAAATCAGACCTGCACAGGTTCCAAATACAGGTAGTCCAGCATCAATTTTCGCCTTTATCAAGTCAAACAAGTCTAAATCATGCAAGAGTTTTCCCATGACTGTCGACTCTCCCCCTGGTAGAATGAGCCCGTCTAAATCAGCGTGAGCTTCCCAATCTTGTCGATTTCTGATTTGAACCGTTTCAACCCCAAGTGCTTTCAAGACCTGCTCATGTTCTGCAAAAGCACCTTGCAAAGCCAGTATCCCGATTTTTGTCATCTATTTTCCTCGCTCTGCCATTAAGATTTCAATTTCATCCTTGTTAATACCAACCATGGCTTCCCCTAAATCTTCTGACACTTGCGCCAAAATATCGGGACGATTGTAGTTAGTTACTGCTTTGACGATAGCTTCCGCACGTTTTTTCGGATCTCCTGATTTGAAAATACCTGAACCAACAAAGACACCTTCAGCACCCAACTGCATCATAAGCGCAGCATCCGCTGGCGTCGCTACACCACCTGCCGCAAAATTGACAACCGGCAACTTGCCATGTTCATGGACATAACGAACCAAATCAATTGGCACCTGCAAGTCTTTAGCAGTAATATAGAGTTCATCTTCTCTAAGATTTTGAATACGGCGAATTTCTTGATTCATGAGTCGCAAGTGGTGAACAGCCTGAACAATATCACCAGTACCAGGTTCACCCTTGGTACGAATCATTGATGCCCCTTCAGAGATACGGCGGAGTGCCTCACCAAGATCCTTGGCCCCACAGACGAAAGGCACATCAAATTTGGTTTTATCCACATGAATAAGGTCATCAGCCGGAGTCAACACCTCACTCTCGTCGATATAATCAATCTCAATCGCCTGCAAAATCTGAGCTTCCACGAAATGACCAATACGCACCTTAGCCATCACTGGAATACTAACAGCGTCCTGAATTTCCTTAATCATCTTAGGATCACTCATACGTGACACACCACCCACTGCACGGATATCGGCCGGAATGCGTTCCAAGGCCATGACTGCAGCCGCTCCTGCCGCTTCAGCAATACGTGCCTGCTCAGGATTTTGAACGTCCATGATGACGCCCCCCTTAAGCATCTGTGCCAAATTTTTATTTAAGTCGTAACGATTTGTCATTGTAATCACCTCTCATGTTTTTATGCCCTTTATTTTACACAGGATGATTTTTGAAAAAAAGACTCTATTTCCCAAACTGTATGGGGACAATTACCATTTCAAGCATATCTATAGACGAAAAAATAAATAAATTAGGAAAACTCTTTTATAGGCTATAACTATCACGAATATAAGAATCTTTTTATAAAATCATGGCATTTTTGTATCCGCTTTCTATTGAAGTTATTAGAAAATAGGATTAAAATATAATTGTAAATTAATTTTTGGTGTTCATGTTGTTTTAAATGTCACAGCATGAATTTACCAAGTCACCATACAAGGGGGAAAATTATGGAAACAAAGTTCGTTTCAAACTTCATAAAGTTAAGAAACATTGGATCACAATTGCTGCTTCAAGTTTGGCTATCGGGGCCTCACTAATTGGACTAGGACAGGTAGGAGCTGATGAAGTCAAACCAGAAACGACTGCTGTTAACAGTCCTGAAAATGTCGTCTCTGACAGCAATCTTGAGACAAGTGCCAGCCTCATTACAAGAACCGAAGTGGCTCCAGCAAGCACTACTGTTGAGAAAGCTTCTAGTGAAGCAGTATCTTCTGACACTGCATCTACTAATGCGACTAGTCAGCCTACAGAAGCAACTGCTACACAGCCTGCCAGTGAAACTGATAAGAAGGGTGGGGCAGCTCCAGTTAATGAAACAACTACTGCTGATAGGAGCGTTGAAATCTCATCTGGGACAAGCGACAACGCAACTACTTCACAGGAAACACCTTCCCAAGGTGGCAAGTTCACTTCTGATGATCAAGGCAACTGGTATTATCTAGACAGTGACGGCCACAAACTGACTGGTCCACAAACCATCGATAGCTTTAACCTCTACTTTCATGACAATGGCATCCAAGCAAAAGGTGAAAAAGTCACCATTGATGGCAAGGATTACTACTACGATAAAGATAATGGGCGTAAGGTAACTGACACAAGTATTGAAGTAGATGGTAAAACTTATCTAGCAGATGCTGATGGTATCCTAACCGAAAAAACACAACTACCTACTCAGGTCGTGACCGGTGGTCATTTCCAATCTGACAACCAAAAAGATTGGTATTACTACACTGCCAACGGTGAAAAATTGACTGGTTGGCAAAATGTTGATGGTGTCATCCTTTATTTTGATAAAGATGGGAAACAAGTCAAAGGACAAGAACGAGAGATTGGTGGAAAATACTATCGATTCGATGAGAATGATGGTTCTCTATTAACGAATCAGTGGCATCACACTTCAATTTTCAATGGCTATAGGACAGAACCTCAATATACAACTTATACTAATTACTTAGGCGAAGATGGTGCTGCATTTATTGGATGGCATACCATTGACAGTAAACGTTATTATTTCAAACCTGATGGACTTTTGGCTAAATGATACTGTCACAATTGATGGGAAGATTTATCTTTTTGATTACCAAGGACAATTGGTCAAGAACAAATATGGCATTGTTGAAACTCCTTCAATGTTCCATGCAAACACTTCTACCTACCGTACCAATGCTAACGGCGAAGTCTTAACTGGTAAACAAATTATCGATGGAAAAGAATATATCTTTGCTTCAAAGGGTCAAGTTCTTGATGGTATCATAGGTTATGACAGCAAACTTTATCTAGTCACAGATAGTAAAATAGAAAAAAACTATTTTGGAGCCCTTTTTTCAAAAAAAACATTTTGGGGCGGGCCTAGTTTCTCTGGAATCTATGGAACTGATAAAAACGGCGTCCTCCTAGAGGGCATCCAACGAGGCTCCGATGGTTACCTTCACTACTTCCAACCAAAGGTGGAAAGTATTAACAAGCCTACGTGGAAAGAAATCGATGGCAAGCGCTATCGTCTAACAAAATCATATCGAACAGAAAGATATGCTGGTATGTACACCACTATTATCCTTACTAACGACACTTTGAAAGTCGATGATAAGACCTACACAATTGATAATGAGGGAGTAGTGACTGAATTTACGGCTAAAAACCAATTTGTTCGCGATGATTTCTGGAACTGGTACTACTACGACAAAGAGGGCAAACTCCTAACAGGCCGTCAAACCATTGATGGTGTTCAACTCTACTTTGATAAAAATGGTAAGCAAGTCAAAGGTAGCCTAGTAGACATTGATGGTAAAACTTACTACTTTGACAAAGACAGTGGGGCTATGTGGACGAATACCACTCTCGAAAAAGACGGCAAAACTTATATCATCGATGAAAACGGTGTGGCTACTGAGAAAGTGAATTAAAAAGGAAAGACATAATATTTCTACCACTTTAAGAAAACTTTAGGCTTTGCTTTATATACTAAAACCATCCTAAAACTTTTCTTTTTCATAATCTCCTAAATCCAGGGCATAGGTCCTGGATTTTTTTGTTTTTAGAAAAGTCTGTAGCAACTAAAATCATTCCCTCTCTCACTCGCATCACAATGTAATCGTTTTTCTTATTTTTTTATCAAAATTTCTTATATTTCCTTGAAAGTCTCTAAAAATAGCGCTATAATAGGACTTAGGAAATGGAGGAAAAAAATTATGAAAGTACATTCTAATTTTACTGGACAAAAAGTCCACAAAAACGTCTGATTGCATTCTCATGTGCAACTGCTCTTGCAAGTTTTACTTTAATCGCAAGACCTGCCTTCGCTGAGGAAGCTAAAGCTGATAACGCATCAAACCTTGATGTGACTGCTACTACCACTGCGAATGTAGAAACTACAGCAGACCTCGTCGAAACAAAAGGTTGTCGAAGCACCTGTTACTACTGAAAAATGTGGCTAGCACAGAAAACACCACAAATGTCTCAGAACAAGCCTCAACTTCTACAGCAAGTTCTGAAACTGCCAGTGAAACAGCTTCAACAACTACAAGCGAAAGTCAAGCACCTGCAGAATCGGTCTCAGGCCAAACACGCGAAGCTGTAACTACAGACCGGGCTGCCAGTGAGGCTGCATCAGCAACCGCAGATACCAATAGTGAAACCAATGTTACCGGTGGTCAATATTATAGTGATAGCCTTGGTAACTGGTATTATAAGGATGCTAGTGGTAAGAACCTAACTGGTGCACAAAAAATCGATGGGATCAACGTTTATTTCGATGAAAATGGCATACAAGTCAAGGGAAACTTTTCAAAAAATAAACAATACTATGATGCAGATTCTGGTGCTCTTGTAACGGATTGTTATATTAATCATCTTGGTGGTGTTTACTATGTCGATAAAAATGGTGAACCATTAAAAGGCGCACAAACCATTCAAGGAAAACAAGTTTATTTCAATGATTACAACGGCCTTCAAGTTCGAGACGGATTTGCTAGCAATGAACACTTCTACGATAAAGATGGTAACCTTGTAACAGATAGCTATGTTTTTAGCACTAAATACAACTATAACAACACTATCTATCCTTTCTATGTTGATAAAAATGGCGACAAATTAAAAGGTGAACAAATCATCAATGGAAAATCTGTCTATTTCGATAAGTATGATGGAGCACAGGTGCGTAATAGCGTTGCTGACAATGGGCGTTTCTATGATCAAGATGGTAATTTAGTTGATCTAGGGAAAAAACACTACGTGTTCATCGATAACCATTGGTTCTATGTTGATGAAGATGGAAAGATACTTAAAGGTGAACAAGTCATTGATGGTGTGAAAGTTTACTTTACCCCTTATTACGGATATCAAATTAAAGGGGATTTTAATTCTGACGGCCAATTCTATGACAAGGATACTGGCGAGCTCGTGACAAACCGTTATATTCAATTAACACGCTACGAATCGAACGGCTCTATGGCTCCAACTCTAGAGACCCATTGGTATTATCTTGGGGCAGACGGAAAAGTGGTAACAGGTCCACAAGTTATTGACGGCGTTCGTGTCTACTTTAACTATAGAGGACACCAAGCAAAAGGAGACTTTGGCTACGATGGTTATTATTATGATAAAGACACTGGAGCACTCGTCAAAAATAGCTTTGTCTCCTTAGAGCAACCATCAGGAACCCTTATTTATTACCTCGATAACGAAGGCAATACAATTAAGGGAGAACAAATTATTAATGGTAAGCATCTCAACTTCGGTGAATACGGTATCCAAGTTAAGGGAAATTTCGCACCTAATGGACTTTTTTATGATGCAATTACAGGGGAACCTGTTACTAATCGTTATGTTCAAATCAATGACCAGAGTAACTCATATAATACCCTTGAAAATAAAGATAAATGGTTCTATATCGGTTCAGACTCTAAAGCTCTTAAAGGAGAGCAAGTCATTAATGGCGTAACCGTATTCTTTGACAAAGATGGGGTTCAAGCTAAAGGGATTTTCGCAGATGACGGTTTCTATTATGATAAAGATTCTGGAGCACGCGTTAATCTTGGCAACAATCAGTTTGTTCAAGTGAACGGTAACTGGTACTATCTTAATAACGAAGGTAAAATTGTAAAAGGTGAACAAGTCATTAATGGCAACAATTTTTACTTTGATAAAGATGGCAAGCAAGTTAAAGGGAACTTTGCTGAAAATGGAGCGTACTATGATGAAAATTCAGGAGTACAAGTAACCAATCGTTATGTTAACTTCAATAACAATTGGTATAGAATCGGTGCTAAAGGTACTCCTCTTAAAGGTGCCCATGTCGTTGATGGTCATAATGTTTTCTTTGACCAAGACGGTAAACAGATTAAGGGCGACTTCGCTTCGGATGGCTACTATTACAGTAAAAATTCAGGAGACCGAGTAGACTTAGGACAAAATCATTATCAAAGCATAAACAATAATTGGTATTATATTGGTAATGACGGCAAACGCCTTACTGGTGAACAAGTCATTGATGGTGTCGAGGTCTACTTCGATAGTACTGGTAAGCAGGTTAAAGGAAACTTTGCTGAAACGATTCATTTTACGATAAAGATAGTGGTGCCCGCCTTAAGGAACAATTTGTCGATTTGAATGGAAAGACTTATTATGTTGATGCTAAAGGCAAAAGACTTAGAGAAGGGGGAGTTCGAACTATCAATGGTAAAGAGTATACCTTTACGGGCGGTGCAGATCCCCACCTTGCTAGAGAAGAATTTCTATATCCTTACGGCTACTCTTCATTCTACGATTTGAATAACAAAGAAGTCAAAGGGCCTCAATTCGTTAAGGCCAAAAACGGTAATAGATATTACATTACCGCTTCTGGTCACGTCCCATTAGGGCTTCACATTATCAACGGAGAACTTTATATGTTTGATGCTCCGACAAATAAATATGCTGATGGTAGGGTTAGTGCGAATGGCTTGACTAAAGACTATTTCCCATCACTTATTCCTAATGGTAGCCATATCTATTACTTTGATAAGGAAACAGCTACTGCTATAAAAAATCAATATAAAGAGGTTAATGGTAACTGGTATTACTTTGGACTAATTGGTATGCACTAACCGGTGAACAAACTATTGATGGGGCTCATGTCTATTTCCATAGAGATGGCAAACAAGCTAAAGGGGAACTAGTCACTGTAAATGATAAACTTCATTATTATGATCCTAACAGTGGTGCACGTACTGAGAACACTACCCTCACTATCGAAGGTAAGACCTACCATTTTGATGCTGAGGGAAATGGAAAACTCCTCAATTAGTGTAAGTGAGCAGTAAGCATTATGAAAAAGTAATTCCATCTTCCACTTTAAGAAAACTTTAGGCTTTGCTTTATATACTATAACCATCCTAAAACTTTTCTTTTTCATAATCTCCTAAATCCAGGGCATAGGTCCTGGATTTTTTTGTTTTTAGAAAAGTCTGTAGCAACTAAAATCATCCCCTCTCTCACTCGCATCACAATGTAATCGTTTTCTTATTTTTGTCTAAATTTCTTATTTTTTCTTGAAAGTCTCTAAAATAGCGCTATAATAGGACTTAGGAAATGGAGGAAAAAGTATGAAAGTACATTCTAATTTTACTGGACCTAAGTCCAAAAACGTTTGATTGCATTCTCATGTGCAACTGCTCTTGCAAGTTTTGCCTTTATCGCAAGACCTGCCTTCGCTGAGGAAGCTAAAGCTGATAACTCATCAAACCTTGATGTGACTGCTGCTACCACTGCCAATGTGGAAACCACAGCAGACCTCGTAGAAACAAAGGTTGTCGAAGCTCCTGCTACTACTGAAAATGTGGCTAGCACAGAAAACACCACAAATGTCTCAGAACAAGCCTCAACTTCTACAGCAAGTTCTGAAACTGCCAGTGAAACAGCTTCAACAACTGCAAGCGAAAGTCAAGCACCTGCGGAATCAGCCACAGGCCAAACACGTGATGCTGTAACTACAGACCGAGCTGCCAATGAGACAGCTTCAGTACCTAATGAAACAAACGTCACTGGTGGTCAATACTATAGTGATGACCAAGGCAACTGGTATTATAAAGATGCCAGTGGTAAAAACCTCGTAGGCGAACAGACTATCGATGGCCAAAATGTTTATTTCCGCAGTAATGGGCAACAAGTTAAGGGGCCTTTACTCGATAGGAATAATAATCTATTTCGTTACTACGATGTTGATACTGGGCAACTATGGACGAATCGATACCTTGAATCCCAAGGTAATTGGTACTATTTAGGTAAAGATGGCTATCCACTCACTGGAGAACAAACTATCAATGGTCAAGAAGTCTACTTCGATTATAAAGGTGTTCAAATCAAAGGTGACTTTAGCGGAGAGGACTATAGCTATCCAGATCAAACTTTCTATTACGACTCTAACTCTGGTGCAAGGGTCCGAAAAGAAGGTCTAGTTCAGAATAAAAAGGCCAAACCTTTTACATCAAGAACGATGGTTCTAAATTTACAGGAATACGTGAAATTGATGGTAATATCTACTATTTCAAAGCACGTGAAGCTGCCTCTCCTGTTGATACCGGCGTCCTACAAAAAGGAATCAGCATTTTACTAGAAGAAGGGCAAAATTCACCACGTACTTATGGTTTTGGTACCCCTACTAATATTACCCGTCGCTACTATTTTGACTCAGTTACTGGTCAAGCCGTTAAAAATCGCTATGTCCAAGAAAATGATGGCTGGTACTATTATGGTGCAGATGGAAATGCTATTCGTCCTCAAGATGGTGAAGACAATATAGACGGTCAAATCGTTTACCTATATGCTAATGGTCGTCAAGCTAAGGGAGAGCTTGTTCTCGACAATGGTGTTCTTCGCTACTATGATCCTAATTCTGGAGCACGCGTCTCTAACACCACTCTAACAATTAATGGTATGACCTATCGATTTGATGAAAACGGCGTAGGTATGGATGCTCCTAACCCAAATGGTTATTATAGCGACGATAATGGAAACTGGTATTATAAGAACGTAAATGGAGACAACCTCACTGGTGCTCAAATCATTAACGGTCAAAAGTTATTTTTCCGCGACAATGGTCAACAGGTTAAAGGTGCTTATGGTGATTCCTACGGTGATTTATACGCATTCTACGATATTAATTCTGGAAATCTTGTAACCAATCGTTATGTTGAATACATGGGTAATTGGTTCTATGTAGGTAAAGACGGTAAGCCAGTCAAGGGAGCTCGAAATATCGATGGACAAGATGTCTTCTTCAACTATCGAGGGGTACAAGCTAAAGGAGGATTTGGTCAAGATGGCGTCTATATGCCTGAGTACTATTACGATAAAGATAATGGTCGCAAAGTAACCAAAGCTGGGTTTGTTAAAGATAACAGAGGCTTAACTTACTATCTTGACGAGAAAGGTAACAAAGTCCTTGGACTTCATGAAATCAATGGTGATTTATATTACTTCCGTCGAGGAGGTGCCTATAAGTACACCCAACTGGGTGACATGTGGCAAGACAGTATTAATTACATCGATGGTAAAATCTACTACTTCGGTCATGACGGTAGAGCAATTAAAAATCGTTTCTATCAATGGGGTAATTACTGGTACTACTTCTATGCGGATGGTTCAGCAGCTACTGGTGCCGTTCAGATTAATGGACAACAACTTTACTTCGATAAAAATCATGGTAGACAAGTTAAAGGCGCTTTTGCACCAGATGGTCACTACTACGATGAAAACTCTGGTGAACTCGTCACTAACCAAACACGTACTATCAAAGGTGTAACTTATCATTTTGATGAAAATGGTAACGCGACTAAAGTTTAAGCTATTCCTTACTTTAAGAAAACTTTAGGCTCTGCTCTATATACTATAATCATCCTAAAACTTTTCTTTTTCATAATCTCCTTATCCAGGGCACAGGTCCTGGATTTTTTTATTTTTTAAGTTCCTATGATTGCAAAAATTGTGACATTTGCCATTTACTCGCTTTCCTATGTAATCGTTTTCTTATTTTTGTCTAAATTTCTTATATTTTCTTGAAAGTCTCTAAAATAGCGCTATAATAGGACTTAGGAAATGGAGGAAAAAGTATGAAAGTACATTCTAATTTTACTGGACCTAAGTCCAAAAAACGTCTGATTGCATTCTCATGTGCAACTGCTCTTGCAGGTTTTGCCCTCATCGCAAAGCCTGCCTTCGCTGAGGAAGCTAAAGCTGATAACTCATCAAACCTTGATGTGAACGCTACTACCACTGCAAATGTGGAAACTACCGCAGACCTCGTAGAAACTAAGGTTGTCGAAGCTCCTGCTACTACTGAAAATTTAGGCACCACTCAAAGCACTACAAATGTCTCAGAACAAGCCACAACTTCTGCTGCAAGCTCTGAAGTTGTCAGTGAAACTGCCTCAACAACTGCAAACGAAAGCCAAACTCCTACAGAATCAGTTGCAGGCCAAACACGTGAAGCCGTAACTACAGACCGAGCTGCCAGCGAGACAGCTTCAGTACCTAATGAAACAAACGTCACTGGTGGTCAATACTATAGCGACGACCAAGGCTACTGGCATTACAAAGATGCTAGCGGTAAAGACCTGACTGGACCACAAACTATTGATGGCGTTAAGGTCTACTTCAATCCAGGCGGTGTTCAGGTTAAAGGGGGATTTGGCTGGGACGGTCACTATTATGACAAAGACTCTGGTGCTCTTGTTACTAATAAATTTGTTGAAGAATATGGTAGAACCTATTACGTTGATGAAAATGGTAATAAGGCAATTGGTTCTAAAGAAGTTAATGGAGCGTGGTATTACTTTGATCAGTATGGTGAACAACTTAAAGATAGATTTGCTTCTGATGACCGTTATTACGACGAAAACGGAAAACAAGTTGATTTCGGGACAAACCGCTATTTTGAATTAAACGGAAAATGGTACTATGCTGGAAATGATGGTGCTATTTTAAAGGGACCACAAACCATAGATGGAGTTAAGGTTTACTTCGACCAAGGCGGTGTTCAAGTGAAAGGTTATTTTGCCAGAGACTATTCTGACAATAATAAACGCTATTATGATAAAGATTCTGGTGCACTAGTCACTAACAACTACGTTATTGCATACGATAACTATACCCACCAAAATGAACGCTACTATGTGGATGAACAGGGTGTTCGTGTAAAAGGTGCTAAAACTATCAATGGTAAACAGGTTTACTTTACATATGATGGAAGACAAGTCTTCGACAATTTTGGTGACGATGGCTACTTCTATGGGCAAGATGGTAACCGAGTCGACCTAGGCACAAACCGTTATGTTCAAATTAAAGGCAACTGGTACTACATCGGTAACGATGGAAAAATCTTGACAGGTGAACAAACTATTGATGGCGCTCATGTCTACTTTGGCTATAACGGTATCCAAGTGAAAGGAGATTTTGACTACAACAAACAATTTCACGATAAAGACTCTGGAAATCTAGTTACTAATCGTTTCGTAACAGTTAAAGACAAAACCTACTTTATCGGTGCCGATAGCAAGGCCATCAAAGGAGCAACCGTCATCGACAACGTTGAATACTTCTTTGACAAAGAATCTGGCGCACAAGTTAAGGGAAATTTTGCTAGTAACGATAAATACTATGATGGAATTACTGGTGCGCTCGTAACCAATAGCTATGTCCAAGTTGGTAAAAACTGGTACTATGTAGGAAATGACGGAAAACCACTTAAAGGCTCTCAAACCATTAACAATGTTCCTGTATACTTTGACCCTTATGGGGGTAGACAAGCCAAAGGTATCTTTGGTAACGATGGCTACTTCTACGACAAAGATTCTGGTGCTAAAGTAGATTTGGGAACAAATCGCTATGTCCAAGTTAATGATAATTGGTACTACGTCAATGCTGAAGGTAAGATTCTAAAAGGGGACCAAATCATTGATGGAGTTCAAGTCAATTTTAATCCATATAACGGTATTCAAACTAAGGGGGAATTAGTTGATTCTAATGGTCGAGTAATCAGTGAAGAGAACTACAATACTTATGAAGCACCTAGTAAGTTCTATGATAAAAATTCTGGAGCTCTTGTAAAAGGTCAATACTTCAGCCATGATGGTAAATGGTACTATGCAGATGCACAAGGTAATATCCTTAAAGGCTCACAAACCATTGATGGGGTAGACGTTTACTTTGATGATGATGGTGTTCAAGCTAAAGATACTGTTCTTAATGGTTACTACTACGATAAAGATAGTGGTGCAGGGAAAGAACTCCCTCATGATCAGTTTATAAAGATTGGTGACGATTTATACTACCTTAGCAGTAATGGACGAACTGGGAATATAAATGTTGACGGGAAGAATTACTATGTTGAGCAAAACGGAAAGGTCCTTCGTGGTTCCTTTAACATCTATCAAAATCCACCTTACTATGATGATGAAACTGGCGAAGCTGTAGAAAAAACTGGTTTTGTTAATTCTCGTGGTAGTTGGTTCTACCTAGAAAATGGTAAAAAAGTCGCAGGTTTTAAAAAAATTGATGGGAAACTTTACTATTTCTCTGCCAATCCAATGAACAAATACGAAACGCACGAACAAGTTCGAGGAAAATTAGCTAGACCTAAATTTTACATTTCATTCCCTGACAATCCAGAAGAAAACCCAACTTACTACTTCGACGCCGAAACAGGTGCTGCGGTAACCAACCAATTCGTCTATGCAGATGGACACTGGTACTACTTCGGTAAGGATGGTAAGGCCCTCCTCTTCGATCAAGTGATCAATGGTCAACACCTCTACTTCGATTATGAAGGTAAACAAGTGAAGGGCGATTTCGTTACAGACTACAAGGGTACTCGTTATTACGATGAAAACTCTGGTGAGCTCGTCACCAACCAAACACGTACCATCAATGGTGTGACTTATCATTTTGATGAAAATGGACGTGCAAAGCAATTGTAAGAAATGTAAGAAAATCGACTAAAATTTTCTCACAAGACATCTAAACTAAAGGAAGTTGATTAATTTCAACTTCCTTTTTAAAATCCACGAAAATAATTTTTGTCTACTTTAAGAAAACTTTAGGCTTTGCTTTATATACTATAACCATCCTAAAACTTTTCTTTTTCATAATCTCCTAAATTCAGGACTCAGGTCCTGGATTTTTTTGTTTTTTATGAATCTTGGATTTAGTAAGAACTGGCAACATCTCACTTAATATGCAGATAAATATATGTTTTTCCCTTTTATCCACCCCTTCACATTAAAAGAAAACCTTTTTATTTTTAATATTGAAAAGGCTTTCTTATTGTCTTATAATATAAATTAAAAGGGGGTATTTATTATGGAAAAAAATGATAAGGCCAAAAAACACGCATCTAAAAAGTATCTTATTGCTTTTTCATGTGCATCTGCTCTTGCTAGTTTTGCACTTATTGCCGGAGCTGCTTTTGCGGATGAAGTAACTGCTAGTGAAACACTCAAGAATGACACGACAGCAAGTGTTACTGCCAATCTTGAAACAACAGCAGATTTAGTTGAAACAAAGAGTACTGAAGCAACATCTTCTACTGAAAGTTCAACAGATGCTCCAGAGTTAGTAAGTTCGGAATACACTAGAGAACCGGCCTCTGCAACCACTAATGAGAGTCAAGCTCCTACTGAAACAGCCATCGTTGAAGCACACGCCGTTTCAACAAGAGACAGTGCTGCTAGTGAAACAGCTACGGCAACTCCTGTTATCAATGAGGACGTAAACGTTACAGGCGGTCAATATTACAGCGACCAAAACGGCAAATGGCATTACAGAGATGCCAATGGTAAGGATCTGACTGGACCACAAACCATAGATGGGGTTCAAGTCTATTTCGATAAAGAAAATGGCATACAAGCTAAAGGCGTTTTTGCTAAAGACCCTAATGATGCTAAAAAACTAAATTTCTATGATAAAGATTCTGGTGCTCTTCTCAAAAATCAATTTATCGTTGCCTACAGCAACGATACAAAACAATATGAACGCTATTATCTAGATGATAAAGGGAATCCCGTGTATGGTGAGTATCGAATTAATCGTCGATCATCCTACTTTGACGATAAATTTGGGACTCAAATCATTGACCGCTTTGCTCCTAATGGACACTTTTACGATCAGGATGGTGTTTTCGTCAATTTAGGAACCAATCATTTTGTTGAAATCAAAGGAAAATGGTACTATCTCAATGATAGAGGACAAATTATAAAGGGCAGCCATATCATTAATGGGGCTCAGCTCTATTTCGATGAAAATGGTGTTCAAATAAAAGGGAATTTTGACAAGGATAACCGCTATTATGATGAACACACTGGTAAGCTAGTAACTAACCGATTCGTAACAGTTAAAGACAAAAACTACTTTATTGGCGCAAAAGGTATACCTGTGAAAGGTGCTACTCTTATTGATGGTAAAGAGTACTACTTCGATGATAAGACCGGTGCTCAAGTGAAAGGTGTGTTTGGAAGTAATGGTAAATACTACGATACTTCAACTGGTGCACTCGTGACCAACCGTTATGTCAATGTAGATAAATATTGGTACTATGTTGATGCTGAGGGCAAACCATTAAAAGGTTCACAAACCATAAATAATGTTCCTGTCTACTTTGATTCTTATTATGGGCGACAAGTTAAAGGTGATTTTGGAGACGACGGTTACTACTATGATAAAGACTCTGGTACGAGAATTACACTCGAAAAAAATCGTTACCATAATATTAATAACCATTGGTATTATGTCGGTTCAAATGGCAAAATCCTTAAAGGCGACCACATCATCAATGGTGTTCAGGTACATTTTGATAGGTTCTTTGGAACACAAGCTAAAGATGGCTTTGTAGATAAAGATGGTATTAGTGTTCTCTATGATAGCTTTGTTGTCTTTGGTATCCCAGTTAAGTATTATGACAAGGATACTGGTGAACTTGTTAAGGGGCGTTACTTTACAACTCGAGGTAAGTGGTTCTATGCAGATAAGCAAGGCAATATTCTAAAAGGTGCTCATACCATTGATGGTATCCCTGTCTACTTTGACGATCACCTCGGAACACAATTCAAAAACGTAGTTAAAAATGGCCACTACTATGATAAGGATACCGGTGAACAGAAGGAAGTCCCACGGAACCAATTTGTTCGTGCTGATAATGGGCTCTTCTATTATGATAAAGATGGTAAACCACTTTCTGGTTCTCATACCATTAATGGTGTAACCTATTCGTTCTATGAAAATGGACAAGCCCGTCAAGGAACTTTTGGGCCTTCCGGTTCAGGACCTTTCTACGATGAGGTTACTGGAGCAGCAGTCAGAGAAAAAAAGGGTTCCATCAAGTAGGTGGCGATTGGTACTATACTGATGAAAAATGGTAATAAACTTCTCGGTCTTCAAGAAATCGATGGGAAACTCTATTATCTCGATAATACAGAGTCTACAAGCTTAGTTACTGGTTATCTCGCAAAAGATAAAGTGCTTAGTCCTGAGCAAAAGAGTCTACTAGATATCCTCGGACATCTAGTAGTACTATCATCGAACCTAAAATCTACAGTTACTACTACTTTGACGCTGAAACAGGTGCTGCTGTAACCAATCAATTCGTTAATTGGAAGGGCAACTGGTACTACTTCGGTAACGATGGTAAGGCTCTTCTCTTTGATCAAGTTATCAATGGTCAACACCTCTACTTTGATTATGAAGGTAAACAAGTGAAGGGTGATTTCGTTACAGACTACAAGGGAACTCGTTACTACGATGAAAACTCTGGTGAGCTCGTCACCAACCAAACACGTACCATCAATGGTGTGACTTATCATTTTGATGAAAATGGACGTGCAAAGCAATTGTAGAGAATGTAGGAAAGTAGCCTAAATTTTTCTCAAAATATATCTATACTAAAGGAAGTTGATTAATTTCAACTTCCTTTTTAAGCATTTTCTTTAATCACATATCAAGAATAAAAGTACAAAATCAAGACTCCAATTTTGTACTTAGGTTAAAAAATAGATCAAAAAAGGTCCTCCCCCAACCTATAGGGAAGAACCTCTTTTTTTGAAGACTAATTTTTTATTTTAACTAACTATTTAGAAGAAGGGAAGGATTCTCTTTGTTATTAGTCTTCTTTCTTACGACGACGGCCCAAAAGACCTAGTCCAAGACCTGTAATCAAGGCTGACAAACCTGTCACTTCTGCAATATGTCCACTTTCTGTTCCTGTCTCTGGTAGAACTGCTTGTTCTTGAGGTTGAGCAACTTGTGGAGTTACTTCTTCAATAACAGTTGGACTTACTGGTTGTTCTGGTTTAACTGGTTGTTCTGGCTCCTCTGGTTTCTTAGGTGTTGGTACCTTAGGTTGTTCTGGAGGAGTTACAGGTTTATCAGGAGTAACCGGAACATAAATGATTGGTGTATCTTTACCTGGATCCTCTGGTGTTACAGGTGTTCCTGGTTGGATTGGTTGACCTGGTTTCGTTGGATCGTTTGGATCTGGCAAGTATGGCTTGTAACCTGGAATATCTGGCACAACCGGTTGACCTGGTTTCGTTGGATCTGTTGGATCGTTCGGATATTTAACACCTGGTGTTGATGGGAAGTTTGGATCATTTGGTGTTTCTGGTTTTGGAACCAAGTTTCCAAGTGGTTTGTAAGTAACAGTTTCTTCAAGGTTTTCTTGAGTAACTGTCTTAGAAGCAACACTTGCTTTATCAGCGTAGTAGCCTGTCAAACCTGGTGTTGGAACTGCAGCGTAGGCTGTCTTATCTGATGCCCATGGTGTCGCTGAAAGTTCTTTACCTGTAACTTTATCCAAGGTAAGGGTACGTGTCCATGTCGCCTTTTCAACATGATCTGCTGGGGCTGCTACCTTACCATCTGATACCACATACTTAACAGTAGATGTGACATCTTTCTTCCATTGATCTGTCGCTGGGTACTTAGGACTGTTTGGATCATTTGGATTGATTGGATCTGTTGGGTTATGTGGATCATTTGGTCCTACTGGTGTTTCACCATGTTTCAAGGTAACTGTCCATGTTTGATCTACTGAAGCATCGTTGTCGAAGTGAGCTCCTGCTGGGAATTCATCGCTAACGAGAACATAACCACGATCTTCATAGTACTTGATCTTGTCCGCAGTTGAGTAGTTGATAGCCTCACCTGATTTACCACCGATTTGATCATTGGCAAGGGTTTGACCTGTTGTTTGATCAACGTACGTGATCACTGCTTTTTGATCTGCTTTACGGTAAACAACTGGGGTATCAGTTCCTGGGTTAGATGGCGTTACATTTGGAATATCTGTCACATAACCTGGGATGACTGGTGTTGGAGTTACGCCACCCTTAGTTGGATCGTTTGGATCATTCGTATATTGTGGTGTTGGCGCATTTGGAATTGGGTTTCCATCTGGATCAACTGGAATGATCTTACCGAGTTCCTTGTAAACTACTTTGTCTGTAGCTTCTGGGTGTTCTGGAGTAACTGTCTTAGATCCAGCTTCCTTCTTATCGGCATAGTAATGTTCAACAACTGGAACTGTTTCTTTACCATAAGTGTGATTAGGTTGATCCCATGTTGTTGTACCATTTTTTTGTTTACCAGTAAAGGTGAAGTCATTTTGAACTTTAGCAGCTGGAGTATTATCGCCTGCTCCTTCAAACGTTACTGTTTGTTTCGTTGGTTGCGTTACATCATTTGTTTTTGGTACATAGATGATTGGTGTATCTTCCCCTGGTTTGTCAGGTGTTACAGGTGTTCCTGGTTGGATTGGTTGACCTGGTTTCGTTGGATCCTTTGGATCTGGAAGGTGTGGTTCATATCCTGGAACATCTGGCACGACCGGTTGACCTGGTTTCGTTGGATCTGTTGGATCGTTCGGATATTTAACACCTGGTGTTGATGGGAAGTTTGGATCGTTTGGTGTCACTGGTTTTGGAACCAAGTTTCCAAGTGGTTTGTAAGTAACTGTTTCTTCAAGGTTTTCTTGAGTAACAGCCTTAGAAGCAACACTTGCTTTATCAGCGTAGTAACCTGTCAAACCTGGTGTTGGAACTTCAGCGTAGGCTGTCTTATCTGATGCCCATGGTGTCGCTGAAAGTTCTTTACCTGTAACTTTATCCAAGGTAAGGGTACGTGTCCATGTCGCCTTTTCAACATGATCTGCTGGGGCTGCTACCTTACCATCTGATACCACATACTTAACAGTAGATGTGACATCTTTCTTCCATTGATCTGTCGCTGGGTACTTAGGACTGTTTGGATCATTTGGATTGATTGGATCTGTTGGGTTATGTGGATCATTTGGTCCTACTGGTGTTTCACCATGTTTCAAGGTAACTGTCCATGTTTGATCTACTGAAGCATCGTTGTCGAAGTGAGCTCCTGCTGGGAATTCATCGCTTACGAGAACATAACCACGATCTTCATAGTACTTAATCTTGTCCGCAGTTGAGTAGTTGATGGCCTCACCTGATTTACCACCGATTTGATCATTGGCAAGGGTTTGACCTGTTGTTTGATCAACGTACGTGATCACTGCTTTTTGATCTGCTTTACGGTAGACAACTGGGGTATCAGCTCCTGGGTTAGATGGTGTTACATTTGGAATGTCTGTCACATAACCTGGGATGACTGGTGTTGGTGTTACACCACCCTTAGTTGGATCGTTTGGATCATTCGTATATTGTGGTGTTGGCGCATTTGGAATTGGGTTGCCATCTGGGTCAACTGGAATGATCTTACCGAGTTCCTTATAAACCACTTTATCTGTAGCTTCTGGGTGTTCTGGTGTAACTGTCTTACCACCTGCTTCAGCTTTATCCGCATAATAGTGTTCAACGACTGGGACTTTTACTTTGCCATAGTCATGACTGTTTTCAGTCCATGTTGTTGTACCATCTGCTTGATTCTTCTTACCTGTGAAGGTATAGTCGCTTTGAACATCATCTTTTGGTGTGGTTGAACCAGCTCCTTCAAACGTTACTGTTTGTTTCGTTGGTTGCGTTACATCATTTGTTTTTGGTACATAGATGATTGGTGTATCTTCCCCTGGTTTGTCAGGTGTTACAGGTGTTCCTGGTTGGATTGGTTGACCTGGTTTCGTTGGATCCTTTGGATCTGGAAGGTGTGGTTCATATCCTGGAACATCTGGCACGACCGGTTGACCTGGTTTCGTTGGATCTGTTGGATCGTTCGGATATTTAACACCTGGTGTTGATGGGAAGTTTGGATCGTTTGGTGTCACTGGTTTTGGAACCAAGTTTCCAAGTGGTTTGTAAGTAACTGTTTCTTTAAGGTTTTCTTGAGTAACAGCCTTAGAAGCAACACTTGCTTTATCAGCGTAGTAACCTGTCAAACCTGGTGTTGGAACTTCAGCGTAGGCTGTCTTATCTGATGCCCATGGTGTCGCTGAAAGTTCTTTACCTGTAACTTTATCCAAGGTAAGGGTACGTGTCCATGTCGCCTTTTCAACATGATCTGCTGGGGCTGCTACCTTACCATCTGATACCACATACTTAACAGTAGATGTGACATCTTTCTTCCATTGATCTGTCGCTGGGTACTTAGGACTGTTTGGATCATTTGGATTGATTGGATCTGTTGGGTTATGTGGATCATTTGGTCCTACTGGTGTTTCACCATGTTTCAAGGTAACTGTCCATGTTTGATCTACTGAAGCATCGTTGTCGAAGTGAGCTCCTGCTGGGAATTCATCGCTAACGAGAACATAACCACGATCTTCATAGTACTTGATCTTGTCCGCAGTTGAGTAGTTGATAGCCTCACCTGATTTACCACCGATTTGATCATTGGCAAGGGTTTGACCTGTTGTTTGATCAACGTACGTGATCACTGCTTTTTGATCTGCTTTACGGTAAACAACTGGGGTATCAGTTCCTGGGTTAGATGGCGTTACATTTGGAATATCTGTCACATAACCTGGGATGACTGGTGTTGGAGTTACGCCACCCTTAGTTGGATCGTTTGGATCATTCGTATATTGTGGTGTTGGCGCATTTGGAATTGGGTTTCCATCTGGATCAACTGGAATGATCTTACCGAGTTCCTTGTAAACTACTTTGTCTGTAGCTTCTGGGTGTTCTGGAGTAACTGTCTTAGATCCAGCTTCCTTCTTATCGGCATAGTAATGTTCAACAACTGGAACTGTTTCTTTACCATAAGTGTGATTAGGTTGATCCCATGTTGTTGTACCATTTTTTTGTTTACCAGTAAAGGTGAAGTCATTTTGAACTTTAGCAGCTGGAGTATTATCGCCTGCTCCTTCAAACGTTACTGTTTGTTTCGTTGGTTGCGTTACATCATTTGTTTTTGGTACATAGATGATTGGTGTATCTTCCCCTGGTTTGTCAGGTGTTACAGGTGTTCCTGGTTGGATTGGTTGACCTGGTTTCGTTGGATCCTTTGGATCTGGCAAGTATGGCTTGTAACCTGGAATATCTGGCACGACCGGTTGACCTGGTTTCGTTGGATCTGTTGGATCGTTCGGATATTTAACACCTGGTGTTGATGGGAAGTTTGGATCATTTGGTGTTTCTGGTTTTGGAACCAAGTTTCCAAGTGGTTTGTAAGTAACAGTTTCTTCAAGGTTTTCTTGAGTAACTGTCTTAGAAGCAACACTTGCTTTATCAGCGTAGTAGCCTGTCAAACCTGGTGTTGGAACTGCAGCGTAGGCTGTCTTATCTGATGCCCATGGTGTCGCTGAAAGTTCTTTACCTGTAACTTTATCCAAGGTAAGGGTACGTGTCCATGTCGCCTTTTCAACATGATCTGCTGGGGCTGCTACCTTACCATCTGATACCACATACTTAACAGTAGATGTGACATCTTTCTTCCATTGATCTGTCGCTGGGTACTTAGGACTGTTTGGATCATTTGGATTGATTGGATCTGTTGGGTTATGTGGATCATTTGGTCCTACTGGTGTTTCACCATGTTTCAAGGTAACTGTCCATGTTTGATCTACTGAAGCATCGTTGTCGAAGTGAGCATCTTTTGGAAACTCATCGCTAACGAGAACATAACCACGATCTTCATAGTACTTAATCTTGTCCGCAGTTGAGTAGTTGATAGCCTCACCTGATTTACCACCGATTTGATCATTGGCAAGGGTTTGACCTGTTGTTTGGTCAACGTACGTGATAACTGCTTTTTGATCTGCCTTACGGTAGACAACTGGGGTATCAGCTCCTGGGTTAGATGGTGTCACATTTGGAATGTCTGTCACATAACCTGGGATGACTGGTGTTGGTGTGACACCACCCTTAGTTGGATCGTTTGGATCATTCGTATATTGTGGAGTTGGCGCATTTGGAATTGGGTTGCCATCTGGGTCAACCGGAATGATCTTACCGAGTTCCTTATAAACCACTTTATCTGTAGCTTCTGGGTGTTCTGGAGTAACTGTCTTACCACCTGCTTCAGCTTTATCCGCATAATAGTGTTCAACGACTGGGACTTTTACTTTGCCATAGTCATGACTGTTTTCAGTCCATGTTGTTGTACCATCTGCTTGATTCTTCTTACCTGTGAAAGTATAGTCGCTTTGAACATCATCTTTTGGTGTGGTTGAACCAGCTCCTTCAAACGTTACCGTTTGTTTTGTTGGTTGCGTTACATCATTTGTTTTTGGCACATAGATGATTGGCGTATCTTCCCCTGGTTTATCAGGTGTTACAGGTGTTCCTGGTTGGATTGGTTGACCTGGTTTCGTTGGATCCTTTGGATCTGGAAGGTGTGGTTCATAGCCTGGAACATCTGGAACGACTGGTTGACCTGGTTTCGTTGGGTCTGTTGGATCGTTCGGATATTTCACACCTGGTGTTGATGGGAAGTTTGGATCGTTTGGTGTCACTGGTTTTGGAACCAAGTTTCCAAGTGGTTTGTAAGTAACCGTTTCTTCAAGGTTTTCTTGAGTAACCGCCTTAGAAGCAACACTTGCTTTATCAGCGTAGTATCCTGTCAAACCTGGTGTTGGAACTGCAGCGTAGGCTGTCTTATCTGATGCCCATGGTGTCGCTGAAAGTTCTTTACCTGTGACTTTATCCAAGGTAAGGGTACGTGTCCATGTCGCGTTTTCTACGTGATCTGCTGGTGCAGCTACCTTACCATCTGATACCGCATACTTAACAGTTGATGTCACATCTTTCTTCCATTGATCTGTCGCTGGGTACTTAGGACTGTTTGGATCATTTGGATTGATTGGATCTGTTGGGTTATGTGGATCATTTGGTCCTACTGGGGTTTCACCATGTTTCAAGGTTACTGTCCATGTTTGATCGACTGACGCATCGTTATCGAAGTGGGCACCTGTTGGGAACTCATCGCTAACGAGAACATAACCACGATCTTCATAGTACTTGATCTTGTCCGCAGTTGAGTAGTTGATGGCCTCACCTGATTTACCACCGACTTGATCATTGGCAAGAGTTTGACCTGTTGTTTGATCAACGTACGTGATGACAGCTTTTTGATCGGCTTTAACATAAACAATCTTCGTATCTTGTGAAATTCGATCTGGATCACTTTCATCATTTGGTTCAATAGTTTTATCAACAATATTGTAACCCCATGCTTGTGGTTGTTCCTCCTTAATCACATATCCTGTTGGTGCATCTGGAATTTTAGTTTCTGCTGCTTCTTTAGGATTTGATGGATTATTGTTGTATGTTACAGATGTTGAATTAGGAATAACATTTCCATCTTCATCTACCTGAATAATCTTACCAAGTGGTTTATAGGTTACAACATCTTCAGCATTAGGATTGCCAGGAGTGACTGTTTTTCTACCTGCTTCAGACTTGTCAGCGTAATAACCAGAAACTACTGGAACACTTTCCCTACCGTAAGTATGACTGTTTTCAGTCCATGTTGTTGTACCATCTGCTTGATTCTTCTTACCTGTGAAAGTATAGTCATTTTGAATCTTATCTGAAGGTACCTGAGCTTTACCATCTGTACTTGTGTATTTAACAGTTTGTTTTGTTGGTTGCGTTACATCATTTGTTTTTGGCACATAGATGATTGGCGTATCTTCCCCTGGTTTATCAGGTGTTACAGGTGTTCCTGGTTGGATTGGTTGACCTGGTTTCGTTGGATCTTTTGGATCTGGAAGGTGTGGGTCATAGCCTGGAACATCTGGGACGACCGGTTGACCTGGTTTGGTTGGATCTGTTGGATCATTTGGATACTTCACACCTGGTGTTGATGGGAAGTTTGGATCGTTTGGTGTTTCTGGTTTTGGAACCAAGCTTCCAAGTGGTTTGTAAGTTACTGTCTCTTCAAGATTATCTTGAGTAACTTTCTTAGTTGGAACGCTTGCTTTATCCGCATAGTAGCCAGTGACATTTGGTGTTGGCACTGACGCATAATCCGTCTTATTAGCTACCCATGGTTCATTTGGATTAAGAATTTTACCTGTAACTTTATCAAGTTCCAAGGTACGTGTCCATTGTGCGTTTTGTACATTGTCATTTGGAGTCTGACTTCCTGCACCTACATAATGAACAGTTGATGTCACATCTTTCTTCCATTGATCCGTCGCTGGGTATTTAGGACTGTCTGGATCATTTGGATTGATTGGATCTGTTGGGTTATGTGGATCATTTGGTCCTACTGGAACTTTATCATGTTCCAACTTAACAGTGAATTCTTGATTTACAGAAGTATCATTATCATATTTCTTCTCATCTGCTGTTGAATTGGTGAAACCATCTTCCACTAGTTTGTAGCCTTTATTAACAAACTCTTGAATCTTATTAGCAGTTGAATAATCAATATTAGCTCCTGAATCACCTTCAACAGAATCACTAGCTAATTCTTTATTATTAGCAGACACATCAACATAGTGAATTGTAGCTTTCTGTTTTTCTTTCTTATAAACAACTACAGTTTCATAGCTTCCTAAATCAGATTTAGCTACAATATTACGCCAATAAGTGTCAGAAATTGTTCTACGACCTGCGCTAGTTTCAATGATAGTATCAGCTGGCGCAGTAGAAGGATTATAAGTATAAGAAGCAGCTACACTATCTGCATTGTCTCCTGCTTTTAGACCAGGAACATTGGTTGATAAAATTTCAGCCTTATAGCCACTTAACTTAGGAGATGTTACAGCAGTATAGTTGACAGTTTCGTCGTTTGTAGTTCCTGCTACTCTCCAACCTGTATCAGCTTTACCATCACCATCGATATCACCAACATTGTATTTTGCTTTACTGTAAGCAGTTAAGAATTCGTCACCATTACTTACAGTTGAATTCTTCAGAACATCTTTAAATTGGTTCTGATCAATAGCAACTTCAAGCGTACGATTCCAATCAGATGATTGAATGACGTCATCTTTAACTGGTGTACCATCTTCATAAACGTATTTAATAACGTTTTTATGGATAGCTGTAGGATTAATTGTGGAACCGTTGGAAATCCAAATGTTTGACGGTTATCACCAACAGGGTCGATACCATATGTTTTGTCAGTTGCTGAGATACCACCTGTAGATGAACCTGTTGGAACTGATTGTGCATTTGCAGGATTAATATCAGCATGGTTACTTTGGAAACCGGCAATACTCAATGCTCCACCTTGGATATTAGTCCAAACAGAACTTTGCTTGTTACGGCTTTGTGCATCTCTACCATCTTTATTCAATGAATAAACAGTATAAGTTCCAAGACCTGGATTAACGAGTGTTCCTGTTGGACCGTTAAATTCTACTCGGTTACCTGAACTAGCTGATTTATCTGAGATATAAAGAATATTACCGTGACCAATATCTTCAGGATTGTTACCTTGAGGAGTAGATGCAGGCAATTTACCTGTTACCTCTCCAGCAGAAAGACCATCTGATTTAGTATAACGTAGTAATGAGACATAAAGTGGGTTGTTAAATTGGAAGAAGGTATTAGAACTATTTCCCAAAGGTACCGAAATCAACTCCGCATAATAGTTAGTATTATCATCTCGGATATCTACGATAGAACCCTTATTAGCTTGGAATAGTGGTTGATTCTTTCGACCACTAGTAGAGTCAAGTGAAATAACATCATCCCAGGCATTATCACCACGATCATCCATTTGGACACGGAATGTTGCATAGTCATCTACGACAATGCGACCATTTTCATTTAGACCAATGTAGTTATAACCGTCATAGCTTCCTGAAGGGCCTCCACCACTCTTTGGACCTTTACCTACTGAGTGGAATGTATTGGTTGAATTTTTACCAAAATTAACTTTCGAATCATTACCTAAGTCAATCGCAACACCACGGCCTTTATTTTCAAATCGAACTTTAGAAGTTGCACCCGTTGTAAACTCAGCATTATTACCAGCCATCACACCATCACGACCATTTAATTCAAAGGTCGCACCGTCACCGATAATAACTTTACTTGGACCATTCTTACGATTGCTATTTTTAGTGCCATAACCACCAAAACGATCTTTATCTGTTACACCATCTCCAGGTCGATTGATACCAAGTGAAATACCTTGTCCGATACTAGTGTTAAGTACAAGTTTAGACTCTTTACCAGTTTCCACTGTACCGCCATCTGCCATAAAGATACCAGCATTATGATATCGAGCAGTATCTGTAGCATTGTCAGTATTCATGTTAATGGTTAGGTTAGCTCTATCTTGAACACTAACTTTAGCGCCACTTTCAAGAGTGATTGCATCCCCTTGAGAAGAACGGTTAAGTGTTAGACTAGCCCCCTCAGAAACAATGACAGCTTTAGCATCATGAATGTTTGATTCACGACGTTTATCTGATCTTCCAGCTTGTCCCACGTTACGTTGAACAAACTGAGTTTGTCCATTTCCAGATTGATAGCTATCACTAACAGTTGATGTTGTATTTCCTTTAATAACAACATTGGTGTTTCCACCACCACCATAAAGTGAAGAACCAACACTGGTTACATTGTCAAAAGTAACAGTATTTGGACCACTTGTCTTAGATAAATCAACAGGTCCCTTTGAGTTAGCTGATGCCAATTTAAGGCTTTTGAAGTTAAGTTCCCAAGCTGCACCAGTTAATTCTAAGGTATTTGACAAAAGGTCTAGACTAGCATTTTGATTTTCACCTTTGATTGTAAGTGGACGTGCTTGAGTGTTAATAGTGATTTTACGGTCAACAGATCCTGAACGTCCATTATCTGTATTACCATTATCACCTGCTGCTACGATATTACCTTTAACGGTAATTTCTTTAATACTACTGTCTTGAAGTGCTGCAACAAATTCACTCCAACTAGATACTTCTTTCTGAGCATCTACTGCTACTGTTGATGAAGCTGATGCTGCTGCACTCGTATCACGACGCGTACGACTAGCACGATTAGAATCATCTGAATTAGATGACTTTTGAGTTTTATCAGATGAATTTTCGTGATTATCAGTTTGACTCACTTTATCTGAATGATTCTCAACAGATGATTCTGAAACAGACTCATCAGATTCCTTTGCTGTCTCAGCCTGTGTTTTTGCTGTTTCTCCTGTTGATGCATCCGCAGAAGTTGTTACACTTGGAGTTAAATCAAGTGTTGCAGATGCAGACGTTTCAGCAGACGCTGAAACAACAGACGTAGGATCTGTCTGTTGTGTCGCAGTTGTTGAAGTAGTTACTAAACTACTCGAATCATCGCCGGTAACAGATGCCTCTGGTGTTACCGGTGTGTCGGTACTGGCAAGCTCATCAGCTTGTGCACCATGTGCTGCAAACAGTGCCGTTCCCAAAAGCACTGAGCAAACGCCGATTGAATATTTTCTCAAAGAAAAACGTTGGCGTCGATTAAAAAAATCTTTCATTTCATAAATTCCTCCCAATTGAATTATGATTCAATTGCCGTTGCTTAACTTTTATGCTGCAACCGTATTCTACTCCTTTATAATTTAACTGTCAATAAAATTTTCTGTTTTTTTACACTAGTTCGATTTTTATAAAAATACAAAATACATGTTACTTAAGTTAATGAAACAAAGATTACAATTACAAATCATCTTATTTTCATAATTTAATACCATATATTCGACATGTGAATTAAGATTAAAAATTAATAATATATTATAGTTTACAATATATTTATGTTATTTACAGTAAATTAGATTTTATCTAATTTATATAACTATTGATTAAAAACACGTGTTGTTTCTTAATGATGTTTCATTTTTTATATGTCTACCTAACTATGAAAAGAATACTAAGAGTAGACAAGATATTTCTCCTCCCAACCAAACACGTACCATCAATGGTGTGACTTATCACTTTGATGAAAATGGACGTGCGAAGCAATTGTAAAATAAGTCCGAAAATTGACTAAAATTATTCTTACTAGTCATACAGATAAAATCATAACCACCCGTCTAACGGGTGGTTTGATCAAGGGCTATAAGCCCATATTACCAGCCAGCGCCTAAAGACGCTGGCTTTCACTTTGTTCAAGCCTTATTGCTTTTGACTCGTCACAAGCCTCTCAAAGAGGCATTCGCATTACTTACCATTATCCCTAAAGGGATTTTCATATTCTTTAACGCTTAATTTGTCCAAAGCGATATCATGCTTCTCTTGTTCCTGGATATATTTCTTAATTGTGGCTTCATTTAGTCCTACCGTACTTACATAATATCCTTCTGCCCAAAAATGTCTGTTCCCAAATTTATATTTTAAATTGGCGTGTTTATCAAACATCATTAAGGCACTTTTACCTTTTAAATATCCCATAAAACTAGCTACACTCATTCGTGGTGGTATACTTACTAGCATGTGAACATGATCTGGCATTAAGTGGCCTTCTATTATTTCAACGCCTTTATATTGGCATAGTCTATGAAAAATCTCTCCCAGACTACTCCTATATTGATTATAGATTATTTTTCGTCTATACTTAGGTGTAAATACAATGTGGTACTTACACATCCATTTTGTATGTGATAAACTGTGAGCTTTTTGCGCCATAGTCTTAACTCCTTTCGTTTTACAATTGGCTTGAACACCCATATTGTAACTCGTTTGGAGTGTTTTTGTTATGACGGTTTAACCTTCGATGCGCACCCGCATAGCGGGTGGTTTATTTGTTTCGCACCTTCGGAGCGAAACGGACTTAAAGTCACAAAAAAACAAACAAAAAGCCAAAATCAGCATGCTGATTTTGGCTTTTTGTTAGGTAAAGAATTTATTGCTCCTTTTTCAGTCTTTTTAGGTGTTTATAAAGACCGAAGGCACGATCCAGTTGCATAGATTCGATAGGACGTTGGCCCTTGATATAGAGATTTCCATTGGTCGCATTCATCAACCCTGTCTTAGCAATGGCATAACCAGTAATCATTCCACTATAAAGGAATCTTTCCAGTTCCTTGACATCTAAAACTCGACTTGAAGGTTCAAGGGGACCATATTCTGCTTCATAAATATCTACAAGTCTTTTAAACTTATAGGCCGTTTTTATGGGCATATCTCCGATAGTTCCTTTTGAATAATAATGATAAAGATTCTGTGGGCTTAAGTCTGCAGAGGCTACCTCTTGACCGTTGGGCGAGTAAGGTTGTGATTTAATGAATGTATTGAGCTTACCAATATCGATGTGGGAGTCGCTAACATTTTCCTTAGGAACAGGGAAGTCATCCCTATCAATAATCTCCCTTCGTCTGATGGTAGCCAACAATTCATAAGGCTCAACTCTAAGTCTTTTTGAAAATTTTTCCAAAGTATCAAGCGAAACCGTTCCTCTTTGATTGATCAGGTTATAGTTGGTTTGAGCCATACCAGATGAGACTACAAAGGCTGTCATGCGTTCTCTGACTTCCCCCTCATCCATATCTTCCGTGATTTCCAGCTTCTTGCGAATGTTGTGCCACAAGTTTTGGGTGACCTGATCAGGATCTCTTGGAAACTCAAAAACCTCATGCTGATTATTTCGAGCTAAGAGCTTTCCAAGTGTAATGTTTTTTCCAGTCACCTTGGCCAGACCGTTAGTAATGGTTACAATCTTTAGGATATTTCCCTAGGCTTGTTCATAAAGAGCATCCGAAGGCTTCCTGCCGGAATCCCCGTGGCTTCTGAGAGCTCTCTGTAACTCTTTTTGTCTTTCCAAAATTCCCCCATACGAGCTTTTTCTGCATTTTCCCAGAAAAGCTCCTTAAGGGGTTTGGGGGCATTCGGCTCATCCGAAAATAGTCGTTTTGACATCATTGTCTCCCTCTAAAATTGCTGTTTATAAATTAGTCCAAATCTATTATCTCATATTTTTAATAAAAATCAAATCATTCCCTAATTAAATATATTTATAACTTTCTATTTGTGCTGATTTTTACAAGATAAAAAGGATTTAGCTCAGTTTTACACGGAACTAAATCCCTTACTTAGACAAACTATCGGAAGTCATAATAAAGCTCAAAAGTCATCGTATGCTGTTTAAAACTAATAGTTATTACGATAATCTCTTTACTTTGCGATTATCAACTCTATAAATGGCTAACATATCTAGTATAAGCCATGTATCACGGGGATAAGCGACATATCGTGTTGACCAGATTGGATTAAACTTTTGTTTATATTGTCTAAGACCACTAAAAGAATAGAAGCGATTGGTAAAGGCATAGATGAGATAAGCCACTTTTTCCTGTAAGAAACTATGTTTCTCAGTTCCTACATTTGACAATGGCGCCATACCTAAATCAAAGAAGGTAACTCCTTCTTCTTTAAAATGAAGTAATAATTTTACAAAAAGATAATCCATGATACCATTAGGGGCTGTCTTTAAGTCGTAACGCATCAGGTCAATGCTTGCTTCGTTAGGTCCATTGCTAGCTAAAAAGGTAACGAAAGCCTGAATGTTATCTTCCTCATCACTTACAAGAGCTATTGGAGCTAATTGAATGTACTTTTCATCAAAATAGCCAAGTGAAAAACCTTTTTCTTGGCGACCATCTAGCCAACTATCCGATATTTCTTTTAGGGTATTAAGCATCTTTTTATCAAAAGGCGGTTGTAATACTTGAAATTGATATCCTTTATTTTCTAGCTTATTCACAACCGTTCTAAACTTCTTCCCGTGTTTTCCTTCAGTTGTAAATTCATCGAGTGATACCTGAGCAGTCTCACCAAACTTCATAAAGTCGTATCCATATTCATGAAGTAAAAGGGTTGTTTCTTGATTAACTTCATAGAAAATAACAGAGATATTTGCATTCTCCGCTTCTGCTAGAAACTGTGATAAGCCTTTTTCTAAGTAGCCTAAGTGTGCTAGTGGATCCGACATAACAACACACTTGTTATTTTCAATTGCGAATTGGAAAACAACTTTGTCTTGACCATCCTCCTGGTACCAATAAAGATATTTATCACCTAAAAAAGCTAAGGCAGCATCTAAATTTAAATTTGGGATTGTTGCGATAAAGTCTTGGTATCGTTGTTTATCGAAAACTTCTCCGAAGTTCTCTTTAATTTTATTACTTTCACGAAGAACCAAAACATACAAAATAACCAATATCAGAGATAAACCAAGAAAATGAATCCAGTGTGTAACCAGATGAGAGAGATGTTTTAACTTAAACACATGATGTGGATTCAAATGTCCTAACAAAACAAGCGTCAAGAAGAAACTACCACCAATATAGGATATATCTTTATAACAATCTTCCCAAGCATAAATATAATGTCTGCGAACAAATGTATCCTTATTCCACCATACGAGAAACAAGAGAACCACTAAGAAAAGACTACTTGGTAATGAAAAACTACCAATATTCAAATAAACAAGACTTACTAGCCCTAGGACAGTAGCCAGTGTTAACGTAAATTTTAAACGTCGTTTAACTAATCTTGCTAAAAGGAAGAACAGAACACCAAGAACAATACTAGGAAGTTGAAAAACAAACTGTCCAGTGCTAGGTGTAAGTTCTCTAAGCAAAGGAAGATGTCCTAATTCTTGAGGAACTATAGCTGAAACGATAAGAAAGAAACCAAAGAGTCGCAACCCCCAAACCAATACTATAGCGGATAAGGCTTCAATGACCTTTTGAGGAATTCCTAAATATTTCTCATTAAGTCGTCCACCCATATTCTTTAAGAATAAAACTACTCCTAAACAAAAAGGGAGAATATAATAGAATAACCGAAATACAAGTAACCAACTTAGTGCCTGAGCTTTATCAATCCCAAGACCAACTAAACCAGATACCATAATTAAATCAAAACTACCTAGACTACCTGGAATCATTGACATAATCCCAATTGTAATAGCAATCATAAAGAGGGGAATTACATCATAACTTGGTAAATTATAGCCCAAAATATACCCAACCAAAAGGAAAAAACTTAGTACACAAGCCCAATCAAGGGCAGAAGCTAATACTAAAGATAAAATTGTCTTTCCACCCAGCTGGCCAAAATAGGCCCAATTTTTTCTATTTGAAACAAATAAAACAATTGGGAGATAGAGACTAGCTCCTAAAAGGACTGGCCAATACTGCTTAATACCAATTGATAAAGGGAATAAACCTGTCAAAACCAAGCTTATCAGGGCAAACAGTGAAAATCCACTCATGAAATAAGGAATGACACGAGAAATGCCCTGCATACTTTTTTCAGGTCGTTCTTCATCTCCATAGAAAGAATATCGTAAACCAATATCTACCAAGCCGGCAAAGCCAATCATATTATTCAAGCTATTAATGGTCCAGCTAGTTTCTAGTAAGTAAGATAATTTTTGTTTCTGATTTAGCTCTTTATTTAAGATACTATCATAGAAGATCATTGGCGCAACAGCCATAAAACCAAACAATGCTAAAAAGATGACATTTAGTGGAGACAGTTTCCCCAGTATTTCTACAATCTTATCAAACGAAATCGTCTTAAAAAGTCTAGTTATCTCTACAATAACTAGACTAGCAATAGATAGAAATAAAACGAGTTTGATAAGTGTTTGCCATTTTTTAACCCAATTTAAAAATATTTGCAAACTCTACTCCTTTTATCCTAATAATGTCTGTAAAATCGGAATCACAATCACAAATAAAACCGTACTGAGAGTGACCACATTCGTTGAAAACTCAACATCGCCTTTACCTTGATTGGCAAGGATAGGAAGAACTGCCAAGGCTGGTGTTGCAGATTGAATCATAAAGGTTCTAAATTCTGGTGCTACCATATTTGGAGAGAAGAATTTCAAAACCAGGAGCATGATGACAGGTGCAAGGATAAAACGTCCAACCAGTGTGATGATAGTATCTTTATCAAAGCGAATAGTCTGAAGCCCTGCCTTAGCTAGGACGATACCAATATAGACAAGAGATAACGGCGTTGTTAAACTACCAATATAAGTCAAAGTACTTTCCGCAAAACTTGGGACAGGAATACTTAACACCAAAAATACGAGGGCTACGAGAAATCCTAATAAAGGAGCTGGGAAGAGCTTCTTCCAATTAAATTTTTGAGCCTGTTTTGAAGCCCCTTCTTTGCTATCAGAAGTCATCAGATAGACACCTAAGGTCCAAGTAGAGACAGTATTTGTAATATAATACACCAAGAAGTAAGGAAGGGCTTGATTTCCAAACAGAGCGATATTTAAAGGCAAACCAATGAAAATAGTATTGGCATTAACAAAGGTATTAATCATGGTTCCTCGACGACCTGGGCGCACTTTAAAAACTTTCACTGCGATAAAGGCCGCTAGGTAACCAAGAATGAAGGCGATAAACGTATACAACAAACCGCCAGACAAGCTAATTAGCTTATCTAAAGTTAAATATTTAAGAACAGAGGTAAAAATCGCAACTGGCATGGCCACGTTCATAATGAGTTTAGATAAGTCATTTCCAAAACTCTCTTTAAACCACCCACGGACCTGTAAGAAATAACCAAGAATGATGATGACGATAATGGGTACAATACTCTGAATCGAAGTTAAAAATATTTCCATAATCTTCCTTTCTATATATTAGGATATACAGTAAAAGGCGTACGAGGCATCTAGTCGCACTCGTACACCTCCATTAAATTTACTTATTTATATTCTGGATACCATTTCAAATCACGGACTGCTTTTAGCCATATCTGTTTCTTCAGCACGCGCAAGACCTTGTTCTTGCGCTTTTTTAGCAACTGCTTCTGCTACTTTGATAGAAACATCAGCTACATACTTGAATGGAGGCAAGACTGGTGCTCCTGGTTCGCCTGGATTGACAATACCACTCAATGAATGTGCGGCAGCTCCAATCATTTCATCCGTCAAAAGACTCGCTTCAGAAGCCAGCATACCAAGTCCGAGACCTGGATAAATCAGGGCATTATTCGCTTGACCAATCACGTAGTCCACACCTTTATAGGAAACTGTACCAGCTGGAATTCCTGTCGCAACAAATGCTTTTCCGTCTGACCATTCAATCAAATCTTTGGCACTTGCCTCAGCTAGTTTGGTTGGGTTTGACAATGGGAAAATGATAGGACGTTCTGTGTTTTCACACATAGCTTCTACAATTTCTTTTGTGAAAGTATTCGGCTGAGTTGAAGTTCCCACAAGAATCGTTGGTTTAACCGTCTTCACTACTTCAAGAAGGTCCGTCAACTTGTCTGCATTGGCAAAATCAGAGCGTTTCTTAGCAAATGGTTTTTGTTCCGGAGTTAGGTCGTCCATGTCATCAAAGAGGAGACCTTGTTTATCCACCATAAAGAAGCGTTTATAAGCTTCTTCTTCAGGCAGACCTTCACTAACCATTTCGCGAAGGACACGAGAGGCAATCCCTGCACCAGCAGTCCCACCACCATAGCAGAGATAAACTTGATCCGTTAATTTTTCTCCTGTAATATCCAATGAACCAAAGATTCCACCGAGGGTTACAATACCAGTTCCTTGAATATCATCGTTAAAGGTTGGGATTTGTTTTCGATATTTTTCAAGGATGTTGGCAGCGTTTAAGCGACCGAAATCTTCCCAGTGAAGGTAGAGTTTAGGGAAAAGACGTTCTGCAGTTTGGACAAATTGATCGATAAAATCATAGTAACGATCACCACGTACACGTTCGTGACGATTTCCCAAGTAATTAGGATTGTTACGTAATTCTTCACGGTTGGTACCTGCATCAATGACCAAAGGAAGCACCATTGAAGGATCGATTCCTGCAGCTCCAGTATAGACCATCAGTTTCCCAACAGAAATATCGACACCATTTGTACCCCAGTCACCAATACCAAGAATACCTTCTGCATCTGTCACAACAATGAGACGAATTTCACGGTCCCCTGCTGCATTTTTCAAAGTTGCTTCGATATTTTCAGGATGATTGATATCAAGATATGCGGCATATTGTGGATCTACAAAGAGGTCGCTATAACCCTCAATGGTATCAGCAATGGTTGGGTCATAGACAATGGGATTAAACTCTTCCAAATGTTGAGCAAATAGGTAGTAAAAAAGAGTACGATTTGTATTAAAAATTTCCATTAGGAACAAACGTTTTTCCAAATCGTTGACCTTCGTTTGCATTTGCGCATAAGTTTGCGTTGCTTGTTCTTCAATGGTTTGAACGTAAGGTGGCAAGAGTCCAACCAAACCTAACTCCTGACGTTCTTCCAAAGTAAAGGCAGTTCCTTTGTTAAGGAAAGGGTTGTTTAAAATATCATGTGCAGTCATAATGCGACCTCCTTTTTCTATATTATACTACCATTTATGTACGATTAAAAGAACAGTGTATCATTTAATGTCCGTTAATTTCTTTTATGCTATAATGGACAATAATAATCTTATATCGTACTTCGTATTGTTTAAAAAGTTATTTTTGTCAATTAAAACTTGTATTCTGTTTATATGACAACTAAAAATTATTTACAAAAATATATTTCACAAAAGGTGAAATATTTTCGCACACAAAATAAAATGAGCCAAGAGGAACTTTCGGAACAGGCAGGACTCGGACTCAAGTATATCAATCAACTAGAAAACCAAAATGTGAATCTGACCATTCACAGTCTAGAAAAAGTGATTGTTGCCTTAAACTTGACGCCAGAGGAATTTTTCAATTTTAACAGCCTCGAGGCCACCACTGACAGAACCGATAACCTCTCACTGAAAAGAGTTAACATGAAGCTAAAACAACTTCCTGCTACAAAGAGGGAGAAACTCTTAACCATCTTTGAAGATATTTTAGATAGCCTGTAGTTGCCTCCTGACTCATCATCGTATTTTAACTCATTAAAAAACTTATAGTCAAATACGTAACCACGGATAAGATTTACTTATCACTTCAGCCGACTTTGACTATATATATATCCTTTTAACATGCTTTTGAAAGTGAGATTTTATGAACCTTAAAGACTTATACTACTTTTATGACCTAAGTAACTTACAATCTTTCACTGATGTAGCCCGAAAACATGAGGTGAGTCAACCATCCATTTCTTATGCGATTAAACGATTAGAAAAAGAGTTTCATTGTCAACTAATTATGCATGACCCTTCTCACAGAACCTTTAAATTAACACCACAAGGTGATATTTTATTGCGACATATAAAAAAAGTGCTTCCAGAACTTCAAGGTGCCAAAAAGGAAATACTACGAAGCATTTCTTCCTATGATACAATCGGATTCCCACCTCTTATTATTGACTATATTGTTCGTAAAGAACCTGCTTTTATTGAAAATGTCTCAGCACTTCGAAATATTCACCCTATACAAGAGGGCTCTATTGAACTTTTAGATCTCTTATCTAGGGGAGAACTAGATGCCAGTTTTATTGGAAGCTTAGAACCTATTATTGATAAACGATTTTCAGTTAAAAACCTTATGACAAGTGATCTTTATTATATTCTGCCTTCAGGACACCCATTAGCAGATAAAGAAGCTATCGCTTTTTCTGACGTTATAAATGAAGATTTTATTATTTTAGACGAACATTTTGTTCATCTAAAAGCATTTCAACATCTGAATGACCAACACCATCATGCTGCAACACCATTCTTTCAAACTGATGATGTTAATTTGCTTAAACAACTTCTTCGCAAAAAGGTTGGTATCAGTCTTCTTTCTGAAATCGCTATAACAAAGGAAGACAAAGATCTAATTGCTATTCCAATGGTTAAGAATGAACGTCTGACCCTTTATGTGTCTCTTATCACCCTCAAGGAAAATAATCTTCATCCTAAGGTTCTCAACTTCTTAAAAGAACTATTTAGCTAAAAGAGACAGTATTATGTTAATTTAGATATTATCTAACCATAAAAAACAACTCCCCTCGTACTTAACGAAGGGAGTTGTTTGACTAATAATTCCAGTTTACCAAGAGATAAATTAAGCTCGAGCCAAACATATCTGCTAAGGCATGAACGAGGAAAAATGGAAGCAAGTTTTTAACCTTGTATTTATAAAGGAAATAATAGAGGAGACCAAAGGCCACACCGATAACCAGAGCCCATAGCATACCCTGATAGGTATGGAAGGACACACGAACAACGGTTGAAAAGAGCAAGACCAACCACTTATACTTATCCTTAACCGAGGTCAAGAGTCCTAGGAAGAAAAATTCTTCGTAGAAACCGTTGAGCAAACCATAAGCAATCGCCATAGGTGACAATGCCATAAACTTATCAATCACAGCCATAGGGCTAATAAAAGCTAGAACCTGAGGACTAAAATAATTATATTGTCCTGACAAAGTACTTACCATATCAGCAAATAAGCCCATGATAGCGAAATAAAGGGTACCCAAAAGAGAACAGACCACTTTAGACGGATTGGCAATTGTTTAAAGTCAAAATGACGTATCCAGAGATAAATAATCGCTAAGGCTAGGAGGATAATCTGCAAGGTGAAATTGCTAGAGTAAGCTGCTCCTTCACTGGCTGTATTTGTTGATGTCTCACTGATTGCGGTAGAAAGGCTTGGAGACAAACTGGCCAAATACATCTGTGTCGAACGAACAATAAACTGACCAAACATAATCAGCGTAACAATACCGATATCAAACCATCTCAGTTCCTTGAGCGGCTGGTCAGGATGAATTTTCTTAAGTAAAGACATGGGCCTTCCCTTCCTTCTAGTATCTTCATCGAAGACTGGTTAATTCTTTAAGGTTATTATAAGTCATAAACCTTAAAGCAACACTAAAATTTGCAGTAAGATTAGTATTTCATTTAAGAAAAGAAAAAGCAAGGGAAAGCATGTTTCCTTTGCTTCAAACTTGTTATTAATCATTCTTTTTGACTACGCTAACTAAGACAAGGAGTTGGAAAATGGCTAGAGCAAATAAGACCATAAAGCCATTTCGACTACCTTGAGCCGTTGCTTGTGCAAAGTCAACCTTGTGATTAGCTTGACTCATAGCAACAATTAGAGAGGCTAACGTTGTTCCCACTGCTCCTGCAAATTGTTGGAGCGTGTTAAAGATGGCATTGGCATCAGCGCGTTGATCTAGCGACAGTTGTTTCTGTCCATTGGTCATGACATTACCAAAGGAAACGCCAAGCCCCGTCATGAAATCATATAAAAGACGAGGATTAACGTATTGGAAAGAGAGAGACCAAACAAGCTAAATAACAACTGAGCGAGTACGATAAGGATTGCTCCAATCAGAATCGGTTTACGAGCTCCCATCTTATCTAAAATGATACCCGAGAACGGAGCGAATCCTGCACCGATAATAGCACCTGGAAGCAACATTAAGGCTGCAGAAGTTGTATTCGAGTGGTTAACCAATTGCACATAGTTTGGCAAGAGGAAACTCATCGCAAGGGATCCCAATTGGAAGGAGAAGAAAGCGATGATATGACCTGTCAGTTTATGATTTTTTAAAATAGAGAGGTTGATAATAGGGTTGTCCAATGTTGTTGAACGCCAAATCAAAAGGACAAGACCTAAGATACCAATCAAAAGCCATCCAAGAACTGAGAAACTAACGAAAGCATGGTCAGCAACCCCATGAAGGCCTAAAATCAAGCCCAAGAAAAGAAAGATAGTAGCTAGTAGACTGAGGATATCTAAAGATTCACGTTGCACATCACTCTTTTGCTCAATTGAACGTAGCCTGCAATCAGTGAAGCCAAGAGGATAGGAAACTGGACGAGGAAGATAGAACGCCAACCAAAGTGCGCTGTCAAGAGACCACCAACAGTTGGTCCAATCGCTGGTGCAACGGCTGTAATCAGTGTCCCAACTCCCATCATCAGACCAATCTTACGACTTGGTACCTGCTCCAAAATAATGTTAAACATGAGAGGTAGGGCAAAACCAACACCCATCCCTTGAACCAATCGTCCCAAAACAACAAAGCCGAAACTAGGCGCTATAAAGTCGATGAGGACACCTAAAATAGACAAGAGGTTTGCGACCAGAAAGATGGTTTTCATCTTAAACGAGCGCTTGAGATAGGCAGATAAGGGAACCACACAAGCGACCACTAGGAGATAAATTGTTGTAACCCATTGTACGGTTGACGTATTGACTGAAAATGCCTTCATCAATACGGGAAAGGTGATGTTCATAGCTGTTTCACCAGCTACTCCACAAAATGAAAGGATTCCTGTCGCAAAGATGGCACACAGGACCTTGGTGGAGATTTTTTCGTCTGACATAAGTATTTGTTCCTCCTAGATAAACTTAAATATTACGGTAGTGTTGTAAAATCTTGAGAAAGACTTCTCTCTCTTTAGCTGAAAATTGCTGGGCAAACTCTTCTTCCTCTTTTCGAAGATAAGATTGACAGGCAGAAGCGATGTTAAGGGCTTTATCCGTTAAAACGACCGCCTTTTGCCTTGCATCTTTTGAAGATGTGTGGCGTTCAATCAGGCCTTTCTTCTCCATTCGCTGTAAGAGCACTGTCGTTGTCGAACGCTGAATCTCAAATTCGTGCTCAATGTCCCGTTGAAAGACTTCTTGATCCGCATGATTGGTTATAAAATCAATGACAGCCATCTGATTTCCAGTCAAATCATATTGCCTAGCAAACTGGTCAAAATGACGCATCATATTATTATTGGCTTGTTTTAACAAGCGTCCAAAATGGTCCAAAAAAATGACTCCTTAACTATATTGTTAGCTAACTAGCAGTATAGAAGAATTATTAGCTCAAGTCAATAGATTCTTTCAAAAAATAGAAAACTCAAGGACCTAGAATCCTTGAGTTGCTATATTTAGTCTTTCTTTACAGGAATTTCCTTAATCACACGCGCCGGATTCCCACCTAGAACCACATTGTCACCAAAGGACTTAGTCACAACGGCTCCTGCTCCAGCAACTACATTATCCCCTAAGGTCACTCCTGGAAGGATAATCACGCCTCCACCGGCCCAGAAATTATCACCGATCGTAATTGGAGCACCATATTCAATGCCTGAATTACGCTCGGTTGGATCAAGCGGATGCAAGGGCGTCAAAAACTGACAATTAGGGCCAATCATGGCATTGTCACCAATCGTGATAGGACAGATATCCAACATGGTCAAATTCCAGTTGGAATAAAAATTTTCACCGATATGGATATTAACACCGTAATCCGTAACGAACTGAGGATTCATGGCAATATTTTCACCAGTCGAACCAAACCAGGATTTGACAATCTCTGCCCTCTTGAGACGGTCAGGTTCAGCATTGAAGGCCCATTGTTTTTCTCTTGAGCTGGCCGCTAGAGCACGTAACTCAGGATCGCTTGGTTTATAAAAGTCACCTGCAATCATTTTTTCATATTCAGTTGGCATGGCATACTCCTTTTTGCTTCTTCTCCTATATTGTAGTATAGAAGTGATGTTACCACAAGAGATACTCCCATACAAAAGTATGTAAAGTCTTTATTCGACTTAATTATATATCGATTGTCTCACCAACAGCTAAAACCCTATAACCTGCTGCTTCAACTTCTTTTTTAGTTGTCTTGTAATGACTATAATCATCAATATGAATGGGATAAATCCTTTTAGGTTGAAGGAGGTCATTCATTCGGTTTAACATTTTTAAGTCCATGGTAAATGGTCCACCAAAAGAACCTGATTTTACAGCACCTAAATTAGCAAAAATAGCATCTATATTTTTAGGGACATTTTGGGTTAAGTCTGGGTACAAAACAGTATCACCGGTAAAATAAATAACTTTAGTTTCTGACGAACTGGTGATTGTTAGTTGATAGCCATTTACCTTACCAACTATCTTTCGCATGATGTAATTACTGGCATGATAAGCCGGTAAGGCTTTAATGGTAATACAGTAGTTAGCGACTTGAAATGCTTGTTCTTCTCCCCATCTTAAAACACTATTATTTAAACATGGCACCCCATCTAAAATTTTCCTATTAGGAGAAATGACCGTCTTCTCTTTCAGATAATCTTTCCCTACATCATCCAAATGATCTTGATGTCCATGAGTAATTAGCCATACATCAACTTTGCTAAGAAGAGACTCATCCTTATGAACATGAGTTTGTTTCTCGGAGACAAATCCTTTAAAAGGGACCAAAGTTCCCTTAGGTGATAAGTCAGGATCAATTCCGATAAAAAATTGATTATCAATAGAGATGACGCCACATGCAACGCCACAATAAGTAAACGAAATAGACATAGTACCTCTTTTTATAACAAGCGACAAGTTGAAAAACTAGACATTAACAATTATGGAATGAGCATTTAAGTGCATAGCTCTTGTAACTAGATTATAGTTTTTATCATCAATTTAATCAATGTCTGTTTACGTTTTGACGCCTTCTTTTACGTTTATAATACTTAGTTTCCACAGACCTCAGTTAGGTAATCCACAAAAAAATCCCAAGTGCACTAAGCAACTTGAGATTTTCTTTCTGTCTGGGCATGCCTGAGTCATTCAGGGCTTTATATTATTTGTCCTTTTGATCTTTATGGTCTTTTTTATTTTTCTTTTTACGTCCGTTGCGGCCAAGTCCTAGACCTGTTACCGATACGGTGAAGCCTGCGATATTGATGGTTTCTTCAATCTTACCTTTACTTGCTTCTTCCTCATTTGAGAGATTAATTGGCATCTTGTGTTTAGAGCCTTTACCCTCAGCTTGACTTGAAACAGGTGCTTCAAAGTCATCGCCTGGTCCATAAGTGACTGGTCCATCATGAGCTTCCACTTGCTCTTCGACTTGGTCGAGAACTTCTAGGTCTTGGATCTCTTCAACAACGATATCGTCTGCCTTGTCTTCCTTAGGTTTACCGTTGATATCACCTGTTAATGGGATATAGACAACGGTTTCCTCAAGGTTACGTTGACCTACTGTCTTACCTTCAACCTTATCCTTATCAGCGCTATAGCCTTCTACTTCAGGAGTGATGACTGTTTCAAACTGACCTTTATTTGAAGTCCAGTAGCTTGAACCAAGCTCTTCACCTGTAACCTTATCAATAGTCAAACTACGTGTCCATTGAGCAGTTTGGATGTTATTGGCAGGAAGTTCTGCTTGTCCATCGCTAGATGTGTAGAGAACTGTGAAGGTTACGTCTTTGATGTAGCTTTCGCGTTCTGGCCATTTGGCACCATCTGGATTTGCTGGGTTGATTGGTGTACCAGCTTCTTGGATGTTATCTGGACCTACTTGAACGGTACCATGACGAAGGGTAACCATGAAGTTTTGGTCAACATGTGAATCACCATCAAAGATCACACCGTTTGTGAAGCCATCAGCAAGAAGGGTATAACCACGGTCGCTATAGTACTTGATACGTTCGATTGTTGAGTATTCAATCACTTCGCCTGATTTACCAAGCAAGTCGACCACTTCAAGTTTCTTACGAGTTGTACCGTCAACATAAGTGACTGTAGCTTTCTGAGCATCCTTGAGGTAAGTAACCACTTCCATGATTTCAGGTGTTTCTACAGAAACCTCTGTCATTTCAGCGACTTCCATACGGTCTGGTGTGAATCCGACAACCTCTGGTGAAGGAACAGCTGAGAAGCCAGCTTGAGTACTTGACCACGCTTCATAATTGATAGCGCCTGTCACAAGGTTAACATTAGCCAAACGTTTGAAGTCAAGCACTTCAACGTAATCATCGCTAGCCAAGCCGCCTTCTTCGAAGACATACTGGATAGTACGTGTCACATCGGCACGGTTTTCAAGCATCTCTACGCTACTTGGCCAAACTGGGCTATTCATATCGTTTGGATCTACGACTTCACCTGCAACTGGTGCTGGCATATCTGGATCAACAAGAACCAAACGTTCACGAAGAACAACTTCGAAGACTTGGTCAAAGTCAGAGTCACCATTGTAAGTGTGGTCAAAGGCTTCGGCATAACCATCGTTAACAAGTTCATAACCTTGTTTGAGCAAGTTTGCGATTTGTTCATCAGTAGAGTAGTCAATCTTCTCACCTGAGCTTCCGACAACAACATCACGAGTCAATTCTGACTTATCAAGCTCATTCATGTAAAGGATAATAGCTTTTTGCTCATCCTTAGCATAAACCACGTTGGTATCTTGACCTGGGTGCTCTGGAGTAATAAAGGCCTTTTCAGAAATGTAACCAAGAACATCTGGAACGACTGTTTCCATAGCCATGGTTGGATCTTCAGGATCGTTGTTGTAGCTTGGAGTAGGTGCATTTCGATTGGTGTACCATACTCATCTACTGGAATAATCTTACCAAGTTCTGTGTAAGTAACAGTATCTTCCACTTCTGGAAGGTCTGGGCGAACTTCAAGACCACCAGCTTGACGTTTATCTGCATAGAAGCCTTCAACTACTGGAACTTCTACAACATCATAAGTGAAGCTTTCTTGATCCCAAGTGCTTGTTTGTTCCACTTGGTTAAACTTACCGTGGAAGCTGAAGCTATCTTGAATGTTGATAACTGGATCTTTGTAGCCTGCACCTTGGAAGGTAACCGTTTGTTTCGTATCTTGTGTGATATCATCCAAGATTGGTTCGTAAACCAAGGTTTGGTCCATGCTGAGGTCAATTGGCAATACCAATTCACTTTCAGCCTGGTAGCCGGCAACTTGTGGTGCTGGTGTTTCAATAACTTGCGTAGCATCTTGAGGATCATTAGCATAATGAACTGGTTCTGCATCCGCGATTGGATTACCAAAGGTATCAACAGGGATAATCTTACCGAGTTCTTTATAGACAACACTGTCTGTAGCTTCTGGTTTATCAGGTGTAACAATCTGCATACCAGCCACTGCCTTGTCCGCATAGTAACCTTCGATAACTGGGACATTAACCTTAGCAAAGGTATAGCTGTCTTGATCCCAAGTGTAAGTGTCTTCTGCTTGATTGTACTTACCAGTGAAGGTGAAGTCAGACTGGATATTAACAGACGGTGTTGCTTCGCCAGCTCCTTTGAAGAAGACAGTTTGCAAGGTTGGTTGCGTTACATCTTCAAGGATTGGAGCGTACTCAACAAGAATATCGTCTGTCAAGCTCTCAGGCATGACACTTTGTTGCATTGGACGATAACCCGGAATGTGAGGAACAAGTGTCTCACTAACCTTAGTTGGGTTATTGGCATCGTTGTTGAAGGTTGGCGTTGGAACGTTTGGAATCAAGCGTCCATTCGCATCAATAGGAATAATCTTACCAAGTGGAACGTAGGTAATGGTTTCTTCGATGTTATCTTCAGTAACCTCTCTACCTTTAACTTCTACTCGATCCGCAAAATAGCCTAAAACAACTGGAGCATAGATGTCATAATACTTGGTCTTGTTTGGTGACCATTCTGTCTCGTCAACAAGCTCACCTGTGACCTTGTCAAAGGTAAGGGTACGGACCCAATAAGCCTTTTGCACATCGGCATCCGGTAAATCCGCATTGCCATCTGTACTCTTGTAAAAGACTGTAAAGCTTACTTCTTTCTCGTAAGCATACTTAGATGGCCACTTAGGTCCATCTGGATTATTAGGATTGATTGGAGTATCTGGGACTTGTTCATGGTCAGGTCCTACCTTGGCAACATCGTGTTGCAAGAGGACGAACCACTCTTGGTCATCGATATCCTTATCATCAAAAATGGCATCTTTAGGGAATTCGTCCTGAATCAGGTCATATCCCATGTCCTTGAAAGTCTTAATACGAGTTGCTGTCCCGTATTCAATAGGCTCACCCAATTCACCGGTCAACTGGTCACTAACCAAGTAAGCACCGGTAGTTTCATCGATATAAGTGATGCTGGCTTTCTTGAAAATTTTACGATACACAACCGGAGTATCCCCTCCTGGTTTGTTCGGTACTACACTTTTAATATCTGTCATATAATCTTGAACAGCTGGTGTTGCTGTCTCACCCGCCTTTCGTGGATCTTTTTTGTTATTGTTATACTGCTTAGTCAAAGCACCTGGAATATATTCCCCATCTTCTGTCACAGGGATAATGCGTCCCAATTTCCTATAGGTCACATGTTCCGTTACCGTTGGCACATAGGGTGTGACAACGTTAAAACCTGCTTCTTTTTGATCAGCGAAATAGCCCTGGACAACTGGTACCGATATCTTAGGATAGGTATAACTGTCCTTGTCCCATTCGATTAAGCCAGTCTTCCTATCTCTAGTCCCCGTAAAAACATGATTTTCCATGACTTCAGGGTCTGGAGTTTTAGAATCCGCTCCTTGAAAAATAATCTCTTGCTTTGATGGAATCCTCACGGTTTCCGATTGGGCATGATTATCAAAGAGGGCTTCGTCAGCTCTAGCAAAATCTAATGGAGAGGGGGCACTGTGGTCAGAGCGACTTTTTGGGTTAGTCAATAATTTAGAAAGATCTATAGTATCAACCAAATCAGAGTCCGCTGATTTATGTGCAATATGCTCTTCAGCAGTTCTTGCTGCTGCTTCAGTCGCATCTTCCCTATAGGCTCTCAAAAATACTCCCCCTTTCTTCTTTTTATGAGAAATAAAATCCTATACTTGCTAAGTTCTCATGGAAATCTTTTCTATTAAGATTTCATTTCCCTCGGAGAAGCTAACAAGTTCTTATCAAAGATTAAAATTTTTGATATCTCTTATATATACTATAATACGAGAATCGAATTTTTACAAGTAAGGTGTAAGAACTTTAATCATTTTAACCCCTAAGTGAAAAAATAGTGCTTTAATGTGCAATATCTATCAAGTAGTTTATGAAAGTGACATCAAAATGAGATTACCCCGATAACTTAAATGATGAGTCTTTAATGGAGTTTTCTCTCCCTAAAGACACTCTCATAAGAAATACACTATAAACTATCACAACTACTTCTCATCTTTGAATGGCTAGAGCCTTACTGTATTTGTTAAAGAAATGGCCTATTAGGAATGACACAGGCCAAGCCTGCGACTAGTCCTCGACTAGGGATGCCAATAAATAACTGGTATTACTCCTAGTATAGATTGACTTTGACGCTTCGTCAATAGATTGGAACCATTTAATGAAAATCCCTAATTTTAAAGCTTTCTCGTATTAAATTGTGCATTAATAATAGTCATTGAGATTAGGCTATTTTGCTGTCATACTGGGCACCAAATAGTCATAGGCATTTCACAACTCATCCAAGAAAAGGTTTAAATGACTATTCACAGTCCACATCTAAGTCTTTACTGAAACCCAGTTACGCCATAAAAACCGAGACTGTTGTCTCGGTTCATACAGTTTGGAAACGATTAGATTTGTCCTCGGCCTTGAGCATCAAGTAAACCCACCATCCTGGACTCACTTCAACCCAACGGTTAACAGCCATCTCACCTGAATTTGGATCATAGTAACGAACAACGCCGTTCACACGAACCAAATGACCTTTGATTTGTTTACCATTGTTATCAAAGAGGAGGTTTTGTCCGTTGATAGTAACCATGCCTTTGACAGCATTACCATTACCATCGAAGTAATACCAGCTACCATCGATTTCATGGAATTGATTACGGTAAAGCTCACCTGAGTTTACATCATAGTAACGAAGGTTGCCATCAACATTAGCCAAAGCACCTTTCACTTGACGACCATTTTGATCAAAGTAGAGGTTTTGACCATTGATATTTTGTGAACCTTTTACGGCTGCTCCATCATTATTGAAGTAAGCCCAAACACCTGGTTCAATTTCAACAAAACGGTTGCGAGCCATTTCACCTGAGTTTGCATCATAGTAACGGATTGTTCCATTCTCGTTAACAGTACGCCCTTTAACTTGGACACCATTGTTATCGAAGAAGAGTTCTTGACCATTGATGTTTTGGTGACCTGTCACACGTTTACCATTACCATCGTAGTATGCCCAAACGTTATTACCAATTTGTACGAATTGGTTGCGGCCTGATGTATTGTTATTGTTGTTATCTGGTTTTGGATCTTGTTTACCGTTTGCATTCAAGACACCGTTTTGGTCGTAGTAGAATACTTGACCTCTACGGTTTTGACGGTAACCATCACGCAATTGGACCCCATTAGCGAGGAAGAAGTATTGTTTACCATCGATAGTCTTTTCACCGATTGCCATACGGCCTGTATTATCAAAGTAGTAGACATTTCCGTCGTTATCTTTGATGAAGGCATTCTTAGCATATTGACCATTGTTATAACGGTATCTTACAGAGAAGAGACGTTTTTCAAACTTACCACTACCATCACCGTTTTGGTTATCACCATTAGTTGATTGGTTGCTTCCGACAACTTTTGGAAGGCTAACCTTACCACCATTTGTACCGTAGTAACCGTTGAGACCATTCTTAAGCACGTACTCTGAACCACGGTCAAGAATGTTAGTACCATTCATGTACTTCGCAGACCACTTCGTAATCTTCTCGTCAGTAGTCATGCGTTTACCGTTAGAGATTTGAACACGGTCAAAGATTTGTGGGTAGAGACGTTTCAATTCATCAAGGAAGGCACCACCATATTTACCTTGGTAGTCATTACCAAAGGTACGTGTTTTAGCGGCATAGAGGCTGTGGTTGATGATTGCGCCATCTTTAGTTTCACCATAGTTATTAACACGAGTTGCAGTAACTACTTCGTCACCTGGAAGGTTGTAGATTTGGTCTGGAACCCAGTCAGCAATCGCTGAGATACCTACAGCGTGGAGTGATTTAAGAGCTGCTTTCAAGTCAGCCAATGAACCGTACTTGTTGTCCTTACTCATACCAATATCATAACGGTCTGTAAAGGCATAACCATTTTGGATGACTGAGTCAAGGAAGCTACCGTCATCACTTGAAACGTACTGTGGTGCAAATTCGAATGATGTGATACCCCATGATTTGAAGAGGTTTGCATTTTCAGCAATCTTCTTATTAGTGTATTGTGATGGATTTTGGACGAAGTCTTGGAAGTTAGAGAAACCTTCGTAGATAACTTGTGAATCAAGGGCAGCATTTGATTCGTAAACCAAACCACTGCTGTTCTTTTCTTTACTTGGTGCTACACGCACGTCTTGATTTTCAGAAGCACCTACTGGCACCCAAACAGCAAGGTAACCATCAACTTGAGGATTACGGATACCACGGATTTCGTTTGCATTAAATGTCAAATTACCGTTACCATCAGTGTATTTGACAATGCCGTTAGCATCGCTATCATTCAAGTAAGTAGCCACACCATCGTTTGTTGTCAAAAGCAATGGACGATAAGCTTGGTTACGGTGAGCCGCACCCATGTTAATTGTCAAGTTGCTTGTCAAACGAAGGGCTGGTTGGTTTGAAACGATAACTGCCATACCTTGGTTGCGTGTTTCTGCTGTACCAGCATCAGAAGCACTGTTAGCCCCTGTACCATAACGTACAGATGTCAAGACACCTGCAGCATCCCAACCATTAGTATTACCATAACCGATGTAGTTAACCTTCATATCTTGACCGCCAGCTGCATAGCGGATACGGCCTTTCAAGAGGGTTTCAATAGCATCATAATATGGTGATTTTTTAGCCATATATTGACCATCATCTGTGTACATGTCTCCATAGTAAACACGTGGCACAGTGTCCTTATGTGTAAGCATCAAGGCATATGCTGATGGGATGTTATATTGTGTGTATTGCTTGTTGGCACTACGCATGTCTCTGTTGTAGATTTCAAAGGCTTTCTTCATTTCATCAAGAGTGAAGGTATTCCCTGTTGATTGAGGGTTGATTTCATTTTTGATGATTTGACCAATGATTGATTGTACCTCTGAATCGTGGGCACGAACAAATGAGTAGTTAGCCATACGTTTAGAGTTTTTACCACTTTCAGAACGGTCATTTAAACTATTTGAAATGAGTGGTTCAACTCCTGAACGGTTACCAATTGGACGCAAGAGTGAATATACCAATGCCAAGTGCATAGGGTCATCCATTGGCAATTGAGCACCTTTGGTGTCTTCATTGTAGTAGGCATCATTGTGAGACCATGCTTCCAAGATAGACAAGTGCTTAATAGCTTGTTCTTGGCTTTGATCAGAACCATACTTAGCTTTGAAGTAATCTGAAGCAATTTGGAGAAGGTCAGCATTGACATTATCCACGGCATCGACACGAACACCATCAAAGTTTTCATCTTCAGAACCACCAGTGATAGTACCGATGTTCATGATGTAGTGGAGCCAGTTCAACTGCTCAGCTTGAACCGCTGGGTTTGAGTTGTCGATATCATTAGCCAACAAGAACTCGAAACCACCGTTACTTGTATCCTTAGTATACTTAGGATTGTGTTTACCTGTTTGGCTAGTTGGTGTGCGGTTCAAGAGACGATAGTCAGAGTTAGCATGACTTGTACGACTATCGTTGTTATAGAGAAGGGCACCACCTTGCAAGTGGTCACTATTATCAAGATTTTCAGAAGTTGAATTCCAACCTGGTTGGGTCTTCACGAAATTTTTGATAGTTGTACGCAACCAGTCAGTGTTACCTTCACGCGCAATACGTTCTTCAATACGTTTTTGAACTTCAAGCGCTGCTTGGTCCATTTGGGTTTGTGAGCTGAATGACGTATAGGTCTGATTGGTACCGAGACCTTGCTCCTTCATGTAGTTGAGGTAGCTCGCTTGGATAGCCTTGCTTGGCCACCAAACTGTAAGCAATGGACGTTTGTCATTTTCAGTTGAAGCAGTCCACTCTTTACCATCTTTCAAGATTTCTTTTGGACGGTACCATGTGTTGGCAGTGAAGTAACCATCAACAAGTTCGATATCTTTATCAGTTGTACCATAAAAGGCATTTATCACCATTTACAGTAACGTTTGTGTTTGTGCTATCAGCTGATGAACCTGTTCCACCGTTCTTGTCGAAACGGTATTCTTTTTGGTTAGACAATTCACCAGTTTCAGCGTTGAAGTATTGGCTTCCGCCGTTACGTTCAAGGACATAGTTCTTACGAATAGTGCCGTCATCTTCAACGTAGTATTGTTTTCCATCAATTGTTTTGATGTGACTTGGACCATCAGTTACGACATTGTTAGTTGCTGGAAGGTCGTTGTTTACTACTGTGACAGTATTGTTGGCATTGTTAGTATTGCCGTTAACTGGGGTAGCACGACGGCCTCCTGTAGGACCACGTCGAGCACCAGTCGCACGACGTTCACGTGTCGCTGCGCGATCAGTAACTGTTGTTGTGTCAGTTGTAGTGTTGTTATTTGTCGTATCAACAGCTGTATCATTGGTTGCTGTTGTATCTGTTGTAGTTGCCGCACGATCAGTACCGACTGTCGCTGCCGTATCAACAGCATTCGCTGCAACTGTATTTGTTGTATCAGTTGTCAAATCGAAAGTTGCTGTTGGAGCGGCTTGATCAGTTGCGACATCGTTTGTCGCTGCAACTGCTGTAGTTGGATCCTGAGCAGCCGTTGTATCGTTAGATACAGTACCCGTATCAACAGTAATATCGGGGATGGCTACAGTAGCATCCGTGTGTTCGTCGGCCTGAACGACACCGTCGTTAGTTCCTAAAGAAACCGCTGAGACTGCACCGAGCGACATCCCTGTAACTGCGATGGTTACCCATTGTTTCTTAACTTTGTGCATTTTATAATGTACTTTTTTGTCCATAATAAAAAGACTCCTTTTTCCCATTTATAGCTTCATTCTAAATCATTGAAAGCTTTTTTTCAATAAGATTCGATAAATTTTCATAATTTTTTTAGAAAAGTCCTTTTATTGCTTTTAATAACATTAGTTTTAAATGAGTGTTTATAATTATAAACATGCTCATTTTAGTTCGTTGAGAAACAGATAACTGACACTCTATGGCTATTTAGAATGATTATTGATAAGACCTCCTTTTTAATGGGATTACAAGGAAATCTAATGAAAAATTCACAAAATCCTTAAGGCACTTCTCTCAAAGCGACAAAAAAATACTATCCTTACCAAACCATTAGGTCTGTTAAAATAGGGGCTTTTTAGAAGACTTTCTCATACTGAAAAATAAATTCTAACTATCTAAGCCACTCCCTTCTACTGAGGTTTAAGAGTTTCAAGTTCGGTCACTATAGTGCCACAAAAAACAATCACAGAGCGATAAAACATCTCATAAAAAATGGCTCAAAATCTTATCTATCCTGCTGAAACGAAGGAAATAAAAGTGAAAGAATTAACCTATTTAGACACAAATAGAGGGGAAGGTGAGAAATATGTCAGTACAACATACAAACTTGGACACAAGCCAAGATAAGGCTAAGCCTGGTCAAGAGTTCAATAATCAAGAGCTCGTTAAGAAGAACTCTCCAGACAACGGGGTTGCTTCTATTTTCCTTACAATCGCCTTTTATTTAGCTATCGTTTATCTTGCCTTATTTTTGCTCTTAGGACTGTCAAATCCTTGGGGAATAGTTATAATGATTTTCCTAGCACCTAATTTGATTAGTTTTATTATTGCAACTATTTTAACAAGAATAGGACGTAAAAAAGGTAATAAAAACTTTCTATACACTAGTGTTATTTTTTACCTAGTCTCAATTTTTTTGGCCTATGACCCTGACTGGGGAGTTTTTCGAGTTGTACCGATTCTGTTAACTATTCTCGTAACAGTGGGAACTGTGATGTTTAAACAAGATAATGAGCAAGACAACAAATAAGAGACCATGTTCAAGTGGTCTCTTATTTTTATGTAGTCATTAGTATTTCAAAAAGTCAGTTCCATTTTGAACCTTTCACAACATCTCCAAATCAAAAAAACACCTCCTAGCTAGAATGGTTATCTAACATGAAGGTGTTTTTTAGGCTCTATAATTTCTGTAGTGGGTAAAACCACTGTAGAGATTATAGAGCTTTTTAAGTGTACACAAAAAGTCCCATAAGAACTATAATGAAAAGCGACCAAACCATCATTAGGAAGAACTTATGAGACTTATTAAGAATACCACAGAATTAATCGGAATTAAAGACCAAAATATCAAGATTTCACTTGTTTTTGAAACTGACACTCATATAGAGATTCAAGCAAAACTTGATTACCCTGCACCATCATGTCCTCACTGCCAAGGAAAGATGATCAAATATGACTTTCAAAAGCCTTCTAAAATCCCTCTTCTCGAGCAAACGGGAACTCCAACACTACTACGTCTGAAGAAACGTCGCTTTCAGTGTAAAAAGTTGTAGACGAGTCACGGTAGCTGAGACACCAATCGTTGAGAAAAAAACTGCCAAATCTCCAATCTAGTCCGACAAAAGGTTGCACAACTCCTAACTGAGAAGGTCTCACTAACTGATATTGCCAGAAGACTTCGTGTGTCGACGTCCACTGTCTATCGTAAGCTTGACCAGTTCACTTTCAAAGAACATTATGACAAACTTCCAGCTGTTATGTCCTGGGATGAGTTTGGGTTCAAGAAAGGGGAATTGGCTTTTGTGGCGCAGAATTATGAGACAAACGAACTCATAACCATCCTTGATAATCGTCGCCAAACCTCTATACGAAACTACTTTTTAAAGTATCCATTAAAAGCTCGCCAACAGGTGCAGTTTATCACGATGGATATGTCTGGAGCTTATATTCCACTTGCCAAAAGACTTTTTCCAAACGCTAAAATCGTTCTTGATCGTTTCCACATTATACAGCACCTTGGTCGTGCCTTTTTAAAGACAAGAATTGCGATTATGAACCAGTTCGATAAGAAGTCACTACCCTATCGAGCCTTGAAAAATCATTGGCGACTCTTCCAAAAGGACAGCCGTAAGTTATCTCTCAACTCTTTTTATTCAAAGACATTCCACCAAACCTTAAGTCCACATGAAGTTGTTGGGAAAACACTAGACTTTTCAGAAGAGCTTACCGACTACTATACACTTTATCAGATCTTACTTTTTCATTTTCAGGAGAAGAGAGTAGCTGAGTTCTTTGAGCTGATAGAGGAAAATAGGAGCAAGGTTAATCATTATTTTCAAACTGTCTTTAGGACTTTTCTTAGACACAAGCAATACATCAAAAACGCACTAGAAACGGACTATTCAAATGCAAAACTTGAAGCGACTAACAAGTTGATCAAAGACATCAAACGTCTAGGATTTGGTTTTAGAAACTTCATCAACTTTAGGAAGCGGATCTTAATCACTCTGAACATAAAAAAAGAGAAGACCTATCAGGTCCTCTCTAGATGTTAGCTTTTCGTCACCCACTACAGTTGACAAAGAGCCGTTTTTTATTGTGCTTATCTGAGCATTGTAAAGACTTTTACAATCCTGAAATACGAATAATCTTCGTCCTATTCTTCATTTTTCTTACGTTTGGCAAGAAATCCAAGGCCAGTTGCAGTTGCCAAAGCACCCAAGGCCATACCTAATGATGAGTTTTCCTCACCAGTCTTCGGAAGTGCTTGGCTACCACGTTTGTGCCTAGGATCTCTCACTTCAGAAGTTGATTCTGAGGCAGAGACTGAAGCACTTGTTGATGCAAAGGCTGAAAGACTTGCTGATGTACTCAATGAAGTTGAGGTGCTAGTGCTTTCAGAAATACTCAAGAATACTGATGTAGAAGCGGACTCTGATACTGAAACGCTTGATGAACCAGATTCTGAGGCTGATGCACTTGCACTTTGCAATTCGCTCAACGATACAGACTCACTTGTAGAAATCGAAGAACTTTCTGAAGTTGATTCTGAATTAGACACTGATTGTGATTCAGACACAGACTCACTCGTTGAAACTGACTCTGAAATTGAGGCACTTACTGAAGTTGACTCTGAGTCAGATGCACTTGCACTTTGCGACTCAATCAATGATACAGACTCACTTGTAGAAATCGAAGAACTTACTGAGGCTGATTGTGATTCAGATATAGACGCACTCGCTGAAACTGACACTGAGTTCGATACTGATTGTGACAATGAAATTGAGACACTTACTGAAGTTGATACTGAGGCAGATGTACTTGCTGACGCTGATGTAGACAATGACTCAGATACACTTGTTGATGCTGAAAGACTTGCTAAGGTACTCAATGATGTTGAAAGACTTGTTGAAGCACTTGTGCTTCCAGAGGCACTCAAGAATACTGAAACGCTTGATGAAGCGGATTCTGAGGCTGAGGCACTTGCACTCTGCGATTCGCTCAACGATACAGACTCACTTGTAGAAATTGAAGAACTTTCTGAAAGTGACTCACTCAGTGATACTGAGTTTGAAACAGATTCTGATTCAGACACTGATGCACTCGCTGAGGCTGAAAGACTTGCTGAGGTACTCAATGAAGTTGAGATACTTGTTGAAGCACTTGTGCTTTCAGAGGCACTCAAGGATGCTGATGTAGAAGCTGACTCGGATACTGAAACGCTTGATGAAGCAGTTTCTGAGGCAGATGCACTTGCTGAGGCTGACGCAGAGACTGAGTTTGAGACAGACTGTAATTCTGACACTGAGGAACTTGTTGATGCAGACTCGGAATTAGAGACTAATTGTGATTCACTGATTGAAGCACTTACTGATGCACTTTCTGAATTAGAAACTGATTGTGACACTGAAACTGAAGCGCTCAATGACACCGACTCTGATGAGCTGACTGATTCTGACACTGAGGCTGAGGCAGAGACTGATGCGGATGTGCTTGCTGATTCCGACACAGATTCAGAAACTGATGTGCTAACGGATTCTGATACAGACGCACTTGTTGATGCAGACTCGGAATTAGAGACTGATTGTGATTCTGAGATTGAAGCACTTACTGACGCTGACTCGGAGTTTGAGACAGACTGTGATTCAGACACCGATGCACTCTCTGAGGCTGACTCGGAATTAGAAACTGATTGTGATCCTGAAAGAGATGTACTCAATGACGCCGACTCACTCAATGATGCTGAGTTAGATGTCGAAAGCGACTCAATAGCTGAAATGAAGCTTGAAGCTGAGTTCGAAATAGATTCAACAGTTGAAATAATCGCAGAAATTGAAGCACTAAAGGCTTGAGACTGGCTTTCAAATGCAGAAGCACTCAATGAGCTTGACGTACTCAATGATTCTGACTCTGAAGTCGAGATTGAGGAACTTGTGCTCTGTGATTCACTCAATGATGCAGACTCACTGACTGAAATGGATTCACTTACTGACGCTGATTCGGAGTTTGAAGCAGACTGTGATTCTGAAATTGACGCACTGACTGATGCTGACTCGGAAGTCGAAGCAGACTGTGATTCTGAAACTGAGGCACTTACTGAGGCTGACTCTGACGTTGAAGCAGACTGTGATTCTGAAACTGAGGCACTTACTGAAGCTGACTCTGACGTTGAAGCAGACTGTGATTCTGAAATTGATTCACTTACTGAGGCTGACTCTGAATTAGAGACTGACTGTGATTCTGAAACTGATGCACTCTCTGACGCTGATTCTGAGTTTGAAACAGACTGTGAGTCTGATACAGAAGCACTCTCTGACGCTGATTCGGAATTAGACACTGATTGTGATTCTGAAACTGAAGCACTTACTGAAGCAGAGACTGAATTTGATTCAGATTGTGAAGCTGACGTCAACTCGCTCTCTGAGGCTGACTCTAAGTTCGATACTGATTGTGAAGTGGACGTTGATTCGCTCTCTGACGCTGACTCTGAATTAGACACTGATTGTGATTCTGAGATTGACTCACTCTCTGATGCGGATTCTGAGTTTGAGACAGACTGTGACTCAGACACTGAGGCTGATTCGGAGTTTGAGACAGACTGTGATTCTGAAATGGATTCACTTACTGACGCTGAAACTGAGTTCGATTCAGACTGTGATTCAGACACTGATGCACTTTCTGAAGCGGATTCGGAATTTGATTCAGACTGTGATTCAGAGACTGATTCACTTACTGATGCTGACTCGGAGTTTGACACTGACTGTGACTCAGACACTGATGCACTTACTGACGCTGATTCGGAATTAGAGACTGATTGTGATTCGCTTACTGATGTACTCTCTGATGCTGATTCTGAGTTAGACACTGATTGTGATTCTGAGACAGACGTACTTGTTGATGCAGACTCTGAATTAGAGACTGATTGTGATTCTGAAACTGATTCACTTACAGATACTGACTCGGAATTTGATTCAGACTGTGATACCGATGTTGATTCACTTACTGACGCTGACTCGGACATTGAAGCGGATTGTGATTCTGAAATTGATTCACTTACTGACGCTGATTCTGAGTTTGACACTGACTGTGACTCAGACACTGATGCACTCTCTGAAGCGGATTCGGAATTTGATACAGATTGTGACTCTGAAGTTGATTCACTCTCTGAAGCTGACTCGGAGTTAGATACTGATTGTGATTCTGAAATTGACGCACTTACTGACGCTGACTCTGAGGTTGAAGCAGACTGTGATTCTGAAATAGACGAACTTTCTGAAGCGGATTCGGAATTTGATACAGATTGTGACTCTGAAGTTGATTCACTCTCTGAAGCTGACTCGGAGGTTGAAACAGACTGTGATTCTGAGACAGACGCACTTGTTGATGCTGACTCTGAGTTTGAGACTGACTGTGATTCTGAAACTGAGGCACTTTCTGAAGCTGATTCTGAGTTTGACACGGATTGTGATTCTGAAATTGATGCACTTACTGAAGTAGACTCTGAAGTTGAAACGGATTGTGATTCAGACACTGACGCACTCTCTGAAGCTGACTCTGAGGTTGATTCAGACTGTGATGTCGACGTTGATTCACTCTCTGAGGCTGAAACTGAGTTTGAGACAGACTGTGATTCTGAAATTGATTCACTTACAGATGCTGAACCGGAGTTCGATTCAGACTGTGATGTCGACGTTGATTCACTCTCTGAAGCTGACTCTGAGGTTGAAACTGATTGCGACTCAGACACAGATGCACTTTCTGAAGCGGATTCTGAGTTTGAGACAGACTGTGATTCTGAGATTGAAGCACTTACTGAGGCACTTTCAGAGTTAGAAACTGATTGTGATGCTGAAATTGACTCACTTACTGACGCTGACTCTGAGGTTGAAACAGACTGTGACTCAGACACTGACGTACTTTCTAAGGCTGATTCTGAATTTGATACAGACTGTGATGTTGATGTCGACTCGCTCTCTGAAGCTGACTCTGAGTTTGAAGCAGATTGTGATTCAGAAACTGACGCACTTTCTGACGCTGATTCTGAATTTGAAACTGATTGTGATTCTGAGACAGACGCACTTTCTGACGCTGACTCGGAATTTGATACAGATTGTGATTCGCTTACTGATGCACTCTCTGACGCTGATTCTGAATTAGATACAGATTGTGATTCTGACACAGACGAGCTTGTTGAAGCGGACTCACTCAAGGAACTTGAAACACTCGCTGACTTAACGGTACTCAAAGACACACTCGTTGAAGCGGACTCACTTTGTGAGACACTTGTCTTCAAGGACTCACTCAAGGAACTTGAAACGCTCTCAGATTTCACGGTACTCAAAGACGCACTTGTTGATGCGGATTGACTTTGTGAGAGGCTTGTCTTCAAGGACTCACTCAAGGAACTTGAGACACTCGCTGATTTCACGGCACTCAAAGACACACTTGTTGAAACAGATTGACTTTGTGAGACGCTCGTCTTCAAAGACTCACTCAAGGAACTTGAAACACTCGCTGATTTCACGGTACTCAAAGACGCACTTGTTGAAGCAGACTGGCTTTGCGAAACGCTGGTTTTCAAGGACTCACTCAAGGAACTTGAAACGCTCGCTGACTTCACAGTACTCAAAGACGCACTCGTTGAGGCTGACTGACTTTGTGAAACGCTGGTCTTCAAGGATTCACTCAAGGAACTTGAGACACTCGTTGATTTCTCAGCACTCAAAGATGCACTCGTTGAAGCGGATTGACTTCGAGATTGGCTGGTCTTCAAAGATTCACTCAAAGAACTTGAGACACTTTTTGAGGCTACCGTACTCAATGAAAGGCTAGTCGATGCAGACTGCTTAGCAGACTCACTTCGACTTTGAGAAATCGATTCCTGCTTAGACTGACTGGCACTTTGCGACACTGACTGGCTGTAATCACTATCCGACAATTTCACCGTCACAACATTGGTCGTACTGTCTTTATAAGTAATCGTTACCGTACCATCACTATTAACCGTATAAGACTTAATACGGTTGGCGACCTCTGGATTCAAGGCAGACACGGCCGCAATAATCTTACTCTTATCTGCGTCTGTTAGGGCAGTCAGGCTGGTCACCTGAATAGTGCTTGTCGGCGCCACACCCGGTGTACGATCTGACAAGCGACCCTGAGTAATACGAATCTCACCCAAGCCATTTGGACGGTTCATATTTGATGCATTGTCAATAGCAGCAACATTACGTTGCCATGTGTTTCGGAAAGAATGATAAAGGTCATCCTTCAAATGAATGGTCGTTGTGATGGTTGCAGGATTATCAGTCGTTGCTGTGATATCTCCCGTAATCGGTGCAATATTACCAGTTCCGTACTGGCTACTACCAAAGAAATTGCCGTTCAAGGCATTGTCATTCAAATCGGCTCTTGCAACGACTTTCATTTCTTTAAGCTTGCCACTGTCATCTGTTGCCGTGAAAGTCACAACAGCATCATCACCAGCATAGAGGGTATAGTTTCCCACCACCTTCGAGAGGCGTTGACTTAGGTTCCACACCATCTACAGTCAACTTGGCCGTCACTTCAGGACGCGTTCCGTCCGTCACAGCTACGGAATTGCTGGCATCCGAATACACCGCATAATCACCATACATGATACGAGCTTTGGCTGTTACACCACCTGTTTGTAACTTAACTGTCGGCGTCACAATCGCTTGACCTGAAGCATCTGCCACTGCTGTTCCCACTTCGTCGTCATTATTGTATAGAACAACTGTGGAACCTGGCTCAGCTCCCGTCACCGTTACAGGCGTCTGTGTGTAAGCCTTGTCCAATAATCTCGTTTCAACGGTTGGTGCTGCTAGTCGCTTCACTGGAGCCGTCACATCATTAGTGGTGTTATCTTTATAAGTAATGGTTACCACACCAGATGATGAAACGGAATAAGATTTAAAATCCTTTGAAGTGGCAATATTTGGATTAGTAGCCTTAAACGCTTCCCAAACCTTATCTTTTTCAGCCTGAGCGAGACTACTTGTGGCATTAACAAAAGTACTCGTTGTCACCGCTGTAATCGGATTACGAATGCCATCGTTTTGCGGCAAAACTTGGATACGAAGCGTGCGTGTCACTGACTGATTAGCCGTATTGGTAACTACAAAAGAAACATTATAAATTTTCCCAGGTGTTACGACCTCTGTCTGCCCAACAGTCCCCACAATATTAAAGGCCACTGCACTATTCAATGCAGAGGTCTGAGGCACGTTGATCCCATTCACACGATCACTACCAGAAGCGTAGCCAATGCTTTTAATACTATTTCGTGTAGGAATAGTTTCAACAACATTATAAGCCTGATTGATGTAGTCAGAGTTGTAAACAGAAATCAAGGCATTGTTAGCCGAACCTAAATTATACTGGGGTGCACGGAGATTACTATTAGCATCAATGCGAGAACCATTACGAGGATCACGCTGACCAGATGTCGCACGAAGTACCGCATTGGCAAGACTATTTCTAGCCTGGCGAGCCTGAGAAATCGTAGGCGTCACATCACTGTCACGATCAGCCAGACTGACACGAATGGCATCCAGGGCTTTATCTCCCTTGAGAATAGCAGCATCCGTATTTGGCAAATCGACAGCTTGAGCTTTATAGGTATAAATGTCTAAGGCAAGATCTTTGAGACGCTTTTCTTGTTCTAAACGCTCAGCATCTGCCACAACCGAGGCAGCTAGCAGACCAGTCGCCGTATCTGACAATTGGCGATTAGTTTGTACTTCGGATGTCAAGGAAGCGTTTAATAAGGCTGACTCCGAGCTGACAAGAGTCATCCCCACTTTAGAGTCGCTACTACTATCACTCTTGCTAACTGACTGAACAGAGGCACTTGCGCTTTGCTCTGAAGTTTTTCCAAGCGCACTCTCAGACTGACTGTGAGCAGAAGAATCCGTCTGACTTACTGATTCCGATTTAGAAGCTAATGAAGCTGACAAGGAAGCAGAAAGCGAGGCACTCAATGACAAGGATGTCGATTTAGAAGCTAATTCAGAAGCAGACACCGATTGGCTGCGTGATAAAGACTCACTCAAAGAAGCCTCCGAAGTCTGTCTTGACGCAGTTTCAGATGACTCTTGACTATTTACTTGGCTATCTTGAACACCGGACACAGACTCCATATTTCCAAGAACAACGGAATCAGATGCAGCTAAGAGATCAGTCTTAGCTCCTGCTTCACTTTCCAAAATCGGCTGATCAGTCATTTCATCCGCATGAGCCACGTGAGTTGCAACAGAGCCACCAAGCAAGGCCCCAGTTGCAAGCACTCCTTTGAGCACTGTCTGACCAGAAAAGGCAGGTGCTTCCACCTCTACCTGCTGGGCACCAACAGACGGTATATCCACACCCCCTCTAAGCACCTTAAAAAGACCAAAATTCGACGTCGCCGCGCGAAGCCAGTGCTTCCCTGACTTAACCAATTTAAACCGTGTCACACGATCGGTTTCACGATATTGACCTTCATTCCTTCTAAAAAACATATATACTCCATTTATTTTTGATTAAAACACTCCTTTCAATTTTATCATAAAATTAAGCAAAAAATCTCATTTCAAGATTGCTTTCTAGCGATTAATCCTTTCTTTCATTTCCCTAAAAATACGATAATAATGCTAACCCTAAGACTTATTAAAACTATTTGTATTTTTATAATATCAGACTAAAAAAATCCCCTACCAATTAGGAAATCTCTCTAATCGATAGGGGATATTTGATTATCTCGCTAGAAGATAATGATTAAACTTACTAGGATTTAGAAGTCTTCACTTTCTTCTTCATCTTTCTTACGTTTGGCAAGAAATCCAAGACCAGTTGCAGTTGCCAAAGCACCCAAGGCCATACCTAATGATGAGTTTTCCTCACCAGTCTTAGGAAGCGCTTGGCTACCACGTTTGTGCTTAGGATCTTTCACTTCAGAAGTTGATTCTGAAGCACTCATTGAGGCTGAGATCGAAGCACTTGTTGATGCTGAGGCTGAAAGACTTGCTGAGGTACTCAATGAAGTTGAAATACTTGTTGAAGCACTTGTGCTTTCAGAGGCACTCAAGAATGCTGATGTAGATACTGACTCTGATACTGAAACGGATGCGCTCGCTGACTCTGAGGCAGAGACTGAAGCGGATGTGCTTGCTGATTCTGACGCACTTGCTGATTCTGAGGCAGAGACTGAAGCTGACTCAGATGCGCTTGCTGATTCTGACGCAGATGCTGACTCAGATGCACTTACTGATTCTGAGGCAGAGACTGAAGCTGACGCACTTGATGATTCTGACGCAGAGACTGTAGCGGATGTGCTTGCTGAAGCCGACTCAGATGCTGAAGCGGATACACTTGCTGACTCTGAGGCAGAGACTGTAGCGGATGTGCTTGCTGACTCTGAGGCAGAGACTGTAGCGGACGCACTTACTGATTCTGACGCAGATGCTGAAGCTGAGGCGCTTGCTGATTCTGACGCAGAGGCTGAAGTGGATGTGCTTGATGATTCTGACGCAGAGGCTGAAGTGGATGTGCTTGCTGATTCTGACGCAGAGACTGAAGCGGATGTGCTTGCTGATTCTGACGCAGAGGCTGACTCAGAGGCACTTGCTGATTCTGACGCAGAGACTGAAGCGGATGTGCTTGCTGATTCTGACGCAGAGGCTGACTCAGAGGCACTTGCTGATTCTGACGCAGAGACTGAAGCGGATGCGCTTGATGATTCTGACGCAGACGCTGACTCAGAGGCGCTTGATGATTCTGACGCAGAGACTGAAGCGGATGCGCTTGATGATTCTGATGCAGATACTGACTCAGAGACGCTTGCTGATTCTGACGCAGAGACTGAAGCGGATGTGCTTGCTGACTCTGAGGCTGATACTGAAGCTGACGCAGAGGCTGAAGCTGACGCACTTGATGATTCTGATGCAGAGGCTGAAGCGGATGCACTTGCTGACTCTGAGGCTGAAGCTGATGCGCTTGATGATTCTGACGCAGAGGCTGAAGCTGATGCACTTGATGATTCTGATGCAGAGACTGAAGCTGATGCGCTTGCTGATTCTGACGCAGAGGCTGAAGCGGATGCACTTGATGATTCTGATGCAGAGACTGAAGCGGATGTGCTTGATGATTCTGACGCAGAGGCTGAAGCTGACTCAGATGCAGATACCGAAGCGGATGCACTCGCTGATTCCGATGCTGATGCGCTTGCTGAAGCTGACGCAGAGGCTGAAGTTGACTCAGATGCAGATACCGAAGCGGATGCACTCGCTGATTCCGATGCAGATGTGCTTGCTGAGACTGACGCAGAAACTGAGTTTGAAACAGACTGTGATTCTGAGATAGAGGCACTTGTTGATGCAGACTCGGAATTTGAAACTGATTGTGATTCACTGATTGAAGCACTTACAGATGTACTTTCAGAATTAGATACTGATTGTGAGCCTGAAACAGATGCACTCAATGACGCCGACTCACTCAATGATGCTGAGTTAGATGTTGAAATTGATTCACTAGCTGAAATGAAGCTTGAAGCCGAGTTCGAAATAGACTCAACAGTTGAAATGATTGCAGAAATTGAAGCACTGAAGGCTTGAGACTGGCTTTCAAATACAGAAGCACTCAATGAGCTTGATGTACTCAATGATTCTGATTCAGAAGCACTTTCTGACGCTGACTCTGACGTTGAAGCAGACTGTGATTCAGACACTGAAGCACTTTCTGACGCTGATTCTGAGTTAGACACTGATTGTGATTCTGAGATTGATTCACTTACTGATGCTGACTCTGACGTTGAAGCAGACTGTGATTCTGAGATTGAAGCACTTACTGATGCTGACTCTGAGTTTGAAACAGACTGTGATTCTGAAACTGATGCACTCTCTGACGCTGACTCTGAGTTAGACACGGATTGTGATTCTGAAATGGATTCACTTTCTGAGGATGATTCGGAATTTGAGACAGACTGTGATTCTGACACTGATGCACTTTCTGACGCTGATTCTGAATTAGACACTGATTGTGACTCAGACACTGATGCACTCTCTGATGCGGATTCTGAATTAGACACTGACTGTGACTCAGAAACTGATGCACTTTCTGACGCTGATTCTGAAGTTGAAGCAGATTGTGATTCAGAAATTGACGCACTTACTGATGCTGATTCTGAGTTAGACACTGATTGTGACTCAGAAACTGATGCACTTACTGACGCTGATTCTGAAGTTGAAGCAGATTGTGATTCAGAAATTGACGCACTTACTGATGCTGATTCTGAGTTAGACACTGATTGTGATTCTGAAACTGACGCACTTTCTGACGCTGACTCCGAGTTAGACACTGATTGTGATTCTGATACAGAAGCACTTTCTGACGCTGACTCTGACGTTGAAGCAGACTGTGATTCTGACACTGAAGCACTTTCTGACGCTGATTCTGAGTTAGACACTGATTGTGACTCAGACACTGATGCACTCTCTGATGCTGATTCTGAATTAGACACTGACTGTGACTCAGAAACTGATGCACTTACTGACGCTGATTCTGAAGTTGAAGCAGATTGTGATTCAGAAATTGACGCACTTACTGATGCTGATTCTGAGTTAGACACTGATTGTGATTCTGAAACTGACGCACTTTCTGACGCTGACTCCGAGTTAGACACGGATTGTGATTCTGATACAGAAGCACTTTCTGACGCTGACTCTGACGTTGAAGCAGACTGTGATTCTGAAACTGACGCACTTTCTGACGCTGACTCTGAGTTAGACACTGATTGTGATTCTGAAACTGATTCACTTACTGACGCTGACTCTGAGTTAGACACTGATTGTGATTCTGAGATTGATTCACTTACTGATGCTGATTCTGACGTTGAAACTGATTGTGATTCAGAAACTGATGCACTTACTGACGCTGACTCTGAAGTCGAAGCAGACTGTGATTCTGAAACTGACGCACTCTCTGAAGCTGATTCTGAGTTAGACACTGATTGTGATTCTGATACAGAAGCACTCTCTGAAGCTGATTCTGAGGTTGAAACAGACTGTGATTCAGAAACTGATGCACTTTCTGACGCTGACTCTGAGTTCGATTCAGACTGTGATGTTGACGTTGACTCACTCTCTGAAGCTGACTCTGAATTTGACACTGATTGTGATTCGCTTACTGATTCACTTTCTGACGCTGACTCTGAGTTAGACACTGATTGTGATTCTGAAATGGATTCACTTTCTGATGCTGACTCTGAGTTTGAAACAGATTGTGATTCTGAAACTGACGCACTTTCTGATGCGGATTCTGAATTAGAGATAGACTGTGATTCAGAAATTGACTCACTTACTGACGCTGACTCTGAGTTTGAAGCAGATTGTGATTCAGAAACTGACGCACTCTCTGAAGCTGATTCTGAATTTGAGACAGACTGTGATTCTGAAACTGATGCACTTTCTGATGCTGACTCGGAATTAGACACTGATTGTGATTCTGAAACTGACGCACTTTCTGATGCGGATTCTGAGTTTGAAGCAGACTGTGATTCAGAAACTGACGCACTCTCTGAAGCTGATTCTGAGTTAGACACTGACTGTGATTCTGATACAGAAGCACTCTCTGATGCTGATTCAGAATTAGACACTGATTGTGATTCGCTTACTGATGCACTGACTGATGCTGACTCTGAGTTCGATTCAGATTGTGATTCAGAAACTGACGCACTTTCTGATGCGGATTCTGAGTTAGATACTGACTGTGATTCTGATACTGACTCACTTGTTGAGGCTGACTCATAATTTGAGACTGATTGTGAAGCTGAAGTTGACGCACTTACTGACGCTGAAGTTGAGTTCGACTCAGACTGTGATGTTGACGTTGATGCACTCTCTGAAGCAGAGACTGAATTTGACTCCAACTGTGATGTTGACGTTGATGCGCTCTCCGAAGCAGAGACTGAATTTGACTCCAACTGTGATGCACTCACTGAAGCACTTGTTGAAGCACTTTCAAGAAGACTTTCTGAGATACTCTCTGAAAGGGATGCTGATGCTTTCTCTGATTGAGAAAGAGAAGATGAGACAACCTCTGACTCAGATGCTGAAACTGATGCAGATTCTACCTTACTTGTTGATACAGATTGAGACTCTACTGTTGAAGTACTTTCTACGATGCTTTGAGATGTACTTAAAGATGCACTGGTTGTATCTGCTTCAGACTCTGACTCGATAACCTGACTACCATTAAAGAAATTAACGCTAATATTATCAGTCTTACCTGCAAAAGGTGAGAATGTGAAGGATGTGTCATCACCAGTGATTTTAGCAGTCCAAGTCGATGTTAAGCCATAACCATTCTTGGCCTGAAAACCATTCATTTGGAAATTTTGTCCCCAACTGTAACCGCCACCATCCGTTGTTACTGGTGTTGGATTAGGTGAAGGTGTAGTTCTTTGAGTACCGTCTGAATTAGTAATATAAGTTGTTACAGTTGTTGGAGGAGTAAGTCCCTTACCTAAAGTAAACATCGTTTGTGTTGATGTCCCTGAATTATAGATAGAATATCCAGGACTCATCTTTGAAATATTCCCAAGGGTTGATGTTGCAGGATTAACATAGGAAACAGTGTAGACAAAATTCAGATTTGTCCCGTCATTTGTCACTTTCAATGTATAGTAAATTGGAACATTATAGTTTGAGTCTGTTCCAGTTCCTGTATACACCTTAGTTTCACCAGTCGCTAGGTTAAGGTTTGAAGTGATAGCTGGAGTGCCATTCACTGTAGAGTTCCCATTGAAACCAGCATTTGTCAGCTTGGTCATCATGTTATCGACGGCATTACCAAGACGCTCACGCTGTTCTGCGTAAGCTGCACTTGTTGCTGATGCCGCGATCAATGTCGTTGACTTAGTGACTTCTTCTTGAACAGTTGTAATAGCCGTTTGAATTTCAGCCTTAGCAGCTGTGTCTGTCAATTTTGCTTGATAGTTTTTAGCAATATTAACAAGCAATTCTGCTTCTGAAACGTTTTGGTCCAAAACAGATTTTTCATCATCATGGCTTGCAGTTTCTGAAGCAACTGAGCTTGTTGAAGCTGCTGAATCAGAAGTAGATTCTGAGTTTGAACCACTTGTGCTTTCAGTCTCTGACTGGCTATCAGAAGTTGAATTTTCTTTGCTGAATGATGCAGATTCAGAGATAGCTTGTGATAATTCAGCTGATACTGATTGAGATACTGATTGTGACACTGATACAGATGCATCTGTGCTTGCCTGAGCATCAACTGAAGAGCTTGTAGACTCTTGACTTGTTGAGGCTGCTACTGACGCTTCAGAAGCTGGTGCAGCACTCAATACAACTGACTCAGAGTTGGCAGTCACATCTTGATTAGCAGTTACTTGGCTTTCCAAAGCCGGAGTTGTCGTTTCTTCCGCTTGAGCAGTGTAAGTCGCTACTGCTCCCCCAGCCACTGCACCTGCCGCCGCTATCCCTTTAAGTAGAGCTTGCCCTGAGAGAACTGGTGTTTTCTCCTCGACACTTTGTGCTGAAACTGACGGTGCATCGGCACCACCCTTAACAACCTTGAAAAGTCCAAAGTTAGACGTTGCAGCACGAAGCCATTGCTTACCTGATTTAATCAACTTAAAACGAGTCACGCGATCAGTTTCGCGGTATTCCCCTTCATTCCTTCTAAAAAACATATCTACTCCATTCTGTTTTTATGAATTAAAACTCACTGACAAATTTTATCATATAATTCTTGTAAGTTCTAATATAAAACTTTATTTCCCTAAAAAAATAATTGCAAACGCTTTATGCTGTAGAAACAATAAAAATGTTCATTTCATAGCATTTTCATCCATTTTACATTTTGAAATACGTATCTTAAAGTTGTCTTAAAATTCGAATTCCCCTACTTTTACATCTAACATTTCACCTTGCTAAACTAACCTTTTTACATCGAATGCTAGACCTAAATGAGATTTAAACTAACAATTAAGATACCATCACTTATTTCTTAATCACGACAAAAAGACACATCCCATATCGGAATGTGTCTTTTTTAGAACGAAGCTAATCGGCTTATTCTTACTTAAGAGTAGTTAGTTTTTATTAGGACTAGTCACTCATAAGTTTTAGGGGTAAGTCGAAGGAATATTATTCCTCAGTTTTTTTGCGTTTTGCCGCAAGAGCCAATCCAGATGCAGTTGCAAGCAATCCAAGAGCTGCTGTAGCTGCTACGTTAGACTCTTCACCAGTGTTTGGCAATTGTGTCATTTCTTGTGCAGGTTTAACTGGAGTAGCTTTAGCTGGAGCTTTAGGAGCTGGATCAACTGGTTTACCTGGAGTTGGTTGTTCAGGTTTACCTGGAGTTGGTGTTACTGGTTTTTCTGGAGTTGTATCGACAAGTTTGTAAACGTAAGTTACGTTCTTATCACCTTCGATAACTTTACCAGTTACTGGGTCAGTTGTTGTCAAGTGACCATCACCATCTACAGAACCTACTGGATAGTTACCTTGTGGTACCAATTCGTAAACTTTACCATCAGCAGTAACAATTGTCTTAGGACGGTTATCAATTACTGTATCGTAATCTTTACCTACTGGTTGACCAAATTCATCTGTTACAGATTGTTTGATAGTGTTACCATTTTCATCTACATAGTGAACGTAAACGTTACCCTTAGGTTGTGCTGGTTGTTCTTTAAGTTTGTAGATGTAAGTAACATCTTTACGTCCTTCGATAACTTTACCTGTTGTAGCGTCTGATGACTCAAGGTGACCTTGTCCATCAACTTTACCTACAGTGTAGTTACCTGCTGGTACCAATTCGTAGACTTTACCATCAGTTGTTGTGATAGTCTTAGGACGATTGTCTACTACTGTATCGTAGTCTTTATCGACTGGTTGATCTTTTTCATCAACAACTGAAGTCTTAATTGTGTTACCTTCAGTATCTTTATAGTGAACGTAAACGTCACCTTTCACTTCTTTGTAGACGTAAGTGATGATTGAACGTGGTTTATCAACTTTACCTTTAATTGGATCAGATGATTCCAAGTGTCCATCGCCGTCAACTTTACCTACTGGGTAGTCCCCTTTTGGTACGATCTTGTATGTCTTACCATCTGGAGTCTTGATTGTGTTAGGTTTTTCACCTTCCTCAGTTGTGTTATATGGAGTGTCATATGGTGAGTTTGGTGTGTCTTGACGAGGTTTCTTGATTTCTTTACCTTTTTCGTCAACGTAAGTGATGATTACGTCACCTTCTTTAGGTTTCGTTGGATCTTCTTTAAGTTTGTAGACGTAAGTTACGTTCTTATCGCCTTCAACAACTTTACCTGTTGTTGCATCATCACCTGTCCAGTGACCTTGTTCGTCGACTTGACCTACTTTATAGTTACCTGCTGGTACCAATTCGTATGTCTTACCTTCGAATTCGATTTCTCGTGGACGGTTATCTACAACTGTATCGTAGTCTTTACCTACTGGTTGATCTTTTTCATCTGTTACAGATGCTTTGATTGTATTACCTTCAGTGTCTACATAGTGAACGTAAACGTTACCCTTAGGTTGTGCTGGTTGTTCTTTAAGTTTGTAGATGTAAGTAACATCTTTACGTCCTTCGATAACTTTACCTGTTGTAGCGTCTGATGACTCAAGGTGACCTTGTCCATCAACTTTACCTACTGGGTAGTTACCTGCTGGTACCAATTCGTAGACTTTACCATCAGTTGTTGTGATAGTCTTAGGACGGTTATCGATTACTGTATCGTAGTCTTTATCGACTGGTTGATCTTTTTCATCAACAACTGAAGTCTTGATTGTGTTACCTTCAGTATCTTTATAGTGAACGTAAACATCACCTTTCACTTCTTTGTAGACGTAAGTGATGATTGAACGTGGTTTATCAACTTTACCTTTAATTGGATCAGATGATTCCAAGTGTCCATCGCCGTCAACTTTACCTACTGGGTAGTCACCTTTTGGTACAATCTTGTATGTCTTACCATCTGGAGTCTTGATTGTGTTAGGTTTTTCACCTTCCTCAGTTGTGTTATATGGAGTGTCATATGGTGAGTTTGGTGTGTCTTGACGAGGTTTTTGAATTTCTTTACCATCTTCTTCACGGATGTAAGTGATGATTACGTCACCTTCTTTAGGTTTCGTTGGATCTTCTTTAAGTTTGTAGACATAAGTTACGTTCTTATCACCTTCGATAACTTTACCTGTTGTAGCGTCATCACCTGTCCAGTGACCTTGTTCGTCGACTTGACCTACTTTGTAGTTACCTGCTGGTACCAATTCGTATGTCTTACCTTCGAATTCGATTTCTTTTGGACGGTTATCTACAACTGTATCGTAGTCTTTACCTACTGGTTGATCTTTTTCATCTGTTACAGATGCTTTGATTGTGTTACCTTCAGTGTCTACGTAGTGAACATATACATTACCCTTAGGTTGTGCTGGTTGTTCTTTAAGTTGGTAAACGTAAGTTACATTCTTATCGCCTTCGATAACTTTACCTGTTGTAGCGTCATCACCTGTCCAGTGACCTTGTTCGTCGACTTGACCTACTTTGTAGTTACCTGCTGGTACCAATTCGTATGTCTTACCTTCGAATTCGATTTCTTTTGGACGGTTGTCTACAACTGTATCGTAGTCTTTACCTACTGGTTGTGCCAATTCATCTGTTACAGATGCTTTAATTGTCTTACCTTCAGTGTCTACATAGTGAACATATACATTACCCTTAGGTTGTGCTGGTTGTTCTTTAAGTTTGTAGATGTAAGTAACGTCTTTACGTCCTTCGATAACCTTACCTGTTGTAGCGTCTGATGACTCAAGGTGACCTTGTTCGTCAACTTTACCTACAGTGTAGTTACCTGCTGGTACCAATTCATATGTCTTACCATTGTATTGGATTTCTTTTGGACGGTTGTCAATTACTGTATCGTAATCTTTATCAACTGGTTGATCTTTTTCGTCAGTGACATCATCTTTAATTGTGTTACCGTCAGTGTCTTTATAGTGAACGTAAACGTCACCTTTCACTTCTTTATAAACGTAAGTGATTGTTGATTTAGGTTTATCAACTTTACCTTTAATTGGATCAGATGATTCAAGGTGTCCGTCACCGTCAACTTTACCTACTGGGTAGTCACCTTTTGGTACGATCTTGTATGTCTTACCATCTGGAGTCTTGATTGTGTTAGGTTTTTCACCTTCCTCAGTTGTGTTATATGGAGTGTCATATGGTGAGTTTGGTGTATCTTGACGTGGTTTTTGGATTTCTTTACCATCATTCTCACGGATGTAAGTGATGATTACTTCACCAACTTTAGGAGTTTCACTTTCTGACATTGATTGAGAAATTGAAACTGAAGTTGATTCAGAGCTTGAAAGTGATTCTGAAACTGAAGTTGAAGTTGATGTTGATGTAGATTCTGAAAGGCTAGCAGATGCTGAGTAAGATTCAGAAGCTGATACTGATTCAGATACAGAAGTTGATTCTGAAGAGCTTGCTGATTCTGATGCAGATGCTGACTCAGATGCGCTTGCTGACTCAGATGCACTTGCTGATTCTGATGCAGATGCTGACTCAGATGCACTTGCTGATTCTGATGCAGATGCTGACTCAGATGCGCTTGCTGATTCTGATGCAGATGCTGACTCAGATGCAGATGCTGACTCAGATGCACTTGCTGATTCTGATGCAGATGCTGACTCAGATGCAGATGCTGACTCAGATGCACTTGCTGATTCTGATGCAGATGCTGAAACTGAATCGCTCAATGAAGCTGATTCTGATGCAGATGCTGACTCAGAAGAAGATGTTGATTCAGATTCTGAGTTATTCGTAACAATTGAAGTTGACTCAGAGAGTGAAAGTGAAACTGAGATAGATTCTGAAGTTGAAACTGACTCAGATGCACTTGCTGATTCTGACGCAGACGCTGACTCTGATGCACTTGCTGATTCTGATGCAGATACTGAAGCTGATGCAGATTCAGACGCACTTACTGATTCTGACGCAGACGCTGACTCTGATGCACTTGCTGATTCTGATGCAGATGCTGAAGCTGATGTGCTTGCTGATTCTGATGCAGATGCTGACTCAGATGCGCTTGCTGATTCTGATGCAGATGCTGACTCAGATGCACTTGCTGATTCTGATGCAGATGCTGACTCTGATGTGCTTGCTGACTCTGACGCAGACCCTGACTCTGATGCGCTTACTGATTCTGATTGTGACACAGATTGTGACTTAGACACTACTTCTGATTCTGATTGTGATACAGATTGTGATTTAGACACTACTTCTGACTCAGATTGTGATACAGATTGTGACTTAGACACTACTTCTGACTCAGATTGTGATACAGATTGTGACTTAGACACTACTTCTGATTCTGATTGTGACACAGATTGTGACTTAGAAACGGCCTCTGATTGTGATACAGATTGTGATTTAGACACTACTTCTGATTCTGATTGTGACACAGATTGTGACTTAGAAACAGCCTCTGATTGTGATACAGATTGTGATTTAGACACTACTTCTGATTCTGATGCAGATTTAGAAGCTGATGTTGTATCAGATTCTGATTGAGATTCTGACTTAGATACTACTTCTGATTCTGATTGTGACACAGATTGTGACTTAGAAACGGCCTCTGATTGTGATACAGATTGCGATTTAGACACTACTTCTGATTCTGATGAAGATTGTGACTTAGACACTACTTCTGACTCAGATTGCGAGTTTGATGTAGAATTTGAGAATGATTGTGATTGAGATGCAGACTCAGAATCATTCATCTTCACGAAGTAATAGTTGACATCAGTTGATGGTTTAATCGCAGTTGGAATTGAGTAGTTGTTTGAGAATGAAGAGTAACCCTTCAAATTAGAGTATACTTTTCCGTTTGGAGCTGTAGGATCATTCGCAACAGATCCTTCTGCTTGGATTTCTGGAACTTTACCAGCGATGACGTTGTAACTGTTATTACCAGCTCCGGCAGGTGTCAATGATGTGCTTGGAGCACCTTTGAATGGACGTGGATAAGTGTGTAGAGTTCCGTCCATTTGTTTATAAGTATCTGTCTCAGTAGTAGACGACCAACCAGTGATAATGAGTGATTTGCTTCCAGCAGTTTCGTTGACTTCAAGATAGTAGTCACCATTTTTACTGTTTACTTTTGTAACTTTAGTCTCATCAGCCTTCCACTCTTCACCAGCTTTGTTAACTTTACTTGTGTAGATGAGTGTGTACTTAGATACATCTTCAGTACCAATATCAGATGTAGCAAAATTGTTAACCTGTGATGGATCAAGGGCGTAGAATTTCGTTACAGTTGAGCCATCAGTATCAACGATTTCAGAAATACGTTTCACATAGTAGTGGTTTGCTCCACCTTGAAGTTCGACAAGTTTTTGTCCAACAACACCCTTACCGAGAATACCAGATGTTTTCTGTGTTGAATCTGTTGTGGCAGCTACAGGTTTGTAACCGGCAACATCACGATTTCCTGAAGCTGTGAATTGTTGCCCTGCAAGACCTGTTTGAGTATAGCTTGCAAGAACTGTTTCATTTCCAGTTGGTTTATATGTTTGTCCTTCTGTGTACTTGCTGCTGTCAACGACTTTATAGTAAGTTGTTTGATCAGCTTTAGCATAAGGAACAGAAGTTTGAACGTTTTGTTTGTCTTCACCTTGGTTACCTGGGTAGTTAGTATCACGGATTTGAAGTGTTTCATACTCAAGGTTAGCATTTACCAATGAGAAGGTTACGTTACCTGGATTAGTTCCGTTAGCAGGTGCGTATGTCAAAGTATTAGTTACATCAGAGTTGTTGTTAGTGATGTAGCTTGGAAGTGAGATGTTGCTTTCTCCAGCTTTGATGGTACGAGTGTAAACTTCTGAACCATCAGACTTCTTAACGATACGCAAGTAAACATCTGGATTAGCTGAAAGGCTACCAGTGATAGCTGAACGGTCTACTGAAAGAGTCGCATAATAATCAAAGTTTGTTTTAGCTCCAGTAGCGTGGTTAGTTTTAAGGAATTGCCATACACCGAAAGTGAAGCGATCAGCGTTTGGATCCAAAGCATAGCCAGCTTCGTTGAAGGCTGCATCCTCAATCGTTGCACCATTAGCATTTGAAATAACTGGGTTAGTATCTACACTACCAGTAGTGCTTGTTGAGATTGGTGCCAACTGTGCTGTCACTGCTGCAACACCGTTAACTACTGAGTTACCTGTGAAGCCGTTGTCAGTGATCTTAGTCATCATGTTGTCAACAGCGTTACCAAGGCGCTCACGTTGTTCTGCGTAAGCAGCGTTTGTTGCTGATGCAGCAAGCAATGTTGTTGATTTAGCAACTTCTTCTTGAACTGTTGCGATAGCAGTTTGGATTTCAGCTTTAGCAGCTGTATCAGTCAACTTAGCTTGGTAATCTTTAGCGATACCTACAAGCAATTCTGCTTCTGAAACGTTTTGATCCAAGATAGTTTTTTCATCTTCTTGAGTAGCTGTTTCTGATGCAGTTGCAGCTGTTGAAGTTGCTGATTCTGAAGCTGAAGTTGATTCTGAATGTGAACCACTGTTGCTTTCAGTGTGTGATTGGCTTTCAGATGTTGAGTTCACTTTGCTAAGTGATACAGATTCTGAGATAGCTTGTGACAATTCTGCTGATACAGATTGTGATACTGAAACTGAAGCATCTGTGCTTGCTTGAGCATCAACTGAAGAGCTTGTAGACTCTTGGCTTGTTGATGCTACTGCTGGAGCTTCTGAAGCTACTGTTTCAGATACTGGAGCAGCGCTCAATACAGCCGCCTCAGAATTTGCCAATACGTCATGGTTTGTAGTTGCTTGGCTTTCCAAAGCTGGTGCAGTTGTTTCTTCGGCTTGAGCAGTGTAAGTTGCTACTGCGCCACCTGCCACAGCACCTGCTGCTGCAATCCCTTTAAGAAGAGCTGTACCTGAAAGAAGAGAAGATTTTTCTTCTACATTTTGAACTGTTACTGACGGAGTATCTGCGCCACCTTTAACAACTTTGAAAAGTCCAAAGTTAGATGTTGCAGCACGAAGCCAGTTTTTACCCGATTTGATAAGTTTGAAGCGAGTCACGCGATCAGTTTCACGGAATTCTCCTTCGTTACGTCTAAAAAACATATTTACCTCCTAAAAAATATGAGTTATTTCCTAATCTGGAAATTACATTTTATAATATAACACAAGTTGACTAAAAATTGTTCTTTTTTATCTCATTTTCTTCAAAAAATGTAAGGTTTTCGCAATTCTGAATTTTCTGATTACTATAAACAATTACCCTTATTTTTTTATGTGCAAACGGTTAAAAACCCCTATTTTATGCTACTTGTTTCTATTATTCTCATTTTTAAGCTGACTATCGTTCGGTTTAAAATTATCCAACAATTCCATTTTTGATAAATTGTCACACAATTACAATCAATTATTTTAGGCGAATTCTTTTACATCTGTTAGGCTATTATTGACTATTTTTTAACATTAATCCTAATTAGAGACAGCTCTTCCTTAAATCCTTAAGTCTAAAGTGAAAACGATTTGAATAATTTATAAAAAGTCAATTTATATGCTCAAAAGTCTACAAAAAAAGAATTACCTTTCGATAATTCTTTTAAAACTATTAACCAAGGGCCATTATAGCATCAATAAAAAGCTTCTTGATGAAATAACCATTGCTAATAAGGTAGGCCGTGTATTGTGCGTTAGCAACCATCTGGGCATACTGCTCTTCTGTACATTCTTGTACACAACGGTCTGCTTCTTCCAGACTCGAAACGACAAAGCCTAGGCCATGCTCTCTGATATAGTTTGCATTTGATAGATAGTCAGGCACCACAACTGGCAAGCCTGCAGCTAAATAGGTAGAGAGTTTATAGGAAATATTCAACTTATAGTAATCAAGCTCATCTTCAGATTTTTCTGAATTCCCCCAGACAAGACCAAAACCTCCTTTAGAAAGGTCAAACAAGAGCTCCTGTTTATTACGCCAGCCTTCAAGTTGAATTCTGGAATAATCCTTGTCTTCTTCTTTTTCCGCATAGACATGAAGAGGTGTCTCCTGCTGCCAGTTGAGAATGTGGGGGAAACGAGTTGGATTACCAGCAAAGATGAGCTTCTTTTGGAAGCTTGGTTTGTGCAAGTCAAGGTTATGAGGCAAATCCCAAAGTTCCTGGATAATAATCTTTTTGACCGTTAACCCTTCCTCAATGAGTCGATCACGCATTTGTTCTGATGGAACAACAACGACATCACAAAGATTGTACATCTCAATGTAGTTAGGCATGAGGAAATAATTACTAGGAAACATTATAGGTGGAACATCATGGATGAACATCACAAGTTTGGTTTGCACTGCCCTAAATTTATGAATGAGGCTAGTGTCCCAAGCGACACTATTCCACGACGGCGACTGGAAGAAGACAATATCGCCATAGCTCACTCCTGCCACAATACCATCAAGGCGGGAATTTAATTCACCACTTGACTCCTGGCTATTATCGTAGAAATAGATTGCTAATTCATTGGCACCAAGCTCCTTGGCAATCTTCATGGTATCATTTTGGGCAATCAAGGCCACACTACGTGGGGACTGCCCAAATAAATTCGTAAAATGTACACGCATACATACTTCTTTCTATTATATGGTAGGAAGTCCTCTACTTACTTATAAGAAACAATCATAAAAATAAGTAAGAGGATAAAGAGGGCCATGCTGATAGCCAAGGTCAACATTTTTCGAATCGGTTGGCTAGCCCAATAACTTGGTTTACCGATATTACTAGTGGCATCCGTTGAGAAAATCTGCGTTTGACGCGGCTGGATGGTCACTAGGACGATAAGGGCAACCGAAAGAATCACTGCTAGAACCATAAATACTAACATCATAAGACTACCTCAACAAACCAATAAGGGTGAAGATCAAACCGATGATAATAACAAGTCCAAGCATGATTGAAAAGCTCTTGTTGATTTTCTCTCCTCTGGTTTCTTTTTCTTTTGTGATAGGCTTTTGCTTGAGTTCTTCCATACGGCCTTCAACGTCACCGTAGAATAAATCTTTTTTAGACATGATTTCCTCCTAAAGTGATTGTAAGCGGTCGGCCAACTCAGAAGCAGTCAGAGTATTGGCTTGAGCTTCTTGAGCTTGCATGGCCTCTTGCATGGCTTGATTGTCGCTTAGGACCTGCTTAATCTTGGCAACCATAGCTGGATAGTTCTGACTGGCATAGATATGCTCTGGTGCTGTATAGACAGGTCCATGAGCTGTTTCTGAAAAGGCCAGAATCAATAATTGGTGTTCAAAGGCAGTTCGCGTCGCCTTGTACAATTCATTATGATGATTGATATCCAAGTAGAGGTCAGACTCTTGATAGAGCTTGTCCAACTGCTTGTGACTAGCGTTTGGATGGAGCACAACGTTTGAATAACGCATCATTGAGAGCAATCTTGGTGACATCTCAGTGACTGCCGCAATCTGGAAGGTCACATCAGGGAGTGACTCAACCAAGGCTTCTAAACGCTCAATTTGGTCTGAATTGGTTGCAATAAAGGCATTACGAGGTTTGCCATGATTTTCCTTGAAGTCATAGGCATAGCCAAGTGACAAGACCTTATGTTTTTTATCCTCTGGCGCCAAGGTCAAGGCTTTTTCATAAGTTGCCTTATCAGGAATGATGATGGCATTGGCTCTGGCTGAATTATCCTCCAAGATACCATTCATGTTACCTGGAAGGACATCACCCAGCGGCTCCTGCCAAACAAGGACATCAGTGGCACCTTTATTTTCCATAGTCCATGAGACGATGAAAGGTGTCGCCAAGCTATTAAAGATAATATGGTCGATATCACCAAAGACCTGAGCTAAGAAGGCTTTGATAAATTCGGTACGGTTGGCAAAACGACGAAGGGCTTGTCCTGGTAAGGTCAAAAGAATATCACCGGTGAGATGATTTTCCAAGATACGTTCGTCGCCTTCTTTGGTTTGGTAGCTGGTAAAGAGTGCCTGACCATTCTCATCATGAGTAGTCTTGGCAAAGCAGAAACCGTACTTGTTGTAGTGGTCCACTTGGCGAATTTTTCCTGACTTGTCCAACCATTCGACACTCTTGACGATACGAGCCTTGCTCCCTTCAGGGTAGGTGATGCGGGCACGTTCTTCGGTGAGGTTAGACACACGCGCCATTTGATTGTTCCCTGAAATTTCCCAAAAGGCTGGCACAGGAACTTGGTTGAAAAAGCGTGGTTTGCCAGTTTCCTCTGCTGCTTCCACATAGTAGGTGAAAGGAGAGAGAGCTCCTTGAGGAAGGAATCCATCTGGATTGATGACAACTGTTGTGGCATCGTAACCTGCTGCCTGAAGAGAGTAAGCCAAATCCTTACTGGCTTGATTGTAGTAATCACATAAGAATATCATGAGCGTACCTCCTCAAGTAACTGTTTCCAAGCTGCCTTGACTTGACTAGTCAAGAAGCCTTTGGCAAGGTCATAAGATTTTGGCGCATGGCCTCGATATTACCTTCTTCGTAGAGACGAACAATGGCATCCTTATAGGACTTGGTGATAACATCCACAACATGATTTTCAGCGACAGGGAGGAGATAACCGTTGGCCCCATCTTGAATAAAGGTTTGATTCCCGTAAGGAACGTCAAATCCAATCATCGGAAGACCTGAGCCAACCGCCTCCATGAGGGTGAGTCCAAAACCTTCACTGGTTGAAGCTGTCAGGTATACCTCGTACTGGCTATAAATGTCAGTCAAGTCAGCATGGCCCATGAGTCGGATATAGTCGCCAGCTTGTGCTTCGACAATAATCTCACGTAATTTGGCATCCATGCTACCACTACCGTAGATATCAAAAGTGATATCAGGCAGGGTCTTATGAACCTCAATAACCGCACGAACCAACCAGTCAATGTGTTTTTCCTGAGCCAAACGTGAGGCCGTAATCATTAAGAATGGTTTACGTGGCTTGTCCTGTCCAACCAATTCAGGAAGACTTCCCACTGGAATGGTGTAAATCTTTGGATCATGTTTGGTGTAGCGACGGAATTGTTCCTGTAAGATTTCCTTCTGACGATCAGTCGCCACGATAAAGAAATCAACCTTGTCCGCATTGGTAAATTGGTACTCGTAATAGTTATTCCAGAGAATGTAGTTGTCATCAGTTTGATTGACACTAAAATGCTCAGCGTGAACAACTACACCTAGGCGAGCAGCCTGTGCTTCTTCAAAGACCAACTGACCAATACCTGTTTCACGGTCCAAAATGACCACATCATCCTTGGTTAGGGCTAGACGTTTGAAGAAATAGCGAAGGAATTCTTGCTTACCATAAAGAACCTGATCAGGAAAACGATAGATATCCTGATTATTGTCTCCGACAATCATGTCATAGGCTGTAGACCCATCTTCGTTATAAAAACGACGTTGGTAAACCTTGGCTTGATTGTCCTTGGGCGCAGAATACTCACTGCAGTAACGGGTGTAAGAGTAAAAGTCCTTACGCAAGAGCTTATCATTAACAAAATAGCTGACGGTTTCCACTGCCTCTTCGTCCATCGCACGAAGGTTACATGCCACTACCATATCATCCTGTGGATAATGATAACGAATGAGGCGACCAGCAACTTCCTTGCGCTCAGGATTGGCAGGTAGAGTGGTCTCGATTTCCGCTAGGCTAATGGTCGATGGCGCAATCTTGATATCTGTAAAATAGTTATGGAGCCAGATGATTTCATCGTCTGAAAACCAATCTTGCTAGTCATATGCTCGATATTATCCCCAAGGATGAGGTCCATAAAAACAAATTTTGCTTCTTGCCCCATTTCCTTGAAAATTTTGGCCCGATAGGCCTGGGCATATTCGACACCACTGCTGGCCCAACCTATACCTAAATTAATGTTATATACTGTCATAATTTCCTTATTTTATGGGAAATGGCTGATAATATCTCCTTTTTTAGTGACTTGCACCTGACTGAGGAGAAGATTACGTACCATATCCTTTCTGATTTGACGTTTCATGGCTTCGAAGCCCTTGTATGCCTCTTGGTAATATTCGACAATAGGGTTTTTTTGACTGAGTTGCTGGCTACCGATAGCCATTTGGAGTTGTTGCAGATAGTCTACCTGCTCTACCCAGTTGTCATCCACAGCCTTAAGCATGGATAGGCGTTGGAAATACTCGTTAAGTTCCTTGGTTTTCAACTCCTGCTTCTTAGCATCAAGTTCACGATAGGCAAACTGGTAGATGAGTTCCAAGACTTGCTCACGATTGTTGAGGTCTAAATCATTAGGAATTTCATTGATGCGGAAGCTGATATTACGCAAGATAAAATGGTAAAGATTTTCGGCTTTTGAGAAATCTTCCTCAGCCATAGCTTGGTCGATGAAATCGTCAAGAACCTCGTCGATAACAGTGTCCAAACCTTGATTGTGGTAGATGAGACGGTCACGTTGTGCGTAAATCATCTCACGTTGGATGTTCATACTTTCTGCAAATTCAAGCGTCTGACGACGTGAGGTACGACCAGAACTCTCACTAGCTTCTTGGGCTTTTTCAACCAATTTACGATACTTGCGACCGGTCAGTTCCTTTGGCTCAATGTGATCATTAATGGCGTATTCTTTGTAGGTACGGTGAACCCATGATGGACCGTATTTCTTAATCACATCGTCTTCAAGTGAGACGAAGAATTTAGACATACCAGGGTCTCCCTGACGTCCAGAACGGCCACGAATTTGCAAGTCAATACGTTGACTTTCCATACGTTCCGTACCGATTACGACCAATCCACCCAGTTTAGCTACGCCCTTGCCGAGTTTGATATCTGTTCCACGTCCTGCCATTGAAGTCGCAACTGTCACGGCACCCATTTGTCCTGACTCAGCAATCATCTCAGCCTCTCGAGGTGCATTGTTGGCATTTAGGAGGTTATGAGCAATCCCCTCACGCAAAAGTAAAGAAGAATAAAGCTCTGACATTTCCACCGAACCAACGAAAATCAAGATAGGATTGCCTTTTTCATGATAATGCTTAACATACTCTAAAGAAGCAAAGACCTTCTCTGGCAGAGTCGCATAAATCTTATCTGGATAGTCGATACGTTGTTTCTTACGGTTGGTTGGAATTTGAATGACCTTCATACCATAGGTATCGAGAAATTCTTTTTCCGCAACCTTACCAGTACCAGTCATCCCTGAAATTTTCTTGAATTTTTTAAAGAGACTTTGGTAGGTGATAGAAGCCATGGCTCTGGTTTCTTGTGACAAGGCCACTAATTCCTTGGCTTCGATGGCTTGGTGGAGTCCACCTTGGAGCTTGGTCAATTCCAAGAGACGACCTGTCGATTTATCAAGAAGGACCACTTCAGGCCCCTTCTTACCATCGCGAATGATGTAGTCCTTGTCCTTTTTATAGAGCAAGTGGGCACGAAGTGAAAAAAGCAAATGACGGGCAAAGGTACTATTTTCCTCATCATAAAGGTTGCCAATACCGAGGTAGTTTTCAGCAGCTTTGGCACCCTTAGTGGTCAACCAAACTTCACCTTTCCTCTTTGAAGATGTAGTCTTCACCCTCGACCAAGGTGGTCATAAGCGTATCCATCATTCCATAGTAGTTGGACTGAACACGGGGCGCACCAGAAATAATCAAGGGCGTCTGCGCACTATCAAGAAGGACCGAGTCAACCTCATCGACGATAGCATAATTAAAAGGACGCATGTATTTCCCGTCTTGGTTAGAAGCAAGGTTATCAATCAAATAGTCAAAACCTAGACTGGCATTGGTCGTGTAAACGATATCAGATTGATAGATGGCACGCTTTTCAGCTGGTTCCATCTCATTACTGCCTTCCACACAAGGCACACCAATCGTCAAACCTAAGAACTCATAGACCTGACCCATTTCTTCGGCGTCACGGATAGCCAAGTATTCATTGGTCGTAACGAGGATAGCCCCTTCACCTGACAAGGCATTAAGGTAGACTGGCATGGTTGCCGTCAAAGTCTTACCCTCACCGGTATTCATCTCAGCGATATGGCCTTGGTGCATGACAATGCCCCCCATAACCTGAACATCATAAGGAAACATGCCTAGCACGCGCTTATCTGCTTCACGAACAACCGCAAAGGCTTCTGGCAGGAGGTCGTCCAAGCTTTCTCCTTGGGCTAAACGCTCCTTAAATTCCTGCGTTTTATTTTTCAACTCAAGGTTGCTCAGATCGGCCATTTCATCGGCTAGGCCGTTGATTTCCTTGAGTATCTCCTTAACAGGGAGAATAGGATTCAGTTGTTTAAACATGTTCTTCTCCTGTTTCTTCCAGTTTTAAGCTGTAGAAATCCAGCTCTTTGACCCCAGCACTCAAGAGAGAAATACGATAGGTATAGGCCTCGTGAGGGTAAACAAAGGTCATGTGGGTACCTTTTTCAATGAGCTGTTTGATTTCATTGTCATAACGGTCCAAAAAGCTGACTTTCAAAAAGACTGAGCCAGTTGGGACGGCTTCAAGATTAGCCGTCAAGTCATAGCTATGCCCCTTTTTCAAAAGTGGGAGGGCAGGCTGGGTACGACCAGCTTGATAGTTTTGGATGGCCACCCAAGACTGGATTTCCGTTCCTGATGGCACCAAAGGATTGTAAAATTGCACAGAACCATCTTGGCGTTTAACAATTTTTGAGCCATACATGTAGGCTTTGTGGTTTAAGCCCCACAAGATTTCTGATTTCTTGTTTCTGAACATTCTTACTCCTTCCTTCCAAAATCATTTTCTAAAATCATACGATAAAAATTGACAAACCAAGTTGTCGCCGTAGCTGAATCATCGTTGTGTCGACCTGACGTTCCCTTACTGAGAATCTTAGCCCCTGAATAATAGAGGGACTTGGTAATATCCTCATAGGCCGTCGGATCCATATCCTCGTCTTTCATGTAAGAAAGACCAAAGGTCGTGTTTGAAAAATCTGCTTTTTCAAACTTATTCCAGAACTTCTGATTAAGGGCCTCAACACCCTCATTATCCAAGCGTCCTGTCTGCAAATGCAAGACATCAATTCCTGTCGGGAAAACCTCTGGTGCCAAAAGTCTAGCACGATTACCGATAGTTCCAACATTGGCTAGGGGTTTAGACATGATGATGGCATGAGGTTCAAAGTCCGCACCATAGTACATAGATGGAAAGGTTCCCATGGACATTCCAGAGAGAATGAGTTGACTATTGTCAAAACCTAGATAGTCCAAGTAATGTTGGATGGTGTCCTTGATACTATTTTCAAGCTCTTCAGTTCCCATGTAGAAGGCTCCCCCTTGGAGACGAGGGTCTGAAAAGAGCAAGAATGGTGTTCCCATCCCTTTCATCATTCCGAAACCTTCGAAACCTTCGGCAGGACGGAAACCTGAGAAGTAAACAGACAAAGGTGGCTTGAAATCCCCAGGATAAAGAAATAGTTGATTTCCTGACGCTTGCTGTCGTGGAGAATACCACCACCAAGTACAAATTTACCGAATTGGAAACGGGTCAAACGTTGGTGGAGACCACCAATTGTAATCTGACCTTTGCCCTTCATTTCAAGACTAGCAGCCAAGAGGAAGGTCATGTCTTCATCAAGGACAATGGCCCCCTTGCGCATTTCTTCTTCTGAAACGATATAGGTCTTAAAAATACCTGCGACCGAACCCTCTGGCAAAAGATTGAGAATCAAACGACACTCGCAAGTCTCCTCTTTTTCAAATTCCAACCAAAGCTCGATAGGATTTTCCTTGCTGGCTCTGACATTATAGGTCCAGTCCAAGACAGGACTAAATTCTTGGCCGTAGTCACCGTTTAAAATGACATTTTCATAACCATGATAGGTCACTTCACCACTGAAATTTGGGTTAACTTGGGTAGTGAATGGAAACATCTTATCCCCGTATTGCCCTGAAAAGAGCGCCTTGGAAAGGGTAAAGAGCAACTGACCATGATTTGAAAAATCCGTTGGGACAGCGCAAATTTCCTTCAGAAACTGAAGGAGGCTCTCATCTGGCACTTCAATCGTTTGATCAAAGAAAATAGTGTGAGGAATCAAATACTCTTTAATAGCCCTCAATTCCTCAAGACCCGCAAGACTGTCCACAATAACCGCTGTGAAAGCCTTGATTTCGTCTTCTTCGATGGTTTCTTGTAAGGTCTCAAGCTGACCAAGATTGCAATAATACCATTTCATATTTTCAGGAATTTCCTGATTTTCTGACCAGTTGGATGATCCAACTTGTAGTATCTTCAGACGATTATCCTTGGTCATTCTGCTCCTCCTTCAACCAATTTTCCCATTTGCACCAAACGGTCTCCTGTATTTTCCTTAATTTTCTCAATAGAGTAGATAAGGGAACGGTTCCAGTTGTTCAACTGTCCCAAATAGTAGTAAGCCCCTTTTTCAAAATCGGACAAGTGCTTCAAGATATAACCATTCTCTTGGTGGGTCACATACTCAGACGCCACACGGTTAATTTGTGGAATACCAGCACTAATTCCAGCAATCTGTGTATAACGATTAGGTTCCTTGCTCAAGTCGACAATGAGTCGTGTAAATTGAAGGGCCTTGATAAGGGCAGTCTCGTCACGCAGGTCTTGGAAAGAAAATCGGCTGACGATTTCATTATTTTCTTCCAATTTATTTTCTGCACCACTACTTTCGACAACCTCTTCAAAGGCATCTGGACTCAATCGTTCTTCAATCATTTTTTCCACTTGATTTTGCAGGCTACCAAGTTGCTCTGGATTGGCATTAAATGCTCCAAATTCAACCTGTGTCTTAGGATACTTAGCCACAAAAGCCAAGACCTGATAAATAGCCTCTAAATCCAACTGGTCAAAGTCAACCTGATAAAAAATCTTAGACTCTTTGACACGTTGACTGGTTCCCAAAGCCAAACGGGTATCGAAGGAAGCCATGTGTTTGAGTTTCTTAGCCTCTTCTGGATAGGCAACCTGAAGCTGCTCCAAGTAATCGTAACGGTCAGCAATCAACAAGTCCACTTTCGGCAGAAAGACTTCATAGGTGTCAATACTATCGTCCTGATTACGTTCTGCGAACCAAGTCAAAATCTTAGTGTTGTCTGCTGGCAAATGTTTAAAGAGGTGCTTGTTATGGCGTAAATCTGAGGCAATAACAAAACGGTCCTCTGCTTCTACCTTTTCGTCCAAGAATTTAGTCAAAAATTCCCAGATAACTTCTGAAAGTTCACCGTAGTAACTCTTATTAAAACGACCTTCCGTACGAGGGTTGGCTACAATTCCACGGCCATCAAAGAAATGACAGAGTTGCCAGACTCCCTTGGCATTAAGATAGTTTCGATAGCTTGGTTGTCCACCTTCATAATAAAGACTGCTTGAGATAAAACCGCGGTCATCGTAGATGTCTTCGCGAATGATTTGCTCATCCTTATAGTAGCGAATCATGCCAATAAGCCTTCTGAGCCAAACTCAATCTCGGCATAACGCTTGTGTTGGCATTGCACCACGATAGCAAATGGTGTGTGAACAAAGGTAGCCCCTTCTGGCCATTCCAAATCTGTCACCTGAAGATTTTTCATATCTTCATCAGTGATACCCTGAATCAAGTCAAAAATAGCTGTATAGCCAACTTCCAAGACATCATGACGATGCAAGAAATAACGCAAATGCGGTTGGTAGGCCAAAAGCAAAAGCTGAGGGGCTAAGTCCTCATCCTGAAAGATACGAACTTGGTGCAAGCTGTCATCAAATTCAATTTTTTGGCGGATACGGTACCAAGGATCAATGACCGTCTTCCAAAATTCATCCGTCTGTCCATACCAAGCTGGAATAAAATAATACATGAGTTCTCCTTCATTGTCTTTTCATCACAATACTTGAGATTGAGGGGCAGACCGATCACTCATCACCAGCCTGCCTCTCAACCCCACGAGGGGTGAGAGTTTATACATTTTCAAAAAGTGGGGTGTAGGAAGTGTTTAGCTTCAAGGCTTTCATTTCCTCGTTAACATTGTAAATCATACCGCTAAAAATCAAGAATGTCCCAGGAATCATACTCAGTTGTAGGTAATCTGGATTGACCAAGATAATCAGCATTGGAGCACCCGCCATAAGAGCATATAAAGGGCACCGATAAAACCAAGTCTAAGCACCAAATGGTTGATATAGGCACTAGTTTCTTGGCCTGGATAAACACCGTAGATATACTCACCTGACTTGCGCATTCGCTCAGAGATTTGCTCACCAGAGACATTAACGAAGGCAAAAGCTAACCCTAAAACGAAGAGCATGATCAGATAAACAACCAACCAAAGAGGTTGACCGACTGTCAAAGCCTTGATGGCACCACTAGTCCACTTGCTTTCAGGATGGATAAATTGAATCAGCATAAAAACATACTGCGGAATACTAACCAGCGACATGGCATACATGAAAGGCATCCCTCCGGCTGGATTCAACATAATATCCAAGTAAGAATACTGTTTAAAGCGGTTATGAATATTGATTTTATTGATTGAGATACGGTATCTAGCCCTCTGCACAACCCCTGAAATATAGAGGAAGACCAAACTGAATAGAATCAGAGGAAGCAAGACATCCCAACCAATACCTAATTTTTCAATACTATCCATGATTTGATAGGGCAGATTGGCCATCATACTTGCCATCAAGATGACAATAGAGCCCCCAATCCCAAAGAGGGAGTTGAGGTCTGATAGCCAAACCAAGAAGAAGGTCCCGGCAATTAATAAAATGGTATTCATGAAAATAGCGAGACTAGCATTAACCCCTGAAACGATAGGTAAATTCAAGGATACTGCCAAAGATTGAACAATGGCAATCCCTAGGGCCAAATACATGCGTCTACGGTCCTGAATCTCAATGGGAAGATTTTTCAAGCCCATTTTCTTAGAGAAAGAAAACATCTGCCAGAGAATCATGGCCGACATCCAGGGCGACAAGCCCACTGAAAATAGAGACATGGACCTGAGGTTTCCCCCCATCATGGCACTAGAGAAAGCCAAGGAACCTATGGCTCCCCCAAAGATATTTGCATTTTTCAAATCCACAAACGGTAGAACCAATTGATTTCCCAAACAATAAATAAAGAGGAAAGAGGGTCCATAAGACACGCTTGGTGATTATCGATTGACTAATTTTTTTCACTATTACTCCTATTTCCTGCCCATAGACAGGCTGATGTTATTTCGATTGAAACGAGACAGAGACGCCATTTCAGCCTACTTATCCAAGCAAAGGATTACAGACTCTTCTTGCGCATTTGGCGAATGGTCTCAGCCATCTCTTTCCAACGATCTCTTGAGTAGGTTTGTTGGTTATGCTTGGTTGACTTAAGGTCCTCGAACCCTAAAATCGGTTTGTTTTCAAACCTAAAGGCATCAAGAATTTCCACTACTTTTCTTCCTGGATTGATATCTAGAAGCAAGTCACTGGTACGCAACAATTCCAAATCTAGCCCATTTAAGCCCGCAATGGCTGAGTAAACCGTCACATTTGGATAGGTAATCAATTGTGCCAGTTTATCTGTCACATGCTGTCGAGAGGCAATTTTAAACTGTACCTTAGGAAGAGCCGAGATAAGGTCCGTCAAATGAGGGATTTCTGAAATGTTGGTGTAAACCAAACAAGTAAATGGACGGCCCTTAGGATAAATCATGTCCTCTGAAAGTGGCAATAAAGCGGCATTTTCAGCAACCTCTGACCAATCCATTTGAGCATAGAACCACCAGACCTCGCGATAAGCTTGGCAAGCCAATGGTAACCAAGGCTTACGGTGTGAGGCATAATGCACAACCTTAGGATAGTCTTGACCATTTGGCAGATGGAAACCAGCTAAACTAGACTTGGTAACCGCATAGTTGTTGTCAAAAGACAAGGGCAACCAGTTGTTACGGAAGACCATGTTTAGAATGGACTGCTCCGCAAATGGGACCTTGTCATGCCATTCACTAGTCATGTCGATTAGGTGGCGTCTCATGTTGTACTGCTTCCAATAAGCCGTATCAATCACCATGAAGCCAGCATCAAACATCGCCTGGCGATCCTGAACCTGAATAGCATAATCACGCACGGCAGCCAAAGGTCGACCTTGCAAATCAAGGGTAAAGAGGTCCTCTAGAGAACCTGTAACCACCATGTCACTATCCAAATAAAGGGCCTGTTCCTCAGACACAAAGTCCGCCACAAAATAGCGAAGATAGCTTGCATAGTTGCTATTAGTCTTGTATTGCTTGATATGACTACTATCCACACGACAGTTAATCACTTCACTACCAAAGGCAGCCAGATGACGGTTTAGTCCTCTAAACCACTCTTGAGAGGAAATCATCGTTAATCAAGTAAAAACGAATGTTGCGATGATGGAAAACGATGGATTTGATGGTCGTAAGCACTTGGTCAACATAAGTATAGTTAGCCGCAAGAACAATAGCACGCTTTTTAGTCTCATAACGTTGAGGAGCTAAACTCAAGACCTGGAATTTCTCCTGAATGGAGCGGTAGGCATCAGAATCCGTGAGACCTTGCTCCTCCACATTTTTCAAGCAAGCCTCTAGCATCTGACGGTAGGTAACCATGTATTTCTCCAAAGGGGAACCATGACTAGCAACAATAGCCAAGCGTTCTTCCATGGCATAAACCAAGGTCATCATCCAGTCTTGCATCCAAGTCGCTGATGGCATCTCTGGACTCTCACGATATACATAAAGTCCCTTGTTGAGATAAACCGTACGCTCACTCATGAGATAGGCTTTAAGGTTGAAAAAGCCATCCTCCCCTGCATGCTCTTTTGGAAAAAGCAAGTCATTAAACAAAGAACGTTTGTAGAGTTTGCCTGTCGCAGAAATCAGAGCGATGTTAATGTTATTGGTTTCTTCAAAGAGACCATCAATAATCTGAGCCGGTGAATAAACCTGCTCATAATAATCTTCATCCTTGATATAAAAATAAAAGAGATCTTCCGATTCCTTATAGACACTGTAATTGGCTACTGCGATATCCGCCTTGTGGGCCTGAAGAGTCTTATAAAGTTCCTCCAGATAAGTAGACTCTACCCAATCCTCAGCATCCACGTAGGTGACGTAAGCTCCCTTAGCCTGACGAATACCAATATGGCGAGCATCTGAAAGCCCTCCATTATCCTTTTTAAAATAGAGGATACGAGAATCCCTAGCAGCATAACTACGGCAAATGGCATCACTATTATCTATTGAGCCATAATTGATGAGAATAATTTCAAGATTTTGATAGGTCTGACCCAAAACACTGTCTAAACAGGTCTGGAGTTGATTTTCTACATTGTAAACGGGAATAATTACGGAAATTTTTTCTGTCATTTTTTATTTCTTATTTTTTCTAGCTAATACATTTTTTTATTTTCCTGTCTCAAACTTTCATAAGATAGCAAGGAACAGTCTAAGAATCTGACAAGCATTTTACGGTCACAAGATATAAAGATCGTAAACACATTCTATACACTTTTTCCTTGATTTTATCGAGACTTAACCATATTAAATTATAACATAGTATCACTTAATTTTCTAATAGATTAACTTTTTTATGAGGGATTTTTTTCAAATAAATTTCCTTTTATTTTCAAAAAAACACTGATAGTTAGGAAGATTGAAATAAGTGGATAGAAAAAGAGATAGCTCCGATGAGAAACTATCTCTTAGAATAATTAAAACGTTTGACGAGAGTTCTTAACCCCTTGACTTCTCCTACCCTTTATCCACAATTTTAATACGGCTACTACCATCGTGTGACTTAATGATAGCTAGTTGCTGAGCGATGCCTTCTTTCATGTCGTCCACGTGGCTGATGACACCGACCATGCGGTTTTCACCGATTTGTTCTAGGACAGAGATAGCCTTGGTGAGGGCTTCCTTGTCTAGCGACCCGAAACCTTCGTCGATGAAGAGGGCTTCAACAACGGCACCCTTGCTGGTATTTTGGACGACTTCTGAGAGGGATAGAGCAATAGCTAGTGCGGCGATAAAGGTTTCTCCTCCAGACAAGGATTTGACGGAACGCTCGCTACCTGTCAGCTGGTCATAGACGTTGATGTCTAAGCCGAAGTGATCACGCGCCCTACGCCCTTCTTCACTCAGAACAAAGGAATAGCGGTTATCCGTTAAGAGACCGATGTAGTTAGCATTGGCATAGTCCAAGATTTGTTGGAAATACTGACGGATAACATAGACTTCAAGATTGAGTCGCCCAGTGAGAGCCGTATTTTCTCCCTTAACCACCTTGACCAAATCACTGAGTTCTTGGTGAGCTTTAAAGGCCTCTTGATTACTGTCTTGAAGGGTTTTGGCCGCTTGGTAGGTAGCCGTTGCATCCTTAAGCCCCTGCTCCATGACAGAAACCTGAGCCAGTTGCTTATCATAGCTCTCCTGACAATCCTCTACTGCTTGTGTTAGATTGCCAAGATCCGGCTTTTCTTGGTCTTTGATAAGCTCTTGACCCTTGACAATCTGCGCCTTCAACTCTTGTTTAAGAGTTTGGTAGCTTGTCAATTGAGCCTGGAGCTTAGGAATCGCTTGCTTGTTCACCTCAAGAAGCCAAAGCTGGATTTGCTCTAGGTCATTGGTGAGGCCCCCTTCAGCCATAAGACTTTGGTCTAGTTCAGCCGATAAACGCTTAGTTGCTTGGCTAGCATTTTCTTTAGACTTGGTTAGGCTCTCAAGTTGCCCCTTGATGCCTTGAATGTCAGCATGAAGTTGGTTGTAGGCTTCACTATTTTCCTTGACTTGCTTATTGTAGAGGTCCAACTCCTGCTTTGCTAGGGAAATACGTTCTTGATAAACCTCAACAGATTCAAGCTCTTGATGAGCTTCTTGTAACTCCTTAAGACGTTCCTTAGCTTGGTCAAGCGCCGCCTTAGCCTCTTGATAGGCTTTAGCCAAATCTATCGATTTTTCCTGAGCCTTGGCTAATTCATCTTGATAATGGAGACGATCTGCCTCTTCCTTATCAAAGCGTTTGTGTAGCTCTTGATAATACTGTTCAACCTTTCGGAGTAAGGTTTGTCCACAGTCTGCTTCATAGTCCTCTGAAAAATCAAAATCAAATTGTCCCTTAACTTGCTCTTGGAGTTCTAGATAGTGTTTTTCGAGAGCTAGCTTGACTTTAGCCACTTGGTCAAGCAGACCTTTGCGGTTAGTCTCAACTTCTCTCAAGGTAGCTTGACGATTTGACAAGGTAGCCACTTGCCTTTCTTTTTGAGCTTGAAGTTCCTCCACCTGATTCATGAGATCCTTCAAGGCTGCTTCATTCGCCTTTGTCCCATAGACCTTAGGATGGTCAATGGAACCACAAACCATACATGGCTGTCCATCCTCTAATTCTGCCTGCAACTGGGCAATCATGAGTTGACGACGTGAAGCTAAAGTGGTTGCTAACTGGTCTTTCAATTCCTTGAGACTTTCTTGAGCTTGGTCAATATCCAAAGATAACCCTTGTTGACGTTTTTCCGTCTTGGCCAACTCCTGCTTCAAGTCCTCTATTTCTTTCAGATCCTGAGCCAGTTGATTATCCACACTGTAGCCCACAGACTGGAGGAGTTTTTCAGCTTCATGTAAACTATCTAAACTAAGACGATTAGCCTCCAATTCTGACAAGGACTGGTTGAGGAGCTCAATCTTTTTCGACGCCTGCCGGTAGATTTCTTCCAGCTGCTTATAGTTAGTACGTGAACGTTTGATTTTCTCCTGCTCTCGGACAAGACTCTGAGCATAGATAATATCCTCTTTCCAAGTTTCAAGCTCCTCTTCTTTTTGAAGAGAGTCCTTAGATTGAGCTGCGAGTGCCTCTTTTTGAGCCTTAACTCCCTCAAAAGCCTGCTGCTTTTCACTCAATTCTTCCTGAGCGATTTCAAGATCCTGCTCTAATTGCAACAACTGTTTCTGATATTGTTTGAGGCTACTAATAGTTTCTTGCAACCCTTGGGCAAACTGCAATTCCTCCAGATGCACTTTAGCCTCTGCCTGTTCTTGAGCACCTTCCTCAATTTCCAGACGGTAACGCTCCTTGGCTTGCTTCAATTCTTGGAAAATCTTTGCCAAATCTTGGGCAGTTTGCAAGCTCTTCTGCAGTTTAACCAAATCCTCATGGGCATCCTTCAAGATGCTTTTTTGCTCCGTAAGACTTTCTTGACGCTGAGACAAAAACTCTTCAAGGCGTGCCAATTTTTCAGAAGTTGGCGTTTGGGTCAAGACTGCTAATTCCTCCTCAGACCACACCTGACTGGCAAAATGGCCATCTAGCTGAGCTTGGCGCTTATCCATATCCTTATTGCTCTGACGAAGACGCTCTTCCAAGCTCTTTTGAAAACGGTCAAAAATACCCGTTCCAAAGATTTTCTTTAAAATTTGAGTCTTAGTCTTGGAATCTTCTTTCAAGAAACGGCTAAAATCATTTTGAGGTAGGAGAATAATCTGCTTGAACTGCTCAGCATTGAGCCCCAAAATCTGCGCAATCTGGTCACTCACTTCCTTGATCTTATCCCCAAGCTTTTCAATTTCCTTACCCCCAATCTTATCCACAGTGACTAAAGAAGCCGTCGCCTTTTGCATGGTCGTGCCCCCACCTCGCTTGGCTCTCTCCTGCTGGAGCACTCGCTCAATGCGATAAAGTTGCTTGCCTTGTTGGAAATAAAAGATTACCTTGGTCAAGTCATCCTCTGGACCAGCGAAGGTTGACCGCATCTCCTCAACATTGCGATCGCCACTGGTTGTGGCAAACAAGGCAACCGTCATGGCATCAAAGAGTGTGCTCTTACCAGCCCCCGTGTCCCCACCAATCAAAAAGAGGGGAGCGTGGTCAAACTGGGTGAAATTGATGACTTCCTTACGATAAGGTCCAAAATTGGTCAATTCTAACTGAACTGGTCTCATTGTCCACTCCTTCCAATCTCCTCAAAAATACTTTCCACAAGGGCAGTTTGTCTCTCAGACAAGACATCGCCCCCAGTCACTGTCTGGTAAAAATCAGAGACAATTTCCTGAGGCGACTGCATTTCCAAATCTTTTAAGTGCTGATCTACAGTCAAGCTTTCTTCCCTGACATCACCCAAACGACTGAAAGTGATTTCTACAATGTCTGTCCCATAAATCTCTTCCAGACGGGCACGCACATTGATGCCCTCTAATTCCTTACGACTGGACAATTGAATATCAAAGGCAAACCAAGCCTTTTGACAAGGCTGCTCCTTATAAAATTCAGGTGACATCAAGGTTTCAAAAGACGTCTGCAAGGCCAAAATCGGTCGCTTGACTTCTAGAGGATGGAAGGTCTGGGACAAGTCTCCAGTTGCATCCAATTCAAGAATATAAACGCCTTTTTCTTCCTTACGCTTGGCTTCTTTGACGTTAAAGGCGACCGGACTGCCTGAATATTGCACGCGCTGAGTCGGACTGGCAAAGCGCGTATGGATATGCCCCAAGGCCACATAATCGAAAGCCTTGAAAAGGTCACTGGTCACATTAGAAAGACCACCTACCGTATTGCTGGTTTCAGACAACATCAATTCCCGTAGACTTTGACCATCGCTATCATCCTTCTTAGAAACCGCAAAATGCGTCACCAAAATATGGGCCTTGTCAGGATCAAAAGCTTTTTCCATATCCTTGAGAATATAGGCCAAGGCATCACCAATCCCCTGAATTTCCTTATTTTCATCGTCTTTATAGTAAATACGGGCATCAATAGGGTCAATAAAGGGAAGGAGGAAAATCTGGCAAGCCTCCAACTCAATAGGCTCAAAAGCCTCCTCCAAACGTGTGCTTAAATGAAGACCTTGATGTTGAAAAAAGTCTCGTCCAAAATGCAAACGTTCAGCACCATCGTGGTTGCCACTGATAGCATAGACAGGAATCTGCTCCTCCAAGACCAAGCGGGCCAAGGTCTTATTAAATAGCTTAATCGCATCTACAGGCGGCACCGCACGGTCATAGAGGTCTCCCGCAATGATAACCCCATCCACTTTTTCGCTAATAGCCAAATCCACAATCTGTTGAAAGGCCCACTCCTGCTCCTCCAACAAAGACCAGCCATTGAGGGTTCGCCCCACATGCCAATCTGACGTATGTAAAAACTTCATGACAGTCTCCTCATTCGTTTTGTCTTACTCTATTGTACCTTATCAAGCTAAATACTGCTTAATAGATTCACAAACCTTGGGAGATTCCGTAAATTTTATCCGCAGACCAAAAAATCTCTCCCGAGCAATCACACTCGAGAGAGATTTTATTTTTGGATTTTATGAGAGATAAGGTTTGGAAATCTTAGTCTTGGTTTTTACGACGATTCATAGCCGCAAGTCCTGACATGAGTCCCATGACAACAACACCCATTGCTGCGAGATTGTTATCTGACTCGCCTGTTACTGGCAATTGTTCATCGCCTTCTTTAGCTTTATCAGAGCCATCTGCTTTCTTACCATCTTTGTTTCCAGATTTCTTCTTATCTGAACCTTTACCATCTGATGCGCCGTCGCCTGCTGAACCAGATCCAGAACCTTTAGATCCTTTAGAACCGTTTGAAGTTGCTTTGACAGCCTTAGATGTTGAGCTTCCAGATTGTCCGCCATTACCGTTTGATGGTGTTGAGCCATCTTCGACTTTACGGTAGATGTAAGTTACGACTGTTTGACCTTCTGTCATCTTGTCTGTAGATTTACCTTCTTGACGGATCAATTCATATTTCACACCGTTACGGTAGATGTAACGGTCACCATGAACATTAACTTCTGAACCAACAGAGTTAGTGATCACAAGTGGCATCTTGATTTGGTTACCATACTCGTCACGGTAGATAACAACGATAGTACCAACTTCTTTGTTAACTGCCGGTTTAGCAGGTTCTGCATTAACCACCTTGTAAACAACCTTTGTATCTTCACCAGGGTTGCTTGGTGTCACACCAGTCTTATCAGCCTTGTAACCTTTCACTTCAGGAACAAGAGTCATAGCAGCCTTAGTTGGATCGTTAGGATCATTTGTGTAAGTAACTGCTTCAACACCTGGGATTGGATTCCCTTTTTCGTCAACGGCAATAATCTTACCAAATTTAGTGTAAGTAACAGTTTCAACCTTGCTGTCCATAGTGACATCTTGAGAAGCCACACGGCCTTTATCGGCGAAGTAACCGTTAACCATTGGTGTAATCACGAGATCAAACTTAGTCTTATCTGCCTTCCATTCACCTGCAGTAAGAATATCACCTGTTACAGAGTCAAGCGTCAATGAACGTTTCCATTGTGCTTTTTGAACACTGTCTGCTGGCAATTTAGCATTGCTATCTTTGCTTGCATAGTGAACAGTGTATGTCACATCTTTAGGTAAGCATCCTTAGCTGGCCATTTTGGACCGTTTGGTTGGTTAGGATAGATTGGTGTTCCTGGTTCGTGAGCATTGTCTGGATTAAAGTCAAGTGCTACACGTTTGAAGCTTACTGTCCAAACTTGGTCAACTGTGCTATCCAAGTCAAAGCTTGCACCAACTGGGTAACCATCTGTTACAAGGACATAGCCAAGGCCTTGATAGTGTTTGATACGTTCAGCTGTTGAATAGTTAACCGCTTCACCAGACTTACCAGCCAAGGCAACTGTTTCAAGGGTTGAACCACTTGTTTCATCACGGTAAACAACACTTGCTTTTTGATCGTTCTTAATGTAAACAACCTTAGTATCACTAGACAAGTCACCTGGTGTTGCAGGTACTACCTTCGCAGTGTAACCTGGGATAGTTGGCAAGTTCTTGTCAACTGCAATCATCTTAGTTGGATCGTTAGGATCATTGATGTAGGCAGTATCAGAGACACCTGCAATTGGCTTACCATTTTCATCGACAATGACAAATTTACCAAAAGCCTTATAAGTTACGGTGTCAGTTGCTTCTGGAGCATCTGGAGTTACTGTCTTACCACCTGCTACCGCTTTATCTGCAAAGTAACCATTAACAACAGGAACCTTAACTGTACCGTAAGTGTGGCTAGTTTCATTCCAAGTCACCTTACCAGTCGCTTGGTTATCCTTACCTGCAAAGGTATAGTCAGATTTCACATCTGCAGCTGGAGTTTTATCGCCTGCACCTTGGAAGGTAACCGTTTGTTTAGTAGCCTTAGTCACATCGTTAACGATTGCTACGTAAACGACACGAGTGTCTTCACCTGGATTTGATGGTGATGCAGGGACAACCTTAACAGTGTAACCAGGAATACTTGGAAGCGTCTTGTCGATGGCAATCATCTTAGTCGCATCATTAGGATCGTTAGTGTAGGCAGTTGTTGATACACCTGGAATTGGACTGCCATTTTCATCCACAGCAATGAACTTACCAAAGGCCTTGTAAGTAACTGTATCTGTAGCATTTGGTGCATCTGGAGTAACTGTCTTGCCACCTGCTACGGCTTTATCAGCATAGTAACCAGTAACAACTGGAGTTTTGACTGTTCCATAAGTGTGAGTCGTTTCAGTCCAAGTTGTTGTATTAGTTGTAGGATCTTCTTTACCGTTGAAGCTAAAGTCATTTTGAGTGTTAGCAGCTGGTGTCTTCGTATCAGCACCAGTGTAAGTTACTGTTTGACTTGTTGCTTTTGTGACATCTTTAGTGTCTTTTTCAACGATAATGTGGTAACGGTAACCAGGAGCTAGGTATTGACCACCGCCATTGGCATCAATCGAAGCATCCAAACCTTGTGAACCATTAGCAAATTGAACAAGGTCAACAACACGACTTTGGTTAAAGTCCCAAGTACGATCTGAGCGAATGGTTGCAATACCATTTGTATAGTCATATTGACGTTCTGATTTTAAGACATCTACGTAAGCATTAGCTTTAGATTTGTCAGCAGACGCATACTTGATACGATAACCTGCTGGTACTGGAGGAAGCTCTGTTATACCCGCATCGTAGATCTTATTGTAAGTCCTACCGTTTGCAGTGATTGTTTCAGTTGAGTTGTTGATACGGTATGTTGAAGATCCAGGAATCTTGTTTCCTGCTTCATCAACGTAGTCAATAATACCAAGGTTGGCATAGTTAACGACAACCATATAGTTACCATTTGTAATGTAGTCATAAGGTCTCATAACCCCACGATTATCACGACCAACTCTAAGATTGTTGATGTAATCAATGTTAACAAAGTATTGTTGACGTTCTGGCAAATAGGCAAGTTTGTAGCCTAGGTTTGTCAAATCAGGGTTTGTTGAACCTGCTCCAGCATTTGTCAAAACAGCAACCGCATCAGCTGTACGAAGACTACGGTTTGATACCGCAAGTCCCATAGCATTGATGAGATTTTCAGAGTTAAGGCTTGCTTCAGCAGCATTCAATTCACTGCTTGTCACGGCCAACTCACTAGTCGCCACTTTAAGGACGCTATTTACAGCATTGGTTGTAGACTCTGCGCTGGCAGTTTCTGCTGCAGTCGCAACTGAAGCTGCTGTACTTGTTTGTGCTGATACTTGACCAGCAACAGGAACTTCGGCTACTGCTGTTGAGCTAAGAGCTTGGGCGCTAGTCGCTACAGATGAAGCAGTCGCTGCTGCAGATTCAGAGCTCGCTTGCGATGCAGCCTGAGAAGCTGCTTCTGAACTAGCTGCTGTTTGACTAGTTGTTGAAGCTGTTTGGCTGTTTTGAGCTGCTGATTGTGGTTGTTCACTAGCCAAAGCTACAGTAGAGACTGAACTTGGTGCGTTTTCTGTTGTTGCTGGCGCTACTGATGCTGTCGTTGGTGTTGATTGCTCCACGACTACATCTGGCTCAGCAGTTGTTTCCATACCTGCGGTAGTTGGTGCTACCGTTTCATCAGCTTGGGCACCCTGTGCATTTGAGAAGATTGAAACTCCCAAAAGGACAGAGGCTACACCAAAGCTGTATTTTCTTAATGAAAAACGTTGGCGTTTATTAAACATATCTCTCATAATAATAAATTTCCTCAATATCCAAATTACTTTATATACAGTTTCCATTTTATACTACAATTATTAAATTGTCAAATATATAATGATTATTGTTCTAAAGTTTAACTTTCATTAGAGAATGTTAATTTAAAACTTTTATCTAAGTCCTTTGAAACATCAAAACGTTCGTGCTTTTATTTAGCACAATTCCCTATTTTGTCAGTTTTATAATTTTTAAAATACTTTTATATGAAAGCATCTTTTATTAAAAACCTTCGTCACTCTAACCTTATTTTTTAGTTTTGGTGATATTTATTAAAATACAAAACTCTCTCCCTTCAAAAAGAAAACGTTTTAATGGCTCAACCCACATCTCTCTCAATCCCTTGCCAATACTGACCTAGAGGCTCCTACTTCCCATATTCCCAACAGATTCAAAAATCCCTTTGGCATTGACCAAAAGGGATTCTTTCATCTATTATTTGAAAATAGAACTTGTGAAACTATCTGTCTCTTGTAGGAGTTTCTTGTAGACAGCTTCTTTGAGTTTTGTTGTATAGCTTGTAGATACAGATTTATTGCCGTTATTATCCGTTTTAAGACTTGCAGCATCTTTGGCAACTGCAGCTTTAAACAAGGCTAACAAATCATCGTAAGAGCTTACTGATTTACCGTCAATAGTAACTGTCGTCAAACCATGTGACGCTTTCTCTTTGACTTCTTTGAAGTAGGCTTTCTTGAAGTCTTCTAGGGTGTTGAACTGACCATCAGAAATCTTGTTAATGATAAAGTCATCTCCAAGAGTGTTCTTACCAGCTGCTTTCGCTTCTTGTTTATACTTGTTAGTCGCATAACCTAGGAAGCCTTTTTCATAGCCGTAGTAACCCCAGAGTCTGAAGGTATTGTGCTTGAAGGACATAGCACCTGGAGAGCCCTCACTGGTATTACCACCATAAATGGCAGACATCATAGGCACATTGACATAGGCAGAAGAGAAGTCCTCCGGTTTATAAACACCATTTCCAGGTCCACGATTGGTCATGAAGTTATTATCCACAAGGTCATCAATAGAGGTCAAGCTAATAGCCTTTTCGCTATCACTTAGAGCACGCACCTTGTCGTATTGGTTCTTACTATTACCTCGTAGCTGTTTATCGACCTTCTTGAACCATGCGTTATTGAGCTCTTGCTTGCCTTGACTGAGGACTGCTTCCCCTTCCAGCGAATCAAGAAGCATGAGGGTATCATTGTAGCCTTTCATGTAACGATCGATGGCCTCACGAGAGTTCAACTTGTTTGGATTGGTGTTGTACCACTGATTACCATCGTTTCTCTTTCAAAGGCCATGTTAAGTCCCAGGGCACCGTATTCACCCTGGTGGCCCTGAGTTGCTGGTGATTGCAACATTCCTTGAGCATAGGCTTCAACGTCTGTTCCCTCACGACGACCAAAACCTCCAAAGTAGGCAATACGGTCATTAATATGAGTCGTTTCATGGGTAAAGGCTGAAGCACCGTACTCGCTAATCATGTTAGACATGACGAAGGTAACCTTGGCACGATTATCGTATGGGTTGTCGTAGATGGCAGCATAGGCACCTGCCATGGCTCCGTTATCACCGTAGTACTCACCAACTGGTCCATAGATTTCACGGATTGGCGCATAGACTTCCGTACTGTTCTTGAATTGGCCGTAGCGCTCTGGCCAACCTGGCCAACCATGACCCCAGACATAGAAACCTTCCCAGACTGGATTGACAATGTCTTTGAACAATTTGTTTTTGACATTATCCGCAGCCAATCTTTGCCAGAAATCAAGATAGTTGATTTGACGTTGAGCGGCTAGATCAATCTCAGGTTTCAACTTCTCTAAGGTTGTATTGTACTTGTTAGCCGTACCATAAGACATGGTGTCATAGGTAGAAATCAAGAACATCTCTGTCTTATCAAGGTTCAACAATGGCAAAATCATCTTGCGGTGGAGACCACGACTAAGGTTATCATAAACACGATACTTGTGCTCACCGACACCTTCATTTCGAGATGCCTTCTCAACAACATAGACCTTATCCTTAGCAGCATCAATGAACCAATCATTCATATTGTCGATAGTGGTAAAGAGTTTTCGGTTGTAATTAAGGAAGTCGGTCAGATCACTAGAAAGGGTACTTTTGGCGAGAACTTCACCAAAAGCATCGTATGTTCTTGAACCACTGATATTATTTTCCTTAGAGCCAATCTCAATCAAACGGTCAAGGACATCCACATTTTTACCATAGAAATCTGGTTTGAAGAGCATGATTTCTTTGATATTAACATCATCGAACTTAACACCATAGTAGCGATTCAAGTAAGTCAAACCTAACAAGAGGGCCGCTTTATTTTTCTCAACCTTGTCAAGAATCATTTGTTGGGCAGCTGGTGATTGGTTAAAGCTGGTGGTCTTCATTTTGAACCAGCTTAGTCACCAGGTTAGTTAAATTAGCCTTAACAGCTTCAAAACTTTCTTCCAAGAAGAGGTTCTTGATAGCATTGACCTTGTTTGGACCGGTACGACCAAGTTTTTGGTAAATCGGATCAGACTGCAACTCAATCGGCTTAAGAATATCAACAATACCATTGATAAGACTTGAGTGGTCTTTTTGAACAATATTCGGAGTGTACTTGATACCCAAATCAGTAACAGTGTACTCCTTAACGTTGCTCAAACCTTCTGAACTATCTGAAAGCTTGAAGTAGTCTTTAGTACCATCAGCATAGTGAACAATAATCTTGTTGGCATCGCTTAAGTCTGTGACAAAATTACTGTCTTTCATTGGTGTCACTGAGAGTACATCTTTGGTATTCAGGTTATGGTTTTTAGCCAGTTTGTTTGCTTGATAGACAATATAATCCTTGTTATAGAACGGTTGAAGTTTCTCAATATTCTTGTAAGCCTGGTTGTATTCTGGATTATAGTCTTGAATATTGGCAAAATCAGCTTGATTAGAAACATTATTAAGAGTATTCAACTCGTAAGGTTCGCTGACAAATGTATCAGCCGTGATTTTGTAGCCTTCAACACGCTTGTCAGCTTCTTCCTTAGTCAAATGTTTGAGTTTTTTCGGACTCTTAGTATCTCTACCAGTGCCATCTTCGGCAGAACTATAGCCGATAACCCCAAAGAGGTCTTTGATATGAGGGCCACCATCTTCGTCATCAACATCATTAGAAGCAAAGATTTCTTGACCTTTAACTACCTTGGCATAGGTCACGTTGTCTTGAACAGCTCCGTAAGGCCAAGTCTTAGCAACAATACCACCGACATATCTTGTGTTTTTAACATCAAGAACACCTTTAGCTACTGAATTCGTTACCCTTGCCTTAGTTCCTGATTTCCAACTGTTGAGCATGTAAGTAACATATGGTACCAGCATACTTGCGTTGGCATTTTGAGCTGTAATGGTCGCATCGACATAGGCTCTGTTGACAAATCCCATGTAGTTTGAGCCAGCAATCCCACCAACTGTCGAGTTATTACCGACAGAGTTGATCTTACCGATAAAGGCAACATTTTCAATCTTGCCATCTTCATCAATCTTATTGACAATACCTGCAACGTCATTGTTACCAGTCACTGAACCAGCCACCTTAACATCTTCAATCAGACCTTTGTTTTTAAGGTTAAATCCAACCGTCGCGATTTGATTTTGATCAGGGCGATTGATGTCAACATTTTCAAAGTTGATATTCTTGATCGTTCCGCCATTGATGACATTAAACAATGGATGCTCTAAATCATAGATGGCATAGCGTTTGTCACCATCACTGAGCAACTTACCAGTAAATTCGGTCGTAATGTATGATTTACCGTTTGGAACGACGTGACGAGCACTCATACTTTGACCCAGCCTAAATTCACCTGAAGGATTAGCCTGAATGGCATTGACCAACTCAGCAAAATCGTAGTAAACATTGGCTTGGCTAGCCTGAGGTTTCTCAATGTAATAGCTATAGGTTTGAGCAAAATGGTTTTGGGCATCACGTTGAACCAAATTGTCCGCTACTGCAGTTACCTTATAAACCGCCTTGCCATCAACCGTCGTTTCTTCGATGGTTTTTACAGCCAAGTAAGTGGTTTTCTGATCCGCAGAAGTCATCTTCAAGTAGTAATTCGTGAGATCCTGAGGTACAGCTGCCAGACGAGTCTCATCCACTTCTGTTTGATTGTCATACTTAATCAAATCTGTACGTGCAAAATCTTTAAGCTCAACCTTCTTGAGATCCAGTTGGAGAGTTTGGTCTGCCAAAACCTGATTCTCCTCACCATTGCCACGATCATAGGTCATGGTTGTTGTGAGGGTATATGGCTTGTAATAGTCTAAGTTTGTTAAATCAGCAGTCAAGGTCGTGCTAGGAATATCAAGCGTTTGGACAATCTGTCCGTTTTGCTTAAGGACCGCTTTAATAGTCGTGATAGCTGCTGAACCTAGATTCGTCAAGTTGTAGCTAAGTTTAGTACTACGACCCAAATCATCCTTGTCAATCTGTGTCAGCGTAAGCACTGGTTTTTCAGACACCTTGGTCCCTTTGTGAACGATACGATCTTGAACAGGAACTAGCACGGTTTCAGTGACAGTTGGTGCCTCAGACGTCTTATTCCCTTTATAGGTCTTATAGACTTTGGTGATTTTGTTTTGACCTTTTTGACCTTCTTGGACAACTTGCAAGGTACCCTTCTCAAGTGTGTCATCTTCTTGAACAATTTCTTTAAATGGAAGCTCTACAATAGATTCTTCCGTCGTTGTGCCATCTAGAGGCTTGCTTCCACGACGGATTTTTCTAGGTTGTGGTACCTCGATAACCTTACCTGACACAATAGTTGGTTCACCAACCTTGACACCATCAATGGTTTGGTAAATTTTCTGGATTTCTTGGCTACCTTTTTGACCTTCTTGCTCGACAACCTCTTCATCCACATACTTGCTATCATCAGTGATAACTTCGATAGGATAATCGATGGCTTGCGTTTCAGTCTCTGTGACACTTCCAACAACTGGAGTGTGGACAGGATTCTCGGGTTGGACAGCCGCCTCACCTTCGTGACCTGATTCTTGTGTACCCTTGGCTTCCAGTTTGCCTGTGTACTCTGGATTTGTAGGTTGAACAAGGGCTTCGCCTTCATGACCTGATTCTTGTGTACCCTTAGCTTCCAGTTTGCCAGTATAGTCTGGATTAGCTGGTTGAACAGCTGCTTCGCCTTCATGGCCAACTTCTTGGGTACCATTGGCACTGATTGGACCGGTGTACTCTGGGTTAGCTGGTTGAACCACTGCCTCGCCTTCGTGACCTACTTCTTGGGTACCGTTAGCACTGATCGGTCCAGTGTACTCTGGATTTGCGGGTTGGACCCATGCTTCACCCTCGTGACCAACTTCCTGCGTTCCATTAGCACTTGTAGTATCGCTACTGATTGAACCTGTGTACTCTGGATTAGCTGGTTGGACCCATGCTTCACCCTCGTGACCAACTTCTTGAGTACCATTCGCACTGATTGGACCGGTATACGCTGGATTGGCGGGCTGAACTAGAGCTTCGCCTTCGTGTCCAACTTCTTGGGTACCATTGGCACTAATCGGTCCAGTGTAATCTGGATTTGCAGGCTGAACTAGAGCTTCGCCTTCGTGTCCAACTTCTTGGGTACCATTGGCACTAATCGGTCCAGTGTAATCTGGATTTGCAGGTTGAACAGCTGCCTCGCCTTCATGACCTGATTCTTGCGTACCTTTAGTGCTAATTGGACCAGTGTAATCTGGATTTGCAGGTTGAACAGCTGCCTCGCCTTCATGACCTGATTCTTGCGTACCTTTAGCGCTAATTGGTCCAGTGTACTCTGGGTTAGCAGGTTGAACAGCTGCCTCGCCTTCATGACCTGGCTCCTGTGTTCCTTTTTTCCAACTGATTCCCTTACTATCCCTATCAGCTGTCCCCTGACTAACTGTATTATCTTCTTTTATTGAAGACTCAAGCCCTTGCAAAGTATTCTCCAAAGGTTGGTCAAGCTCCGGCTTAGCAGAGTAACGCAGATAACCCACATACTCATAACCATCAATGGCAATAACACCCTTAGCCAAATCTTCTTTATTTGAAACCGCAAGAGTTTGATTATAGGCCTGTAACTCCTTGTTTTGCAAGGCAAGAACCTCTATCGGCACAAGGAGACTTTGCCCTGCGGCCCCAATCAAGACCAAGCCAATAATTTTTTTACGATGTTTTTTTGAAAATAGGAGCACAGCCATAGTCGCTGTTGCCAATCCCAAACCTGTCGCTGCCCAGTCAGAACTTCCTGTCTGAGGAAGAGTAGCTTGACTGTCTCCCTTACGTTTATAAACCAGATAAAAAGTGTCCTCATTTTGATATTCCTTAGGAATAGCATGTACCACTTGCTTCTGCTCTTCAGCTGTTAATTCATTTTCTGTGACATAGGCCATGTGTACCGATGCATCCGAAGTAACCTGGTCTGCCGAAACTGGTTTAGACACGAAAAGACCACCTGCTAACAAGAATGTCCCGATAGCAACTGGCCCGACACCAACTGACAATTTACGAATGGCGTATTTTGTCACTTTTTCAAAAACATGATTTGCTTGTTTCATTCATAATCTTCCTATATGTTAATCGTTGTACCCCAAAGGCACTTCAAAAACGAAGACGTTACTGAAAAACACGCACTCTATACATTTATTATCCTTCTTCCGAAATCTATCATATCCTTTTTTTAATCTTTAGGCAAGTATTTTCTCTAATTTTTAATCAATATAAATAATTGTTTAGCAACCATACTTTTCTTTCATGAAAACCTCTAAAACCTTTTCATATAAACAATTCCAAAGACTCTAGCATTTGTAAGAATATTCTTTTGATATTCAAACAAGTGATATATTTTGAGTTAAATAATTTTATAAATTATACTAAGATCCCCATATATCTAACATTTTAATTGAAAAGATAAATAAAAACTACTAATTTTTAATAAAAAAATGCAAGAACTTCTCTCGCATTTTTTTTCGCATTAATATTCCAGAGATTACCCATTACCCTGAGAAATGCTATATGGATAATCTAGTTAATAAAGAGTTTACAATAATATAATCTAAATATCAATCGTCACATAATCTCATTCTATATATCTTTCGTGTATAAAAGAAATATTTAGTCTCTTAAATTAAACACCTATATATTTTCAAAACATAAAATATTAAATTGTAACCATGCATTGACGCTCCCTGAAATCTCCTCAATTATAAATTAATTAGTCTTAAACTAGATTATATTTTTCCTATAATATAGTCTGAAAAATCCATCTCAACATATCAGAAAGTATTATTTTTATAAAACTTGTTGTAAAATTCTAATTTTACTGCTATAATCACCTTAGTAGACTCATATTTAAATGAATTTATCTTCCCCTCATCTCTAATTAACTTCTATCATAGAGACTTCACATTTAGCTTCTAACTAACATATTACTCTTGTATGAGCTACTATTTTAAAGAAGCTCTTTGTCAACTGTAGTGGGTGACGAAAAGCTAACATCTAGAGAGGACCGGATAGGTCTTCTCTTTTTGTATATTCAGAGTGATGAAAACACGTTTCCTAAAGTTGATAAAATTTCTAAAACCGAAGCCCAGACGTTTAATATCTTTGATAAGCTTATTGGTCCCCTCCAATTTTGCATTTGAGTAATGTGTTTCTAGTGCATTTTTGATGTATTGTTTATGTTTACGAAAAGTCCTAAAGAATGTTTTGAAGTAATGATTGACCTTGCTTATATTCTCCTCTATGAGTTCAAAAAACTCATCCCCCCTCTTCTCCTGAAAGTGAAACAGCAAAAGCTGATAGAGGTTATAATAATTAGCGAGTTCTTCTGAAAAGTCTAGTGTCTTCCTAACGACTTCATGTGGACTTAAGGTTTGACCAAAGGTCTTCGAGTGAAATGATTTACAAGATAACTTACGGCTGTCCTTTTGGAAGAGTCGCCAATGATTTTTCAAGGCTCGGTAGGGGAGTGATTTCTTATCAAACTGGTTCATAATGGCAATTCTTGTCTTTAAAAAGGCTCGACCAAGGTGCTGGATGATGTGGAAACGATCAATAATGATTTTGGCATTTGGGAAAAGCCTTCGAGCTAGTGGCATATAGGCTCCTGACATGCCCATCGTGATAAACCGTACCTTTTGGCGTACTTTCAAACATCTGATGAAAAACCTTGGTTTAACTGCTCGAATTCGTCGCAAACGGCAGTATCCTTTCATGTTAGTATACGATAAACTATTATTATCCTTTCTTATCACTGTTCCTCCTTTTGTATATTAGTTAGTGGTCGGGAAACCCTATCTAATATTACACTTTAGGGGGCTTTTTTGACACATCGCTAAAAGCTTTTCGGAACCATTAGCATATCTAGTAGTTTTCGTGACACAAAAAGACTCACCCCTATCAGGGATGAGTCTTTAGGTTTGAAAACTTAGAAGACTATTTAAATCACTTCTATAAGAATATTTTATCTTAATCTTCTTTTCTACGTTTCCTGCAATGGCGATTCCAGCTGCCGCTAGAATTCCACCAAGGACTACGCCACCGATAGATGCTTCGTCTCCTGTTTCTGGAAGTGTAGAAGCATCTTTTTCAGTTGCTGAAATACTTGCCCTAGTTTTAAGGTTCATGCGTTTCGCTGAAGTAGTTGATGACTCAACTTTGCCACTTAGTGTCGGTTTAACAACTGTTGGAGTATTCTCAGAACCCTTACCATTGTTAAAGGAATCTACTGTTCCACTTGTTGTGGCAAACATTGGAGCACTAGCTCCTGAAACATTACCTGCTAGGTCTGTCGCTTTCGCTGTCACAGTACCTTCTGGAATGTTAACTGTTGGAACTACTACGGCATGACCTGTTTCATCAGCTGTAGCTTCACCAATCTTGTTACCATCTTTATCGAACAATTCAACCTTAGTTCCTGGTTCTGCAATAACATCAATTGGAGTACGAGTGCCAGCCTTACCTGTAAGATCAGTAGTCACAACTGGTGCATCTGGAGCTGTCGTATCAGTTCCCTTACCTACAGTCACTGATGTTGAGTTAGAGGTGTTGTCTGCGTCATCTGTTGCAGTGACAGAAACTGTGTCACCTTCCTTCAAACCACTTACTGGAACACTGAAGTTTCCATCTTGGTCAGCTTTAGCTGATACTTTAGAACCATCTGAAAGCATCACTACAACTGTTGAGCCAGCTTCGGCTGTTCCTGTGATTACTGTGTCACCAGCTTTAACTAGGTTCACAACTGGTGCTGATGGAGCTGTCGTATCAATTCCTTTACCTACAGTCACTGATGTTGGGTTAGAGGTGTTGCCTGCGTCATCTGTTGCAGTGACAGAAACTGTATCACCCTCTTTCAAACCGCTGACTGGTACACTGAAGTTTCCATCTTGGTCAGCTTTCGCCGATACTTTAGAGCCATCCGGAAGCGTTACTTCTACTGTTGAACCGGCTTCGGCTGTTCCTGTTACTGCTGTAGTACCTGCTTTAACTGGGTTTACAACTGGTGCTGATGGAGCTGTCGTATCAGCTGTTTTCGCTACGGTTACAGTTGTCGCATCTGATGTGTTACCTGCGTTATCTGTGGCTGTTACAGATACTGTCTTACCTTCTTCCAAACCGCTGACTGGAACGCTGAAGTTTCCATCTTGGTCAGCTTTAGCCGATACTTTAGAGCCATCTGGAAGAGTGACTTCTACAGTTGAGCCTGCTTCGGCTGTACCTGTGATCGCTGTGCCACCTGCTTTAACCGGGTTCACAACTGGTTTAGCTGGCGCTGTGGTATCTGTCGCAACTTTTGGTGCGCTTGCATCTGATGTTTGACCATCTTTCGTAGCTTTAGCTGTTACATTACCTGCTGGAATATCAACGGTTGGCGTGATCGTAGCTTTACCATTTTCATCAGCTGTTGCTTCACCAATCTTGTTACCATCTTTGTCGAACAATTCTACCTTAGTGCCTGGTGCTGCAGTCACTTCAACTGGGTCTTTAGTTCCTGCTTTACCTGTTAGATCTGTCTTAACTTCTGGTTTCGCTGGAGCTGTTGTATCTGTCGCAACTTTTGGTTCACTTACGTCTGATGTATTTCCTGATGGGTCTGTCGCTGTCGCTGTTACATTACCTACTGGAATATCTTTCGTTGGAGTGATTGTTGCTACACCGTTTTCATCAGCTTTTGCTTCACCAATCTTGTTGCCATCTTTATCGTAGAGGGCTACTGTTGAGCCTGGTTCTGCAGTCACTTCAACTGGGTCTTTAGTTCCTGCTTTACCTGTTAGATCTGTCTTAACTTCTGGTTTCGCTGGAGCTGTTGTATCTGTCGCAACTTTTGGTTCACTTACGTCTGATGTATTTCCTGATGGGTCTGTCGCTGTCGCTGTTACATTACCTACTGGAATATCTTTCGTTGGAGTGATTGTTGCTACACCGTTTTCATCAGCTGTTGCTTCACCAATCTTGTTGCCATCTTTATCGTAGAGGGCTACTGTTGAGCCTGGTTCTGCAGTCACTTCAACTGGGTCTTTAGTTCCTGCTTTACCTGTTAGATCTGTCTTAACTTCTGGTTTCGCTGGAGCTGTTGTATCTGTCGCAACTTTTGGTTCACTTACGTCTGATGTATTTCCTGATGGGTCTGTCGCTGTCGCTGTTACATTACCTACTGGAATATCTTTCGTTGGAGTGATTGTTGCTACACCGTTTTCATCAGCTGTTGCTTCACCAATCTTGTTGCCATCTTTATCGTAGAGGGCTACTGTTGAGCCTGGTTCTGCAGTCACTTCAACTGGGTCTTTAGTTCCTGCTTTACCTGTTAGATCTGTCTTAACTTCTGGTTTCGCTGGAGCTGTTGTATCTGTCGCAACTTTTGGTTCACTTACGTCTGATGTATTTCCTGATGGGTCTGTCGCTGTCGCTGTTACATTACCTACTGGAATATCTTTCGTTGGAGTGATTGTTGCTACACCGTTTTTCATCAGCTGTTTGCTTCACCAATCTTGTTGCCATCTTTATCGTAGAGGGCTACTGTTGAGCCTGGTTCTGCAGTCACTTCAACTGGGTCTTTAGTTCCTGCTTTACCTGTTAGATCTGTCTTAACTTCTGGTTTCGCTGGAGCTGTTGTATCTGTCGCAACTTTTGGTTCACTTACGTCTGATGTATTTCCTGATGGGTCTGTCGCTGTCGCTGTTACATTACCTACTGGAATATCTTTCGTTGGAGTGATTGTTGCTACACCGTTTTCATCAGCTGTTGCTTCACCAATCTTGTTGCCATCTTTATCGTAGAGGGCTACTGTTGAGCCTGGTTCTGCAGTCACTTCAACTGGGTCTTTAGTTCCTGCTTTACCTGTTAGATCTGTCTTAACTTCTGGTTTCGCTGGAGCTGTTGTATCTGTCGCAACTTTTGGTTCACTTACGTCTGATGTATTTCCTGATGGGTCTGTCGCTGTCGCTGTTACATTACCTACTGGAATATCTTTCGTTGGAGTGATTGTTGCTACACCGTTTTCATCAGCTGTTGCTTCACCAATCTTGTTGCCATCTTTATCGTAGAGGGCTACTGTTGAGCCTGGTTCTGCACTGACTTCAACTGGGTCTTTAGTTCCTGCTTTATCTACAAGAGGTGTGTTGATTACTGGTTTAGCTGGGGCTGTGGTATCTTTAGTTACAAATTCTGATAATGGTTTCTTATCTTGAGATCCATCTGTATATGTTACTACAAGATTTCCAGCGTTATCTTTTTCTACTGATTTAATCTTAGTCTTAGCATCTTCAGCATCTACAGTTTTACCTTTTTTGTCTGCTAAGTTGGCATCATCATTAGTTTGAGCATACTCAATTTGCAGTTTTTCTTTGATTTTATCTAACTCAGCATTTGTTACGTTAGCTGGATTTGTCACCTCAACTTTTTCAGTTGGAGTAGCAATGTCATATTTTTGAGTTTGTCCCTTAAGTACAACACGGAATGAACCTGGGTCAGTCGCGTTTGAGCTACCTACGGCTCTATTCTCAATAAATGCACCATCTGTATCCGTCGCAGTTGCATAACGCCATCCCAAAGCCAAACCTTCTGGATTTTCTCCCTTAGTTGCTGCATCTAGTCTTTCTTTTGATAAACCATCTGTTGCTGCTGGAGTACCTGAGTAAGTAATGACTGCTGGTGCATCTGCTGTTGCTGGAGTTTCAGCATTGATAACATTTGCTTTAAATCCAAATTGAGTATTGATGGTATCTGCTTCGCCAGTAACAGGATCAAACGCTCTGTTACCACCTTGTTTTACAGTAGCACTTGCGATTTTTCCGCTATCATCTTTAAATTTGATATCAAATGAGTTTGCTTCTCCACCATATACATAAACTTCTTTAGTATCTTTATTAGAGTACGGAATCTCTACTGTTGGAGCTACGTTTTCACGTGCAGGATTTACAACTACAGTAACTTCAATCTCGTTTGACTCTTTACCTTGGCTATCAACAGCTTTATACTTAACTGTGTAAGTGCCTGGGGTATTTGTATCAACGGTCTTGGTTGCTGCGTTACCATTTACTGAAACAACTTCAGCATGGACCTTATCACCCAGCGTTGCTTGAGCATCATCTTCTTTATCTGCCACTGTCACCAGAGAAGCAAGATCCAGTTGAGCACCTTGTTCAACAGTTTTTCTGTTTCCTTCAACTGCTGATGCAATAGTTGGAGCTTGGTTTTCTACTGAGCGTGGTTGCCAGCCAGCCACACTTGAGAAGCCACCTTCCACTACGTTTGAGATAGCTGCTACTTCTGTACCTGCAATCTTGTCAGCCATGGTAAGGACGATCGTATCTTGGAACTTACCGTTCTCAACTGATTTGACAGTTGCTGCTTCTGGTTTTTGAGATGTCCATGCAGATGAGACATTGTCACGTTTGACTGGGATCTCCGCAGTCTCTCCTGCAGTATTTGTATAACGCAAGTAGGCAATCCCTGCGTCATGAGGAACTTTAAGTGTTACCTCTTTTTGTCCTGCCACAACTGCATCTTGGTTAGTAGTCAAGCTTGAAGGTTCAACAGTAGTCACACCGACAGATACTGGTACTGTACGGCGGCTACTTTCTTCTCCGTTAACTGTTTGGCTTACCTGTACTGTTTGACGTGGTTTGATAGTTTCACCAGTACCTTGGTTGTTGTTAAGAGCTGTTGGAAGCTCACCTGTAGTCCAGTTACCACTACTGTCAACAGTGACGTTACCGATGTTTTGCTCCTGACCATCGATATAAAGTTTGATAGTTGCCCCTGGAACCCCTGTCCCTGAAAGAGTGCTTGAAGTCGACGCCACTGTCTGAACAGGAACGTTGATAGAAGTGTTCGTCAAGTTTGGAGTCACTCTTGGTGCATCAACCTGACTAACCAAGTTCTTGTCGTACTTACCTGAGATAGCATACCAGTTATTCCTTGGTAGCCCTGTCTTGGATTCAACTCCGGCAATATAAGAAATGGCTTGTGATGAGTTTTCAACTACTGTACGGTACTTAATAGTAAACTTGCGAGCACTAGAACTATTAGATAATTGAAGAACATATACCTTTTTAGTGTCCCCCATGACACCGCTAAGACCATCTACATTATTGTAATCATTTCCGACAGTATTTGACACGCCATTCAAGTCTATTACCTGCGTCAACATACTGAACACCTTCTGCATTTGCTGTTCCGGCACCCGATTCTTTATTTGCATCCTTCCAACCATATCGGTCTACGTAAGCACCATCATAATCTGTAACAAAATCATAAGGATCGGATACATTGTTAGGGATGGTAAAATAGTAGTATCCTCCCATCCTATCGTACTTAGCCTCGTTAAAGGTTACAGTCCACTCTAATACTGGGCGACCTTGACCAGATGGATCAGTTGCGACTGTCTTCCCATTGACTACCTCATAGTCGTCCAACTGTCTGTATTCAATCTTAGCACGTTCAGTTGGTTCTCCACCATTAACCGTAGCTCGTCTATTTTGGTATACGTACTTAATATCCTTTCCTTCCATAGAGCGATCTTGAGCACGTTCTTGTCCTGCTGCTCGACGACTACGTACACGAGGCGCATTTGCCGTTTCTGACACAGTAACATTATTTGCACTAGCGCTCACTGAGCTTGCTGTAGTCGACGATGCTGTAGAAGCTGTGACTGAACGAGATGCCTCTGAAGCAGTTGCTGGTTTTGCAGTTGATACATTTGTTGAGCCTGTAACTTCTGAAGCAACTGCTGTAGTCGATGATGTTGCTGCTGATGAAGTCGGCGCTGAACTTGTAGCACTTGATGAAGCTGGTGCTGTTGAAGCCGGCGCTGAACTTGTAGCACTTGTTGAAGCTGGTGCTTCCGAACTTACTGCTACACTTGATGCAACTGAGCTTGTAGGTGCAACCGACGTCGCTGTAACTGTTTCAGTAGCTGCTGGTGCTACCGTAGCAGTTGCTGCACTTTCTGGTGCTGTGCTTGGCGAAGTGGTGGTCGAGACTCCTTCACCTTGACTTGCACTTACAGCTGTAGCTACAACTGTTGCTCCATCAGATGTCGTTTCATCCGCTTGAGCTGTGTGACCAATCATGATCAAAGTACCAAGCAAGACCGAGCAGACTCCGATATTCAATTTACGAATCGAGAAACGACTCTTCTTACTAAAGATATCTTTACCCATATTTCCTCCTAGACAAGGAATCATTAGATTTTGATTGCTCTTGTCTCTTCTAAAAATAATATAAATTGAATTTCCCTAACATAAAATATATCATATAATTAGAATTGAATCAATATTTTACTGTCATAAAATTAATTTTATATATTTTTTTAAAAAACTAACTTAAGCAAAAATCTTTCTATATTAGTCTCATCTTACACATTATCTTTTATACAGAAATTTGAAACCTTACAAATATAAATTAATAAGCAAAAAACAAACTGTATATAAACGATTAAAAAAACCTTACAAAAACCTATGCTCTCCCTTTGTTAAAAGCTTTTACATTTTTTTCGGAAAAACAGAATGATTCTTACGTTTTATACTTTCAATCTATATAGGATAATTCACAATAAAATTAATATTTAGATCCAGAAATATACATATTTTTAGATTTATTAACGATTTTACATTAGAAAAATGTCGATATTTTTAATGATTCAATTTCCCATCAAACTTTATTTTTGACTGAATAATTAAAAACTGCTCTAGAGATTATAGAGCCGATATTTTTAAGACTAGAATTGCGATTATGAACCATTTCGACAAGAAATCACTACCTTGTCGAGCCTTGAAAAATTACTGACAACACTTTCAAAAAGAGAGCCATAGGTTATCCCTAAACTGTTACTATTCAAAGACTTTTCGTCAAACTTTAGCACCACATGAAGTCGTTTAGAAGACACTGAAGTTCTCAGAAGAACTCGCCAATTATTATAACTTCTATCAGCTTTTGCTTTTTCACTTTCAAGAAAAAAGAGTGGATGAGTTTTTTGAACTCATAGAGGAGAATATAAGCAATGTCAATCATTACTTCCAAACATTCTTTAGGACTTTTTTTAAACATAGACAATACAAAAAAATGTTTTAGAAGCACATTATTCGATTGCAAAATTAGAAGATGGCAATATACTTAACAAGCATATCAAAGATTTGAGATCTGGTTTAAAAAAATTAATCAGCTTTAGAAAGCATGTATTTATAACTTTGAACATCACAAAAGAGACCCAGCCCTTATGGGATGAGTCTCTTTTTCGAAAACTGAAATAGTCTAACTAACTATGTTGAGGGATTTAACCTATGAACTATCTTAGTCTTCTTTTTTGCGTTTTCCTGCCAAACCAAGTCCAGCTGCCGCAAGGATTCCTCCGAGAGCCATAGCTGCCATAGACGCATCATCACCTGTTTCAGGGAGTGCTGGTCCTTTAGGAGCTTCTGGTGTAGTTGGTGGTGTCACTGGTGGAACCACTGGAGTTGGAGGAGTCGGTGGTGTTGGAGGCGTAGTTGGTGGTGTAGTAGGAGGTGTGTTTGGTGGAGTTGTTGGTGGTGTATTTGGTGGGATAACAGTGTTGTTGAACTCAGTATCTTCTGGTAATTGAGAAGTTACTGTCAAGACTTTACCGTCTTTAGTTACTGAAACAACGACTGTAGCTACCATCTTATCGTAGGCAACAGTTGCATCGTTACCTTGTACTTCTTCTACTGTGTAGACGTGAGTACCTTCTTCACCACGTTTGTACTCAAGAGCTGAGAACTTGATCTTACCGTTAGCATCATTGCTTACAGTTTCGATCACATTACCCTTGCTATCTTTAAGTACGAAGCTAAACTCACCAGGTTTAAGTTCACGACCTTCAAGTTTCTTAGTGAATTCAAACTCAACCTTAGTTGGGATATTTACTACACGTTTTTCTGTTGGTTTTTCTGGTTTTTCAACAGATTTCTTAGTTGGGTCGTATTGGTGAACGATTTGTGACGCAGTATTTTCGATGTCTACACCATCTTTAGCATTACCTTTGATAGTTGCAGGAATATCGAACTTGTAGTAGCGTCCGAATGCCAATTTGGCAGTATCGATCACTTGTGTGTTTTCTGCATCGCCAAGTGACTTAGTAAGGTCAGCTTTAGATGTTGCAGTAATCACACCGTCAACGATTTGGATGTCGAACTTAGCTGTCACATCTTCTCCTGTTACAGAGTCGTATGCTTTAATATCAGCAACGTTGATGTTCAAGTTTCGCTGTCATATTTATCTGTAACACCTACAGATTGGATATTGTGAGCATCAGTGAAGTTAGTTGTGTCGAGCCATACTTGGTAGACAAACTTATCACCTTTCTTGAGTGTCTTAGTATTGATATTTTCAGCTTCGTTGTTAGCTGTGCTGTCAGCGTAAGGATCCTTGTTAGTATCGCCTACTTTATCTTTCAACTCAGCATCATCGTCAACAAGTTTCATACCAGTGATATCGAATTTCTCTTTAGAAACAACGTATTTCTCTGGTTGGAACTTAGGTTTTTCTGGTGGACGAACAGTGTTGTTAAATTCTTTGTCTGCTGGGTCGTTCACTTTAGTGATAAGAGCTTTCGCTTTACCATCATGTGATACTTCAACAGTAACAAGAGCTTTCATTGAATCGTAAGAAACAGTTCCGTCAGTACCCTTAACTTCTTCTACAGTGTAGTTGTGAGTACCTTCTTGGCCTTTCTTGTACTCAATAGGTGAGAATTTAACGTTACCTTTAGCATCATTGCTTACAGTTTCAAGAGTCTTACCTTCTGAATCTTTAAGCACGAAGCTGAATTCGTTAGCTTTAAGTTCACGGCCTTCCAAACGTTTAGTGAAGTTGAATTCTACTGAAATTGGAACACTGTTAACACGTTTCAGTTGGTACGTTTGGTTTTTCAACTTTCTTAGTTGTTGGGTTGTAGTAGTTAACAACTTGAGTTGCTCTATTTTCGATATCCACACCAGCTTTAATATCTTTCTTAACTGTTGCAGGAATATCAAATTTATAGTAGCGACCAAACTCTAACTTAGTAGTGTCGATAACTTGAGTGTTTTCAGCATCGCCAAGTGACTTAGTGAAGCCATCTTTAAGGTTAGCTGTAACAACACCATTTTCAACCTTAATGTCGAATTTAGATGTTACATCCGCACCTGATACTGAATCGTAAGCCTTGATTGCTGATGCATCGACATCCAACTTAGTTTCATCGTAGTCATCAGTGATACCAACAGTTTGGATATGATCCTTGTTGTTAGCGTCAAATTGAGTTGTATCAAGCCATACTTGGTAATAAAGTTTTTGACCTGGTTTAACTGACTTAGTATTCAAGTTTTCAGCTTCGTTGTTTGATGCGTCATCAGCATATGGGTTCGCATTTGTATCTGCGTACTTGTCTGCCAATTCTTTATCATCATCAACGAGTTTAGTACCTGTTACGTCGAATTTCGCTTCAGAAACAACATATTTTTCTGGTTGGAACTTAGGTTTTTCTGGTGGACGAACAGCATTGTTGAATTCTTTATCAGCAATTTCACCGACAGTTGCTACAAGAGCTTTAGCAGTACCATCATGAGAAACAGTGATTGTTACATTCGCTTTCATTGTATCGTATGTAACAGTTGCATCAGTTCCTTTGACTTCTTCTACTGTGTACTCGTGAACGCCTTCTTGGCCTTTCTTGAATTCAAGTTTAGAGAATTTAACGTTACCAGCTGCATCATTCTTAACAGTTTCAACAACTTTACCTGCTGCATCCTTCAACTCGAATGTGAATTCGTTAGCTTTAAGCTCACGACCTTCCAAACGTTTGGTGAAGTTGAATCCGACTTCAACTGGAACACTGTTTACACGTTTTTCAGTTGGTTTAGTAGGAATTTCTGTCTTCTTAGTTGTTGGGTTGTAGAAGTGAACAACTTGTCCAGCTGTATTTTCAATATCTACACCACCAGGAACAGAGTCTTTAACAGTGGTTGGGATATCGAATTTATAGTAACGACCAAAGGCAAACTTAGTTGTGTCGATGATTTGAGTATTTGCATCATCTCCAAGTGACTTAGTGAAGCCATCTTTAAGGTTAGCAGTAATCATACCATTTTCAACTTTGATGTCGAATTTAGCTGTTACATCTTCACCTGTTACTGAATCGTAAGCCTTAATAGCTGAAGCATCAAGATCCAATTTAGTTTCATCGTAGTCATCAGAGATACCAACTGTTTGGATGTAATCCTTGTTGTTAGCGTCGAATTGAGTTGTATCGAGCCATACTTGGTAAACAAGTTTTTCACCACGTTTAACAGACTTAGTATTCATGTTTTCAGCTTCGTTGTTTGATGCGTCATCAGCATATGGGTTCGCATTTGTATCTGCGTACTTGTCTGCCAATTCTTTATCATCATCAACAAGCTTGTTACCAGTAATGTCAAATTTCTCTTTGTTCACAACATATTTCTCTGGTTGGAACTTAGGTGTTTCTGGTGGAACCACCTTGTTGTTGAACTCTTTATCGTTAGCGCTTGAAGCGAATCCGCCTGTTGAAGCGTGGTTAACGACAGTTGTGAGAACCTTACCTTCCTTAGTAACTTCCACTGTTACAGTCGCTTTCATAGCATCGTAAGTGATTGAAGCATCTTTACCAGCTACTTCTTCAACTGTGTAAGTGAATGTCTTACCAAGATCATCTTTGTTGAACAAGAGTTTTTCAAACTTGATGTGACCATCTTTATCGTTGGTTACTGTTTGAAGAACCTTGTTGTCTTTGTCTTTCAATACGAAGCTGAACTCACCTACAGTCAACTCACGTCCTTCAAGTCGTTTAGTATAGTTGAACTCGAGTGGAACTGGAACGTTGTTTTCACGTGTTTGAGTTGGTTTTTCAGGAGTTGTAACTTTCTTATTGAATGGGTTGTATTGGTGAATTGTTTGGTTGGCTGTATTTTCAATATCTACACCGTCGTTAGAATCAATATCTTTAACAACAGCTGGAATATCAAATTTATAGTAACGACCAAACTCAAATTTAGTTGTATCGATGACTGGAGTAGCATCTGTTGCGCTAATAGCTTTAGTCAAGCTTGCTTTAGATGTACCGTAGAGAACACCGTTTTCAACCTTGATATCGAACTTGTCAGTAACATCTGCACCAGTGATACCATCGTAAACCTTGATATCAGCAGCGTTGATGTCAAGTTTATCTTCTTCGTAGTTATCAGTGATACCAACAGTTTGAAGATTGCTTTCTGCTGTGAAGTCACGAGTATCAAGCCATACTTGATAGTAGATCTTTTGACCACGTTTGAGGGTCTTACCATTCAAGTTTTGGATTTCAACTTTATCAGCTGAATCGTCGTCATCAGCAAGTTTGTTACCAATGATGTCGAAGCTTGGTTCTGAAACAACGTATTTCTCTGGTTTGAAGTTAGGAGTTACGTTGTTATCGAAGACACGATCGTCACCACCATAAGCATCTCCACCTACTGTAGCGTAAGAGATAACTGTTGACAATTGATCTCCTACTGAAGGTTGGATAACTTGAACAGTAACATTGACTTTCATGTTATCGTAAGTAACAGTTGTATCAGTTCCTTTAACTTCTTCTACCGTGTAGTTGAATGTCTTACCAAGATCTGCTTTACCGTAGTTGATAGTAGAGAATTTAACTTTACCTTCGGCATCATTCTTAACAGTTTCAAGAACATTACCTTTTTCATCTTTCAATTCAAAAGTAAATTCTTTGTCTTGCAACTTACGTCCGTTAAGTGTCTTACCAAAGATCAACTCGATAGCAGTTGGAACGTTGTTAACACGTTTTTCAGTTGGTTTGTTTGGTTTTTCAACTGTCTTAGTAGTTGGGTTGTAGTAGTTTACAACTTGAGCTGCTGTATTTCAATTTCAGCACCATCGTAAGCACCGTCAGTGACCTTAGCTGGGATGACAAACTTGTAGTAACGTCCAAATTCGAACTTAGTAGTATCGATAATTTGAGTGTTTTCTGCATCGCCAAGTGACTTAGTGAAGCCAGGTTTAAGGTTAGCAGTAATCACACCGTTAGCGATAGAGATGTCAAACTTGTCAGTAACATCAGCACCAGTCTTACCATCGTAAGCCTTGATATCAGCTACCTTAACATCCAATTTAGCTTCATCATAATCATCAGTGATACCAACAGTTTGGATATTATCCTTGTTGTTTGCATCAAATTTAGTTGTATCAAGCCATACTTGGTAGTTAATAGTGTCGCCACGTTTAACAGCTTTAGTATTGATGTTTTCTGCTTCGTTGTTATCAGCTTTATCAGCGTATGGGTTCGCATTTGTTTCTGCGTACTTATCTGTCAACTCTGCATCATCATCAAGAAGCTTAGTACCAGTGATATCAAACTTACCGTTACCATCGCTAAGAACGTATTTCTCTGGTTGGAACTTAGGTTCTTCTGGTGGAGTTACAGTATTGTTGAACTCTTTATCTGCTGGGTCTGTCACATTAGTGATAAGAGCCTTAGCAGTACCATCATGACGAACTTCAACTGTTACAACAGCTTTCATTGTGTCGTATGTAACGGTTGAGTCAGTTCCTTTAACCTCTTCTACTGTATACTTGTAAGTGCCTTCTTGACCCTTCTTATACTCAATAGCTGAGAATTTAACGTTACCTGAAGCATCATTCTTCACGCTTTCAACGACTTCGCCTGCTTCATTCTTCAACTCGAATGTGAATTCGCCTGCTTTAAGTTCACGACCTTCAAGTTTCTTAGTGAAGTTGAACTCTACTGAAACTGGAACGCTGTTAACACGTTTTTCAGTTGGTTTGTTTGGTTTTTCAACTTTCTTAGTTGTTGGGTTGTAGTAGTTTACTACTTGAGCCGCAGTATTTTCGATATCTACTCCACCTGCAACATCAGCTTTAACTGTTGCTGGGATATCAAATTTATAGTAGCGACCAAACTCGAATTTAGTTGTGTCGATGATTTGAGTGTTTTCCGCATCGCCAAGTGACTTAGTGAAGCCTGCTTTAAGGTTAGCTGTGATTACACCATTTTCGATTGAGATATCGAATTTATCTGTAACATCAGCACCAGAAACTGAATCGTAAGCCTTGATAGCTGATGCATCCACATCCAACTTAGTTTCATCGAAGTCATCTGTGATACCAACAGTTTGGATATTATCCTTGTTGTTTGCATCAAATTTAGTTGTGTCAAGCCATACTTGATAGTAGATAGTTTGACCACGTTTAACAGACTTAGTATTCAAGTTTTCAGCTTCGTTGTTTGAAGCATCGTCCGCATATGGGTTCGCATTTGTATCTGCGTACTTGTCTGCCAACTCTTTATCATCATCAACAAGTTTTGTACCTGTTACGTCGAACTTAGCTTCTCCAACTACGTATTTCTCTGGTTGGAACTTAGGCTCTTCTGGAGGTGTGACACGGTTGTTAAATTCTTTATCCGCAATGTCGCCAACAGTCGCGATAAGAACTTTGGCTGTTCCATCGTGTTTAACTGTAACTGTTACATTCGCTTTCATAGTGTCGTATGTAACAGTTGCGTCGCTTCCTTTAACTTCTTCTACTGTGTAGTTGTGTACGCCTTCTTGGCCTTTCTTGAACTCAAGTTTAGAGAACTTAACGTTACCAGCCGCATCGTTGCTTACAGTTTCAAGAGTCTTACCTGTTGAATCTTTAAGTACGAAGCTGAATTCGTTAGCTTTAAGTTCACGGCCTTCCAAACGTTTAGTGAAGTTGAATTCTACTTCAACTGGAACGCTGTTAACACGTTTTTCAGTTGGTTTGTTTGGTTTTTCTACAGTCTTGCTTACTGGGTTGTAGTAGTTAACAACTTGAGCCGCAGTATTTTCGATATCTACACCGCCAGGTACATCAGCTTTAACTGTTGCTGGAATATCAAACTTGTAGTAACGTCCAAATTCGAATTTAGTTGTGTCAATGATTTGAGTATTTTCTGCGTCGCCAAGTGACTTAGTGAAGCCATCTTTAAGTGTTGCAGTCATCACACCATTTTCAACTTTAATGTCAAATTTATCTGTGACATCAGCTCCAGTTACTGAATCGTAAGCTTTGATTGCCGAACCATCTACATCAACCTTAGTTTCATCGAAGTCATCAGTGATTCCTACAGTTTGAACGTTGTCTTTGTTAGCTGCGTCGAATTTAGTTGTATCCAACCATACTTGATAGTAGATCTTTTCGCCGCGTTTAACAGACTTAGTATTGATGTTTTCTGCTTCGTTGTTATCAGCTTTATCAACGTATGGGTTAGCATTGGTATCATTGTACTTGTCTGCCAACTCTGAATCATCATCAAGAAGCTTGTTATCAGTGATAGAGAATTTCGCTGTATTCAATACGTATTTCTCTGGTTGGAACTTAGGCTCTTCTGGAGGTGTGACACGGTTGTTAAATTCTTTGTCCGCAATGTCGCCTACAGTCGCGATAAGAACTTTAGCTGTTCCATCGTGTTTAACTGTAACTGTTACATTTGCTTTCATTGTATCGTATGTAACGGTTGCGTCTGAGCCTTTAACTTCTTCTACTGTGTAGTTGTGAACACCTTCTTGACCTTTCTTGAACTCAAGTTTAGAGAACTTAACGTTACCAGCCGCATCGTTGCTTACAGTTTCAAGAGTCTTACCTTCTGAATCTTTAAGTACGAAGCTGAATTCGTTAGCTTTAAGCTCACGACCTTCCAAACGTTTAGTGAAGTTGAATTCTACTTCAACTGGAACGTTGTTAACACGTTTTTCAGTTGGTTTAGATGGTTTTTCAACTTTCTTAGTTGTTGGGTTGTAGTAGTTTACAACTTGAGCCGCAGTATTTTCGATATCTACACCGCCAGGTACATCAGCTTTCACTGTTGTTGGGATGTCGAACTTGTAGTAACGTCCGAAGGCGAATTTAGTTGTGTCAATAACTTGAGTGTTTTCTGCATCGCCAAGTGACTTAGTGAAGCCATCTTTAAGAGTTGCAGTGATCACACCGTTGTTAACAGTGATATCGAATTTATCTGTAACTTCTGCTCCTGTTACTGAATCGTAGGCTTTAATCTTAGTAGCGTCAAGTTCCAACTTCGCTTCATCGTAGTCATCTGAGATTCCTACTGATTGAATGTTGTCCTTGTTAGCTGCGTCGAATTTAGTTGTATCCAACCATACTTGGTAAACCAACTTGTCACCACGTTTAACAGTCTTGGTATTCAAGTTTTCTTTTTCGTTGTTTGACGCATCGTCAGCGTATGGGTTCGCATTGGTATCTGCGTACTTGTCTGCCAATTCTTTATCATCATCAACGAGCTTGTCACCAGTGATATCGAATTTCTCTTCAGAAACAACGTATTTCTCTGGTTGGAACTTAGGTTCTTCTGGTGGAGTCACACGGTTGTTAAATTCTTTATCCGCAATGTCGCCAACAGTCGCGATAAGAACTTTAGCTGTTCCATCGTGTTTCACTGTAACTGTTACATTCGCTTTCATTGTATCGTATGTAACGGTTGCGTCGCTTCCTTTAACTTCTTCTACAGTGTAGTTGTGTACGCCTTCTTGGCCTTTCTTGAACTCAAGTTTAGAGAACTTAACGTTACCTGAAGCATCGTTGCTTACAGTTTCAAGAGTCTTACCTTCTGAATCTTTAAGAACGAAGCTGAATTCGTTAGCTTTAAGTTCACGACCTTCCAAACGTTTAGTGAAGTTGAATTCCACTTCAACTGGAACGTTGTTAACACGTTTTTCAGTTGGTTTTTCTGGTTTTTCAACTTTCTTAGTTGTTGGGTTGTAGTAGTTTACTACTTGAGCCGCAGTATTTTCGATATCTGCACCACCAGGAACATCAGCTTTAACTGTTGTTGGGATGTCGAACTTGTAGTAACGACCGAAGGCGAATTTAGTTGTGTCGATAACTTGAGTGTTTTCTGCATCGCCAAGTGACTTAGTGAAGCCATCTTTAAGTGTTGCAGTAATCACACCGTTGTTCACAGTGATATCGAATTTAGCTGTAACATCATCACCTGTTACTGAATCGTAAGCTTTAATCTTAGTAGCGTCAAGATCCAATTTCGCTTCATCGTAGTCATCTGAGATTCCTACTGATTGGATATTGTCCTTGTTAGCTGCGTCAAATTTAGTTGTATCCAACCATACTTGGTAAACCAACTTGTCGCCACGTTTCACAGTCTTAGTATTGATATTTTCTGCTTCATTGTTGTCTGTTTTGTCTACATATGGATCAGTATTTGTTTCACCATATTTATCAGTCAATTCAGAATCATCATCAAGAAGTTTGTTATCGGTGATAGAGAATTTCTCTGCATTCAAGACATATTTCTCTGGTTGGAACTTAGGTTCTTCTGGAGGGCGAACTGTGTTGTTAAATTCTTTATCCGCAGGTTCTGTCACATTTGTGATCAAGGCTTTGGCTGTACCGTCATGAGAAACAGTAACAGTTACAACAGCAGCCATTGTATCGTAATCGACAGTTGCATCTGTACCCTTAACCTCTGTTACAGTGTACTTGTAAGTACCTTCTTGACCCTTCTTGTATTTAAGGGCTGTAACTTTTTCACCAGCTTTATTTGTGTACTCTACTGGAGAGAATTTAATCTTACCAGCTGCATCGTTGGTTGCAGTTGCAATCACAACATTGTCGCTATCTTTCAACTCGAATGTGAATTCGCCAGCTTTAAGGTCACGACCTTCCAATTTCTTAGTGAAGTTGAATTCAACTGAGATTGGAACACTGTTGACACGTTTTTCAGTTGGTTTTTCAGGTTTTTCAACTTTCTTAGTTGTTGGGTTGTAGTAGTTAACAACTTGAGCTGCTTTGTTTTCGATATCTGCACCAGCTACGACATCGTCTTTCACTGTTGCTGGAATATCAAATTTATAGTAGCGTCCAAATTCAAACTTAGTTGTATCAATGATTTGAGTATTTTCAGCGTCGCCAAGTGACTTAGTGAAGCCAGCTTTAAGGTTAGCTGTAAGAACACCGTTGTTATCAGTGATTTCGAACTTGTTAGTAACATCTGCACCAGTTACTGAATCGTAAACCTTGATATCTGAAGCATTAACAGTCAATTTCCTTATCGTAGTTATCTGTGATTCCTACTGTTTGGATATTGTCTTTGTTAGCTGCATCAAATTTAGTTGTATCCAACCAAACTTGGTAGTAAAGTTTAGATCCACGTTCAACTGATTTAGTATTTAAGTTTTCTTCTTCGTTGTTGTTTGTATTATCGACATATGGGTTTGTATTTGTTTCACCATATTTATCTGTCAATTCAGAATCATCATCAACGAGCTTAGTACCAGTGATATCGAATTTCGCTTTAGAAACAACGTATTTCTCTGGTTGGAACTTAGGTTCTTCTGGTGGAGTTACAGTGTTGTTGAACTCTTTATCAGCTGCATCTGTTACGTTAGCAACGATTGCTTTAGCTGTACCGTCGTGTGAAACAACAACTTTAACAGTAGCAACCATTGTATCGTATTTGACAGTTGCATCTGTACCAGGAGTTTCTTCAACTGTATAGTTGTAAGTCTTACCAAGATCATCACGACCGAATTCAAGGGTCTTGAAGACAATCTTACCAGCAGCGTCATTCTTCACGCGTTCAACTTCAACGCCGTCTTTCTTCAATACGAATTCGAATTCGTTAGCTTGAAGTTCACGACCTTCCAAACGTTTAGTGAAGTTCATTTCCACTGGAACTGGAACGCTGTTGACACGTTTTTGTGTTGGTTTTTCAGGTTTTTCAACTGTCTTACTTACTGGGTTGTAAACGTGAACTGTTTGGTTGGCTGTATTTTCAATATCAGCACCAGCTTTAACAGATTCTTTAACAGTTGCTGGGATATCAAATTTATAGTAACGTCCAAAGGCGAACTTAGTAGTATCGATAACAGGGTTGTTTTCTTTATCTTTGATAAATTCATCTTTAGAAGTTGCAGTGATTGTGCCGTTTTCAACTTTGATGTCGAATTTAGCAGTCACGTCTGCACCAGTTACTGAATCGTAGGCTTTGATGTCAGCTGCGTTAACGTCCAATTTATCTGCGTCGTATGTATCAGATACACCAACGTATTGGATGTTATTAGCTTCTGTGAATTTAGTCGTATCAAGCCATACTTGGTATACCAATTTAGAACCGCGTTTAACAGTCTTAGTATTCAAGTTTTCTGGTTCGTTGTTTGCAACACCATCAACATATGGATCAGCATTTGTTGCTGTGTACTCGTTACCAGGGACATCATCATCGTCATCCATCAACTTGTTACCAGTAATGTCATATTTCTCTTTAGAAACGACAAATTTTTCTGGTTGGAATTCAGGAGTTTCTGGAGGAGTGACTTTGTTGTTGAATTCTTTATCTGCAGTACCGTCAGTTGCGTTACCGTTAGCGTCTACACCACCAGTTGATGTAACGTTTGTAACAGTAGTCAATGTGTGACCGTTCTTAGCAACTTCAACTGTCACTGTAGCTTTCATCTTATCGTAAGTCATTCCGAATTCTTTGTTTTCAGGAATCACTTCTTCTACAGTGTAAGTGTGTGTACCAACTTTAGTATTGTCGAATGACAATTCTGAGAAGGTTACGTTACCAGCAGCATCATTCTTAACAGTTTCAACGACGTTACCAGCAGCATCTTTCAATACGAAGCTAAATTCACCAGCTTTAAGTTCACGACCAGCCAATTTCTTAGTGAAGTCAAACTTAGTTACAACTGGAGAAACCACATAGTTGTTGAACTCTGTGTCTTCAGGCATTGTAACAGCAGTACTTAAGAGACCTGTAGCAGCATCTTTAGTAACTTTAACCTTCACTTCTGCGTTCATTGTATCGTAATCGATGTTTGTATCGTTACCAGCTTTTTCACGCACAGTGTAAGTGTGTTCACCTTCAGCGCTGTATTCAATAGCATCAAATGTGATTGAACCATCTGCTGCATTTTTCTTAGTTTGAATAACGTTGCCGTTTTCAAGCAATTCGAATTCGAAGGCACCTGCTTCAAGTGCTTTACCTTCAAGACGTTTAGTGAACTTGAATTGAGCTTGAGTTGGAGCTGATGTGAAGGTATTGTTGAACTCTTTATCAGTTGGAAGAGTTGCAACAGCAGTAAGCGCATGACCTGACTTAGTAACAGTAACTGTTACGTTAGCTTTCATTGGGTCATAAGTCATACCTGCTTCAGTTCCTTGAACTTCTTCTACAGTGTACTTGTGGTCACCAACTTGAGCATTTGTAAATGTCAATGCGTCAAATTTAACTTTACCGTTGGCATCATTTTGTTTTGTTTGAAGGACTTTACCATCTTTGTCTTTCAATACAAAGCTAAATTCGCCAGCTTTCAAGTCACGACCTGCAAGAGCTTTGCTGAAGTCAAATTGTGCAGTTACAGGAGCTACAACGTGGTTGTTGAAGATCTTGTCATCAGTACCAGTTGCTTCACCGCCTGTTGAAGTCATTTCAGTCTTAGCAACCAAAGACCTGTAGCGGCATCTTTAGTAACTGTTACTTTAACTGCGATAGTCATTTCATCGTAGTCTACATCGGCATTGTTGCCCTTCACTTCTTTAACAGTGTAGTTGTAGACACCTTCATGGTCAAATGACAATTCGCTGAAGTTAATCTTACCGTTAGCTTTGTTAGTTACAGTTTCATTTACATTGTTATCACCAGTCAATGTGAAGCTAAAGTCACCTGCGTTCAAAGTACCGTTTGAAAGTGATTTATCAAATTCAAGGTTAACTTTAACCGCACCTGGTGTGAATGTGTTGTTGAACTCTGTATCTGCTGGAAGAGTGTTAGTTGCTTTAAGAACGTGACCTTCCTTAGTAACAGTGATTGTTACTTCAGCTTTCATTGTATCGTAAGTCATACCAGCTTCTTTATTTTCTGGAATAACTTCTTCTACAGTGTACTTGTGAGTACCAACTTGAGTATTGTCAAAGGTCAAATCATCAAAGGCTACAACACCTTCTTTAGTATTTGTCTTAGTTTGAAGAACTTTACCAGTTGAATCTTTCAATACGAAGCTGAATTCACCGGCTTTCAACTCACGACCTGCGAGAGCCTTGCTAAAGTCAAACTTAGTTTTAACTGGAGCTACAACGTAGTTGTTGAAGACTTTATCATCTGCGCTTGAGGCAAATCCACCAGTACCACTGTATTTAACTGAAGCTTGCAAATCACCTTTAGAGTTTTCAGTTACAGTAACAGTCATCTTAACTGTCATGCCATCGTAATCGACATTTGTATCTGATCCTTTAACCTCAGTGATTGTGTAAGTGTATGTACCAACTTTATTAAAGGTTAATTTGCTAAATGTTGCTTTGCCGTTTTTGTTAGTGACAGTTTCTTCATATCCTGGTAGTGATTTATTTTCTTGATCTTTTTCAATCTTGAAGCTAAATTCACCATCAACAAGTACACGTCCTTCAAGTTGTTTCAACTTCTGGAGTTACTGTTACAGGTTCTTGTTTGACATAGTAGTAAACTGGTTGTTTATATGGTGTTAACGAGTTTGCTAAGTCAACTTTTATACCACTACCGTATATTCCACGTTCTAATTGTGCATTATCTATCTTGTATCCAATATTATCCCCTAAGAATGGTACAAATACAGCGTGATATGGTGGCATGTCAGAACCTTTATAGAAATCAAATTCAATTTCCTTACCATTTGGATATTCAGTTTTTACACCTGTTTTTGGATCAGTTGCTGTATGTGGAATAGTGTAAAGAGGTGTTTTCTTAACAGCTAATTCCTGTGAATTCCAATCACCTGGTTTAATAGGTTTAGTTTCTGCTAGTAACATATAACCATCTGTGCTTAAAGTACCATCAGAACGTTTACTTTGTTGTTTTGGATCTAGTAAGTAAACACGAATAACTACTGAACCATCTTCTCCAACTACTTCTTTAATACGTTTAATACCATAACGGTCCGCATCCATGAATTTAGTACCGATAGTGTAAGGGCGACTTACAAAACCTGATTTATCATTTGCATCAGCCGTTTGATAAAGTTTATAACCATCAAATTGACGCTCACCAGATGCTGTGAAGCTTTGACCTTCCATAGCTTGAGTTGTGTATGAAGCTAACTCTACTTCATTACCATTTTCTTTATAATCTTGAACAGTTTTATCTGTTTTATTTGCGTTAAATGTTGGGTTGTTTTTATCAACTACTTTATAGTAAGTTGTTTTATTAATTGCTTCTGGTATTTTAGCGTTTGAATCAGTAATTGTACGACCATTATAAGCTGGTTCTACAACGTTTAAAATATCTGTTGTAGTACGAGCATTATAAACCGCAGTATAAAGTGCTTGTTCTGCCGGTGTAAGTTGGTGCCCTGGTGCCACTAGATTTGTTATACTACTTCCAACTTCATAACCATTTTGAATAAACGGTTCTGCTTTTTTACCATTTGTTGGAGTTCCAGCTTTATAATCTACTTGGAAAGTTAATTGACTGTTAGACGCAGATGTAGTAGTCGTGAATTTGAACACCACTAGAAGAAGTAACCGTTCTTGTTTCTAGTACATTACCACTCGTTTTATCTATTAATTCAACCGTCGTATCTGTCGAAGCATCAAATCTCTTATAGGCACGTGCGTAATATTTTGTACCATAACGATTATTGAATTCAGTAAGATCCCAAATAGCATATGTATAGTAGTCGCCATCTTTAGCTTGATAACCTGATGGTACTGTTTGTGAACGAACAGTTGCACCATTAGGATCTGTCATATCAGGTGTAGCAACTTCACCATCTTTTAGGTGAGTTGTTACAGAAACTGGCTCATAGTTATGGTCTGTTACAGCACGACGGTTACGACGGCGGCTTGCTACCATAGCACCAGCATTTGTACGTTCCTCATTTGCTCTTGCAACTGAAGCACGGTCTACACCAGCGCTTGCTACGTTAGCACGTGTAGCAACATTTGGTTGAGCGCTTGTAACTTCTGCCGCAGTTTCGGCTGCTGCAGTTTCTTCAGCTACTGGAGCTGCTGTTGCTGCAGAACGATTAGCTGCTGTAGTTGAAGCGTTTGAAGCTGCTGTCGCTGAAGCTGTTGTTTCAACGTTGTTGCTAGCTGTAGCTGTTGATGCTGCTGTCGTTGGCTTAGCTGCTTCTGAAGTAGCTTTCTCAGTTGGTTTTGCAGCCTCTGAAGCTGGTTTTGCTGCTTCAGGTTTTGCAGTTTCTGTAGCTTGTTTGTCAGTTGTCTCTGCGGCAGCTTTATCTGTTGCTGATGCTTCTGGCGTCAAGTTAAATGTTGACGCAGTTGCCTCAGTTGAAGATACAGCTGCAGTAGGATCTGCTTGAGCTGTTGATGCTGTAGATGTCTCAACCAGGTCTGATGAACTTTCGCCCTCAACTGATGTACCAGGGTTTGATGAAGAAGCGTCAGGCGCTGTGACTTCATCAGCCTGTGCAGTATGAGCGGCAAAGAGTGCCGTTCCTAGCAAGACTGAAGCGACACCAAACGAATATTTACGCAATGAAAAGCGTTGGCGTCTATTGAAAATGTCTTTCATTTCAAGTCTCCCTCTATGAAATAGTTAGTTATAGGTCACGAGTATACAAGAATCCTATACTTGAACTCATGATTCTATTACATTCTAACATTCTGACAATTTATGGTCAAGTGATTAAGTCAACTTTTTAAAAAAAATCAAGTTATCTGACAATTTATCCAACAACTTTTGTTTGGTTTTTACATTTACAAGTGTAAAACCCTTGATTTTATTTGCTTTATACCGTTTTCAGATTTCTATTTTATTTTCTTTTCATTCCTAACTTTCTCATGTTTTTCACGGAAGATGTTAGACTTATGAGAGGATTTAACTCATTTTATTGGCTGATTTTCTTACTTTTATTCTAATTTTCGCCTTCTTATTACAAACCATCCGATTCTGTAACACCCTCGATAAACCATTGATATACAATTTAATAATTGCCTTTCACGACCATAGTCACCTACTACATTTTCAAAAAAATAAAAAACCCAAGCATCATAAACTTGAGTTAATCATCTTATTAGTTTCAGAGGTAACTTCCTCTATTTTTTTCTGATATGGTTGTCATTCCAAGACTGTAATTCTTGATAGGACTTGACTTTACCTTCTTCCTGAGTCGGTCTAAAAGCCCTAACCGGTAACTCGTAGGCATCCTGCCCTTCAGGTGCCATCCAATGGAGCAAGGTATTGAACCAGGTTTCGTTATTGATTTTACTTGGAAGGGTATAGATTCTAGCATGTTTGGTCTTAACAGCTTCATAGGCTTCCTTTTGCTCTTTGGCAAAATTGGTACTATCCATATTGAGGCTCCTGTCTTTTTCAGAAATGTAATAAAGAGCAGGTAGACTAGCAATTGGCGTTCCAGACGGATTATCAAAATCCTTACCATTAGTTGCACCTGGCCACATCTCAAGACCAAAAGGCTCTAAAGTCTTACGCATATCAACATTAGCGTACTCCAATTCCGAGTCCAAAGTATTCGAGTTAGCTGAGATATTCATCTCCTCGATTTTTTGAGTTTTGAGATTGAGGTATTTTTTATTAGAAGCAAAATCAGCTGACGATGCACCAAAAGGCATTTGTAAGTAGGCTTGGTCATTAAGCATGAAAGCCTTAGACCTGCCTGATTTAAATAATCTTCATCCCCAGCTTTCTTAGCCAATTTCACAAGGTCAATTTGTTTAGGTTTCTGATTTGGTTTTTCCGTGTCATACACATAGATATTAAAGTAGTCATATTTATAAAGAGTTTCACCCTTGGCATTTTTCTTACCAGATACATCACCCTTGTACTCTTGAGTGACTAGGTATTGACCAGCTACCCCCACAATGTTAAACATGTTTCTATCATGACCAGGATTTGGTGTCACGAGTAGAAATTCCTTATTAACCCCGAAGGTTGTCAGGGTGATTTTAAACAAGGGATCTTCTGCATTGCTGCCGGAATAGACAGTTGTACTTGACTTGCTAGATGAGGCTGAGCCCTTGGTAGCCTTACTGCTACCACTCACAGCAAAAAAGATAGCTGTTCCTGCGATTACAAAAAGCAATGCCACTAAGAGACCTATAAAAACAATTCTTGTGGACTTATCCCCCCTTAGGTGTTGGCTTCTTTACAAACTTATTTTCCATAAATAATCTCCATTTTTAGTATTGCTTTTAGTATAGCATAGGTGGAGACTATTGATAAGGTAGATTGGCAGTCTAATAAGGTTGGATATTTTATTTTCATTTGACAAAATCTCTCGGACAGCGTACAATCAAGGCAAGTAACATTCGGAGGTAAATGGAGACATGAACAACTAAGTCTATTCACAATAAACCTGCTTTATTCGATAGATTGTTTTCATGTCTTTTTTGCGCTCTTTTTCTGTAGAAAATTTATTGGTGGTATCTGTGTTTTTTTGCATCCACACCATCACTATCTCCTAGAGGGCTTTTTAGCTAGATTCAAGACGGTTCTATCTTATAAGGTAGGACTGTTTTTTGACCTTTGATATTGTTTGAAGTAAGAACCATATTTTCCATGAAACACTATCAGCAAGCACTCAGACCTAGGAGGTCCTATGATACAGATTCAACACCTAACCATAACACATACTAAAGATTTTCGTGAACTCGTTCATGATCTAAATCTAACGATAGCTACGGGCGAAAAAATCGCCATCATTGGGGAGGAAGGCAATGGAAAATCTAGTCTCCTTGCCCTTCTTGTTAATCCTAAAACACATTTGACCATCTTTCTTACGAGGGAACTATTAATAAACCAGATAGCCCACAGGTCTATATTCCCCAACAAATTTCGGATGACTTACAATACCTAACCCTTAACGACTACTTCTTTGCGGACACTTATGACCTAGACTATGCCACCCTCTATCGTCTAGCTGATGAACTTCATTTTGATAGTGAGCGTTTTGCTAGCAGTCAGCTTATCTCCACTCTATCAGGTGGTGAGAAACTCAAAATTCAACTCATCCGAGAATTAGCTCGTCCCCACGACATCATTTTTCTTGATGAGCCTTCAAACGATATGGATTTAACTACTATGACTTGGCTAAAAGATTTTATCAAACATTCTGATAAAACGATCGTCTACATCTCACATGACGAGGATTTGCTCAGTCAGACAGCTGATACCATTATCCATCTAGAACTGCTTAAACGTCGTCGACAGGCGAGGACCAGTGTGGAGCACCTCGACTATGATAACTATAGTCAGCAACGCACAGATGCCTACCAACAACAGATGCAACAGGCCAAAACCGAGAAAAAAGCCTACGACAAAGCCATGTCCAAGCATCGCCGTATCAAACAAAATGTTCAAACCACCCTACGCAATACGCATGATAGTACACAAGGACGATTGCTTGCTAAAAAGATGAAAGCAGTCCTCTCACAAGAAAAACGCTACGACCGCCTTGCCCAAGACATGACACAGATGCCTGATAAAGAAGACAGCATTGAACTTTTCTTCTCTCATATCGACCCTCTACCCCAGGGAAAATATCTCTTAAATCTAGATGAAAAGCAGATAAACATTGCTCCTCACCTGACTATTGACCATCTCAAACTTTCTTTGAAAGGCCAGGAAAAAATTGGTATTGTTGGAGATAACGGCTGCGGTAAGTCTACTCTCTTACACTATCTCTACCAAAAACTTAGCCAGAAGACCGACCTGACTATTGGCTATATGCCCCAGCATTATGACACTATCTTGCCACTGGATTTGTCACCGATAGAGTTTAAGTAAGACTGGTGACAAAACTAAGAGAGAAATCATAAGTTCCCATCTCGCTAACCTCAACTTTAGTCATGATGAAATGAACCATGCAATCTCTGATTTATCTGGAGGACAGAAAGGAAAACTACTCCTACTGCACCTGGTCTTAGAAAGCCCTCAGCTCCTTATCTTAGATGAACCAACCAGAAATTTTTCCCCCACCTCGCAACCCCAAGTCCGACAGCTCTTCGAGAACTATCCAGGGGCAATTCTGACGGTATCGCATGATGTCAACTACCTCAGACAAGTCTGCCAAAAGATCTATCGCCTAGACTCAAACGGTTTAGAAGAAGTTGAGATTTAAGATATCGAATCTATCGTTTTTGCAAGAAAAGTCTCAAAAGAAACCTTTTCATCACTAAAAAAACTCAGGCAAAACCTGAGTTTTTTTAGTATTAATCAATTTCAAGACCACCAGTATAAAGTCGGTAGTAAGTACCACCTTGTTCCATAAGGCTGTCGTGGTCACCACGTTCAATGATACGTCCGTGGTCCATAACCATGATAACGTCAGAGTTAACAATGGTTGAAAGACGGTGGGCAATAACGAAGACCGTACGTCCTTCCATAAGTCGGTCCATCCCCTCTTGCACCATTTTTTCAGTACGAGAGTCAATAGAGGATGTCGCCTCGTCAAGGATAAGAACCGGTGCATTGGCAAGGGCAGCACGCGCAATAGCGATAAGCTGACGTTGCCCATTAGACAAGCCTGCGCCGTCATCTGTAAGAACAGTATCATACCCATTATCCAAGTGTTGCACAAAGGAATCCACGTTAGCAATACGGGCAGCTTCAAGAATTTCCTCGCGTGTCGCATCGACACGACCATAGGCAATATTCTCAGCAATAGTCCCTGTGAAGAGATGGGTATCTTGAAGCACGATACCAAGCGAGCGACGAAGAGAATCTTTCTCGATTAACTTGACATCAATACCATCATAGGTAATCACACCAGATTGGATATCGTAGAAACGGTTAATCAAGTTGGTAATCGTCGTCTTACCAGCACCTGTCGCACCGACAAAGGCTACCTTTTGCCCCTTGTCTGCATAGAGATTAACGTCATGAAGGATTTGTTTCTTACCATCGTAAGAGAAATCAACGTCTTGGAAGACCACATTTCCGACCAACTCGACCAATTCGTAGTCACCATTTGGACGTGGGTGTTTCCAAGCCCAGAGATTGGTTTTCTTGTCTGTCACAACCATCTGACCATCTACCAATTCGTAGTTGACCAAAGTGACCTTACCTTGGTCAACTTCTTCTGGTTCGTCCAGAAGGTCAAAGATACGGTCAGCACCGGCAAGTGCCATAAGAACAAAGTTCAGTTGTTGAGAGACCTGAGTAATAGGACCGTTGAAGGAACGGTTCAATTGTAGGAAGGCCATGAGACCACCGATAGTCAAACCACCAACACCATTAAGGGCAAAGAGTCCACCAACCAAGGCGGTCAAAACAAAGGAAACATTTCCTAAGTTCCCAAGAATTGGCATGAGAACATTGGCATAGCGGTTGGCCAAGTAAGAAGATTCAAAGAGTTGCTCGTTAATCTTGTCAAAATCAGCCATGCTTTCTTCTTCGTGGACAAAGGCCTTAACCACCTTTTGACCTGACATCATTTCTTCAATGAAGCCATTTTCAATTCCCAGATTCTTTTGTTGTTCACCAAAGTAACGGCCTGATTTAGCTGATACATTTTTGATGACCATAAACATGATACCTACCATGACTAGGACCACGATAAAGAGGAGAGGACTAACCGTAAGCATGGTTACAGTCACCCCGATAAGGGTAATGGCCGTTTGTAGCAACTGTGGAATAGATTGCTCAACAGCCTGACGGAGGGCATCGATGTCGTTGGTGTAAATAGACATGATGTCACCGTGTTGGTGAGTGTCAAAGTAGCGAACAGGAAGCTTTTGCATGCGAGCAAAGAGCTGATTACGAAGGGAACGCAGAGAATCTTGCGAAATCGTCGCCATGAGGAGTGATGACACATAGTTGGCAATCACACCGATAAGACAGAAGACAGCGACTGAGGTCAAGAAATGTAAAAGCGGTCCAAAGTCATGGCTACCAGATTTGAGCATGGGTTGAACGTAAACGTCAACCAAGGACTGAATAGAAGCCGTCAAATTGACAGTTGCCAAAGAAGCGACCACAATGAGAACAAAGGCGATAGAAAGTGAAAGTTTGTAGTCTTGCCACAAAAAGCGTAGAAGACGTGCTAGAGAGCCCCAATTAGCTTTTTTCTTATTCTGCATCTGCTACTCCTTTCCCTTGTGTTTGCATCTTGTATACTTCACGATAGATGGCATTGTTAGCCACCAATTCATCGTGGGTACCAATAGCATCGATACGGCCATCATCCATAACAACGATGCGGTCTGCATCTTGGATGGATGAAATACGTTGACCAATGATAATCTTAGTGGTGTCCTTAAGACTTGATGCCAAACCTTGACGAATCAAACTATCTGTCTTCGTATCAACCGCTGATGTTGAATCATCAAGAATCAAGATTTTTGGATTCATGAGGAGGGCACGTGCAATACAGAGACGTTGACGTTGTCCTCCTGAGACATTGGCTCCACCACGTTCAATCTTGGTGTCATAGCCATCCTTAAACTCTTGGATAAATTCATCAGCTTGGGCAATCTTACAAGCTTCAATGATTTCCTCATCTGTCGCCTGTTTATTTCCCCAACGCATATTTTCCTTAATGGTTCCTGAGAAAAGAACGTTGGTTTGAAGCACCATGGCAACTTGCTTACGCAAGCTATCCAAATCATAGTCTTAACATCATGACCGGCAACCTTAACTTGACCAGCTTCCACATCATAAAGACGAGGAATGAGCTGAACCAAACTTGATTTACCAGAACCTGTTCCACCAAGAATACCGATAACCTCACCAGACTTAATATCTAGAGTGATATCTTTGAGAACATGGGTCTTGTCACCATTTTCATCAGTATATGAGAAATCCACATGATCAAAGCTGATAGAACCATCTGTGACTTCTGTCAAACCATTTTCAGGTGAAACAATGGTTGATTCAGTGTTGAGCACTTCATTGATACGCTCTACAGAGGCCATAGAGATAGACAGCATGACAAAGATCATCATGAACATCATGAGTGACATGAGGATGGTCATGGTGTAGCTGAACATGGAAGTCAACTCCCCAGTAGTCAGACTACCACCAACGATAAGATGGGCACCAAACCAAGAAATCATAAGGAAGGACGCATACATAGACAACATCATGGCTGGGTTAGACATGATAACCACACGAATGGCACGCATGAACATCTTGTAAATACGACGTGAAGCCTTCTTGAACTTATCCGTCTCTTCCTGCTCTTTAACATAGGATTTCACCACACGCATGTTAGTGATATTTTCCTTGATACTGTTATTGAGGTTGTCATAAGCCTCAAACACTTGAGTAAAGAGAGGGTATACAATCTTGGTAATAATGGCCAAAACCAGACCAAGGAAGAGGGTTACACCAACGAAAATCCAAGCCATTTCACCATTGATAAGGAAACTTGCTGCAATGGCAAAAATCAGATTAAGTGGTGCACGTACACAGATGCGGATAATCATCTGGTAAGAGTTCTGCACGTTGGTAACATCAGTCATCATACGTGTTACCAAACCACCAGCTGAAAACTTATCGATATTTTCAAAAGAGAAGGTTTGAACCTTTTTGAAAATGGCCTGACGTAGATTCTTGGCAAATCCAGCAGAGGCAAAGGCTGCATAGCGTGCTGACTGCATACCACAGAAAGCGACAGGAAGGCGCAGACCAACATGAGGCCACCATAGAGCCAAATGTTAGACATGTTAGATTGCTGGACACCTTTGTCCAAAAGATTGGCCATGACAAAGGGAATAGAAATCTCAAACATGACTTCTAGCGTCATGAAGAGGGACGCTAAGATTGAGGGTTTCTTGTATTCCTTTATCTGGGCGATCAGGGTTTGAAACATAATTACCTCCGTTTTTTATTCTTTATTCTTTTTTCTTTTGATATTTTTCTTTTTTGATGCTCTCTTAAGTGATGGCGGACGTCAGCGACCGACTAAGTCGTTCCATGACTAGTTATCGAGCCAAAGTCTCGATAACTCCGCTTCCTATAACTGCTTCTGCAGTTATAGGAATATCATCACGGCGAAAGCATCGCTGTTGGGCAGAGCGAACTGTCGAATTGTGAGCAACTTCGAGCAAGTGCAAATAGGTTCAGAATGGTCTCGACCACGGCGAAAAATATCGTCTGCTCTGGGCATAAAACTAACAGTCTTATGCTTATCATTTATCTATAAAAGAACGGTCATACCCTTTTGAGAGCATACAAAAGCCCCTGAGGGCAGACCCTAGGGATTTTTTCGTTCTCATATATATGTCATTAGTATAGGTTAAATTGAGTAAAATTGCAAGCATAATATCATTTTGCTAACATTTGTAAGTTTTTTACGATGTTTGATAAAAATATCGCTCTAAAAGCTGCTCATTTTTCACAAACTTATCATAAATGTTCGTAAATCATAGCCAAACGTAGCAGAAATTTGTTTTCTGTTCCTATTTATAATAGACTAACACTAACATTAGATGAAAAGGTGACTCTATGACTATAAATCAACTGCTTCAAAAGCTGGAGCCTACCAGCCCTATCCTTCAAGCTAACTTTGGAATTGAACGCGAAAGTCTTCGTGTCGATAGACAGGGAAAATTAGCACATACGCCTCACCCTTCTTGCCTAGGAGCTCGAAGTTTCCATCCTTATATTCAAACAGATTTTTGTGAGTTTCAAATGGAACTCATCACGCCAGTTGCTAAATCCACCACTGAGGCTCGTCGTTTTCTTGGAGCCATTACCGATGTAGCTGGACGTTCCATCAGTAAAGATGAACTTCTCTGGCCCTTGTCCATGCCACCTCGTATCAAGGCCCAAGAAATCCAAGTCGCTCAACTGGAAAATGAATTCGAACGCCATTATCGTAACTACTTGGCTGAAAAATACGGAACTAAACTTCAAGCTATCTCAGGTATCCACTATAATATGGAACTTGGGAAAGATTTGGTTGAGGCTTTATTCAAAGAAAGTGACCAGACTGATATGATTGCTTTCAAGAACGCCCTCTATCTTAAGCTGGCTCAGAACTATTTGCGCTACCGTTGGGTAATTACCTATCTCTTTGGTGCTGCACCTGTTGCTGAGCAAGGCTTCTTCGACCAAGAAGTGCCAGAACCCGTGCGTTCCTTCCGTAACAGTGACCATGGTTATGTCAATAAGGAAGAAATCCAAGTATCTTTTGCAAACCTAGAAGACTATGTCTCTGCCATCGAAAACTATATCGAACAAGAAGATTTGATTGCGGAGAAGGAATTTTACTCAGCTGTTCGTTTCCGTGGACAAAAGGTTAATCGTTCCTTCCTTGACAAGGGAATCACCTATCTGGAATTCCGTAACTTCGACCTCAACCCCTTTGAGCGTATCGGTATTAGCCAAACTACCATGGATACCGTACACCTACTCCTGCTAGCCTTCCTCTGGATGGATGCCCCTGAAAATGTCGATCAGGCTCTGGCTCAAGGTCACGCGTTGAATGAAAAAATCGCCCTCTCTCATCCTTTAGAGCCTCTACCTTCTGAAGCTGAAACTCAGAACATTACGACGGCTCTGGACCAACTGGTGCAACATTTTGGACTAGGTGACTATCATCAAGGTTTGGTCAAACAACTTAAAGATGCCTTTGCTGATCCTAGTCATACACTAGCAGCCCAACTCTTATCTTATATCAAAGACAAGTCTCTTGCTGACTTTGCCCTTGACAAGGCTCTTGCCTATCATGATTATGACTGGACTGCCCACTATGCTCTTAAGGGTTATGAGGAGATGGAACTTTCTACTCAGATGCTACTCTTTGATGCCATTCAAAAAGGAATCCATTTTGAAATCCTAGATGAGCAGGATCAATTCCTTAAACTCTGGCATAAAGATCATGTTGAGTACGTCAAAAATGGTAACATGACCTCAAAAGACAACTATGTAGTACCTCTTGCCATGGCTAATAAAACCGTGACCAAAAAAATCCTGGCTGACGCTGGTTTCCCTGTTCCTGCTGGCGACGAATTTACCAGTCTGGAGCAAGGTCTAGCCTACTATCCTCTTATCAAGGACAAGCAAATTGTAGTTAAACCAAAATCAACCAACTTGGTCTGGGCATTTCCATTTTCCAAGAGCCTGCCAGCCTTGATAACTATAAGAAAGCCCTCGAGATTGCCTTTGCAGAAGATACAGCTGTTCTTGTTGAAGAATTTATCCCAGGAACCGAATACCGTTTCTTTATCTTGGATGGACGTTGTGAGGCTGTACTCCTTCGTGTCGCTGCCAATGTTGTCGGTGATGGCAAACACACCATTCGTGAATTGGTCGCTCAGAAAAATGCCAATCCATTGCGAGGACGTGATCACCGCTCACCACTTGAAATCATTGCGCTAGGAGACATCGAACAACTGATGTTAACACAACAGGGTTATACCCCAGATGATATTCTCCCAGAAGGGAAAAAGGTCAATCTACGTCGTAACTCAAACATTTCTACGGGTGGTGACTCTATTGATGTCACTGAGACCATGGATTCCTCTTACCAAGAACTAGCTGCAGCTATGGCAACTAGTATGGGCGCTTGGGCTTGTGGGGTTGACCTCATTATTCCAGATAAAACCCAACCTGCTAGCAAAGAAACCCTCATTGCACCTGCATCGAGCTCAACTTTAACCCTTCTATGTATATGCACACCTACTGTGCTGAAGGACCTGGACAGGCTATCACTTCAAAAATCTTAGACAAGCTTTTTCCAGAAGTTGCCACAAATCAAAACTAAAACTTAAATCTTAGGCGCAAACAAATCACCTTTATCTCGAGATAAAGGTGATTTTGCTTTATTAACCAAACTCTCCTGCTTCTTCCTCAGGATGAGTTTCCATGTACTGGATGTGTTGTATATAGGCATCTTGAGCCTGATTGAAGGCTTCCTGATTACTGTAAGGATAATCTATGTAAAAGAGGTCCCGCCAGCCATTCAAGGTTTGGCTATTGTAGAAACCTTGAATCTTTGTGGGAAGAAACTCTTTGTTGTAGCTGATCCGCAGCTTGAGTAGGGTCTTATCCTGAAACTGAGTGATGATACTGTTGGAGGTTTCTTGGCCTTCCAGACTAGTCCAAACCTTATTCAGAACAATGTCCTGACTATAGTGATTAGCCTTGATGCGATTTTTGTCCACTGGGAGCTTCTGGGTAGCCTCTAAAAGGTAGGACAGCTCTCCTTGAAAATAAGCCTCAATGGTTAAATCCCCAAGACTGGAGCCATATAATAGGCCATCCTTAATAGCAATGTTTGATCCAAAAAGTCTTTGGCCAGCTACATCAAAGGACATCCCCTCATCCTGTCCGTAGAGCTTAATGGCATAAGCATCCCTTACTCGATAGAAATTCTTAGCGACAAGGACACTATCAAGGTTTTCAGTCTTTTTTGTCTCCACCTTGGGGCTTGTAGGTTTCTTGGTAAAAGCTGTCAAACCCATTAAGCACAAGATGAGAGCGAATATAATCAAGGTAAGCATTGTAGACCTGGAGCCGGTCTTCAGCTTTAACTTGTCTCCATGTTTCAAGGTCTTTCAAGCCTCCTTTTTTAACAATATCAGCATAGCGCCCACCGTTTAAGACATTCTTGGGATTTTTCCACTTCCTAACCATCTTGCGTCTAATCGCATTGTCAGCAGGATGACGAACGTCAAGATAGGTATGGCTATTATTGAGATAGGCTGGTAGGTCAGCATTCAATCCCTTAGACAGCCCATAATTAGCAGAATCCGTATCGGCAATGTCAGCACCGTCTTCAATCTTGTAATGCTTGGGATTGGAGTCGATGCTACCGTCTTTCCTTTTCTTGTAGACATTCCACTCAGAGACAAATCTCCCCGTATCCATATTGACAATAAACTCAATAAAACGGGAATTGCTAACTCCGTATGGGCCCATGACACTGGTCTGAGGTAGCTGAATTTTCATGTTCTGCGGATAGGTAAAGTCTCCCAAGCTTCGATTATGGTAGGAAGCACCCGTAGTGTAATCCAAATGAATCTTCTTGTCCTTGCTGTAGGCCAGAAGTTTGTCTAAATCTGTCTTGCCCTTGTAGTTGGTCCTAATATAGTCCATGGACTGCTTATCAATCCAAGACCTAAAAAGATGGAGCTTGATACCTAAGTCATCCACCCCAAGCCCTAGATCCGTCTGATAGGTCTCCATAATAGCCTCACGGAAGTAACTATAAAAAGGACTGGTTGGCTCTAGCTTCTTGGAAATTTATAACCTGACTTCCCTAACTGGAGGAACTGGTACTTGTCCACATAAACCTGCATGTGCTCCATAACCAAATTGAGCTTGTCATGATTAGGTAGTTGAGAAGCTTGGAAAAAGGCCGTATAGGTATCTGAGCCCACTTCCTTACTTTCTTGGTCAATATCCCGTAGAACCTTGTCTAGCTGGGTCAGAGAAGTCTTCTTCATCTTACTTCTCACCTGAGCCACATAAGCCGGCTTAATGCCCTGATCCCAGTGGTCACGAGCCATAATAGCATCTGCCTTTTGTGAAATCAAGGTCAAGCGTTTCTGATAAGACGCGTCCTCCAAGGCCAGCTTTAAGCCTTTGATGGCGTCGCTTGAACCACAGATAAATCACCGTAGATATCAGACTTTAGGACAAGATTTACCTGCATATCATAGGAATGATTGATATGGAGAACGAGGTAAATCTTCCCGTCTTCCTTCCTAACAGACAAAGCATCGAGTTGATAAGATTGGATAACCCCAGCCTGACTAAGTGCCAGTCTATCTATATTTTCCAAAGAATCCTGATAAATATAGGAAATCTCAGGGTCTTTGACCTTCTTTACCAAAGAGTGATTGCGCTGTCGATTGAAAACCACAAGACCAAGTATGAGGATTACAGCCAGGGCACTTGCCAGATACTGTAAAATTACTTTCTTCATAGTACTTCCATTATAGCATAGGAGGACAAAATATTCTGAAAAGGATTGGCAAACGTTGAAAACAAATGAAAAAAACAGGCCGACTAAGACCTGTTTGAATGAATTGTTTATAAATCGCTCAAGCGACGATGTTTGATACTAAAATCAAAATAAGCATTTTCCTGAAGTTTGTGGAATATGTCTCTGTAGGCTTTTTCGTCAAAGTGATCGCCACGATAGAGAATCTCAAAGCTCAAACCTTCGTATTCCAAGAAGGCATTAGAAGTCTTAAAACCATTACGCTTGTAGAAATCCCAACGCGCCACACGTTGCTCAGGATTGTCATTGGGTTCATCCAAGCGCTCTACTTCCAAGACCATAGAACGAGATGGTCCATAAAAGTCCACCAGTTTATCAATAATCTCACTTCCGTAGCCATGACTCCGCATTTGAGGTACGATGGCGAAGAAGCTCACATAAAAAACTTTGGCATTGTAGAGAACTGAGGCAAATCCAACAAAATCATCCTCGTCATAAAAGGCAAAGAAATGATAATCATCACGACCATCCAATTTTAAGAAGTCACTTAATGGAATACGTTCTTCTTCTGGAAAGGCCTCGTTGTTTAAGCGCTCTACCCTATCTAATTCTGGAAACTCTTTGGTAATCAATTGGCTGCGTAAAGCCATAAATTTCCCCCCTTTTTGATGCTTATACCTATAGGTCATTATAACATCTTGATAAGCAAGTGCAAGTTTCAAGGGCTAAGATAAGTCTACTGGTAAACTCCTACTGCCGTGTATAAATGCTGCTTGGCTGTCTACGACTCCTCTCTTCTTAAAAATAAAAGACAACGACCATTTCTAGTCGTTATCTTTTTTGGGCTCTATAATTTCTGTAGTGGGTAAAACCACTGTAGAGATTATAGAGCTTTTTAAGTGTACACAAAAAGTCCCATAAGAACTATAATGAAAAGCGACCAAACCATCATTAGGAAGAACTTATGAGACTTATTAAGAATACCACAGAATTAATCGGAATTAAAGACCAAAATATCAAGATTTCACTTGTTTTTGAAACTGACACTCATATAGAGATTCAAGCAAAACTTGATTACCCTGCACCATCATGTCCTCACTGCCAAGGAAAGATGATCAAATATGACTTTCAAAAGCCTTCTAAAATCCCTCTTCTCGAGCAAACGGGAACTCCAACACTACTACGTCTGAAGAAACGTCGCTTTCAGTGTAAAAGTTGTAGACGAGTCACGGTAGCTGAGACACCAATCGTTGAGAAAAACTGCCAAATCTCCAATCTAGTCCGACAAAAGGTTGCACAACTCCTAACTGAGAAGGTCTCACTAACTGATATTGCCAGAAGACTTCGTGTGTCGACGTCCACTGTCTATCGTAAGCTTGACCAGTTCACTTTCAAAGAACATTATGACAAACTTCCAGCTGTTATGTCCTGGGATGAGTTTGGGTTCAAGAAAGGGGAATTGGCTTTTGTGGCGCAGAATTATGAGACAAACGAACTCATAACCATCCTTGATAATCGTCGCCAAACCTCTATACGAAACTACTTTTTAAAGTATCCATTAAAAGCTCGCCAACAGGTGCAGTTTATCACGATGGATATGTCTGGAGCTTATATTCCACTTGCCAAAAGACTTTTTCCAAACGCTAAAATCGTTCTTGATCGTTTCCACATTATACAGCACCTTGGTCGTGCCTTTTTAAAGACAAGAATTGCGATTATGAACCAGTTCGATAAGAAGTCACTACCCTATCGAGCCTTGAAAAATCATTGGCGACTCTTCCAAAAGGACAGCCGTAAGTTATCTCTCAACTCTTTTTATTCAAAGACATTCCACCAAACCTTAAGTCCACATGAAGTTGTTGGGAAAACACTAGACTTTTCAGAAGAGCTTACCGACTACTATACACTTTATCAGATCTTACTTTTTCATTTTCAGGAGAAGAGAGTAGCTGAGTTCTTTGAGCTGATAGAGGAAAATAGGAGCAAGGTTAATCATTATTTTCAAACTGTCTTTAGGACTTTTCTTAGACACAAGCAATACATCAAAAACGCACTAGAAACGGACTATTCAAATGCAAAACTTGAAGCGACTAACAAGTTGATCAAAGACATCAAACGTCTAGGATTTGGTTTTAGAAACTTCATCAACTTTAGGAAGCGGATCTTAATCACTCTGAACATAAAAAAAGAGAAGACCTATCAGGTCCTCTCTAGATGTTAGCTTTTCGTCACCCACTACAGTTGACAAAGAGCCCTTTTTTGTGATTCATAAGCTATTGCCTATTTTTTCAATTCCCAAATTTCTTTAGCATACTCTGTGATCGTATCATCTGAAGTGAATTTGTGAGATTTAGCAATATTAGCTAAGCTCATACGTGCCCACTTGTCATGATCACGATAAAGCGCATCGATTTTCTCTTGAGCTTCTACATAAGCAGCGAAGTCTTCCAAGAGGAAGTACTCATCGTTGTGGGTGATGAGGGCTTCGTAAATTTCAGTACCTTCAGATTGAGCATTTGGAATCGTACCATTAACAAAGGTATCAACGACACGACGAATGACTGGGTTATTTTCATAAACTGCACGAGAGTAGTAATCGTGACGTGCATAGTGTTCATAAACTTCGTCCTTGTCCATACCGAAGATGACAACATTCTCATCGCCAACTTCATCCTTGATTTCAATGTTGGCACCATCAAGTGTTGCCAAGGTAATAGCACCAGTCATCATGAATTTCATGTTTGATGTACCAGATGCTTCTTTAGAAGCCAATGAGATTTGCTCAGAGACATCTGCTGCTGGGATGATAAGTTCCGCAAGGCTGACACGATAGTTTTCAAGGAAGACCACTTTAAGTTTTCCTTGGAGACTTTCGTCATTGTTAACAAGATTGGCAACTTCGTTGATGAGTTTGATAACAGATTTAGCGAAGTGATAACCAGGGGCAGCTTTGGCACCAAAGATGAATACACGAGGTACCATGTCTTTATCTGGATTATCTTTCAGATCCCAATAAAGTTTGATGATGTGAAGAAGGTTAAGCAATTGACGTTTGTAAGCGTGAAGACGTTTCACTTGAACATCAAAGATAGCATCTGTTGACACTTCTACGCCTGTTGTTTCTTTGATGTAGTCTGCCAAACGTTGTTTAGCAGTCTTCTTAACTTGATAGAACTGGTTCAAGACTTCCTTGTCATCCAAGTAAGTTGTAAGGTTTTCAAGCTCATGGATGTCGTTACGCCAACCGTCACCAATCACGTCATCAATTGCTGTTGAAAGTTCTGGAGCTGCAATTTGTGTCCAACGACGTTGAACGATACCATTTGTCTTGTTATTGAATTTTTCAGGAAAAATAGTATAGAAATCGTGGAGGGTATCTTCTTTAAGGAGTTCTGTGTGGAGTTTGGCAACCCCGTTAACTGAGTGACCACCAATAATCGCCAAGTTAGCCATGTGGACTTGGTTATCCTTAACAATACGAGTACGTTCGATAACATCTGCAGCAACGCCACGTCCAGCCATTTCAGCGATGTAACGGTTGTCGATTTCCAAGATGATTTGGTAAACACGTGGAAGGACACGTTTGAAGAGCTGTTGATCCCATTTTTCAAGGGCTTCTTGAAGAATAGTGTGGTTAGTGTAGCTCATAGTTTTAACAGTCGCATTCCAAGCATCTTCCCATGAAAGACCATATTCATCAAGGAGGAGACGCATGAATTCAGCTGGTGCAACCGCAGGGTGCGTATCATTGATGTGAACAGATACTTTTTTGTGGATATCTTTCAATGGCAAGCCCATCTTGAGGTAAGATTTAATGATTGTTTGGAGACCGGCACTTGTCATGAAGTACTCTTGAACCAAACGCAAATCTTTACCTTCAATCGTTGAATCATCTGGATAAAGAATAGCAGTAATATCTTTCACACGACGACGTGCATCAAGCGTAGGATAATCCAATTCGTATTCTTCAGGAATTTCTACATCCCAAAGACGAAGGTTGTTAATCACACCATTCTTATAACCAATTTGCGGCACATCATAAGGTACGGCACGAAGGACTTGAGCATTCTTATAAGTTGGGACAAAGCGACCATCTTCATTGCTTTCAAGAACCACATCACCAAAGAGTTTCACATAGACAATATCGTGGTCTTTACGTGTTTCCCAAACATTACCTGTAGAACCAAACCAACCATCTGGTAATTCCACTTGGTAACCATCCACAATACGTTGTTTGAAAAGTCCGTAACGGTAACGAAGACCATTACCAAAACCTGGATAACCGGTAGTCGCAAGTGAATCCATGAAGGCAGCAGCCAAACGACCAAGACCACCATTACCAAGGGCCATATCATGCTCAGCTTCTACAACTTCACGGAAGTCAATATCAAGTTCTGCGAATCCCTCTTTAACAAGGTCAAGAATACCAAGGTTGAGAAGGTTAGTTTCCAACATACGACCTGGAAGAAATTCAATCGAGAAGTAGTAAGCAATTTTTTCTTGATTGTCTGAAAGTGCATGGTTACGTTCAATCCATGTATTTGTGTAATATTTACGGATCAAACCAGCCAAGGCTGTAAAGATTTCTGTTGGTGTCGCCTTAGCAACTTTAATCAACTGCTCTTGATGGAGAGTATCTTTAAAGTCACGGATAAATTGTTCTTTTGTTAAATTTTCTAGTTGCATAGAATTCCTTTCTTACTACTTCTATACCTTGGATCCACCTCTAAAAGAGAATAATTAGGATAAGGGGGATTGGAAATTTTTAACTCCCAAACCTTGCCAGATAAGATTCAAAACAAAGGTTTCAAAATCTTTTTACAAAACTGCTAAAGCAGTTAAATTCATTATAACATGATTAGAGTTATTCTTCTATTCAGATTTTTAGATGTTATCTCCATAATTGCTTTCAAGCGAATCTTAAAGAACTAAATAAGTATAGAAGCATTTTCAAACTCTTTACATGAAGATAACTTTTCCCTCACGAGAAAAGTTATCTTTGGAACTATACTAATTGTTTGTACAAATCAACATATGCCAAACTTGCTGTATCCCATGAGAAGTCACGTGTCATCGCATTGTGTTGAAGTTGTTTCCAAGCTTCAGCATGATTTTCGTAGACATCGAGAGCTTTTTCAAGGGTTTGAACCATCCAGTAACCTGAGAAGTTACCAAATGAGAAGCCAGTACCTGAGCCTGTTACAGGGTTGTAAGGTTCAACAGTGTCACGAAGACCACCAACCTCACTAACCACTGGCAAGGTACCATAGCGCATAGACATCATTTGAGAGAGACCACATGGTTCGAAGGCTGAAGGCATAAGGAAAATGTCACAACCAGCATAAATTTGTTGAGCCAACTCTAGGTTGAAAGTAATGTTGGCAGACATTTCTCTGGGTAGGCATGAGCGAACCAAGAGAAAGAATTCTCATAGTCACTGTAACCAGTACCCAAAAGAACAATCTGAACATCATGTTGCAAGATATTGTGGAGCTCATTGACCACCAAATCGAAACCTTTTTGGTCTGTCAAACGAGACACCATACCAATGACTGGTACATCTTCACGAACTGGAAGACCAAGACGTTCTTGAAGCGCTGCCTTGTCTTTGGCTTTACCTGACAAATCATCCACTGAGAAGTGGTAAGGAATGTGAGTATCCGTTTCTGGATCAAGGAGGTCCGTATCGATACCATTAACAATACCAGATAACTTACCAGATTCCATGCGCATGATTTGATCAAGGCCTTTACCAAATTCAGGTGTTTGGATTTCTCCAGCATATGAAGGTGAAACTGTTGTTACACGGTCTGCGTAAAGAACAGCAGCTTTCATCCAGTTGAGGCAGTCATTCCAACGAAGGGTACCATCTGCATAACGCTCATAACCAACACCGAAGATTTCCCAAAGCATACCACTGTCAAATTGACCTTGGAACTCAATATTGTGGATAGTGAAGACTGTCTTAATACCTTGGTAAGCTTGAATCCAATGGTATTTTTCCTTAAGAAGGAATGGAATCATGCCTGTGTGGTAGTCATGAACGTGGAGAACATCTGGAATAAAGTCCACTTTTTCCATCAACTCAAGGGCAGCCATTTGGAAGAAGCCAAAACGCTCACCATCATCCCACTCACCGTATACCGTTCCACGGTTGAAATACTGCTCATTATCAATGAAGTAGAAAGTCACACCATCGCGAACGATTTTCTTGATGCCGACATATTGACGACGCCAACCAACATTTGTATAGAAGAAGCCAAGGTCTTCAACCTGATCGCCAAACTTAGCCGAAACTACATCATAATAAGGGAGAATTACGGCAACTTCGTGACCATTTTTAACAAGAGATTTAGGAAGGGCACCGATAACGTCACCTAGGCCACCTGTTTTAGCGAAAGGCGCACCTTCAGCTGCTACAAATAAAATTTTCATCGTACAATATCCTCTGTTACAACGCTACCTTTTTTGATGACAACTGGGTTGTTTTCTGTACCGCGGATAGTAACGCCGTCAGCAATTTTAACACCTTTATCCACAATAGCATATTCAACAGTAGCATTCTTACCAACTTCAACACGTGGGAAGATGACTGCATGGTTTACAGTTGAACCTTCTGCCAAGTCAACATTACGTGAAACAACAGAATGATCTACTTTACCACGGACAAGAGAACCTGAGGCAAACTGAGAAACTTTAACATCAGATGAAGCTGCATAGTATGTTGGCTCTTCATTTTTAACTTTTGTATAAACTTTTTGGTTTGGTGCAAAAAGTTTATAGAATTTTTCTGATTCCAACATATCCAAGTTAGCATCAAAGTACGCTTTCACTGAGTGGATATTTGAAAGGTAACCAGTGTACTCGTAAGCAAAAGCATTTTCAGCAACTGCCAAATCACGAAGTACATAACGAAGCTTACGTGGTTCTTCTTTAGCTGCTTCTTCTTCCAATTTTGCAATCAAGAATGGTGTATCCACAACAAAGATGTCTGTAGACATATTGTAAGCTTCTTTATCTCCACCCTGGAAGAGCTCATGGCTAAGCACTTTGTCAGATTCATCAATTTCCAAAATGCTGTTTACATCTGAAATGAGTTCTTTAGAAAGTTTTTTGTAGACCACAGTAACTTTTTGTTCTGTTGTATTGTGGAGGTGGAAAACTTGGTTAAGATCAATGTTGACCAAAACATCACTGTTAAGAGCTACAGTCTGATCTGACCCTGAACGTTTAAGGTAAGTCAAAATTTGACGATAGTATTCTTCATCAACAGTTGAGCTTTCAACAGGAGTATTGTAAATACCAAGGTAGTAGTGACTCAAGAGAGTAGACAAGCCCCACTCACGACCAGAACGAATATGGTCGAAGACAGAACTGATGTTTTCGTTTTGGAAGATTCCGAAGACACTACGGATACCAGCATTAGCCAAGTTAGACAAAGGGAAGTCGATGAGGCGATATTTTCCGCCAAATGGTAGGCTGGCAATAGGACGGTGCTCAGTCAAACCATCCATGTCATGGAATCCTACGGTATTTCCTAGAATTGCAGAATATTTATCAATCTTCATCTTTTGGTACCCCCACTACTTCATTGTATCCTACGACTTGCACTTCTTCTGTACCGTCAATTTCCACACCCTCAGAAATGTGTGCACCTTCACCGATAATAGCACGTTTAATTTTTGCACCTTTACCAATGACTGCACCACTCATGATTACTGAATCCTCAACAACTGCTCCTTCACGGATTTGCGCACTTGTTGAAAGCACAGAATGTTTAACAGTTCCATCAACTATTGAACCGTCGACTACAAGGGAATCCTCAACATGGGCATGTTCACCAAAGAAGTTTGGTGGAGCAATCACGTTACGTGAGTAAATTTTCCATTGACGGTTACGACTATCCAAGGCATTTTCAGGAGAAATATACTCCATATTTGCTTCCCAAAGGGATTCGATAGTACCTACGTCCTTCCAGTAGCCTTCAAATTCATAGGCATAGACGCTTTCACCTGTTTCAAGATAAGCAGGAATAACGTTCTTACCAAAGTCAGACATATCAACGGCACTCTTTTCAGCTGAAACCAACATGTTGCGAAGACGTTTCCAGTCAAAGATGTAAATACCCATTGATGCCTTAGTTGATTTAGGATTTTCAGGTTTTTCTTCAAATTCGACGATACGGTTATTAGCGTCAGTGTTCATGATACCGAAACGGCTAGCTTCCTTAAGTGGTACATCAAGAACTGCTACAGTAAGACTCGCGTTGTTGTCTTTGTGTGCTTGGAGCATATCATCATAGTCCATCTTGTAAATATGGTCACCAGACAAGATTAAAACGTATTCAGGATTGATGCTGTCGATATAGTCAATGTTTTGGTAAATAGCGTGGCTGGTACCTTCAAACCAACGATTACCTTCACTAGCTGAGTAAGGTTGAAGAATTGATACACCAGAGTTAACACCATCCAAGCCCCAACTTGAACCATTTCCGATATGGTTGTTCAAAGCAAGTGGTTGATACTGTGTAATGACACCAACATTGTTAATCCCTGAATTGGCACAGTTTGACAAACCAAAGTCAATGATACGGTAGCGTCCACCAAACTGAACAGCTGGTTTGGCAATACTTTGGGTCAATTTTCCAAGACGAGTTCCTTGCCCACCAGCAAGGATCAAAGCCAACATTTCATTTTTCATGAATAGTCCCCCTCATGATTTTTAGTTTCATCCCAAAAAGGATGACGAGATAATCAGTCGAAACTGATTATGACAATTAAAGTAAGTTTTTCACTAATAGTAACAGTTCGAAAATCAAAAGCATCTTAGAATTGTGATTTTCTATCTATCACCCCGAAAAACAAATCGTGTACACGTTTAAGTCTACCCTTTATTTCAAACGACGTTTTACACGCCAGATACTTGCTCCTAGAGCAGGTAGGGTGAAGCTAAGGGTATTTTCATAGTCCTTCCACTTCGCTTTTTGGGTACGGGTTTCAGGATTTCCTTCTTTCCAAACGCCACCGAATTCTTCCATCTCAGTGTTAAGCACTTCTTGGTAGATACCAGCTACTGGCAATCCAATAGTGAAGTTTTGACGTTCCACTGGAGCTAGGTTGAAGACACAGACGAGGAAGTCACCCTTATCGCCTTTATCATCTTTACGAATGAAGGAAAGAACACTTTCAGCACGGTTATCCGCATCGATAATCTCAATACCATCGTAAGAATCATCAATCTGCCAGAGAGATTTATGGTCCTTGTAGAAAGCATTCATATGGCTAGTAAAGGCCTGCATCTTCTGGTTCATCTCATCTTCAAGATTACCCCATTCGAGTTGATAATCAAACTTCCACTCCAAGAATTGACCAAACTCAGAACCCATAAAGAGCAATTTCTTACCTGGGTGACAGAGTTGGTAAGCATAGAGGTTACGAAGACCAGCAAATTGATTATAGCGGTCACCCCACATCTTATGCATCATGCTCTTCTTACCATGAACCACTTCATCATGTGAGAAAGGTAGAACATAGTTTTCATTGAAGCAATACATGAAACTGAAGGTCATCAGATTGAAGTCATACTGACGGTAAACTGGATCTTCTGCGTAGAATTTGAGGATATCGTTCATCCAACCCATATTCCATTTGAAGTCGAAACCTAGACCACCTTCTTCAATCGGTTGGGTGATTGGCGTTGCTGCAGTTGATTCTTCCGCAACCATCATAACATCTGGATAGCGTTTTTTAATTTCACGATTGAGTTTTTGAAGGAAGCCGTAGCCTTCCAAGTTACGATTTCCACCGTCCTTGTTAGGCATCCATGGACCTTCATCATAGTCCAAATAGAGCATGTTAGATACTGCATCCACTCGGATACCATCGATATGATAATTTTCAATCCAGTAAAGAGCACTTGAAATAAGGAAAGACTGAACTTGATTTTTTCCTAAGTCAAAGTTAAGTGCGCCCCAACGATAGTTATGAGCTCGATCATGATCCTGATATTCGAAAGTTGGTGTACCATCGAAGTAGGCCAAAGCATCGTCATTCTGTGTATAGTGACCTGGGACCCAGTCTACCAAGACACCGATATTATTCTGGTGACATGCTTCTACGAAATCTTGAAATTCTTCTGGTGTGCCATAGGTATGCTCAAAAGCAAAGTAACCCATAAGCTGGTAACCCCAACTCATCCCAAGAGGATGAGCCATGAGTGGCATGAATTCCACGTGAGTATAGTTCATCTCAACCAAATATGGAATCAACTCTTCTTTCAATTCTTTGAAAGTATAAGGTTGACCATCCTCTTTTAGTTTCCAAGATGATGCATGAGCTTCATAGATATTAACCGGACGTTTTTGGAAACCAAAGCGTTTACGACGACCCATCCAAAGGCCATCCTTCCACTTTTTAGTTTTCTTCTTACGAATCACAGCTCCTGTTCCAGGACGAGGCTCTAAGTAAGTCGCAAAAGGATCCATCTTTTCGACGACTTGACCTCCTTACGTTTCACCAAGAACTTATAGAGTTGTCCTTCCTCTGGGAGAGCTGAAGTCGCCTCCCAAACACCGATATGGTTTTTGGTCATATCCAGAGGTTCATCAAACCAACCTGTGAAATCTCCAATTACCTGAATCTGCTCAGCATGAGGGGCCCCACACGGAAGATAAAACCTTCTTCTCCCTCTAATTCATGCACACCCAAATAATTCTGAAGGTGGAAGTTCTCACCTGTTCCAAATGTGTACATGGCTTCATCGAGATTCATACCATCACTCCTTTTCTTAAACTAGCCTTGATAGTTCTAACTATCAAGAAATTAAAAACATTGAAATATATGTAAATACACTAGAAAACCCTTCAGACCGATAGGGCTTACAAGTAAACAAAAACCACTTATGTAAGCGTTTACTGTATTATAACATTTTTTTGACATTCTTGTCAGTAAATCTCCAAATCTTTTTTTCATATTATCGAACACAAAAAGTCTTAAGTAATTTTTCCAGAAATATGTAATTCAACAATACCTGAATCGTACTCAGCTTTTGCGACATAGAGATTATCGTAAATATCTGCATATGAACGATATGAAAATTCTTGTACGGTTTGCTTACGCTCAATTAATTTGGCAACTTTAGCAACCAAGTCTTTCTTAAGAGTCACTTGATTCCAATCCACCTGATTAACAGCATCAGGGGCATTGTAGCTATTCATGGCACGCTTAACATCCGCTTCCGTGTAATTTCCATCTTCACCTGTTGCAACCATCTTACTACGCTGGAATTCTTGTCCCAACTGCATGAAACACATCCCTTGCATACTTAGATTAAGAGCATTTGCCAAGTAAATACGTTTTTCAATATCTTCTGGCGAATCATGTGGATGCAAATGATGCATAAGGTCATTCAAATTGTAGTTGTCGTGCGCTTCGATATAGTTGAGGACCTGACCTGGCATGAGGTAGTTTACAAAACCACGGCTACCAAGCAGACTCTTGGCAATCTGGTCTTCCAATGGGGCTCCAGACACATAGCCGTTATTGATGTACCCATAGACCTCTGCCCCCTTGACCGCGTCACGCGCATTGTCATTGAAAAATCCGATTCTAGGCATCAAGGCTGCATTATCCTTCTTGCCCTTTTGGTCTACAGGAAGTCCAATTCCCATATCCCATCCTTCACCATAAAGAAGGATCCTAGGATCAATATCATCCATGGCCGAACGAATGGCATTCATCGTAGCAACATCATGTAAGCCCATAAGGTCAAAACGAAAACCATCCACTCCAAATTCTTCTGCCCAATAGGTTAAGGAATCAATCATATACTTACGGTACATTTCCTTTCACTGGCTGTCTCATTTCCACAGCCTGATCCATCTTGGAAAGACCCATTGTCATGCATACGGTAGTAATAAGCCGGCACAGATAGTTGGAAAGGAGAGCTGTAAGATGAGTAAGTATGGTTATAAACCACATCCATGATAACCCCTATTCCTGCTTCATGGTAGGCCTGAATCATTTTCTTAAGCTCTAAAATTGGTGCCACGGGATTCTTTTGATCAGCAGCAAACTGACGATCCGGAACATTGTAATTTTCAGGATCGTACCCCCAGTTGTAGAGAAGCTTCCCACCTTTATCATAGGTTTTATGGTGATCAAAGACTGGTTGCAGTTGGACATAGTTGTAGCCCATACGTTTGAGGTAATCAAAACCAGTCAAATCTCCATGGGCATTTCTAGTCCCTTTCTGACAAGCACCTAGATAGGTTCCTCTATAGGACTTCTTAACACCAGATGTCTCTGAGATTGAGAAGTCACGGAGGTGCATCTCACAGATAACGGATGAGCAAGCATTTGCCTTACGCCAGCTCGCTTTTTGCTTGGTAACCTTTTCATACCCTCTTGGAACAAGTCGCTGTGGATTGACCACCAAACTTTTTTTATTATCTAAGCTAAGGGCGATACTGTAGGGGTCTCTCGTATCCTGATAAAAACTTTCCTCATGATACACACGAAACTGGTAGGCTACCCCATCCAAATCCTTTTTAACAGTGGCACTCCAAACACCGTGAGTATTCATCTCATGACGGTCTTTATTGACACTGGTTCCTCGGCTCATCTTAATGATCTTAGGATTTTTACTGCCCTTTTTAAAAAGTAAGAGCTGCACACGACGAGCTAGAGGTGACCAAAGGCGAAACTCTGTGGCCCCTTTTTCATACTTATGACCTAACCAACCTTGAAAGCCCCACTTCTGGTCAAATTCCTGTCTTCGGAGAGCCATATCAAAGGCATGCTGGTCGCGACCTTCGAAACTATGGCTAGTCAAGGCTGCCTGTTTAGAATAATAAACAGTTGGATCACCTTCAACTATCCAAATAGCATTGGGAGCATCCCCTAGGAAGCGTCGGACACGGTAATCATGTGTTTGCCTCGACCAGTCTTCCGTTTTGACCAAAAGATTGACAGAATCAATAAAACGATTGGAGGGAGAAGTAACCTGACCAACAAGACCAAAATCATCCTCACGTGAAAAATGGGCTTCTTCGCCCCAATAACCATCTAGCCACTTCCACATACTGTATCTGGAATAGTCGCCATGCATACTATGAAAATGAACGGTTAATAAATTGTCCATTTTTTACTCCTTAGTTTTTGTTACTCACTTTTTCTCCTATTATAGCAAAAAATGTTCGTTTTGTAAGCGTTCTTATGGAATATTTTGCAATTTTTTGGTCTATTTTGAACATAAAAAAAGAATGAGAAAATAAATGGCAAAACACTCATTTTTCTCATTTCTTTTGTCGATTTTAATTCCTTTAGAACTAGGCTTGAGACTCTTTCCAGTCCATTATTCTTGAGTCATCAAAACCTTACGTGGTTTGGTACCTTCAGCTGGTCCGATAACACCTGCTTCTTCCAATTCTTCCATCAAACGAGTGGCACGGTTGAAACCAACTGACAGACGGCGTTGAATCATGGAAGCACTAGCTTTTTGTGTTTCAAGGACCAAAGCCTTGGCCTCTTCAAAGAGTGGGTCACCTTCTGAGCTACCACCATTGGCAGAGGAACCTCCACCAAAATCATTTTCAGAAACTTCACCAGGATCAAAGCTCTCATCATAGTCAGCTGAAGCCTGATCCTTGATAAAGGTCACAATACGTTCCACGTCATCATCAGAGATGAAGGAACCTTGTAGACGAACAGGGTGGTTCTCATCAATCGGTTTGAAAAGCATATCCCCACGTCCGAGTAGCTTTTCTGCCCCATTTTCATCTAAAATGGTACGACTATCTGTTCCCGAAGACACGGCGAAGGCCACACGAGATGGCACATTGGCCTTAATCAAACCGGAGATCACATCAACCGACGGACGTTGAGTGGCGAGAATCATGTGAATTCCCGCAGCACGCGCTTTTTGTCCCAAACGAATAATAGCATCTTCCACTTCCTTACTAGCTACCATCATCAAGTCAGCCAACTCATCAACGATAACCACAATTAAAGGCAAGGGAATCTGTTTTTCTTGCGACTGGGCATTCCCAATCTTCCACCTTGGCATTGTAGCCAGCAATGTTACGCACGCCAAACTTACTAAAGAGTTCGTAACGATTTTCCATCTCATCTACCACTTTTTGAAGAGCCTTGGCGGCCTTACGTGGGTTGGTCACTACAGGGATAAGGAGATGAGGAATATCATTGTAAACCGAAAGTTCAACCATCTTCGGATCGACCATGAGGAACTTCACCTGGTCAGGACGAGCCTTCATAAGAATACTAGAGATGATACCGTTAACCGCAACCGATTTACCAGAACCCGTAGATCCAGCGACTAGCAAGTGAGGCATCCGTCCCAAATCAAAGCTACGAGCCGAACCATCAACCGCCTTACCAAGAGGAACTTCCAAGAGCTTATTAGGATCCGTCTTGGACTGTTCCCAAAGTTCACGGAAAGAAACCGTCGCAATCTCTGAGTTAGGCACTTCGATACCAACCAAAGATTTTCCAGGAATAGGTGCCTCAATACGGACATCTTTCGCAGCTAGAGCCAGAGCTAAGTCATCAGCTAAATTTGAAATGCGATTGACACGGACCCCAACAGCAGGCTTGACCTCATACTTGGTCACTGACGGTCCAATTTCAGCCCGCTCAACCTTGACATCAATATTGAAACTCTTGAAGGTATCTTCTAAGATTCGAATATTCTTACGAACGATGTTCTTCTCTTTAGATTGACTCTTAGTCTTATCAGGTGCAAAGAGATCTATATGAGGTAATTTATACTGCAGGAGTTCCTTAGGCGTGAAATCAACCTCGACAGGAACATCATCTCCCTCAACCACCATAGATGGCGGAAACTCCTCGGTTGGCACATCCTCTGGATAAGGTGCATAATCTTCTTGGAAATTCTCATAATCCTCTGGAGGCAGATTATCATAGTAATCCTCAGAGGCATAATCACTGATTTCAGGTTCAGGTGCAAAAATCTCAGCTTCTTGTGGCAAGGCCTCTGCCGCATCATCTAAGATTTCTCCCGTCTCCTCGTCAACAGTCAAATCAGCCAGACGCTCGGCTTCGGCACGTTCTTCTGCTTCACGTTCTTTCTGAGCCTGACGTTCTGCCTTCTTCTCCTGACGCTGAGCCGTCCGTTCCAAACGCTTTTCAGCCCCTTTCTGCCAAGCTTCCTTAGCATACTCCATGATATCCAAGACATCCCAAGGGCTAAGAATGAAAGCACCCAAGAGAATGATCAATACCCCAATCATGAAGCTACCAATATTTGAAAAGAGGAAGGAAATCGGTTGGTACAGAAGAGCACCCAACATACCACCACCCGCAAAACGAGCTACTTGCACACTCACAAGTTCCCCAAAAAGCAAGTCCTTGGTACCAGGGAAAATATCCAGACCGCTCATACGATCTAGACTAAAGAGATAGGCGTGAAACTCCAACAAGAGCCCCGCGAAGACCATCCAAAATCCTGTGACATAGTTATTGTGTTTACGTAACCATTTAAAGCCAAAGAGATAAACATAGATAGCAAAAATTAAGGGGTAAGCCATACTCCCCACAAATACTCGAAAGATATTATAGAGGGTAACCCCAAAGAAACCCAATCGAAAGACTGGGAAAATTAAGACAAAGGCAAAAAAGAAGGTCCATAGCATTCGCTTAATCGCCTTCTGTCTGTCTAATTCTGCTTTTGTAAGACGCTTCTTACCATTCTTAGAAGCCGCCCCTTTTTTCGTTTTTTTCGTTGTAGCCATAGGTGTATTATACCACGTTTTTAGACATGAAAAAAGAGAGACAAGTCTCTCCTTAGTTTGAAGACAAAGTCTTCTTTTGACATTATTCTTCAATTAACGATGTTGAGTGAACCGGACGATTCTTACCATCTGGATCAATATATTGAATAGCTTGGTTGATAGCGATAGGGGCTTCACCCATTCCCACAGCAATCAAGTCAATCTTACCTTCATATTCTGCTGCATCACCAATAGCATAAACACCCTCTTGTGAAGTTTCAAACTGAGCATTAACCGTAACGCTAGAGCGTTTGAAGTCAACATTCCAGTTACGGAGGTTTTTATTGTTGGTTGAGAAGCCAAAGCTAACAATAAAGGCATCAAGCGGCAATTCCACAACTTCATCTGACTTCACTTTTTGAACGGTCAAACTTTGGGCAAAACCATTTTCACCCTTGATTTCAAGGGGTACGTAAGGTGTCATCACATTAACTGACGATTGATGAAGAAGCTCTACACTATGCTCATGGGCACGAAAGGCATCACGACGGTGAATCAAAGTCACACTCTCAGCAATACCATCCAAGTGATTGGCCCAGTCAACAGCTGAATCCCCACCACCAGCAATCACAACTTTCTTGCCAGCAAACTGGTCCAGGCTATGCACATTATAGAACAAGTTATTATCCGCATAATCTTCTTCATTGTCCACACCTAAAGGACGTGGGGCGAAGGCACCATTTCCACAGGCAATGACGATAGCCTTAGACAAGTGTTGACCCTTGCTAGTAGCAATTGTGAAGATGCCATCTGTCTTTTCAAAGGTTTGAACTTCCTCTTTCAAATGAATGCTGACACGATCTTCAAAACGCTTAAGCTGAGTCAAGAGGTTTTCTGTCAATTCCGCACCTGTTGTTTGAGGAAAGGCTGGAATATCGTAGATTTTTTTCTCAGGGTAGAGAATGGCAGGCTGTCCACCAAGCTCTGACAGACTCTCAATAATATTAACAGTCATGCCACGTAGACCGGCATAAAAGGCAGCCCAAAGTCCTACTGGTCCACCACCAATAATGGTAATATCATAAATCTTTTCTTCTGACATTTTATTTTCCTTCTGCTTTTATCTCTTCTAAAATCTGACGTTCTTCATCCGTAAAATCATAGTTTTCCAAAAGATCTGGCCGACGCTCCCAGGTCTTACGCAAACTCTGCTCCATACGCCAACGTCGAATATTGACATGGTGGCCTGACAAGAGCACATCTGGCACCTTCATGCCACGAAACTCAGCTGGGCGAGTATACTGTGGAAACTCCAAGAGCCCTGATGAGAAACTATCATCCTTATGACTAGCTTCCTTACCCAAAACCTCAGGAATCAAGCGGACAGTAGCATCTACAATAGTCATAGCAGCTAGCTCTCCCCCAGTCAAGACAAAGTCTCCCAAGGAAATCTCGTCTGTCACCAAAGTTTTGATGCGCTCATCATAGCCCTCATAATGGCCACAAATAAAGACCAATTCCTCTTCTTGCGCCAATTCTTCTGCATAGGCCTGATCAAAGGTACGACCAGCAGGATCTAAGAGAATAACGCGAGGCTTAGTGACATTTAGCTTGTCAAAGGTATCAAAAATTGGCTGGGCACGAAGCAACATGCCTTGTCCGCCACCGTAAGGTTCGTCATCTACATGACGAGCCTTCTCCGCATTTTCACGGAAATTGTGATAGTTGATTTCTAGAAGCCCCTATCCTTTGCCTTACCGACAATGGAATGCTCTAAGGGAGCAAACATATCTGGAAATAGGGTCAAGATATCAATCTTCATCGTCCAATCCTTCCATGAGCTCAACCTCAATACGACCAGCTGCAACATCAACATCAAGAACTACAGGTGGGATATATGGCAAGAGCAAATCTTTCTTGCCTTTACGTTTTACTACCCAAACATCATTAGCACCCGGTTGGAGAATCTCTTTGACCTGACCAATCAAAGTATCACCTTCATAAACATCAAGGCCTATGATCTCATGGTAGTAAAATTCCCCGTCATCAAGGTCTGTTAGATTTTCCTCAGCAATCTTAAGGCTACAACCTTTATACTTCTCTACATCATTGATATGGTAAAGTCCTTTAAACTTAACGATATCAAAGTTTTTATGCTTACGGTGACTAGCAATTTCGACATCCATGATGTAATTATCTTTGTCATCAAAAAGGGCTAGGACACTCTTCTTCTTAAAACGCTCATCCGCAAAATCTGTTACAGACAAAACACGAAGTTCACCCTGCAAGCCCTGTGTATTTACAATCTTTCCAACGTTATAGTATGTCATTGCATTTCCTTATTATCTGTTTACTTCTTCAAATAAAACCACGACTCGACCAAGGGCTTATCATCATCTGACAGCCATCACAAAACAAAGTTTTTTCTTCGGGTCGAGGTCTCGTTATTTATGATTTTAAAGTGGTATAAAATGTCTGACCTAGGCCAGTCAACCCCTCTATTTTATCAAAAAGGACACAAAAAAACCAGCTTTCTCTAGCTGGTACTTATAGTCCGTACGGGATTCGAACCCGTGTTACCGCCGTGAAAAGGCGGTGTCTTAACCCCTTGACCAACGGACCATAATCTGTGTCTCTACCCTCAGGTAGAACTGGGGTAGCTGGATTCGAACCAACGCATGAGGGAGTCAAAGTCCCTTGCCTTACCGCTTGGCTATACCCCAAAAGACTCTTATTATTCTACAGAAAAACTAGTAGGCTGTCAACACTTTTTTAAACTTTTTTCAAAAAAAGCAACCGGAAGTACCGATTGCTAGGAGTTAGGAGATTTCATCATCTAAGCGAACTTAGATAGATGATATGAGGTCGCTTCAACCTCATATGAAAAAAGAAAAGTTTTAGGATGGTTTAATTATATGTTTTGCTAGAAATAAAGTCAAAGAATTTGACTCGCAAATCCGAGTTAAGGTTAAGAGTTATGAGAACCCTCTCTAGCCCCTAGATAACAAGCTTAGTTGATAGCTTTATTCATCATCCTGCGAAACCAAATGATGTCTAAAGGCATAAACGACTGCCTGAGTACGGTCATCAACATTGAGTTTTCCAAGGATATTAGACACGTGAGTTTTAACGGTTTTCAATGAAATAAATAGCTCATTAGCAATAGTTTGATTGTCATACCCCTTAGCCAAAAGGGCCAAGATATCACGTTCACGTGCCGTCAAGTCATCGTGTAGGTCCGGATGGCTATCATGGTATTTAATCTTATTGTCCACCTCAGTTTCGATAGCTTCTTCACCACGGTAAACCTTACGGATACTATTGAGAATCTCTGCCGCACTACTAGTTTTAAGCATATAGCCTTTGGCTCCAGCTTCAATGACTGGATAAATTTTTTCATTGTCCAAATAGCTAGTCAAAACCAAAATCTTGGCTTCAGGCCATTCTTTGAGCAATTCCAAAGTTGCTTGAACACCATCTAATTCAGGCATAACAAGGTCCATAACAACGACATCCGGACGCAGTTCCAAGGCAAGATCGACACCCTCTCGACCATTCCCTGCCTCTCCAACGACTTCGACATCTCCTTGGAGATTCAAGAAACTCTTAAGGCCCAAACGGACCATCTCATGGTCATCGACCAAAATCACATTAATCTTATTCGACATTATCTTCTCCTCTTAATATGGGCACACGAACATCAATAGATGTCCCCTTACCTTTAGCAGATAGGAACTGCACAGTTCCTGCCATTTCATCGACTCGCTCTTGGATATTTTTCAGGCCATAACTCATCTCGTCAGTCGACGCATTTAAATCATAACCAACACCATTATCCAACATTTTCAATTGAATTTCCTGACTATTTTGATAGAGATAAACCTCTATCTGGCTAGCCTTGGCGTGTTTAAGGGTATTAGAGATAAACTCTTGGGCAATCCTAAAGAGATTATTTTCAATACGCTTGGGCACTTTCTTAACCATATCCTTGTAGACGACATGGATATTGGATTTATCGGTTAATTCCTTAAGAATCATCTGCAAACCTTCTTGCAAGGTCTTGTTCTCAAGCTCTGTCGGGCGAAGATGCAAAAGTAAGACACGCATATCATTCTGAGCGTCCGTCAGCATGGCCTCAACCGCCTGGATCTGATTATGCAGGTCTTCCTTACTTAGCTGGTCTGCCATCTGAGAGACTCCAGATAGGATCATACTAGCCGCAAAAAGTTCCTGACTAACGGTATCGTGAAGGTCACGAGCAATACGACCTCTCTCCTTCTTGATAATATCACGACTTTGTAGAGCTTGGGCATTCTCAGTTTTCTGCAAGTCCTTAGTCAATTTACGCATCTTATGAGACAGGCGCATCATATTCTTGTCTAACTCAATATCTCCCTGACGTTTGACTGGTTGATTATTGATAATACGTCGCAAATCCTGATTGACTGAACGCATACTGTTATCATTGGCAATGGCCCAGAGAATATAAAGCAAAATGAGCAAACTCAGAACCACAAAAAACATGTTAAAAAGGAAGTGGAAGGCCTGAGACAGATTACCGAAAACCAGTGAAAAGTTAAGGTTAAAGCTATCCATCACTACAAGAGTAACCCCAACCAAAACAACAACCGAGTATATCAGAATTAAAAATAGGTACTGTTTCTTCATTTGCGACGTACCTCCACTGGTCCAGCTCCCACATTGAGAATCAATTTAACCGTCCGATGAGCATGCTCATACTCAGCACCCTGCAAGGTCAAGCTTTCATAACGGAGGTCGTATTCATCTTCATTAAAGAAGGTGACAGAGCTATAGATTGCTGATATGTTGAGTTTGACGGAAACATCAATTGGTACCAAGATAGTCGTCGGTCCATAGAGTTTCTGCAAAATCACGACATTATCTCGCCCCGAAACAATAACCTGAGTCAAATCAATCACATCTGTCCCAAAGAAACGGATGATATTGATATCATCAAAGTCATAACGATCACTGACAGTTCCATACGAGTCCCAATCCACTGATTTCGGACAGCTCGAGGATTCAAATTATCTTCTTTGAATTGGATGAGGGCGTAGCGATTCTTTTTCTTGACCTGTGAAAAATGGTTTATCATGACATAGGCCACACCCACTAGGATAGCAAGCACCACATAGATATTCCACATGGAAACCAGAAAAAGTGAGATCAAACAGATGGTCAAGACAAAGTCACTCTTGGACTCCTTGTTAAAAAAGCGAACAGCCAACAAGGTCAAGACCAGAATGAAAATAAAACTGGTAATATCATTATTAAAGATGGTGATTAGGCCCAGAGTCAAAAGCAGGGCTTCCACCACTAAGAAAAAATTAAATTTGGTCATAAGGACCTCTCAAATAAAAGTATACAGGCTTCATTCTATCAAATTTTAAGGCAATTGACAAAAAGACCCAGTTTAAGCACCGACTAACCAAGATAGAAAAGGGGTAGAAGTAATAAAAAAAGTGCCTCCATTACAGGAAACACTGTCTTTCATTCAAAAATCCTAATCGTCAGTTTCGTCCATTTTGCTATTTATGAGTTGCACTGTACTTCTGATTTCCTCCAGTATTGCACGCTGCTCTGTCAACTCCTTCTCAATCCCAGCCAATTTTCTTTCAGTCTGACGACCTGACCGCACAAAAATATTATTGAGAGAGCTTGTTAACAACCCAAGAGTGGCAATCCCACTAAACATGAGAACGACCGCAACGGCCTTACCTACCAATGTTTGAGGAACGATATCGCCATAACCTACCGTAGTAACCGTTGCTACAGACCACCAAATAGCATCAATAAAATTATGGTGCTCTACTCGGGCAATGACAGCACTACTGATAAGGATGATAATACTATTAACCGAAAGCAGAAAATAAAAGCCATTTCTGCGATTAATGCGATTAGAAATGTGCTTGAGCTTGCTACTCAAACCAATTAAGCGGGAGAGTTTGGCCAAACGAGCAAAGCGTCCCACCCTTGAAAAACGAAGGAAGGTAAAGACTTCATTGTAGGGAATGATAGCTAACAAGTCCAAGATATGCGTTTTAACAAAAATTCGCTTACGAGGTGCCAAGGAGAAACGAATCGCATAATCAATGGCAAAGATGAGCGTTATAGACTGATCTATCACTCTGAAAGGTCGCCTTCCAATTGAAATTAATCCAACCAAATCAAAGATAACCAAGCCAATGGAAATCAGGGCCAGGACCGTCATGACGATATCGTAGGTAATGATATACCTTCTCAGTTTTCTACGGTTTCTCATAGCGTCTCTCCTATATGTGATGTCTTCATTATAAAAGAATCTCTGACCCCTGGCAAGCAGGCTTTTTAAGCTATCGACAAGAAGTCTAGATAACAAAAAGAGAGATGAAATAACCTCTCTTTTTTTGTTACCTTAGTTATTTAAAACTACTGTAGCTCTGTGTGAGTAGCCTCTGTCGAGGTTTCAGTGCTTGAAGTTGTACTGTCAGTACTTGAGCTCGTCGATGACGAATGTGTCGTACTGCTTGAGCTTGACTGTAGGCTTGAACTTGCTGTTGCAACCGAAACATAGAGAATCACTGTACCATCAACACTTGTACCAGCTTGTGGATCTTGATAAAGGACCTCTGTACTGCTAGGAACCTTATCCTTGTCTAACTTGGCACCAGTATTATAGTCATGATACTCGATACTACTACTTGAGATACTCTTACGATTCAAGGTTTGAACCGCTGTTGAAACCGTCAAACCAGTCACATCAGGCATGGTAACTGTCTTAGGAGTTGCCACACGGAACTTAATCTTGGCCTTACTATCCTTAGGATTGAAAGACTTGTTTTTCCCTGGACTTTGAGATAGGATTTCTCCCTCTTCAGCACTGTCGTCTTCGACATGCTGAATATCAATTTGGTCCTCAGAAACGCCATAATTCGAAGTTAAGTCCTCAATGGCATCCTTATAGTTTTTACCTTTGTAGTCTTTCAAAGCGAAACCTTTACTACCAGAAGAAACATAGACATCAATGCTTGATCCTTCTTTTCGTGTAGTTCCAGCTGTAGGATCAGTCTTGATGACCTTGCCCGTATCGACAGAATCATCTTCCACTTCTTTGACTTCTCCTACCTTAAATCCAGCACCCTCAATTTAGTCTGAGCTGTGGACAACTCTTGACCGACCACATTAGGCACCTGGACATTATCAGGATTGGTAAATACCAAATAGGCAAAGATGATGATACCAATAAAGACAAGTCCTAGGAAAACCTTGAGCAAGGTTGAGAAGAAATTCTTCTTCTTTTTCTTCTTAGCTGGTGTCGTTTTTTTCCTTGGTTGTTTACTTGGAGCAGGTGTAGGCTCTGATGGCTCAGCAGCAACAGCCTTTTTCTCAAGGCTTGCTGATGGAACTGGATCAACCTTTGGCAAGGTCTTAGTATCCGTCATATCATCAAAGACTACCTTGGCATCGCGTCGATGACTAGGATGCAAACTCGTTACCAAGTCACGGCTCATTTCCAAAGTACTATTATAACGATTTTCTAGTTTTTGGCTGTTGCTCGAATTACCACGTTTTCCAAGGCTTGAGGAACGTTACGGTTCTCTGCCAAAATCGATGGGAGTGGCTTTTGGAAATGTTGGAGTGCAATGGTTACTGCACTATCACCATCATAAGGAATATGACCTGTCAACATTTCAAAAAGCATAATACCCATAGCATAGATGTCGCTCTGGATAGTCGCTTTAGATCCACGAGCCTGCTCTGGTGAGAGGTAGTGGACAGAACCCAACATAGAGTTGGTTTGAGTTAGGCTAGTCTCTGCAAAGGCAACCGCAATTCCGAAGTCTGTAACCTTGGCCGTACCGTCCTTAGTTAAAAGAACGTTTTGTGGCTTAAGGTCACGGTGGATAATGCCCTTTTGATGGGCAAGTGTCATGGCGGAAAGTACCTCCCCCATGATACGCACAACATCTTGGTTAGAAAGTGGCGCATGGTCTTGAATGTATTTCTTCAAGTCCGAACCGTCCACATACTCCATCACCAAGAACTGCTGGCCGTCTTCTTCGCCAATATCTCGGATAGCAACGATATTAGGATGACTGAGTTCTGCCATGGCACGCGCTTCACGCTGGAAACGCGCCACAGCCACCTGATCCGTTTGGTAATTGGTACGAAGCACCTTAATGGCCACTTCTTCATTATCCAGAATCAGGTCATTAGCCAGATAAACATCCGCCATACCACCACGTCCGATAGATTTAAGGATTCGATAACGTCCAGCAAACAATTTGCCAACTTGGATCATTATCCTTCCTCACTTTCTATCTTAATGAGAGCAACGGTAATATTATCAAGACCACCTGCCTCATTGGCTGCAGCTACCAAACGACTCGTTTTTTCTTCGACGAAACCAGGGCTATTGACAATATGTACAATCTGTTCAACTGAAATCATATTGGTCAAACCATCTGAATTGGCCAAAATATAGTCTCCTGGTTCCAATTGTTGGACACCAAGGTCAGCCTCAATCGGAGCAGCTTGCCCAATAGATTGCGTAATGATATTACGTTGTGGGTGAACCGCTGCTTCTTCTTCGGTCAACTGACCAGCCTTGATAAGAGCATTGACCAAAGAGTGGTCATTCGTTAATTGCTTATACTCACCATTACGGATAAGGGCAATACGTGAATCCCCAACATGGGCGAAAATCACAGCATTATCAACAAAGGCAAGAACCTCGATAGTTGTTCCCATTCCCTTATATTCTTCGTTTTGGCCAAGCTCATAGATTTTACGATTTTCTGCATCAATGGCAGCAATCATCCAATCACGAATTTGACTCAACTCACGAAAATCAGTGTTAATCCAGTCACGACCAAGGTCAGTTACTGACATCTCACTGGCAATATTTCCAGCACGGTGTCCACCCATTCCGTCTGCAACAACGACAAGGGTAACACCAGCTTGGTTGACAAATTTATTAACAAAATCTTGGTTGTTTGACCGTTTTTGGCCAATGTCCGTTAATAATGATATTTCCATAGTTTTCTTTCTGACTTGCGTCAGCATTTCCTCCTCTGTAACCCTAAGCTTTTTTACGCAACTGTGCGATGAAAAAACCATCAGTTAGATACTGTTCTGGGGTAATTGCCAAACAGCCATTGACCACGATGTCTTTACATGGATGGTCTAAGGCAACTTGCTCAAAATCAGGATGGTTCTCAAGAAAGGCTTGAATCACCTCTTGATTTTCTTCTGCTATGATGGTGCAAGTACTATATGTTATTATACCACCTTTTCGTAGGGTTTGACAAACGCTGGATAGGATATCCAACTGCACAGCCTTAAGGGACTCAAAGTCTTGGAGATCCTTGTTATATTTGATGTCGGGTTTCCGACGAATGAGCCCAATCCCTGAACAAGGAGCATCCACTAAAATCTTGTCAAAACTATCAGCCGGAAAGACTTGATGTACCTGACTAGCATCCAGTTTCTGTGTCTTAACCTTATCAGCTAGGCCAAGACGTTGGGCATTTTCTTCGATAAGGGCAAGCTTATGATCATAGAGATCAAGCGCCGTCACATGTCCACTTGTCAAATAAGAGGCCATATGTACCGTCTTACCACCAGGTGCCGCACAGGCATCCAGGATTTCTTCTTCACCTTGAATCCCTAAAGTTGGCGCAACCAGTTGACTGGTCTCATCCTGAATGGTCAACAAGCCCTCTTTAAAATAATCTGTCCCAGCAAAGTAACCTGAAGACTTAACAAGCCCGACTGGTGATAAGAATGAACGCTCAGCCCCAGTGGCCTCCTCTATCTCTTCCAAACGTGACGCATCCGTTACACGCACACTAGCCTTGTTTCTCACAAAGAGGCTTTGGAAAATAGCAAGGGCACGGTCTTCTCCATACTGGTCGATAAGTTTTTTAACCAACCATACAGGTAGAGAATACTGAACGGAATAGCGTTTATTGACACGTTTAATCTTGCTTGGATCTGGCAAAGGCTGGCTAGATAGTTTACGAAGAACCGCATTTACCAACTTCTCAGCACCCTTTTTATTGCCACGATTTTTAGCAATAGAAACGGCATCATTAACCACCGCATGGGCTGGAATCTTATCTAAATAAGCCAACTGATAGAGACTCAAAAGTAATAAGTCATAAACCCAAGGCTCAGCTTATCACGGTCCTCAATGACATGGGCTAGAATCCACTCCAAAGTAATCTTACGAGCCACGGTCCCATAGACAATTTCCGTCACCAAGGCCTTGTCCTTATCTGTCAGCTGTGACTTGCTCAGATGTGCATTGAGAGCAATATTTGAGTAAGCCCCTTCCTGGAAGACTTCTTCTAAGACTTCGAGTGCCTGTCCACGAGCTGTTTTTTTCCAATCATTGGCCAAATGCATCACCTACTTCAAGATTGCGTCCGACCCCATTAAGGAAATCAGCAATAGCCATACGAGGTTTTCCTGCAGGTTGAACTGTCTTAAGCGAAATGGCTCCTTGACCAGTCGCAACTACCAAACTCTTCTTGGTTTTTTCAATAATATGACCAGCCTGTCCTTGACCTTCTGCCAAGTCCGCCTCATAAATTTTGAAACGTTTGCCATCAAGCAAGGTATGGGCCACAGGCCATGGGTACATGCCACGGATTTGATTGAAGATGTCACGAGCCGGCTTATTCCAATCAAGACGCTCCTCTTCTGGGCTAATATTTGGCGAAAACGTTACTTGACTGGCATCTTGAGGAACAGGTTTGATTTCTCCAGCAATGTAGGCAGGCAAGGTCTCAAGCAAAAGGTCACGACCCAAGACTGCTAATTTTTCAAACATGGTACCAACATTATCCTCGTCAAGAATTGGCAAGGCCTTTTGGCTAACCATGTCACCAGCATCCATTTCCTTGACCATTTCCATAATGGTCACACCCGCTTCTGCATCACCATTAATAATGGCATAGTGGATAGGTGCTCCACCACGGTATTTTGGCAGAAGTGAAGCGTGGACATTCACTGCAAAATCCATGCTATCAAGCAACTTACTTGGCAAGAATTGTCCATAAGCCGCAGTAACAATACCATCAGCACCAAGCGCCATAAGTTGTGCCATTTCTTCAGAACCTGACAACTTTTCAGGTTGATAAATTGGCAAGTCATGCGCCAAGGCAACTTCCTTGACCGGTGTCATGCGAATTTCTTTTTTACGGCCGACAGCTCGGTCTGGTTGCGTCACCACAGCGACAATATCATAACGCTCATCGGTCAAAAGTCCTTCCAGCACTGTCGCTGAAAAGGCAGGCGTTCCCATAAATACTAATTTTGTCATATTCTTCCTTTTCTAGATTAGGTAAAATTCTGAGGTTCGTGATCAATAATCAAACGCAGGTCCTTGTTTTCAGGTTCCTGAGTCATGTCAAGGACCCTATTAAGTGTTTCTTCCAAGTTATCCTCAAAACGGTATTTGATAATAATCTGATAGTGATAAAGGTTATGTGTTCGGGCAATTGGCTTAGGCGTAGGCCCTAGGAAGGTCACCTTGTCTGACAGGTGCTCTCTTAAATAAGCCATAACCTCATAGCTCTTGCGAACCACAAACTCTTCATCCTTGTGAGAAAGCGTAATTCCTACCGTATAGAAATAAGGCGGATAGGCCAACTGACGTCGAATCCCCATTTCATAGGCGTAGAAACCTTCATAATCCTGTTGCTGTGCAAAACGAATGGCATAATGACTAGGATTATAGGTTTGAATAATAACTTCCCCTTCCTTATCCGCACGACCAGCACGACCAGCCACCTGAGTCAAGAGTTGAAAGGTACGCTCAGCCGAACGAAAATCTGGTAAATTTAGCGACGTATCTGCATTCAAGACCCCTACCAAGGTAACATTTGGAAAATCCAAGCCCTTGGCAATCATCTGAGTTCCAAGCAAAATATCGGCCTTACCACTTCCAAAGGCCTCCAAGAGTTTCTCGTGAGCCCCTTTCTTACGTGTCGTATCAACATCCATACGAATCACTTTGGCTTCTGGCAAAAGTTCCGTCAATTGGTCATAAGCCTTCTGTGTCCCAGTCCCATAATAGCGAATCTGACGGCTCTGACAGTTAGGGCAGACATGTGGTATTGCTTTTTGAAAATCACAATAGTGGCAATTCATGGTCTTAGTATCCATGTGCAAGGTCAATGAAATATCACAGTTGGGACAATCATCCACATAGCCACAGTCACGACACATGACAAAAGAGGAATAGCCACGACGGTTCAACATTAGCACGACTTGTTCCTTACGTGCCAAACGTTCTCTGATTTTCTCCAAGAGAGGTGGCGTAAAATCACTCGCCTCTTGACGGCCCACAAAGTCCTTAAAGTCCACCACTTCCACCTGAGGAATTTTGGCATTAGGATTTGCCCTCTGAGTCAACTCAAGAAAATGGTAAACCCCTTTCTGAGCTCTCGCCCGAGTCTCAATAGATGGTGTTGCTGACCCAAGGACAAGCACGGCTCCATGACTCTTAGCCCTAAGCAAGGCCACATCTCTAGCATGGTAGCGAGGATTAGACTCCTGCTTATAAGTAGCCTCATGTTCCTCATCGATAATGATCGCGCCGATATTGTCCAAGGGAGCAAAGACAGCCGAACGCGCTCCTACGACAACCTTGGCCTGGCCTGACCTAACCTTTCGCCACTCGTCAAATTTCTCACCGTCTGACAAGCCTGAATGCATAATCGCCACCAAGTCCCCAAAACGCGAAATGAAACGATTGGTCATTTGGGGTGTCAAGGAAATTTCTGGCACTAAGACAATAGCCGTTTTCCCCATAGCCAAGGTCCTCTCGATAAGATGCAGATAAACTTCGGTCTTACCTGATCCCGTCACTCCTTCCAATAAGAAAGGTTTGCCACCTTGTCCGATTTGACGCGTCATTTCTTCAACAGCGTGCGCCTGTTGAGCATTAAGCTCAAGAAAATCCGTCTTTTCTACCTTTTCAAAGTAGCTGTCGGCACGATTGACCTCAACTTCAGTGATGACCAAGGCACCAGCTTCGATGAAAAACTTAACCACATCTCGTGAAAAAAGCTTGTGAAGGTCTGCCACCTTCCCTGGCTCACTCTTCTCGAGCAAGAAGTCCCGCAACTCCAATCGTTTCTTGGCCCGTTGCGAAATAGCCAAAGTCTCGAGAATGCCCTTTTGAACACTATAGTGCTTCTCAGTCTTGATATTCTGCTTATCCTTAGCAAGGTAATCAACCGTTACACGCCCAGACTGGACCAGACGAGGAATGGCTTGACGCTGCTCCTCTGACAACTGCGAGAAAAGAACATGATCCTGCCCCTGAAGAAAGTCTGTTTATCTTCTTCACCTAGTTTATCAGTCGCCATGATAACCTTATCGTACTGAGAATTAAGGAGACCAGGTAGCATTGACTTCAAGATGGAAATCTTATAGGAAAAGACCGTATGTCGCATCTGATCAGCCAAGTCCAGTTGATCCTGATTAAGGACTGGCTCATAATCTAAAAGCTCAGCAATAGGTTTTAATTCAGGAAAGTCTCTTAAATCCTCCTGCTCCTCGAAGCCAATAACAAAGCCTTGCAATAGACGATTTCCTTTACCGAAAGGTACATGCACTCGCATACCAATGGCAATTTGACCTTTCATGGCTTCAGGGATAAGGTAACTATAAGGCCTGTCCGTCTGCATCAGAGGAACGTCTACAATAATTTGTGCTACTAAACCCATAAATTTCCTCCTGCCACTTCCTTAAAACCAGTATCTTTCAAGCTCAAGAAAAGCTGAGCTCTTGATTATCATCATAAAGAAGGAAGCTGAGACACTATGCCTCAGCTCCCCTCGCCTCATAAACCAAAGCATGACTTTGATTTTAGATTTTATCGCCTTCTTCTTTTTCTTTAGCGATTTGTTCTTTGATTTTACGTTCTTCTTCCTCAGCAGCAAGTCGTGCTTGAATCACTTTCAAACGTGCCAATTCACGTTTAGATTCTGGATCTGGGTGAATAGTCACATTACCAGATTCAATTTCTTCAAGGGCTTGAAGGGTTGGTTTTACTGACGTAAACTCTTGAGTTGGTTCAGCACCAGCGGCCAATTCATGGGCGCGTTTTGCTTGCAAAATAACCAATGAATATTTTGAAGGCACTTTATCCAAAAGTTTGTCAATAGAGGGTTTCAACATCATAATTCTATACCTATTTCTAATTTATTTATCTGATAATTTCTTTTCTGAAATCATATTACGATAGCGGCCAATCACACGGTCAACACGGAAGTGTTCTGCTTCAATAACACGTTTGACACGTTCAGCAGCCAAAGGCACTTCGTCATTAACAATGGCATAATCGTATTCGCTCATGAGAGCAATTTCTTCACGCGCACGCTCGATTCGTTGAGCAATAACTTCCTCAGAATCTGTCCCACGACCAACCAAACGCTCTTGAAGTTCGTTTAAGTCTGGTGGTGTCAAAAAGATGAAGACAGCATCTGGGACCTTTTTCTTAACCTGAAGGGCCCCTTGAACCTCGATTTCAAGGAATACATCAATACCTTTATCCAAGGTTTCATTAACATAAGTCAAAGGTGTTCCGTAGTAGTTACCCACATATTCAGCATATTCCAACATTTGACCATTACGAATAAGCTCTTCAAATTCCTCACGCGAACGGAAGAAATAATCCTTCCCATCAACTTCACCAGGACGTTGAGCACGCGTGGTCATTGATACTGAGTATTCAAATTTGTGGTCAGGTGTTGAAAAAATCTCCTGACGAACAGTTCCTTTTCCGACACCAGAAGGCCCTGAAAAAACAATCAAAAGTCCACGTTCAGACATGTCTTCTCCTTAAACTAAGATTAAAAATCTTCTTATGACTCACCTTAAAAAAGAGAAAGCAATCATCTCTTTTTATGGCTTAGGGGTTGTTCAGTGATTAAGTTACAGCTCACTTTTCAGAGCATGCGTTTTTCCTTACTATTTTACCAATAAAAGTGACTTTTTCAAGGTGAGGACACCATTAAAAAGAGTGAATTACTTGTCCCAGTACTCACTCTTTTTAAATACTCTTTTAAACCAAACCAGTCAGGAGACCTTGCATGAATTCTTCTGAATGGAACTCACCAATATCATCAATTTTCTCACCAAAACCAATTAACTTCACTGGAATATCCAACTCTTGGCGAATGGCTAGAACCACACCACCCTTGGCACTACCATCCAACTTAGTCAAGACAAGACCTGTAAGAGGTGTGATTTTTGAGAATTCCTTAGCCTGACTAAGGGCATTTTGACCTGTTGAGGCATCCAAGGCCAAGAGGGTTTCATGAGGTGCTTCTGGAACCACACGTTTGATAATACGACCAATCTTTTCAAGCTCTGCCATAAGGTTGTCTTTATTTTGCAAACGTCCCGCAGTATCAATCATAAGGACGTCAACTCCCTCAGCAAGAGCCTTTTCCATACCGTCAAAGACCACTGAAGCTGGGTCAGCCTTTTCAGCACCAGTCACCACTGGCACATCAACACGACGCCCCCACTCAACCAACTGAGCGACAGCTCCCGCACGGAAGGTATCAGCAGCTACCAACATAACTTTTTTGCCTTCTTGTTTGTATTTATGCGCCAACTTACCGATAGACGTTGTCTTACCAACCCCGTTGACACCAACGAAAAGCATGACTGTTAAACCATCTTGGAAATTAATCTGCTCCTTGTAGACATCATCCTTCTCGTAGATATCCACAAGTTTTTCGATAATCAAGCGTTGCAAATCTTCAGTCTTTTTGACATTTTCAAGGCGGGCTTCATAGCGCAAGTCTTCCGTTAATTGCGTTGCAACATTAACCCCAACATCGGAAAGAATCAGCATTTCTTCCAACTCTTCGAAGAACTCCTCATCAACACGACGGAAATTCGCGAAGAATTCATTCAAACGGGCAGCAAAACCTGTACGCGTCTTCTTAAGGGTACGATTGTATTTTTCTTGTTCTGTTTCAGTTTTTGAAGCCTGAACTTCTTCAGGTTTTTCCTCAACTTTACGAGTTTGAACAGCCTCAAAAGTAACCGTTTCACCTTTTTCTGCAGCAGCAGCTACCTGAGCCTTTTTAGCATAGTAATCAGCCATGACATCCGCGAAGTGGTTATCCACAGCGACTTGGCTTTCTTCTGACTCTGATTCGCCTTCTTCTTCGCTTGACGCCTGATCATCTACAGAAAGGTCTTCATCAGACCCTGCTTCACTTTCTTCTGTCACTGTAGATTCGCTTTCTTCAACAGATTCTGTAGACAAAATCTCTTCTACTTGAGTCTCTGACTCACTGAGCTGTTCTGCTTGACTTTCACTTGTCCCTTCACTTGTTGACAAGTCTTGATTATCAAGGGCCTCAGTTTCTGAAATTTCTTGATTTGCTACAGTCTCCTGTGACTGGTTTTCCTCTTGTCCAAATAATCGATCAAATAGACCCATTTGGTTCTCCTTATTTCTCTAGAATATACTTGTGGATGGCCTCAGCCACTCCAGATTCCTCATTAGTTTTTGTCGTTACTGCCTTGGCAACAGCCTTTACCTTAGGAACAGCATTTGCCATAGCCACACCTAGACCAGCCCACTCCAACATGGTCAAGTCATTTTCCTCATCTCCCATAGCCATAACCTGACTTTTATCAAGGGCAAGATAATCAGACAAAAGTTTCAAGCCTACAGCTTTATGAACCCCTTTGGGCATAACCTCAAGGATAATTTCACGAGACTTAAAAACTTCAAAATTCTGGTATAGCTGTTTAGGTAGTTTTTGAATTTGGCCATCCAAAATGCTTCCTCACAGACCGTAACTACCTTATTATAGACGATATTTTCAGGAATGTCATCAATACTCTCCACATCGACGAAGGTCAAGGTAGGATTAGCCTGACGATAGAGAGAATGATTGCCTTTACTTGGCACACCATAGACAATGCCATCACTGATAACATCCATAGGGAGCCCTAGAGGTTCAAAGACAGCATAAATCTGCTTTAAATCTTCTCGACTCATCTCTTTCTTTATGAGGATATCCCCATTATTACGCTGAACCAAGCCACCATTGAAGGTCACACTATAGTGCTTATCATCTAACAAGCCCAAATCTTCCAAGATATGAGTAATAGCTGGCAGAGGACGACCAGTCGTAATGACCACATGAACTCCCTTAGCTTCTGCCGCCTTCAAAGCAGCTCTATTTTCAGCTGTTACTTGCTTATCCTTAGTAAAGAGGGTCCCATCTAGGTCCAAGGCTAGTAATTTAATCTCAGACATCTGAGCCCACCAATCCTTCCATGTAGTCAAAGACTGCACCATCTTTATGGTGACCAATCACCTCATCTGCTACTACCTTAATCTCATCACGCGCATTTTCCGTAGCAACCGCACGCCCCGCGAAGGTCAACATCTCCATATCATTGAGATTATCACCAAAGGCTACAACATCTGAAGCCTGGCGCCCCAACTCTTGGCAAAGATGGTAAAGACCAAAGCCCTTGTCCACACCTTTAAGGATGATATCCATAGAATCAAAGCCAGTTGTCACAGCTGTCATATCCTCAAAAATCGTGTTGAGGTAGTCACCACGTTCCATGATGGTATCTCCTTGGAACTTAGCAGTTACCTTGAAAATATCATCTGTCACCGCTTCAAGGTCCGTTGCCATAACATTTTCATAGTAACGTTCCATGGCCTTAAGATAGGCTGGATCTGCATCGTTTGGTGCATAGGCACCTCGACGTCCCGACAAAAGAATTCCCTCACAAGTTGGCAAAGCTAGGGTTGTATCTGCAATTTCCAAATAATCCTTAGGGTCTAGCTTGGACTCAAACAAGACTTCACCCTTGTACTGAACCAAGGCACCATTTTCCGCAATAATCGCAATGCGGTCCACAAACCCATCAAAAAGCTCTTCCAAAGCCAAGAGGGCTCGGCCAGAAGCTACGGTAAAAACGTAATCTTTAGCTTCACAAGCATCCAAAAGGTTATCCAAACGTGCTTTGTCATAGGCACCAAGATGGTCTAGAAAGGTACCATCCATATCTGTTGCTAAAATTTTCAAAATAATCTCCCTTCAGGTCGAATATACTTGCCCCTATTGTACCAAAAATAGGAATATAAGTTTGGGAAAAGCCAAAGAAATTAGAGAAAATATGGCATTTTACTTGCAAATTCACTATTTTAGTTGTATCATTACGGTAGTACAAAAATAATACTATTATACTTTTAGAAAGGAGTCTCTTATGGCTTGGACATTTGATGAAAAATCGCCAATCTATCTTCAAATTGCCTATCGCGTCAAACTGAAGATAGCTTCCAAGGAATTGAGTATGGGACAACAACTCCTACCTGTAAGGGAATTTGCTCAGGAAGCCGGGGTCAATCCCAACACCGTACAAAGAGCCTTCCAAGAACTTGAAAAAGAGGGGCTTGTCTATTCTGCCCGTACCTCTGGTCGCTTTGTTACTGAAGATGAAAAACTTATTGATCAAAAACGACACGAGATTGCCCAAAGTCTCATGAAAACTTTGTCACTGAGATGGCAGCCATTGGTTTTAGCTCAGCTGAAATCAAAGCCATCATTACTGACTACATCGAACAAACAGGAAAGGACTTATAGACCGATGACTGATATTGTAACTCTAACAAATCTCACCAAGACCTATAATGGTATTCCAGCCCTTAGAGATGTGACCATGTCCATCCCGTCTGGTAAAATCATTGGTCTCTTAGGACCAAACGGTAGTGGTAAAACAACTCTCATCAAGATTTTGAATGGCCTCCTCCAACCAACTTCTGGTTTAGTAACTATTAATGGATTTCAGCCATCACCTATCACCAAAGCTCAAGTGGCTTATTTGCCTGACACAACTTATTTAGATGAAAGTAAGACTATTCAATACTACTTGGACTTCTTCCAGGATTTCTATGCTGACTTCCGCTATCCTCTTGCCTTGCAACTCTTGCAAGATTTAAAACTCCAGCCTGATTTGCGCCTTAAAGATCTTTCAAAAGGTAACAAAGAAAAAGTTCAGTTGATTTTGGTTATGAGTCGTGAAGCTAAACTCTATCTCCTTGATGAACCTATCGGTGGGGTCGATCCCGCGTCACGTGACTACATCCTTAAAACCATCATCAACCAATACTCTGAAGATGCTTCTGTGATCATTTCAACTCATTTGATTGCAGACATTGAATCTGTTCTAGATGAAGTTGTCTTCCTAAATACGGTCAGATTGAACTTCAGGGTGATGCTGATAATATCCGTCAAGCCCATGGCAAATCTATCGACAAACTCTTTAGAGAGATGTTCCACAACTAGGAGGTATGAGCATGTTTTGGAAATTAGTTAAGTATGAATTACAATCGATCCGTAAATGGTATCTCGGCATCTATGGTATTGCCATCCTACTCTCAATCCCCTTGGGTTTAATGCTTCAAAAATTTATTTTTGTAACTGAACAGAGCCACCAAGAACCTAGTCTACTCTTTTTTGCTTTCTTCACACTGATGGTTTTTGCTACCATTATTGTATGGGGAGCCATTTACATAGCAACAATAGTCCTCATTGTCAGACGCTTTGCAAAAACTGTCTTTGGGAGAGAAGGCTATCTAACCAATACACTCCCAGTTTCTGCTCACCAATTAATCTTATCGAAACTCTTGGTAGCCTTTATTTTAGATATCATTTCATCACTCGTTATACTCCTTTCGATTGGAATTATAGCTGCTTTCTGCCTTGATATGAAAGATATCCTCCTAGCTACCAGCTACTTTGGCCAGATCCTAAAAGAGATAGGCGCTTTCTACCTCTTCATCCCTTCTACAATCTTGTCAATGATTGCTGGTATTCTTTTCTATTACCTCTGTATTAGTATCGGAAACCTCTTCAACACTAACAAAGTTCTTATGGGATTTGTCGCCTTTTTCGCCATTCAGGCTATCCTATTCTTTATTGGTTTCTTCTTTGGACTCGGTGCAGCCTTGACCGGAGATGCAACATATACTGCAATCAATAACTCGTCATATATCATTAGTCTAGTTCAGTCTCTCATTCTCATCGCAGCAAGTTACTTTGGTACCTACTATATCATGACCAAACGCTTAAATCTGGACTAAAGAAACCGTGTTCCTTTTGGAACACGATTTTTTTGCATTTAAAAGACTTATTTACTTTGTTCTTTACGATAAGTCTCAATTTCGGCTTTGTTACCCCAAACGAAGTGTCCTGGACGTACTTCAACCATTTCTGGTTTATCAACAGAATAGTCGTGTTGGTTTGGATCATAAACCTTCAAGACTTTCTTACGTTCCAAGATCGGATCTGGAATAGGAACAGCAGACAAGAGTGACTTGGTGTAAGGGTGGATAGGATTGTTGTAGAGTTCTTCTGTCTCAGCAACTTCCACGATTGTCCCCTTGTAGATAACAGCGATACGGTCAGAAATGAAACGGACCACTGACAAGTCGTGAGCGATAAAGAGGTAGGTCAATCCCAACTCTTTTTGGAATTTCTTAAGCAGGTTCAAAATTTGGGCACGAACTGACACGTCAAGGGCTGAGATTGGTTCGTCAGCGATGACCAAGTCAGGTTGCATAACCAAGGAACGCGCAATACCGATACGTTGACGTTGTCCCCCAGAAAATTCGTGAGGGTAACGTGTCAAGTGCTCCTCAAGAAGTCCCACTTCTTTGATGATTTCCTTGATTTTAGCTTTACGATCTTCCTCATCCTTATAGAGATGGAAGTTATGCAAGCCCTCAGACAAGATATAATCAACTGTTGCACGTTCATTCAAACTAGCCGCAGGGTCTTGGAAAATCATCTGAATACGACGGATAAGGTCGTTTTTCTCAGAGTGAGATAAGTGCCCATTGATTTTCTTACCGTCAAAAATAATCTCACCATTACTTGTATCATTCAGACCAATAATGGCACGACCGATAGTAGTTTTACCACTACCAGACTCACCAACGAGGGAAAAGGTTTCACCCTTGTTGATGAAAAAATTAGCATTGTGGACAGCAACGAATTTCTTGCTTCCTTCACCGAAGGAAATCTCCACATCTTTTACTTCAACTAACTTCTCAGGCATTGCCTTCCTCCTCATCTCCTAAATGTGCAAATCCCATATTAGTACGGATTTTTTCATGTAGATTTTGGATAACCTCAGGTTTTTCAACTTTTGGTGCATCCTCATGTAAGAGCCAGGTCTTAGCCCAGTGAGTATCTGAAACTTGGAATTGTGGTGCTTTTTCCTCGAAGTCAATTTGCATGGCATAGTCTGAACGCAAGGCAAAGGCATCTCCAACAACTGGTGTATAAAGTGATGGTGGTGTCCCTGGAATAGAGAAAAGCTCACCCTTATCGTCAGCCAACTGTGGCAAGCTTGAAAGCAAGCTCCAAGTGTATGGGTGACAAGGCTCATAGAAAATTTCCTCAACCGTTGCGTACTCGATGATTTCACCAGCATACATAACAGCAACCTTGTCAGCGATACTTGCTACCACACCAAGGTCATGGGTAATGAAAATCACTGAGAAACCATACTCCTCTTTGAGTGATTTCAAAAGGTCAATGATTTGAGCTTGAATGGTCACATCAAGGGCAGTTGTTGGCTCGTCACAGATAAGGACATCAGGACGACAAGCCAAGGCAATGGCAATGACGATACGTTGACGCATCCCACCAGAGTATTGGAAAGGATATTCGTTGAAACGTTTTTCAGCATCAGGAATACCAACCTTGTCCATGTAATCAATGGCCATTTTTTTAGCTTCTTTGGCTGATTTTCCTTGGTGTTTGACAATGACTTCAACAATTTGGCTACCGATAGTCTTAATTGGGTCAAGACTGGTCATAGGATCTTGGAAGATAGTTGCTATCTTAGCTCCACGAATTGCTGCCCAATCTTGGTGACTCTTAAGCTTGGTCAAATCTTGGCCACGATAATCAATAGAACCACTAGCGACACGACCATTTTCTTCAAGCATCCCTGTGAAGGTCTTGGTCAAAACTGATTTACCTGAACCAGACTCACCAACCAAGGCTAAAACTTCACCTTCAACCAAATCAAGGGAAACCCCTCGAATAGCTGTCAAAACACGGTCACGAACGTCAAATTCCACGACGATATCGCGAGCCGATAATATTACATTTTTATTTTCTGTCATATTGGACTCCTATCTATGCGTACGTGGGTCACTGGCATCCGCCAAGTTTTGACCGACAATAAAGAGAGAGAGGGAAACGAGGATCAAGGTAGTCAATGGAATCCAGAAGAGGTAAGCATTGACTGTAACGTTCTGTGCATAGTCTGAAATCAAACGACCAAGACTAGGCGTCGTAACGGGAAGCCCCAAACCAAAGTAAGAAAGGAAGGCTTCGTAAGAGATAAATCCTGGCAAGAGCTGACTAGCCATAGTCACGATAACTGATACAAGTTGTGGCATGATATTTTTAACCACAATCTTAGGAGTTGGTGTTCCCAAAGTACGAGAAGCCAAGTTGTACTCCAAATCACGGTAACGCATGATTTGAATACGGATAGTATAAGCAATACCAATCCAACCTGTGACAGTCATGGCAAAAATCATGTTCCAGAAACCTGCACCCAATGAGTAAGTCAAGACGATAACGACAAGGAGGGCAGGAATGTTTGAGATGATGTTGTAGATCTCCATCATAATCATATCAAAGGTCTTAGAAATCCCCCAAACAGCACCAACGACTAAACCAATAACAACGTTAATGAAGGTAGCGATAACAGCAATAAGGATAGAATTACGAGCTCCAAACCAAACACTGTCAAAGAGAGACTTACCATTACTGTCCGTACCGAACCAGTATTGAGCATTTGGATGCACATAACGTACACTAAAGTCATTAACCTTAGACACGTCATTAAAGTCAAATTTTGAAAACATTGGGTAGATAAAGCTCATCAAAATGATAGCAATCAAGATTCCCAACATGACAGTTGTTGACTTTTTCTTGAAGAACTGACGCATCACCGATTTCCAGTATGAATAGGCCGGCGCATCAATTGTTTCAGAGGCAAAATCATCGCGCTTTACAAATTGGAACTTACTTTTATCAATTGAAGCCATTATTTACCTCCTTTAGATGTCAATTTGATACGTGGGTCAATCATAGTCATAAGGATATCACCCACAAGCAATGAGAAGATGGTGAGGGCTGTGAAAATAAATACAAGACCCACAACCATAGCGTTATTTGAAGCACGGACAGAGTCAATCAACATTTTACCCATACCAGGGTAGGCAAAGATTGTTTCTGTCAAGGTTGCCCCTGTGATAACACTAACGATAGATGCTGGGATCCCTGAAACCAAGGAAACCATAGCATTTTTGAAAATGTGTTTATTCGAAATTTCTTGTTCTGACAACCCTTTGGCACGTGCAAAACGAACGAAGTCTTGTGACTGCAAGTCAATCATGTAACGACGAATCCAAATAGCAAGACCTGGTGTTGACAAGAGACCGAGAATAACAGATGGCAAGACGTATGAACGCCAGTCACCTGCACCCAAGATAGGGAAGGAATCTGGAAGACCAATCTCAGAACCAATCAAACGAATGATATAAACCAAGGCGATGGTTGGTAGTGAAAGCAAGAAAGTCAAGACACCTGTTGATACACTATCAAAGAGTGTGTTTTTAAGCGTGCCATGTATGATCCCAATGGAATTGCCAAGGCATAAGACAAGACCAAACCAATCAAACCTGCAATGGCAGAGCTTGTCACCATTGATGGGTATTGGTAGCGACTCTTGGTTGCTGTGTATGGGTCATTTCCATAGTAAGAACGATCTCTCGCATCAGCCTGACTTGGTGATTTATAAGTACGAGAGTAGATATCTACTGAAGATATCTTCTTACCAGTAGGGAAGTTGACCTCAGAGCTTTGTGTTTGCCCTTGGCCTTGCGTAATAACATCAAGAACACCTTGCTCAGCATAAGTTGGGTAAGAGGTACCAAGGTTCATCTTCACAAAGTTTTGGTGAACAAATGGGAACTGACCGTTAAAGTAAAGCAAATATTTATGCTTAGTTCCTGAACCGACAACTGACCAACCGATAGCTGGATCATTTTCAATACGGATGTAACGCTTCAAGTTTGGATTTGTTTTATCTTTAACCCATCCAGTATTGTCAAATTCAAAGAGGTGCGTATAGAAGCCAAATACACGTTCAAGCACTGGAACATCACGTGTTGCATAGAATTGTTTACTTTGCTTGAATTGATGCAAATGCCAGCCATGTCCTAAACTATCCACATATTTTTGGTAAATAGCTTTATTTTCTTTTGTTGGCTTAGTGGTTACTGACTTATCAAGGGAGCTAGCTTTCTCCTGCAACTCCTTGGTGTCATAGTAATCAATGTAACCCATACGTTCATAGATTGTATTTTCATAGTTAGCCTTAGAATCAGCTGTCTTAGCAATCTTGTTGTAGTTAGGGTCCTGTCTGAAAATCAGACGCCTCGGCACCATGGTATAGATAATCGTGTAGGTCAAGGCCGTCACGACAAATATTGACAATAGAGAACGGAGGGTTCTCAATAAAATGTATTTTTTCATGTCTCTTCCTTTAATTCCAAAAGAACTTTCCCAATCTAATGAGAAAGTTCCATCGTCCTTTTATTTAACGTGTTTCTCAAGGTCTTTTTGAGCTTTTTCGTTGGACTTAGACTTTTCTTTAAGCCAGCTTTCACGGGCTTTATCATAGTTTTTTTCTTAGTGACAACATCTTTTTGAGGCTCAAGGTACTTGAAGTATCTGTCAGAACCCTTAGGTCCTACTTGAGAGTAAGCACCTGAGAATGGTGTCAAACGAGCTACCATTGGAGCAGCACCCTTGTTAACCATAAGTGGCATGAAGAGTGAGCTATCTTCCAACCAAGCTTGTGCCTCTGCATAACGTTCATAACGTACGTTGAGGTCGCTTGTTTCTTTAGCTGCATTATCAACCAAAGCATCAAAATCTTTAAGACCTACTTGAGCTGCTGCTGCATTGTTAGGATCGTCAAATCCCATGTAAGTTTTTTTGTGTTCTCACTAGCTGTTGTCTTGAAGATATCAAGGAATGTTGATGGGTCTTCGTAGTCAGGTGCCCAAGCAACTGAAATATTGATATCCCAGTCTTCTGCTGCTGCATTAGCTGCATACAAAGTACTGTTAAGAAGATCATCTTGAGACATTTGATGAACGTCTACAACCACATTTTTCTTTACCGAGTGTCTTTTCAACAGATTGTTTCAAAGATTGTGCACGTGCTACAGTTGGTTTTGCAGCTTGGTCAACTGGAAGGTCCAAGTGAATTGGGAATTGAACACCTTGTGCTTGGAGAGCTTCCTTAGCCTTATTAAATTCAGTCTTAGCCTTATCAGCGTTGAAGAGACCATCTTGACTGTCTTTAAGGTTAACACCTGACCACTCGTCACCATATGAAGGCATCTTTTCAGTTACCAAATCACCGAATGACTTGTCACCAGCATAAACAAAATCAGGTTTCACAAGAAGGTTACGAACAGCAAGTGCTGCACCCTTTTCACCATTAAGTTGTGCTGAATAAGCTGTACGGTCAATAGCAAAGTTAACTGATTGACGGAAGTCCTTGTTAAGAAGAGCTTTCTTAGTTGAATCTTTCTCAGCATCAGTCTTCTTAGATGTATGGTTGTAAGACTGACGGTCAATATTAACACCAACCCCACCAATATCTGCAGATGGTTGTGTATAGAAGATATTATCTTTATATTGTTTTTCTACAGAATTAAAGTTTGAGCTTGTTGGATATAGACGTGCTTGGCTATAAGCGCCATCAGTGAAATTACGAACAAGCGATTCTTGGTCAGATGCATCGTAGAAAGAAAGTTTGATGCCATCAAAGTGAACATTCTTCTTATCCCAATAGTTTTCATTTTTAGTCAACTCAATAGATGATTTAGCTGTCAATGACTTAAGGATGTACGGACCATTATAAAGGATAGATGATGGATCTGTTGATTTACCAAAGCTATCCCCTTTTGACTTAAGGAACTCTTCATTTACAGGCCAGAAGAGAGAATAAGTCATCTTAGAATTCCAGTAAGGTTCTGGTTGTTTAAGAGTGTACTGAAGAGTGTAGTCATCAAGAGCTTTAACACCAACTTTAGAGAAGTCTTTATCAGTACCGTTGAAATAATCAGCAAGACCTACTACAGAATCTTTTGCTAAATAGATTGACTCTGTCTTCTTGTCAGCAGCATGTTTAAGACCTGTTACGAAGTCTTTAGCTGTTACTTCCGCATACTCTTCACCATCTGAAGTATACCATTTAACTCCCTTACGAAGTTTGTAAGTATAAGTCAAACCATCAGCTGAAACAGTCCAATCCTTGGCAATAGCAGGCACCAAGTTACCATATTTATCATTTTCCAAAAGGCCATCGACACCATTTGTCACAGCATCAGTTGTTGAACCTTTATTGGAAATAAGGTAATCCAATGTCTCAGGGTCAGCAGTATAAACATAGTTGTATGTATTGCTTGAAGTGTTTGATTTTGATGAGCAAGCCACTAAAACCCCAACACTAAGGAGGGAAACACCCGCAAGGGCCAACCATTTACTTTTTTTCATAAGCATTCTCCAAAAATTCTTTTTTAATATGCCTACATTATACCATAAAAAATAAGATGAGTACAATTTTCAGAATATTTTGTCTTATACTGACTTTCTCACAATTATACCCCTTATAAACACTAGGAATTAGCCCTTTTGGGAGAAAAGAAAAAGGCTAACTGCCTTTTTCTCAAGAATACTATTTAACGTGTTTCTCAAGATCTTTTTGAGCTTTTTCGTTAGATGCTTTCTTTTCTTTAAGCCATTTTTCACGACTTTGTTCATATTCTTTCTTAGTAACTACTTTTTCTTGTGGTTTTACAAATTTGAAGTAGTATGATGAGTTCTTATCACCCACTTGTGTATAAGGACCTGTAAATGGTGTCAAACGTGAGATAGATGGGGCTGCACCGTTACCAACAGTCAATGGAATGACAAGTGAGCTATCTTCCAACCAAGCTTGAGCTTGAGCATAACGGTCGTAACGAGCGTTGAGGTCTGTTGTTTCTGAAGCTGCTGAATCAAGCAAGGCATCATAATCTTTAAGACCTACTTGGGCTGCGGCCGCATTGTTTGGATCATCATAACCCATGAAAGTCTTGGTATTTTCACTTGATGTTGTCTTAAAGATATCAAGGTAAGTTGATGGATCTTGATAGTCTGGACCCCAAGCAACACCATTTGAAATATCCCAGTCTTCTGCTGCTGCATTTGCCGCATTAAGAGTTACATTTTGCATATCATCAGACGACAACTGGTTGATATCGATGACCACATTTTCGCTACCCAATGATTTTTCAATGGTTTGTTTCAAAGACTGCGCTTTAGAAACGTTAAGTTTTGAAGTTTGGTCAACTGGAAGGTCCAAGTGAATTGGGAATTGAACACCTTCTCCTTGAAGAGCCTCTTTTGCTTTGGCGAACTCAGCCTTAGCTTTTTCCGGATTGTAGAGACCATCTTGACCATCTGCAAAGTTGACACCAGACCACTCATCACCGTAAGTGCTCATCTTCTCTGTCACAAGGTCACCAAAGGTCTTATCACCTGCACTGACAAATCAGAAGGAACAAAGAGGTTACGTAGAGCAAGAGCAGCCCCATCTTTACCGTTTACTTGTGATTGATAGGCTGTACGGTCAATAGCGAAGTTGATTGATTGACGGAAGTCCTTGTTAAGAAGAGCCTTCTTAGTTGATGTCTTTTCAGCATCTGTCTTCTTAGCTGAGAATTTATAGCTTTGACGGTCAATATTTACTCCGATAGCTGCTGTAGACGCACCTGGCTCAGTATAATAAATATTATCTTTATAATTTTTCTCTACAGATGCATAGTTAGAACTCGTTGGGAAGACACGTGCAATGCTGAGACCACCATCTGAGAAGCTACGCTCTTGTGATTCTTGGTCAGATCCGTCATAATATGACAATTTGATAGCGTCGAAATGTACGTTCTTCTTATCCCAATAATTTTCATTCTTAGTCAACTCAATAGATGATTTAGCTGTCAAAGATTTGAGAAGGAAAGGACCGTTATAGAGGATAGATGTTGGGTCTGTTGACTTACCAAAATCTTTCCCCTTGTTCTTAAGGAAGTCTTCGTTAACAGGGAAGAGCAAACCATAGGTAGTCTTAGAGTTCCAGTATGGCTCAGGTTTTTTAAGGGTGTATTGCAATGTATAATCGTCAATTGCTTTAACACCTACATTTGAGAAATCTTTATTGGCACCAGAGAGGTAGTCAGACAAGCCAGCAATAGAATCTTGCACCAGGTAAAGAGCTCCAGCTTTGGCATCAGCCGCATGCTTAAGACCAGTCACAAAGTCCTTAGCAGTCACATCAGCATATTCTTCACCATCTGAAGTATACCATTTAACACCCTTACGGATTTATAGGTATAGGTAAGACCATCTTGAGAAACAGACCAATCTTCAGCTACTGAAGGGACAAGGTTCCCATATTTATCAGATTCCATAAGACCATCTACACCGTTAGTTACAGCAACCGTCGTAGGTTCAGTATTAGACGTGATATAGTCTAAAGTTTCAGGATCAGAGTTATAAATATAACCATAAGTCGTTCCACTAGTACTTGACTTAGAAGAACAAGCCGCTAAGGCACCTACACTGAGGAGTGCCACACCCGCAAGGGCTAACCATTTGCTTTTTTTCATAAGATTTCTCCAAAAAATAAAATTTTACCTTTTCATTATAGCATAAATAATCAAGAATAACAGTCGTTGTCAGACTATTTTGAACAAGTATTGCACATGATAAAACACGATAAACTCAATAGCCCCTTGTATTCCCTAGGTTTCTAGCCACCTCATTCAATTTATTTTTAATCACTCGTCATGCATAAACAAAAAGGCCTAACACCTTGGTTAAACCTCTGTTTCTAAGTTAAAATTAGCCATTAAGAGCTTGAGCAGCTGTGATAATCGCCAAATTGTAAATATCTTCAGCACTAGCACCACGAGAAAGATCGTTTACTGGTTTATTAAGACCTTGTAAGATTGGTCCGATAGCTTCGAACATTCCCAAACGTTGGGCAATCTTATATCCAATGTTACCTGCTTGCAAGCCAGGGAAGACAAAGACGTTGGCGTGTCCTGCTACGTCACTATCTGGAGCCTTAATAGCTGCTGTTGCTGGAACAAATGCTGCATCGAACTGCAACTCCCCATCAATAGCCAAGTCAGGACGCATTTCTTTAGCAATATTTGTTGCTTGAACAACCCTGTCAACTTTTGGCGATTTAGCAGAACCTTTTGTTGAGAAGCTAAGCATGGCCACTTTAGGATCAATACCAAAAACTTTAGCTGTTTCAGCAGTATTAATTGCAATTTCTGCCAATTCTTGAGCATTTGGTTCAATGTTGATGGCACAGTCAGCAAACATCAAGCGATGATCGGTATTTTCACGGTTCATAAGGAAGACACCTGATGTACGAGAAATACCAGGTTTTGTTTTGATAATTTGAAGGGCCGGACGTACCGTATCCGCTGTTGAGTGAATAGCACCTGAAACCATCCCATCAGCAAGACCAAGTTTAACTAGCATAACACCGAAATAGTTGACATCATGAAGCAACTTTTCCGCATCTTCCATTGTCGCTTTCCCTTTACGAATTTCAACAAATTTTTCCTTCATTTCCTCGAAATCTTCATAGGTTTCAGGATTAATAATTGTATAGTTAAAGTCTGCAAAACCAAGATCGTTCAAGATTTTGTGAACCTCTGCTGGGTCTCCCAAAATAATAGGATCAACCAATCCTTCAAATTTCAAACGGGCTGCTGCACGAACCACACGGTCGTCGTTACCCTCAGGGAAAACAATCTTCACACCTTTCCCTAAAATATGTTCACGAAGTTCACCAAATAGACTACGCATAAAAAAATTCCTCAATCAATCTTTTTTAGTTTGTAAGTTCATGATAACGGTTTCAAAATCATCTGTCAAGGAAGATGCATGGACCATCTCTTTTTTGGTAAAAGGATCAACAAATGCAAGACGGTGACAATGCAAGGCCTGGCGCTCAATACCATAGTCTAGAGAACCACCATAAAGGTCGTCTCCCAAAAGAGGCAAACCTAAGTGGGCAAAGTGCACACGAATCTGGTGCGTACGTCCAGTATGAAGATTGATATCCACCAACTTCACCCTACCATAATCAGCTACCAAGCGATAGCTCGTATGGGCATATTTCCCTGATTTATGAACCCGACGTGTAATAATTGAATCCACATCACGCGCAATCGGTGCAATGATTTCTCCCTGCTCCTCAAGTTTGGTATCACCTTCAACCAAGGCATAGTAATGTTTCTTAATAGACTTCTGCTGCAACTGCTTATCCATACGCGCGTGGGCATAACCATGCTTAGCAAACAACATAAGACCAGACGTGTCCTTATCCAAGCGTGTCACGATATGCACGCGCTGATTAGGATAATTATTGCTAACGAAGTGATGTTTGACGAAATTAGCCATGGTATTGTCATGGTTGACACTTGGAATACTGGCATAGCCATAAGGTTTATTAATCACCAAGAAGTTGTCATCCTCATAGACAATATCCAAGTCAAAAGGAATAGGTTTCAAGGTCTCGTGCGGTGCCTCATCAGGGATTTCAATGGCAACCACGTCTCCTTCATGGACAGGATAAGTCGCAAACTGCTCCTCGCCATTGACCCAAATATGACCGCCCTCAAACTTAATCTTGGCTAGTAGCCCTTTAGAAATATCGTGCTCCTTCAAAAAGGTCTTAACCCGACAAGAACGCCCAACTGTAAACTCATATCTCATTCTTCCATGTCTCCAATAAAGGAATCACGTACACGTTCCCAGAAACTTGTATGGCTGGCACTAGCCACAAAGGAAATCTTACGTTGGTCAATTGAGAATTCTACCTTTTTCACATTACGGTTGGTATAGGTTTTATTATCAACGGATAGAGTGTAACTTCCCATTCGGGTAGGATAAACCGTAATCTTCTCATGCTTAGGCACAATGAGGGGACTACCCAAGGTACGATAAACACGATTATTAAGACTGGCAATCTCTGTCAGTTGCAAGGCTTCAATGGTAGGATGAAGGACCGCACCACCCAAGGATTTATTGTAGGCCGTTGATCCTGTAGGCGTCGACACTGACAACCCATCTCCACGGAAGCTCTCAAACAAGACATCATTAAGGCAAACATCTGCTGCCATGGTTTTCTCATTACGCTTGATGGCTGCTTCATTGAGGGCAATCGACGTAAAAGAACGACCATCAGCCAAGGTCAATTTGACATTCAAAAGAGGGTAAGAAATCTTTGCACCACTATCTTTTCGAAGCGTCTCGATTAATTGATCCACTTCACTGTCCAAATAATCCGTATAAAAGCCTAAATGACCCGTGTGAATCCCTACAAAACGCACACGCGCAAGCTCTTTTTCATACATATGAAAGGCCGATAGCAACATGCCATCACCACCAATTGAGATGACCACATCTGGATTTTTCTTGGTCAAATAAAAATCAGGATCATCTCGAAAGGCATTAAAAAGTTTCGAGGCAACACGCCTACTTTGGGGTTTGCCATTGGCAATAATAGCTACCTTCATCTCATCCGAAGAGGTCTTCATCTGTGTCATCACTATTTCCTACACTATCCTTCAAAGTTCTATTAATTGGATCAAAGAGCAACTGGGCTTCTCTAATATCATCACGTATCTTCCGCATTTCTTCGTCAAGCTCATAAGCCATGCGGGCCGTAGTTTCCAAGCGAAGTTTAATCTCCTCAGGAAAATTCCCCTGATACTTGTAATTAAGGGAATGTTCAATGGTGGCCCAAAGTTCATGGCCAAAGTCCTAATCTGAATCTCTGCAAGAATTTCCTTACGACCATCTATGGTATCAACGGGATAAGAGATAATAACATGATAAGAGCGATAACCCGAATTTTTACGGTTTCTGATATAGTCTCGCTCTGAAACAATAGTCATATCACTACGATGACGAAGCAAAGCCAAAACTTCATCCACATCATCGACAAATTGGACCATGACTCGGAGACCAGCGATATCCTGCATATCTTGAGCCAAATTTTCAATCGAAAGGCCACGAAGGGCGATTTTCTCCTCAATGGAAGCTACTGACTTCACACGTCCCGTCACAAACTCAATGGGCGAGTGACGATTTTGCTTACGAAATTGTTTACGAATGCCTCGGAGCTTGATTTTGAGCTCACCTACGGCCTGAATATAGGGGTCTAGAAATTCTTCCCAATCCATGGTCAAGATAGGACTCCTCCTTGTCAAAAGCTTTAGTTTTTTATAAAATAAATACAATCTGTTATATTATACCACATTTGAAAGCACAAGGGAGGACACACATGAACCATTTAGAGATAGAGTACAAGACTCTACTCACCAAAGACGAATACAATCGTTTAGCGATGCTTTTCTCCCATGTGACACCTGTTACGCAAACAAACTACTACATCGACACTCCTCAGAGTGACATGAGAAATAAAAAGTTGTCTTTGCGTATTAGGACACTTCCCACTCATGGTGAGCTGACCTTGAAAATCCCTGAAAAAGTCGGGAACATGGAGTACAACCTTACCATGGATTGTGCGGATGCTAAGGCTTTGACTAAGTCTCTGGACTTTCCTGATTGTCAAATTAAATCCATTCTTTTAGAACGTGGGGTTAAACTAGAGGACCTAACCATCCTCGGACATTTGACCACAACTCGTCGCGAATACCAGACCAACATCGGCCTCATGGCTCTTGATGTCAATGTCTATGCTGACAAGAAAGACTACGAGCTTGAACTAGAAGTTTCGGATGCTGAGAAAGGTAAAGACGACTTTGATGCCTTTCTTAAAGAAAATAATATTGACTTTAAGTATGCCAAGAGTAAGGTTGCACGCTTTGTAGCTACCCTCAAACGAGACAAAGACTAAAATTTAGACAAGGAGTTGGCTCCTTGTTTTTTTTATTTTAAACACATGTAGCTTCAAATACCACAAGTATTTAGAACTTCAGAGGGTAATAGATTTCTCTAAAAACGCATACAAAGGCGTTTTATCTAACAAAGGTTCGGTATTTTTCACTAATATCATACTTTGATGGCTGAAATTTCTACTTCTTTTTGCTAAAATAGAACTATCTGTAGTTTTATTACAATAGCCCTAACTGGGCTTAGCATCTTATTTTTTTAAAGGAGTCACCATCGTCATGGTACATCAAAAAGCAAACCCACAATTGAAATTGTTCTCGCTCAGCTCAAACCCAGAAATTGCTGAAAAAATTGCTGAGGCTACTGGATTGCCACTTGGTAAAGTATCTTCACGTCAATTTTCTGACGGTGAAATCATGATCAACATTGAAGAGTCTGTTCGTGGGGACGATATCTATATCATCCAATCTACTAGCAACCCTGTTAACGACCACCTTTGGGAATTGCTCATCATGATTGATGCCTGCAAACGTGCCAGTGCTAACTCTGTCAACGTTGTTATGCCTTACTTTGGTTATGCACGTCAAGACCGTATCGCTGCGTCACGTGAACCAATCACTGCTAAATTGATAGCCAATATGCTAGTTAAAGCTGGTGTCAATCGTGTCTTGACGCTTGACCTTCACGCTGTCCAAGTTCAAGGATTCTTCGATATCCCAGTAGATAACCTCTTCACAATGCCTTTGTTTGCTGAATACTACAACAAAAAAGGATTTACAGGAAGTGATGTTGTCGTTGTTAGCCCTAAAAACTCAGGTGTTAAACGTGCTCGTAGCTTGGCGGACTACCTTGATGCACCAATCGCTATCATTGACTACGCTCAAGATGATTCAGAACGTGAAGAAGGCTACATCATCGGTGAGGTTGAAGGAAAAACAGCAATCTTGGTTGATGATATCCTTAACACTGGTAAAACGTTTGCTGAAGCTGCTAAAATCCTTGAACGTGGTGGCGTTAAAGACATCTATGCAGTAGCTAGTCACGGTCTCTTTGCAGGAGGTGCTGCTGAAGTCCTCAACGCTGCTCCAATTAAAGAAATCTTGGTGACAGATTCAGTTGCAACTAAAGAAAAAGTTCCTACAAACGTTAAATACATTTCAGCAAGTAAGCTAATCGCTAACGCTACTACTCGTATTTTCGAACGTCAACCACTTAGCCCACTCTTTGCTTACACTGCAAACGAGGACTAAGCTATGGTTTATTTGGACAATGCAGCAACAACTCCTTTAAATACTGCTGCTATTTCAGCTATGACACATGTCATGACTGAAACCTTTGGGAATCCATCCAGCCTCCATGCTTACGGTCGACGGGCTTCTAAGGAACTTCGTGAAGCCCGTGAAGAAATGGCCAAATACTTTGAAGTCCCTGCTCGTAAGCTTATTTTCACTTCTGGGGGGGACCGAAGGAAACAATACAGCTATCAAAGGTTACGCCCTAGCCAATCAAGCTAAAGGTAAGCACCTGATTACAACTGCTATTGAACACCACTCTGTCCTTCACACCATGGCCTACTTGGAAGAGCGTTTTGGTTTTGAAGTAACCTATATTCAACCAGAAAATCAAGTCATTACTGCTCAACAAATCGCTGATGCCTTGCGTGACGATACTATTCTAGTTTCTGTTATGTATGCCAATAACGAGACCGGCCAATTGCTTCCTATCAAGGAAATTGGTGACTTGCTTGCCAATCACCAAGCTGCCTTCCACGTTGATGCCGTTCAGGTAGCAGGAAAACTTCCTATTCACCCAGAGGAACTTGGAGCTGATTTTCTCTCTATTAGTGCCCATAAATTCCATGGACCTAAAGGTATCGGCCTGCTCTATCATAACGATTTGCATTTTGACAACCTACTCCATGGTGGTGAACAAGAGGAAAAACGTCGTGCCAGCACTGAAAATCTGGTCGGGATTGCAGGTATGACCGCTGCTTACAAACATGCTAGCGACCACTACCAAGACAATTACCAGCATGTTGAAAAGATTCGTCAGGCCTTTCTAGATACCCTTACCATTCCTTATGAAATTAATGGTGGAGGACCTAGCCTACCTCACGTCATCAACATCAGTTTTCCTGGTAAGGAAAATGGGCCTCTCTTAACCTTGTTAGACTTAGCTGGCTTTGCTGTTTCAACGGGTTCTGCTTGTACCGCTGGAACTGTTGACCCTAGCCACGTCATCCAAGCCCTCTATGGCAAGGAGTCTGACAAGTTAAAAACAGCTATCCGCATTAGTTTATCAGAGGAAAATACCGCTGAAGAACTCCAAGCTCTAGCAGAAAAACTTAATCAAATCATAGGAGACTAACATGGCATTTGAAAAAAGCATTCATTTGACTGACTGTAAATACCGTTACACCATCAGTCCTAATGTCAAAAAATTCACCCTACGTGATACGACTTTTGTGCAAAATAAAATCGGAAACTACGAGTTGCACCGCCTTCTCGAAAAAGTGCCTAACTCAGGCGAAGGTTTCCCACTCAAAATCACTATTAACAAAGACTTGACTGGTTTCAAATTGTCGATTACAGACAAATCTGGCCTTCGTAACGTTAATATCTTTAAAAATGAAGATCATCACATCTTGCAAGAGAAATTCTATTTCTTGATGCAGAGTTTGGTTGATCGTAACGTTTTCGAGCAAGAAGAAGTCTAAACTTCTTTCTTACTACATAGAAATAGCCTATCCTTGTGATAGGTTTTTTATATCGCCTCATCTACACTATTTTGTTGCAATCTTCACAAACTTTTCTTAAAATATAAGAGAATCATACTAATTGAAGAAAGGAAAGCGATCAATGACATTTGAGAAAAACATCCCAAACGCCACTGCCAAACGTCTCTCTCTCTACTATCGTATTTTCAAGCGATTCCATCGTGAAAATATTGACAAAGCAAGCTCTAAACAAATTGCTGAAGCGATTGGGATTGACCCAGCTACTGTTCGTCGAGACTTCTCTTATTTTGGTGAGCTAGGTCGTCGTGGCTTTGGTTATGACGTGAACAAACTAATGACATTTTTCGCGGAACTCCTTAATGACAATGCGACAACTAAGGTCCTCCTTGTAGGGGTGGGGAATGTCGGACGTGCCCTCCTCCACTACCGTTTTCAAGAGCGCAATCGCATGCAGCTAGTTATGGCTTTTGATACAGATGATAATGAATTAGTAGGGACACAAACCGAAGATAAGATCCCTATCTATGGTATCTCTCAAATCAAGGAGAAAATCGCTCAAGAAGATATCAAAACAGCCATCCTGACAGTGCCATCAATCAAGGCACAGGAAGTGGCTGATCTTTTGGTTGAGGCTGGTATTGAGGGCATCCTCTGCTTCTCTCCAGTCAACCTCAATCTTCCACGTCACGTTGTTGTCCAATACGTAGACTTGACTAGCGAACTACAAACCCTGCTCTATTTCATGAAAGAAGAAGAAAAATCAAGGAGAAAGAATGACTAAACCAATTATCGGAATCACAGCCAACGTCAGGCCTAATCCAGCCCATGAAGACATCAACTGGTCCTACGCCCCAACTGGCTTTGTAGAAGGAGTTCAAAGAGCCGGAGGCCTAGCAATCCTACTACCTGTATCCGATCCTTCGGAGGCTAAGACATATATCTCCATGATTGACAAGCTCATCCTCATCGGTGGGCAAAACGTTGACCCTAAATTTACAATGAAGAAAACCATGCCAGTGAAGACGATTTCTTCCTTGAGCGTGATATCTTTGAAATGGCGCTCATCGAGGAAGCCACTAAGCAGAAGAAACCTATCTTTTCAATCTGTCGTGGTACCCAACTCATGAATGTCGCTCTAGGTGGTAGCCTCCACCAAGACATTGAGAATCACTGGCAAGACAAACCTTCTGATTACCTTTACCACGAAATGATTGTTGAAGAGGACAGTAAGTTGGCAGAAATTTACGGACGTGAAACGTCTATCAATTCCTTCCACCATCAAAGTATCAAACACTTGGCCTCTGACCTTCGTGTCATTGCGCGTGACCCTGAGGACAACACTGTTGAAGCTGTTGAGTCAAATACTCCAGACCTTCGCTTCCTTGGTGTACAGTGGCACCCAGAGCTTCTCCTGGACAAACGTGAAGAAGACCTCAAACTCTTTGAATACGTCGTTAACGAACTTTAAAAGCAACTGAGACTTCACTCAGTTGCTTTTCTCTTGTCTTTATCACATAGGCTCAATCTATAACTCAAAATCCTCCCTCTCCTCACGAAAAGAATAATAGGTCGATTTGCCAACAATCAGATGATCGAGGAGACAAATCCCCAAATCATCACAAGACCGCTTAATCTTTTGCGTAAAATCAATATCATTGCGACTCGGATAGGCCTCACCCGAAGGATGATTGTGAACTACAATCAGGGACGTTGCCATCAGATGACAGGCATAATGTAAAATCTCACGTGGTTCAGCTATCGAACGACGCACACCACCAATAAAGACTGTCTTTTGCTGGATAATACGGTTCTGCGTATCCAAGTAGATGGCCACCAGATGCTCCTGAGGCTTGTCACCAATATCCAACATCATACGACGGGCCACCTGCTGACTGGACATAATCTGCTCTGAGCGAGCCAGCTCAGCCTTCTCAATCCGCTTAGCCAACTCCACCATAGCCTTGAGCTCAATGGACTTCACACGCCCAATCCCAGGAATCTGCTGAAGCTCATTCAAGGACAAACGAGACAAATCCGCCAAACTCGTCATCCCTTTTAAAATACGATTAGCCATGGATAGAACCGACTCAGACTTAGTCCCTGTCCGCAGCACTATCGCCAGCAACTCCTGGTCCGATAAAACCTCTGCTCCCTTCTGCAAGAGTCGCTCACGAGGCAAAAGCCCTGCCTCCTCAGATACAATACTATACATAAGAAAAAACCTCCTACTTACCTATTCGTAAGTGGGAGGGGGAAGTTAAACAGCTGAAGATTTTTTTAAACCTAACTTCTTTAACAAGGCTTTTCGATATGCTGAAAATTTACTCTTTAAGGTCAGTGGTTCTGCTACCTGTGACATCTCAATAAGATGGACTTTATAACGTTCTGCAAAAGATATTTTTTCTAAAGTAATAATACGATAATCAATTCCTACATCCCAGGCTTTTCGATAGAAAAGATAAGGGAGAGTATTTTCGTCAAAGTCATAAAAAATATGCTCATCCTTTAGAATAATGTTTTCCAGAAAATCTTTTGACAACCACATAAAACCTTGAAAAACATGAAGCGAATGATTGATTACTTTTCGACATTCGTTAGCTAATTTAACTGTCTGTTCTTGATTTAAGGTACCAATTGCATCGGTCCAATAAAGTTCTTTTGACAAATCAGCAAAAACAAGGCCAACCTCTGGAAAATGGTCAAAGATCGATACTACCTTCTCTTCATCTGATAGCATATCCACTAGAGCATGTCTTGTATCTTCATCAACAAGTTTACCTTCATTTCCAAAGGCTTCTGTGTGGAAATGCCCAACAAAGTCATACTCGCTAAGGTGAGAAGCCAAGAAAACCAAGGCATGATAATGATTTTCAAAGGTTTTCGAAACAAGCTGAAATCTATCTTTATCAAAACTATTTAATAAGGTATTCTCAACTTTATTTTTATCCAAATGACTTGATAAAGTAAAATAATAAAAAGCAGATAACTTTTTATCAGAGAATACTTTTAGTTTCTCAAGGTCACTAATGTGCACATGGATAGCCATACGATACTCGTGATTTTTTAAGGTTTTAAAAGAAGGGTCAATGATTTTCTCGTTTATAAAGACTAAACTATCAGGGGAATGGTAGCGATTTAGATGGGACTTAATTAGTGCTACTGGATATACCGATAGCTTAGTAATATAGTCTAAAAGTAATCTTCCCTTTTTTTCATTGTCGGTAAAAGCCTTTAGTTTAATGAATGGTACCTTATGCTCAAGTGTACTTATCGGTCTGTAGTAAGAAAAATCAGGGTGAATTAAATCTCCTGCCTCTGCATCAATCGTATTAAAGACAGCATCATAACGAAAACCCTCCTCAGTAAGAACACTGGTAACCCTAGTTTCGTAATTGTCAATAACATCTTGAACATCGGTAAAAGTCTTTATAGAAGTCCAAAATTTCTGAAAGACTTCTGAAGCGACAACATGATTCTTGAAAGATATAAAATAACTTTGAAGATGCTCTTCGAAATATTTGGTCTTTCTAAAATTCGTCATCCCCCAAAAATCAACTTTCTGTCGTTGTTCAAAGTCTTCAACTAGATCAGACATAGCCCAAAGAGGACCAAAACAAGTATCATTCATGAGAGTAACCGAATCAAAATCTGCTAACCGTTCGAATCCAACATGAGCCATTCCATCTCTCCAGGCTGCAAAATCAAAGCCTAGATTCTCTCTCTGGATAACTTCATCTATGCCAAGCTCTTTAAGGGTTAATGTTGCCGATTTCGTTAGTTGACTATTTGAAATCACAATAAGTTTAGAAAAAAGTGGTCGAAGTTGCTCCAATTGGTAGAGCACATGACCACTTAATTCGTCGTACTTATTATAATGAACATACAATAAGAGACGTTTCATTTATTCTTGAATCTCCCATTTTCCATTTCTCTGAACCATACCGGTTGCAGAATCTTTAGCAGACTTATCATCATCCTCAATATCATTTCGATTTAAGAGAATAACTGGTGAGTTATCTGAATTAGCAAAGGCAATCATCTGATCCTCCTTATCACGAACAGAAACCTGAAGCTTAAGCTTAATGTTATTAAGATTGGCAAGACTACATTTATATGTGAGTGTTTTTCTTCCAGAACCACTCGTTTTATTGTCCATGGAATTGTCATTATAAATCCAGATACCACGGTCAATATCCGTTAACGAAAAGGCAATATAGGTCTCAATATCCTCATTGACATCATATGAAATCTCAAATGAAATATCCTGATCAGGACTGATAATATTGTCATTCAAGAGTTTCACTTGTAAATCAGTGATTTTAGGATTTTCAACAACAACGTCGTCGTTTGAAACCTTTTGACCAGCAGTATTATCAAAACTATATTGGTTAGCAACTTCATCTGGATCACCAACCACTTTGACCAAACCATGTTCAATCAGAACTGCTTTATTGCAATATTTTTTAACTGCTGACATATCATGGGTAACTAAGATAGTTGTTTTTCCAGATTGCTTACGTTCCATGAAATAATCATTACACTTACGTTGGAAGGCCTCGTCACCTACAGCTAAGACTTCATCCAGGATAAGGATATCTCCTTGAGCCTTGATAGCAACTGAGAAAGCCAGACGAACCTGCATACCACTTGAGTAGTTCTTCAACTTTTGATTCATGAAATCATGAAGTTCAGCAAAGTCTACAATGTCATCATACATGGCATCTACTTCTTCAGTTGAAAAACCAAGCATTGCACCATTCATATAGACATTCTCACGACCAGTTAGTTCTGGATTAAACCCAACCCCAAGCTCAATGAAAGATACCAACTTACCATCAATGGTAACCTTACCTTTTTCAGGAACATAAATCTCAGAAATAATTTTTAGAAGTGTTGATTTCCCAGAACCATTACGTCCAACAATTCCATAAAAATCACCTTTTTCAACTTCAAAAGAAATATCTTTCAAGACATGTTGTTCAGTATACCCTTTAATTCCTTTAAAGCGATTGACTAAAGTTGTTCTCAAACTCTGACTCGCCTCAGTTGGTAATTTAAATACTTACTTACATGATCTACTTTTACAGCAATATTATTTGACATTATAGAATCTCCGCAAATCGTTTAGCATTTCGATTAAAGACAAGGAAACCAATGATAAAAATCACTACAGGAATCGCATAAGGAACAAAAGCAATCAGTTTATTATTAATAATATCCCATCCTCTAGGGTTAACTGGATCAATAATAAAATGACGCATATCCTGTAAAATCTGAGCGATTGGATTCAACATCATAACCTTCGCAACAAACGTCTGGTTTCTCTGAAGAAGGTAAGTGATGGAATAGATGATTGGACTCGCATACATACCAGCTTGAAGCACAACTTCCCAGATAGGACCAATATCACGGTATTTAACAAAGAGTGCTGATAGAATAAAAGCAACTCCCATTGCCATCAATAACACCTCAATAAAGAGAGGAATGATAACCAAAGTATTGAAACCGATTGGAACATGGTTAATTAAGGCAAATACAAAGACAACCACTAGGTTAATCAAGAAATTAATTGCAGCCCCTAGTACAGATGAGATTACGATTGTTTGCTTCGGAAAGTTTAATTTACGTAAGAGATCCCCCGCGTGAAACAATGGAAAGCATCCCCATATTGGTAGCCTCCGTAAAGAAGCCCCAAAAAATCATGGCCAAAAGCAATCCTACTGCATAGTGTGGTGTCCCGTCATCAAATCTCAAGAAACGAACAAAGACAAGGTACATGATTGTAAACATCATCAAAGGTTTCAAAATAGACCAAAGATAACCAATGAAAGAACCTTGATAACGCAATTTAAAATCCGTTTTAATCAGTTCCTTAAGTAAAATCCTATTTTTTTGACTAAAGAAATTCATTTAGTCCTCCTTATACATGAATTTTGTCAAAATCAAACTCGTAAATACGAAGGTATGAAAGCCCTGTTTTTACGATAGCCATATGTTTTCAAACGACGATAACGCTCTCTGAATCCTTGGTCCATAATGGTCACAAAGTTTTCAACCAACTCTCTATTTTCAGCATTCAATGGCAAAGAAAGAAGATTTTCCGCCTGATTCTGACTAGCCTTAATCAACTTCCAATATTTGTTGAACAAGGTCTGAGGGCGAATCCAATTCTGCATACGTTTCCGAAGCGTTCTAGCTCCCAAGACATTATCCGCATGCTGACGGTAAAGCTCTGTTGGCTGGTCAATATAAACGAGAATGCCAAATGCTGACGCAAGCAAACCTAAATACCAGTCATGCATCAAAAGCTCGTTCGTTTCCTCACCAGTCCATAATTCAGCCAGAGCATGATTGATTAAAGACACTCCACCTGTAACAGTGTTTTCTGTCATTTCTTGAACCAATTCCGTATTGGCATGGTCAGACTGAGTACGAATCATACTCTCATGAAGCACCTCTAAATCTTGATTCACAACCTTTAAATCCGTATATACCAAAAGGGGTTTATCAGATGGGTAATGACTAGCTTTCTCAAGTTGAAGAGATAGCTTCTCTGGTAACCAAGTATCATCCTGGTCTGAGAAAAGATAGTAGTCAGATTCTTGATACTTCAAAAGCGTAAAGAAACTCTTTATAACACCTAAATTTTCAGTTTGATCAGGATTGATAAAAACAATGCGATCATCTTCTGAAGCGAAACGTTTGATAAGGTCTCTCGTTTTATCTTTAGAACCATCATCACGAATCAACAAGGTCCAATCAGTATAAGTCTGTTGCTGAATACTCTCTATTTGCTCTGCTAAAAAGTTCTCGCCATTATAAGTAGACATGAGAATAGTTACTTTCATGATAAAAATAGCTCCTCGTATTCACCCACGATTTTTTCCCAGGTGTAATTTTCTTTCATATTTGCTTTAGCAGCATTTCCCAAGTCCTCGAATGACACTTGACCATCTACAGAATCGATAAGCTGAGACAAATTCCCATCCTCTTTATTCCAATACAAGGCGGTCTCTTGAGCAACCTGATGATTAAAGTCTACATTATAGATAAGGTTGAGGTCTGTTTGAGCCAAGGCCTCTAATAATCCTGGATTCGTTCCACCTACTTCATGTCCATGAATATAAGCAAAAGCTTGGTTACGGATATACTTAAGCAAGTCCTGATCATAGACAGTCCCCACAAACTTCACACACGTTTATCCTTATCAAATCCTGTTATCTGTCGTAGTTCATCAAAGTAAGCATTTCCTTCATGATTACAGATGATAACAAGATCACGCTCTGTAGAGGATTTCATAAATTCACGAATCGCAGTTTCGTAGTTGTTTTCAGGAACAAATCGACCCAGTATCAAATAATAATCTTTTTCTTGAGTCTCCCATTTCTGATACCAATCTCGAACAGGGGTATCCTCAGCAGTCAAAGTCGTCTTAGATAAGTCAGTTCCATAAGCGATGAAAGTCGTTCTAGACCACGGATAGGTATTTTGAATATAGGTCTCAATACCTCGGTTATCAGAAATAATCAAGTTCGCATACTTTGTCATCTCTTTTTCAGAGTATTTGAGATAGCTTTGAACTGGCTTTGACCACTTAGCACGTTTCCATTCCAAACCATCAGGATTGACTAACAAAATGCCACCAATAGACTGAATTTTCTTGGCAAAATGAACAATGAAGGCACCAATGGTATTTCCTAAAATATAGAAAATTGGAGCTTGAATTTCCTCTTTTTTAATAAGTTTCAAGCTATAATTGATAGCCATCATATCGTAAGCTATGACACGTGCAGGACCTAGCTTTGGAGGATTGACCGTAAAACAATCCGCACCCTTATAGTCAAAATGCTTACCAGTGCTTTCGTCAGATAAACAAGCCACGTGATAACGTATAGCAGGCGATACCTTATGAGAAATCAATTTCTCAACAAATGTCTCAAAACCACCGTATTGAGCAGGCAAACCTCTACTACCTATGATAAAAATATCCTTCAAAGTTTACCTCCATTCGTCACATCTCTCAAATACACAGAATTATACATAGTAGCTTTTATTATACCATTTTGGAAGGTATTTTGCATGATTGGACAGAAAGAGTAAAACAAAAAGGCCAGTCAAAAACGGCCTTTTCATTCTTAATCATAGATAACGAGATTTTACCTTAATTCATTTTTTTAAGCTGAAATAATTTTTTCACAGCAGATTTTACACTCTTTGTTAGAGCTTTTCGGCTGTTTAAAAAATCGATATCTTTCTGAGTTACTTTTTTATGACGCAATTCATCGCCCTCAATCTTTTCAGTAATATTAGCATAAACACTCTCAAGAGAATATCTCTCTTTTAAACTTGGAACAGCTTGCACTGCTTCAAGTTTCTCTTGGTCAAATCCATCAAGGACCTCTGAAATCATTCTAGTTAAGGCATCCAAATCACCCAAAGGGTAGATATGACCTTGCTCGTTCATATATTCGAAAGCAGATTTATGTCCCGCATTATCTGATAAAATTGTTGGAATACCATTTAAAACAGATTCTACGTAAACGAGACCAAACGTTTCCATACTAGACGGAAAAACAGCTAAATCCTTATCAGTAATCTCTGACCAAGGATCATCTAAATACCCCAAAAATGAGACATTTTTCAAATCGTTCTCTGCGATATAATCATCACAGAGTTGTTTGTAATCCTCATCCCATGCACCTAAAAATACAAGTTCAGTTCCTGCTAAATCAAGCATCTGAAAAGCTTTTATTAACTCAAGCTGATTCTTTCTCTGAGTCAAGCGTCCAACTGAAACGATACGATGTTGATTATTGGATTCAGTTTTTACTCCTTCTTTAGGTTCAATTTGAGTATAAGGTGCGAAGGAATAAATCTTCCTATTTGGAAAACACTTTTCTAAATCCTCGGTCAAAGCTCCTGTGACAGCAAAGATTTCATCAGAAAACGTGTCTATAAAGTCTAGTTTTTCTTTATAGTAACCGAACTCCCCCTCAGGAAATTCATGAATCAACCAAAAATGTTTGTCATGCTCAAAAGCTGCAGCAAGTGCTCCTTGAAAAACATTGACTGTATTACTGATAACAAGGTCCACCTTGTTATCTACAATAATATTGCGAATGTCTTTGACATTCTTATTATAAGAATTCACTCGCAAAAAATGATTGCCTGGCGAACCACCCGGTGCTTCTTCCCACCACCATTTGACAGCTGAAAGACCGTGGGTTTCAATCCCTGCTTTCTGAAGTTCTATTTGATACTCCTCTTGGGATGGAACCTTATAATCAGGAAAAACGTTTAATACACGATATCCTTTTTTTACAAGAAATTCCATAAGATTGACTATCGAGATTTCAGCACCATTATCCAGAGTTCCTGTCGGAGAAATAAATAATATTGTTTTAGTCATAAATTATGCAAATACCCCCCAATAATGGAAAAGAATCAAATACATAGCCACTAAGAAATTGGCAATTAAAGTCAGAGTTGCTATCTTCAATCTTTTCTGTCGAGATAAATCAATCTTAGCTGTGTTAGCGACTAGCGGCAACAAAAGAATGATAAATGGCGTGAAATAACGTCCTTGAGCACCAACTGATATATTAGCTCCCTGACCAAGAACAACTGGTGTCCACTGCATATACATTACTGTAACAGCGGCTAAAACCTCTAGTAGGAAGAGAATCCAAGATGCATTAGCAAAGTCTTTTGTAAAGAAATCCTTCTTACTTGATAAGAATAAAATTGTAAGAACGATGATATCAATAAAGATTAACCACAGTGGCATTTGTAAAGTAAGATTACCAAGATAACCGAACATTCCAAGTGACAAGATACCATTCAAGTTATCATTCAACTCAGGATTAAAGAGCGTATTACGCAAAACTTCACCATAGTGGCGTAGTCCACCTTGATTCTTCATTAAGAATTGAAGAACCAATACGACACCTACAACAAAGAGAAGATAGAAGACTGCTTTATATTTTGAAATAAAGGTCTTTATGGCTTGTACTGGACGATTTAGAAAGGCAAGGACACCTTCAAACTCAAACGGTACAAATGGAATCAATCCCAATAATAAAACGTTATTTGGTTTGGTTGCTAGAAGCAAAATCGCTAGACCTATCACCTGTATAAAATTACGATTGGTAAAACGTTTAGAATAGGCAAGATTCGTAATAAAACCAAGAGCCAACATCACTTCCAAATAGTTCATCACATCATAAGAAAGTGACGAAGCTTGCTGAACCATAATAGGTAGCAGCGAAATAAACATTAAGGCTGTTTTCCCATACTTGAAATAACGTATTAAAAAGTAAATTCCTAGTATATAAGCCAGTGCATTAAAGATGCGCCCCATATAGATAATCATACCGACTGTGGGACTAATCCAACTTCCAATCGTCATCCCTATCAACTGTGGAATAAAGGATATTGTTTTTAAACTCACACCAAATTGAAAGGGTTCCTTACTCATATCAATCTTTTGAGCAAAAATCTGTTTATATTCCGCTAACTTAACCTTATCATTACTTGGTATCTCATCCATCCACTTAAAAGATGTTTCAGTTGGTTTATGGAAAGTTTCCCAAGTCATTCGCGCGTGGTTTGTTTCGTCTGGCACACGATTAATTGGAAATACAAACATAAATGAGAAAATAAAAATCGTTGCTAAGATGAAAAATAAATTTTCAACTTTTATCTGTTTAATTCTGTTCAAAATAAGTCACCATATCATCTTTCTTGCTTAACGTACAGTTTTCAAGAACAGCCCGATAAGCAGCATCTGCAATTTTCTGTCTTAATTCTGGAGATAAAACCAAGTCTTCAAGCTTGTCGAACCACTCTTCATCAGTAGCTAACAATCCCGTTTCACCATCAACAACCACATCTGAGAAAGCTCCTATATTACTCGCTACTGTTGGCACCTTCACCAAGGCAGCTTCAATCCACTTAATCTCTGACTTCGCACGGTTAAAGATAGAATCCACAAGCGGTGCTAGGTTAATATCAACCTCACTAATCAAGGCAGGCAATTTATCCCAGTCCACATAATCGTGAGTTACAATTTGATTTTCAAAGGGCTTCATATCTTGTGGGATATCCAGAATCCCGACAATATGTAATTGGACATTGCTATATTTTGTAAGCAGTTGCTTAATAGCTGGTTTAATCAATTCGAAATTCTCATTATGACTAATTGAACCAGAGAAATAGCCAATCTTAACAATGTCAGATGTTTGAGAGTAATCTTTGATATATTGACTACTAATAGCGATTAAGTCATCAGAAGCCAAGTTGCGATTAAGTAAAACCTTACTTTGGTACTTATACAACTCCTCCTGCAATTGGTTAGTCGAAGTAATGGCACCATCACAGTTTTCTAGCATATAGCCATAATTTCGAACACCTGCATCATAGTTTCCTTTTTCAACCGAATTCAACCCTTGCGTATAACTCAATTGATCTGTATAAACCGTATCAAACACTAAATCATCAATATCAAAGAAAACAGGTTTTCCATATTCCTTAGCCAAATGACAGAGACGCAAAAGCTCAGGTGAGATTGGGGAACGGTAGATGATGATGTGACTAGCATTTTGAGCCATCGATAATTGGAAATCAGATAGGTTAACAACTTTGACTGCAAAGCCATGCTTGCGTAATTGTTCTGCCTTGTTCAAGACACGGTAACGGGTACATTGCGGAATAATATTTTCAACCCCATCAATCAATAGAATATATTGATCACGTGGAACAGCCTTAAATTTATTCACAATATCTTCCAGAATTGACACTGGATAATCAGTTTTTTCTGCAACAAAGTCCAACAAGTCAGGGACTTCTGAATCACGATCCAGACCTTGCCACAAGAACTGATCTTCATCATAATTTTTCAGAGCCGTATATTTTACCAAAGGACTACCTGCTTTGAGCATCTTAAGCGGGTGGATATACATGGCAGAATCTTCGTATTCTTGCACGACCGCATCGAAACGATAACCCAAATCGGCAAAATGCTTGGTAAAACGTGTCTCATGTCGACCAATAGCCTTATCACGAGAATCTGTATCCGTCAAATGTGCCCAGTACTCATAAAAGTCATCATCGTTTAACATGAGCTTTTCAATAACTAGGAAATAAGATTGAAGATGCTTAGGAATGTAGCCGTAAGGATTCTCTTTAGTAACATCCTCTTGTTCTTCTCCAAAGGAAATCCCCCCAGAAATCTAGTTGCTTATCAGCCATTTCCTGGAATACTTGAGACAAATCTCTCATAGGACCAATATTAGTATCATTCACCAAGAGGAGCTGGTCGTAATCTTTAAGCTTATCTTTACCAAAGGCAAAGATTCCTTCTCTAAAGGCTGCAGTATCATATCCCTTGTTATCACGAGTCAGAACACTACCGTAGGTCTCAAGGGTATTAATATCATCATCGTGAAGCTGTCCATTGACAACTACAATAACATCATCTACCAATGGAGCCAAGGCTTGCAAGAAACGTAATTTGTATTCTTGAAGACGAGCTTCAGACTCAAAAATAACATAAACCAACGCTTTCTTACCATTATACGACAAGGCAGAGCGTTGACTATTTCTGAGACGTCGTAACTGACGAACCTTAAGTGGTGTCATTCGACGACGTAGCTGTATCACTTTGACTTTTAAAGCTCTTAAATAATTTTTAATCGCTTTTGGATTCTTAGCAATTACTCCTGCTGTCTTTATAGGTGTAATTAGTGCGTTCCCCAAACGATATGACAGCGAACCTCGGATCAGCTCCATCTCTTTATGGGCATCCTTCAATCTCTTAGATTGTGTATACTTTCTTCGTTCAAGTTGATCACGTTCTTTTTTCAAGCGATTAACATAGTCTGTCACTTCATCGTGATGTTTAAGCAAGCTATCCAACCTCTCTTCCAAAACCATGAGGTTATCACAAACTGCCTTGTAAACTTCATGAGGAAGCTTATCAAGATATTTCTCAAGAATATCAAGATAGATTTCATAATGGTAGCGAACGGAGTCACGTCCAGAAATTGACCCTGTTTCAAAGACACGATAATTAAGCTTTAGTGCTTGGTTGATATACCGCTTTAGCACTGTTATTAATAATCAAGTTCAATAAAAAAAGTCATAATCTTCAAGCTTTTTACGATTTAACTTCTCATCATAACGAGTATTTCCAATAATACTTCTACGAATCAAAGAACAATTATCAATAAAACTAGCATTTAGGAAAGCAGTTAAGTCAAATTCACGGCTTTTAAGGTAGAAGTCTTCTTTTTCTGGATTAAAAAGATCACAGTACGCAATATCAGCATTTGTTTCCGTCAACTTACTGTACAACTGTTCCACATAATCCGCATCGAGGTAGTTATCACTATCTACAAATAGCAAATAGTCACCTCTTATAAGCTCTAATCCTAGATTTCGATTCTTTACTACCCCAAGGTTTTCATGAGTTTCAAATCTTGTCTCATAAGGTGAATCCTTCAAAACCTCTTGGATAATTTGAGTTGAACTATCCGTCGAACCATCATCCAAAACGATTAATTCGATATTAGTATAGGTCTGATTAAAAACACTTCGTAGACACTGCTCAATATACTTTTCATGATTGTAACAAGTCACAACCACTGAGATTAAATTATTCATTTTTCCATCCATTTTGTTTAACAAAATATCAATTAGTACCTGATAATTACTAATATTACTAAGCTTCAAAGATTGACTAAAATAGTAATCTTTGAAAGTGCATACCAACTTAATTATACTATAGTTTATACAAAAAAGAAAAAGTCCTCTTGCTATTGAGTAACAAAAAAAGCAGAATTACTCTGCTTTGTGAGGATAAATACTACCCTTTACAATAGAACTTTGAAAATAATGTAACCAACCTCAAATGTTCTATCAGCCTAAATATCACAACATAAATCTTAGTCTGGATTCTCTCTCCCCTTACTGATTTTGAAAATGGTGTTAGTTTTGATTTAAAATTTTCTTTACGAATCCAATCCTGTATTCTCCTATGTTGTTCAACAAATTGCTTACTTGATGCAGCTTTCCCAGAAAAGAGTAAATACCAAATATAATATCGTTTGACATAATATTTTATATATTCAGAATCTCCTGCAACATCTTTTAAACAACTTAAAAAATAAATTATATCAATTTTAGGGTTAAAACCTCTTTGCGAAGTATTTGAAATACTTCGTTCATTAAAGAACCAATTATACCCATTGTAATCAATTACCTTTATTTTATCAGTTAAATTATAGGCAGTTAAAGTAAAGATAACATCTTCTCCAATTGGATAATCAAAAAACTGAATATCATTTTCCTTTAAAAATGAAGTGCGATAGATACGTGCCCAAGGTGCCACCACTATATATTTTGACCAATCAGTCTGAGATAGATCTTGTTGGAAAAGAATTTTATGGTCTTTGTTAACTCGTTTATAGCCACCAATAACAATATCTAATTTTTCCTTTTCTATCGCCTCATAAAAGCACTCTAAGTAATCTGGAGCAATAAAATCATCATTATCAATAAAGACTATGTATTCACCCTTTGCAAGGACTATGCCTCGATTTCTAGTCTTAGCTACACCCTCATTTTCCTTATCTATAACCCTAATACTATCATTTTTTGAAGCATAGTTTTGAATTACTTCTAAAGAATTGTCAGTAGAGCCATCATTTAAAATAATAATTTCATAATCGGAAAATGTTTGATCTAAAAGTGAATCAATACACTGACTAAGTCCTTCTTGTGCATTATAAACCGGAATAATTACTGAAATAGCTGGTTTAGACATTGATACTCCTCTTAAAATTCTACTATTACATTGTTTTATATATTCTCAATAGCTTTGGTAATAGAATAATTGATAATCTTAGACCTAATATTCTTGTAATCTTACCGGTTAAATTAAACGACCTATTCTTTTATCTCATTTGAAAAATTTCAAAAGATACTTGTATTTTTTTAACAGATACATAATCTCAGAATTTGAAATATATTGACTTACATATGGTAAGACTGAGATATATGAAATTGCAAAAGTAAATATTTATCGCTTTACGAACATTATTCTTATATTCTCCAATATTCGTTAAACCTATATCTATACTTTTTTTAAGATGTCATATACATTTTTCCTTAACCACATTAGTAATACTTCCAATTCGATTCTGCCTGTACTTATAAGATTCTATATTCAAAATAGAATATTTCGCAGTTAATTTTAAAAGATATGAACAATATAAGCAATCCTCTGATAAGAATCCAACAGGAAAATCTAAAGTTTCCTCAACAAATAAATTTCTTCTGATACATTTGTTCCATGCTGGAGCCGTTAACACACTATTCCTAACCAAGTCAATAACGTTTTCTTCAATATTTCCTGACTCAGGAACAGAGTTAAAATCAATTCTAACACTCTCATCTTTTCCATAATACTTATCATAAGAAAAAATTACTACATCACTTTTATAGGTATCAATATTTCTAGATAAGTTATCAAGGAATTCTAAATTGCTCCAAAAATCATCACCATCAACAAAAAGTATAAACTCACCTTTAGAGTGTTTAATTCCAGTATTTCTAGCCGCAGATAATCCCCCATTGTCCTGATGAATTGTCCTTACCATTTTGTATTTAGAAGCCAACTTATCGCAAAGTTCTCCTGTCACGCCATCTGTAGAACCATCATCAATAATAAGAATTTCATAGTCTGAAGATTGAAATTTCTGATTTGCTAAGCTAGTAATACACTCTGATAAGTAATCTGCAACATTATAAGCAGCTACTACAATTGAAAATTTCATATTATTTTTTCTTTCTAAAAATAGTATAAGGACTTGTAATAAAATAAATTACTAACGATACAATTAACCATGAAATCATAGCACACAAAAATGATAGTGAGGCACCTAATATTTCATATTTCAATACCAGAGTTCTTGCAGTCATTATTGAAACCAAGTAACCAACTACAAAAGAAATGATTAAATAGTGTTGTTTTCTAAATACTGTTAGAATATTATCACACACAGTTGAGAAGGTACTAGCAACACCACCCATCAATAAAATTAAAAAGCTACTTTGATACTGTTTCAAATCTGTTCCATAAACTATATCTAATGCTGGAATAGCAATGAAAGCTCCAACTATATAGATAAGTGTACTTGTACCTAATAAAATTCGGAATAGATTATTTTTTTATATGTAATGAAATGAGAAATTTTCCTTTCTTCAAGAAACACTGCAAGTTGTGTAATCATTGGTCTAAGAAAAATAATCATTAAATTCATTGCAAATATCGGCGTAAATAAAATACTAAAATCTCTTTGAACACCATTTTCAATTAACCCCTTATTGTAGATATCATTTAGAGCATACTTGGGTTGATTGTATATTGAAACCAATAGAAATGCATTAATAAACAATGGTAGACAATCTTTAAACACTTTTATGATTTTACACAGTTTTACATTTCTGATGTTTAAAGTATGGAATAATCTTGAATTAGGATAATCAAATAAAGCAATAAAAAGAAATGAGCTTATTGTTTGTAATATTACTGACCACAAGAGATTTCTAGAAATAAGAAGAACTAGTGCAAATACAGCAGTAGAAATTGTATTTCTCAAAAACAATGATTTACCCGCAATATCTAATCGTTCTCTTTGTTGAAATAACCCTTGAAAAACGTCTGATAGAGCTTCACTCACTCGGAAAAAAGAAGCCCAAAATATTATACCTATATTTGCGTGTGTATTAGGGTTTAAAATGATATAACCAATCAAGAGTAGAACCATTAAAATATTTGAAACTATTCTAGCCATCAAATAAGTATCAAATGAATACTTTTCTTTGATATCTGTCGCCTGAAAATCTCTTACTTGAAAACTAGCCACAATTACAAACAAATTAGCAATAGCGTATGCAAAACTATAAATGTCTGCTGAAGCACTATCTAAAATACGAGTAACAATAAAAAGAAGGATTACGGAAACAGCTGCGGAAGACATACTACCAAGTATATTCCAGAAAAAAACTTTTTGGGGAGTTACATTTTTCAAGTACTTTACTCTCTTTCGATTAACAATATTCCACTTATTATATCATAAGATTTTTAGAGGAATGGAAAACATAATTACATATAATACCTCTCTTTAAATCGCGTTGTACGCTCCTAAGATATTACTGTTAAATATTTACTGATTAGTCATTAGATTTTTGTGCTTTTACATACTGCCTCATTATTAATCGAGCTATCCATTTAGGCCAGAAAATTTCAAACGTCTCTAAATCTTCTTTCGAACGAGTGTTATCACTAATTGTTTTAGAAGTCTCAGATTCTTGATGAATACGATGACACATTAGCCCCTTCGGAACAAAAGAAAAGGAACCATTCATATTACCAATTTTATACCAAGCAATCCAATCTAGATTCCCTTTCAAATTCTCATCAAATTGAAAACCTTTAAGTTTCTCAAGATTATAGGTCACAGCAGGACAACATATAGCGTTCCCAAATGCTAGAATTCGTCTTCTCCATATTTTATTTGATGATAATATATTAATCCCTTTCAACATGAAAGTTTTAATTTTTAAATTTGTTGTTTTAGCAATTTTTTGTCCATCTTTTTCCTCAAAGTAATCAGAATAAATAATTAGAGAATCTGGTACTTTACTTGCCTTCTCCATAATTTCTAGGGAGTAATTAGGCAGATAGTAATCGTCTTGATGAGCAATGGTAGCATACTTCGTTTTAACGAAGGAAAGTGCATTGTTCCAATCTTTCCCTATTCCCCCTCCTACTTTAGAGTGGTAAGGAATATTATATTTCAAGCACAATTTTTCAATATAATCGCTAGGAGTCGACGTATACAAAATCACCTGGGATTTCAACTCTTGATTTACTAATGATAAAATACATTCCTCTAAGAATGGGCTATCTCCATAAGCACAGATAACAAATGTATGTTGATTTTTTAAACTCATTTATTTATCTTTTCCTCTCAAGGCAATTGTTTGAACTAAGTTTTTAAACTTTGTATCAAGTTTAGACAAGCGAACTGTTAATTGATATTGATTAATCAGTAGAAGGAAAATGATAAAAAGGAAAATAAAGTTTACCGCCGAAACAATTCCTAATGCTCTCGCAATGATCTCAGCTAATTTTGGAAAGACACTAAATACAAGTAATACCAGTGAGAAGAAAATCCAAAATAGTGAATCGTTGATTTGTACTTGAGATTTTCTAATCCCTCTAAGAATGAAGGTAACTGTCGCTAGAGATACAAAAATTAGAACAATTTGAAACCAAATAGTCATGGCATCTAGCCTCGCTTTCTAAAGTTTTGAATGAGTAGGATTGACACAAACATGTGTGTCATATATTTGATAGAACGAGAAAGGGTCAAATAACTTTCTCCCGCTTGTCTATCTTCCATTCTAACTTGCGCTTCCGCAACTTTTACACCATTACGGATGAGATAAGAAACGGTATCTGGCTCTGGACCATAGTTAATATTGAGTGCAAACTCTTTAATTAAATCTTCTGAGAACATTCTCATTCCTGAAGTTGGGTCCTTAATTGTCTTACCTGTGGTAAGTTTAATAGCTGAACTAATTAAGATATTACCTAACATTCGTAAAGAATTTGGTCGTTTCTCTGTAACAAATCGAGAACCAATAACTAAATCAAAGCCATCATTGATTTTTTCTTCCAGACCTTGAATATATTCTGGTAAGTGTTGACCATCTGCATCAAATTGCACCGCTTTTTTATAACCATGCTCATATGCATATCTTAAACCTGTTTGAAAAGCTCCCGCAAGACCGAGATTCACTGGCAAATCAACAATATTGTAATGATTCTCATGGCAAATTTGTGAAGTCTTATCACGAGAGCCATCATTGATAATGACGTAGTCATATTGAGGATAATTTTGAATGATGTTGTTAACAACATTTTCAATCGAGCCTTCTTCGTTATAGGCTGGAATAATAATGAGTAAATCTGACATTTTTATACGTAGTTTCTCCTGAAAACTCTATTAAAAAGGTCAGTCAAATATATTCAAATCTATTTAACTGACCTTGATTCTTACTTCACTTCTTGTTTGTAAAACTCTTTCAAAGCATCTTGCCATGTTGGAATGACAAATCCTGTAGCCTTAGCCTTAGCCAAACTCATTGTTGAGTTAAGTGGGCGTTTAGCTTTGGCTGGGAACTGGCTTGAATCAACAGGTTTCACTTCAACATCAGTATCTTTGAGGATTTCAACCGCAAAGTCATACCAAGTTGTATCCTCTGCTGCATCATTTGACAAGTGATAGTAACCATATTCCTTACGGTTTCAGCTAAATAAGTCATAAATTCTGCCAAAGTACGTGTCCAGGTTGGACGACCGTGTTGGTCATTAACGACTGTAAGTGTTTTGTGAGACTTAGCAAGGTTTTGCATAGTGAAGACAAAGTTCTTACCATAGTTACCGAACACCCAAGCTGTACGGATAATGTAGTAGTTAGTCACATGTTTTTCAACTAGTTCTTCACCCATACGTTTTGTACGACCGTACTCTGTCTGTGGATCTGGTTTGTCATCAACTTCCCACTCTTGACCGACTGGTTTTTCACCATCGAAAACGTAGTCTGTTGAAATATAAACTAGCGTTGCACCATGTTTTTCAGCAGCCTTAGCGACATTTTCAGTACCTGTCACATTGATAGCATAGTCAAGCTCTTTACCTTCATCTTCAGCAGCATCAACAGCTGTGTAAGCAGCACAGTGATAAACCAAGGTTGGTTTTACTTCCGCAAAAACTTCATCTACTTTGGCAGCATCTGTGATGTCCATTTCTGCCACATCTACTGCTACATATTCTTCGTTACGTTCGTCAAGAAGGTGACGAAGCTCAGTTCCGAGTTGGCCATTTGCACCTGTTACTAGAATCATATTTTTCTCCTTGTAGTTTCCAATAATGTCAGTTTCATTTTAACAAAAAAAGCAGAAAAAATCTGCTTTCATCCTTAGTTTTTCCACGCAGGTGTAATCCCTAAGATAAATCCTCTATAGACAATTGTAATTAAATATAATATTAAAACACTGGATGTTGAAAATATAGCAATATAATACTTAGCTTTTGGGGATATTTTAAAATTCATTTTCATTCCTAACCAGGACATCAATGGTATAAGAAAAATAATGTATGCATGTAAATATCTACCTGTCAGATCATCAAAAGAAAAATGTTCAGGATGTGAGCTATAAAATCCTAAAAATATACCAAACCAATTTAATAGATAAACTATTAGACCAGCTAGAGCAGTAGGTAGTCTGTATCCACTCTTTTGGGTTGACATCATTACTAATACTAAACAAACAATCCAACAGATATTCACTATATCCGGAAGATTATCCTGAACTACAGAGAATAATGTTGCACCCCTCCCACCCATAGTTGCAACATTAAAGTAATTATTGAAAAATACTTTTATCAAATCGGGAATATTATAGACTCTGTGGACAAATAAAACAACTGTTAAGAATAATAAACTAGTTACAATTGCTAATAACACTCTTGATATTCTAGAGCAACGTTTAAGTGCTGATAATATAGGATTATATACTATTGGAATCCCCAATAATACTGGTAAAGCAAAAATATAGTTAAGTTTTGTTAACAAAATCAATGCTATAGTCATTGCTGTATAAACAACATCTTCTGTCCTTACATCTGATACTTTTTTTAACTGACTCAAATACAAGAAATTTGTCCCAAAGGCTGCTACAGCAAGAAACGCAAAGATATCATATGATGGACTAGCTATTTTTTGCATAAAAGGAACAGTAAATATCATCAAGAAAATCAGATGATCAAACTTGGCCCTTCTAAAAATTAGATACATTCCTCCCAAAAAGAAGATTAAATTAAATAATCTAGCAGATAATAGCATTACACCATAGCTTGGGTAAACTAATCTTCCTATGAGTAGACCAATTGCAGGTACAAGATGCCCAACATCTATTTTTAATGTTAGATTTTGGTCAGTTAAAACATTAAATTTAATTCCATCATTGGCCACACTATCAATCTTTTCACTATAAAATTTTCTTATAGAAATTTGTTTAGGTTGACTAATGGCAGTAAGCTCAATCTCTCTTAATCTTTTTTCCGAGGTCTCCTTAGGGAATGTCTTAGAAAATACTGAGTAACTTTTTGCCATATGGAAACCTTCATCTCCATTTGAAAGAGGATAAGAGGCAAATAATGATATTAAACCAAACAAAAGAACAATTAACATAAAGGCGTTAATTGTTTTCTTTTTTTCACTCATTCTTTCACCCTTTTTCTTTAATAACATACACCGGTCGTTTCTTGGTTTCTAGGAAAATCTTTGAAATGTAGTTCCCGATGATACCCAAGGCTAAGAGTTGGATTCCTCCGATAAAGAGGATGATTGAGACAAGGCTTGCCCAGCCTGCAACACTCCCACCTATGGTTAGTTTTCGAATAACGACAAAGAAAATTCCAACCAAAGAAATTAAGAATGAAAAGGTTCCTGCCCAAGTGGCAAGTTTCAAAGGCACTTCGGAAAAGTTGATAAAGCCATCAAGTGAATAGCTCAATAGGCTCCAGAAAGACCATGAGGTTTCTCCGGCAACGCGTTCACGATTTTCATAAGAGACATAGGTCACATCAAATCCAACCCATGAAAAGAGCCCTTTTGAAAAACGGTTAACTTCTTTAAGCTCTAGGATGGCATCGACAACCTGACGAGTCATCAAGCGAAAATCACGCGCCCCGTCTACCATTTCCGTGTCTGAAACTTTACTAATCAACCAATAGAAGGCCTTGGCAAAGAAGGAACGAATCGGAGGCTCTCCCTTGCGGTCAGCACGTCGTGTTCCAACAACATCATAGCCTTCTTGAATTTTGGCGTACATCTCGATGAGAAGTTCAGGTGGATCCTGAAGATCGGCATCCATAACAGTAACGTAATCACCTTCAGCTGCCTCTAATCCTGCAAGCAAGCCTGCTTCCTTCCCAAAATTACGGGAGAAAGAGAGGTAGTGAACATTTTCAAATTGCTTTGAAACCTGTCTCAAAACTTCCAAAGTTCGATCTTTAGAACCGTCATTGACAAAATAGTAGTTAAAAGTCAACTGATTGGCCATTTGTCGTTCAACTGCTTGACAGGCTTCTAGGAAAGGATGGATAGTCTCTTCCTCGTTGTAACAAGGGACAACGATAGCCAGTGTTTTCATAAACCTTCTCCTAACGAATACCTAGAGCGATACGAGCGTAGCGACTCATCTTTTCAATAGTCCATGCTGGTGTCCAGACCAACTTAACCTCAGTCTTAGTGACTTCAGGTACTTCTTTCATTGCGTCATAGATTTGGTCTGTCAAAAGATCTGCCAAGGGGCATCCCATAGTCGTCAAGGTCATATCGATTTCAGTATAGCCGTCTTGTTGGAAACGGATATCGTAAATGAGGCCTAGGTTAACAATATCAATCCCCAACTCTGGGTCAATAACCATTTCTAAGGCTTCCAAGATACGATCCTTGATTTTTTCAATTTCTGCTTCAGTGTATTTTACTTCAGACATAGCTTTTCCTCCAAAATCAGGGCCTAATAATCAGGCCCCTTCCATTTACTATCTTAGTCTTCAATAAAGTCTTTAAGTTGTTTACTACGGCTTGGGTGGCGCAATTTACGAAGGGCTTTAGCTTCAATCTGACGAATACGTTCACGAGTGACGTTGAAGACTTTACCAACATCTTCCAAAGTACGCATCTTGCCATCATCAAGACCGAAACGGAGACGAAGAACATTTTCTTCACGGTCTGTAAGGGTATCAAGCACTTCGTCCAATTGTTCACGAAGAACCACACGAGTTGTGTAATCTACTGGATTTTCGATAACTTCATCCTCGATAAAGTCACCCAAATGGCTATCATCTTCTTCACCGATAGGTGTTTCTAGAGAAACTGGCTCTTGAGCAATCTTAAGGATTTCACGAACCTTATCTGGAGTCATATCCATACGTTCAGCGATTTGCTCAGGAGTTGGATCTTGTCCCAACTCTTGCAAGAGGTTACGTTGCTCACGCACCAATTTATTAATAGTTTCAACCATGTGAACTGGGATACGGATGGTACGTGCTTGGTCTGCGATAGCACGAGTGATTGCTTGACGGATCCACCATGTCGCATAAGTTGAGAATTTGAAACCTTTAGAGTAGTCAAATTTATCAACGGCTTTCATAAGCCCCATGTTACCTTCTTGAATCAAGTCCAAGAACTGCATACCACGTCCCACATAACGTTTAGCGATTGAGACTACCAAACGAAGGTTGGCTTCTGCCAAACGTTGTTTAGCTTCCAAGTCACCATTTTCAACAGCGATAGCCAATTCTTTTTCCTCTTCGTTACTCAAGAGAGGCACTACCCCAATCTCTTTGAGGTACATACGAACAGGGTCATTGACCTTAGCTGAGTTTGAACCAAGAAGCTCCTCGTCTGTCAACTCTTCTGGTTTTGGGGCTTCAACAACATATTTAGATGAAGGATTTCCGTCCTTATCAGTGATAGAGATACCACCGTCTGTCAAACGTTCCAAAAGGTCATCAATCCCATCAGCATCAAGAACAAATGGGATAACTAGTTTTTCTGTGACTTCATCATCAATTGCTGTACCAGCTTTTTTGTGGTTACGAATGAAATCAGCGACTTGAACGTTAAATGCTGTATTTTGTTTTTTCTTTGCCATGTGTTACTCCATATCTCGTTTTTGGTCGATGAGCATTTGCAACGCTTCTACCGCTGCATCCACATCACCGTGGTTACTTGATTCTCTTATTTGTTTACTTTGCCTACGGAAGTCCTGTTCCCTCAGAAAATGATTTCTACGCTCTTCAATAGCCTGGACTTCCTCTAAATTGGTTTCAGGTGGCAAAATCTCCTCTAAACCTGATAATAGGCTGTTTGTACCTCTTGAGTAAGTACAGACAAGGCTATCGTATCAATTTGACCATCTTGCTTCAGAATATGATAGAGCTCCTCTAACTCAGGTGTTTCGAAGAAAAAGTCATCCCGCATACGATAGTCGTTTAAAATCATAGGATGATTAAGCATGCGATGGAAGAGTTGATTTTCCGCGCGACGAAGACCTGTAATTTTAGGTGTAGAAGGTAGTTTGACCGTCCCTCTAAATCCTGATGCTGACTCATAAGCACTATTACTAGCAGCCGATAATTGAGCCGTCTGCTGATTCCTCATAGTCAATCGTTCGTTATTGACCGCTTGCTCGACTTGGAAAAAATCAAAATCTGGCAAAAGGTCGGCCACCTTAGAAATGTAGGAATTTTGTGCCGTCACAGAAGGTGACTTGGCAATAATCTTAGCAATCTGCTCAACATAGGCAATCTCTGCTTGAAGATTGTCTACATTGGCGGGCTTGAGCTGTCCTATCCAAAATTCCACATCTGAAATACGGGACTCGACCAAGAGTTTCCCCAAAGCCTCTTCGGATGTTTTCTGTAGATATTCATCAGGGTCCATATTGTCTGGAATTTTAACAATATCGACTTGAAAATCCGATAAAAGCTCAAGAGACTTGGCGATCGCATTTTGCCCAGCCTTATCACCATCATAGGTCAGAACAATTTTTTTAGTTAGTTTGCGAAGACGATTGACATGCTCAGGAGTCAGAGCCGTTCCCATAGAAGCCACTGCATTCACATGCCCAGCTCTATAGGCAGCAATAACATCCATGAACCCTTCCATCAGATAAACCTCATGTGTCTTCTGTATCACTGGTTTAGCCTGATCCAAGTGGTAAAGTTCGTAGGACTTATTGAAAATACGGGTAGCTCTTGTATTTTTATACTTGGCCTGTCCCTTCTCTATATCTTCCTTAGTCCAAACACGTCCTGAAAAACCGATTGTCTTTCCAAACTCATTTTTGAGCGGAAACATGATTCGATTTTTAAAAGTGTCGAAAATGCGATTGTTTTCAGAAAGATTAAAAAGACCTGATTCTGTCAGTACCTCTTCGTCATATTTTTTTGAAACAGACTGGTAGAGATAATCTGGTTCGTCAGGGGATAGGCCAATCTGAAAGGCCTTGAGTAACTCATCAGTCATCCCACGCTCATAGAGGTAGGCACGCGCTGCTTCTCCTATCTTAGTCGTCATGAGAACAGCATGGTAAAACTTAAGCGCATCCTCATGAAGGTCATAAAAAGCTTGGTTAGGAGAATTTTGCTGCTGGGCTTGCCTTGGCGCATCTATACTAACTGCGATACCTAGTCGATCTGCCAGAACCTTGACACTTTCTTGAAAAGAAATCTGACGATATTCCTCTAAAAATTTGAAGACATCGCCAGACTTGCCACAACCAAAGCAATGGTAAAACTGCCTATCCTCAATAACGTTGAATGAGGGAGTTTTTTCCTTATGGAAGGGGCAGAGACCCAGGTAATTGCGGCCAGCACGATTAAGACTGACAACTTCACCAATCACGTCGACGATGTTGGTGTTGCTCTTAATATCTTCTATTAAAGCTTTATCAATCACCATCTAATCGCCCCCTATCTTACCATAATTGCATTACCCCTAATTATAACACGATGAAAAATGAAAGTAAAATAAAATTGATTTTTCATGAGCAAATCTCTTGTCAAGATTTACGAAATCAGATAAACTATTAGAAGTAAATAAAAGAAAGGATTCATTGTCAAAATGATTAAAGAACTTAAAGACTTTTTGTTCAAGGGTAACGTCCTTGATCTCGCTGTAGCCGTTGTTATGGGGGCTGCTTTCAACGCTATTATCACTTCACTTGTTGGTGATATCATCACACCACTTATCCTTAACCCAGTTGTTAAGGCCGCTAACGTTGAGAACCTCTCTAAATTGTCATGGAACGGTATCGCATACGGTAGCTTCTTGAGCGCAGTTATCAACTTCATCATCGTTGGTACTACTCTCTTCTTCGTTGTTAAAGCTGCTGGTAAAGCAACAGCTCTTACCAAAAAAGAAGCTGAGGAAGCTGCTGAAGCAGCAGGTCCATCACAAGAAGAATTGCTCACTGAAATCAGCGACCTTCTTGCAAACAAATAATCTTTATTTGTTCAACTAAAGACATATGAAACTTAAGACGTCTGAAATCTCAGACGTCTTATTTTTTGTATCTCATACCTACTAACCGACTTCTTTATTCGATGAAAAGAAAAAAACTTGAGAAGACTCAAGCTTTTTTCTGTTAATTTCATTCTTAATTAGAATTTTTTACGTTTGCGAGCTGCCTCTGATTTACGTTTACGTTTTACAGAAGGTTTTTCGTAATGTTCACGTTTACGAGCCTCTTGAAGAGTACCAGCTTTAGTCACAGAACGTTTGAAACGACGAAGAGCGTCGTCAAGTGATTCGTTTTTACGTACTACTGTTTTTGACATTGAATTCACCTCCTCAAGATAATGTAACATTTTACACGTTCTATTCAAGTATACAAGACTCGCCTTTTTCTGTCAAGAAATATATTTAAGTTTAGGAATTTTTGCTATTACAGTTGACTTCTAAGTCTACTAAAACTATCCAAGTTTTTTCCTATACAAAAACTAGAGGAGGCATCTCCCCTAGCTACTGATTTATTCAACTGCTGTGTATTTAGAAGCATCCTTGATGTACTCGTCGTAAGTACCATCTGCTTTCAATTTCTTGACGACTTTGTTGACTACTTCTTTCAATCTTTCGTTGCCTTTAGCCATAGCGACTGCTTTTGCATCGCCATCATCAACTTTGAGGGCAACGCTTGCCAAAGCCAAATCTGAATTTTGTGCCACGTAACCTTCTGCTACTGGTTTTTCAAGGTCAACAGCATCAACTTGGCCAGATTTCACCTCGTTAATCGCCTCACCCATTGCTGTAAGTGATACGACTGTTGAATCTTTCAATTGTTTCTTAGCAAGGCCTTCTTCAATGGTACCTTTTTGAACTGCTACTTTCTTACCTTTGAAAGCATCAAGACTTGAGTAAGTAGACTCTTGATCTTTGCGAACGATGATAGCATTTTGTGTTTCGTAGTAAGGATATGAGAAATCAAAGGTTTTCTTACGTTCGTCTGTTACTGAGATACCTGAAATAGCAAGATCAGCCTTACCTGATTGAAGGCTAGAAAGGACATTGTCAAAGCTCATTGTTGTAACTTCAAGCTTAACACCGAGTTCATCAGCGATAGCTTGTGCCAACTTGATATCTGAACCAACTACTTGGTCTTTACCATCTACCAAAGTTTTGAACTCAAATGGAGCATAGTCTGGGCTGACAGCCACGACAAGTTTTTTATTTTCTTTAATGGATAAGTAAGCATCCTTTTTTGACCCACAAGCTACTAAAGTCACAGTAGCAAGGAGAGCCATAGCCCCAAGGAAAAGTTTTTTCATTTTCATAAGAAACTCCTGTATAAATATAATTTTTCGCTTGTTATTTTACTTAAAATTAGTAGCATTGTCAACATTTATTAAGAAATTGCGACAATTTTTCTAAGCCCTTTTGAAGAACTTCCTTGTCACAGCAATAACCGATGCGGACATGAGACTCCTTGTCAAAACGGTTACCTGGAACCACAAGAACACCATAGTCCTGAAGAAGCTCCAAAGCAAAATCTTCGATAGGACGATTCACATCTAGTTTGACGAAAGATGTGGAAACACTGGCAGGTCTAATCCATGACGCCTTAGGTTCCTTGGCAATCCATTCATCCATAAGAGCTAGATTTTCCTCTACAATCTGACGATTACGCTCTAGGATGGCTTCTTTATTTTCCAAGACAAGGGTAGCCACCATATCATCAAAGACACCCGCACAAATCATCGTGTAGTCACGGTAGTCACGCAGAATGTCCGCCACCTCTGTGTTAGAAGCAACCCAACCCACACGAATACCAGGAATGGAATAGGTCTTTGACAGACTATTGACGGCAATGCCCTTTTCATACAAATCTACAATAGAAGGCGTAGGCTGGTCAAAACTGCGATAGACCTCATCTGAGAAGATATAGGCGTCTACTTCTTTAGCGATAGCCACTAGCTCCTCGAGGTAAGCAGCGTCCATAAGGGCACCGGTAGGATTGTTGGCGTTGTTAATACAGATCATTTTGGTATTAGGACGAATGAGACGGCGGAGTTGGTCCAAATCAGGCAACCACCCCTTGTCCTCTTCAACCTCCCAGAGATCCACGTCTGCTCCTAGCGACTTAGGAATGTCATAGAGCTGTTGATAAGTTGGATACATGGAGATGACATGGTCCTCAGGCTCAATAAGCGCATAAAGGGCTAGCATCGTCGCTCCTGTAGCCCCATTGGTTTGGAGGATATTATCAACCGGCATGTTCTTGTATAAGCTAGCCACTTGAGTCTTAAACTCTGGTGACCCTTCAATCCAGCCGTAATCCATCTTTTTCTTTAGTAGTTGGGCAAAAAAGGCGTCTTTATCAAGGCCTGACAGGTCAAATAATTCTTCCATTGTGAGGGCCTTAATTGAAACTCCTGCGATATCATATATGGCAGATTTTTCATGGACATTAAGCCATTCTTCAACACCAAAACGTGGTAGCTTCATAGTTTCTCCTTGCTTTTCTTAAGCACTCTATACGATGTCATTTGTCTATTTTGACAGACTTACCTACTTTGATAATAACTGTTTTTAACAGAGAATTCAATAAAAAATGGGGTATTGCCCCATTTTAGATTTAAGAATTTTTGGAGACTCCTCTTAGGTGAACAAAGCCATCACCAAACGAAACTTTTCACTGTTGATGAAAGCACCTGAATTTTACTCTTTTCAGGTGCTCGGGAGTTTTAAATTTACTTACTTTGTTTGTAGGTTGATGCTTCTTTCAACCATTGGTCAAATTCCCAGAGTCCTTAGTCTCTTTGATGACGGCATTGATTTCTTTAAGCAAGTCATCCGAACCTTTACGTGTTGCGACGGCATAAGCATCTGTGCCATCTGACTTGAGATTAAAGTTGGCAAGGGTTAAATCGTCATTTTGAGCGATATAACCTTCTGCAATGGCCTTCTCAAGTACAACTGCTTGAAGCTGCCCTGATTTGAGTTCGTTAATCATTTCACCATTTGAAGCCAGTGATACCACACTTGCCTTAGGGATTTGTTTCTTAGCAACGGTTTCTTGAACAGACCCTTTTTGCGTACCGACCGTTTGTTTTGCGAGACTATCAGTGCTTGTGTAGTCATTTACCTTGTCTTTTTTGACAATCACTACATTTTCTGACGTATAGTAGCTGTCTGAAAAATCATAAACCTTCTTACGTTCGTCTGTCACCGAAATCCCAGCAATGGCGATATCAGCTTTACCACTTTGCACGTTAGCAAGAACATTATCAAAAGACATCACGGAAAATTCAACCTTTACACCGAGTTTTTCACCGATAGCTTTGGCCAACTCGATATCTGCTCCAACTAGCGTATCTTTGCCGTTAACCAACGATTTGAACTCAAAAGGTGCAAATTCAGATTCTGTTGCCACGACAATTTTTTTCTTTTCCTTAATCGTTTTGGGACTTACTCCCTGACTTCCACTACAAGCAACTAGAAAGCACGTGACGACTAGAGCTGTAAGGATAAAACAAAATTTCTTCATATAATAACCCCTTATTTAGTAGAACTCTTAAGTGAAAGAGCATAGGCATCTTGAACATAGCTGTCAATCTTACCTTCTTTTTTGAGTTTAGCGATAACCTTATTAACCTTTGCTTTTAGCTTATCGCTTCCTTTAGGCATTGCGACAGCATAGGCATCTTTTGAATCAGACTTGAGCGCAATGTCTGACACAGCTAAATCACTGTTTTGATCTACATAACCTTGTGCAATGGCTTTTTCAAGAACCACTCCTTCAACTTGACCAGATTTCAATTCATTGATAGCTTCACCAGGTTGTGCCAAGGATACCACATTAGCATCTGACAAGTTGGCTTTGGCGATGTTTTCTTGAATAGAACCTTTTTGAACGGCTACAGATTTTTTAGCAAAATCACCGGTTTGTTTGTAAGTTCCTGTCGCATCTTTTTTAACAACAAGAACTGTTTCAGACTCATAGTAGGTATCTGAGAAATCAAAGATTTTTTGACGTTCTTCAGTAGCTGAGATTCCTGAAATGGCAATGTCTGCCTTACCAGATTGAACATTGGCCAAGACATTATCAAAAGACATTTCAGAGAATTTGACTTTTACACCAAGCTCATCTGCAATAGCCTTAGCAATTTCGACATCTGCCCCAACAATCGTATCCTTACCATTTTGGATTGTCTTGAATTCAAAAGGAGCAAAGTGAGGATTAAGAGCAACTGTCAAAGTTCCTTTATCTTGTACCTTTTCCAAAGTGTCCTTCGACGAAGAACAAGCTGCTAAAGTCGTCAAAGCAAAGATTCCTGCAAATCCCAACAAAAGTTTTTTCCATGTTTTCATAATCAATCTCTTTTCTATATTTATTAACTTATGTAAGTATAATAATGTATTATTATGCATTTGTCAATGAAAAAATGAACTTTTATTGATTAAAGTTTTCATTTTTATTAATTTTATCGTCATTATAAAATCTAAAAATTACTTATTTAAAGCTCTCCTATCTGATTTTAACGACAAAAAAACTATTCATTCATTTGAATAAATAGTTCATATTCTTACCAAAATTCTCGGATAAAGTCATTTTCGAGTCGCTCCCGATAGAAAAGTTCTGAGAGATTGTCTTCTTCAAAGACACGTAGCAGATTGAGCATGTCATAAGCTAAATCCATATTAGCTACCTCCTCTCGAGCAACCCAACGAACTTCGCCTTCCTCTGTTGAATGGATTTTTCCTTCAAAATCCGAAGTTCTATAAAGGAATACTAGATAACGCTCATCATCTGTCGTGTAAAAATGCTTCATACCAACTAATTTAGGGTTTTTGATGGTCAAGCCAGTTTCTTCTTCAACCTCACGGATAACTGATTCTACCAGACCTTCATGTGCTTCGATATGGCCACCGGGTAGGGCTGCTCCCGACCAGTAATAACGCTTGGAATCGCGAATCTGCATGACAATATTTCCATGGTCATCTTCGATGAGACACATGTTGGTTAGGATAGTAGCTTGAGAACGTGACATAGATAGTCCTTTCTAGTAAGTAATCAAATAAAATCTTAACAATTAGTTTTTAATCGACTCTCGATGTCGCAAATGCAGATAAATAGAAGCATAGAAAGCCATAAACAATATATAACCAAACATTGGTATCCAAACAAGTTCTCTTTTTATCGTCCACAGGGGCTCAAAAATAATTTGCGTATAATTCTCCCACTCTCCCCCTGTTTCAACTTTTATACCTTCTATAGTATGCAACAGAAATACAAAGAGGTTAAAATTTAAACAAATAAAAGCCGCAATTTTTCTCTGGCCCATCTTGTTAAAGTGTTAACCCAAGGCTCAGTGTTTCTAATCCATACTCTTCAGTTCTAGCACCATATCACGGATTTGAGCCGCCAATTCAAAGTCAAGTAGTTCTGCTGCTTCATGCATTTGTTTTTGAAGTTTCTTGATGGCTTCTTGGCGTTCTTTCTTGTTCATGGCACTGTAGTCCACAGTATCCTCTGCCACTTCTGCTTCATTAGCCTTGGTAATCGAATAAGGTCACGAATTTCTTTCTTAATCGTTTGTGGAACAATGCCATGCTCCTTATTATAGGCCATCTGGATTTCACGACGACGAGCTGTTTCGTCCATGGCTTTTTGCATAGACTCCGTAATCTTATCCGCATACATGATAACGTGCCCTTCGCTATTTCGGGCAGCACGTCCAATCGTTTGAATAAGCCCACGTTCATTACGAAGGAAGCCTTCCTTATCAGCATCCAAAATAGCAACCAGACTAACTTCAGGAACGTCAATCCCTTCACGGAGAAGGTTAATCCCGATAAGAACATCAAAGACACCCAAACGTAGGTCACGGATAATCTCAGTACGTTCCAAAGTCTTAATGTCAGAGTGCATGTATTTAACCTTGACACCCATTTCCTTAAGATAGTCAGTCAAGTCTTCAGCCATCTTCTTAGTCAAAGTGGTTACGAAGACACGCTCGCCTTTTTCAGTTCGGGCATTGATTTCACCAAGGAGGTCATCCATTTGTCCCATGGTTGGACGCACTTCGACTTCTGGATCAAGGAGCCCTGTCGGACGGATGATTTGCTCAACGACAGTCTCAGTTTGCTCCATCTCATAGTCCCCTGGAGTGGCAGACACATAGACAATCTGATGAACATGACTCTCAAATTCTTCACGTCGAAGTGGACGGTTATCAAGCGCTGATGGCAAACGGAAACCGTAATCAACCAACATCTTCTTACGGGCCTGGTCCCCGTTATACATTCCCTTAATCTGACCCATGGTCATGTGACTTTCATCAATCATGATAAGGAAATCTTCTGGGAAGAAATCAAGCAAGGTGAAGGGGGGCTCGCCTTCTTTACGTCCATCCATGTGTCGTGAGTAGTTTTCAACACCATTGGTGTAGCCCATTTCACGAAGCATTTCAACATCGTATTCAGTCCTCTGGCGGATACGTTGAGCCTCGATGAGCTTACCCTCAGCTTCAAATTGCTTAACCTGGGCTTCCATCTCTTCCATAATATTCTTGATGGCTTCTTCCATATGCTCTTCATTGGTCATAAAGTGAGTCGCCGGGAAAAGAACAAGGTGCTCAACCTCGCCGAGATTGCGTCCTGTCAAACTTTCAATCTCACAGATACGGTCAATCTCATCACCGAAAAATTCCACACGAAAGGCGTGTTCATCGCGGCTGGCAGGGAAAATCTCGACTACATCACCGCGTACACGGAATTTCCCACGTTGGAAATCAATGTCATTTCGCTCAAACTGGATATCAACTAGGTCATTGAGCAACTTGTCTCGAGAAATCTCTTGCCCTGGACGAAGACTAACCGCTGAATCGGCATATTCTTTTGGCGAACCCAAACCGTAAATACAAGAAACGGAAGCCACAACGATAACATCATTACGCTCAAGGAGGGCAGATGTCGCTGAGTGACGGAGCTTATCAATTTCATCATTTACAGAACTATCTTTTTCGATATAGGTATCTGATGACGGTACATAGGCCTCTGGCTGATAGAAATCATAGTAGGAAACGAAGTATTCTACAGCATTGTCTGGGAAGAACTCCTTGAACTCTCCATAAAGCTGACCTGCCAAAGTTTTATTGTGGGCAATAACCAAGGTTGGTTTATTGACGCGCTGGATGACCTGACTCATGGTATAAGTCTTACCTGTCCCTGTCGCCCCCTTTAGAATTTGAGCCTTCTCACCACCTTCAATATTGTCCACCAAGGCTTCGATGGCCTGAGGTTGATCCCCAGAAGGTTCATATTTAGAAACCAAATGGAATTGGTTGTCTTCTTTTCTATCTATCATTCTTTTTCCTTTCATTTATGTAATCATTCATCTCTTGGTCGGAGAAGATTTCCCCACTTGTAAGCGGAATTTGAATCATTCGCATCTTAGCGACATAGGCACGTTTCTTCCGTGATTGATGACCAAGTTTTTTGTCATAGGTAACAGCTGTCTCACCATTTTTGAAGAAGATAAGCAACACCTGATATCTCTTTTTATCATCAACCTCGGCATCATAGTCGAAGACATGCTCGATGCGTTTCAAAGAATATCTCACTGTCGAAGAGCGTCCAATATCCTCCATCCGTGTTGTCCAAGCTTTCTTGACAAATTCAATCTCGGATAAGGGAATGTCAAAAGTTTTCCGTCCAAATGCTTGGCCATAGTAGGTCAAGGAATTGTCATCCAGTTCCAAGAGCTTTCCATGACCTTTGAGATTTACGATACCGTCTATAAGGTGAACAATGGATAATAAAAGCCAAAATAAAACAATGACAGCAAGGAACTGCTTGACTGGATTATCACGAAGAGAACCTCTAATTAGCTCAGGACAAAGAATCCATAAAGACAAGACAGAAAATATAAGGCCAACGACTATTTTCAATTTCAACATGACCCTATCAAGCTTAACTATCATATTGTCTCCTCCAAGTGTTTCTTCTATTTTAACACAGAAGTAAAAAGACCGAGTCTTTGAACTCAGCCTTAAAAGTTTTCTTTTTTCAATTGTAGACGAAGTATGATAATCCCTACTAGGAGAACGAGACAGGTAACAAGATTTCCTTCTAAACCAAAAGCTCCTCCTGACAACCAATCAGGCACGCCTGACCTGGCCTGAAAATGTAATAAGGTTCCACCGGCATTCTGTCACTCACTGCCACACCAACTATATTCCCTTGCGTAAAGTTCCAAGCACCGTGAAGGGCAGCAACACCCCAGATATTATCTGTCTTGAGCATGTAAAGCGCCATGAGAACTCCTACTAGAACAATACTGATAAGAGACAAGGCTGTAACACCTTGATTTCCTAAGTGTAATATTGAAAAGAAAGAACTTGAAATAGCAATTCCCCAGGAAAGGTTCAATTTATTAGTCACCGTCTGAAGTAACCAACCACGTGTCACCAGTTCCTCGGTTCCACCTTGGATAAACCAAAAAGGGATTAGGGATAGTATATATAAGAGGGTTCTCTGAGAAAAGTCTACTTTTAGAAATTCTAACCCTCCAAGTAAATAAGTTCCAAGGAAACTAACTAACAAGAGTAGAGTCCCAAATCCCCAGCCCTTAAGCAAGTTCAACCAAATATGACCCTTAAAAAATCCTAGTGTACGAATGGGGCGTTTTTCAACAACTTTAACCCAGAAAAAGATAGCTAAGGCAGTAAAGACAAAGGTTCCCAACTGAAAATACAAGGTTGAAAACAATTTATAGGAAATCGTATTTATATCCTGGAACTGAATATTGCCATTTAATACTAAGAACCAAAGAACAATAGCCATTGGAATTCCCACAACAATCCCTGATAGAAATCCACCTATGAGGACATAACCAAAGGCAATAAAACAGGACAGCATAATCATCAGCCAACTTGGGACTTTATCATATCGACTGGTATATTTCTCAAGCATACGTTTCTTCATTTTTTAGCTCCTGTAACAAATCTTACATGTATTCGATTACAGTGTAACTAATTGACACAAGCTTGTCAAATTCTTCTAAAACTCTTCTCATATCTAACGAACTTTGTTATATTTCCTAACATCAAACTCCAAGAAGTTTGATAACAAGACCTTTTTTTGATAGAATAGGAAGGTATTTTATAAAGGAGACTTTTTATAATGAAGAAAAAACTTCTGACACTCTTTTTGAGTGCCATGTCTGTTTTCTTTGTTTTCGGAGCTAAGGTATCTGCCGAGACTGTCTCAGTCGTTTCAGATACAGCCTATGCCCCATTTGAATTCAAAGATTCTGATCAGACCTATAAGGGTATCGACGTTGATATCATCAACGAAGTTGCCAAACGTAAGAATTGGGACGTTAACCAAACCTTCCCTGGTTTCGATGCCGCCGTTAACGCGGTTCAATCAGGACAAGCTGACTCCCTCATGGCCGGTACTACTGTTACCGACGAACGTAAGAAGGTCTTTACTTTCTCAGACACTTATTACGACACCTCAATTGTTATCTACACACGTAGTAGCGATAAAGTCAGCGACTACAAACAATTGAAGGGTAAAACAGTCGGTGTTAAAAACGGTACCGCTTCTCAAACTTGGCTTGATAAAAACGCTAGCAAATATGGTTTCACAGTTAAAACTTTTGACACTAGCGACTTGATGAACAACAGCTTGGATTCTGGTTCTGTTGACGCAGCTATGGACGACACACCAGTTGTTAAATACGCTATTGGTCAAGGAAAAGACTACGCTATCAACATTAAGCCTGAATCTATCGGTAGCTTCGCTTTCGCTGTTAAAAAAGGTGGAAAACACGAAAATCTTATCAAAGACTTCAACGAAGCTCTTAAGGAAATGAAGGAAGACGGCACCTACGACAAAATCATGAACAAATGGTTGGGTGACTCATCAAAATCTTCTTCATCAAAACCTTCAGCAGATCTTAAATTGACTGGTGATGCCAACGCAAAAGCCACTCCTGCTAAGGAAACCTACACTATCTCAATGGACTCATCTTTTGCTCCATTCGAATACCAAAATGGTTCAGGTAAATATGTAGGTATCGATGTCGATATCATCAATGCCATTGCTAAAAACCAAGGTTTCAATGTCAAATTGACAAACCCTGGTTTCGATGCATCACTTAATGCTGTACAATCTAGCCAAGCTGATGCCGTATTGGCTGGTATGACCATCACTGATGCTCGTAAACAAATCTTTGACTTCTCAGATCCTTACTACACATCAAACATTCGTTTGGCTGTAGCTAAAGGAAGTAAGGTTAAATCTTACAAGGATCTTAAAGGTAAGACTGTAGGAGCTAAAAATGGTACGTCATCTTACTCATGGTTGGAAGACCATGCTGGTGAATATGGCTTACTGTTCGTGCTTACGATGAAGCTTCTACTATGTACGACAGCTTGAACTCTGGTTCAATCGATGCTCTTATGGATGATGAAGCCGTTCTTCTGTACGCTATCCAACAAGGGCGTAACTTTACAACACCTATCGAAGGTATTGCTACTGGTGAAGTCGGATTTGCTGTTAAAAAAGGCACTAACCCTGAGTTGATTGAGATGTTCAACAATGGTTTGGCTGCTATCGTTAAAGATGGTACTTACGATAAGATTATCAATAAATACCTCGATAACAACAAATCAAAAGAAGGAAGCTCAAAAAAAGCTACCGATGAAACAACCATCGTAGGATTGATTAAAAACAACTACAAACAACTTCTCCAAGGTCTTGGAATTACCCTTGGATTGACCCTTCTTTCATTTGCTATTGCCATGATTATCGGTGTTATCTTCGGTATGATGGCAGTTGCACCAAACAAGACACTCCGTGTGATTTCGCAAGTCTTTGTTGACGTGGTTCGTGGTATCCCATTGATGATTGTTGCAGCCTTCATCTACTGGGGTATTCCTAACTTGATTGAAAATATCACTGGTCACCAATCACCAATCAATGACTTTGTGGCAGCGACAATTGCCCTCTCACTTAACGGTGGTGCTTACATTGCCGAAATTGTACGTGGTGGTATCGAAGCTGTTCCGATTGGTCAGATGGAAGCTAGCCGAAGCTTGGGTGTCCCTTACAATACAACAATGCGTAAGGTTATCTTGCCACAGGCTGTTCGCTTGATGTTGCCAAACTTCATCAACCAATTTGTTATCTCATTGAAAGATACGACTATCGTATCAGCTATCGGTTTGGTTGAACTCTTCCAAACTGGTAAAATCATCATTGCTCGTAACTACCAATCATTCCGTATGTATGCAATCTTGGCCATCCTTTACTTGGTCATCATCACATGCTTGACGAAATTGGCTAAACGACTAGAAAAGAGACTTAAATAATGGCTGAATTGAAAATCGATGTGCAGGACTTGCACAAATCATACGGCGACAATGAAGTCCTTAAAGGCATTGACGCCAAATTCTACGAAGGTGACGTTGTATGTATCATCGGTCCTTCAGGTTCAGGTAAATCAACCTTCCTTCGTACGCTTAACCTACTTGAAACAGTGACATCTGGTAAAGTAGTCGTTGATGGCTATGAATTATCAGATCCAAAGACAGACCTTGACAAAGCCCGAGAAAATATCGGGATGGTCTTCCAACATTTCAACCTTTTCCCACACATGACAGTCCTTGAAAACGTGACATTTGCACCTGTTGAACTCGGACGTATGAACAAGGAAGAAGCTGATAAATTAGCTATGGATCTTCTTGATCGTGTTGGACTTGCTGACAAGGCAGATGCAATGCCAGATAGCTTGTCAGGTGGACAAAAACAACGTGTGGCGATTGCACGTGGTTTGGCAATGAATCCTGATATCATGCTCTTTGACGAACCGACTTCTGCCCTTGACCCTGAAATGGTCGGAGACGTTCTTAACGTTATGAAAGAATTGGCAGAGCAAGGTATGACCATGATTATCGTTACTCACGAAATGGGATTTGCTCGTCAAGTTGCCAACCGAGTAATCTTTACTGCGGACGGTGAGTTCCTCGAAGATGGTACTCCAGATCAAATCTTTGATAACCCACAACACCCACGTTTGAAAGAATTCTTGGACAAGGTTCTAAACGCCTAATTATCAAAACAGTTACTCTTGCTAGAGTAGCTGTTTTTGATTACCATTTTGGATAAGAAAAACAGAGCAAGTGCTAGACTTGCTCTGTTTCTTCATTTAGTTCAGGGTGTTTTGCTGCTTCTTCCCTTGCCAAGCGCTCACGCTCAAGACGGAGTTTTCGGTTAGGATTTAAGCGCGTAAAGAGTTCTTCAAGTTTCTTTGGATTCCAAACATCGGCCGCAGAAACAAAATTTCCATCTTTATCCCTGAAGGATATCGGTTTATCTCCCATTGTAAACCTCTTATTTCAATATTTTTATATTCACCGGCTTCACACAGTCAGTGAGGTTGATAGGCAGTCCGACATAGCGGCTGCCGTAGACTCTCAAGTACCTTAGCGCTTAGAGAGTCTTGCTCGGTTACGACACGAAGGAAAGGCGGTCGAGTATACCGACTTTACGCAGTTAGTGAGGTTGATAGGTAGTCCGACATAGCGGCTGCCGTAGACTATCTTGTGCTTCTGCACTTAGAGAGTCTTTCAACGTCAATCCACAAACTCAAACTCGAAGTTACCGATACGAACGATGTCGCCATCTTTAGCACCACGTTCACGAAGCGCTTCATCAACTCCCATACCACGCAATTGACGTGCAAATTTCATGATAGATTCGTCACGTTCCATGTTAGTCATGACAAAGAGTTTTTCAAGTTTCTCACCAGAAAGTACCCATGAAGCATCGTCATCACGGCTAATTTCAAATGGACGTTCATCCTCGTTAAAGCCGTAGTACACTTCTTCTTGTTCCATATCGTCTTCGCTATAGAGCAAGAATTCATCTGTCTCATCAAGCAATTCTGCAGTAGCTTCCAAGAGATTTTCCAAACCTTGGTGAGCCAAACTTGAAATTGGGAAAATTTGTGGCAACTCATCAAATTCATCATAGTTAGCAGCCAATTTTTCCTTAAACTCTTTCAAGTTTTCCTCAGCCCCAGGCATGTCCATCTTATTAGCCACAATAATTTGTGGACGTTCCATCAAGCGAAGGTTGTAAGTTTCCAACTCTTTGTTAATTTGAAGATAATCCTCGTAAGGATCACGCCCTTCACTCGCTGACATATCAATCACATGAAGGATAACACGTGTACGCTCAATGTGGCGGAGGAACTGTGTTCCCAAACCAACACCCTGGCTAGCCCCCCTCAATCAATCCTGGAAGGTCAGCCATGGCAAAGCTCTCACCTGACTTCGTACGAACCATCCCCAAGTTAGGAACGATAGTCGTAAAGTGATAGGCACCAATCTTTGGTTTTGCTGCTGTTACCACACTGAGGATTGTTGATTTACCAACAGATGGGAAACCAACCAAACCAACATCAGCCAAAATCTTCAATTCCAATTGAAGTTCACGTTCTTCACCTGGTTCACCATTTTCAGCGATTTCGGGAGCAGGGTTACGAGGTGTCGCAAAACGGATATTTCCACGTCCACCACGTCCACCGTGAGCAACGACAAACTCTTGGCCATCCTCAACCATATCAGTAATAACCTTGCCTGTCTCAGCATCACGCACCGTTGTACCAGGCGGGATGCTAACGATGAGGTCTTCAGCACCTCGTCCGTGCATTCCCTTGGTCATTCCTTTTTCGCCATTCTTAGCCTTGAATTTACGATTATAACGGAAATCCATAAGGGTACGTAAGCCTTCGTCAACCTTGAAAATGACTGAGCCACCCTTACCACCGTCACCGCCCCAAGGACCGCCATTGGGTACATATTTCTCACGACGGAAGGCAACCATCCCGTCTCCACCACGACCAGCTTTGACACTAATCTTGGCTGTATCTAAAAACATACTCATCTATATTTCTCTCTTTCTGATTTGTATGCCATGTACAAATTCAATCACAAACGAAAGAATTTCCGACATACACAAAAAAACGCTTGATAGCGTCTTAAAGGACAGCTGCGACTGCTTGGAAAATCAATGCCCCAACTGTTACTAATAGCATAATCAAAACGACCAATACTGTTAGACGTTCAAAAAATGATTTCTTACGTGGTCCGTTATCTCCAAATGCCACTTGAATTTACCTCGTTTTTTCTTCTAATATTTCACAATAATAGTAACAAAAATCTGCCTATTTCGCAACTCTTAGACTAGCTTAAGCCAAAGGAATTCCAAAAACCGTTAAAGCTTCCAACTCCTCCTCGGTCAAACGCCGCCAAGCACCAAGTTCTAAATCATTGGGTAGGCTTAAAGGCCCCATACTTAGACGTTGTAACTCTGTCACTTCCTTACCACAAGCAGCTACCATACGCTTAACCTGATGGAATTTCCCTTCAGCAATGGTAATCTGAACCAGGCTAGTCCCAGTAGCCCTATCTACGGATACAATCTCTAGTTTAGCTGGTTGGCAAGAGTGATCTTTGAGTTCAATCCCTTTTTCAAAAGCCAGAATATCCTCCTGGTCCATGATACCATCCACCTTAGCCTGATAAATCTTGTCCACGTGTTTCTTAGGCGACAACATGGCGTGAGCTAAGTCACCATTATTGGTCAAAAGCAGGAGACCGTGAGTATCAATATCCAAACGACCAACAGGAAAGACCTGCTTATGTCTGGCTGTATCATCCAGTAAATCAAGTACTGTCTTGTGACGGGCATCCTCCGTCGCTGAGATAACACCCTGAGGCTTATTTAAAAGATAGTAAACAAAGGTCTCGTGTGTTAATACTTGACCTTGAAAAGCAATCTGGTCTTGATTCTCATCAATCTGAGTCTTAGGTGACGTCTCCACCTGACCATTTACGGTCACTTGCTTCTTTTTGAGAAAGGTCTTGACTTGACTGCGACTACCAACACCACAATCAACCAAAAACTTATCCAGACGCATCTATACTTCCTCCTTTATTGGAATCCAAACTTCCATTTCATAATCTTCAGCCTGACGATTCCCTGGCGGATAAACCTCTACAGTTGGCTGATCAATCATTTCAAAATGTTTCTTAGCATAATGAAAACTCTCCCAAACAGCTGCTGTTGCAGGCCCTCTAAGTTTAAAAACCGCATAAGTAGCCGGTGCAAGAGCAATCATTTCCATACTATCATCCTCACCAGCCAAGGCTGTTACATAAGTCTTACGACTGCCATCATTGATCCGAATACCATAGGTAGGAACAGCCAAATCATCTTGCTCTGCCAAAAAGGGCACCCAAAGAAAGTCTGTTGGTTTACCTAGTTCCTCGCCCTCAAAAGCCATCCCTGAAAAACTCAAAAATCCCTTTCGAACAACCTTCACATCATAACGAACGGTTACTAAATCCAGCTTTTGAATCACCTTTTTCAGTTTTTTCAGTTCAACTGGAACCTCATCTGCTAGGATATAGGAAATCTTTTCTACAAATGCTTCTTTTTCAGCATTACCAGAACCTATAGGAACCAAGACCCAATCTTCTGCTGTAACACTTTGGTCTTCACAAAGGTAGGTAAAGTGCTTTCCTCCTTCGTTAAAAGACACATCAGCTAAACGAAAAAGAGGTTCAGGCAAATCAACAACCACCATCTCAAGCCCCTTTGCTTGAAACAAGAGCTCTTGATCCCTTAAACGCACTTTCATAGCCAAGCTATCACTATCAATAGAAAAGCTGTTATCCAAGTCCATTACAGACTGAAAGAAGGCCTGGTGTAACCCTGAAAAAGTCCAGACAGCATGCCAACGACACATCATCTCATAATCATCAATGGTCACAAGAAGAGAGAGAGTTCCTGCTGATCTGACGCATAAGAATAGGCTTGAACGCTCAATTGGTCTGGTGTCAGGTAGTCATTAACAAAGACCGCAAAGTCATCCATGGTTTGAAAATCTGACATAAACGCTCCTTTTCTATTCCTCGACCGAGCCTGTCACATACATGGTAAATGTAGCCCTTGTAAGAATTTTCTCTTCCTGATTAGTAATGACAACTTCCACCACCTTAGTCGTCTTACCATTATAAACACACAAGCCTTCGATTTTGAGTTGGTCAGACAAATGCCCTGCCTTGAGATAATTGATATTAGACTGAAGAGTTACCGCATAGTCACCTGTTGAAATGGCCACAAGCCCTGCGACCTGGTCACAAAGCGTAAACAAATACCCCCCGTGAGCATTACCAAAATAATTCAGGGACTTCTCGACTACCTTAGTTGTCACGATGACATGTCCCGTTTCAAATAGTTCTTCTTGAAAATTCTCAAACACACGGATTTCATGTAGTTTGTCTTGCATAGCAAGCCCTCCTATTGTTGCTCATTCCACACCTAGTGAAATGACACGTCTTTATCTACTAGTATAACACGAAGTTCATAAAGGATAGTAAGCTTATTTGGCTAAGCTAATATCAACCTGAATATCTTCACGAAAAAGCTTCTTCACTCGGCAAAAATTATCCACAAAAGCCAAGAGTTCTTGCTCATTTTCCAAAATCAGATCCTCAGGTAAATGAATGGCAAGTGTGAAATGCCCTTCTTCATAGTTGGAATCAACCTGAATAGCAAGCTCCTCAATTCCCTGATACTTGGCAAAATAACTCTGTAGACACATGGTCACGCAAGAAGCCAAAGCAATATTCACCAGGCTCATAGGTGTTTCCCCATCTTCCGTACAGCCAAAAAGTTCCACAGGTGCTCCATACCCCTCTGAAAGTGAATGGAATCGTTTGTCACCATTAATTGTTGTTTGATACATCATATCACCTCAATCTGTTTTTATTATTATAACAAAGAGAGGCCTAAGGACCGAGCTGAACGATTTGAAATATCTATCAAAAAAACAGAAAGCGTGAGGGTTTTTAACTCTTATTTTCCAATAGATTAGTCTTGTACAACACTGATATTACCGAGGGATTCCAGTTGAGTAAAAACGACTGGGAGCGCTTTTAAAATTTTGATTTTTCATTTAAAATGAATTTATTAAGAAAAAAGGGAGTCTATTATGAAAACATTTTCTAAATTAACTTTAGCCTCTGTCTCAGTTCTTGCCTTGTTGACCTTAGCAGCATGTGGCAACCCTAAAGACAAAACTGACTCGTCATCTTCAGCACCATCATCAAGCAAGGTGACCAAAGAATCTTCTTCAACTGATTCAAGTGCTTCAGTAAAAGTCAACAAAGATGGATCAACTGAAGTCAGCGACGGAAACGGTAACTCAGCAAAAACAAACGGCAACAACACTGTAGAAGCTAACGATAGCGAAGGTAACAGCGCAACAGTTGGTCAAGATGGTTCAGTCGAAGTTAATAGCCAAGACGGTACAAACGTTAAAGTCGGATCAGACGGAACTGTTTCAATTGGTAACTAAATAAGATAAAAAAGGCTAGCTATTCTGCTAGTCTATTTTTTAGATTTAAATTGATGTAAACGCTTCCTGAAAGTGCTATAATAGGCGTGGAAATCCAAATTCAGGAGGTGAGACAATGAAAAATAAAATCATCTTGGGATGTTTGGCTGCAGCGACTTGTGAGATTCTCTTTGGGCTCAGTTTTATCTTTACCAAATCTATTACAGCACAGGTCAGTGACCTGGCTTTAATCTCTTGGCGTTTTGTCACAGCCTTCCTTTTTATTAACCTCTATTTTCTCATCAGTCGACGTCGGATAACAATTAACGGTAGAAATCTTAAACCTCTGACACGTATTGCCATACTCAATCCGATTATCTATTTTATCTGCGAAACGATTGGGATTCGTATGACGACGGCTTCTGAAAGTGGAGCCTTTCTCGCCTGCATCCCAGTTGTTGCCCTTATCATGTCTAGCCTTATTTTAAAAGAATGGCCCAGCCGTTGGCAGGTGGTCGGTGTCATCACAACCCTCGTCGGTATCATCATGGCTGTCTTTGCTGTTGGCGGTTCTACCCACTTCTCCCTGGTGGGCTACTTGATTCTAGGTCTAGCAGTTGTCTCCTACGCCCTGTATTGCGTTGATGTTGAAAGGGCTAGTCAATTCAGTAGCCTTGAGATTACTTATTTTATGCTTGCCAGTGGTTGCCTGACATTCGGACTCTTTGCACTCAGCCAAGGCTTTCTAGCAGGCGATTTGAAAGAGCTCTTGCTACTCCCTGTGACCAATCCAAAATTCACTATCACCATCCTTTATCAAGGCTTGGGATGCAGTGTTCTGGGCTATCTTCTATCAAATTTTGCCATCGCAACTATCGGGGTTAACCGAACAGCATCCTTTATTGGGATTTCGACAATTATCTCAATTCTAGCGGCTGTCGTCGTCTTAGGAGAACCCTTCTCGTATTTACAAATTTTTGCAGGAATTTTAGTCGTCTTGGGCGTCTATGTGGCCAATAAAAACTAAAACTCTCGGGAATTAATCTTCCGAGAGTTTTTTAGTCTTAATCAAGCTCTGTTTGAATCAAAACGACGAGTTCTTCCTCATTAGGAATACTGCTAACCGCAGTCGGCTCAGGTAAAGGCTTATCTCCATACCCTTTAATAATATGTGATAAAAACACAGATGCTTTCGTCATGGCAAGAGGCAAAGAATCTGCCCTAATGCTACGACCAAAGTCAGGAAAACTAATTTGATAACCTTCCTCAATCGTGTGAAAAATCGCTGGATATTCGTATAACATGTCTCTTCCCCCATTTCAATACTAGACCCCTCTATGATAGGATGAGTTTGAGGATAAGTCAAATGAAAATCGTTATATTGGGAAATCAAACCATTTGAAACAAGGCAGCAAAGTTAAAATAAGGCTTAGTCCGTATTCAACTTGAAAAAGTGGCACCGATTCGGTGCTTTTTTGCTGCACAAAGAGTCCCTTGGAATTATCCAAAGGACTCTTTTTATCTGTTCTATTTCTTAACCTCATCCAAAATCTTAATCACCTTATACAAATCTGGTTCTGTGATTTGGTAAGGCGCTTGTTCACGGACAATTGGTTGGCACAAAAGGCGATGCCGATGCCAGCTGTCTTAATCATAGGCAAATCATTAGCACCGTCACCCATAGCAATGGTTTGCGAGAGTTCGAGACCATTTTCTGCTGCCCAATCTTTGAGTTTGGCTACCTTGACATCTTTGGTGACAATGTCACCATAGACCTTACCAGTTAAGACACCATCAACCACCTCTAGGTGATTAGCCTTAACATAATCGATTCCTGCTTCAACTGCTAGTCTATCCACAGTCTCATGGAAACCTCCAGAAACCAAGCCTACCTTAAAGCCACGGGCGTGGAGTTCATCTACAAGTTCCTTGGCTCCCTTGTTGAAATGAATACGAGCGTAGACCTTGTCAAATATACTCTCTGGTAATCCCTTGAGGGTCGCCACACGCTCATTCAAGGCCTGTCTAAAATCCAATTCTCCACGCATGGCACGCTCTGTGATTTCAGCAACCTTTTGACCAACGCCTGCTTCTTCTCCCAATAAATCAATAACTTCTTCTTGGACTAGCGTAGAATCTACGTCCATAACTAATAAACCTTTAACTTCTGACATAATTACCTCGATTCTTCGATGTCTATATAAGCCTTCACTAGATTTAATTCAAATATGAAATGAAACGGACCTTACAAAAAAATCTGGACCGCAGTCCAGAATCTTTCTCTTACATACGAATTTGTTCGCGTGTCTTCTCGTAAGATGATACAAAACGATCTGTCACACCTGGTTCAACTGTTTCCAAGGCATAAGAGATTTCTTCCAAAGATGCATCATAATCATGATCAACCTCAAACAATTTAAGTGCATGCTCAAAGCTACTTTGAACAGCAGGTTCGAACGAACGGTAGCGGTTTGAGTATTGCAAGAGTTGCTCAGTCAAGGTTGCATTTTGAACAACCAAGTAAGCAGTCTCTTCCAAATGATCAATGGCGTTTTTAGATGTTTCTGTCAAACGCATTACCGCATCAATATTAATACGGCCACGGCTGAGTTCGTCCATAAGGGCCTCAATTTGAGCACTTGTTGAGAAGAAGACACTCAAGAAGGATTGAGGAATACCTGGCAGGTTACGTTTTTCCATGTAACGCTTGATAACATGCAATTTATTAACATAAACATCAAGCTCTTCACGTGCTTTAGCTTCGTTTTTCTCAATAGCCTGAAGATTTTCAAAGACCTCAACCTGACCATTTTCAACAGCTGACAAGGTATTAAGACTCTTTTCAAAGATTTTCTCAAGTTCTGAGAATGGTTTCACCTGAGTTTCAAAGTTTTCAAGGGTTGGAAGAACAGCTGTCTCCACACCTGAAATATCAGATGCAAAGCTACGAACATCTGCCGCATAAGTTTCATCGAAGATGTAAGTCAACATGAGACGCTCAAGCTCTTCTTGAAGTTTCTTGTTGTTTTCTTTAGCATGCTTGAGATAATCTGGCAAAACTTTCTTTTGACGCATAACAACCTTGTATGAGGCAATTTCACGTTCAAAAATGCTATACAAGTTGTCAATTTTTTCTTGAATCTCAGCGTTTTCTTCTTCCGCACGGTCTAAATCAAGAGAAACCAACTCACTTGAGTTTGAACGGATAGCTTCACGAATTTCTTGGAAGCGACGTTCGATATTTTTCTCAGGGAAGTGATAATTTTGCTCAATCAACTTGCGATAGCCAGATTCCAAATCATCCAACTGATCTGGGAAATCATCTTCCAACTTAGCTACAATAGCAGGAATTTTCTCTGAAATTTGACCCAATGCAATAGTGTGCTCTTCTGCACGATCCAAGATAGTAGATGCTTCAACAGGGTCACCTGATGAGTTAAGAGTCACGAATTCTGCAAACTCAGCTTCAATGTTTTTAAGCTGTTTATTGATTTCGGTCATGGTAGAACCGAAATTATCAGAGTTTTCCTCGATTGAGTTTTGCAACTCTTCGTACAAGTCTAGTGCATGCTTAACACGAGCACTGTTCTTTTCTTCTTGTTCTTTCAAGGTTGAGAGCGCCTCGCGGATAGACTTGATGTCTTCTTCCACAAGATCCAACTGACTCTCAATGTTATTAATTTCACCACTAGCCTTGAAGAAATGGAAGGTATCGTTCATATTTTCAGCTTCGAAAAATATGATTTTCAATATCTGCGAATGAATTTGTCGAGATATCTATCCATTTCTGATTCCATTCACGGAAGGTTGTCTGACTTTGTCCAATCAAGTGAAGCTTTTTGACTTCTTCAATTTCTTCATTAACTGGCAAGTCAAATAATCTTTGCTTGCGTTCTTCAAGCTCTGCAATCCGCGAATCATTTCGTTTTCTAATAAGAATACCGACTAAGTAAGCGATAATTACGAGCATAACTACCACTACAATCAGTAAAACAATTCCGCTAGACATAGTTTCTCCTTAATCGTCTATTATGTTCATAAATGTAGAATAACATTACGATTATATCATAGTTATCCTAGCATTGCACCCTTTTCTAAAAGAATATTAGATATCTAGAGTACTGTAAACGGCATTTTCTTCGATAAATTCGCGGCGAGGTTCAACCTTGTCTCCCATCAGCATATCGAAAATCTTATCTGCTTCTGCAGCGTCATCCACAGAAACACGTGCCATCAAACGATTTTCAGGGTCCATGGTTGTTTCCCAAAGTTGGTGGTCATCCATTTCACCCAAACCTTTATAACGTTGAACTGTAGGTTTTGAACGTCCCACACTGTAGTTTTCAAGAGCAGCACGCAATTTGTCTTCTTGATTGGCACCAGGTTGGATGTATTCTTTAATCTCAGAACCAACCTTAACCCCATAAATTGGTGGTTGAGCAATGTAGACATAGCCTGCTTCCAAGACTGGACGCATAAAGCGGTAAATCAAAGTCAGAAGCAAAGTACGGATGTGAGCCCCATCGACATCGGCATCGGTCATGATTACCAACTTGTGGTAACGAGCCTTGCTGACATCAAATTCAGCTCCAAAACCTGTTCCCATAGCTGTGAAGAGAGAACGAATTTCTTCATTGGCTAGAATCTTATCCATGCTAGCCTTTTCAACGTTCAAAATCTTACCTCGAATTGGCAGAATAGCTTGGAATTCACGGTTACGACCTGATTTAGCAGATCCACCGGCTGAGTCCCCTTCGACAATGAAAAGTTCATTCATTTCAGCATTATTCGATGAACAGTCTGCCAACTTCCCTGGAAGGTTAGAAATTTCAAGACCTGACTTCTTACGTGTCACTTCACGGGCACGCTTAGCGGCGATACGAGCCTTAGAAGCCAAAATCCCTTTTTCAACAATCTTCTTAGCGATTGCAGGATTTTCCAAGAGGAAGCGACTCAAAGCTTCACTGAAGAGACGATTGGTAATCTTAACCACTTCAGAGTTTCCAAGCTTGGTCTTAGTTTGACCTTCAAACTGTGGATTTGGATGCTTGACAGAGATGATAGCAGTCAACCCTTCACGAACATCATCCCCAGTCAAATTATCATCTTTTTCTTGAGAATCTTATTCTGACGTGCATAGTCATTAATGACACGCGTTAAGGCTGTACGGAAACCTTGTTCGTGAGTACCACCTTCATGGGTGTGAATGTTGTTAGCAAAACTCATCACCGTTTCATGATAGCCAGTCGTGTATTGCATAGCAACTTCAACCGAAATACCATCCATCTCACCATCAGTGTAGATAGGTTCATCAAAGATAACATCTTTGTTTTCATTGATGTATTTCACATAAGATGTGATACCACCTTCGTAGTGATAATGTTTCTCTTGTTCGAGACCCTCACGCTTATCTGTGATAGAGATACGGAGCCCCTTGTTCAAAAAGGCTAGCTCTTGGATACGTTTAGCCAATTTTCCAAAATCAAACTCGGTTGTCTCTTGGAAAATCTCTGGGTCTGGCGTAAAGTGAACAGTCGTACCATGTTTCTCTGTTTCACCAATTACTGCTAGATCTGCCACCACGACCCCACGTTTATACTCTTGGAAGTGGATATGGCCATTTTTATAAACCTTAACATCAAGTTGTGTTGAGAGGGCATTAACGACCGAAGAACCAACCCCGTGCAATCCACCAGAGACCTTATAACCGCCTCCGCCAAATTTACCACCAGCGTGAAGTACCGTAAAGACAGTTTCAACTGCAGGACGGCCTGTTTTTTCTTGGATATCGACTGGAATACCACGACCATCATCGACAACCGTGATAGAATTGTCCGGCTCAATAAAGACCTGAATATGAGTGGCGAAACCAGCCAAGGCCTCATCGATTGAGTTATCGACAATCTCCCATACCAAATGATGCAACCCTTCTTTTGAGGTTGATCCAATATACATACCTGGGCGCATACGTACCGCTTCAAGCCCCTCTAGGACTTGAATCTGGCTGGCATCATATTCTTGCGCTTTTTCTTCAAGATTTTTTAATTCATCAGTCATTTATGTCACAATCTCCAATAATGATTTGTGGCCATCAACAAGCAAGGTATCCAGACCCGCTGCTCGACCAGCCTCTATATCTATCTGGCGGTCACCTATGACCAAGCCATGTTTAATATCGTATTTGTTAATTAAATAAAGAAAACTATCTGGACTAGGCTTTCTAGCAAAACCATTTTCAGAAGTTACAACCTCCGTAAAATAAGGGGCAATCTCTGCCTTATCAAGGATGTCTAGCACCAAGTGATTACGGTGGCTAACCAAGAAATTACGCCCACCTTCTTCCACTATCTTAGCGAGGATAGCCTTAGCCCCCTCAAAAAGTACAGGCTCTTGCAAATGCTTAGCTTCCTCCTGTTTGTATAGGGTCCGAAAATCGGCTATATCGGGAGCAAATTTCGCGATAGCTGTGCTGGTTGATACCTTAAGGGCATCATAAATTTCTTGGTGCTCTGCCGTCCGACCAAATTGCTCTAAAGTTGCTAGAAAGGCTTGGGTTGATACCTGGTAATTATCCAACAAGGTACCACCCAAATCCCAGATATAATCTCCATAATTCATAACCTTAATTATACCATAAAAGGTCAGATTTTGCTTGTTTTTCACAGCTAAAAAGGCTTGGATAAGCTATCCAAACCTTAATTTTTTATTTCAGAATCAAACTTGCCACAATAGGACTAATAAAGACATATAATATCCCTGTTACAGCGATCGAAAGACCACCCATGGCACCTGCAACTTGACCATATCTGAAGGCAGTTCCTGTACCAACAGCGTGTCCGGTCCCTCCGAGTGAAAGTCCGATAGCAACTGGATCTTTAATGCCAATCATTTTTAAGAAGACAGGACCCAAGACAGAGGTTAAGATACCCGTAATAACAACGACGACCAAGGTTACTGTCGTAATCCCCTGCATTTTTTCCGAAATCCCTACAGCCATGGCAGTTGTTACAGACTTAGGAAAGAGAGAAATGGCTAAGAAATAATCCATCCCAAAAAGCTTAGCAATCAAGGCTGTATAGCTTGTATTTAGGACACAAGCAACAGTTGAACCAATGAGAATACTCTTATAGTGATGGCGCATAAGGTGTAGATTCTTGTAGAAAGGAACTGCTAGAGCGACCGTTGAAGGAATAATCAAACTATTAAGATAAGACCCACCTACATAGTAATCCTTGTAGGAAATCCCTGTATAGTGCAAAATGACGATAATCAAAGCAGTCGATACAAGAAGAGGCGTTGTCAAAGGGTTAGGGAAGCGACGATAGATCAAAAGCCCTATTGTGTAAGCTAGTACAGAAAGGGTCAGCCCAAACAAGGGTGTGTTAAAAAAATTAGCCACGTTTAACCTCCTCGTAATCACCTTCAAAATGTTTTTTGATGAAACCGACAACTACTGCAATCACCACAATATTAAGAACCAGAGCTCCCATAATAATCAAAATAATAGGAACAATATTCGCTGAAATAGCATTCCATCGTTCCATAATACCGACACCTGCTGGCAAAAAGAGGATAGTCATATTGGCAATTAAAAACTCTGCAACAGCATGAATGTGGCGTAGACGAATCCACTTAAGCTGAAGAGCAATAAGAAGCAAGAATAGGCCAATAATGCTTCCAGGAATAGGTAATTTGAAGAATGTTGAAATAGCTTCACCAATAACGGCAAACAAACAAATCAACATGAATTGAACGTAGTATTTCACGACTTGCCTCCTAGGTTTAATCACCTATTAGTCTACTCCTTTTTTTTTGAATTTCAAGAGTTTTCAGTAAATTCTTTTGAAATTGAGAGGCATAAATCAGCCTCTTTGAATATAAAAAAATCCAACCCTAAGGCTGGACTTTATCACAGATGCCACCACCGAGAATTGAACTCGGAACGGAGCATTACCATTGCTCTATTATACCATTTAACTATAGCGGCAACTGTTTTAATCTTACCATACTTCTATTTACTGTGGCAAGATTTTTTGCTTATTTTTTATAAATTTAAGTCTTGGTAAGGCGTACGGTAACCAACCTGTAAAACCTTACCATCTTTAATCAAGATAGGACGTTTAATCAACATACCATCTGAAGCCAAGAGTTCAACAGCTTCATCAAGAGATAGTGTCGGTAGCTTATCCTTTAAACCTAGAGAGCGGTAGGATTGACCACTCGTATTGAAGAATTTCTTAAGTTCTAAATCTGACCCTTCCAAAAGCTCTTTTAAAAATTGAGCTGAAGGTGGATTTTCCTTAATATTAATAGATTCAACATCTAAACCTAATTGATTGAGTTCTGCCTTTGCCTTACGGCAAGTGCTACATTTTGGATATTCATAAAAAGTGTACATGTTTTTCTCCTTTTTTCTAGCATAAGCTATCTCTCTGGGACTGTCAAACCTGATGTCTTCTAAATGCAGTAGAAAACACTTAGCTTCTTCTCCTGCGGCGTATTTTCCTATATGACCACTACTAGGAAGAACACGATGACAAGGGACCAGAATCAACCAGGGATTCTTACCAACAGCAGTTCCTACGGCCTGTGCCGATTGGCATGAAATCACTTTACCAATCTGGCTATAGGTTCTACTCTGACCCACAGGAATGTCCCGTAAAGCTGACCAAACTTTTTGCTGGAAGGCTGTCCCTCTATCAGCTAGAGGGAGGTTATCTGAACTTGGATGATTACCTTTAAAATAAGCCTCTAACCAATTCTTGGTCATTTTCAAGATAGGATTTGAGGTGTCTACTAGCTCCTCTTCCTTAATTCCTGCTTGAAAATGCTTTTGCCCCTCCAACCAAACACCATAAAGCGCTTGGTCACTTGCCACCAAGCACAAGCGTCCAATAGGAGATAAATAATACTGACGATAAAGCATGTCTTTATTATAACAAAAAAGACAGGAATCTCTTGTTCCTGTCAATTAACTCTTATTATTTACCTTTAATCAAACGCACACGAACGATATTGTCACTAGCTTCAAACTTAGCAACCAATTCATCAATCTTAGACTTATCTGTTTCATCAAGGTCAAGAAGTGTATAGGCATAGTCGCCCTTAGAACGGTTGATGATATTATCGATATTGATATTAAAATCAGAAACCGCAGTAGAGATACGAGCCACAATATTAGGCACGTTTTTATTAATCAAGGTGATACGGTATGGGGCACTCAAGGCCTGTTGCACACGTGGGAAGTTAACAGAGTTAACAATTTCACCTGTTTCCATGAAACGACGAATGGTTTGACCAGCCATAATCGCACAGTTAAGTTCTGCTTCACCTGTTGATCCACCAACGTGTGGGAAGACAGTCACCTTAGGTTTGTTAAGGAGGTCTTCTGTACCAAAGTCGGTGATATAGCGTTTAACCACACCTGTTTCCAAAGCATCAAAGAGGGCATCGTTATCTACCAACTCTGCACGGGCAAAGTTAATGATAGTTGTCCCTTTTTGCATGAGGTTAAAGGCATCCGCATTGAAAGTACCTTTGTATCTGGTGTCAATGGAACGTGAACAGTGATATAGTCACAGTTTTCAAAAATCTCTTTAAGATCAGAAACACGTTTTACATGGTGAGAGATATTCCAAGCAGCTTCAATAGAAACATATGGGTCGTAACCATAGACCTTCATTCCCAAACGGTAAGCATCATTGGCAATACGTGCACCAATAGCACCGAGCCCGATAACACCCAATGTCTTACCAGCAATCTCGCTACCTGCAAACTGTTTCTTACCTGCTTCAATTTGTTTAGGAACATCATCACCACTAAGTGTGTTAACCCAAGCATTGGCCGCAATATAGTCACGTGCTGAGAGTAAGATAGAGGCCAAAACAGCTTCTTTAACAGCGTTGGCATTGGCACCTGGAGTATTGAAGACAACAATCCCTTTTTCAGTTGCTTCGTCAACTGGGATATTGTTAGTACCTGCACCAGCACGCGCAATAGCTTTCAAGTTGTCAGGAAAAACAGTGTCATGGAGATTTTGACTACGAATGATATAGGCATCCGGATTTTCCGCTAAATCACCATCAATTTGGAAATGATTTCCAAGTTCCTTCAAACCAATCTGGTTAATATTGTTATACGTTTTTACACTAAATACCATAATTTTATTCCTCTTAAATCAATGTATCCCGTGGTGAGCTGCTTCATCAAGTTCTTGATAAAAGGCTTGCTCTCGCTTAGTTTTGATTTTCTGATAAGCAAGACGTTCACCATCAATAGGAACCTTGCCACAATAGACATAGCCAAGTTTCTCCAAAATATGCTGCATGACAGTATTCTTTTCATGCGTATCGCAACGGAAATCATGAGCATCCGTTCCCTCAATAAGACCTTGAATGAAGGTTTGAGCAATGCCCTGACCCGAAAATTCACTTAAAACGGCGATTCTATGAAAAGTAATGTAGCGCTTATTGTGGTGTTTCCAGTCCCCATCATAGATTTTGTCGTAAGCAGGGTCTCCATCAACAATCACCGCAGCATAAGAAACGATTTGACCATCAACAATTCCTACATAGGCCTGCCCGTTAAGGACATCGTCAAAGATAGTTTCTTCAGTAGGGTAACCATCAGATCCTTGCCATTGAGTACTCCCCGCTTCTGCTAAAGCAGTTCTAGCACTCTCAATCACAGTCATGATAGCCCCAATTTCATTTGGGAAGGCTTGTCTAATTTCCATCTCTTTACCTAATTATTTATTTTCGGCTTCAAATTTCTTCATAAAGTCAATCAAGTCAAGTACACCCTGACGTGGGAAAGCGTTATAAACACTAGCACGCATACCACCTACTGAACGGTGTCCTTTGATATTCTTGAAACCAAGAGCATCTGCTTCTGCTACAAACTTAGCATCCAACTCTTTACTTGGTGTTACAAATGGGATGTTGCAGACAGAACGATCCTTGGCATCTTTGACAGGATTTGTGTAGAAATCAGATGACTCAATGTAGTCGTAGAGAAAGACCTGATTTCTCACGTTGAATTTCAGCCATCTTGTCCACGCCACCAATTTCATTTTTAACCCAGTCAAAGACGAGTTTTGAAATATAGATGTTGAAACATGGTGGTGTATTGTAAAGTGATCCTGCTTCAGCTTGAATACGGTAATCCAACATGGCAGACAATTGTGGTTGGTCGTTAAGGAAGTCTTCACGAACGATAACAACTGTCACCCCAGCAGGTCCAATATTTTTCTGAGCACCAGCATAGATAAGGGCAAAGTCCTCAACATTGTAACGAGCAGCCAAAATATTTGAAGACATATCAGCTACGATTGGCACACCATTAGTATCAGGCAAATCGTAGATAGATGTTCCTTCAATGGTATTGTTCGTTGTCAAGTGAACATAAGCTGCTTCTGGATCAATTGTTGCTGGGTCAAAACTTGGGATATGATCGTAAACAGTTTCTTCTGAAGAGGCCAAAAGAATTGGTTCAAAAGGAATAGTTTTTGAAAGTTTAACAGCTTCTGTATAAGCTTTTTTACCCCATGAACCACCTACAAGGTAGTAAGCTTTCTTACCTTGAGCGAGGTTAAGTGGGACCATTGTAAATTGTGTTGAAGCGCCACCTTGCAAGAAATAACCTTATAGTTATCAGGAATGGCCATAAGCTCACGAAGTGTCGCTTCCGCATCTTTAACGATTTTGTCAAATTCTGGAGAACGGTGGGACATTTCTAGCACGGACATACCGGAATCTTGATAGTTAAGCAATTCAGCTTGGGCTTTTTCAAGCACTGGTTTTGGTAATGTAGCAGGTCCTGCTGAGAAATTATAAATTGTCATAAAGACACCTCCAAAATTTTAATGGTCCTATTATAGCGAATTTTCTGAATATTGTAAAGTGTTAACAGTAAAAAACGAACGGGATTAACCGCTCGCCTCAAAAAAGTTAGCTATTTTATGTATATTTTGATCAGTAATTGATTTTAGTATCCGTTTATTTTTGCTTAAGAAAATAGGATGCCCCAATTAGATTAGCTCCATTATGATGATGACAAGCAACAATCTTGGGACGTTTAATAATTTTACCGATAAAGTCAATCTCATGGTGAACCTTATCAAACTGGCGGTTGACCTCCTCGATAAGTATCGGCTGGGCTGAAATACCACCTCCAATAACAAAGGTTTCCATATCAAAGATGGTTTGAAGATTCAAAATGGTGATGGCTAGGTTACGGCAATAGTTTTTCAAAAAAAGCGGATAGACTGTCTCATCTCCTGCATTTATGGCCCTAAACGCCGCTAAACCATCCTTTAAATCAGAGTTACCCAGCACTTCATTTACCTTGGTAATTAAACCAACAGCCGACAAAGTCATGCCTCGCATCAATGAAGGATCAACTTTTTCCATTTGAACTGGTAACAGAAAGGTCAACTCACCCGCTTGAAAGTGGCTTCCTTGAAAAAGTTTACCATTAATAATGAATCCACCACCTAGACCTGAACCCAAAACAAGGGCTGCACCATTGGTCACTCCTTGCAAATGACCTGTGGCTAGCTCTGCCAAGGCCGCTGCTTTACCATCATTAAGTGCCATTACAGGCAGATGGTACTTGGCTTCAAGGACCTCTTTAATACGAAAGCCGTGGAAGAACCTCAATAAGCCACCATGATAAATCACACCTTCCTCAGTATCAACCGTCCCTGGAACACTAATTGCTATACCTGATAAGTCTACTTCAACTGAAGTAACTATCTGATCAATCACGTCAATAGCTTGTTCTAAGTTTTGTGGGGATGACTGCGTCGGCAGACTCTTTTTAATGGCGAACTGCTCCGAAACAAGTGCTGACTTCACCTGTGTTCCCCCAAAATCAATCGCTAAAATCGTCATAAGCATCCTCCACAGATTGTTTTTCGTCATTATAACACAAAAGAGCAAAAACTAGAAAAAACGGTTCCAAAATGCTATCATAAACTTACAGAATTAGATAAAAGGAGTATCTCACATGACTAAATTTCTACACACTTGTGTCCGTGTCAAGGACCTAGAAGCCTCACTTAAATTTTATAAAGAAGCTCTTGGTTTCAAAGAAGCTCGTCGCAATGATTTTCCAGAATATAAGTTCACCCTTGTCTACTTGCAACTCGAAGATGATCCTGATTATGAGTTGGAATTAACCTACAACTACGACCATGAAGCTTATGATCTCGGAGATGGATATGGGCATATCGCCGTTGGTGTTGATGACCTAGAAGCTACACACCAAGCTCATAAAGAGGCTGGCTACACTGTCACAGACCTCTCAGGTCTTCCTGGTAAACCAAAAATGTACTACTTTATCACTGATCCAGATGGCTATAAGATTGAAGTTATTCGTTTGACGCAATTCCTAGAAAAATAAAACAAAAAAGTCAGATCGTATAGATCTGGCTTCTTTTTGTGCTTAATTTTTATTATCTGTCTTTAAGGCTGACAAAATTTGGGTACGAATATCATCCACACCGTTTGGATTATTTGGTAGGAATAAGGTTTGATTACCTTTAGCCGCAAAAGTATTAAGGGTATCTAGATATTGGTTAGTCAAGAGAATAGACATAATCTGCTCTTCAGACATACCCACATTGGCCTCTTTAAGTTCTGCGATAGATTCAGCCAATCCATCAACGATTGCCTTACGTTGTTGGGCAATACCGACCCCGTGAAGACGATCCTTTTCAGCTTCGGCTTCGGCTGCTGTGACAATCTTAATCTTATCAGCTTCTGCCAATTCTTGGGCTGCGACACGCTTACGTTGGGCAGCATTGATTTCGTTCATAGACTGTTTAACTTCTGCATCTGGTTCAACTTTGGTAATCAAGGTCTTAACAATGATATAACCATAAGTTGTCATTTCTTCGGCCACTTGGTGTTGAACCTCAAGGGCAATTTCATCTTTCTTCTCAAAGAGCTCATCAAGTGTCAATTTAGGAACTGATGAACGGAGAGCATCCTCAATGTATGATTTAATTTGAGCCTCTGGACGCATAAGTTTATAGTAAGCATCTGTAACATTTTGCTCATTAACACGATATTGAGTAGCCACATTCATCATGACAAAGACATTGTCCTTTGTTTTAGTCTCGACCACAATCTCGCTTTGAAGTAAACGTAGTTGAATACGAGCGGCAATTTTATCGATACCAAATGGTAAACGCATATGAATCCCACTCGTTGCAATTTTTTGATAACGTCCAAAACGTTCAACAATAGCCACTGACTGTTGACGTACAACGTAAAGCATACTGATGAGAATTCCCAAAATAATCAGGAAGGAAAACAGTAAAAAGAGAAGTGCTGCTTGCATGTTAAGTCCTCCAAAATAAACATTAAAAATTTCTTTGCTTTATTATAGCACAGTGATACAATTTTTCAAGAAAAATAGCATGGCTCGTTCGAAATAGTGTAAAAGAGACACTTTCTTTATCCCTTATGTGTCAGCACTCCTAAAAAGTTGGAAGCTCCTGTCAATCGAGAGAGTTGTACGCAACAGGCGAGACTTTTCGAGGTAAGAAAAAGGCTGAAACGATTGCGTTTCAGCCTCTTAGTATTTTCGAAAATAAAATCGTTTGAAGAATCATTCTAGATGGCATCCAAAACTCAAATCTCAAAAGACTTACTTACGATACATTTTAACTTGAAGGTAAATATCGTTATAGATTCCGAGCCATTTTTGACCTAAGTTGTTATAGACTTCAAGGTTTTTAATGGTTGATTCTGAGGGATAAAAGGCTTTATCATCAGTGATACTCTTTGGAAGCAAGGCTTTAGCTGCTTGGTTAGGTGTGGCATAACCGATATATTCAGCATTTTGGGCTGCATTTTCTGGTTTAAGCATGAAATTGATAAAGGCATAGGCCTCTTTTTCATGCTTTACAGTCTTAGGAATCACCAGATTATCAAACCAAAGATTTGAGCCTTCAGATGGGACAACATAACGTAGGTCCTCATTTTTATCAAGCATCTCACTGGCTTCCCCTGAGAAGGTTACTCCAATGGCCGCATCACCTTGAACCATGTAGCCCTTCATCTCGTCACCAACAATAGCCTTGATATTTGGTGTTAGACTATTAAGTTTAGTTTCAGCCAAACGTAATTCAGTCATGTTCTTCGTATTCAAGCTATATCCCAGGCTATTGAGTGAGAAACCAAGGACTTCACGCGCGCCATCCACAAGCATAATCTGATTTTTGTAATCTGGTGACCAAAGATCATCCCAGTGCTGTGGTGCTTTTTTCACCAATTTTGTATTATAAACAATGCCGACAGTTCCCCAGAAATAAGGGATGGAATAGTCATTGTGAGGGTCAAAACTAAGTCCTTTAAAGCTTGAGCCAATCTGGTCAAAACCTTTGATTTTAGATTTATCCAACTTCACCAAAAGGTCTTCCTTAACCATTTTATCAATGGTATAGTCTGATGGCACAGCAATATCGTAGGTTGTTCCACCCTGCTTAATCTTGGTATACATGGCTTCATTGGAATCAAAGGTTTCATACTGGACCTTGATACCCGTTTCTTTTGTAAACTTGGTCAAGAGGTCTGGGTCAATATAATCACCCCAGTTATAGATAACTAATTTGTCCGACACATTTCCTGTACGACTCTGCATGTAGGCAGAGATGCCCCAAAGGAAGAAGATAATGGCTAAGATACCTGCCAGAAATTGATAGAGTCTACGCATCCTGCTCCTCCTTCTCCTTGGTAATCGCATAATAACCTATCACTAAAAGAATAGAGAATAGGAAAACAACGGTTGACAAGGCATTGATTTCCAGAGAAATCCCCTTACGTGCACGTGAGTAAATTTCCACAGCAAGTGTTGAAAAACCATTCCCCGTTACAAAGAAGGTTACGGCAAAGTCATCCAATGAATAGGTAAAGGCCATGAAATAACCAGCAATAATACCAGGTGTCAAGTATGGCAACATAACCTCTCGTAACATCTGCCATTGAGTTGCACCTAGGTCATAAGCGGCATTCACCATATCTCGATTCATTTCCTTGAGACGTGGCAACACCATGAGAACCACGATTGGGATTGAAAAGGCAATGTGACTCAATAAGACAGATACAAAACCTAGTTGGAAACCAATCAAGGTGAAGAGAATCAAGAAACTTGCACCAATCATAACGTCCGGTGCAACCATGAGTACGTTATTTAGGGATAAAATCCCAGTCTGTTGCTTCTGTTTACTCTCATAGATAAAGATAGACCCAAAGGTACCAATAATCGTTGCCAGAAGAGCACTAAGGAAAGCTAAAAAGAAGGTTTGAGCCAGAATTAACATAAGACGGCTATCTGAAAACATGCTTTGGTAGTTATCCAGAGTAAAACCTGTGAAACTATTCATATCGCCACCACTATTGAAAGAATAGGCAATTAAATAAAAGATTGGCAGGTAAAGGATAACAAAGACAAGAGCTAAATAGAGATTTGCAAATTTTTTCATTGACGTCTCTCCTTTGTTAACCACATGGTCGCAATCATGGCAGCAATAAGAACAACACCAATGGTTGCACCCATTCCCCAGTTTTGTGTCGTGAGGAAGTGCTGTTCAATAGCTGTCCCTAGGGTAATCACTCGGTTCCCACCAATCAAGCGTGTCAGCATAAAGAGGCTGAGACTAGGAATAAAGACCGACTGGACACCAGAACGTACCCCATTAAGCGATAAGGGAAAAATAACCTTGGTAAAGGTCTGCCAATCATTGGCTCCCAAATCTTTACTCGCATTCACAATATTTTCATCCAAATCATCCAGTGCATTGAAAATCGGTAGAATCATAAAGGGAATTTCAATGTAGCTAGCCACGAAAATGAAGGAGAAATCCGTAAAGAGAATTTGCATGGGTGCAATCCCAAAGAAGCCGAGAAAGGCATTGATACCACCTTGTTGCCCAAAAATCCCCATAAAGCATAGGCTTTCAGAAGGAGGTTGACCCAGGTTGGCAAAATGACCAACATCAACCAAAGTTGCTTATGCTTTAGTCTGGTTAAAAGATATGCCGTCGGATAAGAAATGAGAAGGGTTACCAGAGTAATGATGGCTGCATAAAGAACCGAGTTAAAACTCATCCTTAAGTAAGTCCAACTGGAAAAGAAGGTACCATAATTGTCCAAAGTAAAGTTGCCACTGATATCAAAGAAAGACTGATAGAGTAGCATGAGCACTGGAGCAACCACGAAGAGTAGGAGCCAAAGGAGGTAAGGAACCGAGAAGAGACTAGCTGTTTTCTTCATAGCGCTCCTCCTCAATGGCATTAATCAAGCCATCTTCATGCTCTTCCACTTCCACATATTCTTCAATACGAGCATCGAATTCTTCTTCTGTCTCATTAAGACGCATGATATGAATATCCTCAGGCGTAAAATCAAGGCCGATAATCTCACCCTCAATCGCCTTACGGGTTGAATGAATCATCCATTCATTACCAAGATTGTCATAGGCAATGATTTCATAGTGAACCCCACGAAAGAGCTGAGTTTCCACGCGAACTTGCAATTTGCCTTCCTCAGGAAGTGTAATCTGTAAATCTTCAGGACGAATCACCACTTCGACAGGTTCATTAGGACGCATTCCTCCATCAACAGATTCAAAACGTTTCCCATTGAACTCAACCAAATAATCCTCAATCATAACACCTGGTAGGATGTTAGATTCTCCAATAAAGGTTGCTACGAAGTGATTGATCGGTTCGTCATAGATATCAACCGGAGTTCCTGATTGAACAATTTCACCATCATTCATAACAAAAATCCAGTCCGACATGGCCAAGGCCTCTTCTTGGTCGTGAGTGACAAAGACAAAAGTAATCCCTAGACGTTGTTGCAATTCGCGCAACTCGTATTGCATTTCAGTACGTAGTTTCAAATCCAGTGCTGACAAGGGCTCATCCAAAAGGACTACACGGGGTTGGTTAATAATCGCACGAGCAATAGCCACACGTTGACGTTGACCACCTGATAATTTTTGAATCGAGCGCTTTTGATAACCATTTAGTTGAACCATCTTTAAGGCTTCTTCTACACGCTCTTCAATTTCCTTTTTAGGCACCTTTTTCAATTTAAGGGCAAAAGCCACATTGTCAAAGACATTCATATGTGGAAAGAGGGCATAAGATTGGAAAACGGTGTGAACATCCCTTTTATTGATAGGAATATCATTGATACGTTTTCCATCCAAAAGGACGTCACCACTGGTCGCATCTAAGAGACCTGCAATGATGTTCAAAATCGTTGATTTACCAGAACCAGAAGCCCCAAGAAGGGTATAGAACTTACCTTCTTCTAGTTCAAAGTTGATGTCTTTTAAAACTTGTGTGCCACTGTCTTCAAACACTTTTGAGACGTTTCGAAAGGCAATAATCGAATTAGTCAATTGTCATAAATCCTCCATGGATAGCAAATATAGGGATAGGGTTTTATTAGTTTAATTCGTCGCCAATGATACGTACTTCAGGCTCTAGTGTAACACCTGAATTTTCCTTAACCTTAGCGATAACATCTGAAATAAGGTCTTCATAGTCTTTTGCTGTTCCTTGATCGACATTGACCATGAAACCAGCATGCTTAGTAGACACTTCAACACCGCCGATACGATGTCCTTTGAGGTTGGCTTCCATAATCAGCTGGCCTGCAAGTGACCTGGTGGGCGTTTAAAGACCGAACCACATGAAGGGTATTCAAGAGGTTGTTTAAGCTCTCGCAAATGATTAAGACGATTCATCTCATTCTTGATTTGCTCGTAGTCTCCTGGTTTGAGGTTAAATTTAGCTGAAATAACCACTTCACCTGTTTCTTGGAGCACCGAACGACGATAACCAAAACGCATATCTCTTGCATCAATCGTACGAATATCTCCGTCTTTTGTAAGAACCTGAGCAGAAACCAAGATATGGGCAATCTCACCACCATAGGCACCCGCATTCATAAAGACGGCACCACCAACACTACCTGGAATCCCCGCTGCAAATTCAAAACCAGTCAAACTTTGGAAACGAGCCACCTTGGTTGTCGCAATCAAATTAGCCCCCGCTTCAGCTTCAATTTGATAACCATTAACTGCAATACCATTCAGTCTGTCAAACATAATCACAAAACCTCTGATACCACCGTCACGGACAATCAAATTACTGGCATTACCGAGCACCATCCAAGGAATGTCATGCTTATTAGCAAATTTGACAATACGAGAGAGTTCATAGCGGTTACGTGGAAAGGCCAAATAATCCGCTGGACCACCAACCTTGGTATATGTATAACGTTTTAAGGGTTCGTCGAAACGAATATCAATCCCCACTAAATCTTCTTTAAGTTCATCTAACATGTTATTTTCCATACTTTTTCTATACATTTATTTCTTTGTAGGTATCGTGATAGACTTCCCCATATTACTATCACTACCTAAAAATGAGTTAGTATTTTTCCTAAAAATTAAAAGAAAAATACGGCAAAAAGCCAAGATTAATTATAGCAAAAAATCCCCATCTTGACGACAAGGAATTTCACGCAAAGCTAGTCCATAACTTCCAATTTACGGACATCACTAGTGTTTAATTGACTCAAATATTTTTTGTAGGCTTGGCCAGTTTTAGGGTCAACCAAATCATCTGCTATTTCTATCAAGGGAACCAAAACAAAAGCTCTCTGACTCATATAAGGATGGGGCACTTTAAGGTGCTCAGTCTCCCAGATTTCCTGCCCATATAGAAGAATATCAATATCTACTGTCCGAGGCCCCCAATGCTCATGACGAACGCGATCAAGGTCTTTTTCAATTTGCTGACATGACCTTAGTAAGGTTTCAGCTGGCAACTGAGTCTCTAAGGCCAAGGCAAGGTTCAAAAAATCAGCCTGATTTGTCAGTCCCCAAGCAGCCGTTTCATAATAGGAAGATACTGCTTTAACCTCTGTCTCAGGTAAGTCATTCAAGGCCTCCACAGCTTTTTGGAGATAGTCCTGACGATCACCCATATTAGATCCCAAACTCAAATAAACTCTTGTCATCGGCTACGCTCCAATTCAATACCAACACTCTTATAATGCCCATTAATTGGTGGATTTTCCTTGGTAATTCGAACTTTAATAGATTGAATTGGCGTAAATTGGGCAAATAGATCCTCACAAATCGCATCCGCCAAACGCTCAATCAAAATGTACTTTTTATCTTCCACTTGTTTTTGCACGGCTTCGAAAACCAAACCATAGTGAACCGTATCATCTAGATTGTCACTCTGTGAAGCCTTAGTTAGATCAACAGTCAATTCCAAATCAACCACAAAAATTTGCCCTAGGGTCTGCTCCTCAGCAAAAGCCCCGTGATAACCATAAAAACGGCAACCATTTAAAATAATTTTATCCATAGTTTCTCCTTAAGACACTAGACTCTTCTTTATTCTAGCACAAAACAGTTGAAAAGTTGGTCTCTAATTAGTATGATATTTTAGACAGATCTGAAGTTAGTGCATTTACACTTTATGCAATCGGTTGCATAATTCTTCTGATTTGGTAAAATATAGGCACAGGAGTTAAAAAGACTCCTGATTACAAGCAAGACTATCTCAACTAATAAGGAAAAAAACTATGACTAATCAAACCGCAATGCAATACTTTGAATGGTATCTCCCAAGTGACGGACAACACTGGAACAATTTGGCTGAAGATGCCCAACATTTAGCAGACCTAGGCATCAGCCACGTTTGGATGCCACCTGCTTTTAAAGCTACCAACAAAGATGACGTTGGTTACGGAGTCTATGACCTCTTTGACCTTGGAGAATTCGACCAAAAAGGAACTGTCCGCACCAAATACGGCCTTAAAGAAGAGTATCTCAATGCTATCAACCAACTCAAAGAAGTTGGTATCGTACCTATGGCCGACGTTGTGCTTAACCACAAGGCCGCAGCTGATAAACTCGAGACCTTCGAAGTGGTCGAAGTTGACCCAGAGGACCGTACCCAAGAAATCAGCGAACCATTTGAAATCGAAGGCTGGACACACTTCACCTTTGACGGACGCAATAAGGCCTACAACGATTTTGAATGGCACTGGTACCACTTTAACGGAACTGACTTCGATGCTAAACGTAATAAAAGTGGTATCTATCTTATCCAAGGTGACAACAAAGGTTGGGCAGACAACGACTTGGTTGACAATGAGAATGGTAACTTTGACTACCTTATGTATGCTAACCTAGACTATAAACACCCTGAAGTTATCGAAAACATTTATGAATGGGCAGATTGGTTCGTTGAAACAACAGGCGTTCAAGGCTTCCGCATGGATGCTATTAAGCACATTGATTCTTTCTTTATGCGTAATTTTATTCGCGATGTCAAAGAAAAACAAGGTCAAGACTTCTATGTCTTTGGTGAATTTTGGAATGGTAACGAAGATGATAACAATACCTATCTTGAAAAGATTGAAAAACGTTTTGACCTCGTTGATGTTCCCCTTCACAACAATCTACACAACGCTAGCACAGCTGGAGCTGATTATGATTTAACAACAATTTTCGATCATTCCTTGGTCAAATCATCCTGAACATGCCGTGACCTTCGTAGACAACCACGACACTCAACGCGGACAAGCTCTAGAATCTACTGTTGAAGAATGGTTTAAACCAGCTGCTTATGCTCTCATTCTTCTCCGTGAAGACGGTCTTCCTTGCCTATTTTATGGTGACTACTATGGAATCGAAGGTGAATTTGCTCAAGAAAATTTCCAAGAAACCCTAGATACCTTGCTCTACGCTCGTAAAGACCTAGCTTACGGAGAGCAAACAGACTACTTTGATAATCCAAACTGTATTGGATGGACACGCTCTGGCAACGAAGATGGCGCTCCATTAGCTGTAACAATCTCTAATGATGCTGCTAACAGCAAGTCTATGGAAATTGGTAGTGATTGGGCTGGACAAACCTTCTATGACATTCTTGGAAACTGCTCTGATACTGTAACCATTGACGAAGACGGATGGGGAGACTTCCCAGTTTCTGAAAAATCTGTCAGCGTTTGGACAATTCAAGACTAAGAAAAAAAGCTCAATCGAGCTTTTTTTAGTATCATAAAATCCCTGAAATGGTCTTAACAATATCACGATTGGCATCAACATTATGCACACGGACAATCTGACAGCCCTTGCTAACAGCATAGCCAGATAGAGCAGCCGTTCCCTGATCACGGTCCTTAGCTTGGGTATTTCCACCTAGTAGGTAGTTCACAACACGCTTACGAGAAATCCCAAAAAGAACAGGATAGCCCAAGGCAACGACCTTGTCCAAACCTTTTAGCAGGTCAATATTGTGTTGGACATTTTTAGCAAATCCAAAGCCTGGATCAATCCAGATATTGTCCTTGGCCACACCTGCTTCCAAGGCGGCCTGGGCTCGTTGACTGAGGAATGTACAGACATCTTCTGTGACATCATTGTATACTTCTTCTTTTTGATTATGCATAAGGATAATCGCCACATTCTTTTCAGCTGCTAAAGCTAGCATCTGACCATCATAGAGTCCAGCCCAGACGTCATTTAGAATATCTGCCCCTGCTTCAAGAGCAGCTCTGGCAGTAGCTGTCTTATAGGTATCAATACTGATGAGCACATCATATTTTGCCTTGATAGCCTGAATAACTGGCACGATACGAGCAATCTCTTCTTCCTCGGTCACAAATTCTGCTCCTGGTCCTGTAGATTCGCCACCTACATCGATAATGGCAGCTCCCTGGGCAATCATACGCTCAACCTGAGCCAACGCATCCTCTACAGTGTCAAAATCGCCACCATCTGAGAAAGAATCAGGGGTGACATTCAAGATTCCCATAATACAGGCCTTACCTGCAATCTCATGTTTGCCAATAAACATCTTAACTCCTAAAAATCACGCATCAATGAAAGAATTTCCTTGCGTTCTTCACGGTCTTCTTTATAAAGGCCCTTAGCGACAGTTGTGATTGTCTTACTTCCTGGTTTCTTAATGCCTCGCATGGTCATGCACATGTGCTCTGCTTCAACCATGACAAAAACTCCTCGAGGATTCAGAGCTTCTTCAAGTGCTGTAGCAACTTGATCCGTAAGACGTTCTTGCAACTGTGGACGACGAGCAGCTACTTCAACCGCACGCGCTAATTTGGAAAGTCCTGTCACCTTGTCTCCACTTGGCAAATAAGCCACGTGGGCCTTACCATAAAATGGAACCAAATGGTGCTCACACATAGAGTAAAAAGGAATATCCTTGACAAGGACAACTTCGTCATGGACTTCTGAAAAGACAGCTGTAAATTGATCCTTAGGGTCTTCATTTAGACCTGAAAACATTTCAGCATACATCTTAGCCACACGTTTTGGTGTGTCCAAAAGTCCCTCACGCTCAGGATTTTCACCTAGAGCTTCCAATAGTTGATAGACTGCTTGTTCTACTTTTTCTTGATTTGCCATAATTTCCTCTTGCAACGTTATAATACTATCTATTATACCTTATTTCGCTGGATTTTTCTAGCAAAAAATGAGATTTCCTAGCTACCTAAACCTCAAAAAAAGCGAAGACTACCTTTCATATAGAGGTTATCTTCGCTTATATTTTTTAGTCTTTCAAGTGGTAAGAATAAGATGAAACCACAATATTCTCACGCCATTTGAGATAATATTTCAATCGTAAACTCATTTGGTTGTGAAGCATGGTTTGCCATGATTTTTTAGGTACAAACTGAGGAATCATGACTGTCAAAGTCGCATTATCCTTCTCAGCTTGAGTGGCGACCTCGTCCACATACTGAATGGTTGACTGAGTGATTGAGCTGTATGGTGATTGGATATGAACCATCTCAATTTCAGGGAAATATTTTTAAACTCTTGTTCAGTTTCCTTGTCCTTGTTCTCAGTATCCTTAGTAGATACATGCATGGCGATAACCTTGTCACCAATAGAACGTGCATAGGAAATAGCTCCGATATTAGCCTTGGTAACATTCCCAACAAGGATAAGAACAATATTTCCTTGATAATGGTGTTCTTCTACCGCTCCATCAATACGCAACTGTTGAGCAACACCATTATAGTGTTTTTTAATCTTAAGGAACATCCACATCAAGATTGCAATAATCGGGAAGAATGGCCAGATATCTCCTAAACGGAAAAGGAAGAGAATGAGAACGATAGCATAACAAATGAGGGCACCTAAGATATTTGCTAAAGAGTGTTTCCAGAATCCCTTACCATATTCACGAATCCAATGGACAACCATCCCCGTTTGAGAAAGAGCAAATGGAATAAATACACCGATGGTGTAAAGTGGAATCAACCGTTCCGTATTTCCTCGGAAAATAAACAAAAGGGTAATGGCACCAATTGCAAGTGTCAAGATCCCATTAGAGTATCCCATACGTGCACCTTTTTCAAGATACATGTGAGGCATGTATTTATTTTTCGCCATATTAAAGGACAACATCGGAAAGGCTGAAAAACCTGTGTTAGCTGCTACTGCAAGAATCATAGCAGTAGAGAATTGGAAAATGTAAAATAGAATACTACCAATCCATGATTGACCAAGAATTTCTCTAGCCATTTGTGACAAGATAGTTACTCCTGCATGAGGTGTAATACCTGTCCACCAGTTGAGGAAGGTAATTCCCGCAAACATAGCCCCCAAAATGCTAGACATGATAAAGAGGGTTGAAGCTGCATTTTTGGCCTTAGGTTTTTGAAAGAAAGGCACCGCATTAGAGATGGCTTCTACCCCTGTCAAAGAGGCAGAACCTGAGGTAAAGGCCCTTAAATAAGAATCAATGACACACCTGTAATGGGTTGTCCTAAATGTGCTGTGGCTGCGTAAGGCATATGACCAGTTAAAATTTGAAAGAAACCAAATCCCAACAAGAACAGCGTCGAAACAATGAAGAGATAAACCGGTATCATCAAAGATTTTGCCGACTCACGCATTCCCCTAAGATTCATAACCATCAAAACAAGCACCAAAATCATTGATATCTCAAGATTGAAAGGATGAAGGAAGGGAAGGGCTGAAGTAATGGCATCTGCACCTGAGGCCACTGAAACAGCAACTGTCAACATGTAATCGACCAAAAGACTGCCACCAGCTATCAAGCCAAACTTAGGAGACAGATTTTCCGTCGTTACCATATAGGCACCACCACCTTGGGGATAGGCCTTGATAACCTGTCTATAAGAGATGGTAAGGCTGGCCAAAAGGACGAGAACCAAAAGCCCAATAGGGATTGACCACCAAATAGCCGCACTAGATACAGCTGTCAGAACCAAGACGACTTGCTCTGGACCATAGGCGATAGATGAGAGTGCATCACTCGACAACATGGCCAGGGCCTGAATCTTGGACAATAAGTGTTCATCACCACTATCATCATGAGTTAAAGGTTCACCGATTAAAATGTTTTTCAGACGTTGAAACATTGTGATCTCCTTACTTTTAAAACATACGAGGGCTATTATACGCTCCTAAATGTTATCTTTCAAGTCTTAACCATCACTTGCCTGCTCTAAAACCCATTTTCTGACCTGAGAAATAAAGTATAGAGATCCCGTAATCACATAAAGTTTCTTATTGTCAGTCGTTACATGTTCTTTAATCCATGTTTTGAAATCTGGTACCTGCTTATAAACTTCTGGGTATTTATCTAATTTAACACTGTTTGGATAGTCAAAACTCGTTACAGTTAAGTCACCAACCGATTTTAGTTGAGCCAGCATACCATCAATAGGCTTAGTGTCAATAGCCGCAAAGAGAAGCTCAATCTCCTTATCTGCATGTTCTGATTGCAGCAAGTCAATCAAAACTTTAACACTCTCATTATTATGAGCACCATCAATCATGAGATTAGGTCTTAAAAATTCTGTTCGACCTCGCCAATGGGCATGAGTCAGGGCATTCTTTATGAGTTCAAGAGTTACTTTAGGATAATCTTTTTGAAGCAATAAAGAAGCCATGATAGCCAAGCTAGCATTTGCTACTTGGTGTTGACCGGCCATAGCCAAGGCTATATCATCTAACCTTTGCTCTCCATAGGTAAAATCAAAGGAATGACTTGACCCTTCAGCTGTGAAATCTCTCCCCAGCTCATAGGTCTTAGAACCTTCTTCACGCGCCTTCTTCTCGAAAATATCTCGAACATCAGTACGGTCAGTCGCATAAATAAAGGGAGCCCCATTCTTCAAAACACCAGCTTTTTCTGCTGCAATTTCAGCATGGGTATTTCCCAAAATAGCCTGGTGGTCCAAACCAATCGAAGGACATAGGACCGCCAAGGGCTTAAAGAGATTAGTCGAATCATGAAGACCACCCATTCCCGCTTCAATGAATGCGATATCAACAGGATGGACCTGACCAAAATAGAGGAACATCAAGACTGTGATAATTTCAAACTCTGTCGCATTTTCATGCTCTGTCTCTTTTGGTAGACGTTCAACCACAGGCTTCACACGATTAACCAGGTCAAGTAAGTCCTCTTCTGAAATCATCTGACCATTAAGAGAGAGATTCGTTCCTTGAAGTCAATAATATAGGGTGAAGTAAAGGTTCCAACTTCATAACCTGCTTGGGTGAAAATGGTTTGGAGGGCATTGACTGTAGACCCTTTGCCGTTTGTTCCCACGATATGCACAGCCTTGAGATTATCTTGTGGATTTCCCAACTCTTTAAGCATCCAAGCCATACGCTCCAAGCCAGGCTTGATGCCAAATTTTAATTGTCCATGAATCCAATCCAACGCTTCCTGATAAGTCATAATTACTCCTTTTTTAGGCTAATGCTTCAACTTAGTCATTAAGCTGACCTCTAAACTAGATTTCTAGTTTTTCCTTGAGCTTAATGCTTTGACGCTCTTATTATACCAAAGACTCCTAGGTATAACCAAAATATGCAAAAAAGGCAACCCTAGGGTCACCTCTTAAGCTTTCTCTTTTTCGTCAATAACAAGACGAACTTTTTTACCTTGAGTAGGTACCGAATAGACAATCGCTCTTATCGCCGTAATAGTACGTCCTTTTTTCCCGATAACACGCCCAATATCGGCTGGGGCAAGATCAAGATGGTACTCCAAAAACTCAGGACCGTCAATAATTTTGATGGTCAACTGATCTGGTGAAGCAATTAAAGGTTTAACGATAGCGATAATAAGATTTTCAATGGTATCCATAGGCTAAAAAATTATTTTGAGAATTTTGATTCGTGGAATTTCTTCATAACGCCTTCTTTTGAAAGGATGTTACGAACTGTATCTGAAGGTTGTGCACCTTTAGACAACCACTCAAGAACACGTTCTTCTTTAAGTGTTACTTGGTTTTCTTCAACGAGTGGGTTGTAAGTACCAACTGTTTCGATGAAACGTCCATCACGTGGAGCACGTGAATCTGCAACGTTAATACGGTAGAAAGGTTTTTTCTTAGAACCCATACGAGTCAAACGGATTTTTACTGCCATTTTTAATATCTCTTTTCTTTAGTTTTTTATTATGGTGAGGGCACTTATCGCCCCTCGACCTTAACTAGTATACCATATCATTTTCATGTGTCAAGAAAAAAACTTGACAGACTTAAGATTTCTACAAAAAAAGTTAGAGTCAAACTCTAACTTCCTTTTCGACTATTTCTTAGCTGTAGTCTTATGATTTTTTTCATAAGCTACCTTTGCTTCAGCATATTCAGCTTCTAAACCCTTAGCCGCTGCCTTCGACACTTTCTCGTATGTATCACGACTGGTCAACTTGCCATCCTCGTTGTAGGTAGAAACAACCAAGGTATCTTTATTTACAGTATAAGATTTGGTACGTTTCCCTTTACGGTAGAGTCGGTAGTTATCTACGTTATCTGAAATATAGTAATCTACTAGATTCTTATCTGCATTAGGATAAAGTTGCGAGACAACTTTAGTCAACTCACGTTTAAATTCTGAAACTTCTTTAGTATAGGTGATCGATTTATTCCACTGATCAACAACTTGATATTCCTTCAAATAATCTGAAGCTGTAAAAGTAGGCTGATCCTCCTCACCTTTTTTATAAAAGTAAGAATGTGTTTGTAAATTATTAGACTGATCAACTTTAAGGAAAGAGACGTAAATTTCATCTTTATCTTCATGTTCTTTCAGAGCATTGGTTAACTTTCCAGAATTTTCGTCCAAGACCTTAGACGATTTTAATTCCCAAGTCCCCTCAATGTTCCCCGAAGCATTACGCCAAAAACCGTATACTCCACCAACAAGCAACATCAAAACAACAGCAACAAGACTAGAAATCAAGGCTCCTTTGCCCCAATTTTTGGCCTTTTGCGATTTTTGATTAGCGTTTTGAATCGTTTCTAGAAGACGAACCTGACTTTCCAATCTCTTTTCTAGTTTGGCAACTGTCTGTTCTTCCTTAGATTTAGCTTTAGCAGCTAATTTTTCAGCCTTTTTCTTATCACGAGCAGCTTGACGAGCAAGCTTCTTAGCTGCTTTTTCTTCCTTATGATCAAGTTTTGTCAAATCCTCAGACAATCCAAGATGCTGTGCTTGGTTACTGAAAACTGGAATAGATTGATTAGGCTCACTCGAGGTGTTAACAGAATGATTTCCTGCATCTGGACGGGTTGGCGCATAGCTTGCCAAACGCTCTTTAGCCTCTGCGACGCGTTTGCGTTGTTCCTCTTCTTTTTGAATATCCTCAGCCTGACGGCCCGACTGAATGGTTCTTACTTGACCAACAGTCTCTTGAGATAGGGCCTTTCTCTTTTCTTGGGCCGCATTTGCCATAGCCTCTTGCGCGTTGTCACGCTCTTTCTGAGACTGGGCTAGTGCTCTGGCAGTTGCGGTTCCTTCTTCAAACTGTTGTTCAGCTGATGATTCTCCTTGATCAGCTGCTTGTTTAGCCTCTGCACCTTCAGAGAGAACAAACTCTCCTCGCTCCAAGGCTTCTTTAAAGTCGATTGGTCTTGGTTTTCGGCCATTCACAGCCTCAAAGTACTCTAACCATTCGTCTTTCAACATAATAAATCCCCCTGAATTAAAAAACACATGATTAACTTCCCTATTTTACCATACTTTTTAACATAAAAATAGGGATTAACAAGAATTCTAAAAATTCTTATTAAATCCCCATTAATCTTCTTTTGGTGTAATAGACAATAATTGGACAAAACGGTGTTGTGCTGATTCCGTTTCAAGCGTGACATTATCATATCTAAAGAGAATCTCTTCGATATTTGCCAAGCCCAATCCTCGACCTGTTCCTTTTGTTGAAAATCCTCTTTGTTTCAAAGGAGCCACATCAATAGAAGCTTCCTTAGTTGAATTCTCAACAACAATAACGGATTGATTTTCCATCTTAAAGATAGCGATAGATAATTTGGTTCATCTGCTAATACAGTAGCTTCTATAGCATTATCACACAGAATAGATATGATTGTAATCAAGTCGAGTGGACGCATATCTGTGAAGAAGACACCCTCTTCAACCTCAACATGACATTGAATACCTTTATCAAAAGCCTCGGCTACTTTAGATGACAACAGACTCTTAAGCGGCATGTTGGTCACACGAGTTAATTTTGCCAAATCAAACTTTTGCTGCTTCAAATCTGATGCCGAATCTTTCAAGACACTATCATAAATCATCTTGATTTGGTCGATGTCTTTCATCTGAATGGCTTCATTAAGCGAAATCATAACATTAGTATAGTCGTGACGGAAACTGCGTAACGTTTCGTAAAGACTTTCGACTTGTTCAGAATACTTCTCTAGGTCATCCAAGTGACGACGATTTTCTTTTCTTCGCTCATTTTCAAAGTACTCATCTGCGTATCTATTGACACTGTAAACAGCATAAAGAATCGCTATATAGCCAATCAAGGTTATAATATGGCCAGCATAGTACAAATCAAAGAAACGCGAAGCCACAACTACGGAATAGTTCATAATCACATAACTAATCAAAACAAAGTTAGTGAAAAACATTATCCGACCAAATTTGCGATCTCGCTCCAAAACCCTCAAATATTTAAAATCAATATTAAGAAGTTTGGAAAGAGCGACAAATGTTGGAATAATTAAAAGGTCAAAGAAAATGAAATAAAGATAACTTTTGTTAAGGAAATCCGATGTGATACCAAATCCCGGCATCAAAAAGTAGGCATAACCATTAAAAATCAAAAGATAAAGAACAAGAGGATAGAAAGCATAAAATGCCAACATATTGGTGGTTCTTTCCTTGCCATAGAAATAAGCATAGAAAAGAAGGTAGAACGGTGTCATAAAGGACAAACCGACATTATATGACATCCCCAGTATCCCCCTATACATTCAACTAAGAACGCAATAGGAAGAATCATACGTGGTATCTTGACCAAGCTGGTCTTTTCGTAAATCCACTGTATGACGATGAAATGCAAAAGATATTCTAATGCAATTTGCAAATTGAGCATCATTTAATGGTTAGCCACCTCCTTCTAGTAATCTTAAATAAGCAGTAAAAAGCCACATTACCATTTTAGCACACTTCCTGCTATTATATGAGATAAAATTGAATAGTTATTTCGAATTTCAGAAAACTTTCAATAATGATTAGAGAAGAAGGGGAAAATCTGAACCTTAACGATTTTTCAATCGTTCCAAAAGTTCCTTTTTACGTGTCCGCGATAGGAGGCATGACTCGTCTCCCTCAAAGAAGACCATATTAGCCGTACGATCCACACTTGTCACATTACTCACATTGACAACAAAAGAGCGATGCGTTTGGAAGAAAATATCATCCAATTTCGCTACTTCTGCAATTTTTCCATAGAATTCTACTAGGTTTGACTTGGTGTGAGCTATCAACTTATGTGGCACAGGGGCTGTTTCAATGTATAAAATGTCATCATAAGGAATATTAACATCATTTTTATCCGTTTTTACCGTCAGACTCTGTGCCTTGGTTTCTTGCTCAACCTGCGAATACGCAAAATCTAAAAGTTCTACCAAGGCTCTCTTAAGATCTGCATCTTCCATGGATTTATCAACAAAGTCCAGAGCTTGAATCTTATAACGGAAGGTCAAGGGCATAAACTCAGAGTAGGCCGTAACAAAAGCGATTTGTGCTTTCAAGTCTTCCTTACGGATTTCAAGCCCAATATCTAGTCCCTGCTTCGTTTGATTTTTAAGGTCAATATCCAAAAGATAAACCATGGATTTACCCGAACCTCTATCAGCATCTAACAATTCCTGACCTTGCTCATAAAAGGTAATCCCATCAACAACGGCCTTCGACTCCTCAACTGCTTCGTCCAATAAACGGCTAACACGATGACGCTGCAAGGCATCATCTTCAAGGACGATAATAGAAAGCATCTTATTTCCCTCTTTCTTTCTAATATACTTTAATATACCTATTTAACATTTTATCATAATTAATCGGAGAATATTCCTTTTTTTACAGCATAAAGTCTTTTTAACTTACCTCATTTCATTTATAAAACAATTGTTATCTTCTTGTCACTTTATCTTCATTTTTAGATGTTATCATGAGAGCTGTTTTTGTTTTATATTAAAAAGGAGAAAGTTATGTTACGTTCTTTTAAAACACAAGGGACTAAGACAAAGACTATCTTAACCCTTGCAACTGTCGGTATCATTAGTGCTTTTCTTGTGGGAAATCCTCAGCATGCCTCTGCGGATCAAACCTATGTTTCAGATCCTAACCAGGCTATGACATTTTCTGAACTTGAAACAGCTACAAATACCAATATCAACACTCAAAAAGGTGTATCTAGTGAAACACCTACTACTGTGACTACTGTGACTACTGTGTCACATACCTCTGTGGATGATATTCATACACATGAAAATGACTATGAACAAACGCCCACAAATACTCCGACTTTTGAGGAATTGAAACAAGATAGTCAAACAGCTAGCAGTACTGTCGACAGCCAGACTGGTAGCAAAACCTATGAGACTAGAATTCCGACAAATACAGATAGCAATCATAAGGCTGTAGAAAATCACTCTGAACCAAAGACCGAAACTGTCGCTCAAGCACAAACCTGGTCAAAAGATGGTGCTACATGGGTATCAACAGAAATTAACAATGGTAACGTTCATAAGATTCTATCTACTTATATTCCAAAACCATTAACACCTTCTACAAAGCCCACGACAACAGCTACTCCAAAACCTAAACAATCAACTCCTGCTGTTAGTCAACCTAAAAAACCAGCCACAGTCGCTAACAAACCTACAACACAACCTAAGAAACCAACGGCTGTTGTAAACAAACCAGCGCCTTCTACAACGACACAACCTAAAAAGCCAACAACGACTGTCACTAAACCTACAGCTCCTAAAGCTACTCCTATCCAACCTGCTAAGCCAGTGGACCGAGTTGCTCAAGTATGGCAAAAGAATAACGAACTGGTAAAAGAGAATTACGACACTCCTCACTGGTCAACTAAGGAAGCAACAGTCTTCATCAATGCTAAGAATCCTGAAATCGTGAATGCCTACAAACAAGCTATCACTTCTTGGAATAACACTGGTGCCTTTAATTTCTTACTCACTAACGATAAACAAAAAGCTAACATCATTGCTGATGAACGTTATGAAGGTAATGTAGCAGCTCCTCTTGGGGTTACCTACTCTACTTACTACCTTCCAACTAAGCAATATAGTAATGCTACTGTTTACTTGAACACCTTCCATGTTCAAAACAATTATTACCAAAAGAACGGTGGAAAACTCCTTAACACTGCGCAACACGAATTAGGACACTCAATTGGACTTGAACACAACAGTGCTGTTGCCTCTGTAATGGAACCTAAAGGTGGTAAGACAAGTATCCAACCTGTTGATATTAACAATGTTAAGAAACTCTATAGCAAGATTTAAGTTCTTACACCATCACTACAATTTATAAGCAGACCTATCAGGTTCTGCTTTTTTGATACAAGTGAGATGACCATTCAAGACCAGAAAATGACTGTTCATGATTTTTTTCTTACATATTTTAAAAAAATATGTAAAGTTTTCTCCGTTTTTTTGGTACAATAGATAATGTAAAGAGAGACCGGATGAGTTAGAAAACTCAACTTTGTTAGTTTTTGCTCATTATTCTCATAAACAGAATAAAAATAGTCTAGGAACCCTTCTTAACATTTATACCTATCTTCCCCAAACACTTTTCCCCCATTCCTAGATTTCCAGATCTCTCCTAATAAAGAACGTCTAGCAACAGCAGCTAGGCGTTTTTTTATTGTATCTAAAAGCACATAGGCCTTGATATTAACCTAGTAGATTAGTAATCGTTCAAAATAATTCTCACAAAATTACCATTCAAGATCAGAAAATGACTGTTCATGATTTTTTTCTTACATATTTTAAAAAAATATGTAAGTTTTCTCTGATTTTTTTGGTACAATAGATAATGTAAAGAGAGACCTAATGAGTTATAGATAAATGTTTTATCATTTAAAAACTTATTGTTCTCATAAATATTTTCTAAATAGTCTAGGAACCCTTCTTAACATTTATACCTATCTTCCCCAAACACTTTTCCCCATTCCTAGATTATCAGATCTCTCACAAGAAAAGCGTCTAGCTCACCCGGCTAGGCCTTTTTTCTTTTTCCATACTTTTGCTATAATAGAGCCATACCATTTGAAAGGAACTCATAAAATGACTATAGATCAGCAACTTCTTTGCTACAAACGTTTACCAAACTGGACAGCTACAACACTTCCGGAAATGGTGACGCAAAAACACAATACTAAGGTGGGAACTTGGGCTAAATTGACCATTCTATCGGGATCTCTTCACTTCTACGAATTAGACGAAGAGGGAGAGGTTACTGCAGAGCACCTCTTTACCCCCGAGACAGAGATTCCTTTTGTTGAACCACAAGCTTGGCATCGCATCGCTGCTGCTTCAGATGATTTGGAATGCTATCTTTCTTTTTACTGTAAACCTGAAGACTACATGGCTAAAAAGTATGACACTAAGGCCCACTCCGAGGTTCTTGAAGCAGTCCAATCTGGCCATATCAAACCTGGTCGTACCCTTGACCTAGGCTGTGGTCACGGTCGTAACGCTCTTTATTTGGCATCTCTTGGGCATGATGTTACAGCCGTTGATGTTAATAACGAAGCTACACAACGCATCCAAATGATTGCAGATGAGGAAAATTACAATGTTAGAGCTGGCTACTACGATATCAATGCTGCTGCTCTTCCTGAGTCTGAGACCTTTGACTTCATCCTATCAACAGTAGTCTTTATGTTCCTTGATCCCGATCAAATTCCGGCTATTATCAAGAATATGCAAGAGCGTACTGTCGTTGGTGGTTACAATCTAATTGTCTGTGCCATGGATACCGAGGAACACCCTTGTACCATGCCTTTCCCATTTACATTTGAAGAGGGAGAGTTGAAAAATTATTATAGTGACTGGGAGTTAGTCAAGTATAATGAAAATCTTGGTCACCTTCACCGTTTGGATGAATATGGCAATCCCATCGCCCTTCAATTTGCAACCATGTTAGCTAAGAAGGTTAAATAAGAGCGAATGACTGTAGAAGAGCTGAACACAGCTTGACTTGTCTTCAAAGTAAAAACTAGGAACCCAGTCGGATTCCTAGTTTTTTAATTGTTTACAATGTCTGCATATCCTGATTTAAGGTCTGCATTCTCTGTTTCTTTGACATAATAGACACCACCATTGGTAGTTGGTGAATAAAGCACAAAGGGAGTCCCATCTTTTTTAATGGTGAAGAAATAACGGTGAACAGTTACATTTTCCCATCTCTCGTAAACGGAAACAATAGTATACTCAGAACTGCTATTACCATTTGCAGCATAAGTAGCATCCACAGTCTGGTTATGGTCCGACATCCAACGGATAGGCAAGGACGAAGCCTCATTGGTGATTTCTTTGTATCCAGGCTGATTCATCTGATTGCCCCAAGAAACCATCAAACTAGCAAGTCGACTAGCCTTATCATTGGTCCAACGTGGATTTTCAGTATAGGCTTCCTTGGCATGGTTAGCATCAGGTGTGTCAATACTTGCACTGCTAGATTCACTTGTCTTCGTATTTCCGGCCAATGAAGTACTTGATGTGGCACTAGCCTTCTCTGTCGATGAAAATATCGAGCTAGGCACTGTGGCAGATGACTTAGTCTGTTTGACGTTCTTCATTGAACTAGAGACTAGAGTCAAGCCAATGCCAACTACGATTGCTACTAGAGCCCCCAGAAGAATATAGATATAATTATAATTTTTCGAGATTCCAATAAGGCCAGACTGATAAGCTAATTGTAGTTCATCTGGTTTCGGTTTCCGCCCTTGAACTTGCTCAAAACGACTTATCCATTCTGCTTCTGACAGCTTTCGCATAATTTTCCTCTTCTCTTTATCAATTATCTTCCATCCTATCATAGAACAGTGATGATGACAATAGTAGAGAGAACTTGAGATTTACCTTCAACCTATTATCCTTTATTTTCAAAATAACGACGAACAATCGGTGCCACTTCTTCACCATAAAGTTTAATAGCCTTTAGAACATCTTCATGCGGCATAGAACCAATTGGGAGATGAAGCATGAAGCGATCTAGCTGCAAATCCTCAATAATACGAATGATTTTTGAGCAACGTGAGCAGGGTCCCCAACGAACATGGCTCCGTTTGGTCCAACACTAGCATAGTACTGCTCTTTAGTCATTTCAGACCAGTGTGGGCGATCCTTAGCAATGTTATCCACTGTTTGTTTTGTTGGATAAAAATAATTTTCTATCGCTTGGAAATTATTTTCTTCAATCCAACCCCAAGAATGAGCAGCCACCTTAAGTTGTTCATCCGAATAACCATTTCGAGCACCGATTTCCTTATAGACCTCAACTAATTTTGCAAAGGCCTTCGGATTTCCTCCGATTGTAGCATAGGCAATTGGCAGACCTTTTTCCGCAATTTGAATGGTCGACTCAATGTGACCACCTGTCGCTACCCATATTGGAAAATCATCTTGGACTGCTCGCGGATACACAGGACGATTGTCAACAGATTGAGTATGCTTACCTTGCCAAGTTAAATTCGTTTGCTTTTTCACTTCCAGAAGCATATCTAGTTTTTCATTGAAAAGTTCATCATAGTCTGAAAGACCATAGCCAAAAAGTGGAAAACTCTCAACAAAAGAACCTCTACCCGCCATGATTTCTGCACGACCATTTGACAGAGCATCAATGGTTGCATACTGCTGATAGACACGAACCGGGTCAATAGATGACAAAATGGTTACTGCACTAGATAAACGAATCTTCTTGGTATTCACAGCACCTGCTGCAAGAACAATTTCCGGTGCCGATACCGCAAAATCTTCACGGTGATGCTCTCCAATCGCATAAATGTCTAGTCCAACTTGATCCGCCAATTCAATCTCTTCAACGAGTTCTCGAATACGTTGGTCATGAGAGATAGCTTTTCCAGTCGATTCTAGGAGGGTTGTTTCTCCAAAAGTTGAAATGCCAAGTTCAATCGTCATAAATCATTCCTCCAGTGATTCTTTTATTTGTTATGAGAATAACGATATCACTAATTAGTGATAATTACAAATAAAAAAGCCTAAGACTCTATTTTCCAAGAAAGGCTAATAGGGTTAGGCAGAAAAGAAGAACTAAAACACCCATGACCACTAGGAGACTAAGCTTATAACCCAGAGGATTTTGAGGATTTAAACTAGTTCCAAGACCAAATCTACGAAGAACAAATAAAGGTTCTGAGGGAGATTGCTTAAGGTTGTAGCCTAAGAGATACCTTAAGTAAAATAGAAAGAAGAGACTCATCCCTGGAAGAATGGCAATGGGAAGAATAATTCCCCGTGACAGACTAGTCATGATGGTAAGCATGATTTGTATCAACAAGAGAGCCCAAAACATGTAATAAATGTAGGATTGCTTTTTCATTAATATGTACCTCTCAATCTAAGATAAGTATACTCCTCCTAGCTTCCCTTATCAAACCCATAACTCGCCTGACACCTTATTTTCTGCTACAATAGAAAGGAAAGATTCAAAAAAGGAAACTGTACACATGAAATTAATTTCTTGGAATATTGATTCACTAAATGCCGCCCTTACTAGTGATTCTGCACGCGCTCAATTATCACGCGCTGTTATCGACACCTTGGTCGCTGAAAATGCAGACATCATTGCTATTCAAGAGACAAAACTGTCTGCTAAAGGTCCGACTAAAAAGCATTTGCAAATCTTGGAAGACTACTTCCCTGACTATGACAATACTTGGCGTTCATCTGTTGAACCTGCCCGTAAAGGTTATGCTGGAACCATGTTCTTGTATAAAAAAGAACTGAATCCAGTCATTACCTATCCTGAAATCGGAGCACCTTCAACCATGGACTGTGAAGGGCGTATCATCACTCTCGAATTTGACAATTTCTTTGTGACACAGGTCTACACACCAAATGCTGGTGATGGCCTCAAACGTCTGCTTGAACGTCAAATCTGGGACGAAAAATATGCGGATTACCTAGCTGAATTGGACGCTCAGAAACCAGTTCTTGCGACTGGTGACTACAATGTTGCCCACAAGGAAATCGACTTGGCTAATCCTTCAAGTAATCGTCGTTCACCAGGTTTACAGATGAAGAACGTGCTGGTTTCACTAACCTCCTTGCAAAAGGTTTCACCGATACCTACCGTCACCTCAATGGCGACGTTACAGGAGCCTACACATGGTGGGCCCAACGTAGTAAAACATCTAAAATCAACAATACAGGCTGGAGAATCGACTACTGGTTGACTTCAAATCGTATTGCCGATAAGGTCACAAAATCAGACATGATTGACTCTGGTGATCGCCAAGACCACACACCTATTGTCTTAGAGATTGACTTATAAAATAACTCTAGACCTAAATCACAAAAAGAGTAGACCTGCTACTCTTTTACTATGCCCAATAATTAAGGAGAAATTATGAAAAATAAACTTAATCCCACTCAAAAACTCGTTCTATCAGCTATTATGATGGCCCTTTATATTGCTATCCTCTTTGTCTCACAAGCTATTTCCTTTGGTGCTGTTCAGATGCGTCTGGCCACTGCTTTATATGGACTAACCTACATCTTCCCATTTTTGGTATTCCCAATTAGTCTGGCTAATGCCATCGCAAACTCTTTTGGAGGTTTGGGATTGATTGACGTGGTTGGTGGTTTCTGTGCTAGCTTTTTAACAACTGGTAGCATCTACCTCATCCGTAAGCCAAGTTATCTAGCTGGTTCATCATCTTTCCAATCCTACTCGTTCCTGCTTTAGTGGTACCAATCTGGCTTAGTGCCTTGCTCAAACTTCCTTATTTTGCTCTCGTTATTAATCTCCTCCTGGGACAATTAGTTCCTGCGATTTTGGGAGCAGTCCTGGTACGAGAATTAGCTAAACGAGGATATAAAGACTGACAAAAGTCAAAACCACCCGTGAGAACGGGTGGCTTGCTCTTCGGCTGAAAGCCTCTGCTACCGGCCGAGGCCTAAAGGCCTACCGAATGGTTTCCCTTCAGCACCACCTTTGCTAGCTGACCCGTCTAGCGGGTCTCTTTAAGATTACTTTCTTTTATTCTTCTCACCTGTAAACGGATCATATTCCTCAAAAAGACTGAGCTGATCTGCTATCACGTCTTCTTGTAATTGATTACGAATATATTCTTCAATTCGCTTCTGATTTCGCCCAACCGTATCAACATAAAAGCCTCGACACCAAAATTTGCGATTCCCATATTTATACTTTAAATTAGCATGTCGGTCGAATATCATTAAGCTACTTTTACCCTTTAAATATCCCATAAATGAAGAAATACTTAGTTTCGGTGGTATACTCACTAACATGTGAATATGATCTGGGCAAGCTTCTGCTTCATGAATTTCAACACCTTTTCTTTCACATAATAACCGTAAGATTTGACCAATACTTGCTTTGTATTTCCCATAAATTATCTGACGTCTATATTTTGGGGCGAAAACAATATGATACTTACAATTCCATGTAGTATGTGCTAAACTATTATTATCCTGTCTCATCAGGGGTCCTCCTTTTGTATATTAGTTAGTGGTCGGGAAACCTTATCTAATATAACACTTTAGGGGGACTTTTTTGATACATCGCTAAAAGCTTTTCGGAACCACTAGCACAGCTAGTGGTTTTCGAGAGACAACAAAAATATCTCTGCAATGTGCAGAGATATTTTTTTAGTAATGATATGCTTTCTTGTAAGCTTCTCTTGGTGTCAATTTGTCACCAGAGATAAGCAAACGGTAGTCAACATTAGTAGGATCTTTTTGATACTCATCAACCCAATCTTGATTCATTTCAAGATAAAGATTATAAGTTCCCAACTCAGTCGAAACAGTACCTACCTTGTAAAAATCTTTATAACGCTTTGGTTATCCGTTTTTTTCAATTTTTCATATCGATAATAGGTTCTGGCAAAGTCTGTGAACTGGTATTCTTTCTTATCTTTTCCAGAGCCAGTTGTGACTTCAATGGTGCCCTTGTTATTTGTTAAATGCAAATCATAATCATAATCATTGTGACTATTCACTTGGAAGACACCTGAAGTGATGTCACTATCATCAGATAATGTTTGAATATCAGCGAACTTCGCAGCCTGCCAAGAAGCAGGGACTCCTTCATATTCACCATCACTCTGTAGACCTAGAAGTGACCAATAATGACCGAGATAGAAGGTATTAGACTTCTCACGATCTGTCACCAGTTCACCCACCATCTTAAGGTTTTCAGCACCCAGACGGTATGGGTTAGAAAGGTAACCAAAGACTGGGAAGAAATAAATGATGACTGTAAAGGTCAAGAGGGTCTTCATATTAATCTTATTGATAGCCCAGAAGAAATAAGCAGCTGAGAACAAGAGAGCGTAAGCAGCACCGTAGCTGAACTTATGCGCATGGGCAATCAAAAGTAAAATGAAGAAAATAGGTTGAATAGGACGGACCTTGTGATAGATGATAGAGAAAACATCCTCCTTGTCTTCCTCAGATTTGAAAATCAAGGACAAGACAATGGTCAAAAGTACAAAGAAGGCGCCAAAGCCGAAGCCAACATCATTTGGACGGAAGAAATAAGCCAAGATGGACATGTCCATCACCAAAAGCCAGACAGATGCAAATTTAATCATGTTGTTACCAAATTTTGCAGCCGTTTGACTAGGTGTCTTCAAAGGTACCTCAAAGGCTTGTGCAAGTGCTCTTTCTTTGGCTTGGCGTTCAGCCTCTATTGCGGCTTTCATTTCCTTAGTACGGCGTTCCTTTTGGAACAAATGGGCAACCTTAGTCGGTTCATCTTGCCTTGACTTAGTGATGCTTAAGAAGAGTAAGTACTGCATGGCGAAAATGAGAGCCGTGTTTCCACCGTATTCTAGGAAAGAACCATTCCAAATACTAGAAACAACTGCAAAAACGATGTAACCTCCAAGTGAGATCAAAACCGTCAAGAGCAAATGAATCCAACGATAGCGGTAAGTGTATTTATCAGTTGTATCTCGTCTCAAAAACGTGTCACGTGGGTAAAGATACCAGATAACGAAGATAAGTTCAATGGCCTGAACTGCTGTTAGAAAACCAACATAGTTGAAGCCAAAAAGAGCTGCTACCACATTGATGAGATAGGAAATAATAGCCAAAACTCGCAGACTGGTGCGCTTAGACAAAAGTCCAATACTCATCAGGGTGATAGTTGAGAAGGCAGAAAAACCAGCACCCACCTTATCATCAAAGATGAACACGTTAACAAAGGCAAAAATCAAGATTCCTAAAAGAGTCAAGACTTGTTTTTGCATTTCTTTTTTCTTTTCTTTCATATTTTCCCTCCTTATGAAAATGATAACGCTTCCGTATTCCTATTTTAACACAATTATACTATTTTTGTCAGATTTGAAAAGACATTCGGATAATCGAATGCCTTTTTTATTAATTATTCATTGCTTCAATCTTAAGGAAAACAAAATCTCCATCAAAGCGTTGAATATACTTTTGAAAGCCTAATAAACTAAAGGTTTCAATCTCATAACGGACCTGATCAACACCATCACTAGTGCTTTCCTCTAGCAGTTTAAGTTTTGGAATATCGGATTCCAAGACATCACGGTAAAGTCCTTTATACTCAAAGGTAATTCGAGCCCATTCATTACCAGAAAGCATTGAGAAAGCCTGGTAACGCACCTGTTCATCTGTAATAAGACGGGCTTGTTGTTCTGGACTGAGCGTGAAGGCGACGTCATTTTCAGATTTATGAATGGTCTGAAAACGATCGACACGGAAATAACGGATTTCAGAGAACTGATAATCACAAGTAAAGTTATCATCCAGTTTGTAAGAAATACAGTAGAAATAATGGTTATCAAAAATGACTGAAATTGGAAAGACCTTATATTCCTCCACTTTTTCTCCTGGCTTACGGTAACTAAAAGACAAAGGACGTTGGTCCACAATGGCATCGAAAATAGCTGAAATAACTGGCAAGAGTGACTTATCTTGATCCTGATAAATCTTAAGTTCTTGATAACTATCTAGTTCTAGCTCAGTCAATCGCTTGATACGTCTGCGCTCCTTGTCGTCTACCGCCCTCTCAACAAAAATGTTGATTATCTCTGCTACTTCATCCTTTCGAAGAGCACGGCTCTCTAAAAGAATCTTAGATAGGATAACTGCCTGATTGTATTTAAGGTTTCCATAACCTTGTTCATACTCGGCATGGTAGGAACCGTATTTTCTGGAATACTTAACTTTCATGTTAGGACGGAGCTCGGTCAAATTATACTTGAGCTCACTCACATCCTCTTTAAGGGTACGCTCACTTATGCCAAAGCGAGCAAGGTAGTCCGTTTTTGAAATCTCATTTCCCTTTTCCAATTCGGACATAAAATACAAGAGACGTTTGGTTTTTGATGCTGTCATTATAAAATCCCCCTTTATAATCAAACCTCTTATTACTAAAAAATTGCTGTCTAGTTATTAATTATCATAGATAGTCATCACCAGTGGCCACGATCCACAGAATTATAGCTCAAATAATAGTCCTTTTTCTTTTCGTTATACTCAAAAGAGAGTCTTAACAATTGTGCTTTCTTAATAGGACTATTCTGATCCGTGTAATCAAGATCAACTGACTTATGCATGATTCCTGATGAATGGACCTTTATACTTCTCCAGGCACCTTTTGCCTGAGGATGTTCCCTCATGACCTCAGACAAGGATGTTGTTGGACCAAAATAAGCTTGGTCTTTGGTACGTAAGCTATTTATCTGCTCTTCAGTCCAATTACTGCTATAGTTATCAACTTCTGTGACGCCATCAAGTGGATAAGTCGCTGTTCCACCATCATAAACAAAGCGTCCCTTTTCGTCCTTCACAAAAGAGAGATCAATATACTCATTACCATCTCCACGTTCGTATCTCACCTTCAGACCACTGGATTCCATTTCGACGTAATTGCCCTTACCATGACTTTTAATAATCGAACGTAAGGTATCAACCTTGGGTTTCAGATTTTCAAAATCTTCTTCCGTCCAGTTATAAATCGCAGACTTTTCTTCGTAGTCTTTTGGGTCATCACTATCGGGTTTCTCCTCATCAAGTTCTGAATGGGATACTTGTTGGATCAGCCTGTATTTTTTCATAGCGCCTCGATAGACAGAACCACCTAAAGTTGCAAAGAAAGATAATCCAATCAGGGCAAGCACGATTGCGGTGAAGAGAAATCTCCCTCGCTTCTGTCCCATTCTAAAAAGAATGATAGCAAGGACAAAACAAGCCACAATTACAGCTAGATACAGTATTATCGGCTTATACCTCCAAGATAAGAAGACCGACATCCAGCTCACACTTAAGAGTATCAATGGCAAAACAAAGGTCAAAAAGAAATGTCGCTTTTCAGCTTTTTCCTCCTGAAAAGCAGAGTCAAACTCTGGCCCTTGATTACTAAAAGCCGACTCGAAAACCTGATCACCATTCTTTAGATGATCATCACTTAAATAACGTTCACTTTCTTTATTAAACATCTACTCCTCTAAATATTCTATATAACAATTTCCCAGTTTTTTCTATTGTAACAAATGAAAGCGTCATTTTCTACAGATATACTTAAAAAGCAACCTGTCTTAGGTTGCTTAAAGGATTAACACTAGTCATTCTCAATTTTTTCAGCTTCTGTACTGAATTTTTGTGCAATGGCTTCAAGGGCCAATTCATCTGTATCTGGAAGAGTGATGGCATCATCTGAAATCTCATCAATATTAGCATAGAATTCAATGTGATTTTTAAGGTTTTGAAGCTGGATAGGTGCATCACCACCGTATTCGCCATCGAGGTTAATCATCATACGATCATCACTTAAAGGCTCAATAAACAGCGAACTCGTTTTGATATAGGAAATTCTCTTGTCGTAGATGTGTTTACCACCTTGGAGAACCTGACGAATAAGGTCTACCAATTCAAAGAGGTTTGCTGTCTTAACCATGATTAGTGTAAATTTACCATCATCCAGTTTAGCATCTGGGGCAATCGTTTCAAAGCCACCAACTGAATTGGTCAAGGCAACGAAAATCATAGAAAGACCACCTTCAAAGACACCCTCATCATGCGTAATGCGGACAGGAACCTTCTTAACTTGTGGCAGCAACTCTGCCCCCTTAACAAGGTAAGCCAAATAACCAAGCACTGTCTTTAAGCGGCTAGGCACACTATAAGTTAGTTCCGTAAAGGAACCCGCAGCCGCAATATTGATGAAGTATTTGTCATCATAGGCACGACCAATGTCCATCTGAAGGGTTTGATTTTTTTAGCAATAACCTTGGCTGCTTCTACAGGATTCCCTCTTGGAATCTTCAAAGCGCGTGCAAAGTCATTTGTTGTCCCCGTTGGAATAACCGCCATTTGTGGGCGCTTTTTAAGTGGGGCAATCCCAGAAACAACCTCATTGATTGTTCCATCGCCACCTGCAGCAATAACTAAGTCAAAGCCTGCTTTTGGCTGCACGAGTGGCCTCATTTTTTTGCTGAGTTCTCATCTGGTGTTGTTTGAAAGGCTGACGCTTCAAAGCCAGCACCTTCCAGAATATCCAAGACCTCGGCAACATTTTTTTCATAATTTCTTGTCCAGATGTTGGATTATAAATTAAGCGGGCACGTTTTTTTGTTTCATATTGAACTCCTATAAATCCAGCAACCAAGCCTCATCTTTTACGTCAATTCCTAGGCTTTGTGCTTTTTTTCCAACTTACTTCCGGCATCACTACCAGCAACTACTAAATCTGTTTTCTTAGAGACAGAACCTGTCACCTTAGCACCCAGAGCTTCAAGTTTTGCCTTTTGCTTCACTACGTTTAAGATGCTCCAATTTCCCTGTCAAAACAACTGTCTTTCCAGATAGGATGGCATCATCTGCCACCTTTTGTCCAAGATAGGCCAAATTAACCCCGTAGGTTTCAGTTCTTTAAGAAGAACCTGAGCTTCTTCCTTGGCAAAAATAACGCTGGATGGACTTGGCAATAACCTCTCCTAAACCATCTACAGCAGCAATTGCCTCGACATCTGCACTTGCTAACTCTTTTATACTGCCAAAAGCTTCTAGCAACTGCTTACTAACTTTGGCACCGACATGACGAATACCCAAACCATAGAGCAATTTCTCTGCAGAATTTTCTTTTGAGGCTTGAATGGCTGCATAAAGTTTTTCAGCAGACTTTTCCTTGAAACCTTCCAATTGGAGGAAATCTTGACTGTTCAAACCATAGATATCAGCCACATCTTTAACCAACTCAGCTTTAAAGAGCTTTTCAACCACTGAAGGTCCCATACCTGCGATGTTCATGGCATCACGAGAGGCAAAATGGATGAGGCCTTCCTTAATCTGAGCAGGACAAGAAGGATTAATACAACGTAGGGCAACTTCATCTTCAAAATGTAAGAGACCACTGCCACAAGATGGACATTGCGTCGGTACTTCCATCGGCTCTTGCGTTGTACGCTTGCTTTCTACTACACGAAGTACTGCAGGGATAATATCACCAGCTTTGTAGACAATCACGGTATCACCGATACGAATGTCTTTTTCAGCAATATAATCCACATTATGAAGAGTAGCACGACTAACCGTTGTCCCTGCTAATTGCACTGGAGTTAAATTAGCAGTCGGCGTTACTACACCCGTACGACCTACCTGCCAGTCCACTGAGAGAAGTTCTGCTTCCTTTTCCTCAGCAGGGAATTTATAAGCAATGGCCCAACGTGGTGCCTTAACTGTAAAACCTAGCTCTTCTTGCATAGCCAAACTATTGACTTTGATAACAACACCATCAATATCATAAGCCAAGTCATCGCGATCCTGTCCAACAGCTTGAATAAAGTCCCAAATCTCATCCATCGATGATGTGACAATACGTCGTGGATTAACAGAGAAACCTAGTTCTGCCACTTCATTCAAGACATCATTTTGTGTGAGACGCTCCGTTGGACTCGCTTCCTGATAAAGGAAAGTCGCTAAACGACGCTCTGCAACCACTTTAGTATCCAACTGACGAAGGGTTCCGGCTGCTGCATTACGTGGATTGGCAAATTCGGCTTCACCATTCTCCTGACGCTGGATGTTGATGCGTTCAAACTCAGCCCGTGGCAGGTAACACTCTCCACGAACGGTAATATTAAGCGGTTGGTCCAACTTGAGAGGAATATCTGAGATACGCTTGACATTTTCAGTGATATTTTCACCGATAGAACCATCACCACGTGTAGCACCTACCTGGAGAACACCATCCACATAGGTCAGCGAGATAGAGAGACCATCAATTTTAAGTTCAGCCATATAATCAGCATTAGGAAATTCGGCCTTCACTCTCTGATCAAAGGCATCCAGTTCTTCTCGTGAAAAAGCATCCTGCAAACTATAAAGCGGATACTCATGTTGATATTTTTCAAAACCATCAAGAACCAGACCTCCCACACGATGCGTAGGACTATCTGCTTGAACATATTCAGGGTGCTCAGCCTCCAAAGCTACTAGCTCTCGATAGAGCTTATCATAGTCTGCATCTGACACCGATGGATTATCTTCCGTATAATACTCTTTTTGCATACTGGTTAAGTTTAGCAACCAGCTCTTTTCATTCGTTTTTTTCCATAGGAACATTTTAACATAAAAGCAGAAAAAAACGCCTTTACAGACGTTAATTTAGGAAACAAAATCAATGACTTTGGCCAATTTCTTAATAAGAATTGCACCAACCAAAAGTGAAGCCAATTCTCCCATAGCAACAGTGAACCAAGTTGCCCAAAATGGTGCTTGAGTAACTAGGGTCAACTCAGCCGCAATCGTCACCATGAAGAATGAGAAGTAAAAAGGCAAAGAAAACATGAGCCTTGTCAAAAAGGCCACCCAAAATGTCTTGGTTTTTAAAACGATCAAAGAAATAAACGCCTGAACCAACAAAGACCAATGTTGATAGGCTTCCAACAACCACATCAATCATGTTAAAGCTAAAGAAATTAGCAATCACACAGCCCAAAGTAACGGCAATGATATACTTGCGATTATAAAATCCTAAAAGATTGAACATTTCTGCAATTCGGAACTGGTAGGGACCGTAGGAAATTAAGTTAAAAGGTGGCACAACAGTCAAGACCACATAAAGGGCCGCCACAATAGCAATATGTGTTAAATCACGAACAGTTTGTTTTTTCATTTTTCCTCCATAATCAATGTTTTTATTAGCTACGAAAAATCAATAATCCCGTCAAAAGAGCCTGGATCTCACCAAGCTCTTTTTATCATCTAGGAATCATCCTCATGTTTTTTGTGTTTTTTGCTGTCACTACTATCTCCAGAAAAACTCTGAATAATAGTAATCACATCTCCTCTTCTACTTTTTAGTTCACCTTGTCTAAGCTCTTGATAGGTCGCATTAAAGACGGCACCCAAAATCAAAATCCTGGCCAAAAAGATGAACCAAAGCATGAAGACGAAAATCATAATGGATCCAAATAACTTGATGTCAACCAATCGACTCAAGGTACGAATCACATAGGTTCCAAACAAGTTGCTTAAATAGCCAATCACTAAAGTCGTAAAGATAGTCCCTGGCATAACATAGCGGATTTTTCGAATCTTCACATTCGGAAGCACGAAATAAAGCACCATCATTCCCAGGAAGACAACTGCAATACTCAGAGGTTGAATACTATTTAGAATAAGCTGGGTCATCTTGGAACCAATAGGATAGGTCTGATTGATAACTCGAAGGACCGACTGAATAATCGTAGACAGCATTAGTGCAAAGGTGAGCAGGAACAAAATGACCAGACTCATGAAACCACCGATAATGTGACTAATAAAGACATCACGGTGTTCTGAAGCACCATACACCTTGTTAATCGCCTTTTGAAGGGAAGACAAGGACTTAATCATAGTCCAGAATCCTGTCAAAGAGGCAACTCCCAATAACTGTCCAGAAGGTGTCGAGAAGATATCCTGAACAACGTTTGCTGCAGGTGCATAAAACTGCTTAGGAAGGTGCTCATTCATAAACTTCAAGAGATCTGTCGTATCAATATTCAGATAGGGAAAGACATTGGCCGCAATGACAATGAGCGGAAAAACCGTCAAAATGAGATAGTAAGCCACTGCGATAGTTGAAATGTCTATCTCTGCACTACGATAATGCCTAAGATAAACCTGCAAAGGGCGCCACTGGAGTTTATCCAGGAGACGGGCCATTAAGCCTTGTCGTTTCATATTAGTAAGTTCTTTCTTCGCCTTGAGAAGTCAAAATTACTGGACCATCCTTAGTAATAACAAATTGGTGTTCATATTGACAAGAAAGTCCACCGTCAAGAGTTTTGTGAGCCCAACCCGTTTCAAGGTCAGTATCAATTTCCCAAGTACCAGTGTTAATCATTGGCTCGATAGTCAAAACCATTCCTTCTTTGAGACGGAGACCTCGTCCAGCCACCCCATAGTTTGGCACCATTGGTTCTTCGTGCATTGTTGGTCCAACTCCGTGTCCAACCAAATCACGAACAACACCGTAACCACGACTTTCAGCGTATTCTTGGATAGCTGCCCCGATATCACCGATACGGTTACCGACTACCGCTTGTTCAATACCAAGATACATAGCCTCACGTGTTACTTCCATAAGTTTTTTAACTTCGTCAGATGGTGTTCCAATCGCATAAGCCCAACATGAATCAGCTAAACCGCCAGAATATGATTCCGTGTATTTTTTAACCTGAGCAACATTGTCAAAGTCCAATTTTGACACATCAAGGACTGACTTATCGATAGGTTCTGACAAGACCATATCAACTTTCAAGAGGTCGCCATCTTTCAAAATATAGTGACGTGGAAAGGCATGTGCCACTTCGTCATTAAGACCACAGCATGTCGCATAAGGGTAATCCATAATGCTTCCCTCAACTCCAATCTGAAGGGGAAGAACATTTTCTTCTTTACAACGACGACGTACATACTCTTCTACTTCCCACATATCCACTCCTGGTTTCAAGAGGTCACGTAGACCAATATGAATGCTAGCAAGAAAATCCCCTGCCCTATCCATTGCTTCAATTTCACGTGCTGATTTTAATGTAATCATTGTTTTCTCCGTTTTCTTTATATCTTTATTTTTTTAGTTACTAAGTTTTCTTAACCACAACGACTGATTTGCAGACGGTATGATTTCCGTGAGTAACCATAAGGTCCAGATGGGCTCTACGTCTGGTTTCAGCAATAATACTTGGTGTAATCGTCACCTTGTCATCGATCTGAGCTGCCTGAAGAAAGTAAAACATCATCTCTTCAATCACAAGACCATTTTGTTCCTGCTTTTCCATGATACGATAGACAACCTCTTTAACCATCTCTGCAAGAACACCCTGAGTGAGGTTTCCAGAATTGTCAATCATAGTGGGCTCTACCTCAAAGCTGAAAGCATGCTTGTCCTGGTTTAGGTTAGCTATCATTTGATCACTAAAGGTGTGCAAGTTGCCACGATTATTGTCCTGAAGTTCTTCCAAAACCTGACGACGGGTGATAACACCTAGATAGTGTTTTTCTTCATCCACAACAGGAATGATATCAAAGTCTTCAAAAATCATCTTTTGGGCAACAGTTGCCAGACTAGTCTCAAGTCGTGTCACCGTCGGCTTGGTCATGATTGCCTTAAGCATGGTCGTTGGTTGCTGATTAGACACATCCCGCATGGTCACAATACCAATCACTTTTTCAGACTCAGATAGAATTGGAAAACGTACCAAGTTGGTCCGTTTAACCAAATTCTGAAAATCTCTGACCGTCATTTCTGGAGTCATGTAATTGTAGTCTTCTCGTCTGGTATAGACTTGAGCTACAGTCTTGATATCTGTTTTGATACGGACATTCGAAAGCGCCTGGTTAATCATGGTTGCCACGGTAAAGGTATCGTAAGTTGTTACCATAACTGGAAATTGCTTCAAACGAGAAAGCTCTTTTACCCTATCGGAAACCTGAAAGCCCCCCGTCACTAGAATAGCATTATTGTGTTCTAGAGCAAGCAATTGAATATCCTCACGGTCCCCAACAATAAGAAGATCTCCCTTAGTTAGATAACGGGTGATATTCTCAATAGTCATGGCTCCAATATAGAACTTACTGAAGACACGTTCCAGACCTTCATGACCAGAGATAACCTCAGACTCTGTAATCTCTGCAATCTCCGCAAAGGTCAGCCTGTCAAGGCGAACTTGGACTTTCTTTTCAATTCGAACCGTCCCACTCCGAGGACGAGTCTCAACCAACCCTCGATTTTCAGCTTCTTTAATTGCTCGATAGGCAGTTCCATCAGAAACCTGTAAGTGATTCGAAATACTACGCACACTAACACGCTTACCGATAGGCAAGGCCTCAAGATAATCTAGAATTTCTTGATGTTTACTCACAGTTCTCCTCCTTCTCAAAGCGGAGATAATCACGCATGGTACGAGTGTATCGGTCTGCTCCCTTAAAGCGGGACACAAGTTTAAAGCCTGATTTTTCCGCTACACGAATCGATGCCTTATTTTCCAAATGGGCAATAAGGATAATACGGTCCATTCCCATTGATGTCAAAGCCAAATCTGACAGACAGGTAACCGCCTCAGTCATTAGACCTCTACCCCAGTAAGAGGCATTCAGAAAATAGCCAAGCTCTGCAGTCCGTTTCTGGACATCAATCTTCTCAAAACGAACGACGCCAATCATCTTATCTAACTCTTTATCTACAATCGCCCATACACCTAGAGGCTCCTTCATGAAATAATGAACCAAAAGGCAATCCGTTTCATGCTGTGTTTGAGTGGCAGGAAAGAAAAATTGTAGATTCTGAGGATTTGATACAATTTCGTGTAAATCAAAACGATCCAAAAAGATGAGTGGTCTAAAAGAAAGGCGCTCCGACTCAAAAAAGGCAAAAGCACCCAGACTAGTCCAAATATCCATGATAGTATTATAACACAGTTTTAGAAATGGAAAAAGGCTCAACCACTAGGGGTTGAACCTTAGACTTAATCTTCAATCAAACGAATATCTGCACCAAGGTCAGAAAGTTTCTCAATAATATTTGAATACCCGCGAAGGATAAACTCAATATTGGTAATTTCAGTTTGACCTTCTGCCATAAGACCCGCTGTAACAAGTGCCGCACCTGCACGCAAATCACTAGCTTTTACTGGTGCACCTGAAAGTTGCGTTGGACCACTGTAAATAATTTGTCCACCGAGTACTTGAATATCAGCCCCCATACGAGCCAATTCAGGAACGTGGTTCACACGTTTTTCATAAATTGTATCTATGATTTTTCCTCGACCACTTGCTTTCAATAACAATGGTGTCATCGGTTGTTGCAAGTCAGTCGCAAAACCTGGATAAGGCGATGTCTTAATGTCAACAGGTTTTAGATCACCTTGCTCTTCCACAAAGATGGCATCTTCTTCAACGGTCATACGAACACCCATTGCTTCAAGTTTAGCAATAAAACTTTCAAGGTGTTCATAAAGAACATTTTTAACCTTAATTCCCTTACCGATAGCCGCAGCCATAGCAATGTAAGAACCCGCTTCAATACGGTCTGGAATGACCTGGTGACGAGTGCCATGTAAGCTTTCTACACCGTCAATGGTAATGACTTCTGTACCAGCGCCACGTACACGCGCACCCATATTGTTAAGAAGAGTTGCTACATCAATAATCTCAGGTTCACGCGCCGCATTTTCAATAACCGTACGACCGTCAGCCTTAACCGCGGCCAACATGGTATTGATGGTCGCTCCAACACTGACCGTATCCATGTAGATATGAGCACCCTGAATGCGTTGACCAGCATCAGTCGCAATACGCATAGACTCGGCTTCATAAGAAATGCTGGCACCCATCGCTTCAAACGCCTTAAGGTGAAGGTCAATAGGACGTGGTCCCAAATCACATCCACCAGGCAAACCTACTGTTGCTTGACCGTAACGTCCAAGCAAGCTACCGTAGAAATAGTAAGAAGCACGAAGGCTGTTAATCTTACCAAATGGCATTGGCATATCCTTAACGCCTCGTGGGTCGATTTCAAGTGTTTCGCCATCACGCTTAACAGAACCACCCATTACTTCTATAATTTCAATGAGGTTATCGACGTCGCTGATTGCTGGCACCCCATCAAGAGTAACCACTCCATCAGATAAAATGATGGCCGGAATCAATGCAACAACTGAATTTTTAGCCCCTGATACTGTAACTTCTCCCTGAAGTTTCTTACCACCATTGATGATAATTTTACGCATACTGTTCAATCTTTCTTATACTGGAATATTAGCCATTACATTCTACCATAGATTGAGGTGCATGACAAATTAAGAACTCTAACAATTATCGGACAGTTTCACTTGACCACTTAAACCACCCCTTAAAACGGATAGCACCGTTCTGGTCTGTTCGTAAAACCTTAATGTGACGTTCCTTGAAACGCTCCAAAGTTTCATCATTTGGATGTTTATAACGATTATTCTCACCAGCTGAAACAAGGGCAAGGGAGGGCTGCAACTGGTCCAAAAACGCTTCAGACGATGACCCTTTTGAACCGTGGTGTCCGGCTTTGAGGACACTAGCCTTTAAATTAGGATAGCTGACCATCAGTTCCTCCTCTCCTTCTTTTTCCAGATCACCCGTAAACAAAAAACTACTTCCTAATAGTTTTCCGTAAAGAACTATCGAATCGTTGTTACCACCATCACCAACTTTATTTGGATAAAGAACCTGTAGCTTACTTCCCATCATGGGTAAGTTGTCTCCAGCCTTTAGAGTGCGAACTGGGCATTTTAAAGTTCGAAGTCGTTTCACAAAACTAGGCTTAGTCAAAGCTCCTTGACTGACACAGATTTCCTTAATCTTAAACCGCTTGGCTACTTCTTCCAAATCACCAATATGGTCTGTATCCGTATGAGTCAGGACCATATGGTCAATTTGAGACACTCCCCTAGCCTGTAGATAGGGAATCAAGGTTTTCTCCGCATTGCTCGTCTGACTAGCCTCTTGCCATTTTTCCTTTAGGCCGAAAGTCACCTTGCCACCCACATCAATCAGGATGGTATCGCCTTTCATACTCCTCAGAAAAATACTATCTCCCTGACCAACGTCAACCATAGTCACCTCATTGGTTAAAGGATGTTTGACCCAGACCATCAAAAGACCAAAAATCATCAAAAGGCAAATCCTAAACTGAGGCTTTTTCCAAAAATCAAAGAGCATAACCAATACAGCTATCATCAAGCCAAACTGAAACAAACTAGGTTTCCCTAGAATCAAAGGCTGGCCTATCCAGGATTGTATCCAAGTCAAAAAGGTCTCCATCCATTCAAAAAGTGGGTTGATTTGAGAAAGATTACCAGTCCTGAAAGAGCAAAGAAGACTGTCAATACAGGCAAGAGAAAGCTATCAAATACTATCGAAAACATCGCCGTCAGAATTAAACTCACCGGTTGAAAGGTCCCATAATAGAAAGTTAGAAAAGGCAAAATCCCAAGACTCAACACTAAGCTCGTACAGATTGACTTTTTAAGAGATGACATCTCCTCAAAATCAAACAAACACAACAAAAAGGCATAGGAACAACTTAAAACACCTCCCACTGTCAAAAGAAAATGAGGTAAAAAGAGAAACAATAGAAGCAAAGTTATCCCCATATTATCCAGTTTTTTAATACCAAACTCCGCTAACAAACTTTGAATCAGGGAACGTAGGACTGAAGCTGTCCAACCTGTCATTAAGCCATAACACAAGGAAAAAGGCAGCAAGATAATAAATAGATAATCTTTAGGAAGGCCCAAGCGTAGGAGTCCATAGCGAAACCATCCCAGAAAAAATCCCACTTGCATCCCCGAAAGTGCGAATAGATGAATAATACCTAAGCTTGTGTAAAGCTGACTTTGCTCATCAAACTCCTTACCCAAATACCCAAAGAGCAGACCTGTCATATAGTGTCTCATAGGATTAGGAAAGTGCGTCTGGATATGAACCAAAGCCCTCCTCCTCAGTTGATGGAAAAAAGCTAGGGGAGATAGAGATTTTTGAGGCACCACATGGTCCAAGCGTTCAATCTGAGCCATTCGATAAATGCCTTGACTGGCTAGATAAGACTGATAATTAAACCCTTGAAAATTACGTTGACCAATTGCTAGGGATAACTTTATTTTCCCTTTTAATACCAACGTTTGGCTAGTAGTCTTAAAAAAATGCTGCTCCTTCTCAGATTTGAGTCGGTAAAAGACCTGATAAGTTTGTCCCTTTGCCTTTCCAATAGCTGATAATTGCTCACCATTAACCGACAGCGTATCAGCAACCAGAGTCACCTGATTGATTTCAGTAGGAGCTTGTTTATCTTGTATGGTAGCTCTGTGGTGCAAGAATAAAAAGTAGACCAAAAAGAAACTACCTACAAGTCCCACCAACTTTAGGGCTACCTTATTCTTCCAATGATGCTTCAAAAAACATCCTAAAAGAAAAGACAAAACCCCAATAGCATAAACATTTGTGTTAAAAATCGTAAAATAAAGGGCAGCTATTAACAGAGCCAAGGAAAAAAGATTGATTGGAGCTTTTTTAAGCCACATAGAGGGACTCTCTGATTTTTTCTAAAGTTTTATCACCAATTCCTGAGACATTTTTCAAGTCATCTACGGATTGAAAACCTCCATGACTTTCACGATAGGCAATGATATCCTCAGCACGCTTAGCTCCAATCCCAGAAATAGTTTGCAACTCCTCTGAAGTCGCTGTGTTTAAGTTAATTTTGCCATCCTTAGCACTAGTTTGCCCTCCTTTGTCAGAAACCTGACCAGTTCCTGATTGACCAAGAACAGAAAGGTTTTTCATCCTTAGTTGCCACATAGACAACCTCTTCGTCCGACAGGCTTGCAGCTAAGTTAACACTCTTAGCATCCGCATCCTCAGTCATTCCCCCAGCGGCTTTGATGGCATCAGTTACCCTAGCGCTTGCTTTTAAGGTATAAACACCCGGATTAGCCACAGCCCCCTTAACATCTACTGTTACTTTTGACTTATCCTTTTCACTTCCTTCAGTCTTTGACTGGGAAGACGCCTCAGAAAGAGACTGTGAGCTTTGTTTGGATGAGGAGGTTGACAAAGCTGTCACATCTGTATAAGACGTCTCCGCCTCCATACTGTTGCCCGCACCACAAGTCATCCATAGAAAGAAGCAAAAAATCACCATCAGTAAAGCGATGACACTCACAAACAGACGATTATCTTTGACATAGGCTATAATCTTTTCCTTCACGCTATTCTCCTTAATTGATATATTTTCTTTCTTATTCGTAAAAAATTTTGAAAAAAATATATCAAAAAGTAAAAAACTCCATCAGATTTATGTCTGACAGAGTTATTTGCTTATTTCTGCGTTTCTTTAGCACGGTGTTTTTCAGGGTTCCAAACAAAGCTAGCTACATATGAGAAAGCCATGGTAAAAAGCACTGCAATGATAGCTACAAGACCGAGAGGTACACGGTAAATATATGTCAATGGGTTTGGTTTTTTGCCTGTTTGATAGCTCAAAGCTTCTTCATCGAGACGATCAAATTCAGACTGGATACGACGAGCAACCTCTTGAATATTTTCATCATTCAAACGCTTCAAATCTGAAATATCAATAGGATTACCATAGTTCATATCCACACGTTCACCCGTCAAGAGCCCCTTGAGCTCACGAGGTCCTTGATAGACAACTGGCATAATCTTAACCTTGGCCATCTTAGCGATAACCGCAACCCCACCCTTAACATCAGAAGAATGACGACTACCACTTGGGAACATAATCAAACTACGATTACTCTTCTTAAGCATGTTAACAGGGTACTTGATAGCTTCTTGGCCAGGATTTTCACGGTCAATTGGGAAGGCGCCACACATGCGGATCCACCAACCAAAGATACGGCTCTTGAAGAGTTCTTTCTTAGCCATGAAAATAAACTGCTTAGGACGAGCTGAAAAAGCCATATAAACAGGGTCCCACCAAGTTCGGTGCGGAGCAACCAAGATATAATTTTCATCCTTATTCAATAATTTATCACGATTGTGGTAATGGGCATTACCATTGATAATCCAAAGAAGGAAGACAACAAGCCCACGTAAATAAGCGTAAAACACGTTTTTACCTCTTTTTCTACAAGTTTTTTACTATTATACCAAAAAAAGGAGCTCTTTTTTCATCGAATTTCTTTGTAAAAGTCTTGAAAATGGTGTGGCACTTTCTAATAGTTTGAGCTATAATGTAACTATGAAAAAAAGTATTGAGATTATAGGGAAAAATCGAAAGGCACTTAATCTTTGCCTCATTATTGCAAACTTGGTTGTTCTGGCTATCCTAGGCTTTGTCCTATTCCAACGCCATAACACGAAATCTGAACAAGTAGCCAAGGCTGAAAAGACTGAACAAGTCGCTAATAGCACAAGCTCATCTTCAGAAAAAGCTAAAGAAGATGATGAAACACAACTCAAGAAAGGTAGTAACCACAGCATTGCAGCTTCTGACTATGCTTACGATGTTACTGCTGTGAATAACACTATTCGAGGCCAGTCTCAGGATATCGACGACAAGGTAGTCTTTTTAACATTTGACGATGGGATTGATCCAACACTGACCCCACAAGTCATGAGTATTTTGAAAGAATACGGTGTTCACGCCACATTCTTCCACATTGGTTACACCATTACACAAGAAAATGCGGACATCCTCAAACGCCAAATTACAGAAGGACATGCGATTGCCAACCATAGCCTCAGCCATAACTTTAATCTCCTTTATCCAGGACGTGTTCCTAATCAAAGTCAGATTGTTTCTGAGGTTAACCAAACCATGGCTAATTTCCAAGCCGTCCTAGGTAAAGACTTCAAGACAAGAATCTTCCGTTATCCTGGTGGTCATATGTCATGGCAAGGTCTAGAAAGTACTGACCAAGCTCTCGCCAAGGAAGGTGTCCAGTGGATTGACTGGAATATGCTTTGTGGTGATGCAGAACCAGCCTCTGTTCGCCCAACGACATCTGAAAGCATGATGGCCTACTTGGATGGTTCACAAAAATATTTCCCTGAGAGTCATGTTAAGGTTGTCCTTATGCACGACACTGCTGGTAAGGAACTCACAGTTCAGACCCTTCCACAAATCATCGAATACTTCAAAGACCAAGGCTACACCTTTGGTGTCCTAGAGTAATCACTCACAACAGTTCCTTTGGGAGCTGTTTTTTGTTACAATAAAAGCTATGACAAATCCAATTTTAAAAGATGGAGAACGCATTGACCAACTTTTCTCCACAGATGTAAAAATCATACAAAATAAGGAGGTCTTCAGCTATTCTATCGACAGTGTCCTCCTCTCTCGATTTCCAAAAATTCCCAAGAAGGGGTTAATCGTCGACCTCTGTTCGGGAAATGGTGCCGTTGGCCTCTTTGCTAGTACACGCACTGAGGCACCAATTACCTTGGTTGAGCTACAAGAACGTCTGGCTGACATGGCCAAGCGTTCCGTCACTCTCAACCAGCTAGAGGACCAGGTGACCGTTGTCAATGACGACCTAAAAAATTTGCTTGACCATGCCCCACGATCTCAAGTGGACCTTATTCTCTGTAACCCTCCCTACTTTAAGGCGACAGAAACATCCAAGAAGAATTTGTCAGAGCACTACCTCTTGGCCCGTCACGAAATCACGACTAATCTAGAGGAAATTTGCCAGGTCGCTCGTCATGCCCTCAAATCTAACGGACGTATTGCCATGGTGCATCGTCCTGACCGCTTTTTGGATATCATCGATACTATGCGCCAGTATAATCTAGCGCCTAAACGCATCCAGTTTATTTATCCTAAGATGGGACGTGAGGCAAATATGCTCCTGATTGAAGCCATTAAAGACGGCTCAACAGATGGCTTGAAAATCCTTCCGCCTCTCTTTGTGCATAAGGAAAATGGCGACTATACCGACGAAATCTTTGAGATTTACTTTGGAAAAAAGACTGAGGGTAAGTCCTAGACGATGATAGAAAAGGATAGCAAGGCCTACATGTATGTGGTTGAGTGTGCCGATGGCACCCTCTATACAGGCTATACCACAGACGTCGAACGCCGCCTCAAAACCCATAACGCAGGCAAAGGCGCCAAGTATACCAGAGCCCGCCTACCAGTTAAACTCCTCTACTCAGAAGCCTTCGCCAGTAAACCAGAGGCCATGAGCGCCGAAGCACTCTTTAAGAGAAAAAGCCGAGAGAAAAAACTAGCCTATATCAAAGAACACACGGAAAAATAACCGTGTGTTTTATTAATTTATATTTTTTGCATGTTTACTATTATCTTTAATTGCATTATAAATAGATGAACCTCTCCTAACATAATATTGGGAGTAGTTTTCGTCATCTTTACTAAATTTTTTTCAAAATTATCTATTTTTCAAAAATTCCACGATAATATTTTTCCAAAATATTTACCTCTATTAATTGCAAGTGTTTCCCTATCAATACTTTTTAACTTCACCTCGATAATAAAAAGGAATCATCCTCTACTTTTATTTTTTTCGTTCTCGTTAATACTATATTTGTAACTCAAATTCTTTCTGATTATCACTCTAACATAATATCCATCAATACTAGAATGATATTTCTCAAAAATAAAGTGATGCACTGAACAATAATCCTAAAAACTACCAATAATGAAAAATGCACTTCTAAAGGGTCTTCCTAATTTTTTTGATAACCTCCACTTAATGACAAAGTTGAAATTTCTTCTAACAGTTTATTCTCTTCTGTAACATAATAATCATTTTTTTAATTTGTATTACATCAAATGAATGCTTTTTTTAACATTATCTAATTCTACTTCTTCCTTAACATTATTATCCAATATTACAGTCATTAGAGATGACTCTCGCTCTTCGACTAAGCAATAATCTCCACTCAGAATTCTGAATCCTTTTTCTCTCTAACAACTCTTTTTATAATTACCATAAATTGGTTTTTAATTCTCGAGAATAAATCCTAGCTATTATCCAATAATAAATCTTATCTTCGTATTCTATAAGAATAGCATATAAATATAAAAAGAATTATTATTTTTGATTGAACCATTCATCAGAATGTTTACTATTTCAGGGATAGGAGTACTCCTAATGAATAAATTATAACATTTAAATCCTACTATCATTTCAGATGATAATAGGCCAAAAATAGATGCAAGCAACAGTAAATAAATATTTAATCTTTTTTTCCAAAATTCTATAACCATCAATCTCAATTCCCCTATAATTCACTAAAACCTTATCATAAAAAAATTGACACCAATAGTAATAAGTAAAATGGCAAGAAATGCCCATGTGATAATTCCTTCTGAACTCCTATTGAGGACAATAATAATAAAGGGAGAGCTATAAAAGTATATAATACAAATGGTGAGACTTTAAAAAAATAAATAAAGGCATCTCCAAAGCATAGAAGAATATGAGAATCATAGGCAACATTGAAAAGCAATTGACTCTTATCAAAAAAATATTCCTAAAAATAGTATAATTCAATGTTAGACTCTTATTATTAATCATAGTCTCTAAAGTGAAGGCAATCACTTCAAAAATATGTTATCAAAAGAGTAATGATTAATAATTTGTTAGTTATGTTTACTGATTTATTTGAATTAAATTGATGTTTTAAACCTCCATAATCCATACCAATTCTAAAAACCAAAGATTGTAATAAATAATGCTAGTTGTGATAATTTAAAAGAGCTAATAAAAAAATGTAAGAAAAAAAGTATCTAAATGTACTAATTTTAGTATAAAATAAATTATTATCTATAGAGAAAGATAAAAAAATAAGAAAAAAATCCCTCAAGTAAAAAAACATTATATATTGTGGATACCTAATCCACCTAAAAAAGCCTAAAAAAAGTTCTCAATCATCCGAAAAATACACCCAACACCTCATATTTATAATTTTTCCTAATTTAAAATGAATATTCTCTCAGAATTTCATTACTTGCAAGTATAACAAAAAAACGCTCTATTTTCATAGAGCGTTTTCATTGTTTATTTATCACCCTTGTTACGGATAACAAAGCCGTTTTTCTTTTCGCTTGAGGTACGGTGTGGGCGTTTGTTGCCACGGTTTTCGAAGTCACGGCTATTCTTCTTAGACTTACGTTTGAAGTCACGACGGCCACCGTCTCGGTCATCGCGGTTACGGTCGCCACGGTATCCACCACGACGGTTGTTATCGCGACCACGGTTGCCACGGCCACCTTTGCCGCCTTTACCACCAAAGCCACCACCTGATGGTTTGAATGGCAATGGTTTTTCACGAGCAATTTCCACTTCTGGCATTGTCTCTGGGTCTTGAACGGTCAAGCTCAAGATGTAAAGTGCCAATTCTTCAGGAGTGAATTCTTGAGCCAATTTAACCGCATCACCCTTGAACTTGTCAAAGTTAGAACGGATAGCTTCATCCGCAAAATCGCGTTCGATCTTCTTAAGAGCAACTTTCTTCTTAGCTTGGAAGGCTTCTTGAGCTGTTGGTGGCTTAAGACCTTTCATGCGTTTCTTAGTCAAGTTTTCGATAATTCCCAAGTAACCCATTTCATTTGGTGCTACGAAAGTAATAGATTGACCTGATTGGCCTGCACGTCCTGTACGTCCAATACGGTGAACGTAGCTTTCTGGATCTTGTGGAATATCGTAGTTGTAGACGTGAGTGACACCTGAAATGTCAAGACCACGCGCCGCAACGTCTGTCGCAACCAAGATATCGATTTGGTCGTTCTTGAAGTCACGGATAACACGAAGACGTTTGTTTTGATCAAGGTCACCATGGATACCTTCTGCACGGAAACCACGAAGTTTCAAACCACGTGTCAACTCGTCCACACGACGTTTGGTACGTCCAAAGACGATTGACAATTCTGGTTGGTCAACGTCCATAAGGCGAGTCATGGTATCAAACTTCTCTTGTTCCTTCACTCGGATAAAGTATTGGTCAACATTAACATTGGTCAATTCTTTAGCCTTGATTTTCACATGCTCAGGATCTTTCATGAACTGCACACCAATACGTTTAATGGCATCAGGCATAGTTGCTGAGAAAAGGAGAGTTTGACGTTCTTCTGGTACTCGGCTAATGATAGCTTCAATGTCTTCAAGGAAGCCCATGTTAAGCATTTCATCAGCTTCATCCAAAATCAAAGTCTCAATGTTATTTAGTTTAAGAGCCTTACGTTTGATAAGGTCAAGGAGACGACCTGGTGTTCCTACAACGATGTGGGCACCTGAACGGAGGGCCTTGATTTGTTTTTCAATGCTAGAACCACCGTAGACTGAGCGAACTTTAACGCCTTTGTCACGACCAAAACGGAAAAGCTCTTCTTGAGATTGCACTGCCAACTCACGTGTTGGGGCAATAACAAGAGCTTGGATTGTATTTTCTTCTGTACGAATTTTATCTAGGGTAGGCAAACCAAAGGCAGCTGTTTTACCAGTACCAGTTTGGGCCTGACCGATAACATCCTTCCCTTCAAGAGCGAGTGGAATGGTCAACTCTTGGATAGGTGATGGCTTTTCAAAACCGGCAGCTACAACAGCTGATTGGATGTCTTCTGATAGGTTTAAATCTGTAAATTTCAAAGTATTCTTCTTTCTATTTGAAGGCGGTGCGAAGCCACCTTATGAGACTTGGTTGTGTAGTATGTTAACTACCTGTATTTAATAGTCGTTTATTTTAACAACTTATCTAGTCTATCATATTTAAGAATAAAAAGACAGAAAATAACGTTTTAAAACCGCCTCCAATTTGAGAAGACGGTTTCACTCACTAATTATTATTTATGGACCAACCAACGTAGGTAGCGGGCCAAGACTAAACAAAGAATCACACTACCTAAAATGATGAAAAATCCAAGCTGGACTGACAGTCATAAAAGGTAGAGGAACATTCATCCCAAAGAAACCGGTAATAACGGCAAGCACTCCCAAGAGTACCTCAATAATGGTCAGATTGCTCAAGTTGTTGTTCAGGTTGTTGTTTAGGATATTGTTATAAGAACCTGATAGTTGCTGTAAGACCTTAGAAATGAGGTCCGTCATGGCTACTAACTGTCTAGCTTCAATCATGGCATCATCAAACTGTTCTTTTTCAACCTCATTGAGACGACGATAAATGGCGTGCCCCTTGATGTGTTCCAATAGAAGACGGTTTTGTGTGGCTGCAGCCACCAAATAGACCATGCCTGTTTCCAAATCTGAAAGGTCGTAAAGATTCTTACTTGTCGTTGTCTGTCTTAGGCGTCGACTAACCTCATCTTTTTGCTGATCCAAACGTTCAATGACGGGATAGTAGGCATTTGAAATCATCTCAAGGCCTGCAAAGAGCAATTTGTAGATAGACAAATCCTCATGGTTATCCACATAATCTTGCATCTTGCTTATCACATAAGCGTTATCCTCGTTACTAATGGTCACCAAACGCGTATCTTGTACAATAAAGGTCAGAGGAATGGTTTCATAGTATTCCTTGTCCTTTTCAAGCGCCAGAACATTATAGATAAAGGTGATTGTCCCAGTCTCACGGTTGTAATCCATGTGGGCTCGTTCATTTTTATCCAAGGCATACTCTATGGTTTCTTGGTCAATATCATACTTGGTATAAAGATAGGATTGCTCAGAAATAATGTCTGAGTCAATATTAATCCAGTGACGCTTATAACCCAGTTCTTTTTCAATAAACATTTTTCGTCCTCATTACTCTAGCACTGCTGCTGCCAAAGCTTGTTGGATTTCAAAAACATTATTGTCACTCTTAAATTGAAGCACTTCTGCAGGCTCAAGTGCTGATGAAATCCAAATCTTAAGTTCAGCATCTAGGTCAAAGTGGCCCGAGCTCTCTACAGTGAAACGAGAGATTGAGTGATAAGGGATAGACTTGTAAGAAGTCTTCTTCCCTGTAACACCTTGCTTATCGACTAATATCAAGCGTTTTTCTGTAAAGACAATCAAGTCACGAACAAGGACATAGGCTAACTCCACCTGTTCACCTGGAATTAAGATGCCCTCCAATTGGCGCTCAACCTTATCATTATCTTTTTTAGATGCATTGCCAAGCAGTCCTGAAAAAAGTCCCATAGTTATTTCTCCTTTTTTATTGTAAAGATAATCCTTGCTTTAACTATACCACAATTTTAGGATTTCAGACACTTGCAGAAATGGGTTTCTAGTAGTACAATTAAAGAGTCACAAGAGGAGCAATTGCTGAGAATGGCTAGCTTGATTTTTCTTCAAGACTTGCCTAAACTCTTACCACCTGATCAGGTTAGGACCTGCGTAGGGATGTGTCTCAAAATAGATTGAAATAGAGGAACTTCTATGACGTCGTTTTGATGTGGCAAAAAACAGCCAATCAAGACGATTGGTATAGGAGGTTTTTTTATGTCGAAAACAAATATTCGACCAATGATTGAGGTTGCCCTTTTTGCAACCATTGCTTATATCCTGGACCTAGTTACTCAGCCCATGTCACTAGGCCCTTGGATTTCCCTTTCCTTTAAGATGGTGCCCATCTTTCTCCTCAGTTTTCGCTGGGGCTTAAAAGCTGGTGCTATGGGCGGTCTTATCTGGGGGCTACTTCAAGTTGTTACAGGTCAAGCCGCCGGTGGTTGGCTGACCTTGACACAAGGTTTTCTGGAGTACTTTGTCGCCTTTAGTCTGATTGGTATCAGTGGTGTGGTCAAACCAGCCCTTGATAAAGCCATTAAACAAGACAATAAAGTCAAGTCTCTGATGCTTATCACTTGGGGGATTCTGCTTGGTAGCTTTGCTCGTTACCTCATTCACTTTATAGCCGGTGTCATCTTTGGGGAAGCTATGCCCCTAAAGGACAAAGTCCTTATCTCTATTCACTCATTGTCAATAGCTCATCTTTCCTAGGAGAAACATTGGCCAGCCTCATTGTTTTCTTCGCTCTACAACGATTCCTAGGCAGATTACTCAATACAGAAAAATAAAAGAAACCATAGGACAATCTTAAGTGGCAGTCCTATGGTTTTTCTTGTTTTTAAGAGATATTACGACACGAAGTCAGACGTAGGCTAGCTAGCCACAAGATAGTGGCTAGCGTCAAAAGATGAACGATTTACATAAACTATACATAGCATTACGACATGAGAAAACGGAAACGATTATTTTCCGTTTTCGAGTTAGTAAGGGACTTAGCCACTGTCCCATAGGACGTGGCGTAGATTGCTTAGGCTATGAAATAGCCAAGCAATCTTAGTACATTACATCTTCTCTTCCAATGTCACATCTGGATATTTATCCGCAAACCAACGAAGGGCGAAGTCATTTTCAAAAAGGAAGACTGGTTGGTCAAAGCGGTCTTTAGCCAAGATATTTCGGCTTGATGACATGCGTTCATCGAGGTCCTCAGGTTGAATCCAACGCACAGTCTTTTTACCCATTGGTGTCATAACGACTTCGGCATTGTATTCATTTTCCATACGGTGTTTGAAGACTTCAAACTGAAGTTGACCAACGGCACCAAGCATGTATTCACCTGTTTGGTAATTGGTGTAGAGCTGGATGGCTCCTTCTTGCACCAATTGTTCAATTCCCTTGTGGAAGGACTTCTGTTTCATGACGTTTAGCAGAAACTTTCATGAACAACTCTGGTGTAAAGGTTGGTAGGGGCTCAAATTCAAATTTGTTTTTACCTACAGTAAGGGTATCACCAACTTGGTAAGTTCCTGTATCGTAAACCCCAATAATATCTCCAGCAACGGCATTTTCGACATTTTCACGAGATTCGGCCATGAACTGAGTGACGTTAGAGAGCTTAGCTCCTTTACCAGTACGGGTTAGGTTAACACTCATACCACGCTCGAATTCACCAGACACGATACGAACAAAGGCAATACGGTCACGGTGACGTGGGTCCATGTTGGCTTGGATTTTGAAAACAAAACCAGAGAAATCCTTGTTAAGAGGATCAATCTCATCACCATCAACTGTCTTGTGGCCATGTGGTTCTGGCGCAAATTTAAGGAAGGTATCGAGGAAGGTTTGAACCCCAAAGTTAGTAAGGGCAGAACCGAAGAAGACCGGTGTCAATTCACCTGCTAAAATAGCTTCTTCTGAGAATTCATTACCCGCTTCTGTCAAGAGTTCAATATCTTCTTTAGCTTGCTCATAGAATGGGTTGTTGGCAAAAAGAGTATCACCATCTTCAATCTTGGCAAAGCGCTCGTCACCTTTATAGAGCTCCAAGCGTTCATTATAGAGGTCATAAAGTCCTTCGAAGGCTTTACCCATACCGATAGGCCAGTTCATTGGGTAGCTGGCAATACCAAGCACTTCTTCCAACTCTTCCAAGAGGTCAAGTGGCTCACGTCCATCACGGTCCAATTTATTCATGAAGGTGAAGACAGGAATCCCACGGTGTTTGACAACTTCGAAAAGTTTTTTGGTTTGGGCCTCAATACCTTTGGCTGAGTCAACGACCATGACGGCAGCGTCAACCGCCATAAGGGTACGGTAGGTATCTTCTGAGAAGTCCTCGTGCCCTGGGGTATCTAGGATATTGACACGTTTGCCGGCATAGTCAAACTGCATCACAGATGAGGTTACTGAGATACCACGTTGTTTCTCAATATCCATCCAGTCTGATTTAGCAAAGTTTCCAGTTTTCTTACCTTTTACAGTACCAGCTTCACGGATTTCACCCCCCAAAGTAAAGCAATTGTTCAGTGATTGTTGTTTTACCAGCATCGGGGTGAGAGATGATGGCAAAAGTACGGCGTTTTTTGATTTCGTCTTGAATACTCATAGTTTTCTTTCTTCTTTGAAAATAATCTTTTTGTTACTTTTCCTTAGTGGTATGGATGTCAGCAGCTTCTTTGTAAATCTCAGAAACTCCATGTCCCAGAGCTACTAATAGCAATAGGTTTTTTACCAGAACGAAAAGCAAAATCGTTGTAGCTCTTCTTTCAGAAAATTTCTGTCTTTTGAAAGCTACATTTGTTGTCAAGGCTTGCGATAATTCTCGCAGGCACAGCACTTTTATTATATCCAAATTACAGTTTGAAAGCAATTCTGAAAGCGTTTTGTGTTAGAATAAAACAAATAAAATGACAAAGCACGCTATCAACTTTCTGATAGCGTGTTTCTTCATTTATTTAATATTTCTCTTCAAAATGCTCCAGACCTTTTTTCATGATTATCATGAGAATAATCAGAGCTCCTGAAACAGCAAGGTATTTGACAAGTAAGGGAGTTCCCATAATAAATGGTGTGTGTTTAAGCATGCCATAGTTTCCACCGATGGTCTGATTAACTATTACCAAAGCTAGATTTAGTAATAAGGTAGCCACCACAATCAGCCGCTTGCTGATAGGATGAGTTTTATAACTATTAAAAATGACATTGAGGCTATTGACCAGTAGGGCATAGTGGCCAATTAGGAAAGAAAAGCCTGTGATATGTGGAAACTCATAGGGATCAAATACTGGATAAATCAATGCACAGTATGTCCCGACAACTCCCATAATAGCGAAATAGCTCTTTATTCTACTATTTTTCAGGAGGAGAACAGCAAACATGGCCATGCGGCAATGGTAAAGGGGCAGACTAATGTAAAGTGGAAAGCCCTGCCAGAGGTACCAGGTATAAAGGGCAAAGAGTTGAATGGCTTGGATAGTGAGAAAGGTCCGACGCCATATCTTATTCTTATACCAACGCCAACTCAAGTAACTCAGAAGTACCATCGCCAAAAGCATAAGCAAATAATAGGGCAAAGGTATCTGGGGTGGATGAGTTTGGGTGGTTGTCAAAAATTCCTTCATTCTCTTCTCCTGCTGAAATTACTATGCCTGCTATTATATCAAATTTCAGGGTAAAGCATAAACCTGCTTTAGAGAGCAGGTTAGAGAACTTAATCCTTGGTTTGGAGTTCTTCCACGACCTTGGCTAGGTTCATAGAGTTAGAGCCCTTGAGCAAGATTTGATCGTGCTCGCCTAGGCTTTCTTTGATTTGTTTGACCATAGCGTCAAATTGGTCTTCGTCAGCTGTTTTCTTGAAATAATAAACATGACCAAGAGGGAACATTTGGCTAGCAAGTTGCGACAATTCTGCAATATCCTCACCGTAGAAAATCACCGTATCAATAGCATCCGGTGTCAGGCTTAGAATCATCTGTGTGTGAAGTTGCTCAGACTGTTCACCGAGTTCTTTCATATCAGCTAGGACAGCAATTTTCTTGCCTCCTTCATTCTTAGGAATAGCTGAGAAAGTTTCCAAAATGAGCTTCATGGCTGTTGGATTAGCATTGTAGACATCTGAAAGGATATCCGCACCATTGGCTGCTTTTTTCCATTCAGTACGGTTCTTTGTAAGCTGCAAGTTAGCAAGAGCTGAGAGGATATTTTCTTCAGTTACACCCAAATGTTTTGCGACATAGGCAGCAACCATGGCATTTGTGGCATTGTATTTTCCAGTGACTGGCAAGGTAACTTGTCCGTCTAGGAAGTTGGTTGAGAAGGTGAGATGGTCCTTGTACTCTGTCAACTCAGAGACTGTAAGCTCTGCACCTTCTCCAAAGCTTACCACTTCAAGATTGCTTGGCAAGAATGGATCGACGATAGGATCACTAGGTACAAGCAAGAGGCTACCATCAGGCATACCGTCTTGCATTTGCATTTTACCTTGGGCAATCTTGTCACGGCTACCGAAGAATTCCAAGTGAGCTTCTCCAATTAAGGTAACAACAGCTGTTTGGCTTAGCCAAGGTTGACAAGAGGTGAATGTCTCCCATATGGTCTTGCCCCATCTCAAGGACGATTTTCTCCGTATCATCAGGCATGTGGAGGGCAGTATAAGGAAGACCAATCTCATTGTTGTAATTGCCTTGGGTTTTGTAAGTACGATAGGTCGTTGCCAAGATATCATGAATCATGTCCTTGGTCGTTGTCTTACCGTTAGAACCAGTCACCGCAATAACGTCAACACCGGTCTTTTCAAGATAGTAGGCAGCTAGTTTTTGGAAGGCTTCAAGAGCATCATCGACTAGGATGTGAGCTTGATCAGCTGGCAATTCTTTTTCTGTGAATGTCGCTAGAGCACCATTGTCAAATGCTGTTTGGATAAAATCATGTCCATCACGCGCACCTTTGAGCGGCAAAAAGAGGTCGCCCGCTGTAATCTTACGGCTATCAAACTCAATTTGGTTAATGGCAACATCTTCATAGGCTGTGACATCATTTTTAGCGCCAACAACCTTGGCAATTTCATGGAGTGTCAGTTTCATCTTAAAATCCTCTGTTTTGTTTTTTACAAGTCTGGCAAGAAGTAAGATTTTCTTGCCCGCAATCACTCCCAATTATATCACAAATCAGGCTAGCTTTTGCTTGGGAGATGAATTTGTTACAATGGTTGATGAGAGGATTAGGCATGACAAAGAAAAAATTAATCACTCTCTCTAAAGGAGAGGAAAATATAAATAGCGACTGCCAAAGTATTGAGGAGCCTAAAGGATGGCGGTTTGATTGGAGAAAGATAATCCCACTAGAGCCAACAGCTGAATTGATTATCTTAGTACTGCTTGCACTGCTGTATGGTGGTTTTTATTATTATGATCATTATACAGTCAATGAAGATAACATATATGGTCTCTGGCAGTCTGAGCATCATAAGTTAGCGATTTCCTATAAGCATATTCGGAAACGAGGAAATATCGACTGGCAAGTCGTACAGGATGGTAAGTATATTATCTATGCTGCTAGAACTCGCCCGGTCAAACGGCTTAATGACGGAACTCTTCACATGGAGCTCTACACTGTGGAAGGCTACCTGACAGACCTCCCCACCAAGGACGGCTTCAGCTATATGGATTTCTATCTTCGCAAAAATAATTATCTTACCTATGACGGTGAGTCCTACAAGCGTATCAATTCTGGAAACAAGACTATTACTTGGAAAGATGGTTCCACCAGCCCTTATGGTGAACGGAAAACCAAGCTCTCTACAATTGTTCAAACTATCTATCGTGGAATTCTGGGACTGGGCTTCTTTATTGTTATTTTAGAGGCTCGGCAAAAGAGGAGAGAAAAACTAAGTGAGACACCAATCAAAAAGAAAATACGCTGACCGAAAGAAACTCAATCGAAAGTATCATTCACAAAAAGCATATCGAAAAGAACAAAAACGCAAAACCGGATGGCGAGCACGCTTGGATAAATTTACAGACCGTCTAGTCAATGTGTTTATGATATGTTTCTTACTCACGATACCGATTTTCATCGTCTATATGATTTTCTTTGATCATAATGTTTATAAAGACAGTATCTATGGTCTGTGGAAATCTGAAAATCATCAGCTTGCCATATCCTACGAAAGAGGGCGCAAAGGAAGTAAGCGTGATTGGGATATTGTTCAAGATGGAAATGTCCTCATTAAAAATGCACGCATCGATGATATTAAACGCTTCGAGGATGGTACCCTCTACATTGAAGTTTACGCCAAGGAAAGTCTGTTCTCAGACCTTCCCACAAAGAACGGCCATAACTATTTGAATATGTATGTACGGAAGGATCATTATTTGACTTATAATGGGGAGTCCTACAAAAGGATTGATGATAGGGACAAAACCATTACTTGGAAAGATGGCTCTACCTCGGTCTATGGTGAACGCAAAACTTTTTTTGATTATATTGAACCATTTCTTTTTTGGGGAATGATGGGAGCCCTTTTCTTGTCATGTATTGTCATTTGTTGGAGAAACATAAAAAGCAAAAAGTGAGAAAAAATCACCCTAAAACAAGTAAAACCACCCCTGCTTCTAGCTGAGCTAGATAGCCACGGGGTGGTTTGTTTTATTCTTATTAAGCAAGACTCGCCTCTTACGAAGGCTGTCAGTCTTATTTCACTTCGCCACCTTCAACCACGAGGTCATCAGCTTTAGCTGCATCACCGTAAGTTGGACGAAGTGTTTTTTTCATAATCTTTGTGGAAGAAATTCTCTTTACCAAGTTTCTTAATGTCTTTATTGATAAAGTCAAGGAGTTCTTTGTTACCTTTTTGAACGGCTGGGGCAATGGTATCTGGGTTACCAAGTGATGTGATTCCTACTTCATAACCTTTATTTTTCTAGAGCCCAAGCAAGAACTTCTGTATTATCAGTTGAGAAGGCATCGCCACGACCATCAAGGAGGGCTTGGTAAGCATCGCTATATTGGTCATACTTTTGCAATTTGATATTTGGGTAGTTCTTTTTCAAAGTAAGTTTCAGCAGTTGTTCCCTTAGTAACAATCAAAGTCTTACCTTCAAGCTCTTTAACGTCCTTAATGACCTTGTCTTTAGGTGACACCACACCGATTGAGACTTTCATGTAAGGAAGGGCGAAGTCCACTTGTTTCTTACGTTCATCAGTTACTGTAAAGTTGGCAAGGGTAATATCTACCTTGTTTGAAATCAAGAATTCTGCACGGTTGGCCGCATCTACTGAGACGTATTTAGGTTTAACACCCAAGTCTTTGGCCAAACGGTTCCCAAGTTCAATATCGTAACCTTGGTAAGCACCCTTGTTATCTACATAACCGAAAGGTTTCTTGTCCGCAAAGACGGCGATACGGAGTTCACCACTCTTCTTAATTTCTTCGATGGTACGTGCTTTGGCTGTTGATTTACCAGAGCTACTGTTACTTGAGCAAGCAGTCACTGCCACCAAGGCAAAGACGAGGGCTAATAGGGCAAAAATTTTCTTTGTTAATTTCATAAATATCTCCTAAAATATTATATTTTTACTAAAAACAATGGGTTACAAATAGGCACCAAACTGACTGAAATCAAAGACATTGAGGAACTCTTGAGCTCGCTGTGTCTTTGGATGATTGAAGAATTCTTCAGCAGTACCTTCCTCAGCGATGACTCCCTTATCCATAAAGATAATACGGTCAGCGATGGCACGCGCAAACTGAAGCTCATGGGTCACAATCAACATGGTACGTCCTTCTTGAGCGAGGTCGTTAATCAATTCCAGAACCTCACGAACCATCTCAGGGTCAAGCGAAGCCGTCACCTCGTCAAAGAGGATAACTTCAGGATGCATAAGTAGGGAGCGGACAATTGCCACACGCTGCTTTTGACCACCTGACAGTTGTCGTGCGAAGCTATGCTTCTTGTCCAGAAGTCCCACACGGTCCAAAAGTTTCTCAGCCTCCGCAATGACTTCTTCCTTGTTACGACCTTGAGCTTTGACCGGCCCCAAAATCAGATTTTGCAGGATGTCCAAATGTGGAAAGAGGTCATAACTTTGAAAGACCATTCCGATTTTCTGACGAATCAAGTGGAAATCCTTCTTACTGCCAGTGATAGACTTGCCATCAAGGAGAATATCGCCTCCTTGAATCGTCTCCAAGCCATTGATGCAACGTAGCAAGGTCGATTTCCCACAACCTGAGGAACCCAGGATAACAACGACTTCACCTTGTTTAACATCCAAGGAGATGCCTTTGAGAATCTCATTGTCCCCAAAGGACTTTTTCAAATCCTTGATTTGTAAAATGCTTTCTGTCATCTTAATTCCTCCAACGATTTTCAAGATAAGTAGACAGCTTAGATACTGGGTAACAAATGGCAAATAAAGAATCAAAATCGTGCCATAAATCCAGAAAGAAGCTGTTGGAATAGTCAGGCGGTTACTGTCGATAATCTGCTGACCAACCTTGGTCACCTCAACCACACCAATCAAAACCACTAAGGATGTCGTCTTAATCATCCGTGTCACTAGGTTAATAGCCTGAGGCAACAAGCGACGCAAGACTTGTGGAATAATCACATAGGTATAGAGTTGCCCATTGGTCAAACCAAGAGCTCTTCCACTCTCAAACTGGTGTCTAGGTAGCGATGTGATTGACCCACGCACCAAATCACCCATCTCAGCCGTTCCCCAAAGGGTAAAGACGATAATAGCCGATAGCTCGCCTGAGATGTTGATGTTAAAGTTCCTAGCCAGACCAAAATAAACAATAAAGAGCAAGACCAACTGGGGCATGATACGAATAAATTCCAGATAAATACGTGACAAGAAACGAATAATCTTAGACTTCGAAGTCATGACAATCCCAAAAAGTGTTCCTAGTAAAAGGGACAGAAGAACCGAGACGATGGAAATTCCAATAGTTACGCCTAAACCTTGTAAGATACGTAGGAAATTATTCCCCTGAAGAAGAACCTGAAAGCCCGAATCCTGCATAGCGTAACCTCCTTTCAATCCAACTAAAGACTAGAGAAATCGGCAGCAACATCAAGAGATAAGCCACCACCAACATACCTAGAGCTACATCGGTTTCGTAGTAAAGACCAATCAAATCCTTGGCCACATACATCAAATCCGCCAAGGCTACCGCTGAGAATACTGAGGTTTCCTTGATAAGGAAGATGACGTTAGCACTAAATGACGGAAGCGCCACAGCCACTGCCTGAGGAAGGACCACATAGCGAAAGACTTGGAATGGCGTCAAACCAATAGACAACCCCACTTCATGCTGGGTCTGACTAACAGCCTCTAGGCCACTTCGGAAGGACTCCGCCATATAGGAACCACCCAAGAAAATCAAACCTACCACAGCACAAGCCTCTGACGATAGAACCAAACCTATACGAGGCAAGCCAAAGTAGAGAAAGAAAAGCTGAATCAAGAGCGGCGTATTACGAGATAACTCAATATAAGCCGTCGAAAGCTGACTCAAAATCGGCACTCGGTAATGACGAATAACACTCACCACCAAGCCCAAAAGGAAGGAACCAAGAATCCCCAGAACGGCAATATGTAAGGTTAAAAAGAATGCCTTCTGATAAAAGGGCAAATATTGTTGAACAATGGACCAGTCCAAAACTTACCTCCTCAAAACAAGATACAAAAGGCGTAGAAAATTCCGTAAGGCAAATAGGAAACTGACGGCGTGTGCGGGCACACTAGGAAGTTTGTCTTTTGCTCTAGGAATTTAGCCTGTGTTCAATTCTACAAGATACAAAAGGCGTAGAAAATTCCGTAAGCACTCACTGACATCAACTTCTAGCCCTTTGACCCTTCTCTCGCATTTGAAAAGCACAGCTTCACAAAATACGAATGAATTGCTCTATTTCATTTGAAACGTTAGATTTATTCTACCACCTGTTAGATTATTTGGATAATATGTATTTTTTATCGAGGTGATAAAGAAAAGATATAAATAAAATCTAGATTTCTGTAAAGAAAAAAACACCTCAGTCTCAGAGATTTCTCCAAGACTAAGATGTCTGTCTTCTAAATCATAGTGCTTAAATCAAATGGCTTTCACGTTTGTCGAACATTTCTTGTCCCAAGGCTACCAATTCCTTGATAAGGTCTGAGTAAGAAAGTCCCATATTTTCCCAAAGTAGTGGGTACATTGACCATTGAGTGAAACCTGGCATGGTGTTGAGCTCGTTAAGGTAGATGGCTCCATCCTCTGTCAGGAAGAAATCACAGCGAGCAAGACCACAACCACCTAGGGCACGGAAGGCCTTGGCTGCATAGGTACGCATTTGCGTCATGACTTCTGCAGGCACGTGAGCCGGGATGTCCATGGTAATCTTATTGTCAATGTATTTAGCTTGGTAATCATAGAAAGCCACGTCTTTGACCACTTCACCTGGATCTGTCGTTTTGACAGTTGTATTTCCAAGGATACCAACTTCGATTTCACGGGCAACCACACCTTGCTCAATCAAGATACGGCTATCATATTTGAGAGCCAGATCAATCGCTACACGAAGCTCCGCTTCGTTTTCAGCTTTCGAAATCCCAACAGATGACCCCATGTTAGCAGGTTTTACGAAAACTGGGAAGGTCAATTTTTCAAGCGTCTCTGCTACTGCTGCTTCCAAATCTTCACCCTCGATGTAGACTGTGTAGGCAACCTGAGGGACACCTGCAACTTCAAGAATATGCTTGGTCATAATCTTGTCCATAGCCACACTTGATGACAAGACATTAGTACCCACGTATGGCAACTTGAGGGTTCGAGGAAACCTTGGATAGATCCATCCTCACCCATAGGTCCATGAAGGACTGGGAAGACCACAGCACCTTCTTCGTAGATGTCACTTGGTTTGATAGCCTGACTCGCCACAACTGTATCATTAGTCATGAGTTTCTCGTCATCACCTGGTGTTTCTGTAAATTCTTGTGTTTTGATAAAATCACCAGACTGAGTGATAAAGTAGGTTTTAACCTCAAATGCGCTGTAATCCACCGCACGCATAACACTCTCAGCTGAGAGCACAGACACTTCACGTTCTGCTGAACGTCCACCGTAGAGAAGGATAAGGGTTTGTTTAGACATAGGTATACCGTTTTCTTTTCTTGATTTTCTAGTCTCAGTTTTGAGAACATAATTACCTTAATCATATCACAAAAGGAAAGGATTTTCAAAAAGATTATAGGCAGAAAAAAACAGCCTAAGAGCTGTTTCATTCCTGTCTTAAATTTCGTCACCAAGCTCGAACTTAGTACCTTTAAGGGCACGTTTGAGAGACCATTTCCATGGTTTCCCTTCGATAGTGACTTGTTTGTTTTCAAGGTCAACTTGAACCTTGTCTACGCCTTTGACAGCAGAGAGTTTTTCAGTAACGGTGTTAACACAGCCTTGGCATTTCATTCCTGTGATGTTATATGTTTTTGTCATTTTTCTTTCTTCCTTTTCTTTAATTATTTTTTGATACACACCTTAAGTGATGGAGGGCATTAGCAATCGACACTTAGACTTTGCGACGTTTGAGGCGCAGAGCATTAAGGACGACCGAAACAGAGCTAAAGCTCATGGCAAGTCCTGCTATCATTGGGTCAAGAAGAGGACCTCCAAAGAGGTGGAGGACACCCATAGCTACTGGGATAGACAAGATATTGTAGATAAAGGCCCAAAAGAGGTTCTCTTTTATCGTTGTGATAGTCGCCTGACTAATTTTCAGAGCCTTAACGACATCCATGAGGTTGGGTTTCATAAGGACCATATCAGCACTTTCCATAGCAATATCTGTTCCTGATCCCATGGCAATACCGATATCGGCAGTCGCAAGGGCTGGGGCATCATTGATACCATCACCAACCATGATGACTGATTTTCCTTCTGCCTGAAGGTCGCTAATCACCCTAGATTTCTCTTGCGGAAGCACTTGACTGATAACGCGTTTGATGCCAACCTTTTGAGCGATAGCTTGAGCTGTTTGGTCATTATCCCCAGTCAACATGATGACTTCCTTGCCCATTTGATGAAGAGCTGCCACCATATCTGCACTGTCTTCTTTAACCTGATCGGCTACACCAAAGAGTCCGATTAACTTACCATCTTCAGCTAGGAAAATAGGAGTTTGACCATCAGCCGTCAAGTGTTGGAAATCAGCTTGTGCTGAAGTCAAGTCGACTCTTTCCTCTGTCATAAGGGTTTGATTTCCAGCTAAATAAGTCTTGCCTACATAGCTGGCAGTAAGACCTCGTCCAGTCAAACTTGAAAAGTTATCCATCTCTAACAAGTCCAAGTTAGCATTTTCTGCTGCCACAAGGATAGCTTGACCTAAAGGGTGTTCGGACTTGGCTTCCAAGGATGCCAAAAGCTGTAAGGCTGCTCCACTATTGCCATAGGTATAGCTAGAAACCAACTGAGGTTTACCCTGAGTAATAGTTCCTGTCTTGTCAAAAACGAGGACATCAGCCTTGTGAGCTAGTTCAAGCACATCCCCACGTTTATAGAGAATACCGTGTTCGGCACCAAGGCCTGTACCAACCATGATAGCTGTCGGTGTCGCAAGACCCAAAGCACATGGACAAGCAATAACCAAGACACTAACTGCTACTGTCATAGCGAAGGTAAAGGTTTGTCCCATGACAAAGTACCAAAAGAGACCTGAAACAAGTGCGATAGCCATGACAACAGGAACAAAGACCGCTGACACTTGATCGGCAATTTTGGCAATCGGTGCCTTGGTTTGTTGGGCATCCTCAACCAATTTAATGATTTGGGAAAGCAAGGTGTCCTTACCAATCTTTTCAGCCTCATAAATCAAGCTACCTTGACCATTAATAGAACCAGCAAACACTGGCTTACCAACGGATTTCTCAATAGGGAGTGACTCCCCTGTAAGCATACTCTCATCAATCGCGGAGCTACCAGAAATCACCTGACCATCCACGGCTATCTTTCCCCAGGTTTGACCACAATATGGTCACCAAGAACAACCTTATCCACAGGAAGCTTGACTTCCTTACCATCCCGAAGGACTGTTGCTTCCTTGGCTGACAAGTGCATGAGTTTCTTGATGGCTTCTGAAGTTCGACCTTTAGACAGGGTTTCAAAGTATTTTCCTAGAGTAATCAAGGTCAAAATAACAGCCACTGACTCGAAATAAAGCTGGTGGGCGTGATGGGCATGCCCCAATGAAATATGGTAAGTACCATAGAGACTATAAAGAAAGGCTGCCGATGTTGCCAAGGCTACCAAGGCATCCATATTAGGATGACCCTTGGCCAAGGTACGAAAACCATTACTATAGAAGGAACGACCCAACCACATGACTGGGACTGTCAAAACTAGCAGCACCAAGGCATAAGTCAAGGCTGCATGATGAGGAGACAAGAAGTTTGGCACAGGTAGACCAACCATTGGGCCCATAGCAAGATAAAAGAGAGGAATGGTGAAGACAGATGACCAAATGAGGCGCTCACGTACCTTGTGAATCTTGTCTTCTTCACGCTCTTCCTGGCTTTTGGCTGTGTCTGGATTGTAGACTTCGGCCTCATAACCAGCGTCAGCCACAGCTTTTTCAATAGCTTCTGGACTAACCTTATCCCCAGCATAGTCCACAGACATTTTTTCGGTGGTTAGGTTAACCACAGCCTTGTCCACACCATCCAACTTATTAACAGCATTTTCAACGTTGGCTACACAGGATGCACAGGTCATCCCATTAACCACAAAGGTTTCTTTTGCCATTTCCTATATCACCTCCATATGATGCCCACAGGCACATTGGCCTGGCACACAGTCACAAACCACCTGATCCACAGGTTCTTTTGCTAAAAGCAAGACCTGTAACTTGTCCACATCAGCTTGTGTCATCGGAGTCTTCTCGATGAGTTGACCCAACAAGTCGCTGTGTTTGGTCAAACAAATCTTGTCAAAAACTGCCTCTAAAGCTTGAAAATTCGCTTCATCTTCACCCAAGCTGGCTTGATAGATAAACCCTCGTCCTTGACGCTGACTAGTTAGGTAACCCTTGTCCGCCAAACGCCCAAGCAAGGTCTTAACTGTCGAAGCCGACCAGTCTAGCTTCTTAGCTAGAATCGCTATAATCTCTGAAGAAGTCGCCTGCCCCTTAGCCCAGAGCACCCGCATGACTTCCCATTCCGCAGATGAAATTGTCAGCATGATAGTTCCTTTCTGAATGTTATTTTTCGTTTACGTTTGTAGATTTATTTTAACACTGCTGTGGAGATATGTCAAGAGTTTTGTTTACGTTTGTAGATTTATCTTTAAAAAACAAACACCTCCTAAGAGGTGCCTCACTTTACTAAGATAAGATTGAGTTAACAAGGCTACGGCCAAAATCCCTGCCTTCACCATACAAAAATGTAAACATGCCAGGGTAAATAAAAGCCAAACAAATAATCATAAAGAGTATTGCTAGAGCTTTCTTATTTGATACAAAGAATGACAAAATATGATCAATCATGTTCTGTAATGCCTTCTCTTCCTTTCTTTTTAGCTATAAAATCATTCTATAGTTTCCAAAAAGGAGTCAAAACCACCCGTGAGAACGGGTGGCTTGCTCTTCGGCTGAAAGCCTCTGCTACCGGCCGAGGCCTAAAGGCCTACCGAATGGTTTCCCTTCAGCACCACCTTTGCTAGCTGACCCGTCTAGCGGGTCTCTTTAAGATTACTTTCTTTATTCTTCTCACCTGTAAACGGATCATATTCCTCAAAAAGACTGAGCTGATCTGCTATCACGTCTTCTTGTAATTGATTACGAATATATTCTTCAATTCGCTTCTGATTTCGCCCAACCGTATCAACATAAAAGCCTCGACACCAAAATTTGCGATTCCCATATTTATACTTTAAATTAGCATGTCGGTCGAATATCATTAAGCTACTTTTACCCTTTAAATATCCCATAAATGAAGAAATACTTAGTTTCGGTGGTATACTCACTAACATGTGAATATGATCTGGGCAAGCTTCTGCTTCATGAATTTCAACACCTTTTCTTTCACATAATAACCGTAAGATTTGACCAATACTTGCTTTGTATTTCCCATAAATTATCTGACGTCTATATTTTGGGGCGAAAACAATATGATACTTACAATTCCATGTAGTATGTGCTAAACTATTATTATCCTGTCTCATCAGGGGTCCTCCTTTTGTATATTAGTTAGTGGTCGGGAAACCTTATCTAATATAACACTTTAGGGGGACTTTTTTGATACATCGCTAAAAGCTTTTCGGAACCACTAGCACAGCTAGTGGTTTTCGAGAGACAAAAATAGTGACATTCATGTCACTAAAAAACCTTATTCATTTGATACGAGATATACGAAAGATGATTACGATGATCTATTACTACTTCTAACAGAGATTTAACCCTCAGCTCAAGCCCTTGTAGATATACAAGGCACCAACCAAAAGAAAAATCAGTGCATAGTGATTCTCTCCTCGACAGAAAAAGAGTAATGCGCCTATTAAGAAACAGACCCCTAGTATTACCCTCAATGATACTTTCATGTGTCTACCTTCTTTCTATAAGTAAGATGAAAATAAAAACAAGAGATACATTTAATTCGCTACAATCCACCCATATTATAAGCTTGATAACTAAGAAAATCAAATGTCCCAAAGAATGATTTGATAAAAAATACTCCCCATTTCTGGAGAGTAGCATCTGCTATTTTTCAAAATGTGAACCGAATGTAACAAATTCAGCGACTTCTTCTTCCTTACCGTCGTGGAGGTCACGGACAATTTTTGATCCAACGATAACACCGTCTGACACAGCGTTAAAACGTTTGACGTCTTCCTCTGTTGACACACCGAAACCTGTGAGAACCGGAATGTCAGCATGAGCAGTCAAGTTAGCCAAGTGTTTATCAAGGTCATCACGGTAATTACCAGTCTTACCAGTAACGCCATTGATGGCAACGGCGTAGATAAAGCCTTCTGCACCATCAATCAACTGTTTCTGACGGTCAATACCTGTAGTCAAGCTTACCAAAGGCACGAGAGCAATATCACTGTCTTTCAAATATGGGGTAATAAAGTCAGCGTGTTCATCTGGCAAATCAGGAATAATGAGCCCCTTAACAGATGTCTCTGCAAGATCCTTAACAAAGGCTTCAATACCATATTGATAAACTGGGTTGATGTAGGTCATGATAACCAAAGGTACCTGTGTTTTTTGTTCTTGAAGCTTCTTGATAATAGCTATCAAAGTCACATCTTTAGCCAAACTACGCTGTCCTGCTAGTTCAATAACGGGACCATCGGCCACAGGGTCTGACCATGGAATACCCACCTCAATAGCTGAGACACCACTATTTTCCAAGAGAGCGATAGTCTCAAAGAGCCCGTCTAGACCTTTAGCGTGGTCACCAGCCATGATATAAGGTACGAAAATACCGCGTTTACTGTCTTTGATAGCTTGTAGGTGTTTTGTTAGTGTTTGTCATGGTTTATTTCCCTTCTGCTTCAGCTTCGAAACGTTCTTTAACCTGCATAACGTCCTTGTCCCCACGACCTGAGAGGCAGACAATGAGGCTTTGGTCTGGCGACATCTTAGCTGCCACTTTTTGCGCAAGTGCAATGGCATGGCTAGACTCAAGAGCTGGGATAATACCTTCTAAACGTGACAGAAGTTTGAAGCCTTCAAGAGCTTCTTCGTCTGTGATAGAGTCGTAAGTTGCACGTCCAATTTCGTTGAAATAACAGTGCTCAGGACCAACCCCTGGGTAATCCAGACCAGCTGAGATAGAGAAGGCTTCCATGATTTGACCGTGAGCATCTTGGAGAACATCCATAAGCGCTCCATGAAGGATACCTGGACGGCCTTTGGCAAAGGTTGCGGCATGTTTTTCAGTATCAAGCCCCAAACCAGAAGCCTCAGCACCATACATGGCTACTGACTTATCATTAACAAATGGGTAGAACATACCGATAGCATTTGAACCACCACCGATACAAGCCATTACAGCATCAGGCAATTTACCGCCAGAAATCTCTGCATATTGGCGCTTGGCCTCACGACCGATGACAGATTGGAAGTCACGAACAATTTCTGGGAATGGTGCAGGACCAAGGGCAGAACCCATGATGTAGTGCGTATCCTCGATACCTGCAACCCAAGCACGAAGGGCTGCATTTACAGCATCCTTAAGCACGCGCGAACCATCTGTCACGCTAAATACCTTGGCACCAAGCAATTCCATACGGAAAACGTTAAGCGCCTGACGTTTAACATCTTCTTCACCCATATAGATTGTACAGTCCATGTCGAAAAGGGCTGCGGCTGTTGCTGTTGCAACACCGTGTTGACCCGCACCAGTTTCGGCGATGATTTTCTTCTTGCCCATACGTTTGGCAAGCAAGACTTGACCAAGGGCATTGTTAATCTTGTGGGCACCTGTGTGGTTAAGGTCCTCACGTTTAAGATAAATTTGCGCTCCACCGATATGATCAGTCAAACGTTTGGCGTGGTAAAGTGGCGTCTCACGTCCCACATAGTTTTTGAGGAGGTCATCCAATTCCGCTTGGAAACTTGGGTCTTCCTTGGCTTCACGATAGGCCTTGTCCAATTCAATAACGGCTGTCATCAGCGTTTCTGGAACGAACTGACCACCGAATTTTCCGTAAAATCCTTTTGCATCAGGTTGTTGATATGTCATGCTTTCACTCTTTCTATAAATGCTTTAATCTTGTCTAAATCTTTGTGACCATCTGTCTCGACACCTGAGGAAACATCTAAGGCATAGGGGTGGAAAGTCTCCTTGGCCTCTGCCACATTGTCCACAGTTAAGCCACCAGCGATGAAATAATCCTGCTCAATCTGCTTATCAGCCAAAAGCTGCCAGTCAAAAGTCTGACCGCTACCAGCAATGGGAGCATCAAAGAGAAGATAATCCGCCTGGCTCTTGACTTGAGAATCGCTATCCGAAATCTGAATAGCTCGAATAACTGGTACTGAAATCTTTGGAATCAGAGCTTCATCAAAACTTCCATGAATCTGAACGATATCTAAAGGAACCTGACCAATCGCTTCTTCCAGTTCTTCAAGACTGGGTGAAACAAAGACACCGACGATTTTTGTCTGGCCTGTCACCTCTTTAGCCAGCTCGTGAGCTTGTTCAAGACTCACTTGACGCTTGCTCTTGGCGAACACAAAGCCAATGTAGTCAGCACTAGCTTCAACTGCAGTTGCTACCGCTTCTGGTGTCGATAGTCCACAAATTTTAACCTTTGTCAATTTGCAACTCCTTGACCTTTTCAGCCACATTGTCAGCCGTCATAAGGGCAGTTCCTACCAGAATCCCATTAAAATATGGGGCAACTAAGGCAGCATCCTGACCTGTAAAAATAGCCGACTCAGAAATATAAACAGGTTTGTCCTTGAAATGCGTTGATAACTCAAGACTGGTGTTAATATCTGTCTCAAAAGTGACCAAATTACGGTTGTTAACGCCGATAATCTCAGCACCAATACGATGAGCAACTTCCAATTCTGGCAGATTATGCGTTTCAACCAAGACTTCCAAGCCAAGGCTTGTCGCAAAATCGTAGAGCTCCTTGAGGCGAGCCTCTGGCAAGGCCGCTATAATCAAGAGAATGACTGTCGCACCCGAATTACGACTACGCACAATCTGTTTCTCATCAATAATGAAGTCCTTAGCCAAGGTTGGAATAGCCACCTGTGACGAAATTTCTTTCAAATAGGAAATATCACCCTTGAAGAAAACCTCATCCGTCAAAACAGAAATCATGGCTGCTCCATTTTCCTCATAGGTCTTGGCCTGAGCCACAATATCCACATCTAGGTTAATATCACCCATGCTTGGACTGGCTTTTTTCACTTCAGAAATAATTTGAAGCTTGTTTTGATTTGACTTGAGAAAATCATAAAGACGATAGGTCTGACGTAAGGGCTGCAAGTCTTCCATGACCAACTGGGCCACTTCTTTTTCTTTTTTTGTTCTAAGATTGTTGGGAGAAAAGGCTTTACTCATACTTGTACCTCTTGGAGTTGGCGAAGTTTTTTTCTAGGGCTGAGCCATCCGCAATCAATTGACGAGCAAGCTCAACACCTTCCTTAATAGTATCAACCTTACCATTGGCAAAGAAGCCGAGACCTGCATTAAGCACTGTTGTTTCAAGATAAGGACTAGCTTCATTTTTTTCAAGACACTAAGGAGAATCTCTGCATTTTCCTTGGCATCGCCACCTGTGATGTCAGACAACTCAACCTTTTCCATACCCAAATCTTCATAAGTGAAAGTGTGTTGGCTGATGTGACCATCTTCCAAAAAGGGTGTAGGTGTTAGTGCCATAGAGGGCAGCTTCGTCCATATTGTCAGGACCTGTGATAATAACCGCACGTTTACGTCCCAACTGTTGAATAGCATTAGCAACAATTTCTTGTAATTCCACACGATAGAGCCCCATGAGTTGCGTCTCAAGGTCAAGCGGATTAGCCAGTGGCCCAACCAAGTTCATAATCGTTGGAATCCCAAGAGCTTGGCGGGCTGGACCGATAAAACGCATAGCTGGATGCATGGTTTGAGCAAAGATAAAGGCCAAACCAACCTCGTCAAGTGCTTTTAGATAGGGTTTCTGGTGATGCCGCAACGTTGATTCCAAGGGCTTCAAGGACGTCAGCTGAACCAGATTTAGAGGAAATCGAACGGTTACCAGCCTTGGCCATACGAATACCGCCTGCTGCTAGGACAAAGCAAACAGTTGTCGAAATGTTAAAGCTATAAGACTGGTCCCCACCAGTTCCACAGTTACACATAGCATCTGTGAAAGTCTCAGGCAAGACAGTTGCATGTGATTTGAGGGCACGCACGATACCTGTGATTTCATCTGCTGTTTCCCCCTTAGTCTTAAGCCCCATAAGGAAGGCAGCAATTTGGCTTTCTGAGACTTCATTTTTGAGAATGCGGTCAAAGACTGCTTGGACTTGGTCTTGAGACAAGTCTTGGCGGTTTGAGATTTGTAGGAATATTTCTTTCATATCTGTTTTCCTTTTAAAAACTGTTCAATATTTTCTGATGCACGATGAGAGTTTTTGAGCGTAGACAAATCTAGTCCAAAGACTGTCCAACTAGCCTGCAACGATTTTTACGAAATTTTCAACCATCTTAAGCCCATCTGGACTTCCGATGCTTTCTGGGTGATATTGCAAACCGTAAATAGGTAGCTCCTTATGTTGAATGGCCATGATTTCTTGATCATCAGTTGTGATAGCTGTCACATCAAAGCCCTCTGGCATTTGGTCAACAACGATGGAATGGTAACGCATGATTGGGACATCATTGTCGATATCCTTGAAAATAGGCGATGGCGTTTCAAAAGTGATGTTACTTTGTTTTCCATGCATGACATTTTTAGCCAAGCCAAGTTTACCACCAAAAGTTTCCGCAATAGCCTGATGCCCCAAGCAAATTCCCATCATCGGTTTTTTACCAGCGAAATCCTTGATCAAGGCTTCCATTTTACCCGCATCAGCTGGCCAACCTGGACCCGGTGAAAAGACTAAACCATCAGCTTTTTCCGCTTCTTCATAGAGGTTCTCATCATCGTTACGCAAGACTTTTACCTCTGTGAATGTCCCTAGGTACTGTGCCAAATTGTAGGTAAAAGAGTCATAGTTATCAACTAATAAAATCATTGGGCATCTCCTATTCTTGTCATAGCTTTCGCCTTGTTAATCGTTTCGTAAAATTCATTTTCAGGAACACTGTCATAGACAACACCTGCACCTGCTTGAACATAGGCCTTTTGATTTTTGAGAATCATAGTACGGATAGCAATAGCAAAGTCCATATCTCCTGTCGCAGACAGATAACCAATAGCTCCCGCATAAATACCACGTTTTTCCTGCTCAAGCTCATAGATACGACGCATGGCACGAATCTTAGGTGCTCCTGATACGGTTCCAGCTGGTAGGGTTGATTTAGCGCATCTAGTGCTGTCAATTCCGGCAAGAGTTGTCCCTTAACCACACTGGTAAGATGCATCACATAGCGGAAATACTCAACCTCCATATACTTGGTCACCTTGACCGTACCATTCTTGGCAATCTTACCAATATCATTACGTCCCAAGTCAACCAACATACGGTGTTCCGCAGTTTCTTTGACATCATGTGAGAGTTCATCTGCCAAAGCAGCGTCTTCCGCCTCATTAGTACCACGAGGGCGAGTTCCAGCAATCGGATTGGTTACCACCTCTCCATTTTTCACTGAAACCAAACTCTCTGGGCTAGCACCAATCACCTGATAATCTCCAAAATCGTAGAAATAAAGATAGTTTGATGGGTTGGTCACACGCAAGTTACGGTAGTAATCTAAAGGATCTCCCTCAAAGTCCGCTGAAAAGCGTTGACTAAGCACACATTGGAACATATCTCCCTCACGAATAAGTTTCTTGGCCTTAGCCACCATATCCATAAAAACTTCTTTTTCGATATGATTTGAAAATTGCAAGGCTTGCAAGGCTTGAGGCGTAAACTCGTTTGGCGCCTGAGTCTGGAGGTTGGTTACCACCTGACCAAGAGCTTGACGCACCGCATCGTTGTCACGACCAGAGTAGATATTGTCCTCAACCACATAAACCTTTTCCTTCTTGTGGTCAAAAATCAAATAAGACTCATAGATGAAGAAATGCATATCAGGTGTCCCAATCGTATCTTCTGGAATCTCACCGATATTTTCATAGAGACCAATCATGTCATAGCCTGCAAACCCGATAGCACCACCTGCGAAAGGTAGGTCAGACTTGATGCTCTTGACTGTTACTTGGTCCAAGTATTCGAAAGGATCTTGATCAATCGCCTTACCATTTTCATAAAGAACACCATCCTTGAAGGTTACTTCAAAGACCGGATTGTAGGCAACAATAGAAAAACGTGCATTTTCCTTCTCACGAGGAATAGATTCAAGGATAACCTTGTGTTCCCCTTGAACACGCATATAAGCCAAGATTGGTGTTAAGGTATCGGCTGGTAAAATTTTTCTCATAATATTTCCTTTCAAACTGGTTTATCGAGAGTAATAAGACTGATGCAAGGCTCCTTTATAGGATGTATTGGCACCATATTATTCTTGTTCACTTTCTCTTCCAAAGCAATAAATGCTTTAATCATGCTTCTCCAAACACTTTCAGCCACATCTGGAGATAAGCCAAGCTCTAGTGCCTCCTTACGACGGTTTGCTATCACTCGAGCAACACGATCACTAGCCTGGACAGCAACCTTGTCTCCCTTGGGTTTAAGCCGTCCTGCCTTTTCCACAAGTATTTGACGTTGGGCCAATAGTCGAAGCAACTGTCTGTCAATATTATCAATGTCCATTCGAATATCGCTTAATGCATCCATAAATACCCAACCTTTCATTGAATAATGAAATAACACTTCTTTAAAGATAAAAGTAAACAAAAAACCTCACAGAGAAAAACTCTGTGAGGGCATTAAATCTAGTTTAACACGGTACCACCTCAGTTAATGGTCTCCAAAAAAACGACCATCATCTCTATCTCCTCTAACAAGGAGTTGCACGGTAAGGGGTGCCAACCGAGAAGGATATGTATTACCTTCTCATTATCATCCAATCAGCCCAATGTTCGCTCATCTCGATTACCTACTCACAATCACCGCAGGCTCCCTGAAAATCTAAGACCAGTTACTTTCTGATTTACTAACTATTGTACTCCTTTTTAGAGAGATGTCAAGAATTTTCTGTTAATTTTGACAATTCCTCCCTTATAAGATTCGTCTATACCTAATTCAGAGAGCGAGATAGTCTTGTCGTCACACTTTACAAAGTCAAAACCACCCGTGAGAACGGGTGGCTTGCTCTTCGGCTGAAAGCCTCTGCTACCGGCCGAGGCCTAAAGGCCTACCGAATGGTTTCCCTTCAGCACCACCTTTGCTAGCTGACCCGTCTAGCGGGTCTCTTTAAGATTACTTTCTTTTATTCTTCTCACCTGTAAACGGATCATATTCCTCAAAAAGACTGAGCTGATCTGCTATCACGTCTTCTTGTAATTGATTACGAATATATTCTTCAATTCGCTTCTGATTTCGCCCAACCGTATCAACATAAAAGCCTCGACACCAAAATTTGCGATTCCCATATTTATACTTTAAATTAGCATGTCGGTCGAATATCATTAAGCTACTTTTACCCTTTAAATATCCCATAAATGAAGAAATACTTAGTTTCGGTGGTATACTCACTAACATGTGAATATGATCTGGGCAAGCTTCTGCTTCATGAATTTCAACACCTTTTCTTTCACATAATAACCGTAAGATTTGACCAATACTTGCTTTGTATTTCCCATAAATTATCTGACGTCTATATTTTGGGGCGAAAACAATATGATACTTACAATTCCATGTAGTATGTGCTAAACTATTATTATCCTGTCTCATCAGGGGTCCTCCTTTTGTATATTAGTTAGTGGTCGGGAAACCTTATCTAATATAACACTTTAGGGGGACTTTTTTGATACATCGCTAAAAGCTTTTCGGAACCACTAGCACAGCTAGTGGTTTTCGAGAGACAATAAAAAAGTCCCAAAAGGGACTTCTCGGTATGATAAACAACGGCAGGGTGACAGTCCTGCATCTCTTTCAGACCCGAAGGTGCGGCGGCTGCCTCTTCCGCCCTCGTTGTTATTTCTTACTTATATTATATCACATTTTCTTAGCTCTACCAGCATTTAGATAATTTTTCAGCTTAGAATCTTTAATCACAAACATGGTACGGACATTAAGTTTATCACATAATCTGACCGCTACCAGAACATTGCCATCAATACGTTTTATATATTCCAAGGACTGGCCATTAGGATGGCGACCGATATAGTCCGGATGAGCAATAATCTCTGGAATACGTTCATAGGTGGCATCAAAATCACTGAATTCCTGGCGATGTTTTTCCATATGCTTCTTACGTTGTGCAGACAGCGTGATTTCTTCACCAGGCTTGTAGTCCAAATCAAAAGCTTTAATGACTTTTGGCGTCAAGTGCCCTACTGTTTTCATGCCTCTATTGTACCATACCTCATACACATCAAGGCCTTTCCTACTGTTGAGGTATCAAAAAACTCAAGCCTGTTACCAAGCTCGAGTTTTGACTTATGCTTTTTGGAAAGCTCCTTGTTTGTAGCTAATCCAGAAGAAAAGCGGTGTACAGATAGCCATTGCTACCAGATAGATTGGTAAGGTGTAGCTATTAAGTGTCGAAATTTCAATCACATCTCGAAGATAGTAAGAGCTGATTAAGAAACCAAAGACTGAGTAAATAATCAAGGCCCACACGTCCCTTATTCAAGGGGATACAAGCACGAATAACGGCAAGGACACCCGTTGATCCCATCATATAGTAGGAAAGCGTCAGCATGTCCGTATTGCTCATGCCAAGATAGACCTGAGATAGATGGAAAATAAGAACACTGATAACCAGCATCAAGGCATTAGGAATAGATAACTGGAGCGAACGTCTGAGGAAATGTTTCTCAACAGGTCGAATATTACGTTCGAAGGTCAAAATAAATGGTGGAAGACCCTCGATAAATTGCCCCGCTAAAGTCATCTGAACCTGAATGAATGGGAAGACCAAGAGGTACTCTGCCTTTCCAAAAACAATACTGGCAATACAGATAAGTCCCAAAAGGAAGGAATAAACCGTTTTGATGAGGAAAATAGGTGCAATGTGGGCAATATTATTAACCACACGACGTCCCTCAAATAGAATTTCAGGAATATCCTTAAACTCAGAATCCATAAGCACCAAGTTGGCAATCTGACGAGTAGCGGGATCCCCTTCAGCCATAACAATCGAACAGTCCGCTTCACGTAGTGCCAAGATATCGTTGACACCATCACCAGTCATAGCTGTGGTATGCCCGTTGGCATTAAGCGTTTGGATTAACAACTTCTTCTGATGTGGAGATACGCGGCCAAGATTGCCGTATCTTCAGCCAAAGCCTCCAACTCCTCATCACTGACCTTAGAACAGTCAATATAGCTTTGATAATCCGCAAAACCAGCCTGGTGGGCAATATGAGAAACCGTCACAGGATTGTCACCAGAAATAATCTTAAGCGTCACATCTTCTGAACGTAGGTATTCCAAAGTTTCTGCAGCATCCTCACGAATAGGATCGGCAATTTCAAGCAAGGTCAAGCCTTCAACGTCATTCGGCAAACTCATAGTCTCTGTATCAACCGCTGACTGACTCCATGCCAAAATCAAAACACGAGAACCACGAGCCTGCGCCTGATCGACTGCTTTTGGATTTTCCTTAAGAAGCATCTCAGGTGCTCCCAAAAAGAGAGTTCCGATTCCATCAATGCTCATAGCACCCCATTTACGATCACTTGAAAATGGAATAATATCCCCTACCTGATAGTGATGCTCCAGACCTTCATAGGCATTTCGAATCGCCTGAGCCGTTGCATTGTTGTCCTTGCTATGCTGCATATAGGCCGCAAGCAAGCGCTCCAACTCCTCTTTAGTGAAACGCTCTGATAGTAGTTTCAGACCCTTGACGGTCATCTTTCCCTGCGTAATTGTACCTGTCTTATCTAAACAAAGCACATCGACACGCGCCAAGGTTTCGACAGAGTACATCTCCTGCACCAGGATATGTTTCATTCCAAGCTTAATAACGGCCGTTAAAAGAGAGGTGATTGTCAAAAGGGCGATCCCCTTAGGCAACATTCCCAGAAGGGCTGTCGAACTGGTAACTACCGACTCTTGAAGAGAGAGCTGTTTAATCAAGTAAGCCTCAAAAAAGAGCGCAAGCCCAAACGGTATCACAATCTTGCCCGTAAACTTAGCAATCTTATCCATATTATAGAGGATACGTGACACGATTGGCTTATGCGTCTTGGCCTCTAGCATGAGCTTATTGGCATAATTGTCCTCAGCTACGTTAATAACCTTAGCATAAACCTGACCACTCACAAGGTAAGAACCCGAAAGCAACTCCTTCCCATCCTTCTTGAGAATAAGGTCACTCTCACCCGTCAGCATAGCCTCATTGAGCTCAGCCATCCCATCAACAACCACGGCATCACTAGGCACCTGTTCACCCGCAGACAAGAGCATAATATCATCCAAGACAATATCCTGAGGATCAATAGAAGTCACCTCGCCATCACGCACCACACGGATCTGATCCTTATTCATGAGATTGAGCTTATCAATCATGCGACGGGCACGCAACTCTGTCATCATCCCCGTAAAGGCATTAAGCACAATGATTCCGAAGAAAAAGAGATTCGACCAAGCCTGAACAGCAATCAAGGCCACAAAAAAATAGCAAAAATTGAGCATATTAAAGGAGTTAAAGACATTACGTCTAAAAATCTCCCAGTTGCTGGAGCCAGTTTTTGCTTTAAAATGATTTGTTTTACCGGCATCTATCCGCCGCTTGACCTCCACCTGCGTCAAGCCTTGTAACTGTTTTTTCATAACTTTCATAGTAGCATAAAAATGAGGTGTTTTCAAAGGTTAGCCGTCATGGATAGCCAGGAAATAGACCTATTATATCGAACCACTCTCCCAACTATTTCACTCAACCTAAACTACTTTCAAATAGTAAAGGCAGGAGTCCCTACAAAACACTTCTATGCTATCCTTTTCTCTAGTTAAACCTACTTTGATAAATTAAATTAAACAGCCACTGAAGATTGATCAAGGGTTTTGTTTGAACCTTCATAATTGGGGAAAAATCTTCCCTAATCTCTCGTTTAATTTGTGATTCATTAACTTTAGTTCTTTTTGCTTCTTCTGAAAAATAACTGACGTGGTCAAATCTAAACGTACTGTCAAAACCGATAGCCATATTATCCTTATCATATAAAAAGCTTCCTAAGCTTTTTGTTAAAAAAGTTTTGCTTTTAGTATTTATAATAGCATTTGTTCCATCATCGTCGTATCGAATACCATCAATCTCCGGCGTATAAATCCATCCCATATTCTCTACCAACATAACGAGATCTGGCTCTGTCCCCACCTTATGAGGGATGTGCTGAGCATAATAAACAGAGTGGTATTTTAAATTAAAAAAAGTAAATAGGCTCATTCCTAAGACTGTATACAGCCCTATAATTAGTCCTACAAAAATCGCCAAAATATTTCTTTTTTGCATCCTTATCTTCTCTTTCTTTTTTATCTCCAATCGAATTTTGACTGGATTAACAATAAACCATTGTACCGTATTTATCATAAGTCTTACAATTTAATGATTTGCAAGTGCTCTAACATTTGTTATGAATAAGAAAAATCAAGTCTTTACAAATTTCTTCAATACTTCTCCTCACTTTGTCAATCAAGCTAAACATGGTATAATAGTTGAGGTTTTGACTGCCTATTCTACAAGGCTAATTAAGGCATCAAAAAGTAAATAACAAGGGCTTAACCCTTGATATGAAAGGAATCTAGAAAATATTATGATGAACATGCAGAACATGATGAAGCAAGCTCAAAAGCTTCAGAAACAAATGGAAAAAAGCCAAGCTGAATTGGCTGCTACAACCTTCACTGGAAAATCAGCACAAGACTTGGTTGTTGCTGAATTAACTGGTGATAAAAAAGTGGTTAACATCACTTTTGCTGATGCTGTCGTGGATCCTGATGATGTGGAAACACTTCAAGATATGACTGTTCAAGCACTTAACGATGCTCTTGGACAAATTGACGACGCGACTAAAAAATCAATGGGTGCCTTTGCAGGTAAATTGCCATTCTAAAAAATAAAAAGGAATCTCGCGGTTCCTTTTTTCTATACATTCATTAAGCAATTCAGTCATAACATACAAAAGACTTGGACAAGAAATCCAAGTCTTTTTGTGATAGTCATATAAAAATTTATTCTTCAACCAAAGCAAGACCTGACTGTGCGTCTTCTTCATTGGCCAATTTATAGCGATTCTTTTGACCTAAGTAGATGCTCGCTGAATTTAATGAACTTTCTAAAGTAGGGTAATTCACATCTTCGTTCGCTGTTTGGGTAGGTACAGGTCCTGAAATTAATAGCTCATCATCATTCTTGACATAAATCTGGTATTCTCCAACTTCGCTAGTTTGAGCTAAAATCTCATTCAACAAGTCTGGGTCGAGCGTTTGAGCGACGCCATCAACCACTTGATTAGAGTCCTGCTTATGCTCCGACGAATCCACTACTTCAGTGATAACGATGTAATCAGGAGTTTCCTCATCTGAAGTCTTAGATCCTTCAGTTTCTGGCTGTTTTTGTCCAGATGTATCTTGTTTCTTCGTATCTTGAGCTTGCCCATCATGAGTCTTCAATTCCTCATCACTAACGGTTTGAACCTTAGTTTGATTGGCATCTAAATCAAGTTTTGGCGCTTCTTTAACGTCAGCTGAAGCTCCACTGGTACCCATGAATAGAGCTAGAGTCCCCAAAGTAGCAATCAAGCTGATTATTGCTTTGCCGATAAAACCATTATTTTTTTTCTTAATCATAAATCCCTCACTATTTGTTTGGTTAGCTCTAACTGGCTAACAACCGAGTCCAATTTGCTGCTGTAGAAGGTAAAAGGTTGATTGAGCTGTTTGACCAACCCTTCACCCAGATAACAATCTTAGCATGCAAAATCCTTGATTTCAAGTGTTTCTTTAATTTTTAAGCATTTTAAATAAATGACAACTTCATGTCTTAAAAATTGATGACAATCTATTATCAGATTAGCTTTTTTTAAGCTATGCAAATGGTAATTTCTTTAAGTAGTACTTAGGGAAACAATACTTGTTTTTTAGACAGATTCTTCAAAAACCACTTTTGCTGACTCATCTCCCCCAAAATTTTATCGGATAGCAAAATTCTGTCCAAACACTTTAAATGTAACTATAAAATAGAATTCTTGAGTAAGAATGTCGAACTCTCAATACCCTAAAATAAGATTAGAAACTAAAGTCCCTCGATTAGTTCAAAGAAAGTTACAACAAAAGGATTTATAAACAACTTTATAAACCACCTCCCAATAAACAACTCATTCTAAAAATGTACATCCCTCATTTAGATATCACATTTTAAGGTAATCGCAACTTCTTTAAAAATAACTAACACAAAAAAACGATTACCAAAAGGCCCCTATTTCCCAATGAATAAATTAACCCTTATAGAAAATGTATCCTCCAAATTCAAAAAAATGACGGTATTCTGGATAGATCCGTGCTCGAAACTATGAAAAACTCTTTATTCATCATCGACTCTGACGCAAAAGCAGATTCCCTATGACAACCCTATTATGAAACATTTACCGACCTAAACTCTTCGACAATGATGGAAATTTGGAAAAACAGTAAATCTACTCAGTAAAAGACTAAAAATAACCTAACTTTATAACTATTCCACCAAATTTTCAACTCACTCAAAGCTCATCTAGAATAGGTTTTTCTCATGTGTAAACGCTTCACTCAAATTTCTGTCACATGTAAGAAAATCTTATCGTCTTTTAAACCTTTTTTTGCTACAAAACCTAGATATTCCAAGGAAAATCCGTTACAATAGAGTACGGAAAGATAGGTAATTATCAGCATCATTATTTTCGTATGAAAGGGAAATTCATGGCTTATATTCAAATGAAGCATAGCTATAAACGCTATAAAACCGGTGATCTGGAAATTATCGCAAACAACGACGTAAGCTTTGATATTGAAAAAGGGGAGCTTGTCGTCATTCTCGGTGCCTCTGGTGCAGGGAAATCAACCGTTCTTAACATCTTGGGTGGTATGGACACCAATGACGAAGGTCGCGTCATTATTGATGGTAAGGATATCTCTGAATACACAGCCAAAGAACTGACAACATATCGTCGTGAGGACGTTGGCTTTGTGTTCCAATTTTACAACTTAGTTTCAAACCTTACGGCCAGGGAAAACGTCGAACTAGCATCTGAAATCGTTCCAAACGCTAAAGATGCTACTCAAACACTCGTCGAAGTCGGTTTGGGAGACCGCTTAGACAACTTCCCATCACAACTATCTGGTGGGGAGCAACAGCGTGTTGCCATTGCACGCGCCGTTGCCAAAAATCCAAAGATTCTTCTTTGTGATGAACCAACAGGGGCTCTGGATTATCAAACAGGGAAACAAATCCTGACCCTCCTTCAAGAAATGGCTCGCAAACAGGGAACAACTGTTATTATCGTGACCCATAATGCTTCTCTAGCTCCAATTGCCGATCGTGTCATTCGAATGCACGATGCCAAGATTAAGAGTGTGGAACTTAATCCTAATCCACAAAAAATCGAGGACTTGGAATACTAGAAAGGAGCACCGTCATGAAAAAAACAACTTATTGGAAAGATGTTTGGCGAACCTTTGTAGCTTCTAAAGGGCGTATGCTCTCTATTGCCTTACTTATGGCACTGGGATCCTTTGCCTTGATTGGTCTTAAAGTAACTTCTCCTAATATGAAAAAAACTGGGGAACACTTCTTCAAGACGCATCAAACAGCTGACTTGAGCTTAATCAGCACTTACAGTATCAACCAAACCGATCAGGACCTTCTCAATTCGATTAAGAAAAAGAATGTAGACATCGAATATGGTTATTTCAAAGATGCTGTTATCAAGGGGACGAATACGGCATTTCGTATTTTCTCTAAACCTAAGAAAATCTCTACTTACGACCTTATTGAGGGGAAACTTCCTACTAAGGACGGGGAAATCGCTCTTTCCTCAACTTATAAAGAAGAATATAGCGTCGGAGATAAGATTAACTTTTCTGAGCCAGTAGATAGCTCAGGGCAAAAACAGTTAAAGGAACAAACATATACCATTACTGGTTTTGTTAATTCCTCTGAACTTCTCTCTAGGAACCGCCTTGGTAATGCCAGCGCTGGTACGGGGAAACTGGATGGCTATGCCATTGTTCCAGAGACGGACTTCACCTCTAATGATTACATGATTGCCCGCATCCGCTACAAGGATTTGGAAAATGTTAGTCCTTTTAGTGAGGAATACGCAAATAAGATTTCTGAACGAAAGGCTGAACTCAAGGAACTCTTTAAAGACGAACCTGAGAAACGCCTCGCTGAAATCAAGTCACAGTCTAAAGCTCAAATTACTCAAGCTAAACAAGAACTTGAAACAGCACTCGCACAGACCCAGCAAATGGCTACAAGCAACCCAGCCGAAGCCGCTAGCGTCAAAGAAGCTACTACCAAAATTGAAGCCAAGCAAAAAGAACTCGAAGAAAGTCAAGCAATGGTTGATAATTTACCAGCGCCTAGCTATCAATTCTACTCTCGTCGAGAGATTCCGGGTTCTGAGGGATATGTTGCTTATGAAAGTAATATTAACATCATTCACGATGTGAGTAATATCTTCCCTGTCGCTCTCTACTTTATGGCAGCTTTGGTTACCTTTGTAACCATGGGACGCTTTGTTGAAGAGGAACGTGGTAAGGCTGGTATCTTCAACGCCCTAGGCTACAGTAATTCGCGAATTATCCATAAATTCGTCATTTATGGTTTAATAACGAGTATTACTGGTACAACCGCAGGTGTTATTACCGGTCATACACTACTACCGATTCTCATTCACAATACTTATAAGAGCGATTTGCAGCTTCCTGCTTTCGAATTGCACTTCTACCTAGGACTTACTCTTGTGGCCTTCCTTTTAGGTCTCTTATCTGCTGTGCTACCTGCCTTTGCGGTTGCCAAGAAAGAGCTCTGGGAAAAACCTTCCCAACTCCTCCTTCCAAAACCACCTCGTGCAGGAGCTAAGATTGTCCTAGAGCGCATCACACCTCTTTGGAAACGTCTCAGCTTTACGGAAAAAGTTACCATGCGTAATATTTTCCGCTATAAGCAACGGATGTTTATGACCCTCTTTGGTGTCGCAGGTTCTATCGCACTGCTCTTCGCAGGTTTAGGAATTCGATCTTCTGTATCTAACCTTAACCAGCAACAGTTTGAAGACATCATTCACTATGATATGATTGTTGCCAAGCAACCAAATACGTCAAGTGCTTTGGATGAGGAACTCACTAAACTCCTCGATAGCAAGGACGTTAAAGAATACTTGAATGTCCATTTTGAAACCTTGCAAAAAATTGCCGGTAGCAACAAGGACACTCAGGAAATCTCAACCCTTGTCTTTAACGACCGTGACGATAAACTCGTTGATAGTTACGTTAGCTTGCATGACCGAGACCGTAATAAGACTCTCAAGCTATCTAATGACGGAGCTATTATCTCTGAAAAAAATGGCAAAACTCCTAAACCTAAAGGTTGGAGATACCATTACTGTGCAAAAACAGTCAGGATGAATCTGTCAAGATTAAAATAGCTGGTATCACTGAAATGTACATGGGGCATTTCCTCTTTATGAATGCTAGCTACTATCAAAAAAAGCTTTTGGGACACCTTCAGTGAATAATGCCAACCTTGTTACTCTCGCTGAACCAACTAAGCAAAATGTTGAAAATATGGCAGCCAAATTCATCAACTTACCTAATGTTTACGGTGTTGTTCAAAACAACAACCTTAAACTGCAGATTAGCACTATGGTCAATTCATTGACACAGGTTATTGGTATCTTGATTACGGTTTCCATTCTCCTTGCTATGGTTGTTCTCTATAACCTAACTAATATCAACGTTTCAGAACGTATCCACGAACTTTCAACCGTTAAGGTTCTTGGTTTCTACAATAACGAAGTATCCCTCTACATCTATCGTGAAACCATTTACCTTTCAATCATCGGTATCTTCGTAGGATTCGGTCTTGGACAGGCACTTCACCATTATATGGTAAGCATCATTCCGCCAGATCGTATCATGTTTGATCCATCTCTCGGATTGGCTACCTACCTTTTACCAGCTGTTCTTATCGGCATAATCCTTATTATCCTTGGCTTCGTCGTCAACAAACGCCTTGCCAAACTTAATATGCTTGAAGCTCTAAGTTCAGTTGAATAAGCTAAAAACGCCTGAGAAGCAATTCTCAAGCGTTTTTTTATGTTTGATAACTTATTTCGTTTTAGTCTTTGCCAACTCTAGACAGTAGGACTTCACATGACAATGAGGACAAGTCAGCTTACGAGTCCTTGGTGTATGACCTGCAAGAGCAAACTCTTTAGAACTAGGATCAAAGGTCCTATGACAATTAGGACAGAGGTATTCAAACTGCTTTCTATAGTGAAACACCACTAAATTTATGGCTATGATAAATGCGGGGCAGACAACAAACAAACCTCTGGGATCCTTAAAATAATAAATGACAACCAGTAGACCCATCAGATAAAGAAGGGAGGTTAGAATGACACTCCCATACATTCTTAACTGCAAATGACGCCATGATTTTTGATTTTCCATAAGACGTGAAATGTCTGACAAATCTTCCAGCGAAAGTTGATGTCGTTTAGCAGTTGCTTTTTGCAAGTGACGGGCACGTTTTAGTTTGACCTCTATTTCCTCAGAAGACTTTTCCAAGCTTTCAATTTGGTCTGTCAACAACAGCTCTAAAACCTGTTCCCTATTCTCCTCTTGCAAGAGTTTTTGGATTTGTTTGATTGAGAAATCCAAATCTCTTAAGAAACAAATGACTTGCAGTCGTTCCAAGTCTGATTCGTGATAGATTCTCCGACCACCCTCTGTGACTTCAGATGGCGTCAAGATCCCTCGTTGATCATAGTACTGGACAGTCCTAACAGACACTTCTGCTGCTTTAGCCAACTCTCCTGTTGAAAACTGCGACATCTCAGTCACCTCCTTTTAAGATTTTCTATCAAAGAAGGTCTTTCACCACCTTTGATACCTAGATTCTACCTTATAACGCAAGGTAATATGCAAGCTATAACCCTAGAGGATTTTCTTTTCTTACAGAAAAAGTTAGCTATCACTCTTTACAGCCTTTACAGCTCTTGTAAAGCTTTAGTCGAAAAGACCGCCCAAACCTAAGGCAGCAAAAGGATTGTTACTGACTTCTTCCTGTTGTTCCAGAAGCTTGGCATTCTCATCTAATTCGAGAAACTTCTCGTAAATCTGCGCGGTCATACGAGCATCCTCCAAGCTGTTGTGACCATGTCCTTTAATTCCAAAGAATTCTGCCACACTAGTCAACTTGAGGTTGACAATACCATTCAAATCAGAAGCACGTCGGTCAAAGGCTTCATCGAAAATATCTAAGGCATATTGATCTTCCAAGTCTAAACCATTTTCCGACAAAATAGGCAAGTCTGACTTAAGGGCATTGTAGCCGATAAGGGGTGTATCGCCAACAAAAGACTTGAAATCTGCTAGAACGGACTCTAACTTTGGTGCCTTGGCAATCTTATCCGCTGTAATTCCCGTCAAACCATTAATAAAGGACTGCAAAGGAACATCCGAATAGACAAAAGAATCAAACTGATCCACCTCCTCATGCTGCTCCATCTTAACGGCCGATACTTGGATAATATGGCTAAACCCATCCACTGTGTTGAACTCCAAATCAAAGGCAATATAAGTTTCTAAATTTTCCATTTTATCTCCTATAATAGTTAAAGCTGAGACTGAGTCCCAGCTTCTTTTTTATTTTCCAAATAGACGTCCAAAGAAACCTTTTTTAGAAGCTTCTTCTTGTTTGGTCTGGATTTCTTCCACTTGAGCCTTGGCTTCGTCAACCTCAACCTTAGCCTCATCGAGTTCTAGTTTAAGCTCTTCCTTGTCCTTCATAGCAGTCAAGGTCAATTGTTGCTGTTGATCGATTTGCTTGTCCTTTTCAGCGATTTGAACGTCTTTGACACGCAATTGATCATCCATGTTAGACAACTGCTCATCCTTAGCCTTCAACTGAGCATAAAGACGGGCAATCTCAGAGTTTTTCTCGTCTACAAGAATCTCTAACAACTCACGTTGCTTTGTTTCTTCATCGATTGGCTCATCGTCAAAGATGGTTTTCTTGTAGATTTCCTCCAACTTAATCAAGCCACTGCGTTTAACGACAGTAACCCCTTTAGCATTTTTTTCTAGATCTTCTTCTGGAAGTTGTTTGACACGATTATTGACTGCTTGACGACTAACGCCAAGGATTTCAGCAATCTCGCTGACTGTCTTTTCAATACTCATAATAGCCTCATTTTCTCTTGAAATGTCTTACTATGAGAATATCACAATCACTCCTTTCTGTCAATTTGACAAGTCATTTAGCCCCTCCTAAAGACCTCCTTCCTCGTCCATTTTTCCTTTCACTCTTCAAACAATTTACTTGATAGGAAGCAGAGCTTTTGGTAAACTATGAGTGGGTATAAATGTATATAGAAGGAAAGTCTTAGACTTAAACAATCAGTACTTCCAAATTGGATTTGGATGGTACCGGATCTGTCATCTTTAGGAATGGTGGGAACAATTCCACAAGGTTTGGGATTTTCATTCTTGCTCCAATTATTGATAACATTTGAGCAACTTTCATTGCTTAACTGCTTGATATTGAAGCATAAATCACATTATCTTCAGCGGTCTTACTGTTGGAGTTTTTTGTGTCTATTATACTTCTTTAATCCCGCTATTGCTATCCAAGATTGAAAAAAGCCCCAATTTATGCCATAATAAACAAAAGCAAAATAGAAAGAATGAGTCCTATGAAAAATTTTCGTGATGATATTAAGGTCAATGACTTGGCCCAGCCTTTCTTAGAGCCAATCGTTGAACAAATGACGACTGTATTTGACCCTGAGATTGAGCTAGACATCTACAACCTTGGTTTGATTTATGAAATCAACGTCGATGAAAATGGTCACTGCTATTTCCTCATGACCTTCACCGATACTGGTTGTGGTTGTGAGGAGACCATGCCTTATGAAATTGCTGAAAAGCTAAAATCAATTGACGGCATTAACTCTGTCAAGGTAGAAACCACTTATTCACCTGTCTGGAAGATGACACGTATCAGTCGTTATGGACGTATTGCTCTTGGTATCTCACCTCGAGGCGGAAAATAAAAGGAAAACCGATTGGACATTTCCAACCGGTTTTTTATATTGAGCTAACAGCAGATAGACGATCACTTGTCATAATGCTGCCATCAACCGTCTCAGGACTTAACATCAAAAATCACATCGCACTTATGTCCGGTGTGATTTCTTTTATGTTAGCAAATTAGGCTTTACCTGATTTATCCATGTTCCAGAAGTCGGTAACGGCACCACGAGATGCTGAAGAAACGATGTGAGCATACTTACCGAGGACACCACGGCTATAAAGTGGTGGCAACTCAGTTTCAGCTTTACGTTTCGCCAACTCTTCGTCTGAAACGTGCATAGTAATTTCTTTAGTATCTTGGTCAACTGTAACCATATCACCTGTACGGAGGTAGGCAATAGGTCCACCAACCTGAGCTTCAGGAGCAATGTGACCAACAACGAGTCCGTAAGTACCACCTGAGAAACGTCCATCTGTCAAGAGGGCAACCTTATCCCCTTGACCTTTACCAACGATCATTGATGACAATGACAACATTTCTGGCATACCAGGACCACCCTTAGGACCTACAAAACGTACAACAACTACGTCGCCATCAACGATTTCATCAGAAAGAACGGCTTCGATGGCATCTTCTTCTGAGTCAAATACTTTAGCAGGACCAGTAATGTTACGAACTTTAACCCCTGATACTTTGGCAACCGCACCTTCTGGAGCCAAGTTACCTTTCAAGATAATCAATGGACCATCAGCACGTTTAGGATTTTCAAGCGGCATGATGACTTTTTGACCTGGTGTCAAATCATCGAAGGCCTCCAAGTTTTCTGCAACAGTCTTACCAGTACATGTGATACGATCACCGTGAAGGAAACCATTCTTAAGAAGGTATTTCATAACGGCTGGCACACCACCGACGTTGTAAAGGTCTTGGAAGACATATTGACCTGATGGTTTCAAGTCAGCCAAGTGAGGCACACGCTCTTGGAAATCGTTGAAATCTTCAAGTGTCAAATCAACATTAGCGGCGTGAGCAATAGCGAGCAAGTGAAGTGTCGCATTTGTTGAACCACCAAGTGCCATTGTGACAGTGATGGCATCTTCAAAGGCTTCACGTGTCAAGATATCTGATGGTTTAAGACCTAGTTCAAGCATCTTAACAACTGCACGACCTGCTTCTTCGATATCTGCTTTTTTCTCAGCTGATTCTGCAGGGTGAGATGATGATCCTGGAAGACTCATTCCCATTACTTCGATGGCTGTCGCCATTGTATTGGCAGTATACATACCACCACAACCACCAGGGCCAGGGCAGGCATTACATTCAAGTTCTTTAACCTCTTCAGCGGTCATATCACCGTGGTTCCATTTACCGATACCTTCGAAAACAGAAACCAAGTCGATATCCTTACCGTTAAGATTACCTGGTGCAATGGTACCACCATAGGCAAAAATCGCTGGAATATCCATGTTAGCAATGGCAATCATAGAACCAGGCATGTTCTTATCACAACCACCGATTGCAACAAAGGCATCGACGTTGTGACCACCCATAGCTGCTTCGATTGAGTCAGCAATGATATCACGAGATGTCAATGAGAAACGCATCCCTGGTGTCCCCATGGCAATACCATCAGCAACGGTAATCGTACCAAATTGAACTGGCCAAGCACCCGCGTCTTTAACACCTTCTTTGGCAATTTGACCAAAACCGTGCAAGTGGATATTACATGGTGTGTTCTCAGCCCAAGTTGAGATAACCCCAACAATAGGCTTTTTCAAAACTATCATCCGTCATCCCAGTCGCACGAAGCATGGCACGGTTAGGTGATTTAACCATGCTATCGTAGACAGATGAACGGTGTTTCATGTTATTTTCAGACACGATATTTTCCTCCATAGTTAATAACTATTCTAATTTAAACTTCTACTCCTATTCTAACATAAATTGTCTAAAAAAACTGACCATTTACCAACTATTCTCCCTTTTTTTAAATTATGCTAAAATAAAGGCATGAAACATTTTGATACTATCGTTATTGGTGGGGGGCCTGCTGGCATGATGGCGACCATTACCTCAGCCTTCTATGGCCAACAAACCCTCCTAATTGAAAAAAATAAACGTCTCGGAAAGAAGCTGGCTGGTACTGGTGGTGGACGTTGTAATGTTACTAACAACGGGACTTTAGACGACCTTCTAGCAGGCATTCCTGGTAATGGACGTTTCCTCTATAGCGTCTTTTCACAATTTGATAACCACGATATCATTGCTTTTTTCGAGGACAATGGTGTCAAACTCAAGGTTGAGGATCACGGACGTGTCTTCCCTAAGACAGATAAATCACGGACCATCATCCAAGCTCTGGAAAATAAAATTCAAGAACTGGGTGCTGGTATCCTTACCAATACAGAAGTTGTCTCCGTCAAAAAAGTTGATGAGCAATTCCAAGTTAAGTCTTCAGACCAGACTTTTACCAGTGATAAACTCATCGTCACAACTGGAGGAAAATCTTACCCATCGACTGGTTCAACTGGTTTTGGACACGATATTGCCCGCCATTTTAAGCTCCATGTCACTGATCTTGAAGCTGCGGAAAGTCCACTCTTAACCGACTTTCCCCACAAGGCTTTACAGGGGATTTCTCTTGACGATGTCACTCTGTCCTATGGCAAACACAAAATTACCCATGATCTTCTCTTCACCCATTTTGGCCTATCTGGACCAGCTGCCCTACGTCTTTCCAGCTTTGTTAAGGGTGGTGAGATCGCTCATCTGGACTTTCTTCCCAACCAAAGCCAAGAAAATCTCAAGACTTACTTTGAGGAAAACCGTGAGAAATCTGTCAAAAACACCCTCAAAGCGCTTGTGCCTGAGCGTGTCGCTGAATTCCTAGCAGAAGACAAGGCTGACAGCAAGGTTAAACAACTGCACCCCAAAGACTTGGAAAGCATTATTAGTCAGCTTAAGGACATGGAAATTCCAATCACAGGTAAAATGTCACTTGCCAAATCCTTTGTGACTAAAGGTGGCGTTGACCTTAAGGAAATTAATCCCAAGACCCTAGAAAAAGTAAAAAAGTCCCTCACCTACACTTTGCAGGAGAGGTCCTTGACATCAATGCCCATACCGGCGGTTTTAACATCACTAGCGCCCTCTGTACTGGTTGGGTAGCAGGTATCCAGAGCCCTTGGGATTAGAAAGATTTTTCAATTAAGGACAACAAAAAGTTCCCTTCTGTCATAGAAGGGATTTTTTGTCTATTTCTCAAAGGAGAGGAGGGGATTCGAACCCCCGAGCCCCGTTAAGGACTACACGCTTTCCAAGCGTGCGCACTCGGCCTCTATGCGACCTCTCCACATCAAACGATTAGCCTATTAATGGCTAATCGTTATTTTTAATCAAGTTTTCAAGAGTTAATCTTTAAACTGAGCCTCTACTCGATAGATGACCTGACCTTTTTCTGAGAACTTACGCTCGTATTCAGTCATGACGTTGCCTTCATAATCACTGGCATGAAGGTCCAACCAAACTTTGTTGAGAACCATTCCATACTGTGAAAAGCTCGCCAAACTGTATTCGAAAAGTCCACGGTTGTCTGTCTTAAAGTGAATCTCTCCATTTTCAGGCAAAATTTGCTTATAAGTATCTAGGAAAGTCTTGTAAGTCAAACGACGTTTCTCGTGGCGACTCTTAGGCCATGGATCTGAGAAATTCAAATACATCATATCCACTTCGCCATCTTCAAAATAATTGGTCAAGGCTGAACCATCCACGCGCAAGAGTTTGACATTTTCAGCACCCGAAGCCAAAACCTTATCCAAGGCATAGCTCAATACAGACAGCTGAATATCAATACCAATGTAGTTGATATCAGGGTTTTGTTGGGCCATACCAGTAATGAAGGCCCCTTTACCAGATCCTACCTCGATATGGATAGGATTGTCATTACCAAAAAGCTCATGCCACTTACCTTTAGCAGCCTCCGGCTCAAGGATAACGTACTGAGGATGGTTAGCTAGGTGTTCCTCTGCACCTTTACGTTTTCTAACTCGCATGTCTACTTTCTAATATCTGTGCAAGATCTCTCTGAATTTACGAAGTTCATAAATTTCTCGGTTGGCATGTTCCATATCACGACTATCAAAGAATTTTGAAATCTGTGTCAAATATGAAAACTGCCCATACCAGTAAATCTTGTCCATCACAAGGTCGTTGTTCTTATAGCCATAGTATGACAACCACTGTGGCCAATGTGCCAATGGGATATAATGGCTGAGGATCTGCGCCACATCATACATACGATCTGTTAGACGTACAGAATCCCAATCAACCAAATAAATCAATCCTGAGGTTGTGATGACAAAGTTACTATGACGAGCATCTCCATGAACAATTGTTGCAATCTCCGCACGAAACTCTGGAAGATGACGTTTCAAATCTCTAACAACGTCTTGAAGGAAGCCATTCTCACGCAATTGGTAAGCGGCATTTTCCTCCCACTCGTGTAGAAGATCAAAAGGATTTTCAATATGATAATCCAACTGCAAGAGTTGATTAACCAAGTGCTTAGAGCGGTGCAAATTACCAAGAATTTGGATAATCTGTTTACTATTCATGTCATGTTTGGTCAAAATACGACCATCAAGCCACTCCTGTGCACTCATCATGTCACCATTTCCCAGACGCTTAGCCCACAAGAGCTGTGGTGCAATCTGTTCCTTGGCAAGAGCTGCCAAGATTGGTGTTGTATTCATCTTCACAAAGACGCGATCTCCGTTTGGGTAAGTTCCCATATAGGCCTTACCACTATTTCCTTTGAGAGGAGTCAGGCTCAAATCTTTATCTGTTGATGTCACCTAGGCATCTCCTTTTTCTTTAGTCATTCGTTTCTATTTTAACTTATTTAATAGGTGTTAGTCAATCATCTTCTTAAGCTTGGCTGGTAGGTAAACAAGGCTCAGAACTAGCATCATTCCAACCAAAATCAGACTAAACTTAAGGTCGAAGAGACAAACAGCCTGTACCAGAGTCATCCCAAGTACAATCTGGCTAATCAAGCGCTTAAGATTGCTTACCTGCATGTCTTTCCAACCGGCATAATGTTAGCCATTCTCTGATAAGCAAAGTGCGATTTAAGGGCCGTGAGCTGGAAGAGCAAAAGGTAGTCAAAAACAACCACAAGCACCATAGCTAGCCATTTTTCAGGAACCAAAAAGATGACCAAAAGTGTTAGGGCAAAAAGGCGTAGGCTAAGGGCAAAGTAATCTCCAGAACGCAGGAAGGCTCTTAGGTAAAGATTGTACCAGGTATTTTCCTTATCTTTCTTTGTACGTTTGAGAATAGCATCTAAATAAGCACGGCGTTTAACACTCGACGTAATTCCCTTAACATTGGTAAAGAGCGAGAAGAACTTCAAAATCGATTGTTGACGCTTATTTTCCGCTGTAATAGCTTCAGTCCAATTCAGTCCAGACTCCTTATAAAAAGGTTGAGCCTTTTTCTGGAAAATAAAATACTTAATAATAGCCATAAGAACAGCTATGATGACAACTCCCCAAACTGGAAGACCCAAGGCCAAAAAGAGTGGGACAACCAAGATAAAAATCAAGGTCTGGATAAATGCCCAAAATCTAAAAGCACGCCCTGTTGCCTTCTTAACATGGCCTAGCACCTCTTCTTCCTTCACCAAGAGGTAGTGCTTGTCCGCGGGTTCTAAATAAGTCGCAATATTACCCCAAAAAGGCAATAACAGACAAAACATAAGCAAGCCAAGAATAATTGCCCATGGATTCTTGGGGAAATGCTTCAGCAATTGGCTATACTGCACCAAGACGAAACCTAAAAGAAAGAGGAGAACCAAGATAAAGTGATCATTAAAGACGTAGCGACTATACTTAGCACAGCGGGCATTGAATCGCTTGCTACGCTCCTTAAAAAGCTCAGCTATCATGACAATTCTCCCTTAGTTAACTGCATGTAGATATCGTTAAGACTAGCACTGTTATCACCGAAAGTCTGACGAAGTTCTTCAAGAGTTCCCTGTGCTAGGACCTGTCCATGGTGCAAAATCACAAAACGGTCACACATCTTCTCAGCCGAATCCAAAACGTGAGTAGACATGAGAATTGCTTTGCCCTTAGCTTTTTCCTCAGCTAAAAGCTCAATTAAGTCGGAGATTGCCAAGGGGTCCAAGCCCAAGAAGGGCTCATCAACGATGAATAGACTTGGGTTCACAATAAAGGCACAGATAATCATGACCTTCTGCTTCATTCCCTTTGAAAACTGAGTCGGGAACCAGTCCAACTTTTCATCTAAACGAAAGAGCTTAAGGTACTTGTCCGCACGTGCCATCCCCTCAGTCACATCAAGACCATAGGCCATCAACACCGTTTCCAAATGTTCACGAAGCGTCAACTCTTCATAGAGACTTGGCGTTTCAGGGATGTAGCCAATCTTCTGACGATAGCTAGTTGCATCTTGTTGAATAGTTAACCCATCAATGGCAATCTGTCCCCCATAAGGTGTTAGGAGACCAATAATCTCGTTAATTGTTGTTGATTTTCCGGCGCCATTAAGACCAATGAGACCTACCAATTCACCATCAGCTACCTCAAAGGTCACATCTTTTAGGACGGGAATATTTGCGTAACCACCCGTCACCTTTTCTAATTTAAGCATTATCTTTTCTCTCTTTGGTATGATATAATCTATTATAACAAAAACTCATGGAAAGGTCGTTATTATGGATAATTGTATTTTCTGTAAAATTATATCTGGGGAAATCCCATCATCAAAAGTCTACGAGGACGACAAAGTCTTAGCCTTCCTCGACATTTCACAAGCCACAAAAGGACATACCTTGGTTATTCCTAAAGAACACGTTCGTAACATCTTGGAAATGTCTGCTGCTACTGCTGAAACTGTCTTTAGCCGTGTTCCCAAAATTGCCCGTGCCGTTCAAAAAGCAACTGGAGCAATCGGCATGAATATCCTTAATAACAACGAAGAGGTTGCTGGACAAACAGTCTTCCATGCCCACATCCACCTCGTTCCTCGCTACGGTACAGACGATGGCATCCACATGAGCTTTGATGAGCATGAACCTGACTTTGCTGCCCTTGCCAACCTTGCTGACAGCATCGCTAAAGAGGTAACAGAATGAAAATCGGACACTTTCTAGCTCTAGGAGCCCTTGCCTATGGTGCCTACTACGCCTACACACGACGTGAAGACATCAAAGAAGAACTCCTAGACCTTAACCAATCTCGAGAAAACATCTCCTACGATTTGGACAATATCAAACGCAACCTTGACATCATCAAGGAACAAAACCTAGTTCTTGCTGACATCAAACAAGACCTCAACTATAAAACACGTGTCTTCAAGAAAGACCTCGAACCCCGACTCAACATCATCCAAGAACGCTTGCAAAAGTATCAAGGTGAGGATAAAGAATAAAGGTAAGTAGCATAAGCTACTTACCTTTTTGTGTTGCTTTCCATTTTTTAAATTCTTGATATTCTCTAAAGCTCTCTTCATCAGACAACCCATATTCTTCATCTGATTCATAAGATGGTGAGACAAACTCTTCAAAATCGTCTAAAAATCCGTTATTACGATGTTTTCGACTTTTCCTCCAAGTCCTACCTTGTTTTATAGCAGTGTCTGAATTAATTTTATTATTTATCACATTTCCTGCTATCGCTCCTAAACCGAGCCATTTTGCTATATTACCTAATTTATTGATTACCTCTGAAATTGTAGCAAAAATCATGATAATTACCACGAATGCCATAAAGAAAAACATTGGCCAAAATAAATCCATTTTACACTCCTTGAGATAATTTTCTCATATTCATATATTAAAGAAATTTTTTCAGGCTCGCTAGATACAATGAACCACCGATAATTCCTAAGATTCCACCAATCCATCCCAAGAAAGGAATAAGAGAAATCGCTCCTCCAACAATCAAAAGCACACTAGGAGCGGTTCCTACCGGAGTATCCCCTTTATAATATACAGCACCAACTATTCCAAGAACTAGTAGGGCTAGCTTTACAAGATATACAAACAAAGTCATTAATCCAGTCGCAACCTCTGATCCCGAAGATGCTACACCTAAAATAAACCAGATTGCAAAAAGGAGAAAAATTCCTCCGATTAGTCCTACTACTCCATTTGTGACAGCTAATGTTTTTGTTTTCATTTGTTCTCCTTAATTATATTATTGAATTTGAGTTGAAATATTATCTGTGTATTCCTTCAACCCATTACGATAATTTTTCAAGAATTCAACTAGACTATCTTTACCAACAATCTTCGTGTTTCCCATCGGACCATATTCTTTCTTCTGTTCTTCCAAAGACTTTAATGACTCCTGTTTCATTTGCTCAATTGTATTTGCGTCATCAAGTACTGTACCAGCAACAGCATTTTGATAATTCGTTAGATATTCATCAACAATTTTCGAATACATCGTTAGATAGTCGTTATAGGTTGAAATACTCTCAATTGTGGTATCAGATGTGTCCTGAGGGTTAAAATTACTTGAACTTACAGAACCTGAAGAACTTGACGTTGTTGAAGAACTTGAAGATTTACTTGTAACTCTTCCTGAAATATTTTTTGCAGTATTTATTATGTTTTTACTGGCCGAACAACCTGTTAGTGCTATAGATAGTAAAAATTACTGCAAAAAGTAAATAAACAATTTTTTTCTTTTTCATAAGAATTCCTCACCTAAATTTAATTTTCTGTAAACATTATATATATATATATACGTTGTCAACGTTTTCTTGAAAAATAGAATCTAAATTTAAGTTAGTTTTTAGATTATTATAATTTAAATAATTTTTATCTCATTTTTATATTTAAGAATAAATATAAAAAGTCACAGCTATACCCAAAACAAGACTTTCCGCTGTGCTAAAGGTGAGAGAAGCACCATTGCTTCTCTCACTCGGAAGATTTGAGACTTAGGCTCAAATCTTAGGAATGGAATTCCGTTAGGAAGTCGCTTCCGTCCCTAGCACCCAAGGAAAGTCTTAAATAAAAAAGAAAAAACAGAGATGTCTACTAACATCTCTGCTTCATAATAGGATTAGGAGGTTTTATACTATTTATTTAGCATCTTTTTCTTTGATAACCAAGACACCATCTTCCATATCAGCTTCTAGGTGTTTAGCATCAAGGTTATCCAAGTGGAAGTCTGTGACTTTGTCACGGATTTGTTGTTCAACCACACGACGGAGTGGACGAACACCCATGACTTCGTCGTAGCCTTCTTCAGTCATGTATTCTTTAGCAGCTTCGCTAACTGCCAAGTCAATGTCTTTCTTAGAAAGCGTCTTGTTAACTTCAACCAACATAAGGTCTACAATCTTAGAAAGATCTTCTTTGCTCAAGTGTGAGAATTCGATGACAGCATTGAAACGGTTAAGGAATTCTGGACGGAAGTAAGGTTTCAAACGATCCATAAGTTCTGGTTTATCAGCATCTTCTGTCAAGTTAGCTTCATAACCAAAGCCTGCGTTTGAAGTTGCGATAATCACAGTATTCTTGAAGTTTACAGTGTTACCTTGACCATCTGTCAAACGACCATCGTCCAAAACTTGGAGGAGAAGGGTGATGACTTGAGGGTCAGCCTTTTCAATTTCGTCGAGAAGGACGATTGAGTATGGGTTACGGCGAACACGTTCTGTCAAAGTATTGCTATTGTCATCATAACCAACATAACCAGCTGTTGTACCAATCAATTTAGAAACGGCTGTGCGGTCGCTGTATTCTGACATGTCCAAACGGATAATGGCATCTTTAGTACCGAACATATCAAGAGCCAATTGTTTAGCCAACTCAGTTTTACCAACACCAGTAGGTCCTACAAAGAGGAAGCTACCGATTGGACGGTTACCTTCGTCAAATCCTGCACGGTTACGACGGATGGCACGTGCCACTGCTTCAACAGCTTTATCTTGACCGATAACCTTGGTTTGCAAACGGTGACCCATGTCTTTCAGACGTTCAATATCAGTTGCTCCCATTTGCGATACTGGGATACCAGTCATACGTTCTACAGATTCAGCCACATCGTTAACAGTTGCAGTGACTTTAAGGTCTGCTGTATGGTTAGCAATTTTCTTTTCAAGTTCTTCAATACGAACCTTAGCGTTTAGAGCTGCTTCGTAGTCTTCTTTGGCAGCTGCAGCTTCTTGTTTAGCTTTTTCAGCTTCAATTTCATGTTCAACAGCATTCACATCAGTCACTGGGTGTTGAGCAGCCAAGTGAGCAGCTGTTACATCGACAAGGTCGATAGCCTTATCTGGCAAGCTACGTTGTGGAATGTATTGTACAGAGAAATCTACCGCTGCTTTCAAAACATCATCTGGCAAGATAACATTGTGGTGTTTTTCATAAAGATCACGGATACCTTGAAGAATCTTGAAGGTATCTTCAGCAGAAGGAGCATTGACCTTAACTTCGTTAAAACGACGAGCTAGGGCAGCGTTCTTCAAGATAGTGTTACGGTATTCATCCTGAGTTGTTGCACCAATCACTGTCAATTCACCACGTGAAAGAGCTGGTTTCAAGATATCAGCAAGACCTTTAGATCCTTGACCATCACCAGTGCTTCCGGCACCAAGAATTTGGTGGATTTCATCGAAGAAGAGGATAATGTTTCCAGCTTCTTTAACTTCGTTTACCAAGTTTTGAATGTTTTCTTCAAAGCTACCACGGTATTGAGTACCAGCTTCAAGTCCAGAAATATCAATTGAGATGATTTCTTTGTTCTTGATAGCAGCTGGGACATCACCATTAACGATAGCTTGAGCCAAACCTTCAACTACAGCTGTTTTACCAACACCAGCGTCCCCGACAAGGACTGGGTTATTCTTGGTACGACGAGCCAAGATTTCGCAAGCTTCTTGGATTTCTTTGTTACGTCCGATAACAGGATCCAATTTACCTTCGCGAGCTTCTTCAGTCAAGTTACGACCAAGTTTAGCAAGGATACCGTCTTGTTTAGGTCCTTTACCTTGTTGTTGAGTTGGGTTCACTGCTTCACCTTCATTACCAGGCAATTGACCTGTTTGACGGTAGATAGCAAATTCTTCAGGTGTCACTTCACGACCGTTAATCATGTAGCGACGGTTTTCTGAACGGTAACCACCCATGTTACCCATCAATTGATTGAAAAGATCGTCCATATTGTTAAAGTTGTTGTTCATATAATTACCTCGTTTTGTGTTTTCTTGTGAAATTTTTTAAGTGTTATTTTGTATGTTAATGTGTAAGTTTTGACTTTTACTGACCAAAACCCTAAAAATTTTTAGTAGCTTTAACTACTCTTCTAATAATTTCAGGTTTTGCTCTTGGTAGGAGACTGAGAACTTTCTCAGTCTTAAATAAATTGTCATTTAGCATAAGAGCCACCTTCTTTCTGTGAATCTCTCAATATAGCTAACTTCCAAGCCCCTTTCGAAACTATAAATAGTTTTTTCAGAAAGAAACTTGAATATCAAGGAATCCTTTTTCCTTATAGTTTTATCATATACCTTTCATTTGATCAGGTCAAGAATTTGATTTTGACTTTTACTGACCTTTCAGATGAAAATTTTTGCAGACTAGCTGCAATCCTTTTTTTATTGGTATATGGGCTATTTACATAACCTTCATAAGGATTTCATTTCCTTATGTTTATATTGTACAACATTGGTCAGTAATAGTCAATAGTTTTTTTTGACTTTTTTTGACCTTTGTTATCATTTTTTTGTAGCCAAGCTATAATTACCTTTTTACAAGGAACTAACCCACGCCACAAGATTTATAAGGAAGATAAATCCTTATGTAACTATCATACACTATTAGTCAGTAAAGGTCAATAGTTTTGTTTGATCTTTTTTGACCTTTTTGAGAATATTTCCCGAAAAGTAAAAAAGCCTACCAAGGGTAGACCTAATAATGATCTTTAAAAGATAGAAAAGCGACGCTCTTACCATCAATCATATAAATCAAACGATTTTCAGCATCAATTCGTCGAGACCAAGCTCCTTGAAAGTCATACTTTAAGGGTTCTGGCTTACCAATACCTGAAAAAGGATCCCGCTGAATATCTTTAATCAGCTTATTGATTCGCTTAAGTGTCTTCCTATCCTGATTTTGCCAATAACAATAATCTGTCCATGCATCTTCAGTAAAAGTGAGTAACATTTTCTACTCCTTTATTGCATGTTCTTGAGTCTCTCCAGCACGTACCTGAGCCATTCCTCTTAAAACCTTGTCTGATAGTTCTTTATTTTGAACAATACGCAATGTTTCTTGAATGCTATCCCATTCACTCTTTGAGACCACTACAATATCTTCATCAGGATTTATTGACTACAGCTAGAGGTTCAAACTCATCATTAACCTTCTTCATATAATCCTTTAAATGATTTCGAAACGTTGAATAGACGACTGCTTCCATTAGCATACCTCATTTTCCTCTTTTCTTTTATTATATACCAAAAGACCAAACTTGTCAGGAACTTGTACAAATTTATCCTTTCTATTACATTTATTCGCAAAAGAAGTAAAAAAGCCTACCAAGGGTAGACCTTCTATAAAACTATTTTACTCTATGCGGTATGCGTCCGAAGTTTTGTTCGGAAAGCTCGGGATTACCTAACTGATAAACATTATCCGCTTGTTGTGTAAGCATATCCCAAGGCTCCCTTCCAATCCGAGCCACTATATCCACAGACTTTTTCACAGATTTGAGATGAGCCTGCCCTTTTTGAGAAAATCCAAGCACATGAATGGATTCAGGCAAAGGATTTTCCACAGCTCCAACTAGAATATAGGTCAAAATACGACGTACCCGTGCTTTTGTATAGCGTTTGGTCGCCACCTTATCCACTAGTTCCTCCACAGAAGAAACCTCACGAATAGCAGATTTTAAACGACTGGCAATCTCTTCATTTACCTGGAAAACACTAGTCAAATCGGGATTTGTAAGGATCTGATATACCAGTAATTGGAAATAATTATCCCAAGAGACCTGTGGAGAAGTCTGAAAAAGTTTGCTATTGGGCATGAACTTATCCACAAAATCACTATCTTGCTTGTGGCGACGTAGACTGGTCGCTGAGGCGAAAGATACTTTCTTGTCTGAGGAATGATAGCCAGCTCCTTGTCTCTGAATAGGAGTCAACTTAATACCCTTACCAGCACAAGCTTTGGCATAGGCTAAGCCTAGGATATGGTTGGGTGTGTTGCCAGTAAAGTCCACACCAGCAAACTTTTCCCACATTTTTTGAGTCTTCTGTGGATAAGACAAATCACTAGCCAAACTTTCCACAAAGGCTTCCATTTCCTCGGACTTTTCAGCATAGACATCTGCTATCGCCTGGTAGTCTAGGACTTCTTCCGTGCCAAAAGTAAGGCTTTCAATTCCCAGTCGGGACAAGATATCGACGGTTCCAGCAGCAAAATAATCGGCAGACTGAACTGCCGTAAAAAAAGGCAACTCAACCACGAGGTCAGCTCCATTTTCCAAAGCCATCTGAGCCCTAGTCCACTTATCCACAATAGCTGGCTCACCTCGCTGAACAAAGTTCCCAGACATGGCAACGATTTTTACACCTTCAGCCTGATCCAAGAGATACTTGTGGCCGTTATGAAAAGGATTGAACTCAGCAATAATACCTGTAACTGTCATAGGCTCTTATTTTTGAGCAACAAAGAACCAACGTGCACTAGTTTCAGTCGGTTCCTTATCCTCGAAATCAGCGTAAAGTTTGAAGGATTTGAAGCCAGCTTGCTCCAACAAGATATCATAAGTCAAGACCTCATAGGTACGCTCCTCATGGACCTCATCATGTCGGCTAAAGCTTCCATCTTCCTCTTGGACAAAGAAGGTCAATTCATGAACAATAGAATGCGGTGCCGCATCCTCATAGGTATCCCAAAGCATAGCAAAGTCTTCTGCATTTTCATGGTAGGAATAGCCAGGAAAAACCTCATCCGTCTGATAGGTTGAGTGCACATCAAATGAAGACGCCATCCTCATTAAGGGCATTGTAAACCTCCTTGAAGACATCCCCAACCTCTACTTCGTCCTGCATATAGCAGATTGAATCTGAGTAGCAGGTCACAAAGTCATACTTGCCTGCTTTCGATAAATCCAACATGTTGCCTTCAATAAAGTCAATTTTCTGTTTGGCAGAAGAGGCACGCTTCTCAGCAATTTTCAACATATCAGCACTCAAATCGAGTCCAGTCACATCAAAACCAGCTTGAGAAAAACGTACAGACTGAATCCCAGTTCCACAAGCCAATTCAAGTAATTTCTTTTTATCCTTAGTCTTTGGCAAATGACGGAGGGAAAAATCCGTCCACAAATCGTAAAGACTATCATCCATAACAGCGTCGTATACCGCCGCAAAAGTTTCATAAGTAGCCATAAATCAAGATACAAAGAGCGTCAAAAGCACAGAGAAAATAGGAAACTTTCTATCGTATCGACAGATACAAAGAAAGTTGATTTTTTTCTCACAGTTTTTGGTTCGGGTTCAGTTAACAAACCAACTAAACACAAGGCTCTATCCTTCCTATTAAATCTTTAGTTTAAGCAACAAAACCCAGTTGTCGCCAACTGAGTTCAATTTTTATGCCAAATAAGCTGACACATCCACCATTGGTGCTTCATGCCAGAGTTTTTCAAGGTTATAGTGAGCACGTTCATCTTCTGTAAAGATGTGAACAACGACGTCGTTAAGATCCAAAAGAATCCAACCACCCTTGTTGTCACCTTCCATGTGACTAGCGTCAAGGCCAGCTTCTTTCACTTTCTCACGGATGTTGTCGGCAATAGCTTCCAACTGACGGCTATTCATTGCACTCAAAATAACAAAGTAATCTGTTAGGCTTGTAAGGCCGTACAAATCAAGGGCAACAATGTCTTCAGCTCGCTTTTCATCAGCAGCTTTGACAACCAATTCAAGTAATTCTTCTTTAGTCAATGATATTCTCCAGTAATTTGTTATTAATCTTTTAAGTAATGCACAAAAGCATTATAGGTTTCCAAGGTTTGCGGGAAAATAGGCAAGGCCTGATGAGCCAAGTGTTCTACAGTATGGACTGTCTCAAAAGCAACTGCCTTATCTAAGGATTGCTCTGCTACTTGTCTAGCTTCCTCTACCAAAGGGAAATTACGGTTATGCTCAATATAATCAGCCACATAGACAATCTTATCTAGGGTTGACATTTCATGGCTTCCGACGGTATGGATTTCAATACTGCGTAGAATTTCGGAATCAGTCAATCCCAAATCTTCTTGGATTTTATAAATCCCAACCATGCCATGCCAGACATTGTTTCCCCATTGTTTCAATTCAGGATCAAGCTCATACTTATCGATAAGCTCCAAGAATTCCTGATCTGGAAGTTCCTTGGCATAATCATGAAGCAAACCAGCCAATCCGGCTTTCTCAGTATCATAACCGTACTTTTCAGCAAGAGCAATAGCAGCTCGCTCAACACCCAGGACATGATTAAAGCGTTTAGGGCTCATGACCGCTCGAATCTTTTCAAGAAGTTCTTCACGAGAATAGTCTAGGTATTTTTCATAGGTCATTTATAGAGCCCCGCTTTCTTGATGTAGGCAAGTACAGACTGTGGCACCATAAAGTTAGGTGTGCGATCCTTCTTAATGTAGGCTCTGACTGCACTTGAACTAATATCCATAAGGGGCACATCCACCCAAATAACTGGGTAAGAGGTTCCAGCCTTAAACTTAGGACGCTGAACACCAACAAATTGGACCATCTCGATAAGTTCATCAATACGATGCCACTTAGGTAGGTATTCGACCATATCCGCTCCAATAATAAAGTAATAATCCGTATCAGGATTGGCTTCCGTCAAGAGCTTCATGGTGTCATAAGTATAACTGATTCCCTTTACGTTCCAACTCAATGGTTTCGATGTCCAATCCTTCGATACCGTTAATAGCCAACATAAGCATATTAAGGCGGTGTTTTTTTCATCAATGGTCTCTTTTTTTATCGACATGAGGTGGCTCATATTCAGGCATGAGAAGAACTTCATCGAGGCCTAACTGCTGACGCACCTGGTCAGCAACAACCAAGTGGGCATTATGAACAGGATTGAAATTTCCACCTAATATTCCCACTTGCTTACGGCCTGTATCTTTGATTTCTTCCTCTAGTTGAACCTTTGTAAATGGGGTTACGAGATCTAGTGCCATGTACGCCTCCTCTTTCTCAAGCATTATATAACTGACTTAAGGCTAGCTTTAATGCTTCAAAAGTGTTCCTATACCTTAGTTTGTTCTTCACCAAGCAAAATCAGCAACTATTTTTGGATAGCTTTGACCTTTGGTGACAACTTACGATTTTCTTTTTTAGCTGATTCTTTATAGAGAATCAAGATACGTCCAATCTTAAGGACTGTATCACAGCCAATTTCTTCTTCCAAGATTTCAGCAACCTCATGAATATCTTCCATAGTATTTTGGAGTAGGGTTACTTTAATCAATTCACGAGCATCAAGGGCGTTACGAACGCTAGTTTTGATGTGGTCGTTAAGACCGTTTTTCCCGATTTGTACAATAGGTTTGAGAGTGTGTGCTTCCGATTTGAGGAAGGCACGTTGTTTTGATGTTAATGACATGTTTATTCCTTTTAATTTTTTTGCTGTTTTTCTTAGGTGATACGGTGCTAGCAAACCTTCGATTTCATAGCTAATTTTTGAGCCTAAGGTCTCAAAAATTCCGAATCCAAGTAACATTTTATGTTACTTGGATTACTATCACAGCGAAAAACACATCGTTTGCTCATGACCTAAATCTAGGCAAACTTCATGTTCATTGAAAAGACGCTTTTTATGCTTTTAACTACTTTATTAAGTTTAAATAATCGCTTTTCGTACGACGACGCCAACACCTTCTGGTGCCCAGGCAGCAACGATGGTTGGTTGGTCAGCTTTTCCTTGGACACGGATCCAGCCTAGTCCTGAGAAGACAATGTCTGTCTTATCTTTAATGGTGAATTCGTGACGGACAAGTTTGGAAAATCGGCAAGCTCCTTTGGTCCAGGAGGCATGAGAAGACTTCCAACATGCTTATCATAGAAGACATCTGCGCCTTCAAGCTTGGTGCGATGAAGCTTCAAGTTATTATCAAAGAAGGCTGTAAAACCTTGCTTATTCCCATCAATAAAGTCAAAACGTCCAAGACCACCTAGGAATAGGGTTTGACCTGCATTTAACTGGTAAGTTTTTGGCTTAATCTCCTTCTTAGGACTAACGTACTTGAGGTCCTTGGCTGACAGATAGTGTGCCATCTGGTGGCGGTGAATGATTCCTGGTGTATCAAAAATGTAAGTACCATCATCCAGAGGAATTTCAATCTTATCAAGAGTTGTTCCAGGAAAACGAGAAGTCGTAATAACATCTTTATCACCTGTGATTTCCTTGATAATCGCATTAATTAAGGTCGACTTACCAACATTCGTAACACCGACAACATAAACATCACATCCCTTACGGAGATCTTCAATACGTTGAATCAACTCTTTAATAGCGTGATGATTTGGGCAGACGTCAACATGACATCCACAGGACGCATTCCTTCTTCATGGGCACGTTCTGTCAACCATTGGGTCACCTTACCATCTTTAACAGATTTCGGCAGGATATCCTTTTTATTTCCGACCAAGAGCACATCATTACCAGAAACAAAGCGTGACAAGCCTGGAATAACTGATCCATTGAAATCGAAAATATCAACAACATTGACAACGAGGGCGTCACTGTCTCCAACTTCATGAAGCAATTTTAAAAATTCATCATCTGTGATGTGGACGTCCACAATTTCATTATAGTGACGAAGACGGAAACAACGTTGACAGTACAACTCGCCTGTTTCTTCAGCTTTTTTTATCGAGCTAGCGGGTGTGTAACCAGCCTTTTCTTTATCTTCTGTTTGAATTTGGGCTCCACAGCCAATACAAAATAATTCTTCCATTAAATTCCTTTGTTAAAGGTCATTGGACCATATGCTTTTTCAATCTTTTTCCACATGCGACGCTCACGCCAACGGTTAAACTTGGTTACCCAAGCGTCTGATTGTACCAAGGGTTTGACCAAAATCGAGCGAATACCTGCTCGGTGGCTAGCTCTGATATCAGTCATGAGCTGGTCACCCACCATAACAACTTCATCGCGGTTAAAGTGATAACGCTCAATCGCTTCATTAATTCCTTTAGTAAAAGGCTTCATGGCACGACTTACGAAATCTACGTGGAAATTCGCAACCGCACGTTCAACACGCTCATGCTTATTATTAGAAACCACAACCACAGGGATATCAGCCTCTGTCATATCATCTAACCAAGCACGTAGCTCAGGAGTCCCATCAGGGTTATTCCAAGCAATCAAGGTGTTATCCAAATCGACCAAGACAGCACGAATACCATGCTCACGCAGCTGGTCAGGTTTCAAATCGTAAACAGCCTCCACCATAAAATGGGGCCTATAATCGTCTATACTCATTTTTTCTCCAAAATGTTAGTTTACCTCTTATTTTACCATATTTTTAAGGTTTATGTGTGGGACTTAAGTCCTATTTTTTAAGAACAGCTTTGACACGATAGTATAGAAAAAGAGCCACAATCCCTTGGGCTCTGTCCTTATCTTTGAATTTTTTCTTGTTTTTTAAGGGCTACTAAATCCTTAAGCGAAATGAGAATAACGGCAAGAACAATTAGAACCATGCCAACCACATCAATAGCGAAGAAATGGTCACCCATGATTAAGACCGTCAAAATGACTGATGCTACTGGTTCAAAACCAGACCAAAGACTGCAAATAAGGAGATTGTCACCAAGGTTTTCTTATCCTTAATAGCTTGAGCCAACTTGTCTCTCTGCCTGAAAAAGACCGAAGCCGTTAGTAAAATTCCAGCCAGAATCAAACGTAAACTCGTTAGAAGATTGACGTTAACCCCATGAGCCATCAAGTATTGACCTGAAACCCCTGAAATCCCCCAGGCAATCCCAGCAGTTATGACCATCAGACTACCTTTTAGCGTCTTTGACATAGTCGCCTCCCAAATCTATTTGTTTCTGTTATTGTAACACAAAAAGGTCGAAACAAAACGGTTTCGACCTTTATCTATTCATTCGATCTTTAAAAGCTTATTCTGGTTCAACTAAGATCTTAATTTGAGATTTATCTTGTGTTAATTCAACAAATCCTTCTTCAACGATATTTTCCAATTTAATTTTCTTAGTAACCAATTTATCAGCAGGGAAGTAGCCTTGTTCCATCAATTCCAAAACTTTAGGGAAGATGTGACGGTAGGCAATAATTCCTTTGAGAGATTTTTCTTGGATGGCGAATTCATTTGGATTGATGTTGGCTTCACGTTCCCAGATAGATACGACCATACATTCCCCAGCTTTATGAACAGCTGCAAGGGCTTGGCCTAAAACAACTGGAACCCCAGTAACTTCGTAAGAAACATCTGCTCCACCACCTGTCAAACGATGGATAGCTTCTACGACTGTTTCTCCTTCTTCTGGACGAACAACGATTGCTCCCAATTCTTCTGCCTTGGCTTGACGTTCAGGAGACAATTCAACCGCAAAGATTTTTGATGCGCCTGCTGCACGAAGGGCCTCAACAATCAAGAGACCAATTGGTCCCAAGCCAAAGATGACTGCTGTGTCACCAGCTTTCAAAGCAGATTGACGAACAGCATAAACAGCTACAGCTGCAGGTTCTGTAAGAGCGGCTTGTTCATAACTCAAGCTATCTGGAATTACATGGACAAGATCACCATCAAGGACACAATATTTTGCAAAACCACCATCTGCAGCGAGACCGACGAAGTTCAAGTTTGGATCAAGGTTATAATCACCAATCAAGTTGTGCTCTGCAAGAATTGGTTCGATGGTTACACGATCACCAACATTAACACGAGTCACATCACTTCCGACTTCCACAATTTCACCAGAGAATTCATGTCCCAAAGTAACCGGTGCTTTTTGACCAGAATAAACATGTTCTTCAGTTGGAATGAAGATTGGTCCATCCAAATATTCATGCAAGTCCGTACCACAGATTCCCGTGAACTTGACCGCTACTTTTACTTGATGAGGTTGTACTTCAGGTACTTCCACTTCTTCGATACGAACATCTTTCGCTGCATGCCAGCGAGCTGCTTTCATTGTAGCCATTTGATAATCTCCTTGTTTTCACAATTTTCGGTTTTCTTTTCAGGAAACTTCATATCTCAAATTGTAAACGTTTTCCTTTTGTTTATCAAGGAAAAACTGGACTAAAAAAATTAAGAAAGCACCCCATAAGATACTTCCCTAATCTCAGCATTATATACGTTATTTCTTTTTGATTCGAGATACCTCTATCCACCAACCGACAATCCAGCCAAGGACTAAAAGATAATTCTCAAAAGCTCCAACAGCATTAACAGAGTGATGATATTGAAGATAGCTAAGGAAATGATTTGTTCCAATACCTAGGCCTCCCAGAATCAAAGCAAGCAGAACGGCTCTCAGATAAAACCAATCGTACTTGATGTTAACGGCAAGGAGGATGACCAGAACCGCCACATTCCAAATACCAATCTCCCTCTGCCATCCAACCGAAATACCGTAGCCCGAATGACTTCCCATATAGGTGGGAAAGAATAGCTGAAAAATAATGGCACCAGTCATGGCAAGGATGACAAGGATAAATAGGAATCTTAAGAATTTGTTCATGGGGTTTCTCCTGTTTAAAAGATGCTTAATTTAATATCACTAGTATAACAAAAAAGACCTCAACCAGAGTTGAGATCTTTAATCAAAAATTAAGCTTCTTGTTCTTCTTTCAACAATTTCTTATCGTAGACACGAATAAATGGGAAATAAACAAGGAAGGCGGCAACAGCACAGACAGAGCAACTAGGACAGCACGGAGATCTGCAGTTCCTAAGAAAGCTCCGATTCCCACTGGGGTTGGCCATGGAACCTGTGCAATAACAGGATTAATCAAATGCAATGCATTAACAAAGTAGTAAATAGTAGCTGTAACCATTGGCGCCAAGATAAATGGAATCGCTAATGCTGGATTATAGATAATTGGCAAACCAAAAATCAATGGTTCATTAATGTTAAATAATGCTGGAACAACTGAGGCACGTCCAATCGCTTTTAGTTGCTCTGACTTGGCAGCAAAAGCAATGTAGAGACACAAACCAAGAGTTGCACCTGATCCACCAGCGATAACAAACATGTTAGAAAATTCACCAGCTACAGCATAGTGTCCACCAGCAGCATTTTCTGCCATGTTAGCAAGTGCGATAGGGTTAACGAAAGCAAAGATAATATTAGCTCCATGAATCCCTACAATCCAGAGAAGCTGAGTTAAAAGATAAATAATCATTAATCCAATCCATGAGTTAGTTAGGTTAGCAACAAACCCAAATGGAATAGCAATAACTTTAAAGATGTCAGTTCCCAGCGCTACGAGTGCACCATTAATAAAGATAACTACAAATGCAACGACGAATCCTGGAATCAAGGCTGTAAATCCACGTGAAACTCCTTCTGGAACAGCTTCAGGCATTTTAATAACCCAATTACGTTTTACACATGTACGATAAATAAGGACTGTCACAATAGCCATGATAATAGCTGTGAAAATACCAGTTGTACCAAAGCGAGTTACTCCATTACCCATTGCCCAACCGTCAACAACGACTGCACCTTCTTTTAGGCTACCTACAGCCTTCATCATTCCACCGTCAAAAATGATTTGTGGAACTGTCATGATAAAAGCCATGAGCGAAAGAAGAGCACCGTTTAGAGGATTCATATTTAGATCTTCTTCTTCTGCATAGATTTTAGTTAACTCATAAGCAAGTGAGAGAACAAAGTAAAGTGAGAGAGAACCCATAGTAGCATAGTTAGCAACCATGTATAGAGAAGTAAACTTATCAAATGAAGCTGAGAAAATATCAGCTACAATTGGCCAGAATGAGAAGGCTTGTGGCAGAATACTAAATACCAAGAACATTGACCCTACAATAGTAAATGGTACAGCTGCCATACCTGCTGCCGTGATTGCACGTACAACTTTAAACTGGGCAAGTTTCCCATTGGTCCCATGACATGATTTTCAAGGAAACCAAACAATCCGTTTTGTTGATCCATAATCGGACCTCCTTAATAATAATTTTATATTTATTTCAATAGCAATCCTTTTAAAAGATGTTATAAGGTCACAGAACTCTTTTCTAACTGGATAAAGCGTTGATAAGCCTTATCTTTACGTTCATATATTTCTTGAATTCTTTTAAGATTTAACAAGCATAGGCCAAAACCTAGTAAAAGAATAACGAAAACGAAGAAACGTGCAGCTTGATTATTTTCAAAAATTGGGAAAAGAGTTGTGAACAAGCTCGTCCAAGTTAGAACAAGTAGTCCCATCTGAATAACTGCCTGTGAGCGGATAAACATCTGAGTCACCTTCAAACGTTCATCACGCTTGCCATACAATCGAAACTGCTCAACAGTAGCCAAAATCGCTAATACAATTAGTGTGATAGGGAGAACAATAACAAAAGAAGGACGAATAAATTGATTCAAAAGCCAATAAATATTGCCAAAAAAGAAGAGTGCTATTGTATAACGTAGAAGAAGGTAGCGATTAAAGAAAGTATTTTTTAATGCTGTCTCCCGACGTTGACGCTCGATTTCTAGTTGTTCTTTTTTTGTCATTGTCTTCCTCCTTGTTTAACTATATATGCTTAACCAACCTTTCTATGAAGAACCAGCATTTCTTTTGCCACTTCCAATAGAGTCATTGTAGTCATTAAATGGTCTTGAGCATGGACCATGATAATTTCAATCTTAATTTCTACACCACTTGCATAGTCTTGCAAAAGTTTTGTTTGTGCATGGTGTGCTTCTAAAATTTCTTCATTTGAATGTTCTAACTTAGCTTCTGCTTCGTCAAAACGACCTTCTCGCATATCGGCAAACGCTTCATGAATTTCTGTTCTAGCAGTACCTGAATGAAGAATAATTTCAAAGGCTGCAACCTGTAGTTCTTCTTGATTCATATGAACCTCCTATGTTATTTTTTCAAATATTGTAATAAAATCTTCAAAATCCTTGCAATTGATTAATTGCTTTTGTAAGTCATCATTTTCTGTTAAGGAAACTATTTTCTTCGTCACATCCTTCAACCCATCATTACCATATAATGATGGTGATAAAAGAAAAACAAGTTGAATATGTGAACTTTGATTATCCCAAGATATAGGTTCTTGACAGATAGCAACTGATACTTTAACTTCTTTCCCCAAAGGCCTAATGGGATGTGGAACCGCAATTTTTTCAGAAAAGACGACAGAACTTAATTCCTCACGCTGTTTAATTTCGTAAAGTAAAGATTGTTTGAAATCATCCGATTCACCGACAGATAGACCTTCAACCATTTCTTCCAATAGTCGTGTTTTATCACATTTCATCCATACAAAGAAGTTATCTTGACTAAAGTATTGTTTAAAATTATCGTCTTTAATCCGAGCTACTTCTGAACGATTTCCAATTCTCGAAACTTGCATCTGGTCCATAGCCTGACGGATCTGAGATATTTCTTCGGTTTTAAGAAAAACACTCACTGTAAAAACTGGTATCTGAAAGTAAAGGTTTGATAAATCAACAGCCGATACAATAAAATCAATACCGTCTATTTTTTCTTGGTTCAACTCATAGTAACCTATGACATCAACCACCTCTATACGATTCCCAAGCTCAGATTCAAGACGATTTTTAAGCATTTGAGCAGCCCCAAATCCTGTCGCACAAATCGCCAATACTGAAAATTTATGGTTTTCTTTTCGACGTTCGATAGCAGCTAAGAAATGAAGACAGACATAAACTATTTCATCGTCAGATATAGTAGCCTGTGAAAAAGCTTCCATATTTGCAAGAATTTCCTTGGTCATGAAGAATACATCACTATAATTCTGTTTAACCTCATCTACCAATGGATTACTAAGATCAATATGACTGGCTAAACGTACCTGTAAGGTCATCAAATGGGTTATAAGACTCTCAACAAGTTGAAAATCTGAGGAAAAGTGGTATATATCGTCTAACCCTAAGGTTTCAAAACTTTGGACCAACGAGTCTCTCAGTGCCTCTTTAGAAAACTCTGTTTGGTTGTTTTGGGGTAACTGACTTTTAGCTAACAGATGTAAGGTAATATAATCGATTTCTTGAACTGGAAATTCTTGATTGGTTACCTTACTAACTCTTGAAAGAATCTTCTTAGCAACCCGACGTTCGATGTCGTTAACTGCCATCTGACAATCTAAGTTACTAATTTCAAAACCAGACTTGATACGGCCTATTGCTAAAGCTATATGAACAACTAAATTTTGTAAAACAAAATCCGATAACTTCAGATTAGCTTCCTGACATTCTTCTAAAACAATCTTTGCCAATTCCTCTAATGGAAGATTTTGGTCAAAAAAATTTGACTTCACATAAGAGTGTAGTGCTTTAAAAAACTGGTTCTCCAAGAAATAACTCATAATAAAGCGACGTTTGTCTCGTTCTTCACCAGAAACGTAGACACCTTTATTCGCTCTACTTTCTATAGTTAGGCTGTAGTCAGCTAGCATCTGGCGAATCTTTTTAAAATCATTACATAAAGTTGATCGACTAACATATAGCTCCTCAACTAAATCATCAAAAAGAACCGGAACCTGTTCAAACAAGAGCTTATTTAAAATGAAGGCTAGACGATCATCACCTTGAGACATAGACGTTTTTGTACTATAATCGTTGCCTAATTCATAGATTAGACGAAAGGTTTGGCAAACTTCTTGACTTTCAAAAATTAGTCGATAGCCTTGTCCTTGTTTTGACACTAAGCTAACACCTTGAAGGTTTAAGGTTTGATCAATTGATTTCAAGTGATTACGTACAGTTCTATCCGAACAGGACAAGTATTTAGCAAGTTCCTTACTTGTAACATAACGTTCCCTGTGCTTTAACAAGAATTGAAGGATGCCTTTTTCTCTAGTATTTGACACTCTCATATCCTCCTAAAAATGATATTCTCACCTTCTATTATAGGATATTTTCACACCTTAAATTCTTTTTATTGAGCATAAGTCATATTATGAATCATTTATAATTTAGCTAATAGATAATATTAACTAATACCTATTTTTTGCACTATTTCTTTAATGAAGATTAGATATTTTCTACAATCAAATTAGCCATTTTTTCAATTCCCATTGGGATTGGAATATAAGCTTGAGGTGGAATTTGAACAACTGGTTTTCCGACTTTAGCACCTGCTTCTTCAAACTGTTTAAAATACATTTTTGTTTGAGGACTTACAAGGTACAAATCAAACTCTGATGCTGCAATAGCTTTTCCGCCTTCAGTAGCACTAATAGCGTCAACCTCAATATCCTGACCTTTTCCCTTTAAAAACTCCGTTGTTTTCTTCGCCATGAGTGATGAAGACATTCCTGCCGCACAAATAATCAACGCTTTTGCCATAAGATTTTCTCCTTTAATCTAATCCCATCAAATTGATACCTGATTGGGTTATTTCTTATTTACATTTTAATTATAAAGTAAAACGCTTACAATTACCATTGCTGATTTTTCCTCAACGATACGGAAAATAATTATTTGTACTTCAATTTATAAATCAAAATAATCCCAGATAGCAAGAACGAAACACTATTAGCCAAAATCAAAGGTAAGTCACCAATATGAAGACCATGAGCAAGCCACAAAGCAATGCCAATAACCTGCATAACATACATCCCTAAGGCAATCGATTCAGTATCTTTTGTTTTTACTACACGCACAACTTGCGGCAAAAAGGCAAATGTTGTTAAAATTGCTGCAATGCTACCAATCATATTTATTCTCCTATGTTTACTAAAGAAGCTGGGAATTCCCCAGCTTCTTAGTTTTATTCTACCGTTGCACCATTAGATGCAATAACTTCTTTATACCAATTAAATGATTTTTTCGGTGAGCGTTCATAACTTCCTTGTCCATCGTCATCTTTATCCACATAGATAAATCCGTAACGTTTCCTCATCTCACCGGTACCAGCTGAAACCAGGTCTATACAGCCCCAAGGTGTATATCCCATTAAATCAACACCATCTTCAACTACAGCTTTTTTCATTTCACGAATATGAGCACCTAGATAATCAATTCGATAATCATCATGAACCATGCCATCTGATTCAACTTGGTCTATAGCACCGAAACCATTTTCAACAATAAATAGTGGCAAATGATAATGATCTGTAAACCAGTTTAATGCATAACGTAATCCCTCTGGGTCAATTTGCCACTCCCACTCAGATGCCTGAACATAATTATTTTTGACTAAATCTTCTGTTTCAAGATAATCGAAATAAGGATTATTCTCACGATGAGAATCGATAGCAAAAGACATATAGTAACTAAATCCAATATAGTCTACCGTGCCTCCAAGTAAATCCTCTTTATCTTGCTCTGTAAAGTCAACTGAGATTCCTTTACGTTCCCAATACTTGAGAATGTGTTCAGGATATTTACCAAAAACATGTACGTCAGTAAAGTAATAACGTTTTTGCATAGCCTTCATGGCCATTAAAATGTCTTTAGGATTACAAGTTGCAGGATAAATAGGACACATCGCAATCATACAACCAATTTGAAAATCTGGATTGATTTCATGGCCAATTTTTACTGCTCGAGCAGAGGCTACTAACTCATAGTGTGCTGCTTGATACATAATAGCTTCTCGGTCGTCACCTTCCTCGTATACAATACCTGAGTTCGTAAATGGTGCAAAATCTTCCTGGTAATTGGCCTGATTATTGATTTCATTGAAGGTCATCCAGTATTTAACTTTATCTTTATAACGTTTGAATACGACTTCTGCAAAGCGAACAAAGAAATCAATCAATTTGCGATTTTTCCACCCACCATATTCTGTAACCAAATGATAAGGCATCTCAAAATGGGATAAAGTAATTACAGGTTCAATTCCATGCTTCAAGCACTCATCAAAAAGATCATCATAAAACTGCAACCCTTCTTCATTGGGCTCTAATTCATCACCCTTTGGGAAAATACGTGTCCAAGCAATTGATGTTCGGAAGCACTTAAATCCCATTTCAGCAAAAAGCGCTATATCTCCTTTGTAACGATGGTAAAAATCTATGGCCTCATGGTTTGGATAATATTTACCTTCCAAAACACCTGGTGTAATTTCACGGGCAACTCCATGGCGACCAGCTGTCATGACATCAGCAACACTGATACCCTTTCCACCTTCTTGCCATCCACCTTCAAGTTGATGAGCAGCTACAGCACCACCCCATAAAAATCCATCTTTAAAAGTAGTCATCGTTTTTCCTCCTGACTTTGATACTTCTATTATAAACTCCATAAATAGTAATGAAAACGCATTCTTTTTCCATAATACTACGGAAAGTAATAAGTTATCTTTTGCTTGAAAACGCTTTAGATAAAGAGTCTACTATACCTCATAAGGAGGCAATATTATGAATTTCATACAGTTTTTAATCACTTTTGCTGGACTTGTTGTTGGAGTTAGCGCTGTTGCTATACTCTTCTGGTACTTAAGTAAGACTTTGAAGAAAAACGTCATTGTACGTAATGGTAACACTTTTACTATTGTTCATCTTAAAGAGCTAGATCAATACCCTGACTTACTTAAGAATACCGATTTCAAGAAAATGGGAAACTGGACAGCTCATGATAATGGACGTGAATTCCGAGGTACTGCTAATGTCTCTAAAGAAACACTTCGCCAATGGATTATTGATAAATATCATTTAAAAGCTCATCAAGTTATTGTCACTGTTCCTGAAGAAATGAAGGTTGCTTCAGCTCTTCCTCATTTCTAAAGTCACTTAGTCTTTTTCAAAAACTCCTAACGAGTCGATTCGTAGGAGTTTTTGTATACCCTGCAAAGAAAAAACCAACCTTTCGGCTGGTTGTTTATCTATTACTCTTCTTTCAACTTAGCCAATTCTTGAGCAAGTAGCTTGAGGGCTACTTGTGGGTTGGCTGAATTTGTTCATGGGGTGCTAAACTCTTTTTAATGTTCCCGACTAGTCTAACATAAATGAGAGGATTTAAAAAAATGACGAACAAATCTATATCTCAAAATATATTCTAAAAAAACCTCACTTATTATTGAACGTGTTAATAATTAATGAGAAAAGTCAGGATATTTTTGAGATTAAATTAATCCAGATTTGTAACTGCCTAAACCAAATTTTTCTTTGAACTTCAATTCTTTCTGTAGTATACTATTACAAGTAATTTTATGAATAAAAAAGAGGTCACCATGTTATACAAAAATCATACAAAAAAATACTGGGATAAACGTTATCATGGATATTCTCAAAAAAATAAAAAAAGAACTTGAAAGTCTTCAACTAGAAAAAAATGGAAGTATGAACTGATACGTTGTCTACCAAAGGATAGCACAACTAGTATTTTTTAGACATCGGCACAGGGACCCGGATTTTTTCCGATTTTGTTAACACAAATTGGTTATACTAATGTTACTGCAATCGACGTCTCAGAAAATATGCTACAGATTGCACAAGAGAATCTCCTTCAATATAGAAAAAATTCAAGCACAGTTCGCTATCTACAAATGAATGCCCAAGAGTTGGACTTTGAGCCAGAATCTTTTGACGTCATTATAATGCGGAATGTTACATGGAATTTGGAAAAATCCTGAAAAAGGCTTATGAGGCCTGGTTAGCACTCTCAAACCAGGTGGACAACTTCTTATTTATGATGCCAACTGGTACTCTTATCTCAATGATCCTGCTATTCGTTCACAATTTGAGAATAATCTAAAGATCGTTTCCAGCGAACAATTAGAAGATTACTGGCATGGTGAAGGGGTCGATGAGGCCTTGATTGAGGAGATTGCCCGCCAATTACCACTAACCAAACGCCTTCGTCCCGCATGGGATCTGGAGTTTTTGAATCAATTTGAAGAGGTCGAAGCTACGGTTGACACCGAATTTGGACCAAAAATTTGGAGCCGAGAAGAAGAACTCAATTACGCAGCCACACCGATGTTTGCCCTTTATATAACAAAAAGAAGCTGATTTACACAGAAATCAGCTTCTTTTATATTCTTGTTGGATAGCGAAGTACTGTTTGAGAAGCCTTCCTAGATACATCACTCCTCCAATAAAGAGGATGAGAAAGAGACTTGGAAAAGCAACAATCCATGGGGCTATTTGTAAGTAACTTCTACCGTTATTGATCATCGCACCCCACTCTGCATAGGGCATCTGAGCACCCAAACCGATAAAACTCATCCCTGCAATTTCCATGATAATCGTATTTAAATCATACACCATGGTCGTTACGACTTGGGGAAAGACACTAGGAAGATAGTAGAGCTTGATCTTACTCCAGAAGGTATTGCCAAACATATCTGCATAGCGGAAATACGGTTCTTCTTTACTATCAAGGAGGAGCGAGCGCACAAGATAGGCATACTTGGTCCAGCTGGTCAAACAGATAGCCAGCAAGGTTTGCTCCATCCCAAGGCCCAAGAAGCCGACGACTCCGATCACAAAGATAATGGGAGGAAAGGCTTGAAACAGCGTAATAGCTACTTGAACAAAGCGGTCCACAATCCCACCAAATCTGACACTCAAGACCCCCATGAAGCAACCAAAAAGGACGACCAAAATGAGAGCGAGAAGGGATGGCAAGAGGGTATGGGCCCCCTCCGACAAATACACGGACAAAGAGATCGCGGCCCAACTCATCTTTCCCAAATAAGGCTTGACGAGAGGGTGCTGCCAAAACATTGGGTAAATCAACCCGATTGGCTTGGTCAAATCCAAACCACTGAACCAGTACTAAAAAGACAAGAAAGGCTATGAGACACCCTAGTACCCATCGAATGTTACGTTTGATCTGATCAGATGACATGGTTGGCCCCCTCCTTACGCTTTCGTTTTGGATTAATGATGAGCTGGATAAATTCAGCAACGGTATTGACCAGAAGGACACTGGTTGTAATGACCAGAACCGATCCCTGGATTAAGGGAAAATCCCGATTGTGAACAGCTGTGATCAACATTTTCCCAATTCCTGGCCAAGAAAAGAGGTACTCGATTACTGCCACTCCCCCTAATAAGGAGGTTAAAGATAGAGTGATCAACGTCAAGAGCAGAGGAAATAGTTGAGGAAAAATGGTTGTCCCGAGGATCTGTCCTCGTCTCAAACCGCGCCCCATAGCCCCAGTACGGCATCCGACTCGAGAATCCCTGTCACCCCTTCTTGGAGCTGGGGAATGTAGCGGCTAGACATGGTTACGGCCAAGGTCAAAGCTGGCAATACAACTCCTTTTAGATCAACCGTTGATTGGATTGGAAACAGATGTAAATATAGTGAAAACACCACCATCAAACCAATCCCTAGAACGAAATTAGGGATGGTATTGGCCAAAGCAGTCGCAAAAGAAATGACCTTAGAAATCAGGCTCTTCTTATAAAAATACTGAGATAAAACTCAGCGGAATGGAGATCAAGAGAGTTAAGAACAAGGTAAATCCTGCTAAGAATAAAGTGTTAGGAAAATAAAAGGCCAACTCTTTTGCGACGGAAGATCCCGAATGATAGGTTATTCCCAGATTTCCATGGAAGACTCCCAACAACCATCGTCCATACTGTACCCAGAAAGGATCCTGAAAGCCAAATTCCAAACGCTTGGCCTCTAACAGTTCTTTTGTAAAAGGAATCCCCTGCGAAGCCAACATATTTTTAGCTGGATCTCCCGGTGCTAAGTACATGAGTAAGAAGGAGATCAAACTGACACCTAGTAAGATCAGAAAGAAACGAAGCAACAATTTACAGCTTAGTCGAAACATTTATTCAGCCACCTTTCTTGCTTCTGATAAGTATCTAACAGTTCCTGAGTATAAGGATTTTGTGGAGCACTTAAGCAATCACTTGTCCTTCCCATCTCTTTTACTTGTCCATCTTTTAAAACTAATATCTGTTGGCAAAATTGGCTCACCAAGGCTAGATCATGAGAGATAAAGACAAAATTCATCTGATAGCAATCTTTTAGTTGCTCCATCAAGCGCATCAGCTCTGCTTGAATGGTCATATCAAGGGCGCTGGTCATCTCGTCGCAAACGAGGATTCTCGGTTTGATGAGCAAAGCACGCGCAATAGCTGCCCGCTGGCACTCTCCACCACTTAAAAATTGGGGTCTTTGCTGCAGCAGATGGCAATTGAGATGAACCGCGTCCAAAACTTCTTCAACTGCTTTTTCTTTTTCAGCTTTTGTTGTGGCCTGATCAAAATGATCACAGACTTCCATCAAACTCGAATAAACCGAGCGTGCTGGATGAAAACTAGCATGTGGGTGTTGATCAATATACTGGATCGTTTGATAGAATTCTTTCGTTGAAAATTCTTCAAAAGACCGGCCCTGTAAATAGAGTTGCCCTTGATCAGGGGTGATAAAACGACACAGGAGATGACTGAGGCTAGTCTTTCCAGACCCAGATTCTCCTACGATCCCAAAGCTCTCCCCCTCTTCTAACTCAAATGAAATCGGCCCTACTTGCATCCCTGAAGCAGAATTACGGTAAGTAAATTGTAGATTTTTACAGGTCAATATTGTGCCCATCTGAGGCTCCTTTCCGTAAACGTGGGGTTGCTGCAAGCAGCTCTCTTGTATAGTCTTCTGTTGCAGACTGCAACAATTGGGCTGTAGGTCCCTGCTCAATGACCTGTCCCTCACGGATCACAAGCATCTGATCCGTCAAAGCTGCAGCAACTGCCATATCATGTGTCACTAATAGAAGAGCCAATCCTTCTTCTCTTTTTAGGCGATCTAATAAATCCACGATTTCTAGCTTGGTGACAACATCCAGTGCACTGGTGGGCTCATCAGCTAGCAAAATCTTAGGATAAGAGACCAAAGACAAAGCGATCGCCACCCGCTGCATCATGCCCCCACTTAATTCAAAGGGATAGGCAGGCGCAACCTTCTTCATATCTAAACTGACTAGGTCCATACATTCTTTGAGAGAACGAACTTTGGAAGTCCGCCCTTTTAGACTGTTGACCAGGTCCTTATAATGGTTTTCAATGGTTCGTCGATCATAAAAAAATCTTCCAGCTTGCTGGCTAACCCAAGCCATCTCATTCCCAACGAAAGGGTAGGGAGTGGACTGCTGGAGCTGTTCCTTTCCTTGCCAACTATACTGTCCCTTTTGCAATCCAAAAGATCTCTCAAGGGAGCCCTAGCAAAATCTTCAACAAGGTAGACTTCCACTGCCACTTTCTCCGACAATCGCAAGACTTTGGGATTTTTTCAACTGAAACGATAAATCTTCAATAATGATCCGATCCTGGGACTGGACCGTTACATGTTGGAGTTCAAGCATCCTTATTCCTTCTTTAATTGATTGGTAATATGATAATAGTCTGAGGCACTCGATGTGAGTCCTGACACGCGATCATTCATAATAACCGCCACCTTAAACGTCACCAAAAAGCTGATCGGTAGGTCTTCTTTGATTTCCCTTTGAAGGTCCTTACTCAGCTCTTGGCGCTTCTCTTGATTGCCTTCTATCGCAAGGGCTTGGATCAATCGGTCTACCTTGGCGCTCTTGTATTTTCCAAGGTTAACCGAGCCGTCTGATGCCAGCGAGCTCTTAAAGAAGGGATAGGGGTCACCCACTGGAGTCGCCACCATGGTATACGGTGTAAACGAATAGTCTTCTGCAGCAGCAATCGATCCTACTTCAACAGTCCGAATCTTCACATCGATCCCAATTTGTTTCAAGGAAGCTTGTGTCGCCTGAACTGCTAAAGGAATCTCAGGTAAACGATCATAAGAAAGAGCTGTCAATGTAACCTTCTTACCGTCTTTATAGCGAAAACCATCCGCTTTTTTCAAATATCCCGCTTGATCTAAGAGTTTCTCTGCTTCCTTGGCATTCGCATTTGGAACAGGCTCTTCTAAAGCAAAAGGAAAACGACTTGGAAACGGACCACTTGTGGCTTGGGAACCCTTTTGAAAGAGCGATTGACTATAGGTATTCCGATCAATCACCAAATCAAGAGCTTTTCGTAGCGTCTTATCCTGCATCCAAGGATCTCGGAAATTATAGACATATGAAAGATAGCGCGAGCCATCGACTTCTGAAATCCGATAGCCTTTTTTCTGGCGATAAGAAGCTAGATTGAGAGCAGGCATTCCATAAGCCGCATCGATCTCCCCTGCATCTAAGGCAAGACTCATCGAAGTCGCATCTGAAAAATGAATGAATCTCGACCTTCTGTACCTTAGGGGCCCCATTCCAATAGTTGTGAAAGGCCTTTAGACTAGCACCATTCTCTGGTCGAAAAGCTGTCATCTGGTAAGGACCTGTCGCTACAACCGATTTTCCAGTCGACTCTTTAGCTCCAACATGAATAATGGTCGAATAAGGATCCGCCAAGAGGTTCAAAAGGATCGGTTGAGGATCTTTGGTTTTGATCCGAATACTTTGATCCGTCGCTGTTATTTGCTCGATCATTAATTCACCTGCTGCCCGCTGATTGGACGCCAAAAGGTGTTCCAAGGACTCCTTGACTGTCTTAGGAGTCATGAGACTCCCATCATGGAAATGAACCCCTTGACGGATGGTGATTTCCCACTCAAGTGGAGACAACTGCACACCTTTGGTGGCAAGCCAAGGCTGGATCTGTAGCTGATCATTCATTTTAAACAAAGTCTCCCCGACCCCATAGCGCACTGTAAACCAGCCATTGTACTCTTTGACTGGATCAACATTAGCCGGAAATTGAGTATAGCCCATCGTAACCGTATCACGAGAAGATACCGTTTTTCCCTGCGCTCCCTGATAAGACCTCAAGCCTAGTAAGCAAAGTCCAGCTAACAGGAGCGCCCAGCAGAGCTTGACCCAATATCCCTTTTTTCTTTTAAAAGCCTGCATGTTCTTTCAAATACTCCTCTTCTTCTTTGGTCGATGGTCTTCCTAAAATGGCATTGCGATGCGGATAGCGCCCAAATTGTCGGAGAATCTCCACATGCATCTTCTCATACTTCAAGCGTTTTTCGAGCCCCGGTTGATCAAACAAGCGCAGGGCTTCTTCATGAATGACTAAGGACTCAGAATGCATAAAAGGCATGTAGAAAAATCCTCTTTGTACAACTGGTAGATCCAAGGCTTGCTCTAAGCCTTCTTGGGCCAATACCAAGGCCAAGGAATCTGTCGCAAAAGCTTGGGCCGTCCCTCGAAAAATATTGCGAGGAATCTGGTCCAGGAGCAAAATCTCTGCTAAACGCCCTTGATCTGACGCGCGCCAGCTGAACAATTCCCCACGATTGGCCTTCCAATAAAGTTCTTCAAAACGCACGCGCATTTCTTGATCCAGCGCATCTGATTTTTTGAACCAATCCTCTGGCTTCAACTCTTCAAACCAGAATCTTATCACTTCCTGCATTTCTTAACCCGCCATAATCTTTTCTTTGGTTTTTTCATCCAATGAGTCATTCATCCGGCCGTACTTGTATCCGGCCAAATCCAAGGCTACATATGTAAATCCGATTTTCTTCATGTAGTCATTGATCTTGTCATGCAGTTGAATGGCTTCAAGCAGACGATCTTCTTCCACTTCGATGCGCGCCAAGTCCCCATGCACCCGCACACGGGCTTGCTCAAAGCCGAGCCCTACGAGGAACTCTTCCCCCCTTCAAAGACCCGTTGCACATTTTCTGAAGTGATTTTCACCCCGTATGGGAAGCGTGAGGCAACGCTACAAGATGGCACCTTATTCCAATTGGAGACGCCTCTTTCCTTGGCCAATTGACGAATTTCTGTCTTATAGAGACCTGCTTCTTGCAAGACACTACGGACACCCGCTTCGTCCCGAGCCTTGATCCCAGGACGGAAGTCGTTGATATCATCCATGATCATACCGTCCACCAATTGCTCAAATCCCAATTCCGTGACCGAATCCTTAATGGTTTGGTACATCAATTGTTTGGTGTAATACCAAATATTGGGCGTGTTGGCAGCAATCCGCGGATCACTCAATTCTCTCATTTCCAAACCAAGCACCGGTGCTCCTAGCTGATCAGCCAAGTCGAGTGCTAGATCAAACTCTTCATTTGAGAACATCTCAGAGTTCACGACAGCTGCAATGACATTGTCGGGTCCCAAGGTATCCAAGGCTACCTTCAAGAGATAAGAACTGTCAATTCCGCCTGAATAGGTAACGGCTACTTTTCCGATTTGCCGTAAAATATCTTGTAATTTTTCTTCTTTTTCTTGTCTGATTTGTGCTTCTGTTGCCATCTTAGAATAGCTCCCTTCCTATAAATTCTTCAATCCTTTCATTATCCAAAATCACGATTTTTTTGCTGTCGAATATCCAAAAACTCCTTCTCGTTTTTAATTCGTTGAGAATGCGATTGACACTGTTTCGCGTCGAAATTCCGCAAAAGCCAGCAATATCTTCATTGGTAATGTTGAAATCAATCAAGACGCCATCTTCTTGCTCTACACCAAACAAGCCGCTTAGTTTTTGCAACTGAAAACAAACTGCTCCCTTTTTCCCATTCATCATCATATACTGCTGAGCTTCCATACTCTCAGAGAGCTTATGGCAATAATAATCCAATACGTAGTCCTGCAGTTCTTTTTGCTCCTTAACAAAAATTCCAAAAATTTAACCCGAGAAATACGATAAAAACTTGCTTTCATCGGTCTCTACTCTCACATTAAAAGCAGAATTTGAATAATTTGATACTTCATCTCGAATCAAAGAAACAATATCAATAGCTTTGAGATAAGAAAAACTATACTCACGTCCGTCGTGCATAATAACACTAGTTTTAACAATCCTTCTTTTAAAAATATAGATGTAATCATCCTTAACCCCTCGATAAGATAGATAACTATGGTATTTTTCTTAATAATTGGAGTTCGTCTCTCTTCTAAAAAAATTAACTAAAAATTCTGAATTCACAAGCATCTTCCTCTTATTACTTTACTGTTTATTGTGACATCTTAATAACACTAATAATCACCTATACTACCAATTCTATATCATCCTTTGTTAACATCAAAATGATACTTATGTATTTTAAAAAAGACTTATAATACTGGTGTAAGTATTAATAATAAAGGAGATCGCAAATAATGGTAGAAATTAAATTACCGTACGACAAAAAGACGATTGTTGCAAAGATTCCAGATGAAAACTTTGCTGGTTTGTTAGAGTCAAAAGCGGAAAACTTCCATAACCCACTGTCTGAAGAAGAAACTGTTGAACGTTCATTGATAACCCTATCGGCAGCCCATCTTTGGAAGAACTCGCTAAAGGTAAAAAAGACATCGTGTTGATCAGTTCTGACCACACTCGTCCTGTACCTTCTCATATCATTACCCCAATCATTTTGCGTCGCATTCGCTCAGTTAACCCTGATGCACGCGTGCGTATCTTGGTTGCTACTGGTTTCCACCGTCCTTCAACTCGTGAAGAATTGATCAACAAATACGGCCAAGAAATCGTTGATAATGAAGAAATCGTTATGCACATTTCAACAAATGACGATGACATGGTTAAGATCGGTCAACTTCCTTCAGGTGGGGATTGTATCATCAACAAGATTGCTGCTGAAGCTGACTTGTTGCTAGCAGAAGGATTCATCGAATCTCACTTCTTTGCTGGATTCTCAGGTGGACGTAAATCAGTCCTTCCAGGTATTGCTTCATACAAGACTATCATGGCGAACCACTCAGGTGATTTCATCAACTCTGATAAAGCACGTACTGGTAACCTTGACCACAACCCAATTCACGAAGATATGCTTTACGCTGCTCGTACTGCAAAATTGGCCTTCATCGTCAATGTTGTATTGGACGGCGAAAAACACATCATCGGATCTTTCGCTGGGGACATGGTTGAAGCCCACAAAGTTGGTTGTGAATTTGTTGCAGACTTGGCACACGTGTCTAAGGTCGAAAGTGACATCACTATTTCAACAAACGGTGGTTTCCCACTTGACCAAAACATCTACCAAGCCGTTAAAGGGATGACAGCTGCTGAAGCTTCAAACAAAGAAGGCGGAACTATCATCATGGTTGCTGGATGTGCGGACGGTCACGGTGGAGAAGGATTCTATCGTAACCTTGCTGACGTCAAAGATCCAAAGGATTTCTTGGAACAAGCCATCAACACACCTCGTTTGGAAACTGTCCCAGACCAATGGACTTCTCAAATCTTGGCTCGTATCTTGGTACACCACCATGTTATCTTTGTATCTGACCTTGTCGATCCTGCTTTGATCACAGGTATGCACATGGAACTTGCAACTTCATTTGACGAAGCGCTTGAAAAAGCCTTAGCTCGTGAAGGAAAAGATGCTAAAGTAACTGTTATCCGCGACGGACTTTCTGTCGTTGTTGAATAGAATCTACCATGGATTTTCAACCAAATCTAGAACAAACACTCCGTGACTTGCAAGCTGGCCACCTCTCTGTAGAGGATGCGCTGGAGCAAATTAACGGCGTGAAAGAACTAGGCTATGCAGCAATTGATACTGACCGACAACGCCGCAATGGCTTCCCTGAAGTCATCTTCGGTGAAGGAAAGACAGTTGAGCAAATGGAAGGTATCATGCAATTCCTTTTACAAAAAGAATTGCCGATCCTTGCGACTAGGGTCTCTCTCCAAAAGGGAGAGGCTCTTTCTCAGCTCTTTCCTAACGGCCACTATTATCCAGAAGCTCGCTGCTTCATCCTCAACTCTAAAAAAGAAGAGGTAGATGCGGAGCATTACATTGCCATTGTGACAGCAGGGACTAGTGACGTTCCTGTTGCCGAAGAAGCTGCCGTAACTGCAGAGACCTTTGGCCACGCGGTCCATCGGATTTATGACGTAGAGTCGCCGGTATTCATCGCCTCTTTAGACGCTTAGATGAGATTCAAAAGGCCAGTGTGGTAATTGTCATCGCTGGAATGGAAGGAGCCCTTGTCAGCGTTGTTGGAGGTCTTGTGGATGTGCCTGTAATTGCCGTGCCGACTAGTATCGGATACGGGAGCAATCTTCAAGGACTTACGACTTTGATGAGTATGCTGACTTCCTGTGCTTCTGGAGTCACCGTCGTCAATATTGACAATGGATTTGGTGCAGCTTATTCAGCTTGTATGATCAACCGACTCAACCACAATCGAAAGGAAAACGAATGACCAGTCTATTTTTAGAACCTTTTTCTGGAATAAGTGGTGATATGCTCAATGGTCTATTGGTTGACCTTGGGGGAGATGTCACCTTGCTTCGCTCCGAACTCGAAAAACTGGGAATTGATGGTTTCCACCTCCATGTTGATCATATCGCTAAAAGCGCCATCTGGGGAACTGACTTTGATGTTCACCTTCACCACGTGGAGAAAGATACAGGGATTGAAGGCGATTTTGATCATAAACACCATCACGATCATGAACATGGACATTCCCATGCGGATGCCCGCAGTTATGCAGACATCCACGATTTGATTGCCGCTTCTCAGCTGAGTCCTTTTGTAAAAGAAAAGAGCCTTGCAGTCTTTCTCGACATTGCCAAGGCTGAAGCAGCTGTGCACAACATGCCTGTTGAGCAGATTCATTTTCACGAGATTGGTGCCATTGACTCGATCGTCGACATCGTTAGCTTTTTCATCCTAGTGGAATCGCTCGGGATCGACACAGTCTACTCCACTCCTCTCACAGAGGGAAGTGGGACGATCTCAGTCGCCCATGGGGAAATGCCGGTTCCAGTTCCTGCTGTCATACAGTTGAGAAAGGGAATCACCATTCCGATCACTCAAGACTTCACCGTCAAAACAGAGTTGATCACCCTCAACAGGGTTAGCTCTCTTGAAAGCATTGGATCCCATCTTTGAACCGATTCCATCCCACTTTGCTATCCAAAGTGTCGGCTATGGATTTGGTAAAAGAGATACCGGAAAAATTCAATGCTTTACGCGGTTCGCTATTAAAGGAAGACGCCTCACATAGCACGACCAACGTTCATCACACCGATGATTACATCGTTGAAATCACCACTACAATCGATGATCAAACACCAGAACAACTGGCTTATATTCTAAATCGGTTCTTGGATGCTGGAGCTTTGGATGTCTACTATCGTAGCATCGTTATGAAAAATCGTCCTGGTTTTTGAGTTAACGCTTTTTGATTCAAAATACCCAGCTGGAAGATTTTTCAACCCTCTTGTTCAAAGAAACCAGTACCATTGGTTTTCGATACCAACAAATTGACCGCAAGGTCATGCAACGTCGTTTTGAACAAATCGATACGGAATTTGGAACCGTTACAGTTAAAATCAATCAGTACGGATCCATCACTAAGAAGACGCTTGAATACGAAGACTGTCAGCGGATTGCTAAGAAGATGCAGTTGCCGATTCAAGAAGTTTACAACCAATTACAAAAAATACATTTATTAATTTAGGAGAAATTTATTAACATGACACATCAATTACTTGCAGAAGTTATGAGTACAGCTTTGATGATTATCTTCGGGGTTGGCGTACACTGTGACGACGTTTTGAAGAAAAACGAAATATGCTGGAACTGGACACTTATTCGCCATCACAACTTGGGCATTTGGTATCACTGTCTGCTTGTTCGTCTTTGGCGGTGTTTCCAATGAACCCAGCTATGGCTTTTTGCTGAAACTCCTTCTTGGTAAATTGACAATCGCTCAATTCTTCCCAATCGCAATCGCTGAAATGATTGGTGCCTTCCTTGGAGCTTTGATTGCTTACTTTATGTATGCTGATCACTTTAAAAGCTTCTGAAGGTCAAATTGATGGTGTTGCTATCCGTAACATCTTCTCTACAAACCCTAACTGCCGTAACCTTCCACGTAACTACTTCGTCGAAGCCTTTGCAACATTTATCTTCTTGACATCTATCATGGCTGCTGAACATGCTAATGAAGAATTGCTTCCATTCACTGTTGGTTTTGATCGTTTGGGCTATCGGTATGGGGCTTGGTGGTACTACAGGTTTCGCGATGAACCAAGCGCGTGACCTTGGACCTCGTTTCGCTTACCAAATCTTGCCAATCAAAGATAAAGTAAACAACGACTGGCAATATGGACTTCTTGTGCCAGGTACTGCTCCATTTGTTGGTGCTGTCCTTGCCTTCTTCTTCATCCGTTACTTCCTTGGAATCATGTAATTGATTTTAAATATATTTTATAAAATATATTTAATTGAAATGTACTGCAACTCCAAGGTTGTAGGCTTTAAGTAAAAAAAGAGTTAAGACAATAGCTATTCTGGATCTATGTCAACTGTAGTAATTAACATCTAAAGAGAACCTGATAGGTTTTCTCTTTTTGTATGTTCAGAGTGATGAAAACACGCTTCCTAAAGTTAATAAAGTTTCTAAAACCGAAGCCCAGACGTTTGATGTCTTTGATAAGCTTATTGGTCCCCTCCAATTTTGCATTTGAGTAATGTGTTTCTAGTGCGTTTTTGATGTATGGTTTATGTCTAAGGAAGGTCCTAAAGACAGTTTTGAAGTAATAATTGACCTTGCTTATATTCTCCTCTATGAGCTCAAAAAACTCATCTACCCTCTTCTCTTGAAAGTGAAACAGCAAGAGCTGATAGAGGTTATAATAATTAGCGAATTCTTCTGAAAAGTCTAGTGTCTTCCTAACGACTTCATGTGGACTTAAGGTTTGACCAAAGGTCTTCGAGTGAAATGATTTACAAGATAACTTACGGCTGTCCTTTTGGAAGAGTCTCCAGTGATTTTTTAAAGCTCGATAAGGTAGTGACTTCTTATCAAACTGGTTCATAATCGCAATTCTTGTCTTTAAAAGGCTCGACCAAGGTGCTGGATGATGTGGAAACGATCAATAATGATTTCGGCGTTTGGGAAAAGTCTGCGAGCTAGTGGGATATAGGCTCCTGACATATCCATTGTAATAAACTGTACCTTTTGTCGAACTTTCAATGGATACTTCAAAAAGTGGTTTAGAATCGTGGTTTGACGGCGATTATCAAGGATGGTTATGAGTTTGTTAGTCTCATAGTTTTGCGCCACAAAAGCGAGTTCACTTTTCTTGAACCCAAACTCATCCCAGGACATAACCCTTGGGAGTTTGTCAAAATGTTCCTTGAAAGTAAACTGATCAAGCTTACGAATGACAGTGGATGTCGACACACGAAGTCTTCTGGCAATATCTGTTAGTGGCACCTTTTCAGTAAGGAGTTGTGAGACCTTTCGACGGACTAGATTTGAGATTTGGCAGTTTTTCTCAACGATTGACGTCTCAGCTACCGTGACTCGTCTACAGCCTTTACATTGGAAACGACGTTTCTTCAGATGTAGTAGAGTCGGTGTTCCAGTTTTGCTTGAACCTCGATGTAGATATCTTTTTCAAAAAATAAGAAAAAGTAATGATGTTAAGGTCTTTAACTCTGTGGTATTCTTAATAGATCTCATGAGTTCTTCCTAATGATGGTTTAGTCGCTTTTCATTATAGTTCTTACGGGACTTTTGTCTGCATTCAAAAAGCTCTATAATCTCTACAGTGGTTTTACCCACTACAGAAATTATAGAGCCAAATAAAATTGCTAATAACCTCTTGTTCTATTGTTCAATAGTTAGCAGGAGGTTTTTGTTATGGAAGTTATGACTGAAACGTGTTTTGGAATTGATGTCCACCAAAAGTCTATCATTTGTTGTATTCTAGATGGTCCACTAGGAAGCAATAAACCTAAAAAGATTCAGAAAAAATTTAGTACAACAACTATAGCTCTCCAAAATCCCTTAGCTTGGATATTGGAAAATCACGCCATACATGTCTTTTTCTAAAGCACTAGCCAATATTGGGTGCTGCTCTTTAATATATTCTCAGATTCAGAACTCAATTTGATATTAGGTAACCCCCAACATATTAAGAATGTGCCTGGTCGAAAAACAGACATGAAAGATGCCGAATGGATTGCACAGCTCGGACGTTATGGACTTATTGAGACATCTTATATTCCTTGCAGTTACGTTCTTACAAACAACGTCAAACTCAAATAAAGAATGAGATTCATAACCTCTTACTACGTGCTAATATCAAACTAACCAGCTATCTTTCTGATATCTTCTCTAAGACAAGGCAGTCTCTTTTAATGCTCTTTATCAATGGGAAACTCATTGATTATGACAATGTGACAGCTTGTATTCACAAGCATGTCAAAGCAAATCCCGAAGAATTAATGGAGGCCATGAATGGGAAGTTGTCACTGGAAGATCGATTTTTCTTGGACAAAAGCCTAGAAGAATATCAATTGTATCAAAAACTCATGAATAAATTAACGAGTGAAATAATAGCTTATATCGAAAAGGAGTTCCCCTGAAGAAAATAGATTACTTCAAATGATTCCTGGCGTGAGTGAAACTTGTGAAGCCACTATTTTAGCTAAGATCGGTCCAGATGTGAAGGCTTTTCAATCGGACGCACACTTAGCTTCTTGGGCTGGGCTCTGCCCAGGATCTTATGAAAGTGCTGGCATTTAAAGATACTCACACATCACGCAAGGAAATCGATATATCAGGCAGGGCTTTGACCATGTCGGGATTGATTCCGGCTCATTCTAAAGACAGTGAGTTTTCATCTTTTTATAGCAAAACTTCCCAAAGAGGAAGTAATATGAAAGCCGTCATTGCTTGCGCACATAAGCTGCTTCGTATCATTTACAAAATTCTCGCAACACACCAAGAATACGACAAAGAAAAAGTGCTAGGACTGAGGCAACAGTTCTAACACCAAAAATTTAAAAAAAATCTCAATTACAGTATATCACAAGAAGAGTTCTTTGTCCTATTTTTTTGATGTTTTTCAAATAAAATGTACTAGAATCATATTAATGAAATGCAAAAACTTGAAGCTACTAACAAGTTAATCAAAGATATTAAACGTCAGGGCTTCGGTTTTAGAAACTTTATTAACTTTAGGAAACGTGTCTTCATCACTCTGAACATACAAAAAGAGAAAACCTATCAGGTTCTCTCTAGATGTTAGCTTTTTCGTCACCCACCACAGTTGACATAGAGCCAAACTCTGTAAGCTATTCCCCAAAAGGCTCTTAAAAACCTTGACTTCAGATAGGGGAAAAGAGTTTGCCTGCTATCCTCAGGTAGAGAATTTAGGAATTTCATTTTTTTTGCGGAGCCTACTCATCCTGGCAGAGAGGAAGCAATGAAAATGCAAATGGCTTAGGCTTACTAAGAGAATATTTCCCAAAGAAAACAGATTTAGCTGCCATCTCTGAGGAGGCTTTTGAACAAAAGCCTATATGATATCAATCACAGACCACGAAAATGTTTAGCTTACAGAACTGCTTGTGAAGATCTAGAGAATAGGTTCGAGTAAATGTTGCACTTATTCTTGCAATTTATCATTAGAAAAAAGTCTATTACTCTTCTTTCAACTTCGCCAATTCTTGAGCAAGTAACTTGAGGGCTACTTGTGGGTTAGCTTGGCCTTTGGTTGCTTTCATGAGGAAACCTGTGAAGGCCTTATCAGCGTTACGTTTACCTGACTTGAAGTCGGCTACGGCTGCTTCATTATCTGCAAAGACTTGGTGGATGATTGGGATCAAGACTTCAGGGTCTGAAATCTGTACCAATCCAGCTTTTTCGACGTATTCACGCGCACCGCCACCGTTTTTCGCCAAGTGAACGAAGACTTTCTTGGCAATCTTAGATGAAATCGTTCCATCTTCGATGATGGCAATCATTTCTACCAAGTTTTCTGGTGTCAACTTGATTTCTTCAAGCGTTTTACCTTCTGCGTTCAAGAATTGTGCGACTTCACCTTGGAGCCAGTTAGACACTTGCTTAGCATCTCCGCCAAGGGCTACGGCTGCTTCGAAGAAGTCAGATGTGACCTTAGTAGCTGTCAATTGGTTGGCATCATAGTCAGACAAGCCAAGCTCTGCCACATAGCGAGCACGACGGTCTTTTGGAAACTCTGGCAACTCAGTACGCATTTCCTCAATCCACTCATCTGAGATTTCAAACAATGGAAGGTCTGGTTCTGGGAAGTAACGGTAATCCGCTGCCCCTTCTTTGACACGCATAAGGATGGTACTCTTGTTAGCTTCATCGTAACGACGTGTTTCTTGACGAATGACACCACCTGAACGCAAGATTTTCGCTTGGCGTTGCACTTCGTATTCAAGACCTTTACGGACGTTTGAGAAAGAGTTCAAGTTTTTCAACTCAGTCTTGGTACCAAATTCCTCTTGGCCGTATGGGCGAAGGGAAATGTTGGCATCCACACGCATAGATCCTTCTTCCATCTTGACGTCTGAAATACCAATATATTGGATGACTTCTTTGAGGGCTGTCAAATAGGCGTAGGCTTCTTCTGGAGAACGCATATCTGCTTCAGAGACAATCTCGATCAATGGCACCCCTTGACGGTTAAGATCTACATAAGAGAAACCGTCTGTTCCGTGGGTGTTCTTACCGGCATCTTCTTCCAAATGGGCACGTTCAATCCCGATTTTCTTAGTTGAGCCGTCTTCCAATTGCACTTCAATCCAACCGTTGTAACCGATTGGCTCGTCAAATTGCGAAATTTGGTAGGCCTTTGGATTATCAGGGTAGAAATAGTTCTTACGGTCAAAGTGCATGTGCTGGTGGATATCCATATTGAGCGCCAAAGCAGCCTTGATACCAGCATCCACAACACCCTTGTTCAAGACAGGAAGCACCCCTGGGAAAGACCAGTCAATCACATTGGTGTTGGCATTTTGCTCGTTCCCAAAGTGGGCAGAGGTTGGTGAGAAAATTTTTGAGTTTGTATTCAATTCAACGTGGACTTCAAGTCCGATGACTGTTTCAAAGTTCATTAATTGTCACCTCCGAAAATAAGGGGTTGTTGCTTGTGGTAATCCGTCGTTGCTTCAAAGGCAGCTGCAGCTTGGTAGATGGTTTCTTCAGAATACTTAGGACCAATCAACTGCAAACCAACTGGAAGACCTTGCGCAAAACCTGCAGGAATCGAAATCCCTGGAAGACCTGCCAAGTTGACTGGAATAGTCAAGAGGTCCGCCAAGTACATGGCAACCGGGTCATGGTTGAGCGAATCCAAATCAAAGGCTACGCTTGGAGCTGTTGGTCCAAGGATGAGGTCGTAATCCGCAAAGACTTTTTCGAAGTCTTGAATAATAAGGGTACGGACTTGGCCAGCTTTCTTATAGTAAGCATCGTAGTAACCAGATGACAAACTAAAGGTACCAAGCATGATACGGCGTTTGACCTCATCGCCAAAGCCTTGACTACGAGTGTTCACGTAGATATCATCCAAGTTTTTAGCATCTTCTGCACGGAAACCATAGCGAATACCGTCGAAACGTTTGCAAGTTTGAAGACGCTTCTGAAGAAGCGATGATATAGTAAACGGCAACACCGTATTTAGAGTGTGCAAGCTGACTTCTTCAACAGTTGCTCCCAATTTTTCAAAATGTTTCGCCGCATTAAGGATAGTTTCTTTGACTTCTGGATCAATCCCTTCACCGAGGTATTCCTTCGGAAGGGCAATCTTCATGCCTTTAATGTCCTGACCAATCTTAGAAGTAAAGTCTGCTACACGAACAGGCGCTGAAGTTGAATCCTTGGCATCTTCACTGGCAATGACATTGAGCAATTGGGCATTTTCCTTAACCGTTGGTGAGAAAGTACCAATTTGGTCAAGTGAGCTACCAAAGGCAATGAGACCAAAACGTGAAACCGTTCCATAAGTTGGTTTGAGACCAACAATCCCGTTAAAAGCAGCCGGTTGACGGATGGAACCACCTGTATCTGAACCAAGGGACAAACGGACTTGCCCTGAAGCTACAGAAGCTGCTGAACCACTAGAAGATCCACCAGGCACCTTGCTGTGGTCCCATGCATTTTTAGTCGCTCCATAGTAAGATGTTTCACCAGATCCACCCATGGCAAATTCATCCATGTTGGTCTTCCCGATGACAATCATATCTTTGGCTTTTGCATTGGCAACAGCTGTCGCATCAAAGATTGGCTCGTAGTTATAGAGCATTTTTGAAGCCGCAGTGGTCAAGATACCATCTGTTGAGATATTGTCTTTGACAGCGAGTGGAATCCCTGACAGGAGGTTGTCAGCATCGATTCCCTTTTCATCAATGGCCTTAGCTTGTGCAAGGGCAGCTTCTTCGGCCACCGTTACAAAGGCATTGACTGCTTCTTCACGCGCCTTGATATCATCAAGCGTCGCTTGTGTCAATTCCGTTGCCGAAATTTCCTTAGAGACAAGGAGGTCGTGCAACTCTTCAATGGTTTTATTGTTGAATGACATTAGGCATCTCCTCCATCTTCTAGGATAGCTGGTACCTTGATGTAATAGTTATCTTTTTCAGGTACATTTTTAAACAAGCGGTCACGGTCTGTCCCTTTTTCAGCAACATCCGGACGCAATACGGTCTTACGATCAGCCATAGTCGTTGTTGGGGCAACACCTGTTGTGTCCACTTCTTCCAACAATTCCACCATGTCGACAATTTTAGACAAGGTTGTCGCAAACTCAGCTGTCTCTTCTGGAGAGAATTTCAATTTTGAAAGATTGGCAACGTGGGTTACCTCTTCTTGCGTAATTTCATCTTGCTTCCTTTCGTGAAATGATGATTTTTCAATACCCTCTATTTTACCATAATTTAGCCTATTTTGCTTGGAGGATAAAAAAACTGTAGTAACTTTTTTGTCACTACAGTTTACAGAGATAGAGCTTTTTCAAAACACTTATCGTATGGCTATCAAGAGCTTTCTCCAAGCCTCTAGGATTTCTGGTTTCAAATACTGTTTTGCCAGGTCGTATGAGATTTGATGTATAGACTCAAGATCACTCTCTAAGGCAAATACAATTTTGTCCGCCATCTGAGAAACAAGTAGGTCTTCATCCATAGTCTCGCTATAAGGAACCAGATAGCCATTCTCACCATCTTTGATGAAGGTTGGATTACCGTAACGGGCATCAAAACCAACCAGGGCTAAACCTGCTCCACCGCTTCCATCAGAGTCAAACCAAAGGTCTCCCACTGAGAGGTAGTGACATAAAGTTAATACTGTGGGTAGACGTCACGCAAATCCGCATGTCCTCTAAGTTGAATGTAATCATTTGCCCCAAGAGTATTAATCAGATCTTGTAGATTCTCTTGCTCCCCACCTTTACCGTAGATGTCAAAGCGAAGATTAGGTTCTTTTTGATGGGCAAGGGCAACGGCTCTTATAGCTAAATCCGCCCAGATTCACTCCAAAAAGTGGTGACAAATCCTGCGTAAAAATCATATCACAATCCAAATAGAGAACACGATCTTCTTGAACAAACTCAGGAATCGCATAACGGAAAAAAGTCGCATAATGAATATGCGCACTTGGAAGCGAAAAATGTTTAAAGCTTTCTGCAGACACACGACAATTAAGAATTTCAGAATCAATAGCCTCTAAACGACGATTCATCAGCGTAAACCATTCTGTTGGTAAATTCTCATTTAGCACATAAATTTTCCACTACCCTTGGTGTACACACAAAGATTTAAGAGCTACCTCTAATTTTTCCATACAGGATAGCTCAGATACAAATACAACTGATTTTTTACCCATGTTTTCTCCCTCTCAAACTCTAATAAAAATATCATTTTTTAGAAAACATTACAATCTCTATTCCTTACAAAAAAGCCAACCCTAAGGCTGACTTTAAATGGAGATCAATTTTCTCTTAGTGCTCGTTAATTGCATAAAATAGGATTCAGACTAACATATGGCTTAAAAAACCAAACACCTCTCAACTCATAGTGTCATGGGTCGAGACTCATACCCTATTCTACAGAGGCACCGTTACTTGCGATAACTTCTTTGTACCAGTTAAATGATTTCTTCTTAGAGCGTTTAAGGCTACCATTACCATCGTTGTCACGGTCCACATAGATGAAGCCATAACGTTTCTTCATTTCACCAGTTCCGGCAGAAACAAGGTCGATACAACCCCAAGTTGTGTAGCCCCAAAGCTCTACACCATCTTCATTGATTGCATCACGCATGGCCTTGATGTGGGCTGCCAAGTAGTCGATACGATAATCGTCTTCAACATAACCATTTTCATCTGGTGTATCCACAGCACCAAGCCCATTTTCAACGATAAACATCGGTTTTTGGTAACGATCCCAAATAGCATTGAGGGTAATACGAAGGCCTAGTGGGTCAATTTGCCAGCCCCACTCTGAAGCTTCCAAATAGGGATTTTTTTAATAGAGGCAAAGATATTTCCAGCTGTCTTTTCATTAACTTCTGGATCACCTGAAGCCACACGACTTGCATAATAAGAGAAGGAAGATAAAATCAACAGTATGCTCTTTAAGAAGGGCCAAATCTTCTTCCGTCATCTCAAGCTCAATGCCATCACGTTCCCACTGTTTCTTAGCATAATTTGGATACTCTCCACGAGCTTGAACATCAGTAAAGAAATAGCTACTACGGTCTTCTTGCATGGCTGCCCAGTAGTCACGTGGATGGGCTGTATTTGGATAATATTGACCTGCTGCCAACATACAACCGACCTTATTTTCAGGGTCAATCTCATGGGCCAACTTCGTCGCCATAGCTGAAGCTACCAACTCATGGTGAGCTGCTTGGTATTTAACCTGCTCCTCATTCTCACCCTCTTCAAAGCAGAGTCCTGCTCCCATAAATGGTGCATGGAGAATCATATTGATTTCATTGAAAGTGAGCCAGTACTTAACCAAACCTTTATAACGTGTGAAAAGGGTACGGCAAAGATTTTCATAGAAGCCAAGCATCTTACGATTACGCCATCCTCCATACTCGGTAATCAAGTGCATTGGACAATCAAAGTGTGTGATGGTCACCAAGGGTTCAATGCCATGTTTATGACATTCCTTGAAGAGGTCCTCGTAAAAGGCAAGCCCAGCTTCATTTGGCTCAGCCTCATCACCCTTAGGAAAAATACGTGACCAAGCAATAGAAAGTCTATAAGTCTTAAAACCCATTTCACCAAAGAGAGCAATATCTTCCTTGTAACGGTGGTACATATCGATGCTTTCCTTAGCTGGATAAAAATAACCATCCTCAAAATTAAACATCTTGCGACGTCCAGTAATAATGGAAAGGCGATCCTCACCAATCGGCACCACATCAACATTGGCTAAACCACGCCCATCAGCATCATAGGCACCTTCACATTGGTTGGCTGCTGTCGCACCACCCCACAAAAAAACGTTAGGAAAAGTTAATTTTTTAGTCATTATTCTACCTCCTATATATTTCGACTTAATAATAGTATACAATAGCATGTAACCGTTTTCTTATGGTAAACTACGGAAAACTGATACTATCCTATGATTTTAGACAAAGAATTGAGAGTAGGACTTACTCCTACATTTGATACGAACTGAATTTCAATCCTCTTACCATTATTACAATTATCAAAAAAAGAGTAAGAACCAACTCTTACTCTACAATTGTTGCTCCAAGAACATTTTTTAAATGCCCAATAGCAAAGTCATGTGCTTCAGGTGTCAAGGAGGCTGTTGCACTCTCTACCACCTCGATATCATAGCCCAAATTATAAGCATCAATAGCCGTATGTAACACACAAATATCCGTTAAAACTCCCGTCAAAACAACTGTCGTCACACGACGCTCACGCAAACGAATATCCAAATCTGTTCCTGAAAAAGCCGAATAGTGACGTTTGTCCATCCAAAAGACACGATTGTCATCCTTGATGGCATCATATACACCAGCTAACTTACCATAAAGTTCTCGTCCGTCTGTCCCTGCAATATTGTGAGGCGGAAAGAGTTTAGTCTCAGGATGGAAAGTATCCCCCTCATCATGTCGGTCCATGGCAACAAAGATATAATCTCCATTGTCATAAGCTTCTTGCGTTACCTGAGCAATACGATCTTCAATGGCTTGGGCAGGCTTACCAGCCGTCAACTTCCCATCATCTGCCACAAAATCATAAGAGTAATCAATTGAAATCAATGCCTTGGTCATAAAACCTTCTCCTTTTAAAAAAGTGCGGCGACCTCAGCCTACCTCACTTCTATTCAATGTTTTATTCGTATTCTTTCAATTTGTCGTAGATACCTTCGTTAAGGACTTTAAGATAAGTTCCTTTCATACCAAGCGAACGACTTTCAATAATACCAGCTGATTCTAATTTACGAAGAGCATTAACAATAACAGAACGAGTGATTCCGATACGGTCCGCGATAACAGAGGCTGTCAAACGACCTTCTAAACCGTCCAACTCATTCAAAATAGCTGAAACTGCCTTGATTTCTGAGTAAGATAAGGTGTTAATAGCCATATTAATAGCTGTTTGTTTACGAATCGTTTCTTCCAAGTTTTCTGTTTGAAGATTCAACAATTGCAAACCAACTACTGTAGATGCAATCTCAACCAAGATAAGGTCGTCGTCCACAAAATCATGGTCGTTACGCCAAATAATGAAAGAACCAAGACGCATACCACCACCATAGATTGGTGCAATTGTCGTTAAACCGTCTGGAAAATCATCTTTTGATTCCACTGGGAAGATGGTCAAGTCACTGTCAATACCGATATTTTCTTGAGTATCATAAACACGGCTAATACCACGTGTGTATTCCTCTGGAAGTTGTTTCGCTTCAAAAAACTCTTCCACACGGTCAGTATTGGTTTTGTATTTCATAGCAAAACCAAGGAGAGCACCACCACCATTTACGATAGCAGCATTACAATCAATAATATCTGCCAACTGAGCAGCCATGTTGTTGTATGGAAGATCTCCTTCCAAGCTATCTACTGAGCGTTGCAAGATAGAAGTAATTTTACGTGTTTTAGCCAGCAAATTTGCCATTTTTATTGTCTTCACTTTCTATTTATAATCTTAATAATCTCAGGTCCTGTACCAAGCATATCCGTTAAGACCCGCTAGCCCTATCATTATAGCATACCTGACCTAAAAATTGCAAACAATTGTCTGAAAATTATTTATTATTCTACTATTCATTATATTATGTCTTTTTCAAGGAAAACGTTCGGATTTTAGGTAAAAACGACTCCTTTTTAAGCAAGATAAAAAAACGGACAAGCCTTTTTGTCCAGTTTTCACGAATTTAGCGCTTGTAATATGACAAAACACGTTCGATTTTATTTCCAAGATCAGCCAATTCTTCCACACGAGGAAGGTAGACAATACGGAAGTGGTCCGGTTCATTCCAGTTAAAGCCTTTTCCTGGAACCAAGAGGACTTTTTCCTTCTTCAAGAGACGAAGACAGAACTCTTCATCATCGTCAATATCATACATGTTACGGTCAATCTTAGGGAAAATGTAAAGACCTGCATCTGGCTTAACAGCTGTAAGTCCTGGAATATCGTTTACTGTGTTTGTAATAAACTCACGTTGTTCATAAATACGACCACCAGGAATCAGGAGCTCATCAACAGATTGGTAACCACCAAGTGAAGTCTGAATTACGTGTTGAGAGAGCACATTAGAACAAAGGCGCATATTGGACAACATATTAAGCCCTTCAATATAGCCCCGAACATTCTTCTTAGGCCCAGAAAGAACCATCCAACCCACACGGAAACCACAAATACGGTGAGATTTAGAAAGACCATTCATAGATACGCAGAAAACGTCTGGTGCAAGACTAGCAATAGCAATGTGCTTCTTACCATCCATAACCAAGCGGTCATAAATCTCATCCGCAAAGATAATCAAGTCATTTTGGCGTGCAATATCAACAATCTGTTCAAGAACATCTTTAGGGTAAAGAGCACCTGTAGGGTTATTCGGATTGATGATAACAATAGCCTTAGTATTTGATGTAATCTTTGATTTGATATCATCAATGTCTGGATACCAGTTAGATTTTTCATCACAGACATAGTGCACAGCGTTACCGCCAGCTAGACTGACACAGGCAGTCCAAAGAGGATAGTCTGGCATTGGTACCAAAACCTCATCTCCATCATCAAGCAAGGCCTGCATAGACATGGAAATCATTTCTGAAACACCATTACCAATATAAATATCATCAATATCTACATTTGGGAATCCCTTTAGCTGGCAATACTGCATAATCGCCTTACGAGCTGAGAAAACCCCTTTACTATCCGAATACCCTTCACTGTTACGAACATTCATAATTAAATCACGAATGACTTCATCTGGTGCTGTAAAACCAAATTCCGCAGGATTTCCTGTATTAAGACGGAGAATTTTTTCACCGTTGGCAATCATACGGTTGGCCTCATCCAAAACTGGACCACGAATATCATAAGCAACGTGTTCCAACTTTGATGATTTATCAAATGTTTTCATAAGTTAATCCTTTCAAAAGATACTAAAAAGCAGATACATCTAGCAGAAAATAAGAAAAATTCAACACCTGATGGGGATTTCCACTTTTATTGACACCAACTTTATTTAGGCTCAGCCATTTTCATTTGGTATCATTTCTGAAGACTTGTCTTCCTCTTTTTTAATTATCATGTTTCTTACGAAGCTAATAACAGATTGTATTATACCTCTTTTTCAAGCAATCTTCAATTTTTAGATAATACTGAAATCTTCACATTACTAAGAGCATCCTAAAGTAAGCAGTCAAAAAGATTTCAGAAAAATCTATAACAACGCTTTCATTTTTTTAGATTAAAGGAGTATAATAAAGCTAAAGATAGGAGGTAGAGCTTATGTCTCAACAATATGAACGTATTATGGTAGCTATCGACGGTTCTTACGAATCAGAACTGGCCTTTATTAAAGGTGTGCACGTTGCAAAACGTAATAATGCTCAGTTACTATTGGTACACGTTATCGATACACGCGCCCTTCAAAGCGTTGCGACTTTCGACTCTTATATCTATGAAAAACTAGAAGACGAAGCTAAAGCTGTTTTGGCTGACTTTGAACGTCAAGCCAGAGAAGCTGGTTTAACCAAGATTCGCAAAGTTATTGAGTTCGGTAATCCTAAGAGCCTCTTGGCTGTTGATATCCCTGATAAGGAAAATGTTGACCTTATTATGGTTGGTGCCACTGGTCTCAATACTTTTGAACGCTTGCTTATTGGTTCATCTTCTGAGTACATTCTCCGTCACGCAAAAGTTGACTTGCTCATTGTTCGTGACTCTGAAAAAACACTTTAGTCACCTCTCACAAGCACCTCTGGTGCTTTTCTCATATAAAAAAGAACCGAGATCTTAACTCTCAGTTCTTTTTTTGTTCTATTTTTCAGACTTTGCTGCTTCAGACATCACTGCTGACTCTGAAGTTGACTGACTTTCTTCGGCCAGGTCTTCACTATCAGACTGACTTGAGGCACCTGCTTGCTCCAAAGCAAGGCTAGTTGAAAGACTCTCACGCTCCGCTTCCTGACTAAGGCTAGCTTCAACAATCATGAGTTCCTTTTGACGTTCTGTTTCACGAAGATATTCACGTTCTTCAAGTTCTTCCTGACGACGTCTTTCCTGCTCACGTCTTTGAGCTTTTTGACGCTCACGCTTAGCATGACGTTTTTGCGTCTCATCAATCAAGACCTTAGTGTTGTCTTTAATACGCATCCACTTAATAAGACGAACCAAGAGTCTCCATAGGAAGACAATAATCGACTCTGCAAAAAGAAGAATCTCAACCAGAATAACTCCCAACAAGCTCCAAGCCATGAAGAGTGTAATCAATAACTGTGTGAAAATCTTCTTCAAGTCACCCAAATGATTATTGTGAATATTAAGGGTCTCAAGGAAAAGATCTAAAATTCCCTTGCAAGAGGTGTGATTTAACAGATTTGTCTCCCTCTAGGCTCAAGTCCGTCTGGACTTCTGCCGGAGTAACAACTGTCAAGTCCCCATCTTGGTAGACATCAATACGGTCTCCTAATTTTATATCAAAATCAAAAAGCGTGCGATCTATTTTCTTAAGTCGCCCGTCAGGATGACTGAGATAAACAAAGTCATCATCAAATTTTAAAATACGAAACATAATTTACCTGCTCTTTATTGCTCCCTAAATAATAGCAAAGTTAAAAAGCTCTTGTCAAGAGCTTCTTTTTCAATCCCAAGGTTTTAACACCGATACGATTTTTATACTCTTGATACGTTTCAGTGTGCATGAGAGCTTTGGCATTTTTGACACGATCTGCCGTTGGTGGTTTGACCCCTTCCAAAGGATATGGAATACCGAGCTCACGCCATTTGAACTCACCCATTGTATGATAGGGAAGAATTTCAAATTTATCGACATTTTTCAAGGTCTTTACAAACTCACCAAGCTTAATCAAGTGATCGTCAAAGTCTGTCAAACCAGGTACCAAGACATGGCGAATCCAGACTGGAACTTGTTTGTCAGATAGATATTGAGCAAATTCCAAAATATTCTTATTAGGTTGACGGGTCACAAACTTGTGTTGTTCGGGGTCAATCTCTTTGATGTCAAGTAGGACCAAGTCAGTCACAGCCAAAAGTTTGTCAACAACTTCATGATACTCAGGAGTATTGCGGTACGCAAACCCACAAGTATCAAGCGTACAGTGAATCCCTAGCTTCTTAGCCTCTGTAAAGAGGGCAGTGACAAAATCAATCTGAAGCATGGCCTCACCACCTGATACAGTGATACCACCATGCTCACCCCAGAAATGACGGAAACGAAGAGCCTCATCTAAGACATCTTCAACTGTACGTTCAACAGCCTTATTTGACTCCATAGCCCAAGTATCTGGGTTATGACAATATTGGCAACGCATCTTACAGCCTTGCATGAAACAATAAAACGGATACCAGGACCATCTACGGATCCAAAACTTTCGGTTGAATGAACAAGTCCAGTCACCTGACTGTAATCAATTTCTGCCATGGCAGCCTCCTTGAAAACGCTTTTTACATGTTTTTATTATACCTCTTTTATCAGAAACATGCTCCATATCTGCCTGAATTCAGGCAAAGGTTATACTATAATACATCTGAAATTACAATATAACTATACTATACCAGAAGAAAAAGTAAAAAGCTGGAAGAATCCAGGTTTTTTTATTATCTATACGATTAGGCACGTTTCTTAAATCCCAATAAAACTGCAAGAGCAAGGAAGAATGTTCCTACAAATGTCAAGATTGCAGTTGATGCTTCACCAGTCTTGGGAAGAGTGACTTCTTTACCTTTGGCATCTTTACCAGTCAATGTACCGTCAGCATTCACTTTGAATCCTTTACTTCAGGAGCAACAAGACTTGTTGTACCGTCATTATCGGCAACAACAAGTTGACTATTTTGTGTAGAAACGATTGTTTGACCAGCTGCTGTGATAACTGGTGGTGTCACAGTAACAACAGGTTGACCATTAACGTTGACTGAAGGAACTTCAGGTGATTAAGGGGCCTCACTTGTATTTATATCTGTATCATTTTTTGGCTGCGTAAGAACAGTATCATTTGTCGCAATGCCGTCATCTGCAAAAGAAGTTACTGGTAGAAAAGCTCCTAGAGTAAGGGTGAGTAAAAGCAAGCTACTATGTATAGAATATAGAGATTTTTTTAGAAGCTATTAAGATTTTCCCTGTTCATTTTATCAGTTAATTTATATTCTGTCATAAAAAAAGAAATAGAGAAGCGTTTTAATCAAAAATCTTATTTATTTTTATTCTTAATCTACCATCATTTCAAAACCTGTTTAAATTACTTCAAAAAAACAAGGTCGTAGGCCAATAATAACTAGATGTTTTATTGAAATATAAAAAGCATAGCGATTTTCATCCATTTTCTAATCTAATTACATCTATTAAAAAAACATTTAGCAAAAAGATAATAAAAAGCGCTTCCTATTCAAAGGAAAGAAGGCGCTCAATTATCATTATCTTACTTTTTAGCTCTAGTCTTTTCTAATCTAAAGCTGGTAAATTCTATTCTCCTGCTTCTTCTGGAGCTGATGTGATGATTACCTTAAGTTTGGTTACGCGACCATCCTTAACCTTATCGTTAATAAATTCAAGATGTTTGTCCTTGTTGATAACTTCATAATGTTCCTTGACTTCTTGAGTGGGAATTGCTCCTACACCAGTCAAATAATAGCCTGCGATAGTATCAACATCATCACTTTCAAGCTCTGTGTCAAAGTGTTCATTGAAGTCATTAAGAGTCATAGCCCCCTCAACAATATAGGTATTCTCTCCTATTTCACGAACTTCCACACTAGCTTTATCTGTTTCGTCATCAATTTCACCGACGATTTCTTCCAAAAGATCCTCGAAGGTCACCAGACCAGCCACACCACCATATTCATCAAGCAAAATGGCCATTTGATTATTGGTGTTACGAAAGGCTGCCAAGAGGTCATCAACGAAAATTGTTTCTGGAACAAAGAGGGGGTCATTCATGATGCGGCGAAGCTTAACATTCTCAAAACCAAGCTCATAACCCGCTTGAAGGAGGTTTTTAGTATGGATTACACCGATAATTTTATCCTTATCATCTTCGTAGACAGGGATACGAGAGAAGCTTTGTTTTAGAATGGCTTGGATATTTTCCTGAGTGTTGTCTTCAATATCAATCATGAAGGCATCTGTACGAGGAACCATGACTTCACGCGCCATTAATTCATCAAGAGAAAAGACACCTTGAAGCATTTCGATTTCTTCAGCCTCAAGTGTATCTTCGCTCTTGGTCAACATGTACTCGATCTCATCACGAGTCATCTGCTCATCCGCATCATCAAAAGTCATAGGTGTTAAACGAGACACAAGATTTGTCGATGCTGAAAGAATCCAAACAAAGGGACTAACAATCTTACCAGTAACAATAATGACAGGCGCTGAGTAGATGGCTAGATTTTCTTTAAGATTCATGGCAATACGCTTAGGATAAAGCTCACCAAAAACGATAGAAATATAAGTCAAGATCACCAAAGATACCACGCTACCTGCTGTTTTAGCCCAGGCTACGTGGCCAAACCAGGTCGCTATGACTGCTCCTAGCGAAGCAGAGAGACTGGCCCCTTGCAAAAGACTGATAAAAGTAATACCAACCTGAATAGTCGATAAGAAATTATTGGGATTTTCAAGAACCTTTAGCAGACGAATAAATTTCTTGTCGCCTTCTTCAGCCTTTTGTTCCACACGTGAACGGTTTAGTGATACTAAAGCCATCTCAGACGCTGAGAAAAAGGCCGTAAGCAAGGTTAAAATTAGTAATAAAATAAATTGAAATAATAAGGACTGACCACTAGAGTCTTCCATTTTATCTTCTCCTCTAAAAAAATTCTGACTTACATTATATCACAATTTCCCAATATAGGTTCCTATTTTATGCTATAATTAGAGTAATTTATCATCGAAGGAGAGACTTATGTCGCTTATACGCTTAGAAAATGTCAGCTTGGCTCGCCAAGGAAAAACACTCTTGTCCGAACTTAACTGGACAGTTGAAAAAGGCCAGACCTGGGCTATCCTTGGACTTAATGGTGCAGGGAAATCAACACTTCTACGCTTATTGACAGCTGAATTCTTTCCTTCTGAAGGTCATGCTGAAATACTTGGCTATGCCTTTGGTAACGGGGACATCACGGGTCTTCGCAAACATATCGGTATTGTCAGTTCCTTCATCACTGAGCGTCTGCCTAAGCATATGACCGCTGAAAAAATCGTCCTTACTGGTAAATACAAGAGCTCAATCCTCTACAAGGCATATGGGGATAAGGAGTTGCAAGAAGCTAAGGACATGCTGACCTCACTTGGTGCTGGGGATTTGATAGGTCGGAAATACCATGGCCTCTCTCAAGGAGAAAAACAAATTTGTTTGATTGCTCGCAGTCTCATGGAAGATCCTGACATCATTATCCTTGATGAAGCGACTGTTGGCTTGGACCTATTTGCTCGTGAAAAGCTCTTGCGTCAGATTGATCGTATCACCTCGCTTCCTCATGCTCCGCTGGTTCTTTACGTCACTCATCACGCTGAGGAAATTACCGAAAACATGGACCATATTCTCCTACTCCGTCAAGGAAAAATCGTAGCACAAGGACCTAAAAATGATGTCATCACACCAGAAGTTTTAGCTGACTTCTACCAAAACCCTGTTCAAATTATTCCAATTGATGACCATCGTTTTTACATTAACCCACTTCTCTAAAAACCGATCAATATTAGCTTGATTTAGGGCTAATTTACGAACAACATTAAAGAAACAAGTCCCTTAGACTATAAGTCTGGGGGATTTGTTCTTTCATCATTACTTCTCTTTTATTTGAGATACACCATACAAAATTAAAGCTAGAAGGACAAGGTGTTCTATAGACATTCTTGAATAAAATAAATAGTGCAGCGACTATATATAAGCGGCTTTTGTCAGAGATTTTACTGTGTGAGGAAATCTTTTGACTTTTACCAATTCAATAACAAAACAGTTCTTTTTTTGACCGAATAGATTCTAAGATTAACCACATAGACATATGATATTGTCCGAGAGCTACCCTTTCGATACATTAGTAAGTGTTAAAACAACAGATCTTCAGATATAGAAAGAGAGGTAGAAACATGACTAAAGTAACAGTTTTTGGATTAATCGGTACAGCAGTAACAGTTATCATTTACAGTATTCCCGGCCTCCCAAAAATAGAGAGTTCCCTTGGGCCACTCTTTCCAGTTGCCTTATTGATCTTCTTTACAATTGAGAATCTCATGAAAAAAAGATTATAAATCTAGCCTCATTAGTATCTTGACTGGGCTGATGATTGCTAATGCAATCTATGACCTACTCCCTATTCCTACCGAAACTCTGATTGTTGCCGGTATCCTAGTAGGCCTAGGATTGGGCTATCTCTTTCCTGACCACGATAATGAGAAAAACAAACATTAAAAGAAGCCAAATTAATAACTTGGCTTCTTTTTTACTCTAAATTCTTTCTTAAGCTCCCCTTCGGGCCAGATTAATCATATCATAGGTCAAAGTATTGCTTGTTTCTTTGAGAGAATAGTCCTCCAAAGTATTGACTTCCTTACGAAGCTGTTTGGCATAACGACTAGAAATAAGCTCAGCCTGTTCATATTCGTTGATAACCTTACGTTCCAAATAATAGCCTCGCAACATTTCATCAACATTGTCTGGATTTAAGTGGGTGATAACCCTCTCGACAAAGGCTCCTGATTGGATAATTTCAGCCTCTCGAAGTCGACTGCGTTTCAAATAAGACAAAAGATCTGAATGATAGACACCTTCCAGGTTGCTCAAGGCTTCCAAAACCTGCTCAGTATTTGTTAAATAAAGCTCAGTCATATGGTCACGATTTTCCTCCGTCAATCGAGGACCTCGCCTATTCTCCTCTTGTTCAATTCGAAACTTGAAAGTAAGAGCTAAGTGCAAAATTCTACGAATGCCACGAACGAAAACAGCAAAGGCATAAGAGAGACTAGAAACAAAACCTCGGTTAATACGACGCTCTAAGCCCTTGATATAACGTTGGTAGAGATTGTATTCGAGTTCTGAAATCTTACCCTTCTTGTAGGCATATTCCAGACCCTCACTCTCAATTTCCATAATCATGACTCGGATATTGGCCAACTCTTTTTTGACATCATTTGATTCCTGCTCCAAGACTAAATCTTCCAAGCGTTGATTGTAGTTGTCAATAGTAGCATAGACAGATCCTTGATTAGTTGACTGTTTTAGATCTTTTTCCAACTCACCGACCACATCATTAAGAATAGCAATCTGCATATAATGGTTGGTCGTATGCGCTGGTCCAGTGGCTAGCTTAGGTAGGACTAAAATACCTATCAAGAAGCTCAGTAGCGTAACACCCGCTACCGTAAAGAGTAAGAGACTGTGTTCTAGCGCAGTCATATTGGCAATCGGAAGCAAAAGGATTGTTGCAATCGAAACCGTTCCTTTTACGCCAGAAAAAGTCAAAAGCGTAGCACCCTTCCATATTTTTTTCAATGACCGTTTGGTCCGCCAAGCTCTTTGGGCAAACACTGCGCTAATCATGACAAATCGAATTCCAAACATGATCGCTGTTAACAAGACAATGGCAAGAAACATCCAAAGCGTATCTCAAGTACTGATAGACAGTACTGGGGTTGCTAAGGTTGGCAGTTCCGTCCCCAGAAGGAAAAAGACCATACCATTAAGCATGAAGGTAATGGTTCCCCAAATCGTATGGGAAACACTATCCAGTTTGGCATCAAAAACGGTGATTTTTTTGAAACGGCTAGCAAGCGAAATCCCTGCTACGACAACAGCAATAATTCCAGAAGCATGAATTTCCTCGGCTACAAAATAAGAGGAGATCGGTAGTACCAGCTCTAGTAAGAGAGCACCTGTGACATCTGCAGCATCCATATTATCCAAAATGGTCAAAAAGAGGCGATTAAATAGGGCTGTAATCAAGCCAACCAAAAAACCACCAAGCACAGAGATAACCAAATTCCAGCTCGCATCCAGGAGGGAGAAGGCACCCGTTGTCAAAGCGGTCACTGCCACCTGAAAGGCGACCAAGCCAGAGGCATCATTCAGCAAACCCTCTCCCTGCAGAATATAACTAATCCACTTTGGAAAACTGAAACGTTTAGAAATAGCGGAATAGGCAACCAAATCCGTTGGACCAAGAGCGGCACCGATTGCTAGACAGGCAGACAAGGGCACCGAAGCAGGCAAGACGGCCTTAGCAAGATAGCCGATTCCCAGTGTAGACACGAAGATGACTGGAAAGATCAAAAATAGAATGAGTTTCCAGTTACGGAGAATACTGGTAATGTCACTCTCTTCGCCCTCACGAAAAAGCAAGGGAGCAATAATAAACGCTAGAAAAAGTTCCGTTTCAAGCTCAAAAACTTCCCCCTTAAGAAGAAAACCAATACCAACCTCAAAAATAATTTGAATCAAAGGTAGGGGAAGACGTGGAAAGACACGATTGATAACGTTCGATAAAATCAAGCTAAAAAAGAACAAGCAAAGCTAATGATAAATGCATAGTTCCTCCTACCCTTCCTTATGACAACAGTTTGAGAATAGTTCTTTTTGCTTACGAATTTTTTTATCAATGGCAGTCACGTCTTCTTTTGCTAAAAGTTTATGGCAACGTTCGACCTCAAGACTAGCTAACTTTTTCTTAATTTTAGCCGTTTTACGATTATCAACCTTTTTCAAAGTATCTTCGGCACTTTGCTTATCTATATATTTGACCTGCATATCTGCAAGCTTTTCTTTAATATCTGTAATCATTGTAATTTCTCCAACATCACCAAAAATGGTGGGGTATTAATTTGATTAAGGGGTTGGTAAAGCATGGCTGTAAAATCACGCTGGTCCAAACCGATAACGTACTCGAGCACAGCATCCTTCTCCATATCGCCGCCATCATGACCATAGTAAATCATAATAGCTAAACGACCACCCACCTCTAGACGATCAAGAATCTTCTCAATGGCCTCAAGAGTCGTGTGGGGTTTGGTAATAAACACTCTTATCTGCAGATGGCAGGTAGCCCAGATTGAAAATAGCTGCACGAATAGGTTCCGTGACATAACGGTCCAGATTTTCATGGCCATCTAAAATAAGTTGCGCATTTTCAATTTCCAAGTCCGACAAGCGTTGACGAGTCTTTTCGAGCGCCTGCTCCTGCACGTCAAAGGCATAAACCTTCTTGGCAAGACCAGCCAGAAAGGCTGTGTCATTACCGTTTCCCATGGTTGCATCGACAGCAACACTCTCATCATCCAGCACTTCTGCTAGAAAGTCATGAGACAGATGAATTGGTCGTTTAATCATGCTTTTTCCTCCTTCTCGTTAGCTACTTTGCACCCTTGCCATGAGTCACGACGTTCCATCTCTTTGTCAATGGCATTGAGGACTTCCCATTTGTTGAGACTCCACATAGGACCAATCAACATATCTCGCGGCGCATCACCAGTGATTCGATGAATAACGATATCCTCAGGAATGATTTCCAACTGGTCACAGATGATGGACACATACTCTTCCTGACTCAGTAATTTAAGACGTCCCTCGTGGTAGTCTCTTTGCATACGGGTATTAGTCATCAAGTGGAGCAAATGAAGCTTAATTCCTTGAATGTCATTATCAGTCACACAACGGCGAACATTCTCCACCATCATCTCGTGAGTTTCCCCTGGCAGCCCATTAATCAGATGCGATACAATCTCAGCCTTTGGCGCACGCTCACGCACGCGCTTAACCGTCTCCACATAGAGATCATAACTGTGTGCTCGGTTAATAAGCTCCGACGTCTCTTCATAAGTCGTTTGCAAGCCAAGTTCAACGGTCACATGCATACGTTCTGTGAGTTCTGCCAGATAATCAATCACATCGTCTGGCAAACAGTCTGGACGGGTACCGATATTGATTCCAACAACACCAGGCTCATTGATAGCCTGTTCGTAGCGTTCCTTAATAACCTCAAGCGGCGCGTGGGTATTGGTAAAATTTTGAAAATAAACCAGATATTTCTGAACTTCTGGCCACTTGCGGTGCATGAAGTCAATCTCATGGTAAAACTGCTCACGAATCGGTGCCTCAGGAGCTACAATAGCGTCACCAGACCCCGATACTGTGCAAAAGGTACAGCCACCGTGAGCAACTGTTCCATCACGGTTGGGACAATCAAAGCCCGCATCTATAGGAAGTTTGAAAATCTTTTCGCCAAAAATTTCACGATAGTAATCATTGACTGTTCTATAACGTTTTTTCATAAAGACTATTATAACACTTTGACCTAAAAAAGAGAGTAAGACTCAGACAAAAATCATGGATTTCTGCCTGTCTTACTCTCGCTTCTTATTTAGTCTTTTTCAAATAATCAATGGCTTCTTGAGCTGTTTTAACAGGGACAATTTTCATCTTGATCCCCAGTTTCTTGGCAGCTTCCTTGGCCTCTTGATAATTAGTCTTGGCATCCGGATCAACCTTTTTCATTTCCTTAGTTACTGGATTATTTGGTACAAAGAAAATATCTGCGCCGCTATCAGCCGCTGATTTCACCTTAAGGTAGGCACCACCGATATCACCAACCGAACCATCTTTTTCAATAGTTCCTGTCCCAGCAATCTTACGGCCAGCCTTAAGATCTTGACCAGACACCTGATCGTAAATAGCTAAGTAAACATAAGACCAGCGCTCGGTCCGCCAACACCATCTAGTTTAAACTTAACATTCTCAGGACTCTTGACCTCAGTATGGTCCGTTAGGCCGATACCAATACCATTTTTGCCATTGGCAATCTTAATAATCTTACCAGTAGCAGTCTTTTCTTTGTCATCTGTCGTATAAGTGACCTTGACCTTTGAACCTAGCTTAAGCCCTTGAACGTATTTAATCAAGTCAGTAGAATTATCAAAGGTCTTGCCATTAACAGCCGTCACCGTATCAGCGATATTGAGGACACTCTTGAAGCTAGAATCATCAGCAACCTGAAGCACATAGACACCCATATACTCCAAACTAGCCTCCTTACCAGCCAGTGTCAAGCCCTGATAAATCGCTTGGTTTTGAGAAGTCTCCATGTAAAATTGGTTAATACGCATGAAATCTTCATCAGAGTAATTTCCGGTTGCTTCTTTAGCTGTTTGAAGCTTTGCAAAATCATTAAGCTGAGCATAGAGCATCAAGGCCAAAGTCGCCTTGGTTTGGGCCACCGCCACAAAATTGTAGGATCCTTTTGAATCATCAGCTTTCTTATCTACAGTCAAGACTTCCTTGGTATCAAAAGCACCACCCGGAAGCTCAACATAATAATTATTTAGCGGGAAAAAGAGGGCAAAAAGGAGGAAAAGTACCGTAAAGAATACTTAACAACCACCACTTAATACGCCACATTTTCTCTAATAGTAATTTAGATTTTGTCTTGTTTGCCACGCTTGGCCTCCACTTCCTTAACAACTGCTTGCGGAACATAAGAGCTAATGTTCCCCTCAAAATAAATCAACTCACGTACACGACTGGAAGACACTGGTGTCACCTCATGACTAGCAATCAAATAAACCGTTTCTAATTCAGGCGCTAAACCTTTATTGAAATAGTCCATATTGGCCTCATAGTCAAAATCTGTCGCATTGCGAAGGCCTCGAACCAGATAAGTCACACCAAGCTCTCTGGCGACATCTACAGCCAGACTATCGTGAGCCGTTATAACCTTGACATTGGGAAGATCTGCTACAACCTCTTCCAAGATACGCTTGCGAGTCTCAATGTCCCAGAAGCCCTGCTTATTTTTATTATAAAATAGTCCAATATAGAGCTCATCAAAGAGCTTGCTGGCTCTGGCAATGATATCCATATGCCCATTGGTAATTGGATCAAAAGACCCCGTAAACATAGCAATCTTTGTCATAGCATTCCTTTCTACAACTTACCTAGTCAAAGGCTAACGCACGTAAACGGTCACCTTACTGATACCATAGGTTTTCTGCTCCAAATCCCAAAGTTTGAAATTTCTTCAGGCAAGTCCACTGCCTTATCCGTCTCGCAAACCAACATAACTTCTTCAGCCAAGAGCCCTTGCTCCTCTAACTGAGTAATATTGGCCACAATCTGCTCTTTGGCATAAGGCGGATCTAAAAGCACCAAGTCAAATTGACCTGTCAATTGGGTCAGTGCACGCGCTGCATCCATCTTCAAAAGCTGGAACTGCTTCTCACTCTTGGTTATTTTGATATTTTCCTGAATAATGGCTTGTGCCCGACGGTCTTTCTCCACGAGGACAGCAGACGACATGCCACGACTAATAGCCTCAATGGCCAGACTACCACTCCCAGAAAAAAGATCCAAAACACGTCCTCCATCAAAGAAAGGACCAATCATATTGAAAATGGCACCCTTGACCTTGTCCGTTGTTGGACGAGTCGTTTTGCCTTCTAACGTTTTAAGCGGACGTCCGCCAAAATCACCTGCTACAACACGCAAGTCGGTCACCTCGTTTTTACTGATTTTTAGTAAGACTTTTCTATTATACCAAAAAACCACACATAGATGTTGATCCAAAGGGGACTAGACAAACTAAAGACCAGCAAACAAACACAAAAAACTGGCTCTATAATTTCTGTAGTGGGTAAAACCACCATAGAGATTATAGAGCTTTTTGATTACAGACAAAAAGTCACAGACGAACTATAATGAAAAGCAACCAAACCATCATTAGGAATGAATACCACAGAATTAACCGGAATTAAAAAAACCCTAACATCATTATTTCTTTTTATTATAGATATGTCAGAAGCCAATATTCCACTAGCTCGAAGACTCTTTTCAAACGACGAAATCATTATTGAGCGTTCCAACATCATCCATCACCTTGGTCGAGCATTCTTAAAGATAAGAATTGCCATCATGAGCCAGTTTGACAAGAAATCGCTATCCTATCAAGCCTTGAAAAATCACTGGAGACTCTTTCAAAAGGACAGACGTAGGTTATCTTGTAAATCATTTCACTCGAAGACCTTCTGTCACCACCTAAGTCCACATGAAGTCATTGAGAAATAAGCCACAATAAAAAGGACTATCAAGTCCTCTTATAGATTTTCACATTAACCCACTAAATACTTATACAAGAAAACAGCACAAGCAGATGCAATAAATGGTATGATAACTGGCACAAATGCATACCACCATTGTGAATTTTTTTCTTCTTCCCCTGTAATTGAGTTTGGAAGGAAAGTATATACAAGACGAGGTCCAAGGTCACGCGCAGGATTAAGTGCTGGCCCTACACCCCCACCAAAAATCATCACAAGTCCTACTGTCAAAAGTCCTAATACAATAATAGCGCTAGTCATAGCACCACCGGTTTGGATTGAGGCTTGAGCTTCAACGGCCGAACGATTATAACCTGCTTGTGTATATTGGGCAATCATTTGCTCAACAACTTGTGAACCATAATAGTGTTTTGTCAAGAACATTGTTCCAAAGACGAAGATAAATGATCCAAAGAACTCACTCAAGCCACCATGGATCCAAGCCATATTTCGATTTTCTTCGTCGCTAACTGTTGCAAATGTACTAAGAATCAAATGATCACTTTCAATTGTATTATATTTTTTTATACTGTGTAACAACAATAATCAATTGTCCAATAATTGCACCTAAAAATTGCGCAGTAACATATTGAATAACTTGACCCCACTCAAAGTAACCGCTTGCTGCCAAGCCAACTGTAATAGCTGGGTTGAGATGACTACCAGAAATGCTCGCAAACATAAGAACTGAAACCATTACTCCAAAACCATAACCTAGAGCAACCATCAATCTATTAACCTTACGATCACCGTTTCCATTTGCTACAACATTTGTAACAACACCATTACATAAAATAACTAAAATTGCCGTTCCAAGAAATTCTGCGATATACTTCATAGTCCATGTGATATCCATGTCTCATTTCCTCCTTTTTATCTATGGAATTATATCAAACTACACCTGAAAAGTAAAGATAAGCTAGTTTTAGTCGTTAAACTATTGAATTAGTTCCCTCCTCATAATCTTTTAAATTAGTCGCATTATAATCAATAATTATTAGAATATAATTGATTTTAGCCTAATATCAATCCTACCTATACTATCATACAGGCCGTTTATCATAATAACTCAACAAACCTTTATCACATATCTTACAAAAATAAGCTTGCTGGTTAACAGACTAGTTTTCACTTAACAAGGACTTTTTGACATAAATTCCTTCTATTAGTAAAACTTAAAAAAATCAAAAACCATCACTCTAATATAGTTTTTAGTTCTATTCATGATCTACTATAAGGAAAAATCATTTTTCCCGAGTTTCCATTCATTTTACTTATCACCGAGTGCAGTCACGTAGTTGTAAGCTTCGATGCCAGCTGTGGCACCATCCCCTACGGCTGTTGTAATCTGGCGAAGGTCTTTCTGACGGACATCTCCAATGGCAAAGATACCTGGAATACGTGTCGCCATCTTATCATCTGTAATTACCCAACCGTCCCGGTCAGTGATGTCGAGACCAGTCAAGTAATCTGAAACAGGATCAAGTCCCACATAAACGAAGACACCGCCAAATTCGTGGTTAGTCACCTCACCAGTTTTGACATTCTTGATATCAACACTGCGAACCTTGATGTCATCACCCTTGATTTCTTCAACGACTGAATCCCAGATAAACTTGACCTTTTCATTGGCGAAGGCACGGTCTTGAAGGACCTTTTGGGCACGCAATTCGTCACGACGGTGAACAATGGTCACGCTGTTGGCAAACCGTGTCAAATAAATTCCTTCTTCAACAGCAGAGTCTCCACCACCAACAACCAAGAGGTCTTGATTACGGAAGAATGCACCATCACATACCGCACAGTAAGATACCCCACGGCTGTTGTACTCTTCTTCACCAGAAACGCCAATGTGACGGTGTTTGGCACCCGTCGCAAGGATAACTGTCTTTGTTTGGTACTCCTCGTCACCAGTTTTAACAACTTTATAATTACCCTTATCTTCGATACCAGACACGATACCATAAAGATTTTCAACGCCCAATTTTTCCAAGGGTTCAAACATCTTCATGGACAATTCTGGACCAGAAATACTTTCAAAACCAGGATAATTCTCAATATCAGATGTGTTATTCATCTGTCCACCAGGAGCACCTTGCTCCAAAGTTGCCACTTTAAGGTTGGCACGGGCTGCATAAAGTGCTGCAGTCATCCCCGCAGGACCAGCTCCAATAACAATTGTATCGTACATGATTAACTCCTTATATGATTTTCTTGTAGAGATATCTTACACCTAATGTGCCAACAAAGCTAGAATTATGCATTCAGTACGATAAGAATCGCCATAAAAGCAAATGCCAGTACTGGAATCGAAACCATCGACATCATAATAGCATCATAGAGGGCACCTTGACGCTCCTTAACGGTTTTGTCTGCACGACGTAGGGCACGCCATCCAAGCCAAAGGGCGCCAAGCACCAAGCAAACAAAGAAAGCAATCACAAGGCCTAAGAGATAAAAATTTAAAAATATTTAATAACATAAATCATCCTAAAGTAAAAAATAGAAAAGGCTGAGACAATATTCTCCAACCTCTGAATCCGAATAGTAATAACTGTGCGGTGTAGTATCTGATTGGACTCCTTAGTCGCCTTTGAAGTACTCAAAAGTTCCTAATCATCCTTGTGGGACTCTGACTATAAACTAGAAATGTAGTCCTATCCCATCACCTTTTCTATTGTAACAAAAATCCCATCTTAAAGGTATTGTTTTGAATAAGAAGCGAAAAATTCTTTTGTTCGCTCTTCTTTTGGATGGTTCAAGATTTCATCGGGTGTTCCTTGTTCAAGGATATGACCTTTTTCAAGGAAAAGCACCTTATCAGCCACTTGATAAACAAAGTTCATGTCGTGACTGACCAAAATCATGGTTTGACCTGACTTAGCCGCATCAGCGATTGATTTTTCAACCTCACCAACCAACTCAGGGTCAAGAGCAGATGTTGGTTCGTCAAGCAAGAGCACATCAGGCTTCATGGCAAGGGCACGGGCCAAGGCCACACGTTGCTTTTGACCACCTGACAAGTGACGTGGGTAGTGATTTTCTCGATTAGAAAGTCCAACCTTAGCGAGTTCTTCTTTCGCAATCTTAGTAGCTTCTTCGTCAGAAAGTTTCTTAACAATCTTAAGACCTTCCTTAACATTATCCAAGGCTGTACGACGTTCAAAGAGGTTAAACTGTTGGAATACCATGGCCAACTTACGACGAAGGGTAAGGATTTGCTCTTTGGTAATTGTTTCGAAATCCACCTTAAAATCATCAATGATAATTGTACCAGAATCAGGTTGTTCCAAATAGTTTAAGCTACGAAGGATTGTTGACTTCCCTGCACCAGAGGCACCAACCAGAGCGACAACTTCACCTTTTTCAATGTCAATATCAATGCCATCGAGAACCTTTTGTCCTGAAAATTCCTTGGTCAAATTTTTGATACTAATCATTAGCGATCACCTCCAATGCCAGAAATGTCAGTTGCTTCAGGAACCTTAATAGCCATATGATTTTCAACTGAACGACCAATGTTTTCAATCAAGATTGAGATTACCCAGTATACAAGAGCTACTGAGATATAACGTTCAAAGTAACGATAGTCAGCACCACCTAGGATCTGAGCCTGTGCATACATTTCGACGATACCAGCACTGAAGGCAAGTGATGTTCCCTTAGTCAAACCAATCAAACTGTTAATTAAACTTGGTGTCGCAATAACAGCCGCATTTGGAATAATGACACGACGGTAAACCTGTGCTGATGTCATCCCAAGAGAACGGGCAGCTTCGATTTCCCCAGCATCAACAGCCTGAATTGCCGCACGAATAGTTTCACTCATGTATGCCGCTTCGTTAAAGGCAAAGGCTGTAATAGCGAAGATAGCTGGTGGAATCTCATTAATATTCCAATCTAATCCGAATTCGCCATTCAAGTAACGAAGGAAGAGTGGGATACCATAGTAGGTTAACATGAGTTGTACAAGAATTGGTGTCCCGCGCAAGAAACTCACAAAAACAGCTTGGATCGGATAAAGGATACGTACTCGATTGATCTTAACAACCGCAAAAACAAGGGCTAAAATCAAACCTAAGAAAGCACCTGCAATGGTCAAACCTAATGTTAAAGGTAAGTGTTCTACAATCTTAGGAACCGCATCAAAGACAGCCTTCCATGAGAAGAGCTTACCAGCTGGCATCCAAGATGAAATCCATTTGAAGACAATTGTAACCAATTGCAAAAATATAGCTCCAAAGAATCTCCACTAACCATGATACGGGAATAGCCAAAGCAACAACCACTGCCAAAACCAATTAAACCAATGATAACTTGGAGATACCAAGGTGACCGATTAAATGCTTCGATACTCTTTTTTTCACAATGTTGCCCTTTCTTTTCTAAAAAGTCGGTTAGCCTAGTGCTAACCGTCTTAATATCTTATCATAAATTTTATAATATTCATTTTAGCACGACTCGGAAAGTCTGTGAAATAGTCTTTTTCTTATCATAGTGATAAGAAAAATCATATCACTGATAACACTATCTTGTTGAGGTTTAAACAGATTTTTGAGAATTTCTCTAAACGAATCCTTATTTTAGGAACAAAGTGAGAATAAACCAAGGCTTTCCGCCGTGAGAAAAACACCTGACATTTTAACGTTTCAGGTGTTCGGAAGTTTTGAGTCCTTAGGCTTAAAAACTTAGTCATGGAACTTCTAAGAAGGTCACTGATGTCCGTTGTTACCTAAGGAAATCCTCAAAAGAAAACTTTGTTTTCGATCTAAAGCTGAGACAGCAGTCTCACCTTTTAACCATCTTATTTCAAATCACTGACGTAATCGCCACCAAAGTATTCCTTACTGAGTTTGGCAAGGGTTCCATCCTTCTTGAGCTCTTTGATACGCTTATTGACAAAAGTCTTGAGTTCCTTACCTTGCTTATCATTTGAGAAAAGAAGATATTCAAGGCCATCAGTCTTCATACCGATATCGTCTTTAATCTTGTTTACAGCCAACTTATAGCCTTGATCTTTAACAATGTACTCAGACGAAATGGCATCATAAAGGATAAAATCAATTTTTCCTTCTTGAATGTGTTGAACACGCGTTGAAAGACCAGTTGAGCTAGAAGCGTAGTTGATTGTAATTGGTGTCTTGTCCGCATTGGCGTGGTTCCAATTTTCAAGCAACTGAGCGTAGTTAGAGCCAGGAAGCACCTCTGTCGTCTTACCAGACAAATCGTCTAGGCTAGTATACTTGGTACCCTCAACACTGGTGATTGCATAGTTAGAACGTGAAATCGGATCTGAAAAACTATATTTCTGTGCACGCTCTTCATTGTAGTTGAAATCATTAGCTGCAATCTGATAACGTCCAGAATCCACCCCTGTCAAGATGGAATCAAAAGGCGTCGTCACAAACTTGACCTCATACTTGTCCGAATCCTTGAAAACAGCCTTTACCAAATCAATATCATACCCCTTGAAGTCGTCACCTTTTTTGAAAGTGAAAGGCGCCGTATCAGAGTCTGTCGCAACAGTAATCGTCTGCTTTTCACCAGATACCTTACTGTCACTTTTGTTTCCACAAGCTGCCAAAGTCAAAACCGACAAGCCAAGAATCCCTATGCCTGCAAGCCATTTTTTCATATCTATAATCCTCGATACTTTCATTAATAGTTAGTGATAACAGTTTACCATCTTCATCCAAACTCGTCTAATAATAAAAACCCTAATAGGTGATAGATAAAGGTTATAGGGATAAGGCTAGAAATAACAAGATAGAAAAGAGCTGCCACATCAGTGACAACTCTTTTCATCTTTAACTTATTACATTAAATATTGATTGTCTAGTATTCATGTGAAACACTATCAACCTATCACTCCTATATAATCCTAAGAGGGAAAACAACTAAAAATAATCTATTATCCACACTACTTGTCCTTACCTGATAACTTATTACTTGAGTCGCTACTATCTTCAGGTTGATAGTCTGACAAATTCTTATGGATACGTTCGGCGTAAACGGCTTTACTTACTGATTCATCATGGCCAATCAGAGCCTCGACAAGTTCTTTATAATCTTTTGTAGAGATAGTCCAGTTGCCCCCATTATCTTCGGTAAATTTGAAGGTCCTTTCCAAATTATCTGCACCTGTCAAAGGTGTATAGAACAATTCTTTATCAATATTCTTAAATTGTGTTAAATCACCGTTAAAGTTTTTACCCTAAAGGAACTTCGTTGTGAGATCTTTGACCTTACCCTTTTCATCATTACTCTTATCAGATTGGTGCCAGTGCTTCAACTTGTCAATATTAATACCATAGAGACTCATGAGGAGAGTACGAACAGCAGCTTCAGCTCCATGGACACTAACAGAGCGTGAAGTAAAAGTCACTGTTGCTTCATTTTCCTTGACTTTAACATCCTTCAGTTTATAGTCCTGAATCTTGCCAATCATATTACGGCGTACCCTGAGAAACTTTGAAAACACTTGAGTTGGTGCCTTAGCATTATAGCCTTCGATGTACTTATAGGTGTAATTTTCTTCAGGCGTGAATCCCTTCTCTTCAATAGTATCTGCAACCTGTTTTTTAAAGACATTCGTTTCGGTCCATGTTTCGTAATTTGTTCTGTATAGTTTTGAAAAAAACCGTTACTTGATTTTTCCAAGCATGATATCAATCAAAAATCGTCGCATCCGCCTTGACACGTTATGTCGAAGTTGATTCGTTTTTCTTTTTTTAGCTGGCTTATTTGAAGCACAGACTACAAGAACCAAGAAGGTTGTTAAAGTCAAGCACAGGTAAGTAAAAACTTTTTCATTACTTTTTATTACCTCATTTCTATTACTTACTAATTAAGATAGCATAGGTCTGATGATGCTTTAAGGTCAACTGGCAACGTAACAAGTCAAAACTCTACTATATATAATATAATCACGCCATATAATCACGCCAAATCGTCTAAGTCTAACTGTCTACCTTCTTGCTCTTCCAAACCTGTCAGCGTAACACCCAACAGTCGGACACCACTACTATTTTCGTCTAGCTGATCAAAAATGCTATGGGCAATCCTTTCGATGGTGTCAAAGTCCTGGGTCGATTTGTCCAAGGTCATACGTTTGGTTAGGGTTGAAAAGTCCGAATAACGAACCTTGATAACAATGATACGACCGACTTTTTTTATTTTTCTGGGCACTTTCCGCTACCCGTCTAGCATTCTTAGTCAACTCAGCCTTGATGTCGTCTTCATTATACAGGAGCTTACCATAGGTTCGCTCACTTCCGATAGATTTACGGACACGGTTAGGCTTCACTGGGCTATTGGAAATGCCTCTAGCCTTTCGAAAGAGATCGAAACCAAAACGGCCAAAGCGGTCTATTAAGGTTATCTCAGGAATTTTCAAAAGATCGGCACCGATGTATATATCCATGTCATGAAGACGCTCAACTGACTTTTTACCAACACCATGAAACTTTTCAATAGGTAGCTTTTCCAAAAATTCCTGAGCCTCCTCTGGAAGTACCACCGTCAAACCAGCAGGCTTTGAAAATCAGAGGCTAGTTTGGCAATAAATTTATTATAGGAAACGCCTGCTGAACAAGTCAGGTGAAGCTCCTGCCAAATATCATACTGGATAAGCTTAGCTACCTTAACCGCCGATTTGATACCAAGCTTATTTATCGTCACATCAAGATAAGCTTCATCGATAGACATAGGTTCAACCAAGTCGGTATAACGTTTAAAAATCTCACGAATTTGCATCCCCACCTCTCGGTAATGGCTATAATTTCCTGAGATAAAGACAGCATTAGGACAACGTTCATAGGCTTCCTTAGAAGACATGGCTGAATGGACACCATATTTTCTAGCCTCGTAATTACAAGTAGACACCACACCACGGCCTCCTGTTTTTCTGGGATCATGACCGATAATAACAGGTTTGTCTTTAAGACTAGGATCATCTCTCATCTCGACCTGAGCAAAAAAAGGCGTCCATGTCAATATGGATGATTTTTCCGACTGGTATCATTAATTAGAGGAACTCTAGCATGGCTTCTTGCCTCCTTTCTCAGATTCGTTTCATTATAAAAGATCTTTACAGAAAACTTTGGGCCTACAAAGCACTCTCCCCCTATAATACCAAAATCTATCAAAAAAACAGAAATTTATACTACAGATTTTCAGTTTTATAAACTGTATTATAAAAGAATGTCTCTAAAATCACAGTTTTAAAGTTGTGTAAGCGGTTACTGTATGATAAAATACTTTTAGAGAATGTAACAGATTATTTGTTACTAGAATTATAGGAGATCCAAACTATGGCAACGGTTAAAACTAACACAGATGTTTTTGAAAAAGCGTGGGAAGGCTTTAAAGGAACTGATTGGAAAGAAAAAGCAAGTGTATCTCGCTTTGTACAAGCAAACTATACACCATATGATGGTGATGAAAGCTTCCTTGCAGGACCAACTGAACGCTCACTTAAAATCAAAAAAATTGTAGACGAAACTAAAGCTGGCTACGAAGCTGCTGGACGCTTCCCAATGGATACTCGTCCAACTTCAATCGCTGACATTGACGCAGGATACATTTCAAAAGAAGATGAACTTATCTATGGTATCCAAAATGATGAGCTCTTCAAATTGAACTTCATGCCTAAAGGTGGTATTCGTATGGCGGAAACTGCCTTGAAAGAACACGGTTATGAACCAGACCCAGCTGTACACGAAATTTTCACAAAATACGTGACTACAGTTAACGATGGTATCTTCCGTGCTTACACTTCAAACATCCGTCGTGCACGTCACGCTCACACAGTTACTGGTCTTCCAGATGCTTACTCACGTGGACGTATCATCGGGGTTTACGCTCGTCTTGCCCTTTACGGTGCTGACTACTTGATGCAAGAAAAAGTTAACGACTGGAATGCTATCAAAGAAATCGACGAAGAAACTATCCGTCTTCGTGAAGAAGTTAACCTTCAATATCAAGCACTTCAAGACGTTGTTCGCCTTGGTGACCTTTATGGTGTAGATGTTCGTCGTCCAGCCTTCGATACTAAAGAAGCTATCCAATGGACAAACATCGCCTTCATGGCAGTATGTCGTGTGATCAACGGTGCCGCTACTTCACTTGGTCGTGTGCCAATCGTCCTTGACGTATACGCAGAACGTGACCTTGCTCGTGGTACTTACACTGAATCAGAAATCCAAGAATTTGTTGATGATTTCGTTATGAAACTTCGTACAGTTAAGTTTGCTCGTACAAAAGCTTACGACCAATTGTACTCAGGTGACCCAACATTCATCACAACTTCTATGGCTGGTATGGGTGCTGACGGTCGTCACCGTGTTACTAAGATGGACTACCGTTTCTTGAACACTCTTGACAACATCGGTAACTCTCCAGAACCAAACTTGACAGTTCTTTGGACTGACAAATTGCCTTACTCATTCCGTCGCTACTGTATGCACATGAGCCACAAACACTCTTCTATCCAATACGAAGGTGTAACTACTATGGCTAAAGACGGATACGGTGAAATGAGCTGTATCTCATGTTGTGTATCACCACTTGACCCAGAAAACGAAGAACAACGCCACAACATCCAATACTTCGGTGCTCGTGTTAACGTACTTAAAGCCCTTCTTACTGGTTTGAACGGTGGTTACGACGATGTTCATAAAGACTACAAAGTATTTGACATCGAGCCAGTCCGTGATGAAGTTCTTGACTTTGACACTGTTAAAGCTAACTTCGAAAAAATCTCTTGACTGGTTGACTGACACTTACGTAGATGCCCTTAACATCATCCACTACATGACTGATAAGTACAACTACGAAGCTGTTCAAATGGCCTTCTTGCCAACTAAACAACGTGCTAACATGGGATTCGGTATCTGTGGTTTCGCAAATACTGTTGATACATTGTCAGCAATCAAATACGCTACAGTTAAACCAATCCGTGACGAAGATGGCTACATCTACGACTACGAAACAATTGGTGAATACCCACGTTGGGGTGAAGATGATCCACGTTCAAACGAATTGGCAGAATGGTTGATTGAAGCTTACACTACTCGTCTTCGTAGCCACAAACTCTACAAAGATGCCGAAGCTACGGTTTCACTTCTTACAATCACTTCAAACGTTGCTTACTCTAAACAAACTGGTAACTCTCCAGTTCACAAAGGGGTATACCTCAACGAAGATGGTTCAGTGAACTTGTCTAAACTTGAATTCTTCTCACCAGGTGCTAACCCATCTAACAAAGCTAAAGGTGGATGGTTGCAAAACTTGAACTCGCTTGCAAGCCTTGACTTTGGTTACGCAGCTGACGGTATCTCATTGACAACTCAAGTATCACCTCGTGCTCTTGGTAAAACTCGTGACGAACAAGTTGACAACTTGGTAACAATCCTTGATGGTTACTTTGAAAACGGTGGACAACACGTTAATTTGAACGTAATGGACTTGTCAGACGTTTATGAAAAGATCATGTCAGGTGAAGACGTAATCGTACGTATCTCAGGATACTGTGTAAATACTAAGTACCTTACTCCAGAACAAAAAACTGAATTGACACAACGTGTCTTCCACGAAGTTCTTTCAATGGATGATGCTTTTGGGATAAAAATGAATAAAGAGCTCGCAATAGTGAGTTCTTTTCTTTTTAGTAAAACACTTATTTTTTTAATTATAATTTTCTAAAAACTATAATTTACTTTCTTTCATATTAGCTATAAAAATAAAAAGCGTTTCTGTTTGGTTTCTCCAGACACTTCATTCTCAGAAGTAGCTCAAAGAACTAAGACTCTGTCATCATCTGACTGCTAGTTTACAAATAACGTGTTAACTAGCATACATGTCAAAAAAATAAAAAGCATATAGGGAGGATAACTAAGAAAAGTTTTAAGCTAATTGGATTATTGTCTCTTATAGCCGGTACCATCCTACTCGTAGCCTGCCAGTCTGAAACTCAAAGTAAAACCTCTAAGCCTCAAGAAGTCCAATGGAGCTATGCGGGTATAACTGGTCCTGAACATTGGGGTGACCTTTTCTAAAGATTATAAACTCAGCAAGGCGGATAAGGAACAATCTCACATTAATATCACCGGAGCTGAGAACGTTGATCTCCCAGAACTAAACCTTAATAATCAAGAATCAGAAGGCCAAGTTGAGAATGAACTAGATGGCAAAACCTATACTCTTGTAGGGCATTTCGTCTACAAGACGTATAATGGAAAAATCGCAGTTGTCTCAGTTCTCTATAACTATGGAGATAAAAACCAAGCCTTGCAATTAAGCTGGGATAAAATGCCTCAGGCCACTAATACTGAAACGGATTTATCTCAGGCTATCTCACTTGATGATTTCTATCCTGAAAACAAGGTCTATTGCAACTTTGAAGGCTCATTGACAACACCGCCTTGTACTGAAGGCGTTTACTGGATTGTCTTCAAAAGCCAAGAAACTGTTAGTAAGGAACAGGTGGAAGAATTCACCCAAGCTCTTGGATTTGAAAACAACCGTCCTATCCAAGATGCAAACGGCAAAAAAATTAAAGAATAAAACCTATCAAAAGCTTGGTGACTACTCCTCTCATCAAGCTTTTTCTCATTGACGATAGACTATAATCTTTGCTACACTATTCCTATGATTATCAAGCACACAAGAGATACACTTTCAGAGACTTATCTAGATGCTGTGGCTATTCGAAACACCGTTTTCGTTAAGGGACAAGGAATTCCTCGCTCCATCGAGATTGATGCCAAGGGCCAGGCTACAGCAACCGTACGCCTACTTCCTAACATAGACTGGACACAAGTTACACTCCAACGTATGGCCGTGCTTGATGACTACCAAGGTCAAGGTCTGGGTAGCATCCTCCTAAAAGAGGCTGAAGATTTCGCTCAAGAGCAGAGCTTCAAATCTATTTCTCTCCATGCTCAACTAGGGGCACTTAAGTTCTATCTCAATAATGGCTATCAAGAAGTCGGCCAAATCTTCGAAGAAGCTGGTATCCAACACATCACGGTTGAAAAATCCTTAATAAGTAAAAAAAGCTTAAGCAGTAGGTCAACTGCTTAAGCTTCTTCTTTGTTGAAAAATATAGAATAGCCATGCTCGATAGCAAGAACTGCCACATTTTCTCCTGCTTTTTAATATTTCTGTTATTTTTCCAGTATTTCACCCCTATAAAACATACTAAGATTAGTAGTGAAGAAATCTCCGACGGGAGAGAGTACTCACTACTTTTTCTTTGTGCTAAAGTAGAGGTGTCTTGTTAAGTCGTGGCTTCTTTTTGGCGCTAGACGTCGTATATAAAAACTGGCAAGACACCTGTTTTAGATGGAATTTTATCAAAGTATGTTGGACGCTAGACGTCGAGTATTGAAAATGAAATCACTAAAATAAGGAATCATTCAAGACAAAGAGGTAAACATAATGCGGACAGTTTTTGGTATCGATGTGAGTAAAGCAAGCTCAGAAGTCGCTATTCTTGTGAATGGTGAAAGGGTTCATAGCTATACTATGCCTAATGACATTATCGGATTTTTCTCATCTACTGAAGGATCTAAAGACCGTGAGCAACCCCGAAATTATTTTTCGAAGCTACTGGTGTCTATTCTCGCCGACTCCAGGCTTTTTCTGGAAGAAAACAGCTATGACTATACACGTCTTAATCCTTTGGAAGCTAAGAAGCAACTTGATAGCTTACGAGTTCGGAAAACTGATAAGATTGACGCAGAGAAACTAGCTTCGTCACAATTTGTTTTAAATCGTAAACCAACTTACGTTCAAGAAGAAGTCTATCAAAACTTGCATGATCTTAGCCGATTCTACCAAAATCTGACAGAGGATATCGTAAGGACAAAAGAATAGGGCTGCACAAAGTTCTTCAAGTCGCTTCCCAGAAATCGAGAATCTACTATCTACTCCTACAGGTGAGCAATATTGGAATCTCGTGTCCATCTTCCCAACAAAGCATTGGGTGCTGGAATTATCAGAGTTGAGTTGAAAGAGACTATCCGCAACTCAACCTCTAAACGCATTTCAGAGAACAGAGTAGGTAACTTGGCCGAGAAGTTAGTTGGACTGGCAAAAGCAATCTTATTCTGGCATTTCAAAAACCTCTCCTATGGTAGAAGAGGTTAAGTATAATGCACAGGAACTTATAAGGTTGACAAACCGTCAGGGAACAAGTTTTTACAACAGTTGATAGCGTTAGCTGAACCTCTACCTGAATATGAGATTCTTCTCTATTCCTGGTATCGCAGAAACAACAGCTACAAGCATTATTGGCGAATTAGGAGACATTCGTCGCTTTAAGTCTGCTAATCAAATCAACGCTTTTATCGGCATTGATCTCAAACACTATGAATCGGGAGATTTCCTAGCTCAAGAGCATATCACTAAGCGTGGGAATCCTTATGCAAGAAAAATTATGTATAAATGTATTCACAATATCGCTTCAGCTAGTCATACCAATCCTTGCCATATCGCAGATTTCTATGAGAAACGAAAAAGACAATCGCAGACAACTTCAACTAAGCCACATACGATTGCCTCTATACATCGCCTCATTAGGACAATGTACTATCTTATAATGCATAATAAACTTTACGACTATACTTTAGCCAAAAGTCATTAAAGTCGTCTATGCTTTATAATTCTAACACCTTATTTCAAAAAATACCAGATAAGGTGTCGTTTTTATATGCTCAAATGTCAGAAAAAATGGCTTGAACTATTCCTCAAAAAATTCCTTTTATGCACTTTCAGAAATAATGTTGAATCAGAAACCGTATTATACTTGACAAATGGTAGAAAAAGAAGGACAAAAATTTCCATGTAGACCAAAAAAGTAAGAGACAAGCTTTCTTTTCTTAGAGTGTCTACTCGACCGTTTCACAAACCAACTCCTTCTTCATTATCTCAATCAAAGTATCTCTGTCCTTGATCCATTGAGCCCTCTCATCCTTGTAATAGGTACGATTACTGAGGAAAATCCCCGCACATTGACGAGGGATATTGATAAGCACAAAGGTACCTGTATAACCAGTATGAATAAGCCAATCGCCTTGAAGGTCCCACGCGACACTACGCTCCTTCTTGGATTGACTGATATTTTGCGTCAGATTTTTAGCAAAATCATCCTTCAAATAATGGTTAACAAAGATTTCCAAGTCCTTTAGGGTTGAAAAGAGGCCTGCTGAACCTGTATGCTCTTTGAGCACTCGAGCCTTGGGATCGTGAACAGTTCCTCCCGGAACTCCCTCAACAGTTGGAACAGCAAGCTCAACTGGCCCAAACCGTGTTTCAAACATACCAAACGGTTGAAAAATCTCTATGTCAAAGAGCTTATCCAGAGTTTGTCCAGATAATTTCTCAAGCATCAACCCCAGGAGAATAAAGTTAATATCTGTATACAAGAATGGTTTATCAGACTTAACTTTGATGGCATTTATTGCAGCAATCAAGCCCTTTTGGTCTAATTCATCACGATTTGGAATAAAAGGATCAATTCCGCTACTATGAGAAAGAAGCTGACGAAGAGTTAGCGTCTTGTCTGCTACTTCAGGATAATAGGTGGACAACTTCTCATCCAAATCCAGTTTTCCTGACTGTAAGTAGAAGATACAAAGAGTCCCAACTCCCACCACCTTAGAGACACTAGCTAGATCATAGGTTAAATCTGGAGTTACTGAATTCTTGCCATCCTGAGTACCACAATAGTACTCTTGCCAATTCTTTCCATCATAAAGTGCAAGGCTGGCACCCGGGAAGATGTCAGCCTTGATATAGTCTGTAATTGTTAGCAATGTTTGTTTGAAATTAGTCATTATTTTGTTAACCAAACCTCAATATTACTCATATCAGTCAGTGCAAGTAGACTTCCTTTAGGATCTAAATAACTTGAGAACTGTTCCTTGTCAAGTTTCTCATGCAAGGCAGCCAAATCATAGTCTTCAGCTACCTTAAATTCTAGAATTTCCAAATCCCAAGTTTGGTCTGGACTTACTTGAAGGTCAGGACCTTCTGCCTTTTCAAAGTGGATAGATAAAGGCAATTCTTCGCCAAACAGATTATCGTAGAAAAAAGCCGCTTGAACCGTATCAACAACATTCAAAGTCAAAGACTGAACAGTAAAGTCTGAAACTCCTTTGAAATCTTCTTTTTCTTCAACATCTGCGTACTCGACTGTCTTTAAAGTTGATAAATCATCTTCAGCATGCACCAAAATAAGACCATTTTCTGGTGAGATAGTCTCAAAAGCGTAACCATTTTCCCCTTGGAAAATAGCCTTAGCTTGATGAACATCACGCGCCAAAAGGTACTCAATCTCAAGTGGATTTGAAACCTTAATGACCACTTTATTAATTTTCTTAGGACCTTCAACTGCACGACAACGGTAAGCTGGAGACTCCTCAATTACAAAAAGTGAGTTATGTTCTGCCCAGTCAGTGAAGACAGCAAGAGCATTTTTCCTCAGTCAAAAGCTTAAATCCTAACGTATTTTGGTAAAAATCGATATTTTCTTGTCTATTATTCACACGAAAAATTGGTGTGTGAAACTTAAAAATTCCCTGATTGCGTCATGACACCCTCCATTCTTTTCTATTTTTATCCAAAAAGAGTCTGTGTGACAAGAATTTTTCCTAAGAAAAACAGGATTGTAATTTTTTTCACTTTCTTTCGCATAAATTATGAAAAATCATTATATTATCTTTACCTTAGGACTAGCTATTTCCTCATTTTTAGAATATAATAAAGACTCTGAAAAACTTTCGTCAATCATTTGGCGTTTAGACATACCTATCAGGGATTCTTTTTTTACTACTTGGGGTTTGTTCTTATTTTTGATGAGAGTTCTTTGAAGTTCCGCATGCTACTGACCCACACCAACTACCATGCGGAACTTCAAAGAACTCTTACGACAACGTCTATCCTCCCAGTAGGCATTAGCATGATGATTACTACCTTCTTGCAAGAACTACTCTTTCGTAAATGGATTTTCACCTGGTTAGCTCCCTATTCGAAAACGGCTGTGCTAGTCAGCACTGGTCTCTTTTGTCTCTTTCATATGCCTATCAACCTTGCCCACCTCTTCCTCTATATTGGAATGGGCTTGGCTCTCTCTATGGTCTACCAAAAAAGAGAAAACTTATCTGCAAGTATCACACTTCATGTTTTATGGAATCTTTACACCTTAGGTGCTACCATTCTAGTAATGACTATTACGATGTGACTGAGAATATTTTGGCTCTTTTCTACCATTTGTTAAGTCTATCAAGGCTTTCAGTAAAAAAAGAGATAAGACAGTAGCTACTCTAAGGTTACTGTTTTATTTTTAACACTTTTTGATCCATAAAAGGGCATGCTATTTAATAATAAAAACACCCCATGTTAGATTTTTTCTGTCTAACTTTTTGGGAGGACGTTAACATTTGTCTCAGTCATTTAGACTTTTATCATTTTATCAAGTATAATGTCTGATGTAAAGATATTTCTGGAATGTTTACGTATTATTTTTTTGAGGTTTTTTGAATATGAAATTTAACCAGTTTAGTTACATCCCTGTTAGTCCTGAAATTGCTTGTCAAGAGCTCCGTTCTTTGGGGTTTGGAGTTTCTCTAGATGCTAGTGCCAAAGCCAATTTTGAATCATTTGTTCGCAAGCACTTCCTTTTATTTGAAGATACTGATTTGGCTTTGAAAAATTGGATTTCCGATCCAGAGACAGACCTCCTGGCCTTTTTCCAATCAGATCGTCCTTTAACTGCTGAAGTCTTTGGCTTGGTAGCCCTTCAACTGCTAGGATTTGTCCCTAACGTGGACTTTACCGACAGTGTTGCTTTCCTTGAGAAAATGGCCTTCCCAATCACTTTTGATGGTAGCCTTAATAACCTCCACCAGTTGTTAGCGACACGCACACAATCTGGCAATACCTTAATTGATCAGTTAGTAGCCCAAGATTTAATCCCAATAAGTAATGACTACGTCTTCTTTAATGGTAAGAGCTTGGCCACATTTGACACCAATCAACTTCACCGTGAAGTGGTTTATGTCGAGACTCCTGTAGATACCGATAAGGATGGACAGTTAGACTTGGTCAAGGTAACCATCTTACGTCCTAATGTGGACTTCCCGGTTCCAGCCATGATGACCGCAAGTCCTTATCAACAAGGGACTAATGAACCTGCCTCTGATAAACTCACCCACAAGATGGAGGGAGACTTGCTCGTCAAACCAGCAGGTGAAATCTCCCTTAGCCAACCAAAAATCAAAACACCAGAGGCAGACCTTACGCCTATCAATCCTGTCACGAAGGCTCAGGAGCGTTTTGCTCACACTGATACCTATACACTTAACGATTACATGTTGGCTCGTGGTGTGGCTTCTATCTATGTATCTGGTGTCGGTACTTTCAACTCGGAAGGTTTCATGACCTCTGGAGACTATCAACAAGTTCTGGCCTATAAAGCTGTCATTGACTGGCTCAATGATCGTGCACGCGCCTTTACTAGCCATAGTAGACAGCATACCATTACTGCTGATTGGGCTTCTGGTAAGGTGACTACTACTGGGCTGTCATACTTGGGTACCATGTCCAACGCCCTTGCTACAACTGGTGTTGACGGTTTGGAGATGGTAATCGCTGAAGCAGGTATTTCTTCTTGGTACGACTACTATCGTGAAAATGGACTCCTCGTTAGTCCTGGAGGCTACCCTGGTGAGGATCTCGATACCTTGACTGAATTCACTTATTCTCGTGCCCTATTAGCTGGAGAATACCTACGCCATCAAAAATACTACGAGGCCTACCTTAAGGCGCTAAGCACAGCTATTGATCGTAAGCACGGAGACTATAACCAGTTTTGGCACGACCGTAACTATGTACAGTTCGCAGACCGTGTCAAAGCTACTGTAGTCTTTACACACGGTAGCCAGGATTGGAACGTCAAACCGATTAATGTCTATCAAATGTTCAGAGCCCTCCCTGACTCTCTTGAAAAACACCTCTTCTTCCACAATGGTGCCCACGTTTACATGAATGCTTGGCAGTCTATTGACTTCCGAGAAAGTATGAACGCCTTGATTTGTCAGAAACTCCTTGGTTTGGAGAATGGCTACACACTGCCTACTGTTATCTGGCAAAACAACCAGTCTGAACAGACCTGGGAAGTCCTCGATAATTTTGGACACGACAATAGTAAAAACATTCAGCTTGGTGAGGCTGAAGCTAGCATCGCTAACCATTATGAAGAGGAAACCTTTGCCAAATACGGTAAAGCTTACCAAAGCTTCAAGGATGACCTCTTTGCAGACAAAGCCAATGCTATTACCTTGGACGTTGAACTGGACCAAGACATCCAGATTAATGGCCGTGTCCACCTAGAGCTCAAGGTTAAGTCTAGCACAAACCGTGGTCTCATTTCAGCCCAAGTTCTAGAAATGGGTGACAAGAAGTATCTCGCACCTATCCCTTCACTCAAACGCATGAGTTTAGATAACGGTCGTCTCTTCAAGGAAGAAGCCTTACGTGAACTGCCATTCAAGCAGGCCAAATATCGTGTCATTACCAAAGGACACCTTAACCTGCAAAATCGCAAGAACCTCCTTAACATTGAGAATGTCACTCCCAAATGAATGGATGACTATCGGTTTGGACTTTGCAACCAACCATCTACAAACTCAACAAGGGCGACAAACTCCGACTTGTTCTCTATACCACAGACTTTGAGCACACTATTCGTGACAATAGTGACTATGAAGTGACTGTGGACCTAAGCCAAAGTCAGATGACATTGCCTTATTAGTATTTATCGCAAAAAATCCCATAGGATGAGAACTCCCATGGGATTTTTTGATTGTGTGGAAATAAACAAGATTTAATCTTCAATTTTTACGATTCATTTTAATATTATTTAAACAAATGATGTAGCCAAGACAGTGGAATAATACAAATTCTCAATGGACAACTCAACCTTAAAACCAAGAAATCCTCCCTAATGACATCAATAGCCATAACGAATCGCTAGCAATTTTCGCAACTCTGCCATTCGCTCCTCGATAAAGGGAGACAAGGTTAGCTGGTCTTTTCTGACCACTTCGGATATTTCCAGTGACATCCTGCTTAAGATATAGGGAGTGGCTGAACGAGAGTCTGCAAGTTCCGTTCTGTAGGAGTGCAGGACCTGCTTCAAATCAGCATAATCTGGCTTATCTCCAATAGTTTCAATTACTTCATCGATGATAGCTACTGCTTGTTCTCGTCTCTCTTTGCCTCCTGCAAACCATTTAAGTCCTGTCATTAAGAAAACCTCCTTATTTCTTTCAACTAATTTTTCAATCACATCTTTAGTATAGCACACTGATAGTCATTTAAAAGCCAGCGTCCCAAAAAGTGGCTATACGTCCTGAATGGTCATTCATATACAAAATGAAAAAAATTGAGGGAGATACTCAATCTTTTTACCTATTTAATATAATATCTCAGTGCTAACATGAGTGAAGCTAAGATTGCTAATGCCCCCACAAAAGAGACAAGTGATTGCTCACCGTCATTTGTTTTAGGGAATTCTTTTGTGTCTGCTACTTTATCAGTCATTGGTGCCATTTGCCCTGTTTGAGCGTTCAGTTCCTTCTGAACCGTTGACATCGGCTGTGGTTGAACAGTTGGCAAAGATTTCTCTTTCGTACTCTCTTCGGTTACTCGTGTAGGACGAACAGTTTTAGTTTGAGGTTCAGAGATGGTTGTTTGTTCCTGATTCAAAGTCATAAAACGTGGACTAGAGCTGGCTAAATGGTCATAAACTGTTTGAGCAGGTCCACCACCAACCCATCCTGATAATAGCTGACCATTTTCCAGATAAAGTAGTGTAGGTGTACCTGGAATACCAATCTCACCAAACACATAGTTTCGGTCAAAATCCTCACGATCTGTATCGTAATACTCTAAACGACCATCCATCAGTTGGTTCAAGACCTTCAACTCTGGTGAAAATTGACGACAATAGTAACAGGTTCCACGTCCAAAATAAATCGTATGTGCCTGACCATCCTCGGTAAAGGCATTACGCACATCATCTAAACTTATTTTAGGTAAATCAGCAACATTAGCGTCGTATTCCTCACGAGATACTGCTGGGATATCATTTGCAGTCTCCTCCTCAGACTCAGCCAAGGTTACTGATTCAGTCGCTGCTGGTGCCTCTTTATCTTCAGGAAGCGACTGCTCCTGACTATCTGATGGTTGTTCTACTGGAGTAGATTCGGTTGCTTCAACCTTTGGAGAATTATCAGCTCCCGTTTCTACCACCTCATCCGCTAAAGCAGTTCCTACCGATAGATTCAGTAACAAGGCTGAACTCATCAGCCATAGCGTTAATGTCCGTTTTTCATCATAAACTCCTTTCGATTACTTAGTCTAGTTTAACAATTTACAACTCTCATAGAAGCTAACGTCCCAAAAAGTGACTATACGTCCCGAATGGTAAGAATATAAAATGAGAGTTGTCATTTCAAGTTCTTACATAATAGCACAGACAGGTAAGTATACCATCGGATAGGCTTCGTCTCGTGGATGCCGAGGCAGTGGCACTAGGGTTCCTTTAAAAGGGTCACCCTCCTTGTTATTCACATTTGGCATACGACAGACAGCGCCACCTTGAATAGCTTCAAGTTCTTTATATGTTAGTTCTATAAGCATTAGTTTACCTCCTTATGGTACGACAGAAGTGTATTGATATAAGGGCAGAATTTATTCCTCAAGGTGTCACTAGAGATACTAAGTTAACTCTAGGCCCCATTATTCCTGTAGATTACTTTTCCTTTCTGATTATTTTTTTAACACTTTGGGAGTTATATAAGCTAAGTAACAAACGTCAAGAAAAAGTAAAATAACCATATAGTTATTCCATTCTTCATCAGTACTGATACAAATACTGTAAATCGCGTATAAAATAACACCTAAATTAACCAGTCCTAGCACTGCATAAATCTGTTTAGGTGTAAAGTTTTGTTCCTCTACTGGACGAATGCTCAGTTCTCGTTTAATAAGCAGTGGTAGATAAATCAGGAAAAGTAACGAAACCAGACCTAACGGCAACCAAAAAAGGAATGAATAACCATTAGAAAATAACTCAAGACAAATATTCCCACCTAGTAATCCTAAAGTGACAATTATTAATCGTAAATAACGTAAAGTACTTGAACGAAGTCGGTTAAGATGCAACATTTCATTATACCTCAAAGTCAATCATACGTTTCTAGAATCACGGTAACTATTAGTGAGTTCTAATAATCACCCATGTGCCCCCACAATATTGTGCACCTAATACTGCTCCACCAAGCGCTCCCGGTACAGCACCAAAGGCACCTCCAATAATAGCACCTGCTGTGGCACATATTCCAAATGCATTCCCTACCTCACCTGCAGAAAGATTACCTCCTTCAATATTAGAAAGAGTTGTATCGTTCAAGTTCAAGAATTTTTCAAGTTCTTCAGTTTTCATTATTTTTTCTCCTTAAATAAATTTAGCTTGCTCTATTGTGGAAAGAAGGATCCGACCACCGCTCCAATGCCAGCACAACCAACAACAGTATACGGTGTGAGAGCTCCAACGCCAGCACAATAGTAAACTCCTTCAGCAGCACCCCCAACAGAACTTAAAAAGACATCTGCTGTTCTTTTCCCTCCTCCTTCAACACTAGCAAGTGTTTCAAGGTCGAGGGTGTTAAAGTTTTCAATTGTTTGAGTTGCCATGGCAACTACCTCCTAAAATTTTTATCGTGTGATCTCTCAATCACATCTTTAGTATAGCATTCAAGTGTCTCTATCAGAGCTAGCGTCCCAATAAGTGGCTATATGTCCCGAGTAGTAAAAAAAAGACTGAATATCATTTTTGATTCATTCCATGTCTTATTGAAAAAGCTTTAACTAATTCTTTCTATACTGCCTATAGACTCCAAATAAAAAGAAAAAGAATCCTATTGATGCTAACAAAAGTTGATAGATATTTCCTGATGACAATAGTACTTTGCTATATAAATATATCATCGCAATAGTCGAAAAAATGATTAGGTATTTCTTCATTTGTATCACCTATCTCAAATGAAGATTATTCAGCTGTACCATAACAAAATGCTGTGCTACCGCCTGCAAATCCAGCTCCTGCACCGTCGTTATGAGTTAATTTTGTAAACATTGCTTATACTCCTTATTTTGTCAATTACTTACTTCTCTATATTATGGTTGATATACTTGATGCCCCATAAAAATAGTACGAAACCCAATAATGAAAAAAAACCTACAAATATAGCGATAACTTTTTGATAATAGAAATCTGTTGTCAAAAAACGAAGGCAACTAAGTGTCAGTAACAAGAAACAAGCTAGGGAAGCTTTTAATTGATTTAACACAGTTGGTTCTTCTCTTCTTGTCATTATTTTTCGAATGAGCAATATATCAACCACAACCACTAAGAGGGCTGCTACGATGTAGACCAATTGGAATACGGATGATAAGTTATGAAGTAATTGACTAAAAAAAGTACCAGTAAGGATATGCTAACTACTTGGGCAATGACAAATAGCACTATATCCCTTTTTGAAACTCTATGTGTCATTGTTGTTCTCCTTAACAGCCAGGTAAGGCTACTCCACCTCCAATAGCTGCACCTACTGCACCAGTTCCAATTGTATACGGTCCAATGAAGAAAGCCGTTCCACCTGCAGCTGCAGATAATCCTTCTGAAGCACCTACGGCGACAGAGGCCCCACACATTCCCCATCGTTCCCAATTGACTCGTCCTCCTTCAACACTAGCAAGTGTTTCAAGGTCGTTATATGTTAGTTCTGTAATTATTAGTTAACTCCCCATCTACATAAAAAAATAAACTATTTGTTCAAAGAAAAATAACACTATCTTATAAACAAATTATTAAAAAAATTGTTATGAAAAATACCCGTATATGTTCAAGATTATTTTTTTATGTTTATTTTTATTGACTTTGTTGAAAAAGATATTACCTAACAAAGCAACAACAAAAACCAATAATAAAATATACCATAGATTAGATCCACCAGCAGGTTGCTCCATAGGCAACAGTACCACCTGTGCCTCTCCAACTACATCCACCTCCTTCAACACTAGCAAGTGTTTCGAGGTCAAGGGTGTTAAAGTTTTCAATTGTTTGAGTTGCCATGGCAACTACCTCCTAAAATTTTTATCGTGTGATCTCTCAATCACATCTTTAGTATAGCATTCAAGTGTCTCTATCAGAGCTAGCGTCCCAAAAAGTGGCTATATGTCCCGAATGGTAATTCCTGAAGAACATCCTTCAATCATTGGAAATCTTCCTCTAATTTTCACATATTTACTTAATCACTTTCTTATTATAACACTTTTATGCAAATATCTTCTAGATTGCTTACAGAATAATCAAGCAAATGCGTTTATTGTTTAAAAATATTTTTTGACTTGAAGGTAAGATAGAAAATCACAGAGGATTAACAAAAGCATTAATACGGCTAGTACTATACGGTCTGTGGTATCACTGAATGTTAGTAATGTGTAAAACTCTACACTAAGCACTAGAAATGTGATGACAAGAAAGACAATGAAGGACTGCCGTATTGTTAACAGATTTACTGAATCTGGACGCTTCTTAAGCATACGGTAGAGCAGTCCATTAACAAAAATGACTACTAAAGCTAGTGCTCCGACTGCTAGCCAAGTTCCTGGCGAGATCTTGCTTTTGTAGAGAGAAAGGCTGATACTTATAAGGAAAACTGCCAACGCAGCAGTGATGGTTCTAAAAGATCGCAATACACTCGAACTAATATTCTTTAACTTCATGATAAAACACCTAAACTATGAATAACCTCAGTCAGTCTTGCAAACCTAATAAGCTATTACATTTAACTCTATTCCTCTCTGTATTTTATTATACAGCTGTAAGATTTCAAGTAAGCCCTTAGCGATTACATTCTACTGGAGATGTAATACAGTAGTGTCATTAGTACTGATACTTTAAATAGGCGAATATACATATCTTTGTTTTTTCTATTACAAAGATATGCAATCAAATATAATATAATCTCCGCTATCATTAGCAAGAATAATTTTACTTCGGGAACATCAAAAATAAGCATTTGCAAGCACCTCACGTTCAAAGGGACCAAAAGGTTACTTTTTAAACTGTGCCCATTTTTTAAAAAGCAGACTATAAAGAAGCAAGGTTAGCCCCAACAAGTTAATGGTATGGTGAACTGCATCCAAACTTCTAAATAGATTAGCAAGGCCCATTCCGATGAGAATGGTAGCCAGTAAATACGGTTTTGAGTTTTTAAACATACTTTTCTCCTTAAAGTGTTTTTAGCTATCTGTGCATAAGCTATGAATTTTATTATAGATTGGAAGCCGATAAAAAAGTAGTGACATAAATGTCACTACTTGTCTGATCTTATATCCTTGATAATCGTACACATAAGAAAGAGAAAAAGACATAACCCAATAAGATTTAGGCATTGAAGTCCAAAACTCAGTTTTTCTCCCAAGTTATGTAAGGCAACAAGGATGAAGCCCATAGACATCATTAGAGACAGTAGGCGTTTTTTAGTCATGAGTACAAATACCTCTTCTTTTATGTCGAAATTTCGACCATTATTCACATGCTATTCACAGACTAGCAATTGACAAGGTATCTCAATTAGGATTTCTTTTTAACGGAATTGGTAGCTTTGTGTTTTTCAAGAAATGACATAATAGGCTTATCCAAAAAAGTCATCAAGGCCATACAAACCATCCCTAAAATATAACTTTTCAAATCAAACATAATCCATCACCACCTTCAACGTTTGCAAGTGACTCAAGGTCAAGGAGTTCAAAATTGTTATTTGTTTGCCTTGTCATAGCAACAACCTCCTAAACTATTTTTAG